>Ga0310345_10000165_pt1 | contig 130967 bp, 124 predicted proteins | sample HC15DNA20500_MG_FD_204667 | JGI IMG/M metagenome (GOLD analysis project Ga0310345, IMG submission 204667) | Marine microbial communities from station ALOHA, North Pacific Subtropical Gyre - HC15-DNA-20-500_MG | ecosystem: Environmental > Aquatic > Marine > Oceanic | place: Pacific Ocean... | reverse complement strand
GCCGGGTCGGGGTGGGCGGGCACGGCTTCGTCGACAGCTTTTTTGTCTCACGCAAAGACGCAAAGACGCAAGGAGCGAGCGGGGCGGCGAGATGGTGGTCCGCCGGGGCTCGGCGGGTCGTCGCGGTCTCGCCGACAGCTTCTTGTTTCTCGCAGAGGCGCAGAGTCGCAGAGGGGCGGCGGGGTGGCGGCTCGCCGGGGCGGGGCGGGCTGGCACGGCTTCGGCGACAGTTTTTTTTTGTCTCACGCAGAGGCGCAGAGTCGCAGAGGGGCGGCGGGATGGCGGCTCGCCTGCCAGTACCCAGCCGCCGGGCGCGGTGGCGTTCCAGGTGGCTGGCGGCGGTCACGTCACGACCCGGCACGGCCTGGCCACCTCCCATCCCGCGGCCCCAACCCCTCTGCGCCTCTGCGTCTCTGCGTCTCTGCGAGAAATTAGAGAAATTAATTGTCTCCCAGTCGTCAACGAACAAAGGAGCGGCACAATCGTGCCGGCGGTGTGGGCGCTGGCCGTCGGGTACCCGGCGGCCGGGCGCCACGGCGTGCCAGGTGGCTGGGAGCGCTGAAGCGCTCAGCGGGGACTTGGCGGCTTTGCGCCTTGGCGAGAGCCCTTCGTCGAAGCGTCTCCGACGAAGCGGAGCGGCTTGGCGAGAGCCTTCGTCGAAGCGTCTCCGACGAAGGGTCAGCGGCACTCGGAGCCGGCGTCCTTGGTGATCAGGGGGCGCAGGGTCTCGAGGTGGGCCATCCAGCGCTCGCGGATGGCCTCGGAGACGCCGTGCTCGCGGAGGGTGTCGTCGAGGATCTTCTTCCGCCGCTCGAAGTGGCCGCCCATGATGCGGTGGGGCGCGTGGGCCTTGTCGAGGGGGCGGCCGCCGTAGGTCACTGGGCCTCCGAGGTGCTCGGCGGCGTGTTGCAGCTCCATCTCCTTGATGCGCTCGCGGCTCGCGCTGCGGAAGAAGAAGCCGATCATCAGGTCGTCGAACATGCGGTCGACGAACGCGTCGATGACCGCGCGCAGCCGCTCCTCGCCGATCTCGTCGTAGTCCGACACGCCCGGAACGTAGGACGGGCCCTCCGTGGGGCAAACCCCCTTTGTGGAGGGGCGCGGGGATCCGGTAGGGTGCCTGGCCGTGAGTCGTCGCACCCCGATGTTCGGGCTCAGCGCCCTCTGCGCCGTCGCCGCCCTCGCCGGGCCGGTCCGCGCGGACCAGGCGGAGCAGACCGAGACCGAGGCGCTCCCGGTGGTGGAGCTCGCCGGGCGGGTGCCCGAGCGCTGGCTGACCGACGCCACCGACGACTTCCCGCTCACCCCCGCCCGGTGGCGCCGTCGCATGCCCCCCGAGTGCCGGACCCGCGGCGGCTACCGCGATCACTGCCAGGGCCCGCGCCTGGTCCCCGAGCCCCACGGCGCGGCCGCCGAGCGGGCGCGTCGGCTCGCCCTCGGGCAGCGCGCCACCGCGCTCGTGGTCATGCACCAGCGGCCGTTCGACGAGTGGATGCAGGCGGTCGAGTCGCTCGACGCCGACGGCTCGCTCACCTTCCCGGTGCCGGTGGGCCGGCTCGGCCGCGGCTTCGGCCGCACCCGCACCGGATCGCTGCGCCACCGCCGACACTTCGGGGTCGACATCGGCGCGGACGAGGGCAGCGAGATCGTCGCCTCGCGCGACGGGCTCGTCATGTACAGCGACAACGAGCTGACCGGCTACGGCAACGTCGTCATCCTCCTCCACCGTGAGGGCTTCTCCACCTTCTACGCCCACTGCCGCCGCATCCACGTCTTCGCCGGCCAGTGGGTCCGCCGGGGCCAGCCCATCGCCGAGGTCGGCATGACCGGCTTCGCCCGGGCGCCTCACCTCCACTTCGAGTGGCGTCAGCGCGGCTGGCCCCGCGACCCGACGTCGCGCTTCCGTTCCCGAATCACGGGCGACTGAAGGTGCTACCGTGCCCCGCGTGACCGAAGGCCTGCCTCTGACCGTGGGTCCCTACGAGCCGGTCGCCGAGCTCGCGATCGGCGGGATGGCGCGGGTGCTCGTCGCCAAGCAGACCGGGCTCGCCGGCTTCGAGCGCCAGGTGGCGCTGAAGCTCATGCGCCCGGAGCTGGCCGACGACGACGACTACGCGACCATGTTCCTCGACGAGGCGCGCATCGCCTCGCGCATCCAGCACCCGAACGTCGTCACCATCCTCGACGTCGGCCGCGACGACCGCACCCAGATCCTCTACATGGCGATGGAGCTGGTGCTCGGCGCGACGGTGTCGCAGATGCTGCGGCTCCGGCGGCCGATCCCCACGAACGTGGTGCTGGAGCTCATCGCGCAGTCCGCCGACGGGCTCGACGCCGCCCACCGCGCGACCACCGCGAGCGGCGCCCCGCTCGAGCTGGTGCACCGCGACGTGTCGCCGGCGAACCTGCTGGTCGGCTTCGACGGCGTGGTGCGGGTGTCGGACTTCGGCATCGCCCGCGCGGCCGAGCGCATGACCAAGACCACCGCCGGCCAGTTCAAGGGCAAGCTCGAGTACTGCGCCCCGGAGCAGGCCCTCGGTCACGCGGTCGACCGCCGCACCGATCTCTTCGGCCTCGGCATCGTCGCCTGGGAGCTCTTCGCCGGGGACCGGCTCTTCGCGGGCCCGACCCCGTTCAAGACGCTCGACGCGGTGCTGCACCTCGAGATCCCGCCCGTCACCCGCATGCGCGAGGGCATCCCGGAGGAGGCGGCGAAGATGGTCCACGCGCTCCTCCAGCGCGACGTCTCCAGCCGCCCGAGCCGCGCCGCGAAGGTGGCGGAGGTGCTCCGCCGGGCGGCCGCGAGCGCGGGCCTCGAGCCGCCCCACCAGGCGCTCCGGGACTGGGCGCGGCGGGCGGCGAGCGAGATGGCGCTGCGCCTCGCCGGGCTGCCGACCGACGACATGGACACCCTCGACGAGGCGCTCGACGAGGAGCGCCAGACCCTGGTCTCCGAGCCGCCTCCGGGCATGAGCGACGAGCCCGAGACGAGGGTCGGCCGACGCCAGACCAAGGGTTGAGCGGCGCGCCGGGTCCGAGCGGGGTGGGGATCTCCAGGGCGGCCGCCGCGTACCAAGACGGAGCGGGAAACATTTTCCCGTCTCGCCCGTCAGAAGCGGGCGGGGGCATGGGAGGCGCGATCAATCAGTCGGTCACGATCCGGCGGCACGTGGGCACGTTCTCGGTGGAGAACGTGAGGCGCCCATGAACGACGAGACCCGGAGCGACGGACTGCCGGCCTCCCTCACCCGCGAGATCGCGCGGGCGCGGGCGCGCCTCAACCGCCACGTGCTGCTCGACGCGACGCTCTGTGGCCTCGCGGCCGGGCTCGCCGCCTTCGCCCCCGCCGCGCTCGCGCTCTCGATCGCGGGCCTGCCCCTCCACTGGGGCGCCGCGGCGATGGGCCTCGCCCTGGTGGGCGTCATGGCCTTCGAGCTCCGCCGCCGCTGGCACGACGACCTCGACGCGGCGATGGTGCTCGACCGGGTGCTCGACGCGAAGGACCGCTTCGCGACCGCGCTGCAGCTCTCGGGCGCCGAGGAGGTGCCGAAGCTCCACCGCCTCCAGATCCGCTCGGCCGAGACCTTCCTCGCCGACGCGGGCGAGGTGCCGGCCCCGCCGCGCCCGCCCTTCCGCGTCGGACGCTACGCCGCGGCCGTGGTGATCGCGCTCGGCGTCTCCGTCCCCCTCGCGGTGGCCTGGCCGGAGCTGATGGCCTGGCTCGGCGGTGACGACGCCGCGCTCGAGCCCGAGGATCCGCGCACGCCGGAGGAGATCGCGGCCGCCGCCGAGGCCCTCCGCCAGCGCCTCGCCGAGAACCCCGACCGCCGGCTCGACGCCGAGATCAACGCGCTCGAGCACGAGCTCGCCGAGCAGCGCGCCCGGGCGATGGACCAGCGCGCCGACGCCATCCGGGAGGCGGCCGAGATCCTGGAGCGCGCCGCGGGCATCGATCCCGAGGCCGACGGAGGCGAGGGCGCCGAGCCGGGCGAAGAGCGGGCGAGCGCCGAAGATCGTCCGCTCCCCACCTCCGTGGACCAGGAGCCCCCCGAGACCGCGTCACGCCGGCTGATGGACGCCTGGGACGAGGCGCGGGAGGCGATGGAGCGCTGGCGGGAGGCGGCCCGACGGCCCGACGCCGATCCGTTCCAGACCGCGCAGCTCCAGCACGAGGCCCAGCGCCGTCAGATGGAGGCGCTCCAGCTCGCGCGCCAGGAGCACAGCTGGGAGCAGGCCCAGACCGAGGAGCAGCGCGAGGCGCAGCGCCGCCAGCGAGAGCAGCGCGCGGCCGAGGCCCAGACCCCCGCCGACCGGATGAGCGAGTCGGTGGATCGGCTCGACCGCGCGCTCGCCGCCCTGCACCGCGACGACGACTCGCCCGACGTGCCTCCGCCGGCGGTGAGCGAGGCCCTGCGCGACGCCAACGAGCGCCTCGCCGAGCACACCCCCCGCACCGCCGAGCAGCTCGACCGCGCCGCCGGCGCCCGCGACCAGGGCGACGGCGAGCAGATGGATCGCGCCCTCGAGCAGGCCCGCGAGGCGCTCCGCCGCGAGGCCGGCCAGCAGGCGCAGCAGCTGAGCGACGCCCGCCGCCGCCTCGATCAGCTGCACGACGAGGTCGCCCGCCGCGCCGCCGAGCGCGCGGGGCAGCAGGGCAGCGGCGAGCAGCTCGCGCAGGCGGGGCAGCAGGGGCTGCAGGAGGGGCAGAACGGGCAGCAGGGTCAGAGCGGGCAGCAAGGGCAGAACGGGCAGCAAGGCCAGAACGGTCAGGGCCAGCAGGGCCAGGACGGGCAGCAGGGTCAGAATGGCCAGGGCCAGAACGGGCAGCAGGGTCAGCAGGGGCAGAACGGTCAGGGCCAGAACGGGCAGCAGGGGCAGAACGGTCAGGGCCAGAACGGGCAGCAGGGGCAGAACGGTCAGGGCCAGAACGGGCAGCAGGGGCAGGGGCAGAGCGGGCAGGGGCAGAACGGGCAGGGCCAGAACGGGCAGCAGGGTCAGGGACAAGGCCAGGGGCAGGGCCAGGGTCAGGGACAAGGCCAGGGCCAGGGACAAGGCCAGGGACAGGGTCAGGGTCAGGGTCAGGGTCAGGGTCAGGGACAGGGTCAGGGACAGGGTCAGGGCCAGGGCCAGGGCCAGGGCCAGGGCCAGGGCCAGGGCCAGGGCCAGGGCCAGGGCCAGGGACAAGGCCAGGGGCAAGGCCAAGGGCAGGGTCAGGGGCAAGGCGACGGGCAAGGGCACGGGCACGGGCAAGGGCACGGGAGCTCGTCGCAGACTTCGTCTGGCTCGGGGCAAGGACGAGGTCAGGGGCAGGGGCAGGGGCAGACCGGGTGGGGGCAGCAGGGGAATGGGCAGGGCGGCGGTCAGGGACAGAACGGGCAAGGCGGGGGTCAGGGCCAGGGAGGGCAGGCGCAGGGCGGTGAGTCCCAGCGCGGCAGCCAGTCCTGGGGCTCCGGGTCGGGCGGGGATCCGCTCGGGCAGGGCGCGGCCACCGGGGACTCGAACCACGACGTGAACACCGACCCGGGCGCCGACCCGGGCCAGCAGGCGAGCACCAGCCAGGACGCCCAGGAGGGCGGCTTCATCCCCGGCGGCGGGCGGGGAGGCGGGCAGAGCTCGCAGCACATGGACGCGCTGCAAGGCGGGCGCGGCGGGCCGGGCTCCGGATCGCTCGCCGGCGGTGGGCAAGACGGCCCCCGCGTGGGCGGCGACAGCACGATCCCCGCCTCCCTTCGCGCCTACGTGCGGCGCTACCTCGAGACGATCCGCGGTGGACAGACCGACGGCAATTGAGAGAGAGACGATGGGCGAAACGAATCAGGTACACGTGCTCAACCCGTTCGACAGCGTTCGCGCGCTCTGCCGCGACATGACGGCGGAGATCGGCAAGCGGGTGGTCGGCCAGCAGGACGCCATCGACTGCCTCACGGCGGGCTTGCTCCTCGGCGGCCACGTCCTCATGGAGGGCGTGCCCGGCGTCGGCAAGACGCTGCTGGCGCGCACCCTCGCGGACGTCGTGGACCTGAGCTTCGCCCGCGTGCAGTTCACGCCCGACCTCATGCCGGCCGACGTGCTCGGTACCCACATCGTCTCGGTCGGGTCCGACGGTCGGCCGACGATGACGCTCCAGCAGGGCCCGCTCTTCGGCAACGTCATCCTCGCCGACGAGATCAACCGCGCCTCGCCCAAGACGCAGTCCGCGCTCCTCGAGGCCATGCAGGAGAAGCAGATCTCCCTCGGCACCGAGACCTACCCGCTGCCGCGCCCGTTCTTCGTCGTCGCCACTCAGAACCCGATCGACAACGAGGGCACCTACCCGCTCCCGGAGGCGCAGCTCGATCGTTTCCTGATGAAGCTGATGATCGGCTTCCCCTCCGAGGACGACGTGCTCGCGATCGTCGATCGCACCGCCGACGGGATCGACGCCACGGTCGGCAGCGTGGCCACGAGCGAGCAGCTGATCAGCGCCGGCAAGACCATCCGGCAGATGCCCACCGCCGAGACCATCAGCCGCTACGCGGTGCGCCTGGTGCTCGCGACCCACCCCGAGCACGAGTACGCGCCCGCCTGCGTGCGCCGCTACGTGCGGGCCGGCGCCTCGCCCCGCGCGGCCCAGAGCCTCCTCGCGGTCGCGAAGTTCTTCGCCGTGCTCGACGGCCGGCTCAACGCGAGCGCCGACGACGTGCGCCGCGCCGCCTACCCCTGCCTCCGCCACCGCATCCTCCTCAACTTCGACGCCATCGCCGACGACGCGACCACCGACACGCTGATCCGTCAGCTGCTGATGGATCTGGACGCCCCGAAGAACCCGAAGCGCAAGTAACGTGGCCATCCTCGATCGCACCGTCCGCCGCGTGCTCGATCGGATGCGCCTCGTCGTCCGTCCGAGCGCGACCGCCGCCCGCCAGGGAGGGCACCGCTCCCCCTTCAAGGCGAGCGGCGTCGAGTTCGCCGACCACCGCCCCTACGTCAGCGGCGACGACGTGCGGCACATCGACTGGAAGGCGTTCGCCCGGCACGGCCACCTCGTGCTCCGCCAGTTCGAGGAGGAGCGCGACGCCTTCGTGCACGTGCTCCTCGACGTCACCGGCTCGATGAGCCGCGGCGCCCCGCCGAAGATCGAGGTCGCCCGCATGCTCGCCGGCGCGTTCGTCTACGTCGGCATGCGTCAGTTCGACCGCGCCCGCGTCATCCCCTTCGCGGACGAGCTCGACGATCGCCCCCTCGCCATCCGCGGTCCGCAGGATCTGCCCCAGCTCGAGCGCTACCTCTCGGACAGCGAGGCCGCGGGCCCGACCTTCTTCGACGAGGCCATCCGTCAGCTCGCGGCCCGCGGCGTCCCGCGGGGCCTGGTGGTGGTCATCAGCGACTTCATGGCCCCCGACGGCTGGGAGGACGGCTTCCGCCGCCTCGGCGCGATGGGCCACGAGCTCCGCGTCATCCACGTGCGCTGCCAGGAGGACCTCGAGCCCGGCTGGCGCGGCGAGCTCGAGCTGCGCGACGCGGAGACCGACGAGCGCGTGCGCCTCCGCGTCAACGACGCGCTCTTGAAGCGCTACCAGGCCGAGGTGAAGAGGCACCTCGACGCGGTCCGCGAGAGCTGCCGCAAGACCGGCGGCTGGTTCCAGGACGTCGACGTCGCGATGCCCACCGACGCCGCCCTCCTCCGCGTGTTCGCCGCCCCCCGCCTCCGCTCCGCCGCAGGTGCCCGATGACCTTCTTCGGGAAACACATCGGCTCGTTTGTGGAAGTCAATTTCACGCAAAGACGCAAAGACGCAAAGGTTGGCGAGCTGGACGCCGCCAACGCACTCTCGTTCCTCGGCTCGTTTGCGGGAGTCAATTTCACGCAAAGACGCAAAGACGCAAAGGTTGGCGGGATGGACGCCGCCGGCCGGGTTCCTGGCTGCGACCACTCGCTCTCGAAGGCCGCGTGGTTCTCTAGTTATCTCTCGCAGAGTCGCAGAGGCGCAGAGGTGGGCGGGGTGGAAGCTCCGCGGTCGACGTCGCCGTGCGTTGGTTCGTTTGCGGAAGTTAATTTCACGCAAAGACGCAAAGACGCAAAGGTTGGCGGGATGGACGCCGCCGGCCGGGTTCCCGGCTGCGACCACTCGCTCTCGAAGGTCGCGTGGTTCTCTCGCTATTTCTCGCAGAGTCGCAGAGGCGCAGAGGTGGGCGGGGTGGAAGCTCCGCGCTCGACGTCGCCACGCGTTGGCTCGTTTGCGGAAGCGCAGAAGCCCCCGCAGCCCCCGACAACAAAAGGCGACTCGGTACCCGGCGGCGAGCCGCCACCCCGCGGCCATCTCTGCGCCTCTGCGCCTCTGCGTGAAACTCAGAAGCCCCCGCAGCCCCCGAGAACGACGCTCTCCGGAGCGGTTGCCCCCACGAGCGACCTTTGCGTCTTTGCGTCTTTGCGTGAAATTCAGAAGCCTCCGCAGCCCCCGACAACAAAAGGCGACTCGGTACCCGGCGGCGAGCCGCCACCCCGCGGCCGCCTCTGCGCCTCTGCGCCTCTGCGTGAAATTCAGAAGCCCCCGCAGCCCCCGAGAACGAGGCACGACTCGGCACCCGGCGGCGAGCTGCCGGCCCGCGGCCTCACGACCCTCTTTGCGGCTTCGCGCCTTTGCGAGAGCCCATTCGCTCCCGAAGGAGCGCCGAAGTGACGTTCGCCGGCCTCGGATGGGGAGCGTTGGCGGGGCTGGGGGGAGCGGCGGCGCTCACGGTGCTCGCGCTGTACCTGTTGCGCAGGACGCCGAAGCCGCAGCTCGTCAGCAACGTCACGTTCTGGATGCGGGCCGCGCAGTCGAGCCGGCCGCGGTTCCTCCGGGCGTCGCGGATCCCCTGGATCGCCTTCCTCGTCAGCCTGCTCGTCGCGCTCCTCTTCGTCACCGAGCTCGGCGACCCGAGGTTCGGCAAAGGCGTGCGGGGCACCACCGTGATCGTGCTCTCCGCCGGGCGGTCGATGGGAGCCGAGGACGCCGGGGAGAGGCGGATCGATCGCGCGGTGCGCGAGGTGCGGCAGTGGGTCGATCGCACCACCGCCGGAGGCCGAGTCGCGGTGGTGCGTGCCGGCATGCGGCCGGAGACGCTGCTCGCGCTCACCGAAGACAACGCCGACCTCGAGCGGGCGCTCGCCGGCTTCGAGCTCGATGACGGGCCGGCCGACCTCGAGGGCGGGCTGCTCCTCGCCGATCGCATCATCGAGGCGAGCGGCGACGCCGGGCAGATCCTGCTCGTCGCCGACCGCGACGCCGAGGCCGAGACGCGCAGCACCCGGGTGCTCGTGCCCGTCGGCGTGCCCGCCGACACCATCGCGATCGCCGACTTCACCGCGCGGCGCGACCCGCTCGCGGCCGGGGAGTTCGTCGCCGAGGTGCAGCTCCAGTCCTTCGCGTCGCGCGAGGCGAGCGCGCGGCTGCGCATCCTCGACGGCGAGGTCCCGCTCCTCGACCGGCGCATCACGCTCGCGGCCGGGGAGGGCGCGCGGCTGCTCGCCCAGGGCTTCAGCGCCGAGCGGGCCGAGCTCACCGCGCGCCTCGAGGACATCGAGATCACCGCCAGCCACGACGCGCTCGCGGTCGACGACGTCGCCCACGCGGTCGTCGCGCCCCTGTCGCCGCTCCGGGTGCTCTTCGTCTCGCCCGGCAGCCTCTTCCTCGAGGCCGCGCTCGCGGTGCACCCCAACGCCCAGGTCGAGCAGATCCCGCCGGCCGGGCTCTCCGGGGCCGACCTCGCCGCGTACGACGTGCTCGTGCTCGACCGCACCGCCCTCCCCGAGAGCGTGGAGCACGGCTCGGTGGTGCTCTTCGCGCCGCCGTCCGGTCAGCTCGGCGCGTCGGGCGAGGCCGAGGATCCGCGCATCACCGCGTTCCTCGCGAGCCACCCCGCGCTCCACGGCGTGCGCCTCGACGGGGTGAACGTGCGGCGGTCCCTCCGCTTCGCCACCGACCCCGGCGACCAGGTGCTGATCCGCTCCGGCGCCGATGCCCTCGCCGTGGCCCGCGAGGCGCGCGGCCGACGCCTGATCGCCTACGGCCTCGACCTCGGGGCGACCGACCTCGTCGAACGCGAGGCCTTCCCGCTGATGGTGCACGACAGCCTGCGGTGGGCGGCGTCCTCGCGCGACGAGATCCCGCTGCCGCGCCGCCTCGGCGAGCCGCTCTACGCGGAGACCACCGTGCTCGGGCCGGACGGGGAGCCGGTGAGCGCGACCGAGCTCGCCGCGATCCGTCGGCAGGGCATCTACCACCACGGGGAGCGGGCCATCGCCTACAGCGGCACCGTGCACGCCCGCGAGCTGCCGGTCGGCGCGAGCGGGGGTCGCTTCCGGAACGTCGATCCCCTCCCGCCGCTCGCCGTCATCGTCGCGCTCGCGCTGCTCGGCCTGATGGTGCTCGAGTGGACCCTGCTCCACCGCGGGAGGCTCTCCTGATGCCCGAGCTGACCATCGGCTGGCCGCTCGCGCTGTGGGGGCTCTGCGCCGCGCCGCTCCTGGTGCTGCTCGCGATCCGCAGCCGGTTCCCGATCGGGCCGCGGCGCCGCTGGATGGTCGTCGCCACCCGCGCGCTGACCGCGGCGCTGCTCGTGCTGGCCATGGCCGACCTCCGCCTCGGGCTGCCCACCGAGGAGCTCGCGGTCGCCACCGTCGTCGACGCCACGCCGAGCGTGACCGAGCCGGACCGGGAGCGGATCCGTCAGCGGCTCGCCGAGGTCCGAGCCAGCCACGACGACGTCCGCTGGATCGAGGCCACCTCGCCCGGCGCGGTCCGCCCCTCCACCGACGTCTCGGTGGGCGTGGCGCTCCTGCCGCGCGACCGGGTGCGGCGCATGGTCGTCGCCACCGACGGGCGCGACCGCGGCGGAGAGCTCGGCGCGGCGATCGCGGCCGCGCACCGGGCCGGGGTCGAGGTCTCGATCGCGCCGATGGGCGACACGCCGCCGATGGACCTGGTCAGCGTCACCGGCCTCTCGGTGCCGCGCATGATCCGGGCCGGCGATCGCATCGACGTCGGCGTCGAGATGCACGCCGCGCGCGACACCAACGTCAGCCTCACGATGGCCCTCGACGGCGTCGAGGTCGGCCGCACCGAGGCGGTCGCGCGGCGCGGGGAGTCGAGCGCCTCCATCGAGGTCGAGTTCCCCGAGGACGAGGGCGTGCACGAGCTGACCGTCGCGCTCTCCGCGGCCGGCGACGTGGTCGCCCAGAACGACGTGTGGCGCAGCCTGGTGCGCATCTCGCCGAAGCCGCGGGTGCGCATCCTCCATGATCCCGACAACGGCCCGCCGCTCCTCGCCCAGGTCTTCGAGGAGGGCGGCATGCGGGTGGACGTCACCCCGATCACCGCCGCGCCCCTCGCCGCCGACGAGCTCCAGGACGTGAACCTGGTGGTGGTCGACGAGGCGGACCCGGGCGACCTCACCGAGGTGCAGCAGCAGGTCCTGCGCGACTGGGTCGAGGGCGAAGGCGGCGGCCTCATCAGCGTGACCGGGACCCACCCGGTGCGGCGCACCCCGCGCATCTTCCGCGAGATCGAGCCGATCACCATCCCGCCGGCGATCCCCGAGCCGCGGCCCCTCGAGCTGGTCCTCGTCATCGACCGCTCCTCGTCGATGAGCGGTATCAAGATGATGCAGGCGCGCAACGCCGCGATCGCCGCGGTGCGAGCCCTCCGACAGGACGCGCGCGCCGGCGTGGTCGCCTTCAGCGGCGGCGCCGATCGGGTGATGGCGCCGGTGGGCATGGACCAGCGCGACGACCTCGTGCAGTTCATCAGCGGCATCCACGCGTCGGGCGGCACCAACATCGCGGCCGCCCTCGGCGCGGCCAACGCGGTGATGAGCAACGACCCGCGGTACATCCACCACGTCATCCTGCTCTCCGACGGCGTGAGCGCGCCCGATCCCGCCCTCGCCGCCGCCACCGTGCTCGCCGGGCGCGGGGTGAGCATCTCGGCGATCACCATCGGGCCGCGCAACGACCTGATGGCCCGCATCGCCCAGATCGGCCGCGGCCGCTACCACGTCACCAACAGCGCCGGCTCGCTGCCCAGCCTGTTCGTGCGCGAGGCGCAGTACCGCCAGCCCCCGGCCCACCGCCGCAGCAGCTTCGCGCCCCGCGTCGTCACCCACCTCGCGATGCTCGAGGACGTCGACCTCGAGGCGGCGCCGCAGCTCGGCGGCCACGCGCTCGCCGGCCTCGAGCGAGGCGCGACCATGGTGCTCTCGACCCCCGACCGACGCCCGGTGCTCGCCCACTGGCACCGCGGGCTCGGGCAGGTGGCGACCTTCACCAGCGCGACGAGCGGGGCGTGGGCGGATCGCTGGCGGGACTGGGACGGCTTCCGCGCGTTCTGGGTCGCGATGGCCGAAGGCATGCTGCGGACCCGCCCGGTCGACCCGCCGCAGATCCGGCTCGCGCCCCACCCGGTGCTCGAGGGCGTGCAGGTCGCGACGGTGCTCGCGCCCACGATCGAGAGCGAGCCGGTGCCCCTCGTGCGCCTCTTCCGCGCGCCGGGCGAGGGCGAGCCCCTCGAGCTCTACGAGCGCGGCCCCGGGGTGTGGCAGTCCGAGGTGCTCGCCGACGGCGGCTTCCTGCTCGACGCCCGCATGCCCGGCGACGAGCGGCCGACCGTCGCGGTGGGCCACGACCGCCCCTACGACCCGGAGCTCGCGCTCTTCGGCACCCACCGGGCGGAGCTCGAGCGGCTGGCCGCGGCCGGCGGCGGTCGGGTGCTCGACGACCTGACGGCGGTGACCTCGGCGGTCGAGGAGCAGGCGGTGATGCGCTCGCTGCGCACGCCGCTCCTCGCCGCCGCCCTGGTGATGTACCTGCTCGGCCTGCTCCTGCTGCGCTTGCCCGATCACTCGGTCGGGGCGACGGTGGTGCGGCCGGAGCGCAAGCGTCGGCGGTGGGGGCGGGAGCGCAAGTCGATGCATCCGGACGAGCCGAACAAGGAGGCCGCGTGAGGCGCGTGGCGACGATGGCGATCCTGCTCGCGGCGTGCGGCGGGCCCGAGCCTCGCTACGGCGAGGCGACCCTCTCGGAGGCGGCGCCGCGCGTCGCCCTCACCGGCACGACGTTCGGCCAGGCGGCCGCGCTCGAGCTCGCCCCGGGTTGCCCCGGCTACCTCGACGTCGAGACCCCCGGGCACGTGATCGAGGTCGAAGGCGACGCCCCGTTCACCGTCCGCGTGCGCTCGGGCGACGGGCCCCTCGCGCTCGCGGTGGCGCGCGGGGACGAGGTCCGCTGCGACAGCGACGAGGGCGCGGGCCACGCGCCGACCCTGGCCTACGAGGGGGCGGGCACCTACGCGGTCTACGTCGCCGCGCTCCGCGAGCCGGCGCCGCTCGCCTACGAGCTCGAGCTGTTCACCGACGGCGCGGGCGAGGGCCCGAGCGCGCCCTCGAGCGACACCCGCGACGTCAGCGTCACCATCACCAGTGATCCGCCGGGCGCCCAGGTGCGCGATGCGGGCGGTCAGGTCGTCGGCGTGACCCCGGCGATGTTCATGGTGAGCCTGCCGGCCGCCGAGGCGGGGCAGGAGCGCCGCTGGTCCCTGTCGCTGCCCGACCACGAGGAGGTGACCGTCACCGGCACCGTGACCGAGGGCGCGCTGGTCCTGCACGGGCAGCTCCCCGCGATCGGCCCGACGGTGGTCGACGTGAGCGCCTCCGAGTCACAGCCGATCCGCGACTACCAGAGCGCGGCGCTCGCGGTGGAGGTGGCCGAGGACTGCGCCATCACCGAGGCGGAGCTCGGCGTCGACGTGCGGCACAGCTTCATCGGCGATCTCCGGGTCGTGCTGCGCACCCCATGGAGCGAGGACCTCGTGCTCCAGCGTCATCAGGGCGGCGGCCGGCGCAACCTCCGGCGCACCTGGGACCTCGACGATCGGCAGCTCTCGGGCCTGCGCGGTCGGAGCACGCGCGGGCGCTGGACGATGATCGTGCACGACGACGCGGGCGCCGATCAGGGCAGCTTCGATCGCTTCGACGTGCACCTCGCCTGCGCGCCCGGGGGCGTCCGGGTCTCGCCCAGCGTCGAGCCGCCGGATCCCTCGCCGAGCCCGACGCCTTCGCCGAGCCCGACGCCGACCCCGTCGACCAGCCTGCCGGACCTCCCGCCGCGCACCGAGATCGTGCGGGTGATGAGCGGCCTCCGCCCGCGGGTGGAGCAGTGCGGTCGGCAGGGCGGCAACGTGCGGGTCCTCGCGACCGTCTCCGGCTCCACCGGGCGCGTGACCCGTACCACCGGGAGCGGCACCGCCTCGGCCCAGGAGCGCTCGTGCGTGCTCCGGGTGGTGCGCGGCGCCCGCTTCTCCCGCTTCCGGCGGGGCGAGCTCGACGTCGACTACACCTACGATCTCCCGAGGCGCGGCGCGCAGCAGGGGGACGTGCTCGACCCCTGGAACTAGCGCTGCGAGTATGCTCGGCGGGTGGCGCTCTCTCAGCTCATCTACGTCAGCCGCGCGACCCGCAAGCTGACCCTCCGCGACACCATGGCGATCCTGGACGCCGCCAAGCCCAACAACGAGGCGAACGGCGTGACGGGGCTGCTCGCCTACGGCGGCGGCCACTTCCTCCAGGTGCTCGAGGGGGAGGGGCGGCAGGTCACCGACACGTTCGCCCGCATCCTGCGGGACGCGCGCCACGAGGAGGCCCAGATCGTCGACTTCTCGATCATCCAGGCGCGCCGCTTCGACGACTGGTCGATGCACCTGATCAACCTCGACGACCCGGACCGCCCGAGCGACGCGCGCCGCCCGCAGCGCTACCGGGCCGACGCCTCCCACCCCTTCTTCAGCACCGACCCCCAGGTCGCGTTCTGGATGCTCTACGACCTGAAGATCGCGGCGCTGACCTGAGGCGATAAGGAGAGATCAGTGGAGCCGAGGCGACCGGCGCGGCCATGCTCTCCGCATGCCCCGCCTCCTCCTCCTCCTCGCGTGCTGTCTGATCGGCTGCGGCGCCCCGGAGGGCGGCGACGACGGCGGGCGGGCGGCCCCGGACGCCGCGGCCTTCGACGCCGCGACCCACGACGCCGCGACCCACGACGCCTCTTCGAACGGCGACGCCGAGGTCCCGGTCGCCGACGCGGGCCCGCGCCCGGCCAGCTGCGACGACCCGGCCGCCGGGTGGCTCTTCTGCGAGGACTTCGAGGCGGGCGACGGCGACTGGGACGCGTGGTGGGCGCAGACCGACTTCATCCAGGCCCTCGGCGGTGACGACCGCGGTCGCATCACCCTCGATCCGGGCGCGCACGGCGGCTCCTGGGCCGCGTACCTGCCGGCGGCCGCCAGCTCGGGGCACCGCGGCGCGACCCTCGACTGGTGGGACTGCGCCGGGGAGCAGGCCAGCGGGTGCGCGCTCGAGAGCCACGACGAGCTCTACTTCCGCGCCTGGGTCCGCTTCGCCGACGACCACCGCTACGTGCATCACTTCCTGAGCGTCGGCGGGTCCCAGCCGGACGACTTCTGGTACGGGGGCACGGCGGGGTGCCTGCCGAACGGCGAGCTCGCCATGGGCACCACCGTCGACCACCGCGAGGGCAGCCACGAGTCGTTCTTCTACACCTACCACCCGGAGATGCGCTGCGACACGCGCTGCGACCGCTACGCCGACGTGGATCGCATCTGCGCCGAGTGCGCGGCCAAGGGCCTGCCCACCTGCGACGCGCAGCCGCAGTGCTGCTGGGGCAACCACTTCGCGCCCGAGCCGCCGGTGGCCTTGCCGGTCGGCCGGTGGTTCTGCCTCGAGATGACGATGCGCGCGAACACGCCGGGCGAGCACGACGGCGAGATGGCCTACTGGGTCGACGAGGCGCTCGCGCACCGCGAGACCGGGTTGATGTGGCGGACCACCGACCGCCTCGCGCTCAACCGGGCGCGCCTCCAGCACTACATCACCGAGAGCGACGCCGACGGCCACTCGAACCGGGTCTGGTTCGACGACGTCGTGGTGAGCACCGAGCGGATCGGCTGCGGCCGATGAGAAGGAGTGAGATGGCGAGGCGTTGGATCTGGATCCCCCTGACCCTGCTGCTGGCCTGTGATCCGCCGCCGGCGGAGCCCGACGCGGCCACGCCGGACGCCTCGAACGCGGACGCCTCGAGCCTCGAGCCGGACGCGGGGGATCTCGACGCGGCGGTGACGGTGCCCGACGCCGGCCCGACCGACGCCGGCCTCCCCGACGCGGGCCCGCCCTACGAGCCCTACTTCTTCGACGACTTCGAGAGCTACGCCGACGGCGAGAGCCTCGCCCGGAACCCCTTCGGCTCGGCGGGACGCACCACCGCGAGCGCCGAGCAGGCGGCGCGCGGGAGCCAGAGCGCGCGCATGGAGATCCGGCGCGGCGACGGCGGCGGCTTCGGGCGCTGGGGCGGCATCCTCCCGCTCCGCCCGCGCCTGGTGGCCGGCCAGGAGGTCTGGGTCCGCCTCGACGTCTACTGGCCGAGCAGCTTCGAGTTCTCGGCCACCCCGTGGATGAAGTTCATCCGCGTCCACACCCGCACCGAGACCGGCGAGAACGGCGGCTACAACGACCTCTACGTCGACGAGGCCGACCAGCGGCGGAGCGTGCTGCGCACCATCAAGGAGGGGCACGACCGGTGGGAGGTCTACGGCGGCGACCCGATCCCCCGCGACACCTGGGAGCGCTACGAGATGTACCTCTTCCTCGACGACGCCTCGGTCGACGAGGGCGGCGAGGGGCGCGTCCGGATCTGGCGGGACGGGGAGCTGATCTTCGACCGCACCGACGTGCCGACCCTGCCGCCGAACGGTGACGCCGACTACGTCTACCTCTTCACCTACTGGAACAACGAGCGCCCGCCGGACAACCACTGCTACGTGGACGACCTCGTCATCGCCACCAGCGACAATCCCCCGCCCAACGTCGACCCGGCCGGGAACGTCTACCTCGGCGACTGGACCCCGTGAGATCCTTGCGTCCGCCGGATTGGCCCTAGATACGGGTCGCTCCGGTGCGCCCGACCCCCTCACTCCTGCCGCTCCTCCGCGAGGCCTGCGACAGCCTCGCCGACGGCCTCATGTTGTTCGGCGCCATCCGCGACGAGGCGGGCCACATCGTGGACTTCGAGTGGCTCTACACCAACCCGGCGGCGACGACGGTCGTCGGGCGCGACGACGCCGACCTCCGCGGCAAGCGCCTGCTCGTCGAGATGCCGGGCAACCGGGACAGCGGGCTGTTCGAGCGCTACGTCCGGGTGGTCGAGACCGGCGAGCCCGACCAGCACGAGTTCCACTACACGCACGAGGGGTTCGACGACTGGTTCACGAACCGCTCGACCAAGGTCGGCGACGGGTTCCTCGTCACCTTCCAGAACATCACCCGCCAGCGCACCCTGGAGCGCGAGCGAGACCAGCAGCGGCAGCTCCTGCACCGGCTCTTCATGCAGGCGCCGGTGGCCATCTCGGTGGTCCGACCTCCGGACTTCGTCTTCGAGCTGGCCAACCCGCGCTACGAGGAGATGGTCGGCCGCGCCGGGATCACCGGCAAGACGCTCGCCGAGGCCTTCCCCGAGCTGCCCCCGGACGGACCCATATCCCAGGCCCTCGAAGGCGTGATCCGCGACCGGGAGGCGTTCTTCACCCCCGAGCTCTACGTCCCGATCGACCGCGACGGGGACGGGGTGCCGGAGGACGCCTACTTCATGTTCACCCTCCAGCCCATGGTCGGGGACAGGGGCGAGGTCGAGGCGGTTCTGACGGTGGCGGTCGAGGTCACCGAGCGAAAGCTGGCCGAAGACGCGCTGCGCCGCGCCGACGCGAAGAAGGACGAGTTCCTCGCCGTCCTCGCCCACGAGCTCCGCAACCCGCTGGCCGTCGTCAAGAGCGCGCACGGCCTGCTGAAGGGCGCCGCGCACGTCGACCCCTCCGTGCACCGGGTCGAGGCGGTGCTCGAGCGGCAGCTCGCCCACATGAGCCGGCTCCTCGACGACCTGCTCGACGTCGGCCGGCTCTCGAGCGGCAAGCTCGTGCTCGAGCGCGGGGCGGTGGACTTCGTGCGGATCGTGAACGAGGTCATCGGCGATCACCGCGCGGCCTTCGTGGAGCGGGGGCTGACCTTCGAGGCCTGCCTGCCCGACGCGCCGCTCTGGATTCACGGCGACGCGGTCCGGCTCGCGCAGGTGGTCGACAACCTGGTGACCAACGCCCTCAAGTACACCCCGGCCCCCGGCCGGGTCGACGTCAGCGTGCGCCGGGGCGAGGACGGGCTGACGCTCGAGGTCCGGGACACCGGCGTCGGCATCGAGCCCGAGCTCCGGCGGCGGATCTTCCAGCCCTTCGAGCAGGCGCCGCAGAACATCGCTCGATCGTCCGGCGGGCTGGGGCTCGGCCTCGCGCTCGCCGAGCGCATCGTGGGGCTGCACGGGGGCTCGCTCGAGGCCGAGAGCGAAGGGGAGGGGCGAGGCAGCGTCTTCACCTTGCGCCTCCCCATCGGCGAAGCCCCGGTCGCCGCTCCGCCGCCCGTTGCGTCGACGGAGCGAGAGTCGCCGCGGCGGTTCCTGGTGGTGGAGGACAACGAGGACGCGGCCGAGCTGGTCGTGATGCTCCTCCGCCGGCGCGGCCACCACGCCCACCACGTGGCGCGGGGTGGGGACGGAGTCGAGGCCGTCGAGCGGGACCGCTACGACGTCGTGATCTGCGACATCGGGCTGCCGGACATGGACGGCTACGAGGTCGCCCGCGCCCTCCGCGCGCTCCCGGGCGGCGACCGGCTCAAGCTCGTCGCGCTCTCCGGCTACGGCCAGGCCGACGATCGCCGCCGCTCGCGCGAGGCCGGCTTCGACGCCCACCTCCTCAAGCCCGCGAGCCTCGACGCCGTGCTCGAGGCGATCGCGTAGCCGGCGCCCCGTTCGACCGCGACGCACGACGAGGCGCTCGACCTCCTCGCCACGTGGCTCGCGGTGGCCGGCCTCCGCGACGGCGCGGTGGACTACACCTATCGCGAGCTCACCGCGGACGACCCACCCCGCGTCGTCAGCACCCGCGACACGGCGACGGCGCTCCGGATCTGCGGAGACGCCACGCTCCGCGTCGTCGACGGGGGCTACGACGTCGAGCTGTCCGTGCAGGTGATTCGAGAAGACGGTCGCCTGGCCTGGGGGCAGCGTCGCTTGACCTTCCGCGGGGCGGCTGGAGAGCTCGCGATCCGCACCGACGAGCTCCGGGTCGAGGGGGAGCGCCAGCTGCCGGAGGGCCCACGACCTCGCCCCTTCCACGGCGTCCACTGCGGCGGGGGCCTCGAGACTCGCGAGACCGACTGCGTCGTCCTGAGCTTCGACGACGAGCCGCCCCGACGACTCGCGTGGCCGTCCCCCCGGCGATGAGTTTCACGCCGCGCGCCGGACCGGCGGCCCCGGGCGACGGCCCGGATCGAGGCGCCCGCCAGCGCGCCGCCAGCCGACGGCGAGGAGCCAGGTCTCCGCGCGCTCGGCCGGCGACGCGCGGGAGGGCAGCATCGTCGGCGTCGTGCGTACCGCGCGCGTCCAGCCCTCGAAGAAGTAGCCGGAGCTGAGCGGGTCCACCCAGGCGGGGTCGGAGGCGGCGACTCCGTGACGGCGGGCGTTCCCGAGCACGTAGGCGATCGCGTTCCGGACGCTCCGAGGCGTGGTGAGCGCGCGGCTGTGGTACCGGTCGGCGAAGACGCGACCCTTGCGCCCCATGGTGCGGTTGACCATGCGCGCGATGCGCACGCTCAGCCCCTGCATGCCGCGCGCGAGGAGCTCCGCGTCCTCCGCCTCGACGAGGAGATGGAGGTGATTCCGCTGGATGGAGAAGTGCACGATGCGCACCCCGCCGCGAGCGTTCGCCCTCGCGATGATCTCCCAGAGCCGCGTCGAGAGGCGCCGGCCGCGCAGGCTCCAGATGCCGCGCATGACCTTCAGCGTGACCAGCACCGGGTGCCGCGCCGCGAAGCGCTCGCGGGTGGTGTGAGGGACGCCGGCTTTCTCCCCCTTGGGCTTGCGACCGGCCCCCTTCCGCGCGCCGCCGTGGGTGAACAGGCGAAGCGTGGCTTGCTCTGTCTTGCTTTTCCTGCGCATGCCCGCACGGACGCAGAGACCTCGGCGCGACTGACGCAAATCGCAAGAAAAGATGCGTCGCCGTGGGCTCTCGGCGCCGGCGCATCTCTGCCGATTCATCTCGCTCCCCTGTTCGGTTCGGCAGAGATCCGCTCGCGGCCAGCGCCGCGAAGTCAGCGGACCGCGGCTCGATTCAGCAGAGAAACCGCGTCTTCGAGTGCGCCGCTCGGGGGCGCAGCGAACCGTCGGGCTGGCGGCTCGATTCGGCAGAGATCCGCTGCCGCCGTCGCGCAGCTCTGCCGATCGGACGGCTGCCCCCTCGATTCGCCGGAGGTCCGCTCCCGGCCGGCGTCGAGGGCGGGGCCCGCGAGGGATCTCTGCCGATTCATGTCGCGTCCCGCGAGCTTCGGCAGCGCCCCCCCGTGCCGCGAAGCCATCGCGGCTCGATTCGGCAGAGCTCCCGGCGCCGCGAAGCCATCGGGCCGGGGGCATGGACGAGGCCGGGCCCGACTCGGGCGCGAACGCCGGGGCCGCGGCATCTCTGCCGATTCATGTCGTGCTCCGCTCGATTCGGCACAGCTCGGGGGAGTCCAGCGCCTCGACGGCGAGGGGCGTGGGGCTCGAGCTCTGCCGATTCATGTCCTGACTCGCAGGGCTGCGCTCGGCGGTCTGCCGCGCCGTGCGGACGCGCTCCAGGCGATCCGTCGCGACCTCCATCGAGAGCAGCTCGCGGGACAGTAGGTCGAGGACCCGGCTTCCGAGCATGCTCAGCGGACCCGTTCGGCAGAGATCCGCGCCCTCTCAGTCGAAGCGGCGGAACATCGGCTCGGCCTCGGGCTCGCTCGGGGTCGGTCGGCTGCGGCCGCGGCGGGGGAGGCGCTGGAGGCCGATCTGGAGGAGCTGGCTCATCTCGGGGCGGACCTCGCGCTCGAGCGGGCGGTAGCCGTCGCGCTCCAGGCGGAGGGTCCGGGGCTGTTCGCTGCGCGGCACGGTGAGCTCGGTGGGGGTCTCGCCGAGGACCTCGCCGTCGAGCGAGACGGTGGCCCCGGCGGGGGTGGTCTCGACCCGGAGCACGACCTCCTCGGGGGGCGCGACCGGAGGCTCGGGCGGCGGCGCCTCCACGGGCGCCGGCTCGGGCTCCGGCGCTGGAGCCGGCGGCGCGGCGGCGCGGACGTCGTCCTCCGCGCCCTGGAGGGCGAGGAAGCCGAGGGTGCCGGCGAAGGCGAGCGCGAACACGGCGACGCCGAAGGCGAGCCAGCCGCGTCGACGGTGGGGCGGCGGCAGCGGGCGGGTCGCCTTGGCGGGGCCCACCGTGGGCAGCTCGACGGCGACGTCGACCTCGGCCGAGGGGACCCGCTCGATCGCGGTGCCGCGCTGCACGGACTCGAGCAGGCGCCGCTTCTCCTCGACCCGGGTGGCGAAGAGCAGGCGCATGAGGGCGGCGAGGTTCTCGCCCGGCAGGCTGTCGCCCGAGAGCTCGCGGGTGAGCAGCGCGAGGTCTCGCCTGAGATCGGCGGCGGTCGCGTAGCGGTCCTGCGGGTCGGCCGCGAGCGCGCGCAGGCAGATCTCCTCGAGCCGCTTCGGGTAGCCCTCGATCAGGCGGGTCGGCGGGGTGACGAGGCCCTCGCGCACTGCCCGGAGCGACTCCACGGCGCTGCCGCGCTTGAAGAGCCGGCGCCCGGTCGAGAGCTCGTAGAGGACGACGCCGAGCGCGAAGACGTCGCTGCGTCGGTCGATCGGCAGGCCCTCGGCCTGCTCCGGGGACATGTACTCGAACTTGCCCTTGAGCGTGCCGGCCTCGGTCTGGGAGATGCGGTCCTTCGCCTTGGCGATGCCGAAGTCGAGCACCTTCACCGAGCCGTCGTAGGTGATGAAGAGGTTCTGGGGCGAGACGTCCCGGTGCACGAGGCTCATGCTCTCGCCGTCCGCGTCCTTCAGCTCGTGGGCCGCGTGCAGGCCCGCGCACGCCTCGGCGACGATGTGAGCGCACAGCGCGAGCTCGATCGGGCGGCCGAGGGCGCTGGCCCGCCGCATCACGCTCGCCGCGCTCTCGCCCTGGAGGTACTCCATCACCAGGTAGAGCTCGCCGCCCTCCTGCCCGAGCTCGTGCACCTGCACGACGTTCGGGTGGTGGATCCGGGCGGCGATGCGCGCCTCGTCCAGGAACATGCTGACGAAGGTCGGAAGCTCCGCGTACTGCGCTAGGATGCGCTTGATCACCACGGCGCGCTCGAACCCGCTCGGGCCGAGCACCCGGCCGAGGAGGATCTCGGCCATCCCCCCGGTTGCCAGGCGGGCCAGCACTTCGTACCGTCCGATCGCGCCTGCGGGGGCGGCGTCACTGCCCGGAGCCACTGCGTTCACGATGTCTCTCTCGCGCCCCCTTCGACGCTATCACGCCCACCTCTGGCTCACCATCGGCGCCCTCGGCCTCTGCCTCTGGGCGTCGGCGGCGCGTGCCCAGGACGCGGCCCCCAGCCGAGAGGACATGCAGCGCTCGGCGAGCCTCTTCGCCGAGGCCGAGGTCGCCTACAACGAGGGCGAGCTGCAGCGCGCGGTGGCCCTGCTCGAGGAGGCGCACGACCTCTACCCGGAGCCGGTGCTCCTCTACAACCTCGCGCGGGCCCACGAGGCGCTCGGCGCGCTCGAGGAGGCGCTCGAGAGCTACGAGGGTTACCTCGCGGCCTCGCCCGACACCCCGGACCGCGGCGCGATCCAGCGCCGGATCGACTCGCTCCGCGTCCAGATCGCCGAGGCGGAGGCGGCCCGGAACCGTCCGCCGCCGCCCCCTCCGCCGACCCCGACGGCCCCCCGCTCCGATCCCGCCTCGCCGTGGATCCTCTCCTCCGCGATCGTCTCCGCCGCCGCGGTCGCGGCGCTCGGGGTCGGCGTGGCCCTCGCGGTGCTCTCCGAGGGTCAGCTCGCGGAGGCCGAGGCGGCGGTGAACCACCGCGACGCCTTCCCCGCGCTGGAGTCCGCTCAGGACCTCGCGCTCGGCGCGAACGTCCTCTTCGTCGCCGCCGGCACCCTGGCGGCGGCCGCCGCGACCGGCTGGGTCATCGCCGCGGTCGTCGGGGGTCAGGCCGAGGATCGGGGCGACGTGGCGCTCGGGATCGGCCCGGGATCGCTCTCCCTCCGTCTGCGTTGGCGCTGAGCCGGTCGCTTCGGATACGATCCCCCCATGGCGCGGCGCAAAGGCCGGACGAGGGCGCTGCCTCTCGCGCATCGCCTCCCCAACCCCTCCGACCCGTTCGTGGGCCGCGAGGACGAGACGCGCCGGCTCGCCCGGGCCCTCGAGGAGGTGCCGGTCAGCGTCGTCGTGGGGCCCGGCGGCATCGGCAAGACCGCGCTCGCCACCGCCACGCTCCGCCAGGCCGCGCCGGATCGCTTCGCCCAGGGCCTCTACCTCGGCGTCCCGCCGGACGAGCCGGTCGAGCAGATCCGCGGCCGGCTGCTCCGCCTGCTCGCCGACGCCGAGGGCTCCGAGCTCGACGTCGAGGCGCTCCGGGGCGAGCCGGAGGCCTCGATCGCGGCCGCGATCGATCTCGCCGAGGCGTCCGCCCGGCTGGTCCTGCTCGACGACGTGCACCACACCGACGTCGAGGCGATCGGCGACCTGCTCACCCGGCTGTCGACCTACGCCCGGCGCAGCCGCTGGATCGCGACCAGCCGCACGCGCCTCCCGGCGACCGGCCCCCGCGTCGTCGAGCTCGAGGGCATGCCCGAGCGCGACCTGCTCACCCTCGCCGAGGCGCTCGCGCCCGAGCGCTCGATGGACGAGGCGCGGCGCGCGGCGCGATCGGCGACGGGCTCGCCGTGGCTGCTCCAGCAGTTCGTGGCGATGGGGGAGACGGCGCGGGAGGTGTCCCGGGAGCAGCTGCTGGCCGAGCTGCCGGCCCGCGCGGCCGCGTTCCTGGAGAGCCTCGCCGTGCTGCGCGCGCCGCTCCCGCTCGACCGGCTCGCCACCTTCGCGCCGATCCCGGACCCGCCGACCCTGGAGCGGCTCGCGCGCCGCGGGCTGGTGCAGTCGGCGGAGGGCGGGCTCCGCTTGCACGACGTGCTGCGCGGGCTGTTCGCCCAGGGCGACGACCCGCGGCGGGACGAGGCCCGGAGGCGCGCCGCCGAGGCGCTCGCGGGGAGTGAGCACGCGACCGACGTGCTCGAGGCGGCCCGGCTCTGGGCCGAGCTGTCCGAGAAGGAGGCGCTCCACGCGCTGCTCGAGCGCCGGGCCGAGCAGCTCCTGAGCGAGGGCCTCGCGCCGCGCCTCTGGACGATCCTGGCGCATCGACCGGAGCCGTCCCTGACCCACCTCAAGCTCCGGTGCGCCGCCGAGCTGGGCAACGCCACCGCGCTGTCCGCCGTCCAGGCGCCGGTCGAGCCGGACGCGGCGGCCCGCTTCGCCTGGGCGTCCACGCTCTACGCCCAGGGCGAGGTCTACCGCGCGCGCGCCGAGGCGGAGGCGGCCCTCGCGCGCGGCGCGACCGGGCCGTGGGTCCACGGCGCGCACCGGCTCGTCGCCCGCTGTCACGCCCACGCGCTCGAGATCGACGAGGCGCGCGCCGCGCTCGGCCGCGCGACCGGGGGGGCGGGGCTCGAGGCCTACCTCGACGCGCTGGAGGGAGACCTCGAGGCGATCGAGCGGGCGCGCGACTCGGTCGACGCGGCCGACGCGCAGGAGGCCTGGCTGGATCTCTCGGCGGCTTACGAGGCGGCGGGCCGCGCCGACGCCGCCGACGAGCTGCTCGACCGCGTCCTCGCCACCCCGCGCGGCGGTCGGGCGGATCACTTCGTCGCCCGGCGGGCGCTGGTGCTCCGGGCGCGGCTGCGGCTCGAGGCGGGCGAGCTGATCGACGTGGCCGAGATCGTCGACACGGTGCGCCCCTTCTCGCGCGCGCCGTCGCTGCTCCGGGCGTTCGTGCTCGAGCTGGACGCGGCCCGCGCGATCGCCGAGGGCGAGCTCGAGGGGATCGACGCGCGCCTCGAGGCGGCCGCGCGGGAGGCGTTCCCGGTCGACGCCCGCTGTCACGCGCGGGTCAAGCGGCTCGCCTGGGAGCTCGCCCGGGAGCGCGCCCGGGAGGCGGCGGCGCCGTCCGGAGTGGGGCCCTCGCCGGAGGCGCGGGAGCTCGCCGCCCGGCGCGGAGAGGAGATCGACGGCGGCGTGCCGCGGGAGCGCGTGGTCGCCGGCGTGGCCGCGGCGGAGCGGGCGCTCGCGGCGGGGCAGGCCGGCGTCGCCCTCGAGCAGGTCGACGGCGCGGTGCGCGAGGCCACCGTCGCCGGGCAGCGCCTCCTCGCGGCCCGGGCGATGGCGCTCGCCTGTGACGCGGCCGCGCTCGCGGGGCTCTGGTCCGAGCTGCCCGAGCGCGCGGGCGCCCTGGCCGAGCTGGCCGAGTGGATGTCCTCCGAGCGCTGGCGCGCGCCCGCCGAGCTGATCCTCGGCCCGGGCGATCCGGGCACGCTCGAGCGCCTCGCCGCCGGGGAGCGCGTCGACCCCCGCAGCGCGCGCCGCGCCCAGGCCCTGCTCGGCGGCGACCCCGCCCTGGACGACCGCGATCGCGCCGTCGTCGACGCGCTGCGGGCGCGCACCGGCCTGCGGGTCCGGTCGCCTGGCTCCGGCTCCGCCGATTGGGAGGTGGGCTGGGGCCTCGACGAGCGCACCCAGAGCGTCTGGCTCGAGGACGGACGCACCATCGCGCTCGCGAGCCGCAGCCTCCTCTGGCGGGTGCTGGTCGCCCTCGCCGACGAGGGCGGCGAGGCGAGCAAAGAGCACCTCGTGCTCGCCGCGTGGGGAGAGCGCGAGTACCACCCCGGCCGGCACGACGCGAAGCTCCACGTCTCCATCCGCAAACTGCGCCAGACGATCGAAGACGACGCCTCGCGGCCCACGCGGCTGCTCACCCTCGACGACGGCTACCGGCTCGGCGGCGTGGTGCGGCGGGCCGCGCAGGCAGCGCCCGGCAAGGGCGCGTGATAGCCTCGAGGAGATGCGAAGCCTCGCGCTGATCGGCGCGCTCGCCGCCGCGTCCCTGGGCGGCTGCGCCGCCGACCTGGACCTCTCCGACAAGCCCTGCCCCTGCGCGCCGGGCTGGCTCTGCGTCAGCGGGCTCTGCGTGAACGGGAGCGACGGTCAGCCCGGTCGGATCACGGTCGGCGACCTGCGCTCGGACTGGCAGACGCCCAACGTGATCCACTGGCGCTGGAGCCTGGCAGGCGACCCGACCGACTTCGCGGAGCTGCAGCTGGTCGTGGCCGAGACGCAGGAAGACGTGCTCGAGCGCGGACCGACCGCGCGCGTCTTCGATCAGGAGTCCCGGCCGGCGCTCGGCGCCTACTACCGCCGGCGGACCGGCGGGGACGACGACGCGGTCGAGTCCGTGCACACCGACGGCCACGAGCCCAGCACCCGCTACTTCGCGCAGCTGGTGGCGTTCGACACCGGCGGGCACATCATGCGCAGCAACGTGGCGATGGTGACCACCCAGTCGCCGCCGATCGACGGGCTCGTGCTCTTCGACGACGGAGAGCGCATCGGCGGCTACGGGCTGCCGGCGGACAGCTGGGCGGTCTCGGACGAGCGCCCCTTCGCGGGCGAGCGTCACCTCACCTACACCCACCCCTGCCCGAGCGGCGCGGCCTGCTACGACAACGCCCGCCGGCACGACCTCGGCCTCGGGCCGCTCGCCTACTCCGGCGGCACCCACGCCCTCGCCTACCTCGAGATGCGGGTGGCCATCGACGGGACGGTGGCGGCCGACTGGTGCGAGATCGGCCTGCACCTCACGCGCGTCGAGGGCGGCGGCCGAGACAACTTCGGCCTGCAGCCCGTGGTGCCGCTCGCCGACGGCGAGTACCACCTGCTCCAGGTCCCGCTGACCGCGCTGGGCAGCGGAAGGCTGACCTACGAGCGCGCGACCGCGACCACGGTCGACGGCTTCCGGATCGGCTGCAACTTCGTCGCCGGCACCCGCGTCCACATCGACGAGGTCGCGATCCGCTGGTGACGCGTCACTCGATGCGGAGCGCCGGGCCGTCGGCGACGAGCCCGAAACCGGGCGCGAACCACTTGTCGTCGCCGTCGGCGCTCGACTGACCCTCGAGCGGGTTCCAGTCGCGGGCCCAGACCACCTCCTCCAGCTCGCCGATCGGCAGCTGCACCTCGAGCTCCACCTCGAGGATCGCCGACATGTCCTCCGCGACGCCGGGCGCTCGCTCCTGGAAGAAGCGCACGCGCGGGCGGACGTCGCCGGGCATCAGGATCCCTCCCGCGCTCCCGGGGTCGTCCGCGCGCCACGAGCCCTCGTCGTCGACGAGCTCGCCGTCCTCGTAGTTCTCGACGGCCTCGCCCCAGTAACAGACCGTGCCGTCCTCGGCCTGCACGAAGTAGTTCTCCGAGATCTCGACGAGCTGGTCGTCCTCGAACTCGCGGGAGCGCAGGATTCGGGTCGGCACCCCGGCCACGAGCTCGACGCGCTCGAGCACGGTCACCTCGACCCGCACGCGGACGCCCTCCTCGACGCCCTCGAGGACCCACTCGTCGCCCACCTCGAGCGGGAAGTAGTCGTGGTCCACCTCGCGCGTGAAGACGCCGTTCGCAGGGTCGCAGACGGCCCCATCGAGAAGCTCGAACGACTCCGGCACGCCGGGATCGTCCGGGTCACAGCTCATCGACGCGAGCGCGAACGCCAGGATCACGAGCGCCACGGCCTCGTAGCCCAACCGGTGCTTCTGCATGTGCTCCCCCCGCGCTCCAGCGCAGCAGCTCGCGTGCCAGCGCGGGTTCGTGACGCGGGAGCGCTCTCGTCGACGCAGGCTCTGCGCCGGTGACATCTGCACTCGAACCTGACACGCTCCGCGAATGGCGGAGGAGACGCACGCACAGTGGCTGGCGCGGCAGGCCCGCGATCAGGCCGCCAAACATCGCAAGCGCATGCTGTTCGCGGCCGCGATCGCGGTCGGCGCCCTCGCGCTCGGGGTCGCCCAGGTCGGGTACGTGGTCGCGAACTGGGACGTCGTGACCCTCGACTGCGCCGACCTGAGCGAGCCGCCCACCGCGCTCCGGCTCGAGCTGCGCAACTGCGTGGCCGACCTGTCCGACATCGCGATCGAGCGGAAGGGGAGCCGGGTGCAGGCCGTCTACGCGCCGCTGCACGCTCCCGGAGATCTCCGTCCGTCTCCGGTCATCGTCCGGACGATGCGTCGCGAGATGGTCGCGTTCGCCAACGAGGGCGGCGATCCGGCCGAGGTCACCGCGTGGCGGGGGCCTCGAACCTTCGAGGTGGTGCGCGCGATGCCGTTCATCGGTGGCCGGAAGGTCTCGGACTTCCAGCTCGGTCGCGCCCTGCGCGGCGAGGCCGAGGAGCTCGCCGTGGTCGAGGAGACGTCGATCGGGCAGTGGTTCTTGCCGCTCGGCGCCTTCCTCTTCATCGGCCTCGCGGCGATGGCGGCCGTCTTCTACGAGCGCAAGAGCTGGAGGCGGCACCTCGGGCACGCGGAGGCCGCGAAGGGATGAGGCTGGCCGAGCGTTCGGCGGCGCCTTAGGGTCCGCGCCATGACGACGCGACGCGTGGTGGTGACCGGTCTGGGGCTCGTGAGCCCGCTCGGGCAGGACGTGAAGACGTCCTGGGAGGCGCTGGTGCGGGGCGAGTGCGGGATCCGGCCGATCGCCGAGCACCCGGACCGTCGCATCCCGGTGCACGTGGCCGGGGAGTGCCTCGACTTCGATCCCGAGCGCGTGACCGAGAAGAAGAAGCTCCGGGAGGGCGGCCGCTTCATCCACCTCTCGGTGGACGCCGCGGACCAGGCGGTGACCGACGCGGGCCTCGACGCCGAGGCGCTCGAGCGCGCCGCGGTGATGCTCGGGGTCGGCATGGGGTCCATCCGGCACATCGAGGACGCCACCCGGGTCCTCGACGAGAAGGGCCCGCGCCGGGTCTCGCCGTACCTCGTCCCGGCGATGGTCGGGAACCTCGCGGCCGGCCAGATCGCGATCCGCTTCGGCTGCCGCGGCCCGAACATGTCGACCACCGCCGCGTGCACCAGCGGGGCGCAGGCGATCGGCGAGGCGATGTGGATGATCCGCAGCGGGCGCTGCGACGTGGCCCTGGCCGGCGGCGCCGAGTCGTCGGTCGACGCGATCGCGCTCGCCGGGTTCGCCTCGCTCCGCGCGGTGAGCAAGGAGGAGGATCCGGCGCTCGCGAGCTGCCCCTACGACCGCCGCCGCAACGGCTTCGTGCTCGGCGAGGCGGCCGCGGTGATCGCGCTCGAGGAGCTCGAGCACGCCAAGCGGCGCGGGGCGAACATCCTCGCCGAGCTGCGCGGCTACGCGACGATGACCGACGCGTTCCACATCGCGAGCCCGGCCCCCGACGGCGTGGGGCTGCGCCTCGCGATCGAGGAGACCCTGCGCGACGCCGGGGTCCCGGCCGACTCCATCGGCTACGTGAACGGCCACGCCACCAGCACCCCGGTGGGCGACGAGATCGAGGCCCAGGTGCTGGCGAAGGCGCTGCCGGGGGTCGCGGTGTCGAGCACCAAGGGCGCCACCGGTCACGCGCTCGGCGGCGCGGGCGCGGTCGAGGCGGTCTTCAGCACCCTCGCGCTCCGCGACGGCGCCCTCCCGCCGACCCTGCACCTCGAGGAGCCGGACCCGGCGACCGAGGGCCTCGACCTGATCCGCGGCGAGACCCGCCAGGCGAAGGTCGACGCGGTGATGAGCGTGTCGAGCGGCTTCGGCGGCAGCAACGCCGGCCTCGTCCTCGCGCGGGTGTGAGCTCCGCCTCGCCGAGCTCGCGTCAGCGCAGGGCGCGGCGGAGGACGCGGCGCGCGTTGTGGAAGATGAGGCGCGCGTCGACGTGGAAGAGGATCGGCAGGGAGAAGCCCTCGCGCCAGCGGGGGTTCAGGGCCTCGTAGCGATCGTGCAGCGCGCGCGCCTCGGGTGAGCGCGGGAGCGACTCGGAGTCGGCGACGTTGGAGCCGCCGACCAGCCCCTCGTCTTCGTCGAACGCGTCGCCGCAGAAGGTCTGCGCGAACCGGGTCAGGGCCCGGCGCTCCCAGGCGGGCAGACCGGGGTCTCGCAGGGAGAAGACCCGGCCCGAGGTGCGCGCGAGCGAGACGTAGCTCTGGGGGAACGCGGTGGTCACGAAGTGCAGCCGGCGCGGGCCGTAGCGTCGAAGCGTGAGCGGCAGGAGCCTCCACGGCGACAGGATCGACTTCGGGTGCCCGCGGAAGTCCCGGTGGAAGTAGAAGTACTTCGAGTACATCAAGAGGTCGCGCCGGCCGGGCTCCTCCATCGGCAGGAACGCGATGGTGAAGAAGCCGCGGACGACCTCGTCGTCGTCGACGAACGCGAAGAGGCAGCGATCGGGGCCGCGCACGAACCCGGAGAAGACCTCCCAGTCGGCCTCCCGGCTCCGGGTCAGGGTGAGCATGGTGAGCCGCAGCGCCCAGACCTCACGCAGGAGGTCCTCCGGGATCGCCTCTCCGTCGCAGAAGCGCAGGTGGAGCCTTCGGGCCATGGCCGAGCCGTACACCCCCCTCGCGCAGGACGCACCCGCCCCCGCGCGCCCTCGGCGCGGGCCACCTGCGGCGACGCGCTGGCTCGGGGAGGCGGGACGCACTAAGCAGCGGCCGTGCGCGCCCCCGTCGGCACCCTCCTGATCGTCGGCGCCGCGACCGCGTGGGGCACCTGGAGCTTGCTCCTGCGGCCGACCGGCTTGCCGGCGACGGTCACCGCGCCGCTGCTGCTGCTCGGCATCTTCGTCTTCGCGATCCCGTTCTTTCGCTACGACGGAGTGATCCCGCGCTGGGATCGCACGACGCTCGTGCTGGTCGGCGCCTACGCGGCCCTCGACGCGCTCAACGTGGGCACCTTCTTCGCCGCGATGAGCGTGACGAGCGTGGCGGTGGCGGTCCTGACGCACTCGGTGGCGCCGGTGCTGGTGGCGCTGCTGGCGCCGATGATCGAGAAGCGGGCGGCGCCGCGCGCGCTGCCGGCCGCCGGGCTCGCGCTCGCCGGGCTCTGTCTGCTCCTGCGGCCGTGGGAGCCAGCGGCGCTGACCGGAGATCTCGGGCTGGGCGCGGCCCTCGGGCTCGCGAGCGCGGCCGGCTACGCGGCGCTGGTCTTCCTCGTGACCCCGCTGGCCGCGCGGATCGGGCCGGCGCGCACCATGGGCTGGCACGCGCTCTTCGCGGCGCTGCTGCTCGCGCCCCTCGCCGCGCCCCACCTCGGTGAGGTCGAGCTCCGGGACATCGGCTGGATGGCGGTGGCGGCGCTCTTCCCGGGGGTGCTGGCCGGCATCGCGTTCGTGCGTGGGCTCGCCCGGGTGGGCGCGGCGCGCGCCGCGGTGCTGGTCTTCGTCGAGCCGGTCGTCGCCTGTCTGGTCGGGTGGCTCGCGTTCGGAGAGCGCCTCCCGCCGATCGCCCTCTTCGGCGCCGCGCTCGTCCTCGGCGCAGGCCTCCTCGTCTCCTTCGGACGGGCCCGTGCGGTTTCAGCTGAGGTGTAGGACCTTGCATGGCGTCGGTATTCGGATGACTCTGCTCCGATGAAGCTTCGCCTCTTTCTCTTCACCGTTCTGCTGACCGCCTGCTCCACCGACACCCCGCCCATCCCCCCGACCTCCGACTCCGGCACGCCGATGGACTCGGGGTTGGCCGACTCCGGCGTCGAGCCGATGTGCGACAACGGGGAGCGAGACGGCGACGAGTCCGCGATCGACTGCGGCGGCTCGTGCGACCCCTGCGCCGACGGGGAGAACTGCACCGCGGCCGACGACTGCCAGTCGAACGTGTGTGAGCGCGGTCGCTGCCTCGTCCCGAGCTGCACCGACGAGGTCCGCAACGGCGACGAGACCGGCGTGGACTGCGGCGGAGACTGCGATCTCTGCGGCGGCGGCCAGCCCTGCACCTCGAACGACGAGTGTCTCTCGGGGGCCTGCCGGAGCGGCATGTGCACGATGTCGAGCTGCGAGGACGGCCGGCTGAACGGCGACGAGACCGACATCGACTGCGGCGGTGACACCTGCCCGGCCTGTGACGGCGGGCTCGACTGCGTCGACCGCGACGACTGCGTCAGCCTCATCTGCGCCTCCGGCACCTGCACCATGCCCGCGTGCAACGACCGGGTGCAGAACCAGGACGAGACGAGCGTGGACTGCGGCGGCGCCACCTGCCCCGCGTGCCGCGACGGCCTCGCCTGCATGGTCGACGCGGACTGCGAGGGCATGCGCTGCTTCGACGGCGGCTGCGTCTCCTGTGAGGACCGCATCCAGAACGCGGAGGAGACCGCGGTCGACTGCGGCGGCCCGCTCTGCGACCCCTGCGCCGACGGGGAGTCCTGCCTGGTCGACGGCGACTGCGCCGGCGGCGCCTGCGAGGGCAACCTCTGCGTGAGCTGCTCGGACGGCGAGCTGAACCAGGACGAGACCGACGTGGACTGCGGCGGCGCCACCTGCGCCGGCTGTCGCGACGGCCTCGCCTGCCTGGTGGACGGCGACTGCTCGGCGACCGGCGCGACCTGCGTAGGCGGCTCGTGCGTGTCCTGCACCGACCGGGTCCGGAACCGCGACGAGACCGACGTGGACTGCGGCGGCAGCATCTGCGCGGGCTGCACGACGGGCCTGCTGTGCACCGTCGACGCGGACTGCGCCTCGAACATCTGCGACCCGCCCACCATGCGCTGCAACGCGCCGGGCTGTGGCGACGGCGTGCTCAACGGCGCCGAGACCGACCTCGACTGCGGCGGCGGCAGCTGCCTCGGCTGCGACCCCGGCGAGGCGTGCGTGCTGCCGCGCGACTGCCTCAGCGGCGTCTGCACCGGCGGCACCTGTGACGCGCCGAGCTGCACCGACGGCGTGCGCAACGGCGGCGAGACCGACGTGGACTGCGGCGGCCCGACCGCCTGCCCGCGCTGCGCCGACCGCCAGCTCTGCAGCGTCGACGGCGACTGCACGGCCGGCATCTGCTCGATCCCGCCCGGGCGCTGCGGCACCTTCAGCGGCTGCCACTGGGGCCTGATCGCCCAGGAGACGCAGTTCTCCGACGCGACGATCCAGGGCCTGTTCACCTCGAACGGGCACAGCTTCGACGTGCTCAACAACAACGGCACGAGCGCGGTGCACTCCTCCGACCCGGCGGTGCTCTCCCGCTACACCCACATCGTGTTCCACGAGCACGATCGCACGCTGACGGCCGCCGAGCAGACGGCGCTCAACAACTGGATCATGGCCGGCGGCCGCCTGATCGTGACCGGCTACGACTCGCTCGGGAGCCCGACCGACAGCGCGCTCGCCAGCGTCGTGCGCTGCGCCAGCCCCGGCGACGGCCCCTTCTCCGGCAGCCTCACGGTGGTGGACGCCACTCACCCGATCGCCCTCGGCCCGGCCCAGACCTTCACCATGGGCCAGACCCTGACCTCGGGCAGCACCGATCACGACCAGTGCACCCCGACCGCCGGCGCCGTCCGGATCGTCTCGGTCTCGAGCTCGAGCAAGGTCCAGATCGCCGAAGGCATCGGCGGCGCGGGCGGCATGGTCGTCTACTGGAACGGCAACGGCAGCGGCAGCGGACCGCTCGTCGACTGGGTCGGCACCAGCGGCACCCAGCCCGCCCTCCAGAACCTCTTCGTCAACACCCTGAACCACCTCTGCACGGGCCCGTAGGGCCCCCGAAGGGGGCCCCCCGTGCCCCTGCCCGTGCCCGTGCCCCTGCCCGATCCCCCGGATCGGGCGGGCCCGGGGAGAGTCCCGAGCCAGCCGGGCGTCCTCGCAGACGAGCAAGTTCCCGTAGACGTGCTCGACGCCCGGCTCCTCGACCCTCGATGGCCGCGCTCCCTGCGTGTGACGGTTCATGCACGGCCCTGCCGCCGAGGACGTGCACGAGGATGAGCACGAGGACGAGCACGTGCACGAGGACGAGCACGTGCGCGGCGGGCCTGCGGGCCCGCCGTTCGAGGGACGCGGTCAGCGCAGCGTGGCTCGGATCGCGGGATAGTCGCTCTCGGAGATCGCCCCCGCGCGCGCGCACACCACGCGGCCGTCCGCGTCGGTGAGCACGTGGATCGGCAGCGACGCCGCCTCTCCGAGCCCGAGGCTGGCGCCCCAGGCCGCGATGGCCTGGGGATCGGCCACTCGCACGCTCTCGGGCACGTCGCCGTGGCTCTGCTCGAAGCGGGCGATCGCCTCGTCGTCCGCGTCGGCGCTGACGAAGCGGAGGCTGACCGGGGTGCCGTCGGCCTCGAGCCGCTCGGCGAAGCGCGTCAGCAGGGGCAGCTCCTCGACGCACGGCTGGCACCACGTCGCCCACACGTTCACCCAGCGGCGCCCCTCGGCGGGCGCGGCGCGGTGACCCTCGGCGAGCGGCGGCAGCGTGAGCCGGGTGCCGGGCGTCGCGTCACAGAGGTCGTCGGCCGCGGGCTCCTCGGCCGCGACCGCGACCACCCGCGACGGGAGCGGCTGGGCCGGGCCCTCCTCGCCGCAGCCGGCGAGGAGGAGCGCGGCGATCACAAACGACAGTCGATCCATGCGATGAACGCGCTCCGGTTGAGATCCTCGGGCTCACACTGCCCGGACTCGCCGCTGCGGGTCCAGTCGCAGAACGACGGGTCCAGCTGCGCGTACTCCTCGCCGAGCCAGAGCAACCCCACCTCGCGCTCGAGCTGCGGGTCCGAGAACGTCTCCTCGAGGTGCGTCATCACCGCCTCGGCGCGCTCGCGGGACAGCTCGCGGTTGCGCTCGGTCGCGCCCTCGGGGGACGCCCGCGAGACCACGAAGAAGTAACTCGCGCCCCGCCGGTCGGCGAAGCTCCGGTCGATGAGCTGGACCGCGGACGCGTCGAGCTCGGCCGAGCCCTGCGCGTACTGCACGATGCCGCCGCGCTCGCGCATCGGGACGAAGAGCGCGTTGAAGTCGGAGTCGGCCATGGTGGCGACGTTGCGCGCCTCCACCGGCTGACAGCCCCGGCCGCCCGAGCCGCCGATGAGCCCGCAGCTCGTGAGCACCCGCCGCAGGATCTGTTTGAGCTCCGGCGTGCAGTACTCCTCGTTGGCGTTGGCGGCGACGGCCACCGCGGGCGGCGCGTCGTCTGTGATGGTGGCCGCCTCGACCTCGGCCAGGCGATCCTCGGCCGCGCCGATCCAGGCGAGCGTCAGCACCACCGGCACGGCGAAGAAGGCGAGCGCGGCCGCGGCCGCGATCCAGCGTGCGTTGCTCATCGGGCGCTCCCGTGCTGGGCCATGAGGCGGGTCAGCGCGTAGTCCATGCCGAGGTCCGTGTCGGCGTCGCAGAGCCGGGTCTGGCCCACGTACACCTGGGGCGTCAGCACGGGCAGCTGGTTCTGCACCGCCCAGCGCAGCGACTGGTTCACGCGGGCCTGGGCGCGGGGGCTGCCGATGCAGTCGGCGAGGGCCCCGAACCGCTCGCGGGCCATGCGCGCCGCGCCGCCGGCGGCCTCGCGCTCGGCGGCCATGATCGCCTCCTGGTTCTCGAACGCCCAGGCGATGACGTCCTCGGCCTCGCCCTCGGCGCAGACCACCGCCTCGCTGATGGCGCACGCGCCGGGGTGGATCGCGCGGTCGATCATCCAGTTGCAGCTGTCGTCGAGCGGGAAGAGCAGCACCTTGCGGCTCGCCTGCGCCTGGGCGCTCGACGCCTCGAAGCGCGCCTCGAAGCCGCGGCAGGCCGGGCACAGCGGGTCGAGCACCTCGATGACCGGCACCGGGTTGGTCTGGGCGCCGATCGGGAGCAGCACCTCGTTCGGGTCGCTCGGGTCGGCGAGCTGCCCGCAGCTGCCCACGTAGCGCTCGAAGTCCGGCGCGGCCGCCGCGTACACGCCCACCGGGACGAGCACGAAGGCGACGCCGAGCCCGAAGGCGGCGCCGAGCACGCCCCAGCGGGTGGGGACCACCGGGGGCGGCGACTCGACCGTCTCGTCGGCCTCGACCGGGATGGCGCGCGGCTTGGCGTCGGCCCGGGCGAGGAGGAAGCCGGCCAGCGCCGCGATGAAGCCGAGGCCGCTCGCGACGTAGATGCCGATGCAGAGCTTGCAGGCGGCGCCCAGGGTCGAGAGCGAGATGTAGCCCATGACCGCCGAGGCGATGACGGGCAGCGCCCAGGCGAGGGCCTGGAAGCCCATCGCGCGCGGATCCCGGGCCCGGCCCATCGCGAACAGCCCGACCGCGAGCGCCGCGAGGAAGGCGAACACCGCCATCGCCGGCAGCGAGATCGGGATCCCGCCCCAGACCGTCTCCCGGAGCACGGACGAGTAGGGCGACATCAGGGTGACGTGGCACCCGCTGGCGCCGCTGACGTCGGTCTGGTCGAGACCCGGGAGGAACGAGCAGTGGAGGCCGTGCACCTGGCGGTCGAGGTGCTGCACGAAGTCGTGGGTGGAGACCGCCGCGAACGCGAAGCCGAGCGCGGCGGCGAGGGCCGCGATCGCGATCGTGGGTTTGGCGCGCACTGGTGATGCTCACTTTCCGAGCGGTCGGCCCGCACCGACGGCCGCCGCGCTGAGGGGCCCCATGGTAACCATCGAGCGCGAGGGGATAGCCCCCACATCGATCGGCGCCCCCCGGGGTGTGAGCGAAGTAGCGCTCCGGGGGTGCGCAGGATCGCCACCGCCGTCGCCATCGCGGCTCGAGGTCGCCCACGACCGGCGCCGGGCACGCCGCTTGCCGCCGCGCGCGACGATGCGTCTCCTTCTCCTCGCCTCGCTCGCGCTCGTGGGCTGCTACGAGAGTCACGCCGCCGCCCCGGCTCCGGACGCCGGCCCCGTCGTGTGCGATCACGACCGCTACTGGGGGCCGCGCCTGCCCGAGACCTCGCACTGGTATTCGCTCTACGAGGGCTGCGACGGAGCGCCGATCGTCATCTTCGCGCCCGAGCGCGAGCCCCTGGATCCCGAGGCCCTCGAGGGCTTCCGCGAGCGCCTCGCGGCGTTCGACGACGTCACGCCGACCTCGGGCCCCTGCTGCCCGTCGCGCCCGGACAGCCCGCGCTGTGTGGTGTGGCCGGTCGGCACGGACCGTGAGCGGGAGGCGTTCGAGCGGGGGGACTACGACGCCTGGCTGATCGACATGTGGCTCATCGGCGCGGGAGGCGAGTCGCCCGGCTGCGCTCCGATCCGTCGCCCGCTTCGGTGATCGCGCCCCGCGCCCGCTCGACCGCCGCCAGCACCTCGCGCGCCCGGGCCAGGAAGCGCTCGCCGGTCGGGAGCAGGGTCATGCCGCGGGGCGTCCGCTCGAACAGCGGGGCCCCGAGCTCCTCCTCCAGCCGACGGATCTGGCGGCTGAGCGGAGGCTGCGAGATGTGGAGCCGGCGCGCGGCGCGGCCGACGTGGCCCTCCTCGGCGACGGCGATGAAGGACTCGAGCTGGACGAGGCTCATGGCCTCTCGAGTATGACGCGATCGGCCGCCGGCGCGTCCAATACCCATTGGGTATGAGCGCGCGGCCGCGGAGGGCCCCAGGCTGGCGGCCATGCGGATCACGCGACTTCGCCCGCCCGAGATCGCGGGCATGATGGCCGCCGGGCGGGTGGCGGCCGAGACGCTGGCCCTCGTCGGTCGGCGGCTGCGGCCGGGGGTGCGGACCTCCGAGATCGACGCCTGGGTCCGCGAGGACACCGCGCGCCGCGGGGCCCGCCCGAGCCAGCTCGGCTATCACGGCTTCCCGGCGTCGGTGTGCACCAGCCGCAACGACGTCGCGTGTCACGGCGTGCCCCGGCCCGACGAGGTGCTCGAGGAGGGCGACCTGAGCTCGGTGGACGTCACCAGTCAGCTCGACGGCTGGCACGGCGACAACTGCGCCACCTTCGCGGTCGGGACGCCCGGGCCCGAGGCGGCTCATCTGCTCGAGACGGCCCGCCGCTGCCGGGACGAGGGCGTGGCCCAGGTCCGGGCCGGGATGCGGCTGGGCGACGTGGGCGCGGTCATCGAGGCCCTGGCCCGGCGCGAGGGCTGCGGCGTCGTCCGGGTGGTCGGCGGTCACGGGATCGGCCGCCGCATGCACCTGCCGCCCCACGTCGACCACTTCGGGGTGCCCGGTCGAGGCGCGCGCCTGAAGGCGGGCATGGCGATCACGATCGAGCCCATCCTCACGCTCGGCGCGCCCGACCTGGTGACCGACGACGACGGCTGGACCATGCGCACCCTCGACGGGAGCTGGGCGGCGCAGTTCGAGCACACGATCGTCGTCGAAGAGGACGGCGCGCGGATCACGACGCTCGCGGTCGAGGCCGGGGTGCGGTAGATCTCGCCGTCGTGCAGGGCGAAGATGTCGTCGCGTTCTTCGAGGGGAGCCTGACCCCCTTCGGCGGCTTTGGCATCGCGATCGCGCTCCTGCTGCTGCTCCTCCTGCGGCTCGTCGTCCCGGTGGGGCAGCGCCGGATCATCCGCGCGCCGAGCATGCTCCTGGTCGGGCACCTGATCCTGATCGTGGTCCTGGGGCTGATGCCCGAGCCGTCCGAGGGGGAGGGCTTCGCGCACATGGCGCGGCGGCTCCTGCGGCTCACCGCCCTGACGCTCCTGCTGCTGTCGATCGCGCGGGCCACCTATCTGGCGATCCTCCACTCGGTGCTGCGACGGGGCAAGCGCCGCAGCCTGCCGGGGATCTTTCGCGACATCATCCAGGTCGCCTTCTACGCGGTGGTCGCGCTGCTCGTGCTGCACGCGGCCGGGGTCGAGCCGGGATCCCTGCTGACCACCTCCGCGCTCCTGACCGCGGTCATCGGCCTCTCGCTCCAGGACACCCTCGGCAACCTCTTCGCCGGGCTCGCCATCCAGGCCCAGACGCCCTTCGAGGTCGGCGACTGGGTGCAGTTCGACGACGACACCGAGCACATCGGCGAGGTGCTGGAGATCAACTGGCGCGCCACCCGCCTGCTCACCATCGAGCGGGTCGAGGTGACGGTGCCGAACAACCTCCTCGCCAAGGCGCCGATCCGCAACTACTCGAAGCCGACCCGGCTGGTGCGGCGCAAGTCCACCATCCTCGCGCCCTACGACGCGCCGCCCGCCCGGGTGCACCGGCTGCTCGCCGAGGCGGTGGTCGAGGTCGACGGCGTCCGCTCGCACCCGCCGCCCGACATCCAGACCATCGAGTTCACCGAGCGCGGGGTCGAGTACCGGGTCCGCTACTTCATCGAGGACTTCGACCAGCGCGAGGTCATCGACTCCCGGGTGCGGGATCGCCTCTGGTACGCCCTCCGGCGGGGCGCGCTGCCGATCCCCGCGCCGCAGCGGCGCATCACCCTGGTCGAGCAGAACGCCACCACCGCCGAGGCGCACCACCAGGCGACCATCGCCGACATCGAGCGCACCCTCGCCAAGCTCGCGCTCTTCGGGCCGCTCACGCCCGAGCTGCTGCACGAGGTGGCGATGCACACCGAGCGCCGCCTCTACGCCCACCACGAGCTGGTCATCCAGCAGGGCGACTACGGGGAGGAGCTCTTCGTGGTCGAGAAGGGCGAGCTCGAGGTGCTCATCGACGTGCACGACGGCATGCAGTGCGTGGCCCGGCTGAAGCGCGGCGACTTCTTCGGCGAGATGAGCCTCCTGACCGGCGAGCAGCGGCGGGCCACGGTGCGCTCGGACGGCGAGGTCAGCCTCTTCGTGGTGTCCAAGGAGTCGCTGCAGCCGGTGCTCGAGGCGGCGCCGGACCTGGCCGAGATGATGAGCGCGGTGCTGGCGGAGCGAGAGCTCGCGCTGCGCACCAGCAACCGGCCGGCGCAGCAGAGCGACGCCGCGGTCTCCGAGCGGAGCGGAGAGCTGCTGCAGCGCATCCGCGAGTTCTTCTCGATTTGATCGTAGACTGGGGGTGATGAGCCCCGACGGTCCGATCCTCGTCATCGACGACGACCCCGATCTCTGCGCGATGCTGAAGCGCGCCCTCGAGCACGGAGGGCACCGGGTCGTGACCGCCAACGACGGGATGCAGGCCATCCGCGCCTTCGAGCTCAACCGTCCGTCGGTGCTCCTGGTGGACCTGATGATGCCGCAGCTCGACGGCGAGGAGCTGCTCCGGGTGCTCGGCTCGCCGCGCCCGCCGGTGATCCTCATCACCGCGAGCGTGCGCCGCGAGGAGGTCGCCACGAAGTTCTCGGTCGACGCCGCGTTCGAGAAGCCGTTCGACGTGAGCGACGTCGTCGCGACCGTCGATCGCCTCGCCACCGCGCCCGTGTCTTCGCGGTGACGCCCCCTCGCCACCTCCCTCCCGCGGGACTATGAGTCGCCCATGAACGACGTGTACGAGGAGGATCTCGACCTCCCGCAGCCCACCCGCCGCATCTTCTGCAACCGGACGCTCAACCTCCGGTCGATCCGCGCGGTCGGCTTCGACATGGACTACACGCTCATCCACTACGACGCCGACGAGTGGGAGCGTGAGGCGTACGCGCACCTGAAGAGCCGCCTCGAGGCGCGCGGCTGGCCGGTGGACGGGCTGACCTTCGATCCGAAGCTCGTGGCCCTCGGCCTGGTGCTCGACCTCGAGCACGGCAACATCGTGAAGGCCAACCGCTTCGGCTACGTGAAGCGCGCGCAGCACGGCACCCGCGTGCTCCCCTACGACGAGCAGAAGGAGCTCTACGCGCGCGCCCTCGTCGATCTCTCGGAGCCGCGCTGGGTCTTCCTCAACACGCTCTTCTCGCTGAGCGAGGCGTGCATGTACGCGCAGCTCGTCGACCGCCTCGACGCCGACCGCATCAAGGGCGTGCTCGGCTACGCGGACCTCTACAAGGTCGTGCGCTCCAGCCTCGACGAGGCGCACATGGAGGGGCAGCTGAAGGCGGAGATCGTGAAGGACCCCGAGCGCTTCGTGGTGCTCGACCCGGATCTTCCGCTCGCGCTCCTCGATCTGCGCGAGGCGGGCAAGAAGCTGCTCCTCATCACCAACAGCGAGTGGCCCTACACGAAGTCGATGATGACCTACGCCTTCGACCGGTTCCTGCCGGGCGACACGACCTGGCGGGACATCTTCGACGTCGTCATCGTCTCTGCGCGCAAGCCCTCGTTCTTCGAGCACCGCATGCCGTGGTTCGAGGTGGTCGACGAGGAGGGCAAGCTCCTGCCGTGCCTCGGGCCCGAGCTCGGCGGCGCGTTCCTCGGCGGCAACGCGGCCGGCGTCGAGGAGGCGCTCGGGCTGAGCGGCGACGAGATCCTCTACGTGGGCGATCACATCTTCAGCGACGTCCGGGTGTCGCGCAGCATGCTGCGCTGGCGGACCGCGCTGGTGGTGCGCGACCTCGAGGCCGAGCTCGAGGCGCTCGAGGGCTTCAAGGCGAAGCAGGCCGAGCTGAGCCAGCTGATGGACGAGAAGGAGCGGCTCGAGCACGCGTTCTCCCGCATCCGCCTCGGCCTGCAGCGCCTCGAGAAGGGCTACGGGCCGCAGCCCAGATCCGACGCGGGCCTGCTGAAGCAGCGCATGAGCGCGCTCCGCGAGAAGCTGGTGAAGCTCGACCAGCAGATCTCCCCGCTCGCCCGCGAGGCCGGCCAGCTCGTCAACGAGCGCTGGGGCCTGCTGCTCCGGACCGGCAACGACAAGAGCCACCTCGCGCGCCAGATCGAGCGCTACGCCGACGTCTACATGTCGCGCGTCTCCAACCTGCTCGCGCTGACCCCCTTCGTCTATCTGCGCAGCCCGCGCGGCAGCCTCCCCCACGACCACGGCCCCGGCGGCGGCGTGTGAGCGACCACGTCCGCGTCGAGGGCGAGCTCGTCGAGGTCCGGCGCGACCCCCTCGACCGCTTCGGCCGCGGCGCGGCGCTCGTGTTCTTCGTGGCCCCGGGCCTGACCCTCGCGGTCCACGCGGGCGGCGCGATCTTCGGCGCCAGCGACGCGTCGAGCAGCCTCGCGGTCGTGATCGCCGCCGGGCTCGCGGGCGCGATCCCCGGGCTCGTCGGGCTCGGGCTCCTGCTCGCCAGCCGCGCGTCGAAGCCGGTGGCGATGCTCGACCTGGGCGAGCGGCTGCTCGTCCGCGGCGGCCGCACCGAGGTGCTGCGCGAGGTCGAGGCGGTCGCGGTGCAGCGGGCGGGCGGCTGGCGGCGCGGCTTCCGCCTGGTGCTCGCGGGCCCGCACCCGGTCCCGCTGCTCTCGTTCGTGCCGGCGTCCCGCGGCGCGGCGCTGTGCGAGAGCGCGGAGCGGCTCGCGGACGCGCTCGACGTCCCCCTCGCGGCCTCGGACGCGGCCCTCTCCGCGCGCGGGCTGGTGCCGAAGAGCGCCGACGCCTTCGCCGCGCTCTGCCTGCTGCCGGTGGACGGGCTCTCGCAGGCCTACGCGATCTGGGCGCTCGTCTCCTCGCGCGACGCCCGGGTCCGCCGCGCCGCCAAGCAGGGCCTGGCCGCGACCTTCGTCGAGGCGCTCCTGCTCGGCGGCCTGCTCGGCTGCGCGGGCGTGCCCATCCTCGCCCTCGCCGACGGCCCCGGCCTCGCGCACGGCTTCCTGGTGCTCTTCCCCGCGCTGCTCTTCGCGCTCGCCCGCGCCGGGTTCAGGCTGCACGCCGCCCACCGCGCGCGCCGCGGGGAGCCGTTCTCACTCCCCGGGCTCGGCCGGGTCGGGTGAGCCGGCGTCGGCGGCGCGCGTCGCGCGCGGTCCGGTGAAGACGCCGCCCGCGTCCGGGCCCCAGGCGTGTCGTCGGTAGCTGCCTCCGTCGCCGCGCGGGTCGTCGAGCGCGCCGACGTGAGCGCCCGGATCCAGCGGGGCCTCGCGGCCGCTCATCCGGTACACGACGTAGAGGAAGCCGGCGAAGAACAGCAGGAGGATGGCGAAGGTCGGCCAGCCGACGCGGTCGTTCATCGTGCCTCGTTCATCGTGCCTCGTTCATCGCCCCTGGAGCATCCCCCGGAGCGGCTCGTATTCCCCGGGCTCTGCCCGGATGAACCCTTCGGCGTCGAGCGCGAGGCAGAGCGCGGCGCGGGCCCGGGATCCGTCGCGCTCGAGGACCCGGGTGGAGAGCCGCTCGGCGCGCTTGCGGTCGAGCGCCCGCGTGAGCCCGATGGCGTCGTTGGGGGACTCCTCGGTGATGTGCAGGGCCGAGAACTTCTCCGCCGCGGTGCGTCCGCCGTAGGTGGCGAGCGAGTCGCGGGTCGCGCCCGGCGAGTCGTCGCGCACGGTCAGCGCGGTGAAGTCGGCGCGGGCCTCGACGAGCGCGGCCAGCGCGTCCGGGTAGCTGCCCTCGAAGGTCTGCGCGCCCAGGTCGTCCTCGCCGACGCCGACCCGCCGCAGCGCCGCGAGGGCGAGGAGGTGCCCGCCCACCGACAGCCGGTCGACCCACGCGGCGCGCTTGCCCCGCAGGTCCGCCACCCGCAGCAGCTCGCCCCGCCGCGCGACGATGGCCGAGCGATAGGTCGTGCGCCCGTGACGCACGCACTTGTAGAGACCACGGAGGGTGAGCTCGAGCTGCGCGCAGAGGGTGGGCGGCAACCAGACCAGCTCGGCGCCGTGCCCGGCCGCGCGCGCCGCGAGGTCCGCGTAGTCCCTGGCGACCTCCACCGTCACCGGCTCGGCGAGGTCGGCGCGCAGCGACTGATCGAGCAGCTCGGCCCGCGCCCTCGCGCGCGCCTCGCCCACCGACGGCGGCAGCAGCAAGCGGAGCGTCACCTCGCGATGATAGGCGCGAAGCTCCCGTCCGCTCAATCAGGCGTGTTCTTGCGGCGGCGCGGGCGGACGGGGCGGAGCTGCTCGTGCGATCGCGGCTTCTGGCGCGACTCCGCTTCGGCCTCGGCGAGCGTCGCGGCGATCTCGTCGACGATTCGCTCGGTCTTCAGGCCCTTCGAGAGCACGGTGTCGAAGATCGCGAGATCCTCGTCCTCGACCTCGGCCAGGGTCCCGCTCACGAGCACCAGCGGGGGCGCGGCGCGCCCGAGCGTCCCGTGGATCCGCCTCGCGACCGTCGCCCCGGTCCAGCCGCCGCCGAGCACGAAGTCGATCACCGCGAGCGTGGGGCGGTCGCGCTCCAGGGCCTCGAGCGCGGGCTCGGGGCTCGAGAAGCTCCGGACCTCGAAGCCGCGGGTCCGCAGGAGGCGGGAGAGCGAGCGGAGCCAGAGCTCGTCATCGTCGAGCAGCAGGATCCAGCGCGGAGGCGCGTCGCTCATCGCGCCGGAAAGTTACCACGAGGTCGGCTCGCTGTCGTCACCGGGCGGGTACGGCCGCGCTGCGCTTCCTGCCGCGGACCCAGGGGGCTACATTGCGCGAGATGACACGGTTTCTCCTCACCTCGCTCGCTGCGCTCGCGATCGCCTGCGGAGGTCCGTCCGCGCCTCCGCCGGTGGAAGAGGAGGTCGAGAGCGCCGGCGGGGAGGACGAATCGGTCGAGCCGGATCCGGTCGTGCGCACCACGACGCCGGTCCCGGTGCCCCAGCCCGCGGTCGCTCGGGAGGCGATGACCGAGGCCCTGCAAGCGCTCTGGACCCAGATCGAGGAGGTCGTGGCGATGCGGCCGCCGGAGCCGCCGGAGGAGCCGAGCATGGAGGCCATCCAGGCGTGGGCGGACGGACCGCTGGCCGACTGGCTCGAGGCCCGGCACGACGCGATGGGGGTGGCGCGCGAGATCAGCGAGGGCGTGCCCGACGAGCCCTCCTACGAGCGCGCGGTGGGCGCGGCGCTCTTCGCCTACGCGCTCGAGGATCTCGCGGCCGACGTGCGCGGCGCGCCGGTGCCGGAGGAGATCGCCTCCGATCCGGAGCTGCTCGAGATCTACACCGAGCACCTCGACGCCGCGATCCGACCCATCGCGACCGAGTCGGTCGTGTCCTACGCCTACTGCCAGCGACGCATCGCCGAGCTCGGCGACGACTCCGAGTGGCTGCCCTGGCGCGCCTACTGCGTGCAGCGGGGCCGCGAGGTCATCGAGGTCTACCGCCTCCAGGAGGACCGCGACCCGACGCCGTCCGAGCCTCAGTCGCGCTGGGCGCCGCGGCGGTACCACGCGCCGATGATCGCGCGCTCCTCGTCGGTGATGCCGGTCAGGTTCGAGAGCGGCATCTGACGCGTGACCACGACCTGCTCGTAGATCAGCGACGCGCGGTCCTCGATCTCCTGCGGGTCCTCGAACATCACGCCCTGCGGCGGCGCGACGAAGAGCTCGCTCGCCGGGTTCTCGGCGTGGCACTCGACGCAGCGGCGCGCGACGATGTCCTGCACCATCGCGAACGTCGCCTCGCCCTCGTAGGCCTGCGTGCGCGGCGCGCTCACCAGCGCGAGCGCGACCATCGCCACCGCCGCGGCCGGGAGGATCCAGACGTTCTTCTCGCCCTGCCCGCGCAGGTTGAACCAGTGCCGCACCCCGGCGCCGATCAGCGCGATCGCGGCGAGGATCGCCCAGTTCCACTCGTGCCCGAAGGTCATCGGGTAGTGGTTGCTCACCATGATGAAGAGCACCGGGAGCGTGAAGTAGTTGTTGTGCAGCGAGCGCTGCGCGCCGGCCTTGCCGAGCGAGGGATCGGGCGCCTCGCCCTTCTCCATCGCGGCGACCGTCTTCTTCTGGTTCGGGATGATCACGAAGAAGACGTTCCACGCCATCATCGTGCCGATGAGCGCGCCGACGTGAATGTAGGCGGCGCGGCTCCCGAACACCTGGGTGAGCCCGAAGGCGACGCCGGTCATCAGGGCGAAGCCGAGCAGCGAGAAGAAGACCGGGAAGCGGGCGAGCGGGGACTTGCAGAGGTAGTGGTAGACCACCCACCCGACGAGCAGGGTGCCGACGCCGAGCGTGATCGCCAGGTGCGGGTGCAGCGCGCGGACCTGTGGATCGATCAGGTAGGCGCTCGGCTCGAGGTAGTAGACGATCGCGAGCAGCGCGAAGCCGCTGAGCCAGGTGAAGTACGCCTCGTATTTGAACCAGTGCAGCGTCTTCGGCAGGCGCGGAGGCGCCACCTGGTACTTGACCACCTGGTAGAACTTGCCGCCGTGCACCGACCACAGCTCACCCTCGACGCCCTCGGGCGTGGGGCCGGACTCGACCGGGCGGACGTGGTTGTTCAACCAGTTGAAGTAGAAGCTCGTCCCGATCCACGCGGCGCCGAAGATGATGTGGAGCCAGCGGACGATCAGCGAGAGCCAGTCTGCGATCTGTACTTCCATCCGAAGCGGAGGAGACTAGCAGCCCACGGCGAAAAAGCCGGGATTCAGGGGGCGAGGTTCTGGAGCTCGACCCGGCGCGCGGCGAGGCGCTGTCGACGGGCGCGCAGCACGCTCAGCATCCCCTCGTTCTGCGCCGCGTGGGCCCGCTCGATGTCGCGGTCGAGATCCGCGAGCCGCGCGTCGATCACCACGATCTGCTCCTGGCGGCGCTGGGCCAGCTCCTCCTCGCTCAGCACCACCGTGCCCTCGGGCAGCTCCTGCTCGATCGGCGGGGGCCCGGCGTCGACCGGCGGCGCGTAGTCCTCGGGCGGCTGATCGTCGGCGAAGGCGCCCTGCGGCGCGCGGCGCTCGAGGGGGGCGCCGTCGGGGAGCAGCGGCTTGGGGCGGTTGCCCTCGCCGTCGACCAGCACCTCCGGCTCGTCGTGGCTCGTCCCGCTCTCGGGGGTCTCGTCCACCGGCTCGGGCACGCCGGTGCTCCACCAGTACACCCCGCCGAGCAGGGCGCCGATGAGCACCGTCCAGATCGCGAAGCGACGCAGCCTCTCGCTCACGGCGGGGGTTCTACTCCATCTCCGGGCGGAGGCACGTAGGCGAGGATCGACGCCGGATGCTCGTCGGTGACGACCAGGAAGCCGTCGCCGAAGCGCACCGCGCCCTCCCAGTTCCGGGCGTGCTCGTCGTCCAGCAGCTCGAAGAGGATCGGCGGCGTGCGGGTGAGGGTGATGCGGTCTTCGGTGATGCGCAGCTCGACCAGCCGCTCCACCGTCCGGCAGCGCGCGTGGCTCGCGCCCTCGCCGTAGCGCTCGGTCAGCTGACAGACCCCGGGCTGCCACGGCGCGCCGGGCCAGTGATAGTTCGTCACCCAGAAGCGCCCGCGGGCGTCCACCTCGGTCGCGTCGGTCACCCGGTACTCGAGCGCCTCGAGGCCGAGCTCGCCGACCGGCCGGAGCTCGCGGTCGAAGGCGAGCACCCGGGGCGCCTCGTTCACGTCGCCGTTGGTCTCGTAGATCGCGAGCAGCCGGTCGCCCTGCAGCACCAGCGCCTCGTAGCCGGTGTTCACCAGGTCGTTCTGGGCCGGCAGCCGGGCCCGGCGCTCGGGGTCGAAGATCACCGCGGCCAGCCCTCCGCCAGCGTCGCGCTCCACCCGGCCCCGCAGCAGCCAGCCCACCGTCGCCGCGTCGTCGCGCCGCGCCTCGATCGTCGCGAAGACCTCGTCGCCTTCGAAGACGATCGCCTCGAACCCGTCGAAGCCCTCGATCGCGGTCTCCATGCCGGTGGCCACCACCTGGGCGTGGGTGACCTCGACCGCCTCGGCGCTGCCCTCGACGAACGCCTCGAGCTGGTCGCGAGCGATCACGAAGGCGGTGCCGGAGGCCAGGCCCTCGAGCAGCCCGGGGTACTGCGGCAGCAAGACGAGCTGGTCGCCCGCCCAGGCCATCGCGCTGATCTCGGCGCTCGCGTGCTCGGCGCCGCCGGCGAGCGGGATCAAGCGCAGAGGGACCTCGTGATTCCGCACCGGGGGCGGGTTCTCCGCGAGCCACAGGAGCCCGCCCAACGCCACCAGCGCGGTCACGCCGAGCGCGTAGAGCACGGCCCTTCGGTCCACGGCGGGAGGGTAGCAGCGTCTCGCGAGGGCCGGCTACGCGCCGAGCGTGGGCGGCGGCGCGAGCCCGTCGAAGAAGCCGACGCGCCGCAGGAAGCGGCCGATCTCCCGGAGGTACTCGCCCCGATCGAGGTGCACGAGGTGGCTGCCCGGGAACCAGTGGATCGGGCCGCGCCCCCAGTGCTCCCAGAGGAGGCGGGAGTGCTTCGGCGGCGCCAGCCGATCGCCGACGCCGCCGATGACGAAGAGGCGGTCTCGGGGCAGCTTCGGCGCGTAGGTGAGCGGGCAGCTCACCGCGAGGAGGTGCCGCGCGTCCGCGAGGCCCAGGCCTTGCCGCTTGAGGGCGAAGCGCACGATCGAGCCCATCGGCTCCCACTCGTGCACGAGGTCCGGCACGCTGGCCACCGGCACGTTGGCGATCGCGAAGCGGAGGCGCGGCTCCACCGCCGCGAGGAGGCCGGTGGTGAAGCCGCCGAGCGAGACCCCCATCACCCCGACCTCGCGCACCCCGAGCGTGTGCTGGAAGTGATCGAGGAAGATCCGGAAGTCGAAGACGCCCTGGGCGAAGGCCTCGTTGATGCGGTTGACCCCGCCGGCGAAGAAGCCGTGACCGCTGAACGGCGAGAAGCGGGTCTGGCGCGCCCCGTGGAACGGGAGCGTCACCAGGCACACGTCGAAGCCGCGCTCGTAGAGCCAGGGGAGGGCGAAGAACCACTCGTTCAGCAGGTAGAGGTCGGCGCTGAAGCCGTGGATCGCCATGATCGTCGGGCGCGGGCCGTCCGCGTGTCGCCAGTGCCGCGCGCGGGCCGTCCGGTTCTTGCGGTGACGCAGGTAGCCGTCTCGCTCGCGCGGGTTGGCGGGCACGAACGGGCTCTCGAACGAGAGATCGTGGCAGACCCCGCCCGGCGGCCGGAAGCGCGGGAGGCGCGCGCTCGCGGTCTTCACCGAGACCCCGTGCGGCGGCGTCTCGAAGAAGCGCGACGGATCGCCGCTCTCGGCCATCGGCCCGTAGAAGCTGCGATCGTCGAGGGCCTGCCGGAGCTTCTTCGGCCCGTAGCCCAGCGGCATCGCGGTGGCCCCGACCAGGCACGCGCCCAGCGTGCGCAGCACCACGTCGCTCGCCGCCGTCGTCCGGACCTGGAGTCGATCTCGGAGGGCGAGCCGGAAGGGCTCGGGCTGATCCGGGAAGTCGGCGGCGAGCTGCTCCCACCAGTGATCGCCGCCCGGCAGGAGGGCGGGCTCGTCGACGCAGGTGTCGTGAGCGATGCGTGAAACGACCGACGCGAGTGACATCCATCCGGAGGATAACGCCCCCGCCGGGCCGACGAGGACTTCACTCCGGCCAGCGAGCGCCGTTCTGGCCTATGCTCGGTGGTCATGTCGGAGGTCGGGGAGACGCGGGGCGCGATCGCCCGCGCGTGGGCGTGGCCCAGCCTCGGCGTCGCGGTGGCGTACTTCGTCGTCGCGCGCGTCAGCCTCCTGCTCGCGATCCCGCCGGGGTTCGCCGCCCCGATCTGGCCGGCCGCCGGGATCGCGGTGGTGGCGCTCCTGCGCTGGCCGCGGGCCTGGCCGGGGGTGCTCGTCGGCTCGATCGCCGCCAACCTCGTCCAGGCGAGCGGGGGCCCGGCGACGCTCGCCGCGTTCGGCATCGGCACGGGCGCGACGCTCCAGGCGCTGGCCGGCGCGCACCTCACGCGTCGCTGGATCGGCTGGCCGAACGAGCTGGCCGCGCCGCGGGAGATCCTCCTCTTCTTCGTCGCGATCGGGCCGGCGCCGCAGCTGGTGAACGCGATCTTCGGCCCGCTCTGCCTCTTCGCTACCGGGGTGGTGCCCGCCGCGGCGCTGCCGCTGACCATGTCGGTCTGGTGGGTGGGCGACACCCTCGGCGCGGTCGCGTGCGCCCCGCTCCTGCTCGCCGCGATCGGCCGACGTCGATCCGGCTTCGCCATCGCCGCGCCCACCGCGATCGTGCTCGGGGTGGTCACCCTGGGCTACCTCGCGGCGAGCCGGAGCGAGCGGGCCGGGCTCGAGCGCCAGATGGATCGCCGGGTGGACGGGCTGGCCACCGCGCTCGAGGGCGAGGTCGCCAGCTACGTCGAGTCGGTGCACGCGCTGGCGCAGATCCAGGGCGCCCGGCCCGGAGGGCTGCCGGACGCGGAGCTGCGCGCGGTCGCGACCGCGCTCCGGGCCCGTCACCCCGCGCTGACCGCCATCGAGTGGGTGCCGCGCGTCGACGCGGACGGCCGGGAGGCCTTCGAGGCCGACCTCGCGCGGCGCTATCCGGGGTACGGGCCCATCGTCGAGCGCGTCGACGGCCGCGCGGTGCCGGCGGCCGCGCGCGCGCGTCACTACCCCGTGGCCCTCATCCATCCCCTCGAGGGCAACGAGTCCGCGCTCGGCTTCGACCTCGCGAGCAACCCCGACCGGCGCCGGGCGGTGGAGCGCGCCGTGCGGACCGGCGAGCCCACCCTCACCGCGCCGATCACGCTGGTGCAGGAGACCGGGCAGAGCCGCGCGGTGCTCCTGCTCGCCCCGGCCGGCGACGCCGGGCTGGTGGCCGCGGTGCTCCGGATGGACGACGTCGTCGGCGGCGTGGTGCGAGAGCGCGAGGCCGGCGCGCGGGTCGATCTGGTCGACGCCGAGGCGGAGGGCGCCCTCTTCGGGGCGGGCAGCGCGGGCGAGGGGCTCCCGCTCCGGGCCGAGGTCCGGGTGCGCGCGGCCGACCGGACCTGGCACCTCACCCTCTCCACCGCCGTCGCGCCGGTGCTGGTCACGTGGGAGCCCTGGGCGGTGCTCGTCGCCGGCGGGCTGCTGACCTGGCTGCTCGCGATCCTGCTGATGATCGTCACCGGCCAGACCGCCCGCGTCGCCCGGCTGGTGGACGCCCGCACCGCGGCCCTCGCGGCGAGCGAGGCCCGGGTGCAGACCATCGTCGACCACGTCTTCGATGGCATCCTGAGCGTGAACGACGCGGGGCGGGTGGTGGCGATGAACCCGGCCGCGGTGCGCATGTTCGGGGCCCGCGTGGGCGACCCCTTCGAGGACCTCTTCACCACCGCGCCGGTGCGCGACGACGAGCGCGCGCTCCTCGAGCTCGAGGGCTACCGCGCGGACGGGACGACGTTCCCCCTCGAGCTCGCCCTCCCGGTGAAGCCCGCCCAGGCCGACGCCCACGCGACCGCCACCGTGCACGACCTGACCGAGCGCAAGCGGGTCGACCGGCTCAAGGACGAGTTCCTCTCGACGGTGAGCCACGAGCTGCGCACGCCCCTGACCTCGATCCGCGGCGCGCTGGGCCTGGTGACCGGGATGATGGGCGCGACGCTGCCGCCCAAGGTGCTGGAGCTCGTCGGGCTCGCCGACCGCAACGCCCGGCGCCTCGGCGCCCTGGTCGACGACCTGCTCGACCTCGGGCGCGCCTCGGCCGGCAACCTCGAGCTGGTCGCCAGCCCGGTCCCGGTCGCCGATCTCCTGCTCGAGGCGGCGGACGGGGTGCGCACCTACGCCGGCGAGCGCGAGGTGAGCGTGGTGATCCGCGACGAGGCGAGCGGCGAGGTGCACGTCGACGCGCAGCGGGTGGTGCAGGTGCTCGCCAACCTCCTGTCGAACGCGCTCAAGTTCTCCCCCGAGCGCGCCCGGGTGGAGCTGGTGGCGAGCGATCGGGGCGACGACGCGGTGCGCTTCGAGGTGCGCGACCGCGGGCCGGGCGTCGCCCCCGAGCACCGCGCCCGCATCTTCGATCGCTTCCAGCAGGCCGACGGATCGGACACCCGGGCGGTCGGCGGCAGCGGCCTCGGGCTCGCCATCGCGCGCGAGATCGTCCGGCGCTCCGGCGGCGAGATCGGCGTCTCCGACCGGGACGGAGGCGGCGCGGTGTTCTGGGTCGAGCTCCCGCGCGACGCTCAGCGCGAGAGCAGCCCGGCGATCGAGTCCAGCAGCTCCGTCGGCCGGTAGGGCTTGGGGAGGAAGCCGGTGTCGTCGCCGAGCGGCTCGTCGAGCGCGCGCGCCGCGTAGCCCGACACGAAGAGGATGGGCAGCGGGCCGACGCGCTCCCGGATCGCGCTGGCCAGCGCCGCGCCTCGGATGCCGGGCATCACCACGTCCGAGACCACGACGTCCGGGCGGAGCCCCTCGTCGAGCAGCCGCAGCGCCGCGTCTCCGTGCTCGGCGGCCCGGACCCGGTAGCCCGACGCGGTGAGGATGCGCTCGGTCGCCTCGCGGATCTGCGGGTGGTCCTCGATCACCAGGACGAGCTCCCCGCGGGGGCCCGGGCGCGCGGGCCGGGGCGGGGGCGGGCGGCTGCTCCGTGGTCTCGGCGTGGCGAGCGGGAGCCACGCGTCGAAGCGCGCCCCGCGGCCCTCGTCGGAGTCGACCACCACCGTCCCGCCGGCCGCCGTGACCACCGCGTAGACCGTCGCCAGCCCCACGCCGTGGCCCTCGGCCTTCGTGGTGTAGAAGGGCTCGAAGATCCGGTCGCGGGCCGCCTCGGGGACGCCGTGGCCCTCGTCGCGCACCGAGAGGCGCACGTGCGGCCCCGGCTCGAGGGGAGGGTGGCGCCGCGCGTAGGCCGGGTCGACCTCTTCGATCCGGGTCTCGATCTCCACGCGGCCCCCGTCGGGCATCGCCTCCTTGGCGTTGAGCACCAGGTTCACCAGCACCTGCTCGGCCCGCGACGGCTCGACGAGCACGGTGGCCGGTGACTCGTCGCGCGCGTAGACGAGCTCGACCTCGCCGTCGGTGATCCGGGCGAGCATGCGCTTGCTCCCCTCCACCACCGCGTGCAGATCGATCGGCGCCTCCGGCGCGCGGCTGCGCAGATCGAAGCCGCGCAGCTGCCGGGCGAGGGCCGCGGCGCGCTCGGCCATGCTCACGACCACGTCGATGTCCCCTTTGCGCGGGTCGTCGCCGTCGAGCTCCATCGAGATGAACTGCGCGTGGTTGAGGATCACGGTGAGCAGGTTGTTGAAGTCGTGCCGGATCGTCGCCGCGAAGCGACCCAGCATCTCCATGCGCCGGCGCTGCTCGAGGCGTCGCTCGAGCGCGCGTCGGGCGGAGCGAGACGCCTCGAGCTCGAGCAGCTTCTCCTGCAGCAGCTGGTTGGTCTCGACCAGCTCGGTGTAGAGCCCGCGCAGCTCGTCCGCGCCGCGACGGCTCACCAGCCGCGACAGCCACCTCCCGACGCCCGCGCGCCGTCGCTCGGCGAGCCGCACGTGGAGCACCACCCGCGCGGGGCCGTCCTCGAGCAGCTCCGCCTCGGCCGGCGCCGCGCCGACCAGCCGTGGGAGCTCGCGGGTCACGCCCTGCATCGCCAGCGCGAAGCCGCGCGAGAAGGTCACGTGGCCGCGCCCGCGCCAGGTCACGCGGAGCGCGCGCCGCCCCAGCGCGTCGAGCCGGGCGTCGACCCCGCGGAAGTAGAGGCCGTCCTCGCGCCAGACCACCCGGTTCACCCACGTCATCAGCGCGTGCTCGGAGACGAAGGCGCCCGCGGCCAGCCCCAGCGCTCGGAAGAGCGGCGACTCCAGCGCGAGCTGGCCGAGGCGGACCACCGCGTCGTCCCCCGCGAGCTCACGGACGCGCTCCAGGATCGCGTTGAACGCGGCCCAGGAGATCCAGACGTTCGGCCGGCGCGCCCGCGCGAGGTCCAGCTCGAGCCCCTCCTGCAGCTGGGCCGCGTCGATGCCGATCCGGCGCACCAGCTCGACGATCGCGTCGACGTTGCGGCCCGAGACGCCGGTCTCCTCCTCGAGCGAGGGCTCTCCGAGCCGTCGCCGCAGCGCCTCGATCTCGGCGACGAGCGCCTCCCGTGACCGCGCCTCGCTCACGCCGGCTCCGCCTGCGGCAACAGGATGCGGACCTCGGTGCCCTCCCCCGGCGCCGAGCGCAGCCAGAGCGCGCCGCCGAGCTGCCGGACCACGCCGAACGCGCTCGACAGGCCGAGCCCGCGGGCGCCCCGATCGCGGTGGGTGGTGAAAAAGGGCTCGAGCGCCCGGGCGCGCACCTCCGGCTCCATGCCGTGCCCCTCGTCGCGCACCGTCAACATGGCGTACGATCCCGAGTCTGCGCCGGGGTAGCTCGTCGCCTCCTCGTCGCCCACCTCGACCCGGCCGGCCCGCACCTCCAGCGCGCCGCCCTCGGGCAGCGCGGCCCGCGCGTTGTCGATGAGGTCGAGGATGACGCGCTCCAGGCTCGCGCCGTCGGCCTTCACCCGCCCGGTCTCCTCGAGCGCGAAGCGGAGCGCCACCGGCTCGCCCGCCGCCGCGTCGAAGAGCTCGCGTCGCTCCTCCACGAGGGCCTTCAGGTCGACCAGCTCGATCTCCATCGGCTGCTGACGGCCCACCGCGAGGAGCTGCCGGCAGAGGGACGCGGCGCGGCGGCTCGCCTCCTCGACCATGCCGAGGTCCGCCTTCATCGACGCCTCGAGGCGAGGCTCGAGCAGCGCGACCTGCGAGAGGACCACGGTCAGGAGGTTGTTGAAGTCGTGGGCCACGCCGCCCGCGAACCGGCCCACCGCCTCCATGCGCTCCTGCTCCACGAGCTCGGCCTGCAGCGCCGCCCGCGCCCGCTCCGACGCCTCGAGCTCGAGGATGCGCTGCCGCAGCTCCTCGTTGCGCCCGCTCAGCTCCTGCTCCGCGTCGCGCACCGCGCGCGCCTCGATCCGGGGGAGCAGCTGCCCGATCAGCGCCCGGGCCCGGGCGGCGCCGGAGGGCTGCGCGTAGCGCACGGCGAAGGTCACCGCGCGCCCGTCGCGCCGCACGGAGATCTCTCTCGCGCCCGCGTCGGTGGTGCCCGGCAGCCCCTCGAGGAAGCTCCGCGTGGCCTCGACGAAGAGCGCGGGCAGCTCGGGGCCGGGCGGCGGCTCGAACCGCGCCTCCACCCGGGTCGGCCCCGCCCGGCGCACCTCGAGGGTGAAGCCACGCAGCAGCACCCCGCCCGGGCCGGCGACGAGGCGACCCATGCCCTGCAGCACGAGCGCGAGCGGGGCGAACGGGGTGATGGCGACCCGCAAGAACTGGAGCGCCGGCGAGCCGAGCAGCCCGCGCATGCCCTCCCGCACGGCGCCGCCGTCGACCAGCGGCTCCAGCGCGTCCGCCACCTCGCAGTAGCCCGGCCACGTCCACCAGGCGCGCCGCCCTCGGACCGTCGACGGCGCGAGGCCCGCCGCGCGGAGCCGACGGTCGACCTCGTCCGGCCCCGCGTGGGCGTCGAGCATCTCGAGCACCGCGCGCGTGACCCGCCAGGACACCTCCTCGGGCGCCTCCTCGCGATGATCGAGGTCGCGGGCCGCCTCCACCTCACGGAGGCGGCGGAGCTCGGCCTCGAGCTCCTCCAGCGACCACTCCTCGACGCCTCCGTACGCCACCGACGCCAGGATACTCGCGATCACCCGCCGCCGTGGACCACCGGACCGGACAGACTTAAGCTGCGGCGTGCGAGACGTCACCGAAGCGCTCCTCGCGCTGCTGGACGAGGGTGGTCGCGGCGCGCTCGCGACCGTGATCCGATCGAGCGGCTCGACCCCGCAGCAGCCGGGCGCGCGCCTCTTGCTCCTGCCCGACGGCCGCGCGGTCGGCACCATCGGCGGCGGCGCGATCGAGCACCACGTCATGAGCGAGCTCGAGGCGTGCGTGCGCGACGGCCGCCCGCGCGTGGTGCAGAAGGATCTGATCCGCGACCTCGGCATGTGCTGCGGCGGTCGCATGGAGGTCTTCGTGGAGCCCATCGAAGGACGCCCACGCCTGGTCGTCTTCGGCGCCGGTCACGTCGGCAAGGCGGTGTGCGACGTCGCGCGCGGCCTCGGCTTCCGGCTGGTCGTGGTCGACGACCGGGCGGAGCTGAACGACGAGGCGCGCTTCCCCGGCTGCGAGCGGGTGGTCGCCGAGCCCGCCGAGTCCGCCGAGCGCGTCGCGCCGACCTCGAGAGACTGGCTGCTCGTGGTCACGCACGATCACCGCCTGGACGAGGAGGCGGTCGACACCTTCGCGCGTCTCCCCCACGCCTACCTCGGCGTCATCGGCAGCCGGCGCAAGATCTACCGCATCCTCCAGCGCATCCACGCCCGCCGCGGCCTCCCCTCGCTCGAGCGGGTCTACGCGCCGGTCGGTCTCGACCTCGGCGCGGTCACGCCCGAGGAGATCGCGATCAGCATCGCGGCCGAGCTGGTCGCGCTGCGGCACGGCGTGGCCGGCGCGCACATGCGCGCGATGGACGACCCGGCGCTCCAGCGGGTGCTCGGCGGCGAGCTCACCCCCGACGCGGCGGCCCGGATCGAATAGGCTGCACCGCGTGCCCGCACGCCGGGCAGCGCACGTGCACCGGCGGCTCGTGCGTCGGCGCGAAGACCGTCGCGTCTCAGTGCGGGCACCACGCGGGCTCGGTCTCACGCACCGGACCGGTCGTCACGCCCACGAGGCCGAAGCTCCGACACAGCCCGCACCGCGTCGTCCGCAGCGGCGTTCCGTCCGGCAGCGAGTACCGCGCCCCGCACCGCGCGCACCCCGCGTCGGTCGCCCCCTCCGCTGCCTCGCTCTGCGCCCGAGCGATCTGCGCCGCCTCCACCACCATCGCGAGCGCCGAGGTCCACGCGGGCATCGGCACGCTGGCTTCGAGGACCTCGGTCTCCGGGAGGCGGTCGAGGCGGGCCGTCCGGGGGCGTCGCTCGGGGAGCCTCGAGCCTTCGCCGTGCCGGTAGTCGGGCTCTTCCTGGAGGGCGCGCGACAGGGCCCGGGCGACCGCCTGATCGGTCCCGAGGGCGTCGAGCCGCTCCCGCGCGCGAGCGGCGTAGTGGAAGTTGCGCCGCCGCAGGGTCCCGTTGATCGGATCGTCGGCGTCGGCGAGCAGCATCGAGGCGTCGCCGCGCAGGGCGCGCTCGGCGAGCGCGAGCACCGCCTCGGGCGACTCGGTCTCCGGCTGTCGCCACGCGGCGAGCACCTCCACCTCGTCGATCCACCCCGCGGCCCTCACGCCGGCGAGCGCCATCTCGGCGCGGAAGATCACGTCGGGGCCGAGCGTCAGCGCGGGCTGCGCGTCGAGGTCTCCGAGCGCGGGCGGCGTGGCGAGCGCCGCCTCCATCCGCTCGGTGGCGGTGGAGCGCCCTCGCTCGAGCGCGGAGCCCGGGGCTTCGTCCCCCCACGTCACGAGGGCCCCGCAGCGCGGCAGCTCGTCGCACCTCTCGTCGAACGCGCGCACGAAGCAGAAGGCGGCTCGCTCGGTCGGCGCGCGGACCAGGAGCGCGATCCGGGCGGTCACCCCCGCGGGCACCGCGATCGGCCAGACCTCTGCGCCGATCGGCGCGGCGAGCGCGAGCACGGTCTCGATGAGCTGCCTCCCGGAGACCCGGTGGCCGAGCTTCCACGCGCCCCCACGTGTCCTCGGGATCTCGCCACCGCCCCCGGACAGCCCTGGGGCCGCGATCGGGGCGAGCGGGTCGACGTCGGCGGAGGCCGCTCGAGGCGTGATCTTCGGCGCGGGCTCGGCGAGCCCAGATCGTCGATCGAACACGGGCCGGTCGATGAGCGCCGCCGCGATCGCCGTCCAGCCGCCGAGGTCCCTCTCCAGCTCGGCGAGCGCCTCGCCGCCTTCGCCCGTGAACGTGAACTGGCCGGCGGCGACGGCGGCCATCGGGTCGTCGCCGTGTAGCAGCACGACGTCCCGGATCCCGCGGAGGGCTCTCGCGACGCCCCGCAGGGTGGCGTCGACCCGGTCGGGCGGCGCCCAGGCGATGAAGCGGCCCTCGGAGCCCGGGAGCCACCCGGCCGAGTAGGCGCCCGCGGTGGCCAGCTCGACCCGCAGTCGCGTGGTCGGGGCGTTGCCGAGCGGCGCGAGCTGCCGGGTGATCCCGAACAGCCGCCGCTCGGTCCGTACGCCACGGGCGCCGAGCTCGGCTTCTTCCTCCAGCCTCACGTGACCCGGGGCGGCGGCACCGCCGGCGTGGTGCTCGCGATCTTCGGGCTCGGGCTCGCGCTGCTCCTGTTCGGCCGACAGCGCGCGTGGCGGCGCCGGGAGCGGACGCTCCGGGGCGAGACGCCACCTCTGTCGTTCTGACGACGGTCCTTCGGACACCGCGTTGCCGCCCGACGACCTGGCCTTAGATGCCATGGGCGTCGTGCCTGCACCGTTCGCGAAACGCTTCCTCGACTGGCTCCGCGCTCGTGACCTCGAGCTGATGGGCCTCGGGACCCTCTTCTTCGCCCTCGTGCTCGGGTTCATCCGGATCGCCGACCGCGTGCGACAGGGCCCGCTCTCGATCGACGAGCGCATCCTGCTCTCGCTCCGCGAGCCCTCGGATCTCGCGGCGGGCATCGGCGGAGAGCACTTCCAGGGCATGGTGCGCGACGTCACGTCCCTCGGCTCGGGCACGCTGACCGTGCTCTTCACCGTCGGGCTGCTCGGCTACCTGCTGCTGACCAAGCGCCCCGCGGCCGCGCTCTACGTGGTGATCGCGGTGATCGGCTGCTGGCTGCTCAACGATCTGCTGAAGGACTTCTTCGCCCGGGAGCGGCCCACCATCGTGCCGCACCTCATGGGCGCCAGCGACCCGAGCTTCCCGAGCGGGCACACGATGATCTCGGCGACCTTCTACCCGACGATCGCCGAGCTCTTCGGCCGGCTCGTGCAGCGGCGACGGCTCCGCTTCTATCTGCTCGGGCTCGGCGTCTTCGTCGCCGCGCTCGTCGGCTTCACCCGCATCTATCTCGGCGTGCACTACCCGACCGACGTCGTCGCCGGCCTCTGCCTCGGCTTCAGCTGGGCGCTCCTGATCGGCATCGTCGGCCGCCTGCTCCAGCGGCGCGGCGTGGTCGAGAGCCGCGAGGACGGCGAGCCGCTCGAGCAGCCCGCCTGACGGAACGAGACGAGCCGCGCACCCCGAGAGGCGCGCGGCTCGTGGGAGAGACCCGAGGCTTCAGCGGCGCCGACGCCAGAGCGCCAGGCCGAAGAGCGCGAGGCCGAAGGCGGCCGAGCCGGGGAAGCCGCGGCGCGCGCCGGCGGCCGAGCAGCTGCAGCCCTCGTCGCCGCCGCCGTCCACGCCGCCGTCGACGCCGCCGTCGACGCCGCCGTCCGCGGTCACGCTGGCGTCGTCGCCCATGACGCCCGCGTCGTCGTCCATGACGCCCGCGTCGTCGTCCATGACGCCCGCGTCGTCGTCCATGACGCCCGCGTCGCCCATGACGCCGCCGTCCGGGAGGACCTCCATGCCGCAGGTCTCGTCGCAGCCGTCGCCGGACGTGGTGTTGCCGTCGTCGCACTCCTCCCCGTCGTCCGTGTCGACGTTGCCGTCGCCGCAGACCGCGCCGGTGAGGGAGAGCTCCATCGAGCAGTCGGCCGCGCACTCGGTGCAGGTGGCCATGCCGTAGACGCACTCGGTCTCGTCGACCGTGTTGCCGTCGTCGCAGGTCTCCTCGCCCGCGTCGACGGTTCCGTCGCCGCAGACGCCGCCGGTGAGGGAGAGCGTGGTGCCGCAGTCGTCCGAGCAAGCCATGCAGGAGGCCATGCCGTAGGGACAGGCGGTCTCGGTGGTGGTGTTGCCGTCGTCGCAGGTCTCCTCGCCCGCGTCGACGGTTCCGTCGCCGCAGACGCCGCCGGTGAGGGAGAGCGTGGTGGCGCAGTCGTCCGAGCAGGCCATGCAGGACGCCATGCCGTAGGGGCAGGCGGTCTCGGTGGTGGTGTTGCCGTCGTCGCAGGTCTCCTCGCCCGCGTCGACGGTCCCGTCGCCGCAGACGCCGCCGGTCAGGGAGAGCGCCATCGAGCAGTCGGCGGAGCAGGCCATGCAGGAGGCCATGCCGTAGGGGCAGGCGGTCTCGGTCATGGTGTTTCCGTCGTCGCAGGCCTCGTCGCCGACGTCGGTCGTGCCGTCGCCGCAGACCGGCCCGGTCAGGTTGAGCACCATGCCGCAGTCCGCGCTGCAGGCCATGCAGGTCGCGATGCCGTAGATGCACTCGGTCTCGGTGGTGGTGTTGCCGTCGTCGCAGGTCTCGCCCGCGTCGACCATGCCGTCGCCGCAGACGCCGCCGCCGAGCATGATCTCCGCGGTGCAGTCCGCGTTGCAGACGGTGCAGCTCGAGGCGCCGCCCGGGCACATCGTCTCGGTGGTGGTGTTGCCGTCGTCGCAGGCCTCTTCGCCGGCGTCGGTCGTGCCGTCACCGCAGACGCCGCCGGTGAGCGCGAGCGTCATCGAGCAGTCGCCCGAGCAGGCCATGCAGGAGGCGGTGCCGTACGCGCACTCGGTCTCGGTGGTGGTGTTGCCGTCGTCGCAGGTCTCGCCCGCGTCGAGCGTGCCGTCGCCGCACATGCCGCTCGCGGCCGGCACCGAGACGCTGAGGTCGTCGATCGCGATCTCGTCGCGGCCTCCCGACCCGCTCGCGTCGTCGCTCAGGAAGCGCACGATCACGTTGTCGCCCGCGGCGACCGGCGTGGCCGAGAGATCGACCGTCGCCGAGTACATCGTGCCCACCCAGACCGGGCCGGCGTCGGCCGCCTCGGGGGTCGCCGTGGCCAGGCTCGGCACCGCGATCGGGCCGCCGCCGGTCTCGCGCTCCACCTCGACGGTGAAGCTGTTGGAGCGACCCTGGTCGTTCAGCACGTAGAGGGTGTAGGCGAGGTCGAGCGAGGTGAGCGCCGCGCCGGTCCCGTTCTGGACCCGGAGCTCGAGGGTGCCGGGGGTGAAGTCGCTTCCGCCCAGCTGCACGCCGAGCGCCGGGTTGCCCGCGCCGCCGGCCTCGAACGCGTAGAGACCGCCCGTGGTGACGCCGCCGGCCGAGGCGCCGCGCCCGTGGTCGCCGCCCGTCGCGCTGCCGCCGAAGGTGGTGTCCCCGTCCGACATCCCGGTGACGCGCCACTCGTCCGAGTCGAGCTCGCCGGCCGAGGGCATCGGCACGAGGCCGGTGCCGGTGTAGGCAGAGAAGTCCTCGGTCACCGGGGAGCCGGCGCTCACCGCGCGCTGCGCGGCCGCCGGTGTCGCGAACGACACCGTCGAGAGGCCGAGGAGAAGACAAGGTAGGATGAAACGATGTTGCGTGTGCATGTCGGCGCAGGCTGTAGACGGACTGCGTCAGCCACGCAACATCGATGACGCGATTCAACGACAGCCGAGCACGAAGATCCCGCCGGTGTCGTCGATCGCCACGGCGTGATCTCGCCCGGGCTGGGCGCGCACGTCGATCAGCCCCTCGACCGCGACCGAGGCGAGCTCGGCGCCGTCGAGCCCTCGCGCCACCACCCGGCCAGGCTCGGCGACCAGGACCGCGTCGCCCCCCGGCGCGAACGCCACCCCGAGCGAGGGCTCCGTCCCGAGCACCCGCGTTCCCTCACTGTCGCGGATCGCCACGCCGCCGCCCCCCGCCGCGAGCAGGCGCCCCTCTTCGACCGCCAACGCGACGAGCGCGCCCTCGAGGGCGACCGTCTCGGGCGTCCCCCCGATCCGGGCGAGCGCGGCCTGCCCGCCGTGCGCGCCCACGACCCAGGCCCCCGAGTCGTCCAGCGCGACGGCTCGCGGCGCGTCGATCGGCGCGCTCACCTCGGCGCCGTCGACGCTCAGCCCGTCCGCCAGCGCGGCCCAGCGCTCGCCCCTCGCGTCCAGGGAGCGCACCGCTCCGGTCACCGTCGCCTCGAAGGCGGGCTCGAGGTCGGCGGTGCGGTAGCGGACGACCCGGCCCGTCTCGTCCCCCGCCCAGAGCGCGCCCGGCGCGTACGCGAGCGCACCGACCACCGGGCTGCCCGCGCCGAACGCCGCGTCGTAGACCGGCGCCCCCGCCCGGAGCCCGCCCGACGACGTGCCCTCCACCGTCCAGAGCTTGATCGCTCCGTCGGTGGAGGCGACCGCGATCTGCCCGCTCGTCCCCCAGTCCAGGGTGATCAGCCCGCCGTGGTCGGTGACGACGTTGTTGTCCAGGGTCCGCAGGACCTCCAGCGCGCCGCCCCGCGCGAGGCAGCTCCCGGACGTCCCGGCGTCGGTCGCGGCGTCGCGGATGACGGGGACCCCGGCGTCGGGGCGGAGGACCTCGGGGGGCGCGCCGTCGCAGCCGGCGACCAGGAGGAGCGGGAGAAGCGGCAGGGCCATGGCTCGCATGCCCTCCAGCCTGCGGGATCGCGCCCATGCGCAGAACTACCGGTTCACGATGGCAGCCATAGCGTGAGGTTATCCACTCCCTACGTGAGGGGTTGTGGGCTCCCCCGGAGCGCGCGCTAAGCTGCCTGGAATGCTCACGTTCCGACTCAACGGACGCGAGGTCGACGCGAGCGGCGCCGACCCGAACACCACCCTGCTCGGCTGGCTCCGCGAGCGCGGGCTCACCGGCTCGAAGGAGGGCTGCGCCGAGGGAGAGTGCGGCGCCTGCGCGGTGGTCGTGGTCACCGAGGGCCCGGGCGGCGAGACCCGCTACCAGCCGGTCAACAGCTGCCTCTACCTGCTCGGCTCGGCCATCGGACGGGAGATCCTGACCGTCGAGGGCGTGGCCAACGGCCAGCTCCACCCGGTGCAGCAGGCGATGGTCGAGCTCGGCGGGAGCCAGTGCGGCTACTGCACGCCGGGCTTCATCATGAGCCTCTTCGCCGAGTACTACCGGGACGGTCGCGCCGAGGGCGAGCTCGACCCGGAGTCGATCGCCGGCAACCTGTGCCGCTGCACCGGCTACCGCCCCATCCGCGACGCCGGCCGGCGCCTGCCGGTGGTGAGCGACGGAGACGCCCACGGCGCGCGCCTGAGGTCGCCCGCGCCGGCGCCCGTCGACGTGAGCCTGACCCGCGGCGACCGCGCCTACCTGCGCCCGACCCGCCTCGCCGGCGTGTTCGAGGCGCTCGAGGCGCACCCGGACGCCAAGCTCGTCACCGGCGGCACCGACGCGGTGGTCGAGATGAACCAGCGCCTCACCCGCTACGACGCGATCGTCTCGCTCGAGGCGGTGGAGGAGCTGCGGACCTGGGACGACGCGGACGACGCGCTGACCATCGGCGCCGCGGTGCCGCTCGCCGAGATCGAGGAGCGCCTCGACGGCGCGCTGCCGATGATGGAGGCGCTGCTGCCGCTCTTCTCGTCGCGCCTCATCCGCAACCGCGCGACCCTCGGCGGCAACCTCGCGACCGCCAGCCCCATCGGGGACTCCCCGCCGGTCCTGCTCGCGCTCGGCGCAGAGGTGATCCTCGCCAGCAAGGGCGGCGAGCGCTCGATCCCGGTGAGCGAGCTCTTCACCGGCTACCGGCAGACCGCGCTCCAGCCCGGCGAGGTCATCGCCAAGGTGCGCATCCCTCGGCCGTTCCCGACCATCGGCCGCTTCTACAAGGTCAGCAAGCGCATCCACGACGACATCTCCACCGTCGCGGCCGGCTTCGCGATCGAGCTCGACGAGGGCGGCGTGGTGAAGTCGGCGCGCCTCGCCTACGGCGGCGTGGCGGCGACCCCGGCCCGGGCGAGCGACGCGGAGGAGGCGCTCGTCGGCAAGAAGTGGAGCGCCGAGGCGGTGGCCGACGCGAAGACCCGGCTGGCCAAGACCTTCACCCCCATGACCGATCAACGCGGCAGCGCGGACTATCGCGCGGCCATGGTCACGCGGCTGCTCGACAAGCTGTGGGCCGAGACGGGAGCGAGCGCATGAGCGTCGGCAAGTCCATCTCGCACGAGAGCGCCGAGGGCCACGTCACCGGCGCGGCCCTCTACACCGACGATCTCGTCCCCCGCTACCCCGGCTGCCTGCACGCCTGGCCCGTCCAGGTGATGGCGGCGCGCGCGCGCATCGACGCGCTGCACCTCGACGAGGCGCGGCGTCACCCCGGCGTGGTCGCGGTGCTCACCGCCGACGACGTGCCGGGCGAGAACGATACCGGCGCCGCGAGGCGCGACGAGCCGCTCTTCCCGACGGAGGAGATCGTCTACTGGGGCCAGGCGGTCGCCTGGGTGCTCGCCGAGACCGAGGAGGCGGCGAAGATGGCCTCGCTGAAGGCGAAGGTCGACTTCACCCCGCTCGACGCGATCACCAGCATCGAGCAGGCCATCGAGGCGGAGAGCTTCCACACCGAGCCGGGCGAGATCGCCCGCGGGGACCTCGACGCCGCGTTCCGGAGCGCGCCGCACACCGCCGAGGGCGAGCTCTTCGTCGGCGGCCAGGAGCACTTCTACCTCGAGACCCAGGCGGCCATCGCCGACGTCGACGAGGCGGGCAGCGTGCTCGTGCAGTCCAGCACCCAGCACCCGACCGAGACCCAGGAGATCGTCGCGCGCGTGCTCGGCATCCCGCGCAACGAGGTCGTCGTGCAGTCGCTGCGCATGGGCGGCGCGTTCGGCGGCAAGGAGGTCCAGGCCAACCCGTGGGCCGCGGTCGCCGCGATCGGCTGCAAGCTGACCGGGCGCCCGGTGCGCGTGCGCCTCGACCGGATGCGCGACTTCACGCTCACCGGCAAGCGTCACCCCTTCCTCGGCCGCTACCGCGTCGCCTTCGACGACGAGGGCACGCTCCTCGGCTTCGATCTCGACCTCTACTCCGACGGCGGCTGGTCGCTGGATCTGAGCGCCCCGGTCTTCCACCGCGCGCTCTTCCACGCCGACAACGCGTATTACGTGCCGAACCTCCGGGTCCGCGGCCGGGTCTGCAAGACCAACGTCTGCTCGCACACCGCCTTCCGCGGCTTCGGCGGCCCGCAGGGCATGCTGATGATCGAGGACGCGATCGACCGCGTGGCCCGCGCGGTGAAGCTGCCGCCCCACGCGGTGCGGGAGCGCAACTTCTACCGCCCCGGGCACACCACGCACTACGAGCAGCCGGTCGAGCAGGCCGACCGCATCGAGCGCATCTGGACCGAGCTCCGCGGCAGCAGCCAGTTCGACGAGCGCTTCATGGAGATCGAGGCGTTCAACGCCCGGAGCGCGCACGTCAAGCGCGGGGTCGCGATCACGCCGGTGAAGTTCGGCATCTCGTTCACCGCCAAGTGGTACAACCAGGCCGGCGCGCTCGTGCTCGTCTACCGCGACGGCTCGGTGCAGGTGAACCACGGCGGCACCGAGATGGGCCAGGGCCTGCACACCAAGATGCTGCAGATCGCCGCCCACACCCTCGGCGTGCCCCTCGAGACGGTCCGCATCATGCCGACCCGGACCGACAAGGTCCCGAACACCAGCGCGACCGCCGCCTCGAGCGGCACCGACCTGAACGGCGCGGCGGTGAAGGACGCCTGCGAGCAGCTGATCGAGCGGCTCCGGCCGATCGCGGCGAAGATGCTCGAGGTCGACCCCGACGAGGTCGAATTCGTGGACGGCGTCGCCCGACGCGCGCATCTCTGGAACCGCTCCATCCCCTTCGCCGACGTGGTCGAGAAGGCCTACATGGACCGGGTGCAGCTCAGCGCGACCGGCTTCTACAAGACGCCGCGCATCCACTTCGACGCCAAGGCCGGCCGGGGCAAGCCCTTCCACTACTTCGCGTACGGCGCGGCGGTGACCGAGGTCGAGGTCGACGGCTTCACCGGCATGTACACGATCGAGCGCGTGGACATCCTGCACGACTGCGGGACGAGCCTCTCGCCGCTGGTCGATCGCGGGCAGGTCGAGGGCGGCTTCATGCAGGGCCTCGGTTGGCTCACCCAGGAGGAGCTGTGGTGGGCCGACGACGGGCGGCTCGGCACCTCGAACGCCTCGACCTACAAGCTCCCGACGCTCGGCGAGGCGCCCGAGGAGATGCACGTCTCGCTCCTGCCCAAGGCCGAGGAGCCAGGCGTGGTGTACGGCAGCAAGGCGGTGGGAGAGCCGCCGTTCATGCTCGCGATCAGCGCGCGCGAGGCCATCCGGCACGCGGTCAGCGCCTTCGCCAGCGCCGGCCAGCCGGTGGAGCTCGCCAGCCCCGCCACCGCCGAGAAGACCTACTGGGCGATCGAGCGGCTGATGGCGCGCGAGGCCGAGGCGGCGATGGACGCGATCCGACAGGCGAGCCAGCCGGCCAGCGGCGCCGCCTCCGGAGCGGCGGAGTGAAGATCGAGTCGCTGTCGGACGAGGCCCGTCAGGCAGCGTTCGAGGCGATGGTCGCGATGGCCTGGGCCGACGCGCACCTGACCCGCGAGGAGGTCTTCGCCGTGCGGGCCGCCGGCGAGCTGCTCACCCTCGACGCCGACGTGCTCGACGCCCTCGACGCCGGCCCCCCTGACCTCGACGCGCTTCCGGTCGCCGCCCTGAAGCGCACCGATCGCCGCGTCGTCTATCTCTGCGCGGCGTGGATGGCGACCGTCGACGGCCGCGAGGACGACGTCGAAGGCGCCCTCCTCGCGAGCCTGCGCGAGCGCCTCGAGATCGACCCCGAGGAGGCCAGCGCGCTCCGCGACGACGCCCGCATGATGCACGTGACCGCCCCCTCCAGCATGCCCTGGTACGAGGAGCTCGCGGCGGTCATCCGCGCCGCCGCCGCTCGCTGAGTTCTTCGGAGGGTTTGGTGCAAACCCTCCCCCCATTGGGCAAAGCGCCAATGGGGCCCCCCTCCCGACTCCGTCGGCGCCTCGCGCTTCGCGCTCGCGCCGCGACCCCAGCGACGGGGCGCTGGGGGCCCTGCGGCTCGCGCTCGCGCTGCGCGCGAGCTGGCCGCCCGCTGCCGCGGGATCGATCGACTCGAGTGTCGCGTGCGGCGACCTCGCTGCGCTCGTCGCCTACCGTCGTCTCGGGTCAGTGTGGTGGAAGCGGGCGGGCGTTCCCCGGCGCCATTGTGGGGATACGCCGCGGTCGAGGTCGACGGGGGACGGCGATGTCTACGCGGCCGGCACGCGGCTCACGATCCTCCGGTTCGATGGCGACTGGCACCTCGAGCACCAGGACCTCTCCGCCGGACCGCGTCGCTTCCGGTTCGGGACGATCCGAGTCTGCGACGGTCACCTCGAGGCGCGCGTGGAGACGGGGGCGATGCGCAGGGGCGACGGGCGCTGGCGCCGCGTTCGCGCCGACGAGCTGGCCTGCCCAGACGAATCGCTCGAGACCCCGCGGCCGGACGAGCGCTGCGGTCTGCACGCGCCGTGGCGCCGGATCGTCCGCTGCGCAGCTGGCTGGAGGGTCTGGTCGTCGCGACGTCGCCGGTGGCTGCCGCTCCCCGCGTCGTTCGCCCCGAGACTGGGGTACGCTGACCGCTCGATTCTCGAAGACGCCGACCACGTCTACGTGATCACCGACCGAGGCGCGCTGCTCGAGACCGTCGACGAGGGCGCCACCTGGGAGCGCGTCGAGCTCGAGGAGCCCGTGGATTACGTCGCCCGCGGCGGCGACCGCGTCTTCGCGAGCGGCGAGACCGCGATCTACCTGCGCGACGTCTGCCCTACGCATCCAGCTCGAACGCCGCCTCCGCCATCACCACGCCGTTGATCTGCACGTCCACCGCGTGGGTGCCCGGGTAGAGCGGGCGGATCGTCGTCACGCGCATCGGCTGCTTCTTGGTCAGCGACGCCGTCTCGCCCGCGCGCATCGACAGGGTCTTCCACTTGAAGACCTTGGGCCGCGCCTCCCCGTTCGACTTGCGATAGTGCACCCGGTAGTCGACGAGCAGCTCGCACCGGACCGCGCTCTCGATCGTCAGCGAGAGCGTCACGTGCTCGCCGATCGCCACCCGCTCCGGCGAGACCGACAGCGACGCCGTCAGCCCCTTCAGCGGCCCGAAGCCGAGCACCTCGAGCGCGCGCGGATCCCCCGCCTTCACCAGCGTGCGGAGCGCGTGCTTCACCACCCAGGCGCGCTCCTCGCTCGCGCCCTCCATCCAGCGCGCCGCGATCGCCAGCACCGCCTCGGGGTGATCCTTGGCCACGTCGTTCAGGCAGTTCGCCACCGACTTGCGCACGTAGAGCGAGGGATCGTCCTTCAGCGCCTCGAGCACCGGGAAGATCGGCGACGGGTCGGCGACCAGCGCGTCGAGGCGCTTGCCCCAGGGCAGCCGCGGCCGGATCCCCTCCGAGCACCAGCGCCGCACGTGCGCGCTCTCGTGACCCGTCAGCGCCTGCAGGCGCGCGAACACCTCGTCGGGATAGCGCTCGACGAACGGCCGGATCGCGAACTCGCTGGTCAGCCGCTGGGTCAGCGCGATCATCGCCTCCCAGGACGCGTCGAGGTGCTCCACCCCGTGGTCGGCGATCAGCTGCCCGATCGGCCACTGGAGGTAGCCGTGGGTGACGCTGTCGGTTCCGTCGAGGATCGGCGGCAGGCTCTCGGTGACGATCCGGAGGCCGGCCTCCATGTCGTCCGGCAGCTCCGCCCGGAGCGCGCTCGAGAAGCGCCGCACCCGGTCCATCATCTCCAGGTCGTCGATGCCCTCGGTCGCGCGCGCGTAGAAGCGCGCCTCGTCGAAGCGCGTCGACACCGCGCGCAGCTGGGCCCCGAGCGCCCGGGCCGCGTCGCGATCGAACCAGTCCTTGAACGCCTTGTTCTCACCCATGGCGCGCATGGTCGGGCGCGCCCCCCCGGGCGACAACCCGCTTGATGCGGTGACTGCGCGGGAGTATCGAGACCGGGTGCGCGCTTTCCTCACCTTCGCCCTCACCTCGAGCCTCGTCGCCTGCGGCGGGGATCCCGCCCCCACCGATGGTGGCGTCACCCCGCCCGACGCGGCCGCCGACAGCGGCGCCACGCTCCCGCCCGGCCCGCGCCCCACCAAGCGCAGCGACGTGCAGGGCGCGTGGGATCCGGCCACGTCGTCGTTCGTCATCTTCGGCGGCGACGACGGCCCGATCGTCAACCAGCGCCCGATGGCCGCCTTCCGGGACGACACCTGGCTCTTCGTCGCGGGCGAGGGCTGGGTCGAGATCGAGGGCGCCGGGCCCAGCCCCCGCGCGCGCTACGCCACCGCCTACGGCGACGGTCAGCTCTTCCTCTTCGGCGGGCGCTACCGCGACACCGGCGCGATGGGCGACTACACGCTCTACGCCGATCTCTGGGCGTTCGACTTCGAGACCCGCGAGTGGAGCCAGCTCGACGACGGCACCGGCCCGGCCGCGCGCTACTTCGCCACCGCGGCCTACGACGAGGGCAGCGGCACCCTCTACGTCGCCGGCGGCGGCACGAACGCGAACGCGCTCCGCCCCGAGGCTCCGCAGGACCTCTGGGCGTGGGACGGCGCGACATGGCGCGAGATCCCGACCAGCGGCGCCGCGCCCTCGTCTCGGCTCTTCGAGGCCTGGGCCCACGACACGAGCCGCGGCCAGCTCGTCGCCTTCGGCGGTCAGGTCGGCGACTTCTTCTCGCCCGCGTTCGACGAGCTCTTCGCGCTCGACCTCGAGACCGGCGCCTGGACCCAGCTCGACGCGGGCGGCGCCGGCGGACCCTCCGGCCGCTTCAACGCGATGATGGCCTACGACCCCGAGGGCGACCGCTACCTGATGTTCGGCGGCCACGCCGACCCGGGCGTGACCAACGACCTCTGGGCCTTCGACCCGAACGGCGGGGGCTGGAGCGTGCTCTCGGCCGGCGACGCCTTCACCGGCGAGCCCCTCGGGTGCCTCGGCAACTCCGCGGAGATCCCGCAGAACTACGTCACCCAGGATCTCGAGGCGCCCGAGCGCCGCCAGGGCGGCTTCTTCGACCTCCACGATGGCCAGATCTGGCTCTTCGCCGGCGAGTCGGACTGCAGCGATCACCTCGACGACATCTGGACCTACGACCTCGCGACCGACACCTGGCGCGAGGTCCTCGAGGCGCGCTCCGGCGAGACCTGCGACCGCCGCGGCGACGACTGCATGTGCCTGTGCCTCTGAGAGCGCTGGCCGCCCTGCTGCTCCTCGGCTGCGGCGGCGCGGAGCCCGAGGACGCGTCGATCCCGCCGGTCGACGCCGGCCCCCCGGCGGTGGAGCTCGGCACCGGTCACCCCGACTTCGAGCCCATCGAGGACGGCGGCGAGCTGGAGTTCATCCTCGGGCCGCAGGGCGGCTTCCACTTCCTCGCGTCGGCGCGGGCGAGCGGCGTGGTCCCCGGCAACCCCGACGACCGCTTCGACGCGTCCAACCCGACCACCACCTTCCGCGCGTTCGTCGGTGACCGGCGCGTCGATCTGATGGCCTCGAGCTACACCCAGGGCCTCGACCCGAGCCTCGAGCCCGGCGTCTACGAGATGGTCGGCCGCCTCCTCCTCCTCGACATCGAGCGCTGCTCGGACCTCACCGGCATGACGGTGCGGGTCGAGGTGGAGATCGAAGACGCCGCCGGCGCGCGCGTGCGGGACGAGCGCACCGTCACCGCGGTGCCTCACCCGCTCAACGGCTGCTGATCACACCTCGCCGAGCGGCGGCACCGCGACGACGCCGGTGCTCGCGGGGGGCGCCCCGCGGAAGATCATGATCCAGCTCCGCGTCCCCAGCGGCACCCCGTCGCTGACCGTGTGGATCGGCCCGAGGCGGGTGGCCGGGACGTCGCGCGCCGGCGCGATCTCCACGATGGTGCCGTCCGGCATCAGGAAGCGCCGCGTCTCCTCGTCGGCGTGCTCGGCCATCGCCGCGTAGTACGCCATCGCGTCGGCGACCGAGAGCGCGCTGCTGAGGTAGACGGCGGTGAACGACGTCTCGTCGTCGATCGTCATCTCCTCGCCGTGGAGGCGCCGCGTGCCGTCCGGGACGCTGACCCCGAGCGCCGACTCGACCGGCTCGCCGGGGCGGGCGATCCACCAGGCGCACGCCGCCGTCCAGGAGCCGAGCGCGAGCGCGAGCGCGGAGAGCATCAGCCGCCTCGCCGGACGGCGGAGGTCTCGGGTCGGCCTCAGCACGCGCATTCGTTCGTTCGCTCCTGGATGGCAGAGATCAGTACGGCGGGAGGGGCCGTGCGTTGCAGGTCCCTCTCTGAGGGATCCATAAGTTCATTCGGAGATCTGGCAACGGGGCGCTGCTATCGTCTCCGGGTGAGCGACGGCTGGATCGAGCTGGACGGGGTGGCCGAGGACGCGCTGCCTTCGTGGGCGAAGGACGGACGGACCGGCGATCGCGTCGCCTTCCTCGAGGCCGGGCTGCTCGTCGTCGAAGGCGGGCTCGCGACGGTCGCGCGCTGGAGCGACGTCGTCTCGGTCGTCTCCCACGCCGGATGCGTCTACGTGCTCGTCCCGCGCCGCCCGCCGCATCCGCCGTGGATCGCGGTCGACGGCGCCCTCGTCCCGGACGGCGTGGACGCCTTCCTCCGGCGCCTCGAGGAGCGCCGCCGGAGCGGCGGCTACCGCGACGCGATCCGGGCGCAGCGGCAGGACCTCCCTCTCGACGAGCTGCGGCGACGGGTCAGCGCGCGGGAGGCGGTGCCCGGCGCGCTCGAGGTCCCCTCGACGATCGTGCTCGGCCGCTCCTACCCCGGGCTCGGGCTCGCCCAGTTCGGCTCCATCGCCGGCGCCTCCATGGCCGGCCTCTTCGCCAGCGTCGCCCTCGCCGTGGTCGCCGACGCGCCGGAGCTCGCCGGGCTCTGCACCTACGCGGGGCTCTTCCTCGGCATCTTCGGCGGCGCGCTCCTCGCGCGCTACGTCGGTCAGCGTTGGCGCGCGGCGAAGGACGCCACGCTGCCTCGCCAGCGGGTGCTCGTGCTCGCCCCCGACGGCTGCATCATCGGCTTCCGCACCGGCGTCCAGACCCTGCGCTGGGCCGACGTCGGCCGCTTCGAGGCGGCGCGCGCGCAGTCGAGCCTCGAGCTCGGGCTCGTGGTGCGCGGGCCGGAGGGGGGCGTGCTCGGCGAGATCGACGCGGCGTGGCTCGACGCGCCCCTCCTCCTCGTGGTCGCCGTCGCGGAGGCCTACCGAGACGCCGCCCGGTAAGCGCGACGACCTATCTCGCGACGCAGGTGTGCTCGCCCTCGGTCGGCGACGGCTCGGTCTCGCCGGGGCACTGCACCATGCACGTGGCGGTGTCACGGCACAGCACGGTGCAGTCCGCCTCGCAGGTCACGGTGCAGGTCGCCCCCATGGTGCACTCCACGTCGCCCTCGTCGGCGACGGTCACGGTGCAGGTCGCGTCGCTGCAGAGCACGTCGGCGTCGCGTCCGCTGGTGACGGTGCAGGAGGCCTCCATGTCGCAGCGGATCTCGTTGTCGGCCCCGGTCGCCTCGAACGTGCACATGGAGCCCGTGCACCCGAGGTCGGCGTTGTCTCCGGCGGTGGTCACGTCGCAGCTGGAGCCGGCGGCGCAGGACACGTCGGTGTCGCCGAGCGCGTCGACCACGCAGTCGGCCATCGCGTCACAGTCGACGTCGCACGCCTCCGCGCCGCAGTCGGTCGTGCACGTGGTGCCCTCCCCGCAGGCGAGCTGGCAGCCGGAGCCCTCGAGGGCGTCGCAGGTGAGCCCGCAGTCGTAGCCGAGCGGGCAGAGGCAGCTGACCCCGGTGCAAGCGCACTCGGGGCCGGGACACGCGACGCGGTCACCGGGCGAGCTCTCGCCGGCGCAAGCGACGAGAAGGAAGGAGAGAGTGAAAGCAGAGATCGTGGTCTTCATGCCCCATGGGTCACGCCACGCCGCTGGTTTGATTAACAAGAATCGCCGTCGACGCAGATCAGGTCGGACGGGCGCGTCGGGTAGGTGCAGCAGGCGCGCGCGCACGCGCCGCAGTCCGAGGCGGGCACGAACGGGGTGCAGGTCCCGCCGACGCAGATCTGGTTCGCGCCGCAGGGTCGCCCGCACTCCCCGCAGTGCAGCGGGTGGGTGCGCACGTCGACGCAGCCGTCGAGGCACGCCGTCCCGGCCGCGCAGGCGTCGACGCAGACGCCCGCCTCACAGACGGCGGGGCAGTCGACGTCTCCGGCGCCGCAGTGGCGCCCGTCCGCCTGGGGGTCGACGCACTCCGAGCCGTTCCGGACGAGCCCCTCGCGGCAGACGCACGCGCCGTCGACGCAGTACTCGTCGTCTTCGCAGTGCCTCGCCGTCGCGCCGCAGGACTCCGGGTCTCGCAGCGCCACCGGCGTGATCGCGCCCGCGTCCATCGTCGGCGCGCAGCCGTCGCAGCCCTCGAAGAGCTCCACCGGCTGCTGCCCGCACCCGAGGAGCAGGGCCCCGATCACCATCGCCCGCCTCATCGATCGCCCCGCGCCGCGGCTCTCGCCTGCGGGGAGTCGGGGTGGTCTCGGCGCAGCCGCTCGAGCGCGGCCTCCATGGCCTGCGTCCTGCCCCGGCGCCGCTCGGCGTCCGCCTCGAGCCAGAGCGCCTCGGCGCCGAATCGACTCCGCGGGAAGCGGCGGCGCTGCGCGCGCACCGCCCGCACCGCGCGCTCGGGATCGCCGCCGCTCAGCTCCAGCCGCGCGAGGCGTATCCAGGCCGCCTCGGCCAGGGTCCCGCGCCCCGACCCCACCCGGCGGAAGAGCGCGCGGGCCCGATCGCGCTCCCCGGCGCGCCACCGCGCCTCGGCCGCGATGAGCAGCTCGCGCGCCTCGCTCGCGCGCGGAGGCGCCGACCGCTCCGCGGCGGGCTCCGCGACGGGAGCGTCGCCGGGCACGTCGATCTCCTCGACGGTCTCGTCGACGGTCGAGGCCGCCGGCTCCGGCTCGGGGGGCTCGGCTCCGGCGGCGGCGAGCTCCTGTCCGCGCGCCCAGCGCTCGCCGCCGTGGAGGTGGATCTCCCGGGCCTCCGGCGCGCGCACCACGACGTGGCCCTCGTCCACCTGCACGGCCACGTGATCGCCGTCTCGCTGGACCGAGAAGCGCGTGCCGCGCACCTCCACCGTCACCTCGCCGGCGCGAACCCGGAGCGTGCCGCCTCCGAGCTCTCGGGCGTGCACCGACACGCGGCCCGCCCCCAGCGCCAGCTCGGTCGTGCATCCGTCGGGCGCCCGCATCGACAGCTCGCCGTCGACCGTCGCCGCGCCGCGCCGACCCAGCGACAGGCGGCCGTCGACCGGCGCGCCCTCGGCGGGGCTCCACGACGCGCAGCTCGCTCGAGGCGTCTCTGGCTGGCGGGGCGTCGCCACCCACAGCAGCAGCGCGGCGGCGGCGGCCATCAGGGGGATCGCCACGAGCGCGTAGCGAGCCCGCCTCGGGCGCGCCAACGCGGGGCCCTCCCGCTCCACCCGGTCGAGGATCCGCCCGCGCGCCGCCTCGTCGAGCTCCGGGGCGCCCTCCTCCGCCAGATCCTGAAGGCGGTCGCGGACCGCCTCGGCCCCGATCCCGCTCGCGACCAGCTCGGGGCCTCTCTCCAGGACCGCGTCGAGGACCCGCTCGCGGCCCGCGTCGTCCAGCCTCGGCTCCCCCGCCTCCGCGAGGGCGCCGAGCCGCGCCCGCAGCTCGTCGTCGGTCACGGATCCCCCAGGAGCGAGCGGACCAGCGGGTTCGCGATCAGCTCGTGCCGGGCGTGATAGATGCGCGAGCGGACCGTGTGGGGCTTGCTCCCGGTGAGCTCTGCGATCTCCTCGGGGCTCATGCCGTCGAGCGCCCAGAGCGTGAAGGCGATGCGCTTCTTCGCGGTGAGCGCGTCCAGGGCGCGGTGCAGCTGCGCCAGCCGCTCGCGAGCGGAGGCCGCGCTCTCCGGGGTCCTCTCGGGGCCCACCATCTCCGGGGGCATCGGCGCGCGGCGACTCTCGAAGGCGCTCGGTCGCAGGGCCCGCCGCGCCACCCGCACGGTGATGCCGCCGACGAAGGTCGAGAGCCGACTCTCCTCGCGAAAGGTGGGCAGCGCGCGACAGAGCTCCAGGAAGACCGTCTGGACCAGGTCCTCGAAGTCGGGCCGCGGCCCCAGGATGCGTCCGAGCAGCCGCTCGACCCGGGGGAGCTCGCGCTCGGCGAGCGTCCTCAGGGCCGCTCCGTCCCCCTGCTTGGCCCGGCGGACGAGGTCGCGCTCGGAGCCGGCGAGGGCGAGCGGGCGGTGGGAGGACGCGGTCACACCCGTGAGTCGCGCGGCGCCCTGGAACTGATTAATCGGCTCGTCGGGCGCGCTCACGCGAACCGCCAGGCGAGGCCGAGCCGACCCGCCAGCCGGAGCGTCGACTCGACGAGCAGGGGCTCTCCGAAGGCGGAGTAGACGACCGGCGCCGGGAGCACGTCGAGGCCGAGCTCCAGCGTCACCTCGAGCCCCTCCACCAGCGGCTGGCGGGCCTCGCCGGAGATCCCGAGCGACCACCCGCCCCGGAGGGCCTCGGCGCGCTCGCCCGACGGCTCCCGGGTGCCGCGCCCGACCACGACCGCCCCGCCGCCGCGGAGGTGGGCCATCAGGCGGGTCCGAACCGGGCCGACGTCGCCGCCGAAGCTCAGCCGGAGCCCCACGTCGTAGCGCTGGTAGCGACCCACCACCGTGGCCGCCTGGTCTTGCGTCTCGAACGCGCCGAGGCCGGACGCGAAGACGCCGCCGCCGATCACCCAGCGCTCGCCGGGCGGGGTGGCGACGAGCTCCAGGAAGAGCGCCGGCTGCACGAGCCACGGTGAGCCCGCGTCGCTCGAGAGCCAGGCCTCGACGCCCGCGCCCACCGTCAGCGCGAAGGCGAGCGCTCGGGGCGCCGACCCCTCTGTCGACTCGGGCGCGGGCTCGGCCGGCGCTTCGTCCGCCGCTCGGACGGCCGCGGCATCCCGGGCTTCGGGCGTCGACGTGGTGATCGTCGCGCCCACCGTCTCCGGGTCCGCCCCGGATCGCGCCACCTCGAGCAGCTCGGTGGCTACCAGCGCGAGCGCGTAGCCGTCGTCCTCCGCCACCTCGAACCGCCGCTCGAGGACGGCGTCGTCGCGCCGCCGCCACACCCGGACGAGGGGGGTATCGGTGTCGATCGTGACCAGCAGCGTGACGCCCTCGGGCGTCGGGTCGGGGGCCTCCGTGTAGCGGCGCTCGGTCGGGAGACCGACGAAGCTCGCGAACGCGTCGGCCGCCGCCGCGCCGCCCTGGCCCGAGGCCACCAGGGCCACGTCGCCCTCCTGCGCCTCCGCCACGCCGCCGCCGAGGAGGATGAGCAGGGTTACGAGACCGAGGCGCGCCATCTCCGGAGCTCGTCAGGCGTGGCCGCGGTAGCCGTCGGGGTCGCCCTGGCGGAGCGCCTCGGCCAGCTCGGGCCCGCCCTCGCCGAGGAGGCGCGCGGTCTTGCCGGCGAGGTGCTGCAGGCGATCGATGAAGCGGTGGTCGTGCTCGGCGGTCTCGAGGTGCGCGATCTCGTGGAGCACCACCCCGAGCGTCTGGGCGTCCAGGATGTCGTCGAAGCGGAGCGGGCCGCGCACGTTGAAGGAGATCTCGCGCTTGTCGACGTCGGTCACCGCGTCCTCGAGCAGCCCGGCGTCGCTGGGATCGCGCGCGAAGAAGCGCACCTTCACCACCCGCCCGGCCACCGCGCGGGCCAGCCACCGGACCGCGTCGGCGAAGCGCAGCTGCGCCTCGTCCGGCTCGACGTCCTCGCCCCCGAACTCGCTCGAGCGGCGCCGCACGTAGTCGTCGGACGTCTCGAGCACGCGGCTGAGCGACATGTAGGCGCCGTGCGAGATCACCGACGCGTCGACGATGTGCGCGCCGAGCTGCCGGGCTCGGTCGTTGGCCCGCCGGGTCCCCCCGAGCACCGAGCCGCGCGGGAACACGCGCGAGACGTAGGCGTCGAGCAGCGCCGGGGTCAGCGGCCAGCCGGCGATGACCTCGTGGACCCAGTCCGAGCGCAGATCGTTCCGGTCCAGGTAGCTGTGGATCATCGCCTCGAGCAGCGCCGCCTTCACCGCGAGCTTGTAGCGGTCGGGCACCGCGTCGCGGCCCTCGCCGAGGGGCACGCGCTGCGCGACGTCGACGTGCCAGGGGAGGTTCCAGGCCTCGACCGGCAGCCCCATCTCGAACAAGTGCGCCTGCTCGCCTCGCCGGGGCGTGTAGATCGACAGGGTCGTGTTGCCCATCGCCGCGCGCTCCACGCCATCCTTGATGATCACCGTCTCGAGGTGACAGGAGCTCAGCGTCAGCACCGAGCGCGGCCGGCGGACCTGACGCCCGGCCACCCGCAGCGTGGTGCCCTTCGGCGGGATGCAGAGGCGCAGCATGCGCTTGGCCTCGGCCAGCTCCTCGTCGGTGAAGCGCCGCCCGAGCACCAGCCGGGTGCCTCGCGCGCGATCGTTGTCGCGTGAGACGCGGCCCTCTTCGGTGAACGCGACGGTGGTGCCGACCGTCTCGACCAGCGCCCGCTCCATGCCGGCGAGCAGCTCCTTGAGCCCGCGCCCCATGCGCCCGCGCCGCGTGGGGTCGTCGGGCTTGTCGCTCAGGAAGATCGTGTAGACGAGGCGCTCGTCGCCGATCCCGCCCTCGGCGTCGTCCTCGACTACCACCTCGTCCGCGCCGAGCTCCACCGCGACCTGGCTGGCGCGCTCGTCGAACGCGTTCTGCAGCGCCTCGAGCATCAGCCGCCCGAGGGGCCGGGAGGCGCTGAGCCGGCGCCAGCCCTCGTCGGCGACCTCGAACCAGCGCTTTCTGCCGTCGGGCACGGACCCGGGAGTATAGGGCAGGGGGTGCGGCTCTGCTCGGCTGAAGGACCGGGCCGGATTGCCGTATGGTTGCGTTCGGGACGTCGCCAGGGCGACAATGGGTACGAGCTTGCTGAAGATGGGCGAGACGTGGGGCATCGAGCGACCGGGTGGGGGTCGTGCGCCGAGCGTCCGCCGAGAGGGAGAATGATGGCCGCGTCGAGTGACCAGGTGATCTGCCACGTCTGCGGATTCAAGAATCCGGCGAACGCCGAGCGCTGCGTCTCGTGCGGCGCGAAGCTCGAGGAGCTCTCCGGCGCCTACAGCGCCGAGGAAGCTGCCCGGAAGAAGAACCAGCAAGAGGGCTTCGAGATCAAGTGGGCGCTCGTCGCCTTCGTCGTCTACCTCGTGCTGCAGGCCGTCGTCCTCGTGCTCCTGCCGATGGTGATCGACGCCTACGACCCGCAGGGCTTCTCCGCCCTGATGGTCTCGGTCGCGGTGTGGTGCGTCGGCGGCGTCATCGTCGGCTTCGTCTCGCCGGGCAAGACCTTCCTCGAGCCCGCCGTCGGCGCCCTCGTCGCCGTCGTCCCGACCGTCTGGTGGCTCGTCGACACCACCCCGAGCGCCCCCGAGCACCTCGGGGGAGGCTTCCAGCTCACCATGCCCGCCTACGTCATCGGCGGCCTGCTCGGCGGCATGATCTCCCTCTTCGGCGCCTTCATCGGCGAGAAGATCCAGGACGCCAAGAACCGCTGACGTCCCCGAACCCAGACATGGGGACGGAGTTTCCTTGTTGCCCAACCGGATTGGGCAACAAGGAAACTCCGTCCCCTAGTCTTCATTCGCGGACAGCCGTGAAGCCGGTGGTGAACTTCACGCTCGCGCCGAGCACGAGGGCCTCGAGCTCGTCGTCGCCGTCGGGGTCGCCGGCCCAGAGGCAGCCGCCGCCGTAAGCCGCGACGACCCGGCCCTCGCGCATCTCCTCCGCGGTCCAGTCCTCGGTCTCGGCCGAGCCGCTGCTGAGCAGGTCGGCGTGGGCGCTCGAGACGCCGAGCAGCACGCAGTTGACCCCGTTGGTGGCGATGCCGCCCCCGAGCAGGAGGTCGAAGCTCTCCCCCGGCTCGTCGATCAGGCCGAAGGTGTCCCGCTCGACCGTGGTGACCTCGCCGTCGCACACCCGGTCGCACTCCGGGTTCAGCGTGTTCGCGCCGCACTCGCTCGGGTCGGGATCACGCATGGTGCCCATGCACTCCTGCTTCGGGATCGTGACCCACATGCGATGCGGATACTCCGGCTCGCGCTGTGATACGGTCACCCGCTCCGGCCAGGCCTCGCTCGGGCAGACGATCTCCGGGCGGCTGCAGTCGAGCGTGAACGGGATCGCGTAGCCCCCGTGCTCCACCATCACCGTGCCGCCCTCCTCGGGCAGCGTCGCGTCGTAGGTCGCGCCGCCCAGGGTGATCTCCACCTCGAGCGCGTCGTCGTACGTGACCGCCCACGCCCCCTCCACGTCGGGCGCCGGGCTCATCGACGTCAGAGGCCCACCGCAGCCCCCACGCGCGCCCATCATCATCGGCATCAGCGCCGCCACGCCGATCCAGCCCAGGGTTCCCTTCACGCTCATCTCACACCTCCAAGTTCGCCCCCGTTCTCCGCACGGGGCGTGCCGAAGAGGTCAGATAGAGATATCGCTATCTGGTCTCCGGGCGAGGTGTGAAGCGTGGGCTCCACCCGTGCGACGGGTTCACAGCCGCAGGCGCACCGCGAATGCCGGCGTGAGCACCAGGCCGTTCGCGCCGATGCTGATATCACCGAGCGAGCCGGTCCACAGCTCGTGATCCACGCCGAGCTCCATCATCACGTGGAAGCGCCGGAAGCCGACCGCGAGCCCGACGACCCCGCCGGTCCGCAGCCCGGTGAGGCTCACCGACGAAGGGCCGAGGTCCCCCGCGATGTGCTCGACGGTGATACGGGCTCCGATCCACGCCTCGTAGAGGCTGAACAGGTCGAGCGCGATCACCAGCGGCACGGTTCCGCCGACACGCACCGCGCTCGTCTCGTCGTGGGCCACGCCCACGTGCGGCGCGATGCCGTAGAGGAAGCTGACGGTGCCGAGCGGGAGGCGACCCCGGAGGTGCCCGCGGGCGCTCGAGGCGGTCGCCTCCACGCCGAGGTCGGCGCGCGGGCCCAGGCCGTGGCGCACGAAGGCCACCGGGGTCGCGCCGCCGGGCGCCCCGAACGAGAGCGCCTGGTCCAGCTCCGCGCCCATCGCCTCGGGGCTCAGGTCTCCCACCGGGATCCGGTAGGCCGCCCCGGCCGCGAGGTCGCTGCGTCCGGTGGGCACGGTGCTCCCGCCGGCGAAGCTGGGCAGCGCCGGAGCGCACCCCGCCAGCGACAGCAGGGCCAAAATGAAAACGGAGCGACCCGGCTGGATCGCCCCGCGCGCGCCCATCAGCCGCCGCTCACTTGCGGAAGCGGGAGGGGTAGTCACCCGACGCGATCCGACCCTTGAGGTCGCCGTCGTCCGGGTGCAGCTTGAGCGCCTTCTCGGCGAGATCCGCCTCCTGCTCCTCGTGCTCCGGGTTGGGCAGGCAGCACTCGACCGGACACACCGCCTGACAGGCCTCGTGGTCGTAGAACCCGACACACTCGGTGCAGAGGTCGGGGTCGATCACGTAGATCTCCTCGCCCTCGCTGATCGCCTGGTTCGGGCACTCCGGCTCGCAGGCGCCGCAGTTGATGCATTCGTCGGTGATGTAAGTCGACATGTCCGCGTCCTTCAGAAAGCGCGGCCAAACTATATAGCTCTCGCCCCCGCGACGCCAGCCGCGAGGGCGAGGAAAATGCGAGGATTTCCGGTGGAAAGCGACTATGTCGAGCCATCCGCTCGGAAAACCGATGAAATCAGCGGTGGCTGTCCCGGAGGAAGCCCCCGCCGAGCACGTCGTCGTCGTCGCCGAGGTCGAGCTGGCTGGCCAGGTCGTTCGGTCGCTCGGCCCGCGGGCGCGGCTGACGGGGCTGACGCGGGCGAGGCCGGGGGGCGGCAGCCACGGCCGGGGCCTCCTCCACCGGGGCGGCCTCGGGCTCGGGCTCGGCGACCACCTCGGGCGCCGGGGCGACCGGCTCGGCCTCGACCACCACCGCCGGGGCCGGCTCCGGGTGGCTCACCGCCGGCGCGGGCGCGGGCTGCGGCCAGGCGACGACCACCGCGAGCGCCGCCGCGACCAGGCTCGCCGCCGCCATGCCCATCGCCAACCCGCTCTTGCTCGAGGGCGCCGGCGCGGTGGGAGCGGTCGCGATCTGGAGCCGCATCTCCTCGCGCTGCGCCCGGACCTCGGCCAGCTCCGCCTTCATGCGCTGGATGCGCGCGTCGAGCTCGGCGTCCCTCGCCTCCCGCTCCGCCTCGGCCCGCTCGCGCTCCGCGTCACGGACCGCCGCCAGCTCCGCCTCCCGGGCGCGCTTCAGCTCGGCCTCCCGCGCCGCCTCCTCGCGCTCCGCTCGCTCGCGCTCGACCGCCTCGGACACGCGGCGGTCGGCCTCCATGTCGAAGAGCTCCTTCAGGTTCATCAGCGTGCTGCTCTCGGTCGTCATCCTCGCCTCCTGGGTGGATGAGAGAGCAGCCCCCGTGCCACGACGAGAGCCATCGAGATCATTCGGGAAATCCCGACTGGAACCCGATGTGGAGATGCTCCGAGTAGGAGCGCCGTCTACTTCGAGTAGAGCTAGACGGTCGGGAGCCGGACCCGCTTGGGGCGCGGATCGGCGCCGGGCGGCGGCTCGGGCAGGGTGCCATCGGCTTCGTAGAGATCGGCCACCAGGTCGTAGGCGGCGGCCTTGGTCACGAACGCCTTGCGCACGTCGCCCGGGCGGGCGGTGCCGTTGGCGAGGTAGACCTTGCCGTCGATCTCGGGGGCCTGTCCCCACCAGCGGCCCTCGAGGAGCAGCTCGGACTCGTCGCTGATCCCCTCGACCAGGACCTCGACGTCACGCCCGACCATCGCCTCCATCTTGCGCTTGGAGATCGGCCGCTGGGCGGCCATCAGCTTTCGGTGGCGCGAGGCCGCGACCTTGGCCGGGACCTGCGCGTCCATCTCGCCGGCCGCGGTGCCCTCCTCGACCGAGTAACGGAACACGCCGACCCGATCGAACTCGGCCCACCGCACGAAGTCGAGCAGCTCCTCGAAGTCCGCGTCGGTCTCGCCGGGGTGACCGACGATGAAGGCGGTGCGGAAGACCAGGTCGTCGATCTGGGTGCGCATCCGATCCACCACCCGCCGCAGCCGCTCGCCGCCGTGCCCTCGCTTCATGCGGCGCAGCATCGCGTCGGACGCGTGCTGGAGCGGCATGTCGACGTAGGGCAGCACCTTCGGGTGCTCGGCGAGCAGGGTGATCAGCGAGTCCTTGATGGTCTCGGGGTAGAGGTAGAAGAGCCGCACCCAGCGCAGCCCGGGCACCTCGGCCACCGCCTCGGCGAGCTTCGCGAGATCCGTCCCGTCCTTGAGGTCGCGGCCGTAGGCGATGGTGTCCTGGCTGATCAGGTTGATCTCGACCGTGCCGAGCTCGACCAGGCGCCGGACCTCCTCGACCACGTCGTCGATCGCGCGGCTGCGCTGCTTCCCGCGGAAGCTGGGGATCGTGCAGAAGGCGCACTGGCGGTTGCAGCCCTCGGCGATCTTCACGTACGCGCTGTGGTGGCCCTGCGAGAGCCGACGCGGATCGGTCGCGCGCAGCGTGTAGTCGGCCGGGTTGCCGACCATCATGCGGGGGGCGCCGCCCTGGTCGAGGATCGTGCCCAGCTTCAGCATGTCGCTCGAGCCGAGGAAGTGATCGACCTCGGGCATCTCCGAGGCGAGCTCCTCCGGGTAGCGCTGCGAGAGGCACCCGGCGACGACGAGCTTCTGGCACGAGCCCGTCTGCCGCAGCTCGCCCATCTCGAGGATGGTGTTGACCGACTCCTCCTTCGCCTCGTCGATGAACCCGCAGGTGTTCACCACGATGACCTCGGCGTCTTCGGCGCGGTCGACGACGCGGTAAGCCCGCGTGTCCGACACCCCGAGCATCACCTCGGTGTCGACCCGGTTCTTGGGGCACCCGAGGCTGATGAAGTGGATGGTCTTCTCGCTCATGTCCAGCGGCGGAACCTGACGCTCGCCGGGCCCGGGCGCAAACCGGGGGGTGAGCGTCCGAGCCCGCAGGTGTAGGCTGGGCGCCGATGGGGAGCCGACCGAAGAAGTACGCGCTGGCGATCGAGCTGACGAGCTACTGCAATCAGAAGTGCGGCTACTGCTACAACGGCTGGCGCGACGACGGAGGCAAGTCGGTGGGCTCCTTGCCGTCGGATCGGCTCCTCGAGCTGGTCGACCGCGCGCTCACCGAGGTGGACTTCGACCACGTCACCCTCACCGGCGGCGAGCCCTTCGCGCGGAAGGACGTGTTCGACGTGCTCGACGTCGTGAAGCGCCACGGCAAGCGCGCCAAGATCATCTCGAACGGCGGCCTCATCACCGACGCGCTCGCGGCGCGGCTCGCGCCGTATCGGCCGTACTTCGTTCAGATCACGCTCAACGGCGTCGAGAAGGCGACGCACGAGGCACACGTCGGCGAGGGCCACTGGGAGGTCACGCTCGAGGGCATCGAGGCGTGCCGCCGCGCCGGGGTCGCGGTCAGCGGGTGCGTGGTCGTGACCCGGAAGAACGCCGACCAGGTCGGCGCGATCCTCGATCTCTGGCGCTCCTTCGGCGTGAACGACATCGCGCTGAGCCGGTTCTCTCCGGCGGGCTACGCCTCGGCGCAGGTCGCGGAGCTGCTCTGCTCGCGCTCGGAGCTGATCGAGGCGCTGCGACAGGCCGACGCGCGCGGGCGCGAGCACGGTACGCGCATCCAGGTGACGATGCCGACGCCGCAGTGCGTGATCGAGCACGCGGACTACCCGCACGTCACGTTCGGTGGCTGCCCCATCGGCACCGAGGCCCAGGAGCTCGCGCTCGGGCCGGACGGGGGCCTGCGCAACTGCACGCTGCACGAGGAGGTCATCGGGAACGCGGCCGACCACTCGTTCGCCGAGCTGGTCAAACGGCCCGCGGTCACCGCGTATCGCGACGTGACCGACGAGTTCTGCGCGCCGTGCCCGCTCAAGTCGAGCTGCCTCGGGGGCTGCGGCGCGGCCGCGCATTGGACGCTCGGCGAGGGGCGCCGCCTCGATCCCTTCGTCGCCCAGCACGTCGACGAGGGGTTCCGCCAGCGCCTCGCGAAGGAGCGCGCGCAGCTCCCCGTGCTGCCATGACCCGCGTGCTCCTGCTCTGGCCGGGCTGCGAGGGGCCGGCGAGCGGCAACTTCGGGGTGCCGCAGCTCGTCCTGATGGCGACCCACGCCCACGCGAAGACCGGCGCGCACATCGAGATCGTCGACCTCGCGGCGGAGCGATGCTTCGGGCCGGTCGACGTGGCGAAGCTCTTCGACGGCTGGGACGTCATCGCCTTCAGCGTCTACTCGAGCTTCGACTTCCTGAAGTGCATGGCTCTCGCGGAGCTCGCCCGGGAGCTGAACCCGGACGCGCTCATCGCCGCCGGCGGCTACCACGCGAGCGCGCGCCCCACCGAGCACGTCTTCGACGGATCGCCGTTCGACGTGTGCGTGGTCGGGGAGGGCGAGAACGCGCTCGTGAAGATGATCGAGTCGGTCGAGGGCGGCGCGCCGCTCCGCGAGACGATCCTCGCCAGCGATCCGATCCTCGACCTCGACACGCTCCCGCCGAGCGACTGGACCTTCCTCGATCGCTACAAGCCGATCGCGCGCAAGATGGCGTCGCAGGCCCAGGTGTATCTCTCCCGCGGCTGCCCGTTCGACTGCGCCTTCTGCATGGAGCGCGCGAAGCGGGAGGTGAGCTGGCGCAGCCTGTCGGTCGAGCGCGCGGTGCAAGAGATCGTGTCGCTCCACGCCTACCTCGATCTTCGAGGCTGGACCCTCTACGTCGCCGACGCGCTCTTCGGCATGAAGAAGAGCTGGCGGCGGGAGCTCCTCGCGGCGCTCGCGCGGGAGCGGGTGCCGGTCGACAAGCTCTGGCTGCTCATCCGGGTGGACCTCGTCGAGGACGAGGACCTGCGGCTCTTCGCGGAGGCGAACTGCGGGCTCGGCTTCGGCCTCGAGTCGGGCGACCCGCAGCTGCTCGCGACCATTCGCAAGGCGGGCCGGCTCGACACCTACCTCGAGCGCATGAAGGAGGTCAGCGCCTGGGCGCGCGAGCACGACGTGCCGTGGGGCGCGAACATCATCTGCGGCCACCCGGGCGAGACGCCGGGCACGATGGAGCGGAGCGCGGCCTACATGCGCGAGCTCTTCCTCGACCCGAAGGGAGTCACCGGCTTCCTGAGCGTCGACCCCTTCCGGCTCTACCCGGGCTCGCCGATCGACGCCGAGCGGGGGCAGTGGGAGCAGCGCTTCGGGACCCGCTTCCATCGGCCCTCGTGGTGGGACGACGGCGATCAGGCGTTCCTCGCGGAGTGGGTCGACCCGAGCGCCGACCTCGACTGGCGGGAGCGCACCCGGCTGCAGCACGCGCTCTACGGGCCCGTGCTCGCGCGCGTCGAAGAGAACTTCGTCTACCGCGGTCCGGCGCGTGACTACTTCCTGCGCGCGGTGCGGGACCAGGTGCAGCAGAGCGAGCCGCGGACCCGCGCGCACTACCTCGGCCGCTACTACGCGTGGCTCCGCTACCTGGGCTTCCGGGAGAAGGCGGAGCGGGTGCGCCGCGAGGACGCCGAGCTGCGGGACGTCGCGCGTCGGCGCCGCAAGGCGTGGCGCCCGATCGTGGCCGAGCGCGCGAAGCTCCCCGTCGACGACGCGTGGCTCGACCTCGTGGAGCGGGTCCCGCGCGAGCTCTTCGTGCCCGTCGACCAGGTGGCGGAGTCGACCCGCGACGAGGCCGTCCCTCTCGACGCCAGCGGCGCGGCCACCGTCAGCGCCATGCACGCCTACGCCCGCTCCTTCTCCCTGCTGGGCGTGGAGCCGGGCATGACCGTGCTCGACCTCGGCGGCGGCAGCGGCTACGGCGCCGCGATCCTCGCCGAGCGCGTCGGCGCGGAGGGCCGCGTCGTCACCGTCGAGATCGACCCCGCCCTCACCGCGCGCGCCGCCGAGCTCTGCCCCGCCCAGGTCACCTGCGTCACCGGCGACGCCCTCGACGTCGACGCGTGGGGCGTCGACCCGGAGACGATCGACGCCGTAACCGTAGGCTTCGCCCTCCCCGAGCTCCCGCCCGCCTGGCTCGCCCGACTCCGCCCCGGCGTCCGCATCCTCGCCCCGATCGGCGAAGGCGACACCCAGACCCTCCACCGCGTCACCGTCGGCGCCGGCGAAGAGACCTTCGAGCCCGTCCGCTACGTCCCCCTCCGCCGCGAAGCGCCCCCCGCGCCCAAGCCCCCGAGATCACGCGCCAAACGACGCCTGCCCCTTCAAGACTGAGTCCCCGATCCGGGACGAGGGGACGGAGTTAACTTGTGAACTTACGTAGGTCGAACACCTACGTAGGTTCACAAGTTAACTCCGTCCCCGGGTTCTAGATTGTGGACGCTCTCGCGAGGAGGGTGGGGCGCTCGGCGGGGCGCTCGACGAGGGCGCGTCCGGTGGTCTCGTCGCAGAGGCCGAGCTCGGTGGCGGGGGCGAGCACGCTCGTGAGGTCGAGGGCGGCGAGCCAGGTGGCGTGGGCGTCGCGCAGCTTCGTCGAGGCGCGCTCGAGGGTCGCGGCGACTCGCGTGAGCGCCGCCCACTCGGCTCGGACGTAGCGGTGATCCTTCGCGGCGCGGCTCGCCTCGCGCACTTCGGCTTCGTGCATCGCGAGCACCGCGGGGCGCTCGGCGGCGAGCGCGCCCCAGTCGTCGGGCACGCCCACCAGGATGCGCCGCGCGAAGGCCCGGCCGCGCGAGCCCAGGGCCCAGACGATCTCGACGTCCGCGTCGCGCAGGGGGCTCGAGAGGCGGCGCGCCTCTTCGAGCGGCTCGCGCAGGCGCTCCAGCCGGGCGACGCACTCCGCGAGGAGCTCTCCGTGCCAGCACCCCGCGTACGCCGGCGCGGCGAGGGACACACACGCCCGGAAGAGCTCGACCGGCTCGGAGCTCCGGACGCGCGCGAGCAGGCCCGGCGCCGAGACGTCACCCTCGCCCAGCTCGGTCATCGCCAGCGCCGCCGTGGCCCGCAGCTGGGCGATGTCACCGTAGAGCTCGGGCGTCGACTGCAAGATCAGCTCGCCCATCGACGCGATCACCGCCGCGTCTCGAGCGAGCGGCGCCCGCGCCGCCTCGGGCAAGCTCCGCTCGCTCCACGCCAGGTAGCGCGGGTCGTCCAGACGCTCCGGGCCCGGCAGCGGGAGATGCGCGAGCGCGTGGAGACAGAGCTGGGTGTAGTCGTTGGCGACGCGGAGCAAGGTCAGGGCGCTTCGGGGTCTTCGGGTTCCGCGGGTGGCGTCTCGGGCTCCTCGGGTGAAACGGGCGAGAGGCACGGCATCGGCGCTGGCCCGGGATCGCTCTCCTGGATCGGAGCGCTCAGGCAGGGGCCCGGCGGCGGGTCACGATCGTCGCAGCCCGCAGCGACGGCGATGCCCGAGAGCGCCAGGCCGATCAGCCGGCTCCGGCGCGCCAGGATGGCGGCGCGATCTTCGTCGTCCGAGGCCACCCGCCGACGCTACGCGCACCGGCCCGCTCGGGTCAAAGCTCCGGCCACGCCTCGACGCTCGCGCGGGCCTCCGCGTACCAGCGCCGCCACGCCTCGCGCACGCGACGATCGTCCGGGGGCAGCGTGGCCATCCACCGCCGCTCGCCGTCGTCGACCGCCCGCCGCATCGTCTCGCGATCGTCCTCGGCCATCACCCGCGCCGCCGCGCCGAACACCGCCGCCACCCGCCGCATCTCGCGCCCGCTCACTCGATCGAAGCGGTCTCGCGTGGTGTGGTAGGCGTCGTCGGTGAAGTGCCACCCGAGCACCGCGGGCAGCTGGCGGTCGAGGAACGGCACGTGGTCGCTCCCGCCCTCGAACGGGTTGGTGCGCCACCGCCACGGCCCGTCGAGCGCCTCCACCGCGCGCGCGCTCTCGAAGAGCAAGTCGTTGAGGAAGTGACCGCGGAGGTCGGCCTCGTCGACCTCGCCCGCGCCCCACTCGGTGTGCGCGTCGGGTGGACGGAGCCAGATCGCGCCCGGGTCCGGCATGCGCTCGATGAGGAACGGCGCGCCGGTCTCTGCGGGATCCTCGCCGACCATGTCGAGCACCAGGCCCGCGGCCACCGGCGCGTCGGTCTCCGCGAGCCACGCGCGCGAGACCTCGATCTCCTGGCCCCAGAGGAAGATCAGCGTGCGCCGGGCTGGCCGACCCTGGAGCGCGACCGCGAGCTCGGCCAGCGCCGCGACCCCGCTCGCGTTGTCGTTGGCGCCGGGCTCGTCCGCGTGGGCCACGAACACGATCGCGCCCGCCGCCGGATCGGTCCCGGGGACGCGCGCCTCGACCGCCGTCGCCCGCGACTCGCCGACCGCCACCTCGATCTCGACCTCGACCCGGACCTCGACCCGCGCGTCCGTCGCCGCGGCGAGCGCGCGGTAGTCCGCGTCGGAGAGCGAGAAGCCGATCCCTCCCGGCACGTAGCCGAACTGCGCGCTCTCGGGGTACCGCTCCGGTTGATGATAGGGCTCGAGGTTTCGCACCAGCAGCCCCGCCGCCCCGTTCGGCTCGACCAGCTCGGCGTACAGGGCGCGCGGCGATCCCACGCCGAGGATGAGCTTGCCCCGCGCGTCGGCCCCGCGTCGGACCGCGTCGGCGTGTACGACGTCGAGCTCACCGCGAAAGGACTCCGAGCCCACGAGCAGCGCCGCGCGATCCACCCCGGTCTCGTCCTCGAACGCGATCAGCGCGCGGCCGTCCAGCGCGAGCCGCGCCGACCGGGGCGTCCACGTGGGGCGGGCCGGTCCGAGCTGGATCCGGCGCACCGCCTCGAGCCCACCGCGCCGCAGCTCGGTCTCCACGCGCTCGAGGGTCTTCTGGTAGCCCTCGTTGCCGCGCACGCGGAAGAAGCGATCGACGTAGCGCACGGTGTCGAGCGCGGCCTCGGCGCGAAAGGCGGCGTGGACGTCGCGCGCGTGCCCCGCGACGCGATCGGGCGGAGCGGCCGAGGGGGCTCCCGGGCCGGCGCACGCGAGCAAGAGGAGCGGCCAGATCCATCGCACGCCGCGAGCTTGCCACGCTTTGTCGCTTCCCGCGGGGGCCCGCGTCTGCTAACTCCGCCGCGCGATGGCCAAGAAGAAGCGCAAGAAGGACAAGAAGCGGAAGAAGAAGATCGCTTCGACCGCCGACCGTCACGACCTGTATCAGCGCAGCGTCCAGAACCCCGACTTCGAGGTCGAGCTCGCCGACAGCTACTTCCGGCGCCGCGTGGGTCGGAAGCCGCTGACGCTGCTCGAGGACTTCTGCGGCACCGCGCTCCTCTGCGCCGAGTGGGTCAAGTCGGACCCGAACCGCGAGGCCACCGGGGTCGACATCTCCGGCGAGGTGCTCGGGTGGGGCCGCGAGCACAACATCGTGCCGCTGGGCGAGGACGCGGCGCGGGTGAACCTGGTCGAGGGCGACGTGCGCACCGTGCACGACCAGAAGTTCGACGTGCTGATGGCGCTCAACTACTCGTACTTCTGCTTCCAGGATCGCCCGACGCTCCGCGGCTACTTCGAGGCCGCGCGCCAGAACCTCACCGAGGACGGGCTCCTCTTCCTCGATCTCTTCGGCGGCTGGGAGTCGGTGCAGGAGCTCGAGGAGGAGCGGGACTGCGAGGACTTCTGGTACATCTGGCACCAGGCCAAGTACGACCCGATCCAGAGCCACTTCCTCGGCCACATCCACTTCCGGTTCAAGGACGGAAGCAAGCTGAAGAAGGCCTTCACCTACGACTGGCGCCTCTGGAACATCCGCGAGCTGCGCGAGCTGCTCGAGGAGGCCGGCTTCTCGCACACCGAGGTGCTGTGGGAAGACGAGGACGAGGACGGCGAGGGCAACGGCGTCTACCGCCCGCGCGAGAAGGTCGGCAACGACCCCGGCTGGAACGCCTACATCCTCGCCAGCGTCGACACGCCGAAGAAGCTCAAGAAGGGATAGCGTCCCGGGCTCGCACGACGCGCGCGTCGTGAGAGAGGCGCATCAGGCGCAGCGCGGTCTCGTGTCGCTCGTCGTCGAGCGCCTCGCAGGCGTCCTCCACCACCGTGACCGGCATGTCCCGCATGCGCGCGTCGCTGACGGTGGCCAGCACGCACATGTCGGTGGTGAGGCCGGCGACGATCAGCTCCCGGCAGTCGAGCTCGGCGAGGAGCAGCTCGAGCGGCGTGCAGTAGAAGCCCGAGCGGTGCGGCTTGAGCACGAAGAGGTCGCCGTCCGCCGGGTGGAGCGCGCGGACCATCTCGGCGCCGGGCCCCTCCTCGCACTTGTCGACCAGCTCCTCGAACGACGAGCGCCAGCGACCGAAGTTGTCGTTGACGTAGATCACCGGGAGCCCGCGCGCGCGGGCGCGGTCGGCGAGGCTCGCGGCCGGCCCGAGGATGCGTCGCGCGCGCGCCTCGAGCGCCTCGGCGCCGTCGAAGTCGAAGGGGTGGATCACGTCGATCAGCAGCAGCGCGCAGCTCACGATCGGAAGGGATAGGTCCGCTCCGGTCGCCCCCAATGCGCGCGGGTGCGCCACGGTCGTGGCGTGCTTGCCGGCGAGAGACGCGGCTCGGGGCGGGCAAAGGCGTCGGTCCGGCGGTTGCACTGACCCACCCTCGTGAGTGAATCGATTTTCGAGCGCGCCGCGCGTTGGTACGTGCGGCGCAAGGTCGACGGTGAGCAGGGCGCCAAGGCGCGCGTGGAGAGCGTGGCCGGGCCCTGGCGCGACGCGGACGCGGTGATGGACGCGCTCGTGAAGAAGGAGGCGAAGAAGGCGGCGATCCGTGGCTTCGTCACCGGCCTCGCGGGCAGCCCCTGGACCGCCATCCCGCTCGCGCTCGCGAACCTGGACGGCGCCACGTCGCAGCAGGCGAAGCTCGCGGCGACGCTGGGCTACCTGAAGAACCCTCGGTACTTCGACCAGCCGGACTGGGAGCTCGAGGTGTTGAAGGCGGTGACCGGCGTCGACGCGCGCGAGCTCGACGGCAAGGACCTCGCGAAGGTCCTCGGCAAGCGCTTCGCGATCGGCCGCGCCAAGAAGACCGGCGTGCGCCTCGCGGCCAACCTCGTCCCGGTGCTCGGCGGCGTCGCCGGCGCGGCCCTCGAGTACGCGAGCCTGAAGCGCACCGCCGAGCGCCTCCGCACCCAGCCGATGAGCCCCTCGATCGCGGCGCTGGAGCACGCCGCGCGCGACGTCATCGCCGCCTGAGCGGCGCCGTTAGAAAGGCAGAACCCCGCCGGTGGCGGCCGGCGGGGTTCCAGATTTAAGTCAAGCGTTACGTGGTCGGAGATCGGATTGTGCTCAAAGCGGTCGTCCAGAGAGCGAGAACTCGCTCTCCGAGTAACCGCGCACCATGACGTGCACTGGAGCGTCCGAGGCGAGCGTGACCTCACAGGTCTCGTTCGCGTCGGAGCGGTAAGGCCGACAGTCGTAGGCGCGCGTGGTGGGCGCGCTGCCGATCCGCACGTAGAGATCGGCGTCTCCGCTGCCGGAGAGCTGGAAGTTGTAAGTCCCTGCGGACAAGGTGGGGGTCTCGTAGCGGACTTCCTGCCCGCGGTCCAGGGCACCGCCCTCGGTGAGACCCGCCCAGCCGGGCGTCGGGTCGCCGCCGCCGCCGGGGGTGTAGGTGTTGTCCTGCTCGCCGCTGACGATGACGACCTGCGAGCTGTCCACGTCGGCGAAGATCTGCTCGTAGGTCCGCGGCTCGTCGTAGCTGAGGAGGCCGTTCACCAGCGCCATGGTAGCGCGGGGCATCGAGCGGAAGTAGCTCGGCAGCGCGTTCATCACGATGTCGAGGTACTTCGTCCCCGTCTCGTCATCCGGGTTCACCTCGGCGTGGGCGTCCCAGAGCGCGCTGTCGACGTAGGCGTAGGTGTCGCAGCCGTTCATGAAGACGATGGCGTACTGGCCCTGGACCCAGCGGCCCTTCTGGGCGAGCGCGCGGATGTTGGCGCCGAGGCCGGCGTGGCCGTTGTAGATGATGAGGTCGGCGTCGCTGCTCAGCTCGGCGTAGCGCGCGTCGAAGTCGCGGCCGGCGGTGCGCACGTTGTCGACCAGGATGGCCACCACCTCGACGGTGCGGCCGTCGGCCAGGGTCGCGCGGTAGGTCACCTCGGGCAGCTCGATGCCGGGGTTCGACGGCACCTCGGCCGGCGTCGTCTCGAGCTCGTGCGCGCCGAGGGTGCGACCGATCTCCTGGAGGAAGCGGTTGTAGGCGGCGATGCCCGCGTCGCTCGAGGTCGTGGCGCCGTCCTCGTACTTGCCGAAGACCGCGACCACCTGGAGGGCGTCGTCCTCCCAGACCCGGTCGTACTCGGGGAAGCGGCCGGTGGTGTTGATCTCGCTCAGCGCCACGTCGGCGACGGCCGGGGCGATGTCGCCCTCCGCGAGCTCGCAGCTCGAGCGGTCGGGCCGGTAGTAGTACCACATCGATCCGCTGGTCACGTCGTGCGCGCCCCAGTCGACGCAGTCGTGCCCGTAGCGCTCGGCGAAGCGGTTCAGCCCCTCGTAGCTCACGTCGCGCGGGAGCTGGAAGGTGAACTCGGTGGGCACCGCGCTCCGGCGGCCCCAGGCCACCGGGATCGTCGCCGTGTAGCGGACCCGGGTCATCTCCCCGTCGCGCGAGGTCTCGACGTCGCTCAGCGCCACCCGGTCGAGGCGGCTGACGCCGCGCACGCCGTTGAGCTGCCCGATCGTGTACAGCAGCTGATCCTCGATCTGGCCCTCGACGTTCCAGCTGCGGTCGGTGACCAGCTCGCCGTCGAAGGTGAAGTCCAGGAACACCGCCTCGGCGCTCGAGTCGGCCTTGCCCGGGTCGACCTTGGTGAAGGGGAGGTCCTCGGCGGCGGGCATGGCGGGGGAGGCGCAGCCGGCGAGGCCGAGCAGGAGGGAGGCGGTGAGGAGGCGTCGCATGAAGGGGCCGCATCGCATCGGCCGTGCCAGACGCGTCGGGAGCGCGATCGGGCGAGCCTGCGCCGAGATCGACCACCGGAGGCGCCGCTCACGCGGGACGAGCGGCAAGCCGGCTGGCCACCGCGAAATGCGTATACTCGCCGGTTCATGCGCGTTCTCCCGTCGATCCTGATCCTCTCGCTCTGGGCGTCGGGCGCCTGCGCGCAGCTGCCCGAGCCGCCGGCGAGCCCCAGCGAGACCGAGGTCTCCGGCGGTCGCGCCGCGTTCCTCGAGGGGATCGGTCACGCTCGCGCCGAGCGTTGGGAGGCGGCGAGGGAGGCCTTCGAGCGCTCCTACACGCTGAGCGGCAGCCCGATCGCGCTCTTCAACCTCGCCAGCACCGACGCCGAGCTCGGCCGCCACCGGCTCGCGCTCCAGGCCTTCGACCGATTGCTCACCGATCCCGAGCTCGACGCCGAGACCCGCGCCCGGGCCGAGACCCTGCGCCGGAGATCGGCGGCCCGGGTCGGCGCCATCACCATCCGCGGAGTCCCCGCTGGAGACGCGCGAGTCACCGAAGACGGCCGGCTCCGCGCGATCACCGACGAGCGACCGATCGAGCTCATCCTCGATCCGGGGCCCCACGTGCTCGCGGTGGGGTTGCCGGACGTCGAGCCCTGGACCTGGAGCGGCGACGTCGCGCCGGGCGCGCTGTTGGACCTGGACGCGACCCTCGAGAATCCGTCCCCGCCGACCCCGGTGGTCGAGCCTGGCGACGACCCGCTCCCCTGGATCCTGATCGGCGTCGGCGCCGCCGTGCTCACCGGCGCCGTCGTCACCGGTCTCATCCTCGATCAGGAGGCCCAGCTCTCCCCCCGCACCGACCTGGTGATCGACCTGTGATGGGACGGAGTTTCCTTGTTTCCGAGCGCGCGCGGCTCGGACCCGGCCGACCAGCACCCGGCGCCCCGGGACGGAGTTTCCTCGTTTCCCAGTGCGCGCTCCTGGCCGCCGTCGCGCTCAGCGGCTGCGCGCGCAACGCCATCTTCGAGCTGGAGCTCGACCTCCCCGCGCAGCCCGCTGGCCCCGCGCTCTACGCCGTCGTCCAGGCGCGCCCGGTCGGCGGCGCGGACTGGGACACCCTCGACGCGCTCCCGGGCGTGCCCCTCTGCGCGCGCGCCAGCGAGGGCCCCTGCGACGACCGGGTGCTCGACCCCGCCTGCGCGGCCGTCGTCAGCGTCGTGGCCGACGAGTCGGAGCTCGACGTCCCCCTCGAGGTCCGCGTCCGCTACTGCGAAGACCCGAGCTGCGCCACGGACCCCGCCGCGCCCGAGCATCTGATCGACGTAGAGCGCCCCTTCTATCGAGGCCGATACACCCAGGCCCGCGTCTGCCTCGACGACGTCGCCCCCGGCCGGGAGACCCTCGAGCGCTGCGAAGTCCGCTGCCGCGAAGGCACCGTCTCCAGCTACTGCCGCCTCGACGGCACCCACTTCTGCGAGCCCCCGAACTAGGACGGGGGACGGAGTTCACTTGTGAACTTACGTACGACAAGTGCCTACGCGTAGGGCTTCGACCTACCTAAGGTAACAAGTTCACTCCGTCCCCGGGTCCCCAAACGGGGTCACGGGGCGTGGCGGTCGAAGGCGTCGACGCCCATGAGCTCGGGGCCGGACGGCGGCTCTTGGCGCGGCGCGCGGCGGGGTCTCGGGCGGCGTCGCCGAGGCGGGGCGGGCGCTTCGGTCTCCTCCTCCACCTCCGGCTCCGGCGGCTCGATGATCTCGACCCGCGGAGGCGTCTCGGGCTCGATCCGCTCGGGGGCGGCTGGCTCGGGGGCGTCGCGGGGCTCGAGGGGGAGCGGGACCCGGGCGGGCTCCTCCGGCCAGAACACCCAGACGGCGATCGTGCCGCTCACCAGGGCCACCCCCGCGAGCACGCCGATCACCATCCACGTCCACGCGGCGCTCGCGCTCACCACCACCGGCGCCGGGGCCGCGGGCGGCTGCTTCTCGACCTTCTCGTACGGTCGCGTCGGCTCGCCCGGCGGCGGCAGCTTCCGCACCTTGTCGTTCACCGTCGGCGGGCCGTCCTCCATGCGCGCCCGCGTCGGCGGCGGCGCCTTGGGCGGCCTCCTCCGCAGGTCCCGCGTCGGCGGCGCGAATTCGCCCTCCTGCATGAGCAGCACGTCGGTCGGGACCTCGCCGTCGAGCGCGCCGGCCTGCGTGTCGTCCTCCGGCGGCAGGGTCACGGTCGGCACCTTGGGCAGCTCCTCCTCGAGCCGCTCGGTCGGTCGCCGGATCTGCGCGACCCCCGAGGCTGCGATCCCGGACACCTGGGTGACCCCCGGGCGCACCTTCTCGATCGCCTCCGGGTCCGCGCCCTCCGTGCCCAGCCGGATCAGCCGCTGCAGCCGCTCCAGCTCCTCGCCGCCCGCCTGCCGCACGAACGCGCCGATCGCCTTCCGGTCCGGCAGCCGCCCGTAGGCCTCGCGCCCCACGCGCCGCAGGTCCTCGGCGAGCTCGGCCGCGCTCTGGTAGCGGTGGTCGCGGTGCCGATCGAGCGCCTTGAGCACCACGTCGCCCACCGCCTCGGGCACCCCCTCCGGCGGCGGCACGACCTTGTTCCGCACGTTCCGGATGATCTGCGTCGGGTCGCGGTCGGCGAAGAGCCGCCGCCCCATCAGCTCCTCCCACACCACGATGCCGAGCGAGAAGACGTCCGACCTCCGATCGAGCGGAAGCAGCCGCGTCTGCTCTGGAGACATGTACGCGAACTTGCCCTTGAGCTCCTTCACGTTGGTCTCGGCCCGCGGCCGGTGCACCGCCCGCGCGATCCCGAAGTCGGTCACCCGGGCCCGGCCGTCCAGCCCGACCAGGATGTTGTGCGGCGAGACGTCGCGGTGGATGAGCCCCAGCGGATCCCCGGCCGGGGTGGTCGCCTCGTGCGCGTCGTCCACGCCCTGCGCCGCCTGCGCCATCAGCTCCAGCGCGATCGGCGGCGGCAGCGGCCCCCCGAGCAGCTCCTCCAGCTGCGCGAGCGAGACCCCCACCACCAGCTCCATCACGATGTAGAGCGCGCCGTCCTCGCTCCGGCCGAGGTCGAGGGTCTGCACCACGTAGGGCGACGCGATGTTGGCCGCGAGCCGCGCCTCGTTGAGGAACATGTCCACGAAGCCCGCGTCCGAGGCCATGTGCGGGTGCATGCGCTTGACCGCGACGAGCTTCTGGAACCCCGCCTCGCCCCGGATGCGCGCCGCGTACACCTCGGCCATGCCGCCGGAGGCGATGCGGAAGAGCGGCTCGTAGCGGCCGAACGACAGGACTTCGCGGAGGGAGACCGCCATCGATCTCCCCGAACATAGCTCACCAGACCATCGGGACCGGAAGCTCGCTGTAGGGCCCCGGGTTCGCGAAGGGGCTCGCCAGCGCCCCGAGCAGCCCGTCGCGGTTGTCGCCCCAGCAGCACACGTTGCCTTCGGTAAGCAGCGCGCACGCCGCGTCCCGCTCGGCCGTCATCACCTGGCTGGCCGGCGCCATGTACCCGCGGAGCCGGGGCTCGCTCAGCTCCCGCGCCATCCCCTCGTGGCTGCCCCAGCACCAGGCGCCGCCCTGGGCGTCGGCCGCGCAGGCGACGGTGTCGTTGAGCGACAGGCTGGTCGCCGGCGGCAGCCCCGCCACCTGGACCGGCGTCTCCACGTAGCCGAGCCCCTCCGGTCCGAGCGTGCCCATGCTCCCGTCGCCCCAGCACCAGACGCTCCCGTCCGCCAGGCGCGCGCAGGCGGCGGCGCGCCCGACCTCCACCGTGACCGCCGGACCGGGCAGGCCGTCCACGTGCACCGGTCGCTCGGATCGCACGAGCGCGCCCCAGCAGCTCACCCCGCCGTCCATGCGGACCGCGCAGGTGCTGTCGTGCCCGGCGCCGACCCAGCTCGCGCGCAGGCCGCGGACGCGCTCGGGATCGACGCTCCGGTCGCGCCGTCCGCCGCCGAGCTGCCCCGATCGGTTGGCACCCCAGCACGACACCTGTCCGCGTGCGCTCACCGCGCAGCTGTGGTCGCGCCCGACGCCAACCTGCGCGACGCCGCGGAGGCCACGCACCTCGAGCGGGCGACGGCTGAGCGTGCCCTCGGTCGGCGCGCCGACCTGGCCCCAGCCGTTGCCGCCCCAGCAGACCACGTGGCCGGTCCGTCGGAGCGCGCAAGTGTGCATCCGCCCCGCGCCGACGCTCGTCGCGTCATGCAGATCGAGCACCTCGACCGGTGTGGCGCGGCGCCCGGCGGTGCCGTCGCCGAGCGAGCCCGAGTGGTTCGATCCCCAGCAGCGCACCGTCCCGTTCCCGAGCACGACGCACGCGTGCGCGTAGCCCATCGTCAAGCTGCTCGTCGGCTGTCCGTCGGGCCCGGGCCCCTCGCACCGCGGCTCGGTCGGCGCCGGCTCGGGCGCTGGCGCCGGGGCGAGATCGTCCCGCACCCGCACCCGCATCACCACCTCGTCCGACGGCCGCTGCACGATCTCCGTCCGCGTCCCGCAGGCGGACAGCAGGGCCACGATCCCGATCATCGCTCTCTTCATCACGCTCTCCATCACCAGGGAAGCTGGTAGGGCTCGGGGACCTCGCGGGGCCGCTCGAGGCCGACCTGGCCGTCGGTGTTGCTGCCCCAGCACCAGACGCGCTCGTCGTCGCGTGCGCACACGTGATGTTGCCCGACGGCGATCTCCCGGATCCCGGCGAGCGGCAGGAAGGTCGGGGTGGTCCGCGCGGCGCGCGTGCCGTCTCCGAGCTCGCCGGCGAGGTTGCTGCCCCAGCACGCCACCGTCCCCTCCGCGGTGCGCGCGCAGTAGACGTTGCTGCCGGCCTGCACCTGCGCGGGATCTTCGATCCCGTCGACGCGGCGCAGGGCGAGCACCGGGTGCCTCGACTGCATGCGGCGCTGCCGGCCGTTCTCGCTCACGAACACCCGCCCCCGCCGATCCACGATCAGGACCTCGTCCTGGTTCTCCGTCTTCATGGCCAGCATCGCCGCGTTCTCGATGCCGGGCAGGCGAAAGGTCGGGCTCTCGGCGCGCTCGGTGCGGTAGTAGTTGTGGGGCAGGCCCCAGCACCGCAGCTCACCTCCCTGCAGGAGCGCGCAGCCGCGCTGCATGTTCCAGACGATCTCGACCGGCGCGTCGACCGGAACGCGCTGCGGCGTCTGCCAGCGGGGCCCGTAGGGGTGGCGGATGTCGCCCCAGCAGAAGGTGCGGCCTCCGTCGTCGACGAGGCAACCGCGCCGGAAGTTGAGCGCCATCTGGCGAACGTCGGCGTACGCGAGCTGCCGCGGGCCCTCGGTGCCGTCCTCGGGCAGGCCGGTGTCGCCCCAGCACCAGACCCGGCCGTCCTCGGCGGCCCGCGCGCAGGTCTGGTCGGCGCCCGCCCAGACCGCGTCCATGCGGGGCAGCCCGGGGACCCGGCCGGGGACCCAGGTCCGCTCGTCGCCCACGTCGCCGAGCTGCCCGCGCGAATTCGAGCCCCAGCAGTAGACGCCGCCGTCTTCGGTGAGCGCGCAGCTGTGGTGCCAGCCGGCGGCGAGCATGCGCGGTGGGGGGATCTGCGGCGGCGGGGGAGGCGGCGCGGCGGGCGGCGGTCCGCACCGCGCCCCCTGGCAACGCACGTGGATGACGACGTCGGCCTCGGTCGGCGGCGCCTGGACGTACGCCGTCCGCGAGCCGCAGCCGACCAGGGCCACCCAGATCAGAGCGCGTAGTAGTCTTTGCACGGTCCGCCTCATCGTAGCGAGCCGGCGACGGTTTCCTACGAATCCCAGATCGCGCGGCGATAGCCCCTGGGCGCGATGCGCGCGCGGGCGTCGCCGAGGCGCAGGCGCTCGCGGTAGGTGATGGCCAGGTTGACCACCGCCTTGGACTCGGCCCGCAGCGTCGCCTCCCAGGCCTCGATCCGGCTCCGGAACACGAGCACGCAGGTGAGGGCGGACGCGGCGACGAAGAGCCCGAACCAGGTGCAGGTGAGGCCCTCGCTGATCTGCTTCGCGAGGATCACCGCCCTCGAGCGCGCGTCGACCGGGACGCAGCCGATCGGGACGAACACGGAGGTCACCGTGCCGAGCAGGCCGAACAGGGTGGCCAGGTTGGCGAGCACCGCGAACCCGCCGGCCCGGGCCCAGAGCCTCGGGACCTCGACGAGGAGCGCCACCTCCCGCGCCGCCTCCAGCCGCGCGGGCGTCGTCAGCGCCTCGAGCAGGATGCGCTGCGCCGCCCGCGCCACCGCCCCGGGCGCCGCCCTCGAGAGCGCGATCGCGCCGCCGAGATCGCCGTCTCGGAGGTGGGCCTCGAGCGCCGACACCAGCTTGGTCGCCGGCCCCCGCGCCCGCGCCAGCGCGATCGCCCGGTCGATCGCGATCGCCGCCACCCCGAAGAGGCACGCGGCGATCACCCCCATGATCCAGCCGCCCTCCTCGAAGTGATACCGCAGGGTCTCCACGCGGGAGCGACGTCCCCCGCTCGGAGAAGTTCCGCGCTCCTCGCAACCGGGCTCGGCTCGCGGCGATGTCGGCCTCCGAGGAGGTGCTCGAGTCCGCCGCTGAGCCGCCGGACGGATCGGCCGGCGAGCTCCGCAACCGCTACAATCACATGATCGACCCGTACAACCGTCGATGACCGTCAGCCCGCGACGTCCCATGCCCGCTCGCCGCCTGGTCCGCCTCTCGGTCTCGCTTCTCGCGCTGGCGGTGGGGTGCGGCACGCCGCCGCCCCCGCCGGCGTCTCCGCGCCCCGTGGTCGCCGCTCCGTCACCGCGCGCGCCTCGGCCCGCGTGCCCCGCGGTCGCGTCCCCGGAGGGGCCGCCCGAGGCGCGCTCGCTCGCCCGGGTCGCCGAGCGTGCGTTCGAGGCGCTCCGCGCGGGCCGCTCGGTCGCCGGCCTCGGCCACCTCTCCATGCGCCATCCCGGCCCCTCCGACCTCGTCTCCGTGCGCGCGCTCCGGCCCTGCCTCACGCGGGTCGAGCTGCGAGAGGGGCGCGCTCACCTCGAGGTTCGCGGGGCGGACGGGCCGCTCGGGGCGCTGGAGCTCACCGTGCTCCCCCGGCACGACGGGGGGTGGACGCTCCCGGAGGACCTGCCGCTCCGGGTGCTCGACCTCGACCGACTGCGGCGCGCTCGGGAGTGGCCGCGCGACCTCTCGATCGAGACCCGCCTTGCGTCCAGGGTGTCCTGGGTGGGCGCCCACGCGGATCGCCTGCTGTGCCTCCACTATCCGCCCGAGACCCGCTGCCTCTCCGGGCCGTTCGCGGACGTGGCGTCGGCGTCGACCTGGTTCGTGGACGACGGTCACGCCTGCCTGCAGACCTCGGCGGGCGACCAGTGGATCCTGCGCTGGCCCGACGGCCCCTTCCACCGCGGCCGCTGCGGCAGCCCGCCGACGCTCCTCGGGCCCGCCCCCGAGCTGCGCCCCGCGCGCCCGCCCTTCGACGCGGCGCTCCTGGCGGACCTCGGCGTGTCCCGGCACCCGGCGGGTCCCGTCCTCCTCGAGACCGAGACCGCCCGCCGCCTCTGCGTGGAGGACGGCTGCGTCGACGTCCCCGCGCCCGAAGAGGTGGCCGTCCAGACCGAGCTCGCCTTCGGCGGCGTCGGCCGCGACGAGGAGGGGGCGCGCTGGATCCTGCTCCGGCGGGTGCGGTCGGAGGGCGGCGCCGAGGTGTCGACCGGGCTCGAGACGCTGCTCGTGTACGAGCGGGGGGAGGGGCTCCGGCTCCGCGCCGCGCTCCGCCTCTCGCGGTGGCACTCCGAGCGTATCGGTCACCTCGGTGGGGAACGGTCGGTGTGGGACTCGCGGGTGGTCACTCACCCCGAGGTCTCGATCGACGCGACGGGCTGCCTGACGATCTCGGCCCAGCAGGCCAGCCGCCGCGTGACCGACCGCTTCGACGGGGACGCGGCGCGGGAGCTCTCCGCGGACCCCACCGAGGCGGCGGGCGACCGGCTCGACGGGCGCGATGATCACGAGCTCCACGGCCCGTGGCCGCTGGATCTCTCGGGCACCTGGCGCGTCGCGCCCGAAGGGGGCCTCCGCCGGGTCGCGCGCTGCGACGAAGGCGCGGGTCAGCCGTCGTAGTCGAAGGTCCGGCTCGCGGCGCCTCCGCCGGGGGCGTCGCGGAGGTGCCAGGTGATGCCCCGGAGCACCCCGACGGTGTCGACACCGTCGCCGTCCCAGTCGCCGAAGACGTGCACGTCGCTCGCCGACCCGAAGGCGTAGCTCTCGTCGGCAGGCCCCGAGGCGTTCGCGTTGCGGAGCAGCACCATGTTGCCGCGCACCACGCCGATCGTGTCGACGCCGTCGCCGTCCCAGTCGCCCGCCACGTGGCGGTCGCCCGCGCTCCCGTAGCGAAAGCTCGCCTCGCCGCCGCGGTCGTCCCGGAGGTGCACCTCGCCGCCGCGCACGTAGCCCGCGGTGTCGACGCCGTCGCCGTCCCAGTCGCCGAGGAGGAACTGATCGCCCGCCGCGCCGAAGTCGAAGCTGCCGCCGCCCCGGACGAACCAGGTCCCGCCGCGGACCGCCACCGCCTCGTCGACGCCGTCTCCGTCGAGGTCGCCGGCGAGGTGCACGTCGCTCGCGCTCGCCCACTCGAAGACCCGGTCGTATCCGCCCGCGCTCGCGTCGTCTCGCAGGTACCAGGAATTGCCCGTCATCGCGCCGAGGCCGTCGGCGCCGTCACCGTCCCAGTCACCGATCACCGCGCCGTCCAGGGGCGCCCAGCGCCCGTAGGCCTCGGCCGCGCCGCTCGGGCGGAAGCCTTCGCACGTGTCGGTCCGGTCGAAGCCGGGGCTCAGCGGGAAGCGCTGGTCGCGTCGGGTCGGCCTCGTGAAGCTGCGCCCCGCGGGCACCACGCAGCTCGGGGAGCCGGCCGGCTCGTAGTAGGAGTCGAACACGTCCGCGCCGCCCCCGAGGTTCTCGAGCAGCGCGTTGCCCGTCCCGTAGAGGCAGTAGCCCTGCACGTTCTGGGTCCCGCTCGGCCACGCCCGCGTCGCGCGCGAGAAGAGGTTGCGGCGGAGCACGATCGACGCGCTGCCGTCCACGAGGCGAACGTTGTAGCGCGCGTCGTGGAAGGTGTTGAAGCGCATCGTCACGTCGTTCGGGTCCGGGTGCGACGGGTTCCCGGCGCCGACCTTCACGTTGGTCCCGTTCGGAGCGCCCCACACGACGTTGCGCTCGAAGAAGCCGTCGCGGCCGCGGTCGCCGAAGTTCATGTAGACGTCGTGGTCCTGGTCGGCCCCGTGCACCGAGCCGTTGTCGTGCACGCAGTTGCCGAGGAAGCGCCAGTCCGAGGGCTCGCCGTCGTAGGCGCGCCCGCCGCCGATCGTCACCGCCGCGTAGCCGCGCGCGTCCCAGATCTCCGCGTCGCGGTACACCCACCCGCGCCCGTCGCGGAGCTGCAGCAGATCGCCGTCCCCGCTCGTCGCCGGATCGCGGGTCACGTTCACCCCGGCGAAGCGCCAGTGGAAGGGCCGCCGCAGCACCAGCCGCCCGCGCACCACCGGGCGCTCGCCGTCGTAGGCCGCCACCGTGATCGGGTCCTCCTCGGTCCCCCGGGTGAGCGGCACGTCGACCACCTCGCGGTAGTCGCCGCCGCGCACCCAGAGCCGATCTCCGGCGGTCAGCACCGAGAGCGCGTGGGCGAGCGTGCCGAACGGCCGGTCGCGCGTCCCGAGGTCCCCGTCGTCGCCGCCCGGCGCCACGAAGTACACTCCGTCCGGCGCGCAGCCGCCGCCGTCGCAGCGCTCCCCGTCCAGGCAGACGCCGCAGGACCCGCCGCAGCCGTCGTCCCCGCAGCTCCGCGCCGCGCAGCGGGGGTCGCATCGCCCCGCGTCCACCGTGCCGCCGTCGCTCCTGCCGCCGTCCGGCGAGCGCCCCGCGTCGTCCACCGCGAAGGCCGCGTCGATCGGGCGGCCGTCCACGCGCGCTGCGTCGACTCGACCTCCGTCGGTCCGCTCGACGCGCGGCCCACCGTCGGGCGCGAGAGCTCGGCCGTCGCAGGCACACAGGGTCAGGGCGAGGAGCAGCGGACGGGCGGGCACGCCCCATCATGCCAGATCACGGCGCCCGCAGCGGGACGCGGTGGAGCACACGCGTGCCGTCCCGGACCAGCAGCCAGCGCCCGGCGAGGCGCTCGTGTCCGCCGGCGTTCACCTGAAAGCGAATGGCTCCGTCGCGCCAGCGCAGCGGGAGCTGATGGGCGAGCTCGTCCGCGTCGCGAGGGTCCGCCGCGTCCGAGAGCACGAGGTGCAGCGCGCTCGTCCGGTCGAAGTAGAGCTCCCCGAGATCAGCGTAGACCTCGCCGTGCTCGTTGCCGGAGACGTCGACCCCGAGCCGCCCGATCGTGAAGCCGCCGCGGAAGGGCACCCCGCTCTCCTCGACCGCGCCGCCCCGGCGGGCGGGCTCGGTCTCGGTGATCCGGAAGGCGGCGGCCATGTCGTCGAGCGGCCGACCCTCGTAGCGCGGGGCGCCGTGGAGAAAGGTGTGGATCATCGACGGCTCGCTCCGGTCCACCATCATCTCGTAGCGGCGCCAGACCTCGCGCGGGATGCGCTCCTCCACGTGCCTGGCGTGCCGTACGACGTGCTCACCGGACCCGCTCACGCCGAACACCGCGATCCGGTCGATCTCGCCGGCCCCGTCGTGGTCGTGGCCGTTCAAGATCACCTGCAGGTGCATGCCGTTCGTCCAGGTGATGGCCACGCCCGGCTCCGGCTGGCCGGTGGCCGGAATGCGCGGGTGATGCGTGCGGAAGAGCTTGTGAGACGTCGAGCCGAACTCGACTCGCTCCACGACGCCTTCGACGCCGCTCTCCTGCAGGACGAAGCGCTCGCCCACCGCGGCGCCGCCGAAGATGACCTGGGAGTCGTCGTCGAACACGAAGCTGAGCACGCGCGCCCCCGGGTCGACCCGGAGGAGCCGGCCGGTCGGGTTCCGCTGTCCGTACGCCTCGGTGTCCGGAAAGTGGATCGCCTCGCCCAGCGGCCGCGGCCACTCGCCCGAGGGCACCGCCGCGCTCAGCTCGCCGGTGGTGACGCGCACGACGTAGCGTCGATAGGCGGTCGGGTCGTGGGTCCACCGCGCCCACCAGGCGAGCACGCCCCGGTCGAGCGGCGCGGCGTGACCGACGAGCGGCACCGGGCCTCCGATCGCGCCGCCGAGCGTGTGGCGGGAGCCGTCGCGGGGAGGCTCGAGGTGCAGGTGACCCTCGACCCGCGGGTGCCTGGGCTCCGATCGGTCCATCGTCACGCCGGCGGTGGAGGCCCACGGCGAGTCGGGATCGTCGCAGGGGTTCGACGGCGACGCGTGGCAGCTCAGCGGCGCGCCGTCTTCGTGACGAACGAAGTGGTCGCTTGGGACGCCGTTGAAGCGCAGGTCGTCGCCCATCATCCAGATCGACGGGACGGCGTCGTCGATGGCGCCGGCCGGCACCTCGGGGTTGATCTTCTCACCGAGGCCACCGACCTCGAGGGTGACGATCTCGCCGTGCGCGAGGCACCCCGAGACGCCGTCGGCGACGACCGGGCACCCCTCGACCGCGGCGTCGGGCGGCGCCGCGTCCTCCTGCTGCGCGTCCCGTTCGGGGCGTGCAGCGTCGATGTGGCCCGCGTCGGTCGGGACCGGCGAGCTGCAAGCCGTGAGCACGATCGGCGCGAGGAGCGCGAGCTGTCGAATCATCCCGCGAGCGTAGCGCTCGAGCTCGACGCGTCGCCGAGCTTCGGCTTACTCCGGCTTTCCGCGCAGCCCGAGGATCCCGACCACGCCGGCCAGCGCGAAGAGCGCGAGGTGGGTGAGCTCGCCCGCCGGCCGAAAGAGCGCGTCCGTCAGCGCGAGCGCCTGGGTCGCGACGGCGAGGAACGCGACCCCGCTCGTCACGAGCGCGAGGTGGCGGCGACCCGCGCGCGCCGCCACCTCGTAGGCGCACGCCCCAACCGCGAGCGCGAGCGGGAGCAGCACCATCGGCCGCGTCGTGTCCCAGAGATCGGCCACCTCGGTCAGCCGCCCGAGCGCCACCGCGCCGAAGACCAGCAGCGTCGATCCGATCGCGCCCATCGTCGGCCCGGTGCGCCGGTCCCTCGCGAGCCCCACCGCGGCCGCGAGGAGCAGCGCGGTCACCGCGAGCAGAGCCGCCTCGGAGGCCTGCGTCCAGCTCGCGTAGCGCGCCATCACCTCGGTCGGCGACACCGCCCCCGCGTCGCGCAGCTCCGCGGCCCGCACCGCCGCGTCGACGCGCCGCCGCCACACCTCCAGCGCGACGCTCGACCCGATCCGCGCCACCGCGGCCGCGATCAAGAGCCCAGGGACGATCCTATTCATTCATCGATCTCGACCCGAGCGCTATCCCGGCGCCGACCCGATGTCGACCGCCCTCGACGAGCCAGGTCGTCAGCCGCCCGCTCGGATCACGGTGCGGCCCTCGTGACGTGCTCCTCCGGGCGAATGCGGAAGCCCTCACACCGGAGCTCGCCGTGCGCCGCGGGGCGGCAACGGCCGTGGAACGCCTCCTCGATGTCGGCGCGCGTCGTGTAGTGGGCGATCGTGAAGTCACGGAAGCAGACGCCGCCCTGGCTCAGATGCCCCCTGTCGAAGTCACGCGCGTCCGCGAAGCCCTCGCAGCGCGGTGTGCGGTCGGCATACGAGTTGCCCGCCCGGACGTGCAGCTGCCGCGGGGAGGTCGACAGGTGCACTCCCGGGCGACAGGCGACCGTCACGTGGAGCCCGTCGCGGCTCTCCTCGCCCAAGGGCCCGTGCGGGTAGCGTCTCGGGTGGGTGCAGCGACCCGGGCTCAGCGCCTGGCCGATCTCGGCCAGCGCCAGCCACGCGCCACGGTGACGCGGGAACTCCATCGTCAGTCCCTCTCGCGTCACCCGCGCCAGCTCGACGTCACCGAAGAAGGCGCGCGGCGTCTCGGTGCCCCAGCCCGTGAGCCTGGGCGGTGCGTCGCAGCGCTCGCTCGCGGTGCTCGCGGAGAGTCGCTCACCCGCGAGCTGATAGCTGCACGCCTCGACCCGCTCGGCGCGTCGAGTGACGTGGACCACGATCAGGCCGCGGCCGAAGACGACGTGCTCGACGTCGTCGACGGTGCCGCGGAAGGCCTCGAATTCTTGGGCGTGGGCGACCCCGGCCGAGCTCGCCAAGGCCAGCGTGAGCAGCGCGCGCGCGATCATCGCGGAGGTATACGCGGCGCGCCGCCAGAGTCACCCCGCCTCTGCAGGCGCCCGTGGCCCCGCCGACGCCGACCGATGTCGACCGCGCTCAGCGCCGCCGCCGCCAGAGCGCGAGCGCGAGCGCGGCGAAGAGGATCGCGAGGGGCGAGCCGCCGCGGCCGACCACGCGACAGCCGCAGCCGCTCGTGACCTCGCCCGAGCCGCCGCCGTCCGCGCCGGAGCCGGAGCCGGAGCCGGAGTCGAGCTCGCCGCCGTCGCCCGGCGCCGAGGGATCCACGCACCCACCGGCCCGGCAGATCTGACCGCTCGGGCAGACCGCGCCCTCGCACGGGTCGACGCACGCGCCGTCGCGGCAGATGTCCGGCGCGTCGCAGGTCACGTCCGCGCAGCCCGCGCTCACGCAGGTCCCCGCGCCGCCGCACTCGGAGCCCGCCCCGCACGGCCGACACTCGCAGGTCTGCACGCAGACGCCGGCCTCGCAGACCCGGCCGTCCTCGCAGGTCACGCCCGCGCAGGCGTCCACGCAGACCCCCGCGCGGCACACCTGCTCGCCCGGGCACACCACGCCCTCGCAGGCGCCGACGCACGCGCCGTCCAGGCAGCGCTCGCCCGGCCCGCACTCGACGTCGACGCACGCCGTCTCCACGCAGAGCCCGTCGGCGCAGCTCTGGCCTTCGCCGCACCCGCCCTCGAAGCAGCTCGCCACGCACACGCCGCGGTCGCAGGCCTCGGCGGCGCCGCAGAGCGCCTCGCCCTCGTCCACCGCGCCGTCGCAGTCGTTGTCGATGGCGTCGCAGGTCTCGTCGGCGGGGCTCGTCACCTCGCGGCACGAGAGCCCGCCGCCCGGCTCGCACTCGGTCAGGCCGACCGCGCAGGCGCCCATCGCCTCCGGCACCTCGCAGGCCTCGCCCGCGCCAGCGCAGCTGAGCCCGGTGAAGAAGAAGACGTCGTCGTTGTAGTCGCCGTCGTTGCTCCAACCGCTGCTGCTGGTGTTTCCGTCCTCGAAGGCGATGTACCAGCCGTCGGGGCTGACCGTGGACCGGTAGCTCAGGCTGAGGATCCAGGGCCCGGGGCTGCCCGCGCAGGGCCCACTGCTGCACACCGTGTTCCACTGGGCCTCGGTGAAGTGGGCCGGGCTGCGCATCAGCGCGAAGCCGACGAGCCCGCCGAGGTACCGCGGGTCGTCGCGGATGCTGGTGCCGCTGATCGTGGTGCCGAGCGGCGCGCCCGCCGGGATGACCTCGTAGATCTCGGCCGCGGTCGGCGCGGTCGTCGCGCCGGGGACGACGTTGTACCAGCCGACCCCGTACTGGAACCTCGCCTCGTTCAGGACGAAGGACGCCGTGAACTCGCAGAGCGGCGAGAAGGTGTTCGGGGTGGCGCTCGCGTCGGCGACGAAGTCGATCGACTCGCCGCGGTCCGCGAAGAGCTCGTGGAGCTGCGTCTCGACGCGCCCGGAGTCGATGGGCACCACCATCCCGTTGGGCTGCATCACCTGCGCGTGCGCGGACGCGGAGGCGAGCATCGACGAGACCAGGACGGCGAGCGAGAGGGAGCGGGGGGTCACCATGTTGGGATGGTACACGCCGTGCGTGACACTGGGGGACGATTCCGTGTCGAGTCAGCGCTCTCCGTCAGTCGCCCGCGCTCGCGTCCGTCCAGGGGCGCGCTCGCTCCACTTCGGGCGGAGCGCTATCCTGGAGCAGATCCGATGTCGACCGACGACCTGACCCTCGAAGTCCTGAAGCAGATCCGCGACGAGATCATCGGCACCCGCCGCGACCTCGGCGCTCGCATCGACCAGACGAACGAGCGCCTCGACCAGACGAACGAGCGCCTCGACTCGACGAACCATCGCCTCTCTGCCGTCGAGACCACGCTGCTCGATCTGGCGGAGCAGCAGCGCTTCGTCGTCCGCCACCTGGGCACGCTCTCGGCGCGCGACCGCCGCTTCGAGGACGACATCGACGACCTGCGCGCGCGGGTCGAGGTGCTCGAAGACCGCGCCGGCCTCCGCGGCTGAGCGTCAGAAGCTGCCGGCGACGCCGAGCGTGGCTCCGCCGGCGGCCGGGGCGAGGAAGGGGAGCACGGCGGTCTGCCGCTCGCGCGGGCGGTCTTCGTAGAGCAGCACCGCGTAGAGGGGCGTGAGGAAGGATTGCGTCAGCGCGCCCAGGCCGGCGCCGATCATCAGGCCCCACGCGCGCCCGAGGCCCCAGGTGTTGCCGCTCTCGTCGACGGCGATCCCCACCAGCGTGGAGAGGCCGAAGACCGCGAGGTTGCTCGCGAGGCCGAGACCGTAGACCGGCAGCGCCTCGAGGAAGTCGAGGCCCGCGCCGAGCGCGACGCCGGGGCCCGGGCCGATTACGAAACCGAGCGCGCCGCCGACCGCCAGGCCGCCGAGGGCGCCGGCCGCGCAGCCCACGTCGCGCTGCACGCTGCAGCCGACGGCGAGGCCACCGAGCGCGCCGAGCGCGCCGCCCGAGCCCACCGCGACGCCGGTGGCCGCCCAGGTGCCGGCGAGCGCGTCGACGTAGCGGTCGGAGAGGCTCCGCGCCGACTGGGCCGACGCGAGGGAGGGCGCGGCGAGGAGAAGCGAGGCGACGAGGAGCGCGCGCATCATTCGGCCTCCAGGAGCTCGAGGAACGTCTCGTTCAGCGCGTCGTACGCCTCGACGTCGAAGAAGAGATCGCGGCTCGCGTAGTAGTCGCGCACCGCGTCGATCAGCGTCCGGTACTCCGCCGCCGTGCCGGCCCGCGCCGGGTCACGCCCCGGGGCCAGCGCCTCGGCCTCGCGGTAGGCCCACGCGACCTCGGGGATGCGCGGGTCGCGCAGGGTCTCGAGGATCAGCCGCCGCGCCTCGACCGGCTCGTGCGCCTCGAAGTCGGCGTGCGAGAGGATCTCGAGGGTGTCGCCCTCCTCGAGATAGACGGTGTGCCCGACGTGCGCGCCGCCCGGGAGCAGGCTGGTCGTGATCGGATCCGAGGGCAGGAGCACGCGGTAGGCGGCCGGCCGCTCCGGGTCGATCAGCCGCGGCAGGATCGCGAGATCGGTGACGCCGACCGCGCCGCCGTCGAAGGGCGCGGCCTGATCCCGGTAGAAGCGCGACTCGAGGCGCTCCTCGGTCAGCGCCCGGGCCCAGGCGGCGTTGCCGACCCGCGGCGCGCCGAAGGTGATCAGCTTGAGGCGCTCCCACGGCCAGTCGCGCAGCGCCTCGGGCATGCGCGCGCCGCCCGGCCCGTACGCGTCACCGAGCAGGAGCGCGCTCGCGAGCATCTGCGCCTGCCCGCCGCCGAGGCTGTGCCCGGTCACGTAGACGTTCGTCGGCGCGACCTCGCGACCGCCCACCACCGCGTCCAGGCAGCCGAACAGCTGCGGCAGGCTCGAGCCGATCGCGGCCGCCATGCCGCGGCTCACGCGGTGACCCTCGGTCGCGCTCACCAGCGGGTGCGCCTCCTCGCGGTAGCCGAGGTCCGTGATCCAGTCGGGGTTGCCGCCGGCCATCTCGCTCGAGAGCGCCTCGATCGCGGCGCGGTTGGCGGCGCCGCTCCGCGAGCCCCGGAAGGCGATGTGCACGTCGTAGGCGTCGCCCTCGGTCGCCCGCACCAGCGCGAAGCCGGCCACGCTCTGCGACGCGGGCTGCCCGTCCTCGCCCTTGTCGCCGGTCCCGCCCTCGAACACGAGCAGCACGTCGCGCGCGTCGGGGGCGGCGTCGTCACGGCGGGCGGGCAGGGGGAACACCGTGACGTCCCCCGGCGCGCCGCCGATCGTCCGGACGCACACGTGGGCCTCGTCGATGCGCTCGGTGATCGCGCGCGGCGTCAGGTACTCGGTCCAGCGGCCACCCGACGGGAAGGTGACGGCGTCGCTCCACGGGTGGATGCGGCTGTACTGGTAGACGATCGGATCGTGCGCGGGGTTGTCCTCGAAGCCGGCCAGCAGGCCGGGCCCACGGAGATCCTCGGCGCTCCCGCCCGCCGCCAGCTGCGCCTCTCCGGTCCGCGCCGCCCACTCGCGCACCCGCGCCATCAGCGCCGGCCGCGCCTCGCCCGCCTCCTCGTAGTAGGGGTCGAACGGCCACACGAGCGTCTGCCCGTAGAGCTGGTAGGCGAAGATCGAGAGGTCGAGGTGGTAGGCGATCGGGTGATAGGGGAGGGCGCCGAGCTCCTGCGCGCGCACCGCCTCCGCCGCCTCCTCCGAGGAGTCGATGTAGGGCACGTCGCAGGCGGTCGCGGCGGCGACGAGGGCGACGGCGATCGAGGCGCGGGCGGTGATCGAGGCGTGCATCGCTGCGGTCTCCGCAGCTCGATCTACGGGGCGCGCTCGGTGAGGTCAAATGCACCGGCCGCGCAGCAGCGCGCCGCCGGTCGCGATCCAGACCTCGTCGCGGCCGCGCGCGTGCACGCCGTGCACCTGCGGGTCGGGCACGTCGGGGTGGGAGACCGCCCAGCGTCGGCCGTCGTCGGTGGCCACCACCACCGCGCGTCGCGCGTCCGAGCCCGCGGCGAACGCGCGCCCGCCGGCCGCCGAGGCGCCGGCATAGAAGTAGCCCTTCGTGCCGGTGCGCTTGGTCGAGAAGTCGCGCCCGCCGACCGACACGAAGGCCGCGCCGCCGCTCGCCGGGGCCACCACCAGCTCGCCGTCGGCGGCGACGCCGTAGATGAATTTCTCGCCCTTCTGTCGCTCCACGCGCCAGGCCTCGCCGTCGTCCGAGCGGAGCAGGGTCCCCATCGTGCCGCTCACGAGCAGGTGCCCCTCGGGCGCGCGACAGATCCCCGAGAGGTGCTGCTGGCTCCCGCTCACCTGCGGCGCGAAGCTCCGGCCGCGGTCCGTGGAGCGGAGCACGGTGCCTCGAGCGCCGACGAGCCACACGTCGTCGCCGCGCACCACGCCGCCCTCGAGCCGCGCGTCGGTCCCGACGTCGACCCGCTCGAAGCTGCGGCCGCCGTCCCACGAGGCGAGCGTCAGGCCCAGGTCGCCCACCACGCAGGCGAAGCCGCCCGCGTCGCCGAACGCGCCGCGCATCCAGCTCATCCGGGCGACGTGCGGGTGCGTCCAGGCGGCGCCCTCCAGCCGGTGAATCCCCGAGACCGCGCCGACGAGCAGCGCGCCCGCGCTCTCGGTCACCACCATGAACCCCTCGGCCCCCGGCGGCTCGACCGCCCCCCAGTCGATCTCCATGACCGGATCGTACGCGAATGAAGCGGCGCGCTCCCGGGTTCGGCCTCGCGATGACGGACTCGCCTCGACCCTGGGGGAGCCTCCTGTGGCTCGCGCCCGGCCTGCTCTGCCTCGTCGCCGCGCTCCCCACCGGGCTCGCCGCGATCCTCATCGCCAGCGACGAGGCCTACGCGTCCCGCCCGTACCAGCTCGCGACCTGCGGGCTGCTCTTCGGGGGGCTGCTGCTGACCACGCTGGCCCTCGCCCGCGTGGTCTTCGCCTTCAGCAGCCGCCGGCGCGGGGATCGGCCAGCGTGACCTCCCAGGTCCCGTCGCCCTCGACCTCGATCTCGCCGAGGTCGAACACGTCGCTGTCGCGCCAGCGCAGCTCGTCCTCGTAGTCGAGGTTGTTGCGCTCGGGCAGGTCGACCCGGTAGGCGCGCACCGCATAGGTGCCGGGGCTCACGCTGCCGAAGGTCGCGCGGGTGATGTCGTCGGCGTCGCCGCCGCAGCCGTCCCAGGACCAGTGATCGCCGTGGACGGGCTGGCAGTACGCGGCCGCGTGGTCCACCCCGTCCTCGCCCTCCAGCGAGAGGATCCAGTCGAAGCGCGACTCGAGGTAGGGCGTCACCGCCTCGCCGCAGCTGTCGGTGAGCGTGAGGTCGAAGCGCACGTTGCCGCAGCGGCTCACCGCGTCCTCGCTGCGGAGGCCGGTGCCGAACTCGTTGTTGGTCCCGTCGGCGAGGAGGGAGAGCACCATCGCCTCGTGGCCGTCGCTCTCGATCGTCAGGGTGCGCACCGCCGGCTCGCCGAGGCGGTCGAGCGCGACCTCGTCCTCGCGGTTCACCACGCGCAGCTCGTAGGTGCCGGGCGCGAGATCCTCGAAGGCGAAGGCGCCGACCGAGGTGGTGAAGGTCGCGTGCACCCCGTCCTCGCCCTCGAGCAGGACCCGCGCGCAGCCGATCGGGCTCGGCTCGGCGCCGATGCCCCAGGTGAAGCCCACGTAGCCGGTGAGTCGGTGCGCCTCGGGGCCGGTCGGCTCCTCCGGGTCGTCCGACGCGCCGCAGCCCGGGCCGAAGGGGTTCCACAGGCACCACCAGCCGTCGCCCTTGCCGCCGGCGGCCGCGATCGCGTCGCAGCTCGAGCCCAAGGCGCGCTCGGCGGCCGCCTCGTCGCAGGTGGCGGGCGTCGTCGCCTCGGTGCCGAGGCAGGCGGCCACGTGAGCCGCCGCCTCCTCGCACGGGGACGCGGAGGTCGTCGGCGCCGTGCAGGCGGCCAGGAGCGCGGTCACGAAGGCCGGAGAGAGCTTGCGGAGAGTCATGCCGGCGCCCCTGTGCACGCCCCGTGCCCACGCCCCCACACGCGCCCCCGCCTCCGCACCGGCCAGGCCAGTGACCAAGTGCTAAGGACCAGCCTCCCCATCCCCGAAGAACGCGACGGAAACATGTGTCGCCGGCCACTCACGCCCGTCGGGGTGAGCGTGCGCGGCGCTTGGAGGTGTGATGCGAGCGAGTCGAATTCGAGCGATCCTGGCGGTCCTGGGTGCCCTGAGCCTCGGCGTGGGCTGCGGCGGCGAAGAGGAGAGCGCCGCCGAGCCGGCGACGGAGGCGGCTCCCACCGCGGAGGCGCCCAGCGCCGCCGAGCCGAGCGCGGCCGCGCCGCCGCTGCCCGCGTGCCCCGACGGGGCCGAGCGCAACGAGGACATCCACTTCTGCCTCACGCTCCCGGCCACCGCCGAGCTCGACAGCGCCGGCGACGACTACCGGAGCTACGTCATCGACGGCGGCCCCCTCGCCGAGGTCCGCTACGCCGCGGGAGAGGACTACGCCGACGTCGGCGTGACCGACGGCGAGCTGCTCCTGGCCGGCCAGGCCTTCCCGGAGTCGGGCATCGAAGAGACCCGCGCCATCGCCAACGGCCAGGGCACCTTCTGGCGCGTGCGGGAGTGCGAGTCCGAGGACAGCTGCATCTTCATGGGCGTCGCCGCGGTCCGCGCCCCCGGCGGCGTCACCAGCTGCATCGTCGAAGGCGACGACGCCCCCGCGGTCGAGCTCTGCTCCACCCTCCTCCCCCATTGAACGAGGAGGGGGGGACGGAGTGAACTTGTGAACTTACGTAGTTCATCCGCCTACGAAGGTGGCTAGCTCGGTAGCCAGCCGAGCCTCCGATTCGCGGCCCACGCGGCTGGCATGGGTCCTGCGCTCGCGCGGGGCATGAAGCTCCGCCTCGTCGCGCTCCTCTTCGCTCTCGGCGCCTGCGCCACCGACGTCGCGGAGCCCGCCGCCGACCTCGGCGCGATCGGGACCAAGGCGGACGACGCGCGGGTTCGCGAGGTGGAGCTCGACCTGGCGCCGGGCGAGGTGCGGCGCTTCCGGGTCTCGGCGCTCCGCTTCTTCGCCACCCTCTCGCAGGGCGGCGCGGTCCCGGCGCGGCTCTCGGCGAAGCACTACGCGATCGAGCTCGAGGGCGAGGCCTCCTTCGAGCCGGAGCTCGACGTCGCCGCGCCGGCCGGCGAGGAGGAGACGCTCCGCCACTGGACGCTCCGCGTGCACAACCTCGGCGACGCGCCGCTCCGCGGCACCCTGCGCGTCGAGTCGATCGCGGAGCTGCCGGTCGAGGATGGCGTCCTTCGGCGCGCCACCGTCACCGTCGAGCCCGGCGGCGTCCGGCGCCTCCGCGTCCGCGGCCCGAGCGTGCGCGCCGAGCTCCGCTCCCCGGTGCTCGCGCGGCTCTCCGCCAAGCACTACGAGATCGACGTCTACGGCGAGCCGAGCCTCACCCCGACCGTCGAGGCGATCAGCGCGCGCGAGCGCAACTGGACGATCCGCGTCGAGAACCTCTCGCTCGACGAGACCCTCACCGGCGAGCTCACCGTCCGCGTGCTCACCGACGCCGACGCCCTCGCGGCGCGCTGGCGCGACACCTTCGGCCCGGCGATCGAGGAGGCCGGCGGCGCCGACGGACGCCTCTCGCGCGCCTCGGCCGAGCGCATCGCGCGGCGCGACGACGCCCTCCGGCTCGCGGCCGACAACGGCACCTGGTTCTTCGACACCCACGACCAGGCCACCGTCTCCGCCGCGCGCCTGCTCGACGTGCTCACCGCCGAGGCCGCGCTCCACCTCCGCGCGGTCGCCGGACCCGATGGCCTCGTCTCGCTCGCCGAGGCCGACGCGCTCCCCGCCATCTGGCGCGCCGACGTCCGCTACCTCCTCGGCGCCGGCGAGCCCGACCCGCGCACCTGGGACGACTACGTCGCCGAGCTCCGCGCGCTCGTGCTCGACGCCTTCACCACTGGCGCCCACACCCCGGTCGACGGCGTGCCCGGCCCCGTCCGCTTCCGCCGCGAGCTCGACCGCTTCCACGACGCCGGCTTCGAGGCGAGCTTCTCTCTCTGGGTCGAGGAGGGCACCCTCTTCGTCTCGGTCGGCGCCTCCGCCGGCTCCCCCTCGCGCCACCTCGTCGGCTTCCACGATCTCGGCGCCGCGCCCCCCGCGCCCTCGATCGTCCATGGTGAGGATCTGTAATTCGCCGCGCCGCACCTCGCGATCCACGGTGCGACATGCGAAGCCTCGCCCTCGCCGCGCTCTGCCTCTCCCTCGCCCTCGGCTGCGCCATGTCGCGCGACGAGCTCGGGCGGCTCGAGACCGAGGTGGCCGCGCGCAACGCCGAGCGGCAGCGGACCGCGGGGGCGGAGCTGGAGGGGGAGGGCTACCTCGACGCCGAGGCGGAGCGACGGTGGGCGCGCCTCGACGAGGAGGATCGGCAACGCTGCCTCAGCCGCGAGCCCGGTGAGGCCCCGATGCGGATCACGCTGGACGAGCTCGAGCTCACCGCGGACCCGGCGGCGACCTGCGACTTCTTCCGCGGGCGCGTCGCTCGCCTCGAGGCCGCCGGGCCGGTCGTGCTCCACGCCATCCCCGGTATCGGCGTCATGCGCGCGCCGGGCGGCGAGCTCGTCCTCGTGCGCACCGCGCTCCGCACCGTGCGGACCCACGAGGTCCTCGTCGACATGGAGTGCGACCACATGCCGCGCGTCGAGCCCGACCCGCTCGAGCTCGGCGCTCAGGTCCCCGTGCTCGTCGCGCCCGAGCGCCCCCGCGAGATCACCCACGAGGTCGAGCGAGAGGTCGTCGAGGTGGACTGCACCCGCAACACCTACTGACTGTATCCCCGGCGCCCGGGGGCTGACCTGGGCGAGGAACATCGTCGCCGCCCGCTGGTAGAGCGTCGCGCCGGATCGTCCAGGGAGGGAGGAGTCCTGCGCATGCACGTAACCTCCGGGGCGGTGCCGCGAGACGACGACGAGCCGATCGCGATCTTCACCCTGGGCGGAGGACCGATGACGCGCGACGTCGGCTGCGCGGCGGTCCTCCTCCTCCCGTTCGTCGCCGCCTTGGCGCTCCTGCCCTTCGACCCTGTCCGGGCCCTGGGAGCTGTCATCATGGCCGCGATCACCGGTGGGTTGGCGTGGGTGCTGTTCGGCCACGCGCTGCATCGCGATCTGGTCCAGCGCGCCGAGCTCTACCGCGACGCGCTTCGCGTACGCACGCGCGCCGGCTGGATCGTCGTCCCGTGGCGAGAGCTCCGCGAGGTGACCTGGAGAGAGGGGTCGCGATGGCTCGGAAGTGACGTCCTCACCGAGGACGGCCTCCGGCTGCGGTTGACGCCGTGGCTCGAGCACGGCCGAGCGTGCGCGTTCCTCCTGCACCACGCGGCGCGGTCGAGCGCGTTCCCGTGGGAACATCTCGAGGCGGCTCGCTGGGCAGCTCCGGAGCCGATCCAGCTCGACTCCGTCGCCCCGGGTTTCGTGGAGCGCGCTCGCAGCGGACGGTCCCGATGTCGCACGTGCGGTGGCCTCATCTCGCACGGAGAGATGCGGTATGGGCGCCGAGTGCCATCCCCGCGTCCGGGGCGGACCACCACCCACTGGCACCACGTGGACTGTGCGGAGGAGCGCTTCGGCGAGGTGAACAACCCGTGACGTCCGCGCCGCGTCGGCTTGCGGGGCGGCGCGCGGTTGCGATGCTCGCGCGCATGATCGCCCGCACCCTCCTGCTCGCCCTCGCCCTCGCCGCCTGCGACGGCGCCTCCGACACGCCCACCGACGCCGGCGTCGCCCTGGACTCCGCCACCGACTCGGCCATCGACTCCGCCGTCGATTCGGCCGTCGACTCGGGCACCGAGACCGGCGTCGACTCGGGCGCGGACGGCGGCCCCGAGCGCGACGCGGGCCTGGAGACCGACGGTGGCGCCGTGACCGACGCGGGGCAGCCGACCGAGCTGGCCTTCCGGGTCGTCGACGCGCAGCTCCCCGAGGGCGCGGGCGTCGCCCGGGGCCTCGAGCTGTTCACCTCCGAGGCGGCCCTCGCCGCGTACTTCGGCGGGGTCGCGCCCGCCGGCGTCGACTTCTCGCGCGAGCACGCGCTCCTCTACACCGAGGGCGACAAGCCCTTCCCCGGCCACCTCGCCACCGTCACCGGGCTCGCGCTCAGCGCCGACGGAACCGAGCTGCTCGTCGACACCGCGCACCGCGAGCCCGGCGCCAGCTGCGAGACCCTCGGCCTGCGCCGCGTCGCGTTCCAGCTCGTCGCCTTCGAGGCCACGCCGACCCGCGCCACCGAGCGCGCCCACGCGTCGTCCACCTTCGACTGTGCGACGAGCGGCGGGGCCGAGCACGCCGCCTGCTCCGAGGCGATGCTCTGCGGCGCCGGCCTCATCTGCGGCAACCTCACGCGCGGCGACGCCGGCCTCTGCTACCCGGCGGCGCTCTGGGACACCTTCACCGACCCGACCGAAGGCGCGCTCACCGACGACGGCGTCACCACCCGCACGCTCATGGCCTCGGGCCTCGCGACCGTCGACGTCGACGTCATCGCGTACGTCGAGCTCACCCACGCCGACCCGTCCGAGCTGCGCATCACGCTCACCAACCCGTCGGGCAACGAGGTCGTCGTCTTCGACCGCGAGCCCGTGGCCAGCCCGGTGCGCCTCGCCCGCGTCCCGGTCGGCTTCTCCGGCGACGAGGACGTCAACGGCGAGTGGACCCTCCGCGTCACCGACCACGTCCCCGGCAGCACCGGCACCCTCACCCGCTGGTCCGTCGAGATCGTCAGCCGCTGGGATTGAGCTCGCGAGGTCGGCTCAGAAGCGGTGCAGGTACAGCCCGTTGTCGGGCCCAGGCGCGCCGCCGCGGAGCACGTCGAAGTAGCGCATGTTCACCAGGACGGCGGCGCCGGCGCGGTCGACGTGCTCGGTCCCCGGGCCGAGCGCGACGAGGGGGAGGTGCACGTCCCGCGCGATGACCCGCTCGGCGCCGCCTTCGATGACCGCGAGCTCCATCAGCGAATCGGGATCCGAGCCGTAGGCGTGACCCAGCACCACGCGGTCGGGGCGCACGACGGTGGCCTGCGCCCTGACGTCCTCGGAGAGCACCCGCGGCGCCCACTCGGGGGCGGAGGCGGTCATCAGGTCTCCGTCGCGCCAGTAGACGAGCGAGTCGGGCCCCTGGAAATGGAGGTAGCTCCCCTCGACGCCCGGGAGCACCGCGGCGTCGGAGCCGTCCGCGTTCATCAGGGTGGTCGGACCGGAGGTCTCGGCGACGGCCACGCGCGCGCCCTCGATGGCGAGCGAGGCGGCCAGCGCCCCTTCGTCCAGCACGCGCGACGGCGCGCCGCCCTCGAGCTGCGCTCGCTGGAGCTCCACCCCGAAGAAGAGCCAGCCGTCGCTCGAGATCCCTCGAAAGGCGAGCCGGCTGCGGCCGCCGGGCCCCATCGGGCTGAGCCGATTGATCTCCGCGCCGTCGTCGAGGCGGTGCACGTAGAGCTCGACCGGGGCGCGGGAGCTCTCGCTCGCGACGTAGGCGACGCCGTCGTGCTCGAAGACGCGCGTGTGGTCGGCGAGCCCCTGGACGGGGAGCTGGGCGACCCTCGTCACCTCGTCCGTCGCCGGGTCGACGCTCGAGATGATGAAGCCGCCGACCTCGTTGTGGACGCAGACCACGCGCCCCTCCACCGCGCCGACCGGGAGACAACGGTCGGGCAGGATCACCAGCGCGCCGGTCTCGAAGTCCCACGCCACGCCCGTGGTGTCGCCGACGAACGGCTCGGGCCGAGGGGTCGAGGGGGCGGCGAAGAGCGCGTAGCGCGAGTCGCCGGAGAAGCCCTGGAACTGAGGTTGACGGTTGGAGGCAGCCGTGCGGACGGCGAAGAGCTCGCGCGCCTCACCGTCCGCCGCGTCCCAGGCGAACACCAGGCCGTCGTCCTCCCCGGTGAAGAAGACCGCGCGCTGCCCGTCCGGCGAGAGCGCGTAGTCCCACGCCGGGTCGGCCAGCCGCGCCCCCGCTCCCTCGACGCAGCGCGTCCCCTCCGCGCGGTACCCTTCGTCACACTCGCAGACCGGGCCCGTCGACCCGGCGACGCAGCGGCCGTGGTCTCCGCAGTCGACGTCGGCGCAGGCGCCCGACGCCGCGGAGGGCATGCAGTAGGTCGCCTCCACCTCGCGGTACCCCTCGTCGCAGCGGCAGAGCGGCCAGTCGGGCTCTCCGCGCACCACCACGCACTCCCCGTGGCCGTCGCACTCCACCCCGTCGCACTCGCGGCCCGGGACGACCGGCACGCAGGCGACGCCGTCCGCGCGGTAGCCCGCGTCGCAGGCGCAGGTGGGGGTGCCGTCGGCGTCCACGCACCGGCCGTGACCCGAACAGTCGACGCCGCCGCACGCCTCGCCGACCGGCCCCTCGCAGCCTCCGAGCGCGGCGAGCGAGATGCCTACCGCGAGGGCTGCCGCGACGCTCAGCTTCGACCTTCCGTGATGCATCGCCGGAGAGTACCGAAGGCACGGGTGTCCGCGAATGGGAACATGGGCCTCGGGGACGCTCGTCGTCATATCGTCATTCGGCGCGGCCGAATGGGAACGTGGGCCTCGGGGACGCTCGTCGTCATATCGTCATTCGGCGCGGCCGCCCGAGTCGTGGAAGCGGGCGTCGTAGCTTGCTTGCATGAGGCGCCGTGAAGCGCTCTGGGATCGTCCCCGTTGCGCTCGGTCGTCTCGGTTCACACCTTTCAGCGGGGGAGGGACGATGAGGCACGCATTGCTGATCTGCGCCGCGCTCGCGCTGGGCTGCGGCGAAGAGGAGGCGGCGGCGCGCGAGACCGCCGAGACGGCCGAGGTCGAGGAGGCTCCGGAGGTCGAGGCGTCCGAGCCCGCGCCCGGCGGCCTCGTCGGCACGATCGAAGGCGAGCCCTTCTCGGCGCGCGGCGTGCTGGCGCGGCGGGCGCCGGGCGACGCCATCGAGCTGCGCATCTTCAGCCGCGCGGTGGACTGCGCGCGCTTCCGCGAGGACTACCGGCTGGCCGAAGGAGAGAAGGTCGTCACCGTCTTCCTCCGCTGGCCCAAGGCGGCCGGCGACACCATCGCGCTCCGGGCGAGCGAGACGCAGGATCGTCTGCAGTTCTGCCGCGGTCGCGCGAGCGGCTTCGCCTCCTGCGAGCCACGCGCGCCCGAGCAAGGATCACTGACGGTGGTCGAGGCCAGCCCCGAGGCGGGCGCGCTCACCTTCGACGTCTCGAGCGACGCGGGCGAGCTCTCCGGCCGCCTCGACTTCGCGCTCTGCCCCTGAGGGGAGAGGCGCGGGTCCCGCTCTGAAACCAGGCTGAAACTGCATGACGTCGGGGGGCACCTAGAATCGCTCTGGCCGCAGCAACGTCGCTGCGTGACCGCCCTTCGTCATGGAGTCTCGAATCATGAACCGCACCATCTCGACCACCCTCGCCGCGCTCGCTGTCTTTGTCGTCCTCCTCGGCCCCTCACTCGCGGAGGCGCGCTGCTTCTCCTTCCGTGGCGAGTCGATCAAGGTCTGCGTGTCCGGCAGCGGCGGCAGCGCAGAGCGCCAGGCCGAGTCCGTCTGCGAAGACGTCGTAGGTCACTCTTGCAGCGCCTCGGGCAACAGCGGAGAGTGCCGACGGTCCGGCTCGGTTCGTTGCTACGACGCGAGCGGCAACGAGCAGAGTCACATCGACCCCGACTGATGCCGATGGGTCCGGCGCGGAGCGGCCGCCCTCAGGGCTTCTGCGCCGTCACGATGTGGGCGGGGCTGGCGAACTCCACCGCGCCACCCCGCCTCTGGTGAGCGGCGAGCGCCCGCGGCGCCTCTCGCCGCAGCAGCGCGTACTGCGCCTCGTCGATGCGATCGGCGAGCGTCCACCCGCGCACGTCCGTGTGCACCCACGCGTCGATCGACTCGAACCGCGCCACCCCGACCTCGGTGCGGACCTCGGCCCCGGCCACCCCGGCCCGCTCGAAGAGCGCGCTCAGGGCGGCCGGGTCGCCGAGGCTGAAGGGAGCCCGGAGCTCGTCGGCGATCGCCACGCCGAACAGCCGCTCGAGCAGCTCGACCATCGCCTGGTAGCCGGGGGTCTCCGCGAGCGGCCCCCACACCGCGACCGCCAGCCGGCCTCCGGGCGCGAGCACGCGCCACATCTCGGACACCGCCCTCGCTCGGTCTTCGAAGAACATCAAGCCGAACTGACTCCCCACCGCCGCCAGCTCGCCGTCGTCGAAGGGGAGCGCCTCGGCGCGGCCCGCGCGCCACTCCACCTCCGGGGCCAGCCGCGCGGCCACCGCCAGCATGCCCTCGTTGCAGTCGAGCCCCACCACCCGCTCCGCGCCGAGCCTACGCGCGAGCTCCCGCCCCAGGACCCCCGTGCCACAGGCGACGTCCAGCGCGCGCCCGGGGCCCACCGGCTCGAGCGCCCGAGCCACCCTCGGCGCCCACTCCGCGAAGAGCGCCGGGACGAAGAACTCCTCGTACACCGACGCCGCGTCCTGCCCGATCTGCCCGCGTGAATCGCCCATGGCCTCCAGATGCGCACGCCACCGTCGCCCGCCCGGGCACCGTCGCCCGCCCGGGGACGCTCGTCGTCATATCGTCATTCGCGCCCGGGCGTCGGCCGCCCGGGGACGCTCGTCGTCATATCGTCATTCTCCGCGAGGACCGGCGCGGCTGGACTCCGGCGACGCTCGGAACAAGATGCGCCCGATGAGACATCTCCTCGCGCCTCTGCTCGTGCTCTCGGCCTGCGGCTCCGGGGCACCGCCCCCTCGGGTGGCGGAGACGGATGAGGTCGCGCCCCCGGCGGACGAGGAGCGCCCGGACCGCGCCGCCGAGGCGCGCCGGCTGCTGAGCGCGCTCGAGCGGATCGATCTCGAAGACCCGGCGGACGCGCGCGGCGCGGCGCTCGAGCAGCTGCGGGCGCTCGAGCTGTCGTGGAACGAGCACGTCGCGCTCCGGTCCCTCTGCGCGCAGGGGTTCGGCACCGTCGGCGAGGCGGAGCGCCTCCAGGCCGAGGCGAGGCGGGGCATCGAGGCGATCGAGGCCACGGGGGAGGAGCCCACGCCCGAGGAGGCCCGGCGCCTGGGCGACCTGCTCGAGGCCTCCGACGCCGCGATCGCGCGCAGCCGAGATGAGCTCGACCAGTGCTTCACCGCGCGCCGGGAGCTCGAGCTCGGTCTGTGACGACACACGCGAGCGTGGCGGACTCGCCCGATCGGCGCGGGCCGTTAGACTCCCGGCGCCGATGAAGTACGCGCCGCCGCCGGAGATGTTGGCCCGCCTCGACGAGGCGAGCGTCGAGCGGGCGCTGCGGGCCTTCTACGTCACCGGGGGCGACAGCGCGCTGCGGCCGGAGGAGCGCAAGAAGATCCCGCAGCTCGCGGGGCTCCTGCCGGCGCTCGCGCGCACGGGCCCGGATCCGCGCCTCGTCGACGCGGCGGCGGGGCGAGCCCCGGTCGGGCTCATGGCCGCCCGGCTGCTGGGGTGGTCGAACGTGGTGGTCATCGAGCGCGACCCGGGCCGGGCGGCCTCCGCGCGCCGCGCCGTGGCCCGGGTCCCCGGCGTCGAGGTCGACGTGCGCGAGGGCGCCGTGGCCGACCCGGGCGTCTGGCCCAGCCACGCCGACGTGGTCGTCGCGCTCCACGCCTGCGGCCCGGCCTTCGACGACATCGTCGACCAGGCCATCGCCCAGGGCGCGCCCTGGGTCCTCGCCGTCCCCTGCTGCTACTCGAGCGCGATCGCGTTCTCCGATACCGCGCGCGCCTGGGCCGACCACCTGGGCGTCGCCACCCAGGCGCCCGTCCGCCGTCGCTTCGTCGAGTCCCTCATCGACACCGAGCGGACCCTGCGCCTCGAGTCCCGCGGATACCGCGTCTCGGTGCAAGCCTTCGTGCCCCCCGCGGTCACCCCCCACAACCTCCTCTGGAAGGCCCACCGCGTAGGCCCCAGCCGCCGCTCCACCGCCGCCGAGGAGCGCTGGCGCCGCCTCGTAAAAGGGCCGCCCTAGTGCGAGATCCATCCCGGTAGAAGGGGACCTGGCTCGTTCGCTGCAGCGCGTGGGGACGCTCGTCGTCATATCGTCATTGGCTCCCCACGGGACGAGCTTCCCCCATCCCCATCTCGCGCGGCATGCTCGCGCCGTGCGACAGGACAGCAACCCACCTGGCGCGGCTCGCGCGGCGCGGTGATCCGTCGAGCGCTCGCCGTCGGGATCGCGGCCCTCGTGCTCTGGCCCGGCGCCGAGCACGCCGCGCCCGGGTATCCGCCCCTGGATCACGTCGTCCCCCAGACCGCGCCGGGCCCGGTCCCGCTCGTCGTCGCGTGGGAGCGTGGGCGCTGCCCGTGGCCGACGCTGGTGCTCTACGACGACGGCGCCTGGCTCCGCGCGTCCACCCTGGACGCCGACTGCGCGCTCGACCTCGAGCGGGGCCGCCTGGACGACGCGCGCGCCGCCGACCTCGCGCGTCGCCTCACCGCCGCCGTCCAGCGCGCGCCGCAGCAGACCTTCGCGCTGCCGGGCGCGGACTGGAACACCGTCGTCGTCGCGGCGCGCACCGACCTTGGCTACCGCACCGTCTGGATGGAGGCGCTGCTGCCGCGTCGCCCGCGCGCGTTCCACGAGCGCGCGGCGCGAGAGCCGGTCGCGCCCATCCCCGGCGCGATGCTGCCGAGCCTCATGTACCCGGCGCCGCTCCCCGAGCCGGTGCTCCACCTCAACGACCTCCTGACCGAGCTCGACCTGCGCGGCGCGCCCTTCACCCCGGAGCGGAGGCTCGTGCGCGTCTGGCCCGACGACCTGCCCCCGGGCGACCCGGAGCCGAGCCCGCCGTGGCCCGCCGCGCTCCCCGCGTCCGCCTGCCGCGCCGCCTGGCGGACCGCGAACATCGCCTGGCTCCCCGCGAGCGCCGCCGCGCGCCCCGGCCACTACCGGCTCGGCCGCCTCGGCTGCCGCCTCGACCCGGCCATCCCCGCGATCCCCGCGCACGAGACGATCTTCGACCTCGCCCGCAGAGTGCCCCCGAGCTGATCCCCGATGGACCGGAGCTCACGCCGCCCGTTCGCCGACGTTCAGCGTCGCTGCCGCAGCGCCGCCTCGTGCACCGCGATCACCACGGCTCCCAGCACGAGGATCGGCGCGCCCAAGGCGACCATCATGGGCGTCCAGAGCGCGCCGATGCCCATGACCGCGAGGCCCACCAAGATCATGACCGCGCCCTGCTTCTGGCCGGCCCGACGCTGCGCGACGGTGAGGTCGGGCCACACGCCGGTGGGGGGCCGGGAGCGCTCCGCCGCGAGCGCCTCGGCCACGCGGTCCACGAAGGGCTCGGTCACCGCCGGGAGCGTGCTCGGGTCGAGCTCCGGCACCTCACCGTCCTCCCCGAGGCCGGGCAGCGCCGCGGCCAGCAGGACCGCCGCCTCGGTCACCAGGCCCTCGGAGTGGATGCGCAGCAGGGCGTCGACCACGTCGTCGACGGGAGCGTTCTCCTCGTCGACCGCCGCGGCGATCGCGATCGCCTCGAGCTCGACCTCCGCGCGGCCCCCCGGGCCATCCTCCGCGTAGGACAGGAAGTCCACGCCGCGGTGATAGCCGACCTCCACCGTGTGGACTCCGGCCGCGTGCAACTCGGCCACGTCGTCGGCCTCGACCCGCACGAAGCCCAGCCGCTCCACCGCCCGGGCCAGCGCGGGCGCCCGATCGCGGAGGCGATCCCGGAGCGCGATCCAGTCGCGCTCCGCTCTGGATCCTGGAGGCAGCGCGGAGTGCTCGACGAGCACCACGGAGTCTTTCCAGTCGGCGATCCGACGCCAGCCCGGCATCGCCCGACCGTAGCATTCCAGGCCCCCTCTGCTGCAACGACGCCGGGCCTCGGACACGCACGACGCGGGCGAGGTACACGCGGGGGCGGCTCAGGGGTCGAGGCGGCAGTCGAAGCTCTCGGACCGAGAGGTCCCGAGCAGGGCGTTGAGCGTCGCGCGAGCGGCGTTGTCGACGGCTTCGGCGCGGCTCTCCGTCGAGACGCAGCCGTGGGCGAACTCGTGCATCATGAGCGTGCCCTGGCAGACCGCGGTCTCGTCGGGCGGCGCGTTGACCCTCTCCATATCGGTCATCCAACCTCGGCACGCTCGGCTCCGGGTCGAACCGGGCACCGTCCAACCCGCGCGCCCGGACGGGCAGTGGTCTCGGGGGCCCGGAGCGCCCGCGCAGCGCAGCCGGCCGTTGACGCTCAGACGCCGCTGCAGACAGTCGACCGGCAGAGAGATCCCCTGAGCGACGAGGTTGTTCTCGAAGAGGGACCAGTTCGCCAACAGCGCGTCCGCGGCGCGCTCGAACGCCTGTCGGCGGGGCGTGGAGCAGCCCTCGAAGCGGATGGCGTTCACGTTGGGGAAGGTCGGAGGATCGGTCGACGGATCGTCGACCTCGTCCAGCTCGTCGGCGTGGTCCCGCGGGTCGACCTCGTCACAGCTCTCCCCTTCTCCCGGAGGGGGCGCCGCCAGAGGCTCGGCGGCCTCGCCGACGTTGGGGCTCGAGGTCTCCGCGACACAGCCGACGAGGGTCAGCGCGACGAGGGCAGCGGTCCAGCTCATGACTCGCATCAGGTCTCCTTGGTTCTTCCCACCGGTTCGAAGGCCGAGGCATCGGCGCGACGGCCGACGTGGTCTTCGCCGCGGAGGCGCGAGATCTGACGCGCGCTGAGGACGGGGACGATCTTTCCCATCCCCACTCGATCCCGCCGAACGCCCCGGCGGGCGGGGACGCTCGTCGTCATATCGTCATTCGATGCGAGCGCCCCGGCGGGCGGGGACGCTCGAGCGCCCCGGCGGGCGGGGACGCTCGTCGTCATATCGTCATTCGACGCCAGCGAAAGCGCCCCGACCGCGGCGTCACGACACGTAGTAGAACAGCGCGTCGAAGACCGTGTGGGGCGACGAGGTTGTTCTCGCTCCCGCTCCAACCAGTCCCGCCGCATTCGGGGACGATCCTATTCAATCATCGAGCGTCCCGCGGAGCCGCGGGGCGACTACTGCAGCTTCGCGCGCCACTCTTCGGCGTCCGGGAAGCCCGGGGCGCGCGCCAGCGCCATGCGGAAGCCCTCACTCTCGTGGGTGATGGCGCAGTCGAGGTGAAGTGCGCCATCGAAGTAGACGGCGGCGAGGCGCCAGGTCTCCTTGCGGATCAGGCCCTTGCAGGCCTGGCAACGACAGAGCGTGCCTTGCTCGAGCCGGCGGGCTTCGCTCAGGTCGTCTTCACCGCGGCGGTGGAACTCGATCGCCCGCTGCACGTCTTCGGGTGTCGCGCAGATGAGGTGGAAGCGTCGCTCGCGGAGCAGAGGCTCTCACCACGGCAGCTTCGAACCTGGTACTCGGAGGCCTCACTCGAATCGGGCTGGTAGCGTGGGACGGCTCCGAAGACATCGGCGGTGGCCGCGAGCAGGCGCTCGAAGGTCTCGTCGGGGACGGCGGTCCAGTGGCCGGCCACGTGCAAGCCGCCATCGACCCGGATCAGTGTCGCCCACCGGCCATCAGCCGGACGGCCCGGCGTGATGAGCGCACGGATGGACCGCGCGATGAGGTGGTCGCCTGCGCCGCTGACGCGGAGCTCGAAGTCGATGGACGGAGGGCCTCGGCGGTGCGGATCCGGGTCGTCGACGAAGCACCCGCGAGGCGGAGCGCCGGACGCGCGCGGAGGGCGCGCCGCTGCGAAGCGGTCGGCCTCTTCGACGCGTCCCTCGGCGCGCATGGCTGCCTCCGCCGCGTCGTACCGGTCGTCGTCGGTGGGCGCGGCGGGGCGGCCCTCGACGTCGAACATGGGGTAGAGGCCCGAGTCACGAGCGCGCTGCTCCCACTCCGCTTCGCTCAGCTCGACCGCGGTCAGATCCGGGAGTCGCGCGCGCCGGGCTCTCTCCTCCTCGGGGCCGTTCTCGGACACCGCTCCATGCTAGCGCCTACCCGTCTCCCCGAGTGTCGCTATCGGCGCTGTAGGGATAGGTGGGGCTCCATCTCGAAGCCGCAAATGGGCTCCTCGAGCGCGACCTGGAGGCGGTCGGAGACTTCGGGGACGATCCTATTCAAATCACCGAACTCCGGAGAACGATGATTCGAATAGGATCGTCCCCGATGGGACTGGACTCGTGTCCGACGACCTGCCCCCGGGCGACCCGGAGCCGAGCCCGCCGTGGCCCGCCGCGCTCCCCGCGCCGCCTGGCGGACCGCGAACATCGCCTGGCTCCCCGCGAGCGCCGCCGCGCGCCCCGGCCACTACCGGCTCGGCCGCCTCGGCTGCCGCCTCGACCCGGCCATCCCCGCGATCCCCGCACACGAGACGATCTTCGACCTCGCCCGCAGAGTGCCCCCGAGCTGAAGCCCGGACCTCCGCGAGACCGCTCGCCGTCATCGCTCGCCCAGCAGCCGCTCCAGGTGCTCGGCGTCGACGCGGTCCTTCATGCGCCCCGTCGCTCGCTTGTTCTCCAGCAGAGCGCGTGGGCCGATCACCGGAAGAGTCACGCCCTCGAGCGTCACCTCCCGGCGCTCGGACCACGCTCGCTCCCACGAGACGCCCGAGAGCTCCGTCAGGATGTCGATGCGGCGGGGCGGAAGGCCGATCTGGTAGACGGTCCCCTTGGTGACGAAGTCCTCCGCGGTCACGCCATGCGCCGCCACCGGCGCGCCGTAGCGGAGAAGCGCCTCGAGCACTCGCGGAGCGTTCTGATCGTCGGGCCGCACGAAGACGTCGAGGTCGCCCGTCGCGCGCGGCAGACCGTGCGCGGCCATCGCGTGAGCGCCGACGACCAGGAACTCGACGTCCGCCTCCAGAAAGATCTCGAGGAGATCCGTGAAGTCCTCGTTGAAGCCGGGGTACTCACTCATCGCCGGGACGGATGATGCGTCCGGGAGCCTCGCTCCGCGAGTACGTAGGCAACGGGCGACCGCTCATCGCCCACGCGTCGAGGGCCAGGCGCCACATCATGCTCAAGCGCTCCGCGGCGGTGGTCGTGCCCGACAGGTCCTCGGGCGGCTCGCCCCCCAGCGGGTAACGGCTCACCGGCCACCCGGCGCGCGCGGCGGCCCTCCGAGCTCGCTCGTCGTCGCGAGAAGCGCTCATGTTCGACAGGATAGCCGATGAAAGGGCCCACGACCCTCGGGGACCGAGGAGGACGGGGACGATCTTCCCCATCCCCATTCGATCCGGCCGACGGGGACGCTCGTCGTCATATCGTCATTCGTACGGCGTCACGACACGTAGTAGAACAGCGCGTCGAAGACCGTGTGGGGCGGGGTACGGAGAGGCACGTCCACGTCGACGACCCGGCGCATCCGCGCGCTCGAGAGGAAGGTGTACCCCGCGTCCTCGAGCGTGCTCCGCAGCGCCTGCTCGTGCGCGGGCCACCCTTCGCCTGACGGCAGACGATACAGGTCGTCCAGCCCGAGGATCGTCGCTCCTCCGCCGCGCTCGAAGGTGGTCGTCTCCGCCGGCCCGTAGACCGCGACGGGGGCGAGGATGGCCAGATGGACGGCGAGCCCCGGCTGCACCGTCACCTGCCCGCGCCGGTACGCGGATCCGGGCTCGTGCAGCAGCAGGTCGAGATACGACGCGCCGTACCGTCGGCGGACGACCTCGAGCCCGAGCTGCTCGGGCAAGGCCTCGGCCACCGACCGCGCGTGTCGCTCGGCGCTGACGGCGTCGTCGAACGGCGGCCGCTCGCCGATCGCTTCGAGCGCGAGGTGACGGCGAAGCGTCTTCGTGTCGAGTCGTAGCGTCATGGCGCCGCCTCACCTTCTCCGTTCGGCGATTCCACCACAAGCTGCGATCATCGTCGGACCGTAGCCGCCGCGGCTTGGCGCTCACCAGAGACGGAGCAGCGGCCGCGCGCCTCGGCCTCGCGGCCGCGAAAGACCACAGGTGAGGCGAGACGACACCGCAGCCGGACGCGCGTCATCGTCCGATCGCTTCCTCGGGGGGCCGAGGTCCGGGGCGTGAAAGTTGCCCCCTCGAGAGGAGTCGAGGGACGAGCCCGTCCCCGCTGACCATCGAAGGAGAGATACATGGACATGAGCCGATACCTCATCGAACCCGCCGACCGCTACCGCGCCTGCATCGAGGCCTGCCTGGAGTGCCTCGTCGCGTGCGAGAGCTGCGCATCCGCGTGCCTGCGCGAAGACGACGTGGCGAAGATGGCCGAGTGCATCCGCACCGACCTCGAGTGTGCGCTCGCCTGCCGCACCGCTGCCACGGCCATGGTGCGCGGGAGCGACTCCGCCGCGGCGCTCTGCGGAGTATGCGCCGACGTCTGTGAGCGCTGCGCGGAGGAGTGCGCCAAGCACGACGCGGACCACTGCCAGCGCTGCGCGGACGCCTGTCGCCGCTGCGCGGAGGAGTGCCGCAAGATGAGCGCGTGAAGACGCGTCTGCGGGCGCGGCGGCATCGACCTTGCGTACCTCGTCGACCTCGACGTCGGCACCCCGTCGACGGTCATCACGCAGAGGAGACCTGATGAAAGCGTTGGTGTGGCATGGCAAGCGAGACGTAAGGGTCGAGGACGTCCCGGACCCGGAGCTTCAGGAACCCACGGACGTCATCATACGCGTGACGTCCAGCGGGCTGTGCGGCTCGGATTTGCACCTCTACGAGGTGCTCGCGCCCTTCCTGGAGCCCGGGGACATCCTCGGGCACGAGCCGATGGGCGTCGTGGAGGAGGTCGGCAGCGCCGTGACGAACGTCGCGACGGGGGATCGCGTCGTGATCCCGTTCAACATCAGCTGCGGGGGCTGCTTCATGTGCGATCGCGGCCTGCAGTCGCAGTGCGAGACCACGCAGAACTCCGAGCACGGCACGGGCGCGTGCCTGTTCGGCTACACCAAGCTCTACGGTCAGGTCGCCGGCGGTCAGTCCGAGCTGCTCCGCGTGCCGCAGGGCCACTACGGTCCCGTGAAGGTGCCACACGGGCCGCCCGACGACCGCTTCCTCTTCCTGTCGGACGTGCTCCCGACCGCCTGGCAGGCGGTTCGCTATGCGGAGATCCCGGACGGCGGGAGCGTGGCCATCTTCGGGCTCGGACCCATCGGCCAGATGTCCGCCCGCGTCGCGAGGTACCTGGGACGCCGTGTGATCGCGGTCGACCGGGTCGACGAGCGGCTTCAGATGGCGAAGGACTGGGGCGTGGAGGTGCTCGACCTGCGCGAGCACGACGGCGACGTGAGCGAGGCGATCCGAGAGCTCACCGCGGGGCGCGGGACCGACTCGGCCATCGACGCGGTCGGCATGGAGGCGCACGGCGCGCCGCTCGCGGAGGCCGCCCAGCGGGCCGCCGGACTGCTCCCCGACGCGGCCGCGGAGCGCCTCATGCAGCGTGCGGGGATCGACCGCCTCACCGCCTTGCACGCCAGCATCGACGCCGTCCGACGCGGAGGCACGGTCAGCGTGATCGGCGTCTACGCCGGCATGATCGACCCGATGCCGATGATGACGATGTTCGACAAACAGCTCTCGATACGGATGGGCCAAGCCAACGTGAAGCGCTGGATGGACGACCTACTCCCCCTGGTCTCGGGTGACGACGATCCGCTCGGGGTCGAGTCGTTCACCAGCCACCGCGTTCCGCTGGCCGAGGCCCCCGCCGCCTACGAGATGTTCCAGAAGAAGGCCGACGGCGCCTTCAAGGTCGTGTTCACTCCTTGAAGGGCCTGCGCGAGAAGTCGTCGAACACTGACATCGAGCTGCTCCTCGTATCCCCCCGGTCGCGTCGGCGGAGGACCTCGGGGCGCTCGTCCGGGAGCGTCGCCGCGAGCGCGAGCGGCCCGTCGAACGGGGCCCATCCGACCCCAAGGCCTATCCCGGTGCTGGGGGGCCCGAGCGCGCAATCGGCTGGGGAGTGAACGACGAGCTCGAGGCACCCTCTCTCCAGCTGCTCGACGGCCAACGCGGAGCGAGTCGGCCCCGGGGGTACCAGGCAGACCCCAGGACGACGAGGAGGGCCACGATCGCCGCGCCCGCGACGACGAGAACGCTGACATCGCGACCGGGGACGCTCGTCGTCATATCGTCATTCCTCGGATACCTTCGCCCTCGGGAGAGTGAGCCGCCCCTCCGCATGGTGCCGTCTTCTCGCCCTCGCCGCTCTCGGCGTCGGTTGCTCGAGCCCCACCTCGGTCGACGGGGGAGGGCTGGACGGCGGCGCGGAGACCTCGGCGACGGGCTCCGGCACGGGCGACTTCGCGGCCTTCGACCTCGCGAGCTCCGGCGCCTTCTTCCTGTCCTCGTCGGGAAGCGAGTCCGTGCTCCTCTCGTCCGCGCCCGAGCTCTGCCTCTCGCTCGGCGAGCAGCGTCGAGAGACGATCTCGTGGGGCGACGGCGGCGTGGTCGGCGAGTTCGACGCCGTCCGTTGCCTGATGCACGCCTCGCCCGAGACCTGCGGCCGATAGCAGGGCCGACGACGATTTGCGCGTGAGGGAAGAACGGGGCCCGTCGGGCGTAGCTGACGCCATGACTCGCCTCGGCTGGCCACTGCTCGTGCTGCTCGCTCTCGCGGGATGTGACGCGGCCGACGGGGGCTGCGAGGGCTGCGACGCTGGCGTGGACCCGGCCGGGGATGGCGGCGGCCCAGCCGACGCCGGAGGCGTGACGGACGGCGGCGCCGCGGACGCGGGCGCGACAGCCGACGGCGGCGTCGACGGAGGGCTCGACGCGGGGCCCGGCCTCCCGCTCGGGTGCCAGCTCGGCGGGGGCCGACTGGGCGCGCGCTATCGCTTCCGCTCGGTCACCGGCACGTCCACCAGCGAGTCGACCAGCGAGATCACCGCGTGGACGCAGACGGGTGACTCGGTGAGCTACACGACCGAGTCGACGGGCTCCAGCCGCGGGGATGGGTACGAGCAGACCTACACGTCGACCAGTCACTCGCGCTGCGACGACACGGGCACCTACGTGATCTCGACGGAGACCAGCGGCACGACCCGCACCGGAGGCATGTCCACGCCGTTCACGACCCGCACGACCTACCGGCCCGAGTACCGGACGATGGTGGCGGAGCTCTCCGTGGGCCAGACGTGGACGAGCCGCCAGGCCGGCTCGACGGTGTCGGCGGGCATGACGACTCCGTTCGACAACAGCTGGCGCTACGTGACCCATCAGCGACGCCGGGATGATCGCTGCTGAGTGCAGGCACAGGCTCCACCGTTTCCTCGAACGGCGGAGGTGCTGGTGGCGAAGCTGCGGAAGGTCGAGAGCGAGTCGGAGGCGCGACGGT
>Ga0310345_10000164_pt1 | contig 131868 bp, 112 predicted proteins | sample HC15DNA20500_MG_FD_204667 | JGI IMG/M metagenome (GOLD analysis project Ga0310345, IMG submission 204667) | Marine microbial communities from station ALOHA, North Pacific Subtropical Gyre - HC15-DNA-20-500_MG | ecosystem: Environmental > Aquatic > Marine > Oceanic | place: Pacific Ocean... | reverse complement strand
GACCAGCCGACGGTGGGCCGGGTGCGGCAGCCGAAGCCCGCGGCGATCTTCGAGGTCAACAAGGCTGAGATCGGCGGTCCGGCGCCGCGTGTCGGCGAGCACTCCCGCGCCGTGCTGCGTGAACTCGGCTACAGCGACAGCGCCATCGACACAATGATCGCCGGCAAGGCCGTCAGGGCCGTGGGCTGAACAAATAAGGCCGACGGGATGTCGGCCTTATGATTCATGTGAGATCAAGCTGGTCGTTTGACCGGTTCGCCGGGAGCGGGCGGAACATTCGCGGCGTTGCCGCGCTTGTAGCCCGGCCGTTGCTGGATGCGCGCGAGATAGGGATGGGCATTGTCGCAGATGCCGACGCCGTAAGCGATCGCCCATTCGAGGCAGGTCGTCAGCAGAATGTCTGCGCTGGTGAACTGCTCACCCATCAAGAACGTCCGTCCGTCGTCGAGCGCGACTTCGACATGACGCAACTGTTCGCGAAAGTACTCTCCGGCCTTGGCGACGACGTCGGGGGCGACCCCGTAAATCGGCCCCAGTGCATTCGCGCTGTGACGTCGCATCACATACAGGCTGGTGGAATCCAGCTCGGTGACGATGAAGAAGCACCATTCCAGCCATTTGGCATAGGCCTGCTTGTCGTCGGGAATTAACGCCTTGTCCGGACTGCCATAGGTTCTTGAAAGATAAGCGACGATGGCAGCGCTTTCGCCGATTGAGAAATCGCCGTCCTGGAGCAGGGGGATTTTCTGGCGCGGGTTGAGTTTTGTGTATTCCGCCGTCTTGGTTTCGCCGGTGCGGGGACCGATGGCGTAGGTCTCGTACTTCAGCCCCAGTTCTGCCAGCGCCCAGTGCGGCCGAACGGTTCGGCTGGTTCCGACGCCCCACAGGGTGAGGTTCGGAGCGATCACCATGTCACCATGTCTCCACAGAGGGGCGCAGATCGAGTTCGTGGGTCCAGCCGTCGCGCGTCTGATGATGCGTGAACCAGTACGCGTCGGCAATGGAATCCGTTTTGGTCAGGCTGTCAGCGGGAATATCGCTCGCTTCGATGCCCTTTGCCGCCTTCATGCGCAGATGGATCGCCTCGCTGTCCACAGCGGCGTCGATCAGCAGATGAACGACATGGATGTTCTTGGGCCCAAGTTCGCGCGCCATTGCCTGGGCCACGGCACGGAGGCCAAATTTGGCTGACGAGAAGGCAGCGAAACCTTTTCCGCCGCGCACGCTCGCCGTCGCGCCGGTGAACAGAATGGTGCCGCGGCCGCGGGGCAGCATGTATTTGGCGGCTTCGCGGCCGACAAGAAAGCCGCCGTAACACGCCAGTTCCCATGCCTTGAAGAACAGCTTTTCGGTTGTTTCCAGAAGCGGCTTGTTGACGTTGGAGCCGGCGTTGTAGAGGCAAACCTCAATCGGCCCGATTTCCTTTTCGATGCGCGCAAACATGGCCTGCACCTCGGCTTCCTGACGGGCGTCCACGCTGATGGCGTGGACTTCGCATCCTTCAGCCTTCAACTCGTCGACAAGTGCTTGAGATTTCGAGGCTTCGCGGCGCGCCACGCAGACCTTGTATCCGCCCTTGGCGAATCGCCGTGCGACCGCCGCGCCGATGGCGTCACCCGCGCCGACCAGCAAAACCACGCCGTTGCCCTGAGCCAAGTCGTCTCTCCCATATAGTTCTTATTTGGTACTTTCTTTCATAGCGGCCATGCCGGCTGTTGTAAATGATTATCATCGCAATCCGTCGCAACCTATGGCCTATGGGCAGTCGCTCGCCAAACCGTGGCCTTCTGGCGCTGCATCAATTCAGATTGACTAGTTCTAAAAAAGAACGCTAACGTGCATCCACGTCAAGACCGCCGCCGAAGCGGTCGAAGAATATTGCCGGAGGATAAATTGGCTAGCGCTCAACCCGAATTCGATGTTTCCGACATTCTGGATGGATTGCCAGAGCGGCTACACGACACGATGGCACGCGCCGTCGCGGAAACCCCGGATCATCCAGCGCTGATCGAGGATGGCCGAGCCTGGTCCTATCGGCAACTGGCCGGCAATGTTGACCAAACCGCTGCATCGCTGACCGCATTGGGCATTCGTCCGGGCGACCGGATGATGATCGTCAGCGAGAATAGCATCGCGCTGGTGGCGCTTCTGCTGGCTGCCAGCAAGATCAACGCTTGGGCCATTGTTGTGAATCCGCGGCTATCGCCACGCGAGTTGGATCAGATTCGCGATCATAGCGGCTCGCGCCGCATGTTCTTCACGGCTGATATCTCCGGCGAGGCTGCGAGCCATGCGCAGCGCGTGGGCGCGGAGATCGCGAAGGTCGGTCCGCTCGACAATATCGGCGTTAGTGCGTTGAACGAGGCGACGACGCCGGAGCCTGTGGAAACCAGTCCGGCCAAGCAGGTGGCTGTCCTGATCTATACGTCCGGGACCACGGGGACGCCAAAAGGCGTCATGCTGACTCACGAGAATCTGCTGTTTAGCGCCAGGACCACAGCGCTGCTCAGGCAGATGGACAATCGGGACAAGCTCTACGTCGTTCTTCCCATCTCTCATATCGTCGGTGTTTCGCTGACGCTGATGACGCTGATGACAGGCGGCACCGTCCGGCTGGTCAGCAAGTACGATCCCGCAGCGCTTGCAAAGGCCATTGCGGAAGAAGGGATCACCATCCTCAATGGTGTGCCGGCGACCTATCAGCGCCTACTTGAGTACAAAAGGCTTTCCGGTGTCCCGAAGCTGAACAAGGGTTCGCTGCGATATATTGGCGTTGCTGGCGCGCCGCTCGATCCAGATTTGAAGTCCCGTGTCGAGGCAGAGCTTGGTCTGCCTCTGCTGAACGGATACGGCATCACCGAATGCGCGCCCGGGATTTCCGGCGTTCGGATCGAAGCACCGCGCCCTGACAGTGCGGTCGGCCAGATTGTGCCGGGCGTGGAAGGGCGCATCATCGATCGCGACGGCAAGCTGGCCACGAACGGAGCGGTGGGCGAACTTCATGTTCGCGGCAAGAACGTGATGCTCGGATACTACCGCGCGCCTGATTTGACAGAGAAGGTCATCGATCGCGATGGATGGTTCAATACCGGCGATCTGGCGTACCTCGACGGCGACTGCATGTTCATCGTCGGGCGCACCAAGGAAATGATCATTCGTTCGGGATTCAATGTTTATCCATCCGAGGTGGAAGCGGTGCTTAGTTCGCACGATGCTGTTGTGCAGTCCGCAGTGGTGGGCCGCGCTGCCGATGGCAACGAAGAAGTTGTTGCGTTCGTTCAACTGCTGAAGGGGTCGAACGTGACGCCTTCCGAACTGATGGCCTTCGCAAGCAAGCAACTGACATCCTACAAGCGTCCGTCGCAGATCATTGTGCTTGATGCGCTGCCGGCGACATCGACTGGAAAGATATTGAAACACAAGCTAGCCGAGTCCTTGCGGGGAACGTGACGTTCGACATTCGGCGCAGCTCGAAACTTAAATCTCACTCGGACTTTTAGGAGAATGATCTTGCAGAAGCGAAACGCGACCGTGGCCGTCGTTGGCGCCGGTGATTTCATCGGCGGCGAGATCGCCAAGAAATTCGCCGCCGAAGGTTTCACGGTCTTTGTCGGACGGCGTCAGGGCGAGAAGCTTGAGCCGCTGATGAAGGAAATCCGGGACGCCGGCGGCACGGTGTTTGGCCGCTCGCTCGATGCGCGCAAGGAGGAGGAAATGGTTTCGTTCATTTCCGACGCCGACAAGCATGCGCCGCTGGAAGTTTGCATCTTCAACATCGGTGCCAACGTCAATTTTCCAATCGTCGAGACCACCGAACGGGTCTTCCGCAAGGTTTGGGAAATGGCCTGCTACTCAGGTTTCCTCGCGGGACGCGAAGCGGCACGTGTGATGTTGCCGCGTGGCAAGGGCGCCATCTTCTTCACCGGCGCAACCGCAAGCTTGCGCGGTGGGTCGGGTTTTGCGGCCTTCGCCAGCGCCAAGTTCGGCCTTCGAGCCGTCGCCCAAGCGATCGCGCGCGAATTGGGGCCAAAGAACATCCATGTCGCCCACCTCATCATCGATTCGAGTGTCGACACCGAATGGGTACGGCAGCTGATCGCCAATCGCGAAGGCAAGGAAGCGATCGAGAATCTCGATCCGAACCGCCTGATGCGTCCGGCTGCGGTCGCGGAGACCTATTGGCAGCTTTATCAGCAGCCGCGCGATGCCTGGACGTTCGAGACCGAAATCCGCCCGTTCGGCGAGAAGTGGTAACGGAGCTTTCCGATGGAGCTGAAGCTTTCAAGTGAAGACGCGGCGTTCCGGGATGAAGTAAGAGCTTTCATCGCGGAGAACTATCCGCAGGAAATGCGTGTGCCTAATCCGGAAACGGATCTGACCAAGGAGCAGTCGATGCTCTGGCACAAGATCCTGCATAAGAAGGGATGGATCGCCCCGCTGTGGCCGAAGGAATACGGCGGACCCGGCTGGTCGATCACGCAGCGCTTCATCTGGGAGCAGGAAACCTCGCGCGCCGGGACGCTGCCGCCGCTGGCGTTCAGCGTGACGATGGTGGGGCCGGTTATCTATACGTACGGCAACGACGCGCAAAAGAAGAAGTTTTTGCCGCGGATTCTGTCGGGCGAGGACTGGTGGTGCCAGGGATATTCGGAGCCGGGTTCGGGATCGGATCTGGCGACTGTCCGCACCAGGGCCGTGCGTGACGGTGACCATTATATCGTCAACGGTCACAAGACCTGGACCACGCTTGCCCAGCATGCGGACTGGATTTTCTGTCTGGTGCGGACCGACCCGGCAGCCAAGCCGCAATCGGGCATTTCATTTCTGCTGATCGACATGAAATCGCCGGGCGTGACGGTGCGGCCGATCATCACCATCGACGGCTCGCATGAAATCAACGATGTGTTCCTCGAGAACGTTCGCGTTCCGGTCGAGAACCTCGTCGGCGAGGAAAACAAAGGCTGGACCTACGCCAAGTTTCTGCTCGGCAACGAGCGTACGAGCATGGCCGGCATCGGCCGTTCCACGCGTTACATCGAGCGCCTCAAGAAGATCGTGAAGGCAGAGATCGCCGAAGACGATCCGGTATCTGGCGAATTTGCCAAGGATATCGCGCGTGTGGAACTCGATCTGCTTGCCCTCGAAGCCACCGAATTGCGTGTCGTGGCGCAGATGTCGCGCGGTATTGATCCGGGACCAGCAGCTTCGCTGTTCAAGATCCGGGGAACTGAAATATTGCAGCGAATTACCGATCTGACGCATCGCGCCATCGGTAATTATGGTCTTGCGCTTCGGGAAATTCCAGCGAGTGAAAACATCTTCGTACCCGGACCGGACTACATGCACACGGTCTCCGAGAAATATCTGAATATGCGCAAGCTCAGCATTTTCGGTGGATCAAACGAAATTCAGCGCAACATCATCGCGAAAGCGGTGCTCGGTCTTTAATCGCGTCCCACGAGGCATCCGGTGGATATTCAGTTTACGGAAGAACAGGAACTCCTGCGCAGCAGCGTTCAGCGTCTGTTACGCGATCAGTACGATTTCGAGACGCGCCGCAAGATCGTTGCGACGGAAGAGGGCTGGAGCAGAAAGCACTGGAGTGCTTTCGCGGAGATGGGACTGCTCGCGGCCCCGTTCTCGGAAGCGTCCGGCGGACTCGGCGGCGGTCCGCTTTCCACTATGATCGTCATGCATGAATTCGGCCGTCATCTCGTGGTCGAGCCGTTCTTCGAGACGGTTGTTCTTGCCGGTGGTCTGATTGAAAGCGTCGGCACCGACGCGCAGCGTGAAGAATTGCTGCCCGCCATAATGGGAGGCGAGGCGATCTGGGCGCTGGCCTGGACGGAAAGCAAGTCGCGATACGATCTCAACAATGTCGCGACGACCGCGAAGCGGACTGGTGATACTTATGTTCTGAACGGCGCAAAGGCCGCGGTGATCGGAGCGCCATGGGCCGACAAGTTGATTGTATCGGCGCGAACCTTGGGCGGGCCGCGTGATAATGCCGGTGTCAGCCTGTTCATTGTGGACCGTCAGTCGGCCGGGCTTCATCTGCAAAGCTTCAAGACGATCGACGGCCGGCGCGCCGCTGAAATCACGCTCAAGGATGTCACCGTTCCCGCCGGCAGCTTGCTCGGCGCCGAAGGCAAGGGTGTTGCTGCTCTCGAGGCGTGCCGGGATCGCGCCATCGCGGCCCTCTGTGCTGAAGCAACCGGGGCGATGGATGTCCTGAATAGTGCGACGCTGGAATACACCAAGACGCGCAAGCAGTTTGGCGTGGCGCTGGGCACGTTCCAGGTGCTGCAGCACCGGATGGTGGACATGTTCATTGCGCTCCAGGAGGCGACGTCGCTCTCGCAGCATTTGAACCTGACCGTGGCTGAGGGCGATCAGCATGTGTCGAAACTTGCCTCGGGTGCGAAGTCCAAGATTGGTGAAGCTGCGCGCTTTGTCGGCGAGCAGGCGATTCAGCTTCATGGCGGCATGGGAATGAGCGACGAACTCAACATCGGTCACTACTTCAAACGCATCCTGTCGATCAACATTCAGTTCGGCGACCCGACGTACCACCTGCTGCGCTACGCCCGCGCAGCCTGACCACGGCATCCCGAAGGTCCAGCATGGCAGCCCTGCTGAGCGGTCGCGACGCTTCTTATTGAATGATGATTGTCATATAACGCCGTATTCAAACCCGAGTCCGTCTGATTGACCGGACTCACGTTCCGGAGGTCATCGGATGGTAGATGCAGTTATCGTTTCCACAGCCCGTACCGGCATCGGCAAGGCCTATCGCGGTGCGCTCAACAACACCGAAGGCCCGACGATGGCGGGTCATGTCATGGCCGAGGCGGTGAAGCGCGCCGGGATCGAGCCGGGAGAGGTCGAGGATGTGGTGATGGGCTGCGCGATGCAGCAGGGCACCATGGTGATGAACGTCGCGCGCAAGGGTGCGATCCGAGCTGGACTCCCGATCACCGTTGCCGGCACGACTATCGATCGCCAGTGTGCATCCGGTTTGCAGGCAATTGCTGTCGCCGCCCGTTCGGTGATGCTCGACGGCGTGGAGGTCGCGATCGGCGGCGGTATTGAATCGATCAGCCTCGTGCAGAACGACCACATGAACAAGTTTCATGCCGTCGATCCGGAACTGATGGCTATGAAGTCCGAAATGTACATGTCGATGCTGGAGACCGCCGAAGTGGTCGCAGCGCGTTACAACATTCCGCGCGACAAGCAGGATGAGTACGGTCTGGAATCTCAGCGTCGCACCGGCGCCGCCATTCAGGGTGGGCGCTTCAACGATGAGATCGTTCCGATCACCACCAAGATGGCGGTTGTGGACAAGGAAACCAAGCAAGTTTCTTATAAGGAAGTGACGCTGACGAAGGACGAGGGCCCTCGTCCGGACTCGACCCTCGAAGGTATTGCCAGCATCAAGCCGGTCTTTGAAGGCAAGACCATCAGCGCCGGCAATGCCAGCCAGCTCTCGGATGGCGCGTCGGCCTCGGTGATCATGAGCGACAAGCTCGCCGCCAAGAAGGGCTTGAAGCCGCTCGGTATTTTCCGTGGCTTCGTCGCCGCGGGTGTCGAGCCGGATGAAATGGGGGTCGGCCCCGTGGTCGCTATCCCGCGTCTGTTGAAGCGTCATGGCCTCAAGATCGATGACATCGACCTCTGGGAGCTGAATGAAGCCTATGCCGTCCAGGTCATCTATTGCCGCGACAAGCTGGGGATCGACCCGAACAAACTCAATGTCAACGGTGGCTCGATCGCCGTCGGCCATCCGTATGGCATGACCGGTGCGCGTCTGACCGGCCACATCCTGATCGAAGGCCGCCGCCGCAAGGCCAAGTACGGCGTTGTAACCATGTGCATCGGTGGCGGCATGGGCGCGGCGGGACTTTTCGAAATCCTGCACTGAACACACTACGGCGTTGGTCTCCCTGACTTGCGTCTTAAACTGGCCCGGCTTCCGAAAGGTCGCCGGGCCTCTTTTTTCGAGAGCTGTCCAACGACCGAATATTTTGCGTTCAACCCGAACAAAACTCCGCTTGATGCGTTGCAAGGTGTCGATCAATATTTGGCATCGATCCCGAACGATTGGGTGCGGACGTGTTGCGACGCAAGAGCATTGCTTTATCGCTGATCTCGCTCACCATGGTTTCCGGCGGACTCGTTTTGGGTCAAACCACGCAAGCGACGACGCCCAGCCCACAAACAACCCAAATTGATAAGCCGCAGGACGCAGCCACCCCGGCAACAGGCGCGATTCCTCAGCAATCGGAGCCCGTTACCGTCCCGCCGGCCCAGCCGGCGGAGGTAACGCCCGCTCCGGCACCGGCTCCGTTGTCGCCGGCAGAACAGAAAGCCGCCGACAACAAGGCCGCTCTCGATGCGCTGCTTGCCGAGGCGACTGCGCTGAAGACAAGCTATGAAAACTCCAGGCGCGGCAGGACCAGGGCGCCGGTATCGCTGTCCGCATTCCGCAGCATGGAGTTGCGTCTTCAGATGGCCGCCGCGGCAGACCCGGCAAATGCCTCGGCGTTGGATATGGCCAATGCCATGCGCATGATCCAATACGGAATTCTTCAGCCGTCAGTTCAGATCGCGGCCGTCGCCAACCGTGAACTTTACGCCCATGAGATGGGACAGCGGATGCGGGACGACGGAATGAAGGTCGAGGCGTCAGGGCGCGGGAACAGCACGGTCCGGTTTGTGTCGCCGCAGATGACACGGCAGATGGCGATGCAACTGGTCGAGACGGCGAAAATTCCAGAGCAGGCGAGAGCCTTGCAGTTCAGGCGGGTGGTCTTCAGCAGTGGCCGCCGCTCCTGGACATATGACGTGGCACGAGGGCGGCTTCGCTAAATCGTTCTCAATCTGCAAGCAGAAAGAGGCCGGTCGATCGGACCGGCCTCTGATCGTTTTGGTGGTGCTCAGCTTATGCTTCGAGCACGGCGACAATTTCGAGCGTGCGCGGATTCACGACCACGATCTCGCCATTGACGAGGAAGAACTCATATCCACGCCAATCGGGGTAAATCGTGACGACTTCCGCCGGAAGCGGGTGGAAGCTCACCGTTCGCGGAACACGCGTGCCGACGGAGATCGAGAAGTTCACGTTCGTCACAGGCTTGATGTTCTGCTTGGTGATCGAGGTGCGGATCGTCGTGCGCTGCTCGGTTGTAAGCTTTGCGCTGGCGCCAGCCTGACCGGTTGTTGCTCCGGTCTTCTGATCGCCCTTCATGCCATCCCTTTCGGCGGCATTCTTCTGATCGCCCTTCATTCCGTCCTTCTCGGCGGCGTTCTTCCGATCGGCCTTCATGCCGTCTTTCGACCTGTCCATATTCGTTTCGGACGCAGCCTTGCCGCTCTTCGTATCCGGGGCGGTTTCAGCGCCCTTCGACTTAATTCCATCCTTGGTGCTGTCCTGAGCACGCTGGGCATTCCCGCCCTCGCGAGGCATCTGGGCCTGGCCGCCCTTCATCTCACCGGATGGCGCGGCCTTGTCAGCAGGCGCGCCCGCAGATGGCGCTGTCTGCGACGCGGCAGGTGCGTTTGGAGCATTGCCCGGAGCCTGCGCCGAAACCAGTCCCGCACTGCCGATCAGGGCGGCCGTCGCGACCGTCATCAAAAGCTTGGTCTTCATATTATCCTCCTCGTTGTCTGCCCAATCCTCAACGAGAAGCCCTCGGCTCGGTTCCGTGTAAAAATGTTATGTTGCGTGAATAGTCGTTCATCCGGAACATTGGTCCGTAACGGCTGCGGAATATTTTCAGTTTACGAAACGGTGTCGGACTGGGCGCGGTAGCCATAGGCATGCGCCGCTGCAAACATCGCCCACATCGCGCCCAGCATCATCCAGAAATGACGCCAGTGATCGACATCGATGATGAAGGCTTCGCAGACCGTTCCGAAGAAGGCGGAAAAAACCGCAAGATACATCCGCTGCCACGGCACGCGCACGAAAATCAGCTTGAATCCCATGATGACAGTGATGAACACAAGCGCCGGGAAGCAGACCCCGGCGATCCAGCCGCCCGACATGAAGGCATTCAGGAATGAGTTGTGGGTGTCTTCAGGAAAGAATTTTGTGAACTGAAGCGGGCCTATACCGAACGGGAGTTCAAGGGCCATCTGGAAGCCGAGCGCGTGCCGTCCGAAGCGTCCGAACCGTCCGCTGTCGTAGGTTTGGTTCAGGCTTGCCCGCTCCTTGAAGAGATCGCCGATGGAATCAATCGATAGCAGCGCGATCAGGAGCAATGCCGAACAGATCGCCGCCGAGATCGCCACGGTTACGATGCGCGTGCGCTGCGCCTGTGACGGCGTCGTCACGTACATCAGCATCAGCATGAGGGCCGAGCAGCCTATCAATTGCCCCCAGGACGCGCGGGAGAACGCAAGCAACACGGCGAGGCTGACGATCCCCAGCGCAATGGCGCTGCGGAAGGACTTCCCGAACGATTGTGTCACGACGGTCTGTAGCAGGAACAACGCGGGCAGGATGAGATAGGCGCCCAGCACGTTCGGGTCCTTGAACGTCCCGCGTGCGCGGCTGTACAGCGTGAAAGTGTCGTAGCCCACGAGATTGAAGTAGCCGGCGATGCCGGCAATGGACGCAATCAGCGCCCCGAATATCAAACCGCGCCGGAGAAATTCAAGCCGCGTGGCCGTATCTTCAGCCAGTACCATCGCGAAGAACAGGCACGTGATGGCCATGTACCATGAGGTCAGGATCCAGTTCAGGATCTCGGATTTGTCCATCAGGTAGATCGAGCAGATGGTGTAGCCGATATTCAGCAGGAAGAGCAGGATCAGCAGCGGGATAAACACCGGACGCATGCGCAGGCCGGTCGCGAAGAAGAAGACCACCGACGCCAGCGTCATCAGCTCATAGGGGCTCGGCTCGATAAAGACGATCGCGCCGCCTGCGCCGACGGCCCACATCAACGCCCGCTGGATCGCCGCGATGCCGGGCGGCGTCGCAGTCGCGGGAAGGGCGTAGTCTGCGGCTGTGAGTGAAGCCATGCGAACCGAAATCCTCTCCGCGCGTTCTGCGCGTCAGCTCAGTAGGCGTTCTCACCCTTGATCAGCGCGAACGGTGTTTTGAAGAGGATGTAGAGATCGAACAGGACCGACCAGTTCTCGATGTAGTACAGGTCGAATTCGACGCGCTTCTGAATTTTCTCGTCGGTATCGACTTCACCGCGCCAGCCGTTGATTTGCGCCCATCCCGTGATGCCGGGTTTGACGCGATGGCGCGCAAAGTATCCGTCGACGGCTTCGTCAAACAGGCGGCTTTGCAGCTTGCCCTGCACTGCATGGGGACGAGGGCCGACCAGCGAGAGATTGCCCTTGAAAACGACATTGAAGAGCTGCGGCAGTTCGTCGAGGCTGCTCTTGCGAATGAAACGGCCGACGCGGGTGACGCGCTTGTCACCCTTGGTCACAACTTTGGAGGCCAGCGGGTCGGCCTGATCGTGAAACAGCGAGCGGAACTTGAAGACGTCGATCCGCTCGTTGTTGAAGCCATAGCGCTTTTGCAGGAACAGCACCGGGCCGGGGCTGTCGAGCTTGATGGCGAGGGCGACGATCGCCATCACGGGCGCAAGCAGGATGAGGATGATCGCGCCGACGATGCGGTCGAACGCCGACTTCAGCACCATGTCCCAGTCGGTGATCGGCTGCTCGAACACGTCGAGGGTCGGGACCTTGCCGAGATACGAGTAGGAGCGCGGGCGGAAACGAAGCTTGTTGGTGTGTGCCGATAACCGGATGTCGACCGGCAGCACCCACAGTTTTTTCAGCATATCGAGAATGCGCGTCTCCGCGGAGATCGGCAGCGCAAACAGCACCAGATCGATCCGGGTGCGGCGGGCAAATTCAACGATGTCGTCGATCTTTCCGAGCTTCGGCTGGCCGGCACAGGTGTCCAGCGCGCGGGAGTCGTTGCGGTCGTCGAACACGCCGAGAATCTGAATATCGGAGTCATCCTGCGCCTTGAGTGCCCGGATCAGGTTTTCGCCGTTCTGGTCGGAGCCAACGATGATCGTGCGGCGGTCAAGACGGCCTTCGCGCGCCCAGCGGCGGACCAGCGCACGCAGAACCACTCGCTCGGCAAACAACGAGGCCAGTCCGACGAAGAAAAATGCCGAAAGCCAGACGCGGGAGATCGTATCGCCGAGCTTGGCGAAGAAGGATGCGCCGATAAACAGCAGAAAAACGAAAGCCCATGACGACGCCATGCGCGTCATCTGGCGAAGCTGACCACGGAAGATCTGCACATCATAGATTTCAGCGGCCTGAAAACTGACGACCGCGCAAGCGGCCACACCGATAATCGCCGCGGCGTACTGCCAGGAGAAACCGCTCGTGCCCGGCAGCACATACGCAAGATAGAGCGCAAGCCCGACTGCGGTCAGAAGCAGGAAATCCACGATGCGGACAACGCCGCTGATAACGACTGTCGAGTAGGCCTTTCGGACTTTCTCATTTGCGACTGCAAGCGCGGCAGGAGTCAGACGCTTGCGGCGTTCCAGCCTCGGAGCGCCGTCAACGGCGCCCATGGTGGCTGATCCCGCCGCAGCGGCATTCATCATCGTTCTGACGTCGATCGGTTCCACGGCCAAAATTTCCGTTGTTGTACCGTCATGTGGCGATAGGCCAAGGGGAACCAAAGTCCCCCAGCCTCATGCCTAGACAACAAATCGGAAGAATTAGTTATCGTCGATAAAGGTAGGTTAACGTTCGTTAAAAGCGTCGCGATACCCGCTGATGACGCCGTCGACCATCGCCTTCTGCGAGAAGTGAACGAAGATGCGCTCGCGGAGATTTCGGGCACGCTCGCGGGTTGCATCCATGTCGGCAAGCGCCATTTCGATCGCATCCGCCATGGCGCCGACGCTGTTTGCGACAAAAAGTCCGCTGGTGTGCGGGCCGAGGATTTCGGGAATGCCACCGACGCTGGCTGCGACCATCGGGATACCGGCAGCGGCGGCCTCGATAACAACGTAGGGCATCGAGTCGCCGCGTGAAGGGACGACGAGCAGCCTGCCTTTCGAAAAGCCAAACCGGGCCCTCACATGACCGATGAACCGCACAGCGTCGCCGAGGTTCAGGCGGCTAACGAGGGCCTTCAGGGCCTCGGTCTCTTCACCGTCGCCGGCGAGGGTCAGCGTGACCGGTTTGCCGTCGGCCCGCAGCCGCGCCACCGCCTGGATCAGCAGATCCGCGCCTTTGATCTCACGAAACTCGCCGACATAAACAACGTCGGTCGCGTCTTCGGCCACGGGTACCGGATCGAACTCGGATGCGGTGACGCCGTTGAAAACGCAGCGAACCAGACCGGCAGGCTTGCCGACCACGCGCAAATAGGTATCGCGTGCGAATGCGCTTTCGAACAGAAACAGGTCGGTGCGGTTCATCAGGGTGCGTTCCATCCGCGCATAAGCGCCGCCTTTCAGCGTGCCCGGTGGATAGTGCAGGGAGCCGCCATGCGGGGTGTAGACCCGGATCGATTTCTTCGATTTGCCTTTCAGGCGAACGAAGGCGCCGGCCTTCGCGCCGTGTCCGTGCAGAACGTCAGGCTTCAGGGATCGCGCCAGACGCAAGAAATGCAGGGCCGTCACGCTATCGACGGGGTGGGGCTCCCGGCGAATGGCGAGGCGATAAACCCCGAGCTTCAGCTTCGGGGCGATCTCCTTGAGCGCCGTTTCCGCTCGCTCGCCGCCGGTCAGGCTGTCCGCAAGAATGCCGACCTCATGCCCGCGTTCGGCCTGTCCCACAGCAAGATCGAGAATATGACGGAAAATCCCGCCGACCGGCGCACGAACAGCGTGCAGAATTCGCAGCGGAGAAGTCGAAGTCTCGGGCATCGTCAGAACCAGCGTTCGGCGACTACGACGGTGTCCCCGGGTTTCAGAAGCGTACCAGGCGGCACGACAGCCTGAACGGTGCCAGCTTCGCCCATTCGGGTTAATTTGATGCTGCTTCGCTGCGCGCGAGGGGTGAAGCCGCCGGCAATGGCAACGGCGCTCTCCGCCGTCATGTTCGGCACATAGGGATATTGGCCGGGAGCGGTCACTTCGCCGAGGATGAAGAAGGGCCGGTAAGTTTCGACCTCCGCCGCAACATAGGGCTCGCGAAGATAGCCGTTCTTCAGCCGGGCCGTGACAGCCGCAGCCAATCCTGCTGGCGTCAAACCTCGCGCGCGCACCGCGCCGATCAGCGGCATGGTGATCGAGCCGCTCGCGTCCACCATGTAAGTGTTGGTGAGGCCTTCCTGGCCGTAGACGACAATTCGCAGCCGGTCGCCGGCATTCAGGCGATAGGACTCATCGTGCGCGCTATCGCCGGGAGGGACAGGGGTTGTCGCGACGCTGACGGCGCGCACGGGCTGAACCGGACCGTAGGCAATCGCATCGAGGCTGCCGTTGTCTATGACCGCCACCGGTGCAGCCGTCCGCATGCAGCCCGACACCGCGAGCGCGAGGATGAGGCAGGTGAAACGCGCGCGGCTGCGCTGCATGGGAGAATCCAAATAAGTATTGATTCTGATTAAGAACTTTCATGGTTAATAAAATATGACCTCAGGTGACTGGCTTGCCGCCAAGCGGCGCGCGCACCCTCCGATTAACCCCGCAGCAACCTTAATGGACTGTAATCGGCGCGTAGGAGATCTGGATTCGCGCCAGTGCAGTAGCGTCCGGGTGGAGAGTATTCGATGCGTTTTTCGTTCTGGCGTGACTGGATGGACAAGGTGCCGTTCCGGGCAAAAGTTGATGCGGTTCCGATAGCCGCAGCCCATGCGCCGGCGGTGCCTGTCGCATCTCCAGAGCTTGGCGACGTCGATCTTCGTGCGATCTGGGACACGCTGGTTCGCAAGCGGATGTGGGTCATTGGGCCAACAGTGCTGGCGTTCGTGCTCTCACTCCTCGTCGTCAATATCATTACGCCGCGATATAAATCCGAAGCCCGCATCCTGATCGACGGCCGGGAGAACATCTTCTTGCGTCCGAATGGGGATCGCGCCGAGGAGCGGGGCAGTCTCGATGCGGAAGCGGTGACCAGTCAGGTCCAACTGCTGCTGTCACGCGAGCTTGCTCGCGACGTCATCAAGGCGAACAAACTCTCCGAGTTGCCAGAGTTTGACCCGGTTCTGCGTGGCGTATCGCCGCTGCGAACGCTGCTGGCCCTGTTCGGGATTGTCCGGGATCCCTTCAAGATGACCCCGGAGGAGCGCGTCCTCGAGGCTTATTATGAGCGGCTGACGGCCTACGCGGTCGACAAGTCGCGCGTCATGGTGATCGAATTCCAGTCGCAGAATCCGGAACTGGCGGCGCGTGTCACCAATTCGATCGCCGATGGCTATCTGGTGCTTCAACAGGCTGCACGGCAAAATCAGGCAAAATCGGCCTCGCAATGGCTGCTCGTCGAGATCGAGAGCCTGCGCAAGAAGGTCGCGGATGCCGAGGCTAAGGTCGAGGAGTTTCGCTCGAAGTCAAATCTCTTCGTCGGCACCAACAACACCACGCTGTCCAATCAGCAGCTTGGCGAGCTGAACACGCAACTCAACAACGCGCGGGCACTGAAGTCCGATGCGGAATCGAAGTCGCGGCTGATCCGCGAAATGCTTCAGAGCGGCAAGCCGATCGAGGCGTCGGAAGTCCTGAATTCCGAGCTTGTTCGCCGCCTGTCCGAGCAACGCGTCACGCTTCGTGCGCAGCTTGCCGAGCAATCGTCAACGCTGCTCGGCGGGCATCCGCGCATCAAGGAGCTGAAGGCACAGATACTGGATATCGATCGCCAGATCCGCGAGGAGGCGAGCAAGATATCCCGCTCGCTTGAAAACGACGCCCGTATCGCGAGCGCCCGAGCTGACGGGCTCAACGGCAGTCTCGATCAATTGAAGCGTCAGGCGTCCTCCACCAATGGCCAGGATGTCCAGTTGCGTGCATTGGAACGCGAGGCGAAGGCGCAGCGCGACCTGCTGGAATCCTATCTCGCCAAGTATCGCGAGGCGACCACCCGCGAGAATATCGATACTGCTCCCGCGGACGGCAGGATCATTTCCCGCGCGATCGTGTCGAACACGCCGGCGTTCCCGAAGAAACTCCCGACGGTGTTGATCGCCACCCTGGCGATGCTGATGCTGAGCGCCGGCTACATTACGACGGGTGAATTGCTGCGCATGACCGCGCCGCGTCCTGGCGTGACTGCGCGCGCTCCGATTGCCGCTCCACGCGACACACCTCCGCAAGTGCCTACCGGTATCGTGGAAATCGAACGGCTCGCAGCAATGCTGCGCGGGGGCGCGGCTCGCAAGATCACCGTTATTGGCGCCCATCAGGATGAAAGTGTCACGCTGGTCGCGCTGACGCTTGCCCGGCTTCTGTCGCGAAACTCCAAGGTTGTCCTTGTCGATCTCGCGATGGCGTCTCCGACACTGGCGGCGGTCTCGACGGACCCGGCATCGCCGGGGCTGACGGAACTGATGCAGGGCTCGGCGTCATTCAGCGACATCATCACCAAGGATCGCTTGTCGGCGGTTCATATCGTCGGGGCGGGGAGAGACGCTGCGCAGCGGCAGTTGCTGCAACTGCCGCGGATCAATCTGGCGATCGATGCTCTGTCGCGGGCCTATGACTATGTCGTGCTCGATGCGGGCACCGCGTCGGATCTGCCGGCGACCGTCATCGCCGCGCAGGCGCATGCGGTTATCATTCCCGATCCCGCGATCACCGCGGCTGCACGCGAGATGATGAAGACTCAGCTTCTTGAATCGGGCTTTGCCGGCGTGACCATTCTGACCACATCACTGAACCCAATGGATCTCGGCGCACCCGGTCAGCGGGTCGCGGCGGCCTGAACCGTTCGCAATATCTTGCTTAGCGAGAGATGGCGTTGCGCAGCAATTGCGCCATGTGCATCAGCGCCGGGTTATGTTTGACCAGCCGCTTGGCATGAGTCAGCGACGACATGCCCAGCGCCGCGAATTTTCCCCGCGCGGTCAAGGGAATAAAGGCATCCAGCAGAGGCTCGTCTTCCTTGCAGAAGGTCAGCTTGTATTCGTCCGATCCCACGCCGAAATCCACCGAGCGATAGCCGCGATCGCCGAAGTGATCGATCATATAGCGCAGCAGGATCAGGCCCGGGCTGTAACGCGCGTTATCTGAAATCGTGTAGGTGTTGAACATGGTGGAGAAACGCTCGCCGTCAGCGACGCAGGAAAAGACCGAGATCAGTTCGCTGTCGCACTCGAGCGTGTGAAGCTCGATGGCGCGGTCGCCGTTTGGCAGCTTTGCCAGGCAGGCATCGCGGACAAAGGCCTTGGTCGCGTCGTCGGAAAAGATGTCCGGCAATTTCGAGAGCGCCATGCGCTGCGGCTTGATGATGAAAAATGCATCCAGGACGCGGTTGATATCGGCGTCGGTCGTCGCCACTGAATAGCGATAGCCGGGGAGAGATTGCAGCTTGCGCTCCTTGTTGCGCAATCGCCGCCGTGTCGATGTGCTGATGCGGTCTTCCGGCTTGCAACCGGGAGTCATCGTCATCATGGGGCAGCCATTGGTCGAGGGCTGTCCAGCGAGCAGCGCCAGCGGATTGAGGATGTTTTGCCAGCGTTGCGGCTGTTGCGCGAAGGCGAGGACATCGACGCCATCGGGTTGGCCGCGGATCGCAGAGACCAGAGCATCGAGTTCCGCCCGTGTCACAGTCTCCGCGAAATCACGACGCCATAGCGCCATGTTGAATGTCGGGTGCTTGCCGCCCATGAAGCGCGCGACCTTCGCGCCATTCTCGCGGCAGATCACCAGTGGCAGCAACAGCAGCGGCTGATTATGCGCGTTGCTGGCAATCACGATAAACGGTGATGCGCCTTCATGTTTGCCGAGGGTCTGTTGCCACGCGTCCAGCAGTTCAAAGCGCTGATAAGGCGTTGAGAGGTAATCGGGCCCCTCGAAGGCCCGCCAGCGAGGCTCTGACTCTGACATGGTGCGAACGACATCGACGCGCGCGATGCGGTTTGAAGCCGGGTGCGCTGGCGTGTTTGTGTCGGAGCCGTGAAGTGCTGCAGCCATGGTCATCGGACGACCTGAATTCCTGGGCATTTTGAGATTTCGGCTTGAGCGACCTTATTCAAAGAAATGTCAACAAAGAGTAATGAGAATGGGCGCGGGGCAGGCGTCGTGTGGTGGTTCGCAAGTCCGCGCTCTCTTCGCCGCGCGTTCCTTTGCGGATTTGCAAACCAAAGCCACACGAGAATCTATAAATTGCTAGTGTCCTTTTGAATCCGAAGTTCGCATCGGAAGGTGCTGTAAGATAAGGCGAACTTCGGATTCAGGATATTAGCGCGCGGAGGGGTGACTAAGTGCGGTTTCGGAAGAGCATGCTGGCGGATGTGGGGCTGGAGCTCGGCTATTTCAGCGGCATGGCGCGCGCTCTCGAACGGCGAACCGGCGGCTCGGGAGCCATTCTCAAGTTCGAACACGTCCGGCCGCGGCGTGACGATCCGTTCCAGCCGCTGCGATCGCATGACATCACCCCCGAATTCCTCGACAAGGCGATTTCCGCCCTTAAACAGTGGGGCTTTGATTTTCTCTCCATCGGCGAGGTTGCAGAACGCGCGCAACAGGCGGCCCTCGCACGCCGGTTTGTCTGCCTCACGTTCGACGGCGGCCATCGCGATTTCATGACGTATGCGTACCCGGTGTTGTCGCGCCATCGTGTACCGTTCGCCCTGTACATTCCGACGGGCTTTGTCGATGGCATCGGCAAGGCGTGGTGGCTTGCGCTTGAACAGGTCATCGCGCGCCATGCCCGCATTGGCCTCGTGATGAACCGCACTGAAAGGCATTTCTTCGCAGCCAGTTTTGCGGACAAGTATCAGCTTTACGCCGTCTTGCACGCGTGGATGATGACCTTATCGCCAGACGACCTTGCGATCGCGATCGGCGACCTGTGTGGCCGTTACGGCGTCGATATCAACGAGGTCTCGCGTGACATCGCAATGAACTGGCAAGACCTCGCCAAACTGGCGCGCGATCCGCAGGCGACGATTGGAAGCGCTACTGTCAATTATCCCAACCTGGCGCGCACAAAGGGCACGAGCGCTTCGCGGGAAATGTCGATGGGGCGAACGGTGTTGGAAACCGCCCTGGGCGGCCCATGCCTGCATTTTGCCTACCCGTTTGGTGGGCAGGATTGTTTTGGCCCCCGGGAGATAATGCTGGCGCGGGAGGCGGGGTTTACCACTGCGGTGTCCGCCGGGCCCGGGGTTATCAGATCCGACGGCCGGTCTGACCTGATGGCGTTGCCACGGATCGCGTGGGACGGGCGGCGGAATTCGCTCCGCGCGCTACGCGTGGTTTTGTCGGGTATCACCATACGAAAGGCGAAGGCGCATTCGCCGGAACCGGCCACCAACTACGGCTGAGGATCCGGCCGCGACATCCATGCGATCAGCGGCATTGCGGGCAGGACCCAGCCGAGGCCGGCCACCACGTAGAAGATCGCCTGAGCAAGCTTCGATGCCGCAAGCCAAGGGGTTTGGGCAATCGCCATGCCGGCCAGCGACCACACAACCACGAGCCCCAAAAGGCCGAAGGTTCCGATCAGTTTTCGCGTGCGAATCGTCATGACATAATTGTGCTGGTGGCTGCAAACACGCGTCTTGCGTGGAAAAGTGCGGCGACTATAAGGACCGCGCGAATTCATTCAAGGCTGCATTTCGGATCATGACCGCTCCCATCCCAATCGTTCGACAGGCAGGGACCGCTGGTATGCGCGGCGTCCGCGCGTGGCTCATTGTTGTGGCCGCCCTTGTTGTCTGCACGCTGATGGTCGGCGGCGCGACGCGGTTGACAGAATCCGGCCTCTCCATTGTCGAGTGGAAGCCGGTCACCGGCACCATTCCGCCGCTGACGGACGCCGAATGGAGCCGGCAGTTCGAAGCCTACAAGACCATTCCGCAGTATCGCGAAATGAATCGCGGTATGAGCCTGTCCGAATTCAAGACCATCTTCTGGTGGGAATGGGGACATCGTCTGCTGGGACGGCTGATCGGGGCGGTATTTCTGCTGCCGTTCCTCTGGTTCCTGTGGCGCGGTTTTCTGTCACCCGGGCTTCAGCGCAGACTATGGATCATCTTCGTGCTTGGCTGCCTGCAGGGCGCGGTCGGATGGTGGATGGTGAGTTCGGGCCTCACTGAACGGGTCTCCGTTTCGCAGTACAGGCTCGCCACTCACTTCATGCTGGCGCTTTTCATTTTCTCGGCAGTCGTCTGGCTGCTGCGGCGGCATATTCAAGGTGGCGTTCCATCGGTTGCCCCGCTGCGCGTGAAGGTCGTGGGCAGAATCCTGCTGGTGCTGGTGTTTCTCCAACTCTATTTCGGTGCGCTGGTCGCGGGCCTTCGGGCCGGCCGGGTGTTCAACACCTGGCCGCTGATCGATGGCGCATTCATCCCGTCATCCGCGCGGCTGTTTTTCGAACAGCCCTGGTGGCGAAATTTCTTCGATAACACGCTGACCGTTCAGTTCAGCCATCGCATGATCGCTTATACACTTGTGGTCGTTGCCATCGCTCATGCGATCGACGCGGTCCGCTCCCGGACAAGTCCCGCTATCGTGTCCGGCGCACTCTGGATCGTGGCGGCGATGCTTGTTCAGGTGGCCATCGGCATCCTGACGCTGCTTAACCAGGTGCCGATCGATCTCGGTTTGGCTCATCAGGCTGTCGCGATTGTCATTCTCACGATGACGCTGTTTCACGTCGAGCGGCTGGGCCGAGCACTGCCGGACCGAACGCCCGCCAAACTTCGTCTCGTGGTCGGCGAGGGTGGTTGAAATCGAACTATTCTAAAGTGGCGGAAATTCCGGAAGTCGCTGAGTCTCAGGGATTTCTTCAATTTCGGACCTGGGTCACGATTTGGTGCGGCCCATACCCGCTTTAACTTCGATTTGCACCGCGATAGAACGAAATCCTCAAAACGCGGATTTTGTTACAAGGCCCTCCATGTCCAACGCATTCGTCCAGGCAGCCGTCATTCTGTTGCGTGAGGGCCTCGAGGCCATGCTCGTGATCGCAGCACTTGCGGGTTATCTCCGCAAGGTCGGCGGCGGCCACCGCGTCACGGCGCTCTATGGCGGCGCGCTCGCCGCAGTCGGTTGCAGCATCGTTACGGCGTGGTTGTTCGCGGTTCTTAATTCCGGTCAGCATAACGATGCTTTCGAAGCAATCGTGATCCTCTTTGCCGCCGCGCTGATGCTCTACGTCAGCGGCTGGCTGATGGTGAAGCAGGACCCGCGCGGCTGGCAGGATTATCTTGCCCACAAAGCGGATAGTGCGCTTGCGCAGGAAACGGCTTGGGCAGTTGGCGCGCTTGCGTTTTTCGCGGTGTTCCGTGAAGGCGCCGAAACCGTGCTTTTCATCAATGCGCTCGCCGTCACTGAAGGCGGCTGGAGCCTGGGACTGTTCGCCGGTCTCGCCGCCGCGACGGCCGGTCTCGTCGTGTTGTTCTACTTCATCAATCTGATTGCGCGGAAAATCCCGCTGCGCCCCCTGTTCATCATTACGTCGGCATTCCTGTTCGCGATGGGCATCAAGTTTATCGGCGAAGCGATTCAGGAATTCCAGGAGCAGAGCCTGTTGCCTGTCACCGAATTGAAGAGCTTTGGCTGGCTCCAGTCACTCGGGCTGAATGCAACGCTTGAAGCTTTATCGGCTCAGCTTCTCGTCATTCTGTTCGCTCTTGCGACATTTTCAATCGTCCAGCGCAACGCACGCCTGAGCCGCGAGGACAAGGCCAAAGCGTCTGGAGCCGTGAAGACCTGAATTTCTGAAAGCACTTTTGCTCTCTGCATATTGAAAAACGCGGCGCCATGCCCGGCGCCGCGTTCTTGCATTTCAGAAGCGGCCTTAAGATTTAGGCCTTCAGCGCCTGATCGAGATCGGCAATCAGGTCTTCCTTGTCCTCGAGGCCGACCGAAAGCCGCACCACATCGACGCCTGCGCCGGCCTGCGCCTTTTGTGCATCGCTGAGCTGGCTGTGGGTGGTCGAAGCCGGGTGGATGATCAGCGACCGCGTATCGCCGACATTGGCCAGGTGGGAGAACAGTTTGACGTTCGACACCAGATTGATGCCTGCGTCATAGCCGCCCTTGAGACCGAAGGTAAACACCGCGCCTGCGCCTTTCGGCGAATATTTCCGGGCGAGGTTATGATAGCGGTCGCCGGGAAGGCCCGCATAGTTCACCCACGCCACCGCGGGATGCGCCGACAGCCATTCCGCGACAGCCTTGGCGTTATCGCAATGCCGCTGAACGCGCAGGCTCAGCGTTTCGATGCCGGTCAGAAGCAGGAACGCATTGAACGGAGACAATGCAGGGCCGAGATCGCGCAAGCCGATCACGCGCGCGGCGATTGCGAACGCGAAGTTACCGAAAGTCTCCTGCAGCTTGATGCCGTGATATTCCGGGCGCGGCTCGCTCAGTACAGGGTAGCGGCCATCGCGCGACCAGTCGAAAGTGCCCGCGTCCACGATGATGCCGCCAATGGAATTGCCATGGCCGCCGAGGAATTTCGTCGCCGAATGCAGGACGATGTCTGCGCCGTGATCGATCGGCTTGATGAGGTAGGGCGACGCGAGTGTGTTGTCGACGATCAGCGGCACGCCCGCCTTGCGTGCGATGGCGGCGATGGCTTCGATGTCAGTCACCGTGCCGCCGGGGTTGGCAATCGACTCGATGAAGATCGCCTTGGTCTTCGGCGTCAGCGCCTTCTCGAAGGTCGAGACATCGTCGGTGTCCGCCCAAACGACGTTCCAGCCGAAGGCCTTGAATGAATGATTGAACTGATTGATCGAGCCGCCGTAGAGGCGCCGCGCTGCGATGAATTCATCGCCGGGCTGCAACAGCGCGTGAAACGTCACCAGTTGTGCCGCATGTCCTGATGCAACAGCCAGCGCAGCCGTGCCGCCTTCCAGCGCGGCAACGCGCTCTTCGAGCACGGCATTCGTCGGATTGCCGATGCGGGTGTAGATGTTGCCGAACGCCTGCAAGCCGAACAGCGAGGCGGCGTGGTCGGCGTCGTTAAATACGAACGATGTGGTCTGATAGATCGGCGTCGCGCGTGCGCCCGTGGTGGGGTCCGGCTGCGCGCCTGCGTGAATGGAGAGCGTGGAGAAGCCCGGCAATCTTTCTGTCATAGGGTGTCCTTCTAAGCGCCGCGAACGGGCATGGAGAAGATTATGCTGCGGGCGGATGCGTCCGCCGTCAAGCCATCAGCATTGATCAGAGGTAACTGACAATGAACCTGACGCATTGTGCCACGGGACTGTAACGATATTCTGCGCCGCGCCGGATTTAGGGCAGGTCGTTCTTGTCCTTTGCGGCGCGATCTGCGGCCATGGTCGCTCCGCCACTGACACTGCTTCGGTTGAGTGACAGGCGCATGTTGCTGGTTGGAATCGGTGCGCGCTTGGCGCTGATGGTGCGGGAGTTGACGCCCACCCACTGAATCTCGGACGTGAGGCGCGCATATTCGATCTTCGGGCAGCGGTTCATCACGACTTTCACGCCTGCCGCCTCGGCGTTCGCCGCGGCCACATCGTTGCGGACGCCAAGCTGCATCCAGATCACTTTCGGGGGAACGGGCAGCGACAAGGCTTCCTCGACAACGGCGGCCGCTGCATCCGAATTTCGGAAGATATCGACCATATCGACAGGGCGGTCGATCTCCTTGAGCGATCCCACAAAAGGTTTGCCCACGAGACTCTTTCCGACCTGACCCGGATTGATCGGGATCATGTCGTAGCCGCGCTCGACGAGGTACTTGAAAGCAAAATAGCTCGGCCGCACATTGACCGGTGAGGCGCCGACCATGGCAATCGATTTCACGCCCGTGAGAATGGCGCGGATATAATTATCGTCGTAAGCGTCGTGGTTCACTTTAACTTCCATCTATTTTCTTCATTGCGAGGAGCGGAGCGACGAAGCAATCCATCTCTCGATCGCAAAGGTAGATTGCGCGCTTCGCTCGCAATGATGAGCAATATGGATCAGCGGTCTTCCCACTTGGGGTCGCGCTTTTCGATGAAGGCGCCGATGCCTTCCTGCGCGTCGCGCGCCATCATATTTTCGGCCATTACCTGCGCTGCATATGTATACGCGTCCGCGAGGTTCATCTCGGCTTGCCGGTAAAACGCTTCCTTGCCCACTTTCAGTGTATAGGCGGATTTCACAGCGATCCTGTTCGCGAGATCGATTGCGGCATCGCGTTCCGTTCCTGCCGGGACCACGCTGTTCACCAGCCCAAGCTCATACGCACGCTGTGCGGAGACGTGCTCGCCGGTGAGCAGCATGTGCATGGCGTGTTTGCGCGGCACATTGCGGGACAGGGCGACCATCGGGGTCGAACAGAACAGGCCGATATCGATTCCGGGCGTGCCAAACGTGGCCTGCTCGGACGCGACCGCCAGATCGCAGGTGGCCACCAGTTGGCAGCCCGCTGCCGTCGCAACGCCCTGTACAGCGGCGACGACAGGCTTGGGCAGACGAACGATGGCCTGCATCATGTCGCTGCATGATTTCATCATATGCGAAAAGTAGGCGTTGCCCTTGTCCGCGTCGCTGCGGCGGGCGGTGAGTTCCTTGAGATCGTGACCGGACGAATACGCAGGACCCTGCGCGGCAATGACGACCGCGCGGACGCTTTTGTCGTCGCGGATGGAATCGATCGCTTCGTGGAGAGCGGCGATCATCCCTTCCGACAACGCGTTGCGCGTTTTGGGTGAATCGAGCGTGAGCACGGCGATGCTGCCGATCTGTTCGCGCAGAAGCGGCGAGGGGGCCTGCAATGGAGCACGTGATGTTTGCGCGGTCATAGTCTTTAGGCTCAGATTCCGGGTTCGCTTTTAGGTTCCGTCAGGCTCGCTATCGTACTCACCCTAAGATACAAAACCGTCACATACGAGAGCAGGGCAGGACATACGTTCCATGAGCAAGGCGAAAATGACGGTGGCAGAACTCGAGGCGTTTCTCCACAGGGAGTTTCCGCAGGCCTTCGCCAGCGGCGAAATCCTGATCGAGAGCGCCGACGGTGCAACGAGCCTGCTGCGGCAGCCCTACAGCGAGCGGATGCTGCGCCCCGGCGGCACGGTCTCCGGTCCGACGCTGATGGCGCTGGCTGACTTTGCAATGTACGTGGTGCTGCTGTCCGCCATCGGTCCCGTTGGCCTCGCCGTTACGACCAGCCTCAACATCAATTTCTTGCGGAAAGGTCAGCCCGGCCAGGATGTGCTCGCTGCCGCGAAGCTGATGAAGCTCGGAAAGCGTCTCGCCGTCGGAGAAGTGAGCCTGTTATCAGGGACTTCGCCCGATCCGATCGCTCATGTCACCTCGACCTACTCCATTCCGAATATTTAGTGATTTTACGGGTAATATAGCACCATATTTATAATTCACTGTTTTTACTGAGTTATTTCTGCTCAAATGGCATTGACGGTTGAGGGCGGGTTATCTAGAACCGCGTCCAGTCCGGCGATTGCGCCGGACGTTCCATTTCACGGACAACTCACATGAAGACGTTTTCGGCAAAGCCAGCCGAGGTCAACAAGAAGTGGGTGCTGATCGACGCCAAGGGTCTGGTCGTCGGTCGCCTCGCGACTTTGGTTGCCATGCGCCTGCGCGGCAAGCACCTCCCGACTTACACCCCCCACGTCGATTGCGGTGACAACGTCATCATCATCAACGCGGCTCACGTCGTCCTCACCGGGCGCAAGCGTGACAACAAGGTTTACTACAACCACACCGGCTTCATCGGCGGCATCAAAGAGCGTACCGCGAAGTCGATCCTCGAAGGTCGCTTCCCTGAGCGCGTCGTCGAGAAGGCCATTGAGCGCATGATCCCGCGCGGTCCGCTCGGCCGTGTGCAGCTCGGCAACCTCCGCGTTTATGCCGGCGCAGAACATCCCCACGAAGCACAGCAGCCTGAGGTCGTGGATATCGCATCGATGAATCGCAAGAACATGAGGGCCGCATAATGTCCGATACCATGCAGTCCCTCGATCAGCTCTCGGCGCTGAAGACCGCAGCGCCAGAAGCTCCGAAGTACGAGAAGAAGGTCGACAAGCAGGGCCGCGCTTATGCGACCGGCAAGCGCAAGGACGCCGTTGCGCGCGTCTGGATCAAGCCAGGCAACGGCAAGATCGTCGTCAACACCCGTGAGGTCGAGGTTTACTTTGCTCGTCCGGTGCTGCGCATGATGATCCAGCAGCCGATCGTCGCCGCTGCCCGTCAGGGCCAGTACGATGTAGTCTGCACCGTCGCCGGTGGTGGTCTGTCGGGCCAGGCTGGCGCTGTGCGTCACGGCATTTCGAAGGCTCTCACTCACTTCGAGCCGGATCTGCGCACCGTCCTCAAGAAGGGCGGCTTCCTGACCCGCGACTCGCGTGTCGTTGAACGTAAGAAGTACGGCAAGGCGAAGGCCCGCCGGTCCTTCCAGTTCTCGAAGCGCTAATCGTTTCGTTCAAATTTTCCGCAATCCGCGGAATCTACAAGATTCAAAAGGCGCCTTCGGGCGCCTTTTTCTGTTCCAGATGCCGCCGAATTGCAGCGATTTTTCCCGAAAATTTTGTGACCGCCGCAAACGGAGTGCCAAGACACGGTTGCTAGCCTCAACGATGGCTGAGGGGCTATTCCAGCTCCATCTGTTGTTAAAAAGCGCTGCATAGAACATGCCGGCTGGCACACATTTGTCTTTGGACATTTCGACGCTGTATCTCGTCGCGACGCTGGCGGCTGCATTGCTCGGCGCGATGCTGCTGTTCTTCTGGCGTCAGGAAAAGATCGCGGCCCTTGGCTGGTGGGGCGCGGCCTATATCCTCGGTGCGGCATCGGTCGCGCTGTGGACGGTCGGCGGGAATGATCTGGGCTGGGAACTGTCGCTCGCTGTAAACGCCGTGGGCTTTGTCGCCTGTGGCCTCGTATGGGATGCGGCCCGAGCCTTTCATGGCCGCCCGGCTAACTGGATCGGCGTGATCGCGGGGCCTGCGCTCTGGGTCGCGGCAGTCGTGGTGCTCGATCCCATCGATCCCGAAACCCGGATGCTGCTCGGCGCCGGCGTTGTTGCAATCTATGCCGCGCTGACCGCCGGCGAGTTGTGGCGCGAGCGGCGCAAGAGCCTGCGCGCGCGCTGGCCCGCGATCTTCGTGCCGCTGCTGCACGGCGTTGTCCTGATGCTGCCGATTCTTCTTGGCGACCTGTACCGGTCCGCCGACACAAAGATCATGGCGCAGGTCTGGGTCGCGGCCTTTGCTGCCGAGGTTGTGATCTACGCGGTCGGTACGGTGTTCATCATCGTCATGCTGGTGTCGGAGCGGACGGTCAGCGCACACAAGACCGCAGCCTCCATTGATCCGCTGACAGGTCTCCTGAACCGGCGCGGCTTTGGTGAGGCAACATCGCGCATGATCGAGCGGGAAGCCAAGGCAGGCCGCCCTGTGACCGTGATGATTTTCGACATCGACCATTTCAAGTCGGTCAACGATCGCTTCGGCCATGCCGCGGGCGACGAAGTCCTCAAGGTCTTTTCCAATATCGTCGTTGCTTCGCTCCGCATGAGCGATCTCGTCGGCCGTGTCGGTGGCGAGGAGTTCGCCGCGCTGTTGCCGTGTTCGATCGATGAAGCGCTGCTCGCCGCGGAGCGCGTGCGCGAAGCGTTTGAGGCGTCCGGTGTGGCCATCGATGACGCGCCGCTGGAAACCACGGTCAGCATCGGTGTCGCAGGTGGCCCGGCCAATACCGAGCTTGAAGTGTTGATGGCCTCCGCCGACACCGCGCTCTATCAGGCCAAGCGCACCGGGCGTAATCGCGTCGAGGCCGCGGTCGAGCAACCGCTGTCGCTCGAGAACGCTCGCCGCAATCAGATCCGCAGCGGCGCACCGCAGCCGGACAAACCGGAAATGATCGGCGCGCCGGCGGAAGCTCACGCCTGACGAAACTGCGGCGCTAACCGTCTGTTTACCATGCGCGCCGTACCATGCGGCATGACCATTGTACGCAGCCACGATTCACAAGCCGACATCAACGCTCTCGAAGCGACCGTTGCCTCCGCGCGGGCCGGCTTTGCCTGCATGTTTTCGACATCCGATGAATATGAGAATGCCCTGATCACCGCGCGCCGGGCCGAGGGGCGCTATCGATCGGTGTTTGACTGGCAGCCGGTGATTCTGGGAGGCTGCGCGCTGGCGTTGCTGGGAGCGCTCGTGACCTTCATGTGAGGCTGTTAGCGCAGCAGTATGGTTTCAACAGGGCGCTCACGGCGCCCTTTGTCTTTTCCGGTTGGCCTTTTTGCGCTATTGCCCCCTGATAACCAGAAAGGGCGGACAACCATGATTACCGAAATCGCACAGATCGAAGTCAAGCCGGGCAGCGAGAAGGACTTCGAGGCGGCGGTCGCCAAGGCGGAATCGATCTTTAAACGCTGCAAAGGCTGGAAGAGCTTCGAACTGCACCGGTCGATTGAAAAGCCGTCGCGCTACCGGCTGCATATCAAGTGGGAAACCCTCGAAAACCACACGGTCGACTTCCGCGAGTCTTCAAACTTTCAGGAGTGGCGCGCGCTGGTCGGCCCGCATTTCGCGTCGCCGCCGGAGGTCGAGCACACCAACACGGTGGCGAGCTTCTGATAATTTCGGATCGTCATTGCGAGCGAAGCGAAGCAATCCATACTTGAGCGACAAGAACTGGATTGCTTCGTCGCTTACGCTCCTCGCAATGACGAAGATAGCATTATTAGGCCATCTTGAATTCCGGTTCGCGCACCTCGTCGTCTTCGCGCAAATAGGTGATGATCACCTTCACGATCGCCATCAGCGGCAGCGCCAGCGCCAGTCCCCACAGCCCGAACACCACGCCGAGCAGGATCTGGAACGCGAACAGCGTTGCCGGCGGGATGTCGAGCGCCTGACGCTGGATGATGGGCGTCAGGATGTAGCTTTCCAGCGCGTGCACGCCGAGAAACAGCACGAAGGCGCTGGCGGCGGCGACCCATCCCGAGGCAAGACTCGCCAGCACGATGATCAGCCCGCCGATCAGAGCGCCGACCGTCGGGATGAACGCCAGCAGTCCGGCCTGAATGCCGAGGATGAAGGAGCTGTCGATTCCGATGATCGTGAGGCCAATCCATGTCACCAGGAACACGGCGGCCATGGTGATCATCTGCGCGATCAGCCAGCGCTCCAGCGTGTCGCTGATGCGGTCGACCACGGTGGTGACGCTGTGGCGATGCTTCTTTGGCGCCAGCGCCAGCAGGCCTTTGCGGTACACGCTCGGTTGTGCCGCGAATGACAATCCCAAAAAAAGCACAATGAAGAAGTTCCCGACGGCGCTGACGGTGCCGAGCAGCAGCTTGAGGGTCTGGCTGACGATGGCGCCGCCGCCGGAGGCGAGGGCGCCGGCGCTGGGCAGGCCCTTCGGCAGGCCGGGCGAGGGGGCCGGAGCTGTTGCCGCAGGCGTGTCGGTGGTGCTCGCCGGCGTTGCTGTCACACTGCCGAGTTCGAGATAGCTGGTGTCGACGCCGTGCTGTTCGAGGAACGTCTTCACGGTCACGAGCTGCGACTTGAGGGTGTTGCTCAGGACGGCAGCCTGCCGCGCGATGGTCGCGCCGCCGAGAAAGACGACACCGGACAGGAAGCCCGCCAGCACGACACAGACCAGCGCGAGGCGCAGCGCATGGGGCCCACCCATGACCTTCTGCAGGAGATGCGTCATGGCGGTCAGGGCGACGCCGAGCAGGATGCCCGCGAACACCAGAAACAGCGTGGCCGCATAATACCAGGCGAACAGCAGGAAGGCCGTGAAGGCGACGACGCCGATACCCCCCACTGCGATCGACCACGCAAGGTCACTGCGGGTCTGCACTCGGGGCTCGATTGGGGCTGACACGTGCTTTCCTCTTCCGTTATTGCGGGTTCAGTCTTTCCTGAAAGGCTGGGCCGGATCAAGAGAAGATGGCGTGACAGCCAAGCGCCATCGTTCCCGCGCATCGCGCGAGATCAGCTTTTCGTTCCCCCTCAAAGCGCACGAGGCCTGCCTCGTTCGCGCCCTCAATACGAGGGGCATGGAGCGCCGCGAGGCGCACCTTGTCTTTGTTTCGCTTCCGGCATCGCGTGCGAGGCGATGATCTTCCGAAAGCGCATCGCCTCACGGCGCTCCATTCGCGGCGTTTTGTGAGCCGGGGACCGTACTTCCGGGTGAGGACGGGGGAGAAACTCAACCCCTGATCCGGCAGGCTTTCGCCTGCCTTCATCCAGCACCGCGTCCAGCCGGCGAACGGCAGAGCCACGTAGTTGGCCCGGACGGTCAACCCCGGCCTTCCGGACGCAACGGGTGCGAACCGTGCGCGCAGACGCCGCATCCTGCTCCGCTTCAAAAGCGCCCTCGAGAAGCGCCCCTCACGACCAGGACGATACGGATTATATTCCTAGATCGGGACATGTCAAGCGTCGCGTCATTCTGAGGTGCGAGCCGCGTTGGCGGCGAGTCTTGAAGGATGCGTGGCAAACTGCGGATCGCGCTGTCATCCTTCGCGGCTCGCAAATGCTCGCACCTCAGGATGACGATTCAGAATGTGCCGTCATTGCGAGGAGCGACGCGACGAAGCAATCCAGTCTTTCGCGGCGACAAGTGAAGATGGATTGCTTCGCTGCGCTCGCAATGACGAGCGTGAGCGTTTAGGTCTCCCGCGCAATTTCTCCGCGTCGTCCCCGCGAAGGCGGGGACCCATGCTCCCTGAATTATGTGAGGGAGATGCTGGAGCAACCTTCTCGCCATCACCACGGCGTGCAGTGGTTATGGGTCCCCGCTTTCGCGGGGACGACATCGGATGTGTGATTGCATCGAACCGTACCTGGTCTCAAACCAAAAAGGCGCCCCGTTAGGAGCGCCTTTCCGTTTACATAAGCTGAGTTCAGCTCACTGCGAGTAGTACATTTCGAATTCGACCGGATGCGGGGTCATCTCAAACCGCGCGACTTCGGTCATCTTCAGTTCGATGAAGCTGTCGATGAAGTCGTCGTCGAACACACCGCCGGCCTTCAGGAACGCACGGTCCTTGTCGAGGTTCTCGAGCGCCTCGCGGAGCGAACCGCACACCGTCGGAATGGTCTTCAGTTCTTCCTTCGGAAGATCGTACAGATCCTTGTCCATCGCCGGGCCCGGATCGATCTTGTTCTTGATGCCGTCGAGACCAGCCATCAGCATCGCCGCAAAGGCGAGATACGGATTGGCCATCGGATCGGGGAAACGCACCTCGACGCGCTTGGCCTTCGGCGAGGTCGTGTAGGGGATGCGGCAGGAGGCCGAACGGTTGCGCGCCGAGTAGGCGAGCAGCACCGGCGCTTCATAGCCCGGGACCAGACGCTTGTAGGAGTTGGTCGACGGATTGGTGAAGGCGTTGATGGCCTTGGCGTGCTTGATGATGCCGCCGATGTAGTGGAGGCAGGTCTCGGAGAGGTCGGCGTACTTGTTGCCGGCGAAGGTCGGCTTGCCGTCCTTCCAGATCGACTGGTGCACGTGCATGCCCGAGCCGTTGTCGCCGTAAACCGGCTTCGGCATGAAGGTGGCGGTCTTGCCGTAGATATGCGCGACCTGATGGATGCAGTACTTGTAGATCTGCATCTGGTCGGCCATGTGGGTCAACGTGTCGAACTTCATGCCGAGTTCGTGCTGGGCGGAAGCGACTTCGTGATGATGCTTCTCGACCTTGACGCCCATCTTGGCCATCGAGCCGAGCATTTCCGAGCGCATGTCCTGCACCGAGTCCTGCGGCGGGACGGGGAAGTAGCCGGCCTTGGTGCGGATGCGGTGGCCGAGGTTGCCGCCCTCATACTCGGTGTCCGAGTTGATCGGCAGTTCGGAGGAGTCCAGCTTGAAGCCGGTGTTGTAGGGCGTGGTCTGGAAGCGCACGTCGTCGAACACGAAGAACTCGGCTTCCGGGCCGACGAACACGGTGTCACCGACGCCGAGCGCCTTGACCTGGGCTTCCGCCTTCTTGGCGATGCCGCGCGGATCGCGGTTGTAGGGCTCGCCGGTCGACGGCTCGAGAATGTCGCAGACGATGACCATGGTGGTCTCTGCGAAGAACGGATCGATCGTCGCCGTCGCCGGGTCGGGCATCAGGGTCATGTCGGACTCATTGATGGCCTTCCAGCCGGCGATCGAGGAGCCGTCGAACATCGTGCCTTCGGCGAAGATGTCCTCGTCGATCATCGAGACGTCGAAGGTTACGTGCTGCCACTTGCCACGCGGATCGGTGAAACGCAGGTCGACGTATTTTACGTCGTTGTCCTTGATCGACTTGAGGACGTCTTTGGCGGTCTTCATGAATACCCCTTATGTCTGCTTTGGCTTTGGCGTTCGTCGTGGAATGGTCTGGATACGGCGGGAACCTCGGCCAGCAGGAGGCTGCCGGCGAGGTGAGGGCGGATGAGGCTGGTCAGCTTCAAATGGCGTCGAGGCCGGACTCTCCCGTTCTGATGCGGATGGCTTCCTCAACGTTGGATACGAATATCTTACCGTCGCCGATACGGCCAGTCTGCGCGGCGCGCCTGATGGCGTCTATGGCTTTCTCGACAAGATCGTCGCCGATCACAATCTCAATCTTCACCTTGGGCAGGAAGTCCACGATATATTCGGCGCCGCGGTAAAGTTCGGCATGACCCTTCTGGCGGCCGAAGCCCTTGGCCTCGGTGACGGTAATGCCCTGAATTCCAACTTCCTGAAGGGCCTCTTTCACCTCGTCGAGTTTGAAGGGCTTGATGATGGCCTCGATCTTTTTCACTGAACGTCTCCCCGGCACTTCTACTGGCCTGTCTGTACTTCCATATCGCGCGATGGACGCGCTCGTCACGTCGGTTCGTCGTCACATCGTGGCCGCGGGAAGGTGAACAACCCGGAAAACGATAGCTGGCCCGCCTGGCTTCTGCCGGTGAGCGAGACAATCCGAAAGCCTCCCCTTAAAAGCAGGGTCTGTGCCAATTTATTAAGACGTGGAATTGGGCAACAAGATCATTCAGTTAGTGGGTGCTGTGCCTGTTTGTGCGGCTAATGCCGCAAGAGTGGAAGATTATGAATTAGGCAATTGCATAAAAATTAGACTGACACTTTCCACCTCTCTCCTATCAGAGTGCCTCTGGATGAGGCGAACCGAACAGGCGAACAGCAAATGGAGCTCCTGACAGTCGCCGAGATGGCAAGCGCGGACCAGGCCGCGATCGCGGGCGGCACCAGCGGATTTGCCCTGATGCGAAGCGCCGGACAGGCGGTCGCGCTGGCGGCCGAGGTGATGGCCGAGCGGGGGCGGATTCTCGTCGTCGCGGGCCGTGGCAACAACGGCGGCGACGGGTTCATTGCGGCAGCCGAACTGGCGGCGCGCGGGCGGGACGTCTCGGTCATTCTGCTGTGCGACCGCGCCTCCCTGAAGGGCGACGCTGCGTTCGCCGCCGAAGAGTGGAACGGCGCTGTCTTGCCGTGCGATCCGCGGGCGATCGGCAAACCCAACCTCATTATCGATGCTCTGTTCGGCGCGGGTCTCAATCGTCCGGTGAAGGGCGACCCTTATGCGATGATCGCGGCGATGAACGCCAGCGGCGTCCCGATCCTGAGCGTCGATCTGCCGAGCGGCATCAATGGCGACACCGGCGAAGTGATGGGCATCGCGGTGGAGGCGTCCGCCACCGTCACGTTTTTCCGCCGCAAGCCGGGCCATCTGCTGCTGCCGGGGCGCGTCCACTGCGGCGAAGTCGATGTGGCCGACATCGGTATCGACGCCGACGTGCTCGACAGGATCGCACCAAAGACATTCGAGAACGTTCCGGACCTGTGGGCCGATGTGTTTCCGTTTCCGCAGGCAGACGGCCACAAATATGCGCGCGGCCACGCGGTGGTCGTCTCCGGCGATGTTGTCTCGACAGGCGCGGCGCGTCTTGCGGCGCGGGCCGCGCTGCGCGCCGGTGCAGGGCTGGTCACGGTGGCGTCGCCGCGCGATGCGCTCGCGGTCAATGCCGCCGCGCTGACGGCGGTGATGGTGCGCGAGACCGAGACGCCCAAGCAGTTCGGTGAGCTGCTTGCCGATAAACGGCTCAAGGCCTGTGTGATCGGGCCCGGGGCGGGTGTCGGCGAGCGCACGCGCGACATCGTGCATGCGGCGCTGTCCGCGCATCGCGGCGTGGTGCTTGATGCCGATGCGCTGACGAGTTTCGCCGGTGCCCCCGAAACGCTGTTTACCGCGATCAAAAAACAAAACGATCCACAGGTTATCCTCACCCCGCATGATGGCGAATTCGGACGCCTGTTCAGTGCCTTGCGATCTGATAATCCACATGGGTCGAAGCTTGAACATGCGCGGCTAGCCGCGGTTCAATCTGGCGCTGTGGTGCTGCTGAAAGGCGCTGACACGGTTGTCGCCGCGCCGGACGGGCGCGCGGCCATCACCGCGAATGCGCCGCCTTGGCTTGCAACGGCGGGATCTGGCGATGTGCTGGCCGGGATCATCGGCGGCTTGTTGGCGCAGGGCGTACCGGCTTTTGAAGCCGCCTGTATCGGCGCATGGATCCATGGCGAGGCGGGGCAGGAGTTCGGTCCGGGCCTGATCGCCGAGGATCTTCCGGAGATGCTGCCGGCGGTGCTGCGCAATCTCTACGACGAAATCGGCATCGCTTACTGATCAGAGCGTGATGCGAGTTCTTTTCACCTCTCCCCACGGGAGAGGGGGTTCTATCTCGCTCGCGTCTGGGGCAAGCGTTTTCAATTCGCCTGGATCAGATGGGTCACTCCACCGCGTAACTGCGCACCAGCTTCGGTGCGGCCCAGTTGATTGCGGTCGCTTCCATCAGCCAGCGTCCCGGATATTCGGCCAGGAACGCAATGCGCTGGGTCTGGCCCTTGTCGAGCATCAGGGTGTCGAGCCAGAACGGTTTCCAGCCGTCGTCGAGGCGGTCGAGCAGGCGGAAGTGATGACCGTGCAGGCGGAAGGCGATGGGAGTCGCGGTGGGATTGCTGATGGCCATCACGACGGTCCGTCCGCGCTTGACGGCATAGGCCGCTGGCGTCGCCGCCGAGAAACCGGCGGGTGTGACCCACTGCGCTTTCGGGTCGAGCGAGAGATCGCTGCGCAGCGCGCCTTGAAGATTCAGCCGCGCGGGCAGATTGCCGGGTGGCAACGCGTCTGCCGGCGGCAACGGCGCGGCGCGGACCGGCGCATCGTTCGACATCGTGATCTGCGCGATCGTGCGCGGGCCGGTGCCGTCATGCAGGATAATCTTTGAGATTGTTCCCGGCGCGCGGGTCGCATCGATGAACGCGTCGATGCGGGAACCGGGCGCAAGCACGAGTTGTCCGTCACGGGCTGCGAACGGTTCGGCGGGTGCGCCGTCGATCGCCATCACGCGCACATCGTGATTTTCGATTCGCAGGCCGATAGGCGAGCGCGCGCCGCCGTTGATGAAACGCAGCCGCAGCCGCTCGTTGACCCTGGCGGTGATATCGAGGCTCGGCTGTCCGTTGACGGTGTAGGCGGGGATGGTGCCGTCCGGGCTGGTTCCCGGAAGAATAGCGCTGCCGTCCGGCTTCACGCGCCATTCCTCGATCAGCAGGACGTCGTCGCGGTCCACGGCGACCGGCGGACTGTCTTCAACGATCAGCGCGCGGGCGGCCGCGGGCAGCCCTGAGGTTTCGCCAAGCTGCGCGTTGACCAGACACGTTCCCGATTGGCGCAGGGACACGGTGAACGTGGCCCGTCCGCCCGGCGGAACGGGGGCTTGTCCGGTCAGCGGAGATGCCGCCTGCGCGCCGTCGATTCCGAGCCAGTTCAGCACGGTAGGGGCGGAGAGTTCATTTGAAAGCGTAACGGCGAGGTCGCCTTTCGGGAATCGCAGGGGGCCTGGCGCGCCGGACTCCAGCGCCCAGATCTGGCTTTTGGGCAGGCCTGCGCCCAGCATCGCCGCCGCAGGCCGGGCCCGCAGGGCAACAGCGGCCCCGGTCTGCGCCGATGCCTTTCCCTGAGCAAAAGCGGGCAGCCGCAGCGCGGAGGCAACGGCGGCTCCGCCCAGTCCGGCCAGCAAAACCCTTCTGGAGGGCGAAAAAACCTGATTTGTCATGGTCGTTTTCATGGCCCATGCGGACCATTTTCCGCACCCCGTGTCCAGCGCGCGCTTGGCCGCGGCGGCGGACCTGCCTGCGCGCCCTAAGGCCGCGTTGCGAAAGCCATTTTTTTGGCTCGCGCAGCGGGTACACCATGTTATAAGCCCGCCGCTCGCGGCTGTGCCGGGACAGACAACCACTGCGCGCTCGTGGCGGAATTGGTAGACGCGCTGGGTTTAGGTTCCAGTGTCGAAAGATGTGGGGGTTCGAGTCCCTCCGAGCGCACCAGGCGCGATTTTTCGTTTGCGCGAAATTCTGGAGGAGATGTTCCTCGCGGGAACGTGTCCGCCGCACCACCGATGCATCCGAACGGCCCAGCGGCCGAATGGTTTGTATCCAACAGATTGACAACGACCCGGCGACGCCGGGTCAAGCCGGAAGAAGATTGACGCCATGCAGGTTACCGAGACCCTCGCCGAGGGATTGAAGCACGAGTTCAAGGTCAGCGTTCCCGCGTCGGATATCGATGCCAAGGTTGATGCCCGTCTTGTCGACATGAAGGACAAGGTCCGGCTGAACGGTTTCCGTCCCGGCAAGGTGCCTGTCGCTCACCTCAAGAAGGTCTACGGCCGCTCCGTCGCCGCCGAGACCGTCGAGCAGTTGATCCGTGACACCAACGCCGGAATTTTCACCGAGCGCGGTTTCCGTCTCGCGACCGAACCCAAGGTCACGATGCCGACCGAGGAAAAGGAAATCGAAGACATTCTCGCGGGCAAGTCCGACCTGAACTATTCGGTCGCGATCGAAGTGGTGCCGGCGATCGAACTGGCTGACTTCAAGACCTTCAATGTCGAGAAGCCGGTGGCGGAAGTGACCGACGCCGACATCGACGAAGCGCTGAAGCGCATCGCTGACCAGAGCCGCCCCTATGAGGCAAAGGCGGAAGGCGCGAAGGCCGAGAAGGGCGATCGCGTCACCGTTGCCTTCAAGGGCACCATCGACGGCGTGGCTTTCGACGGCGGCACCGGCGAGAACATCCAGGTCGTGATCGGCTCGAACACCTTCATTCCGGGCTTCGAAGACCAGCTCATCGGCATCGCGGCGGGCGAAACCCGCAACGTGAAGGCCTCGTTCCCGAAGAACTATGCCGCGCCGAATCTCGCCGGCAAGGACGCGGAATTCGAGACCACCGCGAGCCTGATCGAAGCTCCGCAGGAGTCGAAGGTCGATGACGAGTTCGCCAAGAACCTCGGCATGGAATCGCTCGACAAGCTGAAGGAAGCCATGCGCGAGCGCCTCGTGCAGGAATTCTCCGGCGCCTCGCGCCAGCGCGTGAAGCGTACGCTGCTCGACAAGCTCGACGAGACCCACAAGTTCGGTCCGCCGCCGTCGCTGGTGGAGGAAGAATTCAACCTGATGTGGAACTCGATCAAGGCCGAGATGGAATCGACTGGCAAGACCTTTGCCGACGAAGACACCACCGAAGAGAAGGCGAAGGAAGAGTACCGGAAGATCGCGGATCGCCGCGTTCGCCTCGGCCTCGTCCTCTCCGAGATCGGCGAGAAGAACAAGATCACCGTGACCGACGATGAAGTCAGCCGTGCGCTGATCGACCGCGCGCGCCAGTCGCCGGGCCGCGAGAAGGAAGTCTGGGATTTCTATCGCAACAATCCGAACGCGCTGGCCCAACTCCGCGCGCCGATCTACGAGGACAAGGTCGTCGATTTCATTCTTGAGCTTGCCAACGTGACCGAGAAAAAGGTCTCGCGCGACGATCTGCTCAAGGAAGAAGAAGACAAGACGGCGGCCTGAGCTCCGGCTCCAGCAACAGGACCGATCATCGCCGGTTATGGCCGGGGGTGATCGGGCCGCGAATGGATCACGGCCTCCAGAACGACCGATAGAACCGTATCGGTTCCGTCGGTGATCTGGCTCTGGACCGTGACCACGGCATTTTTCTTCTCAGGCCGAAACGCGATCGCCGCGATTTCGGCTTGCCCCGTGAGCGTCATGCCGGGGCGCACAGGTCTCTGAAACCTAGATTCGATGCGGGTGCCCGCGACGCCGGCGACCTGCCTCCACATCGCCTCGACAATCAGCCGCTGATAGATCGCCGTGGTGTGCAATCCGCTGGCGATGAGGCCGCCGAATGGGCCGTTTGCCGCGGCGACCGGATCGATGTGGATAGAGAGGGGATCGAAACGCTCCGCAAATTCGATGATTTCGGCTTGTTCGATCGGGTAGGTACGAAACGGAAAACGTTGTCCGACCGTGAGATCTTCGGCGTAAAGCATGCGGGTCCGGTTCCTGGCTGCGCGGAGCGGCCGACGATAGCAGGCCGGTTGCGCTTGGCCATTACCTCCCGGATAGGCGGGAAACGGCGAAAACCATTAACGATACACGCCAGAATAGCGTGTCCGTTGGACCGCGTCGCTTTTCGCCTCCGGCCGAATCGGCTTCAACTGACCTTTTCCCGCTCTTGTGGCAGGGCTCTCCTGCTATATCTGTAGGGTCCGACCCTTCTGCATCACGAGGCGATTCGTCTGCCGGAACCCATCAAGCCCTCGGTCGTCCGGCTGTGCCTCAACTAACCTTCAGGTGATAAATGCGCGATCCCGTTGAAACCTACATGAACCTCGTGCCGATGGTGGTCGAGCAGACCAACCGTGGCGAGAGGGCGTACGACATTTTCTCGCGCCTCCTGAAAGAGCGCATCATTTTCGTGACCGGTCCGGTTGAGGACGGCATGTCGGTGCTGGTCGTCGCGCAGCTCCTGTTCCTCGAAGCCGAGAATCCGAAGAAGGAAATCTCGATGTACATCAACTCGCCGGGCGGCGTGGTGACATCGGGTCTGGCGATCTACGACACCATGCAGTTCATTCGCCCGCCGGTCTCCACGCTCTGCACGGGACAGGCCGCGTCGATGGGTTCGCTGTTGCTCGCAGCAGGACACAAGGACATGCGCTTCTCGCTGCCGAACTCGCGGATCATGGTCCACCAGCCCTCGGGCGGGTTCCAGGGCCAGGCCACCGACATCATGCTGCACGCTCAGGAAATCCTGAACCTGAAGAAGCGGCTGAACGAAATCTACGTCAAGCACACCGGCCAGCCCTACAAGGCGATCGAGGACGCGCTGGAGCGCGACAAGTTCCTGACCGCCGAGATGGCGAAGGACTTCGGCCTGGTCGACAAGGTGATCGACAAGCGCGCCGAGGAAACGACGCCGAAGGCGCCGTAACTCAGCTTCCCGACCTATTGTGACAGTCAATGCGGACGCCTTCGGGCGTCCGTTTTCGTTTGGGTGGCACTAGCCAATTGGATAGGTGGTTTTTGCGGTTTCGTCCGCGGGCCGTACTTGACCGCAATCTGTTATTGGCCGCTAATTATCCCAATTGATCCGGGACTTTTGGCCCGTCTTATTTCGATCTGTATTTTTTGGACGGTCTCCAATTGCACTCCGGACACACCGCATTTTCGGTGGCTATGACAATGTCCGGGAGCAGGCCATGAAGATTGTCGCCAAGGGCAGCCTAGCGCGCAGCGCTGCGGTGTTCGCTTTTCTTCTGCCGTTCGTTGTCAGCTCGGGAGCGGTCGCTTTCAACAAGGAAGCAGCCCTCGAGCAATGCCGCGCCTCCGTTGGCAGGCCGACCTATCAAGCGTGCAGACGGGGCGGGGGCGACCACGAGGGTTGCTTTGCCAAGGCGCGTGCTGTCGTGCAGCCGTGCGTCAAGGCGAAAATGCCGACCGCAGCGCTGTTCGACGCCGCGAAGGTGTCCGCGCCGAAGAAGGAGGACATCGCCGCGGGTGCCGCCGCGCTCGCGAAAGGCAATGCACCGCTGGTCGCGCCGCCGCGCACGGTTTCCGACATCACGGCCATTCTCGACCAGCAGAAACCCGATCCCGCCAAGATCGCGGAACTGACCGCGACCGCCGATGCTCCGGTGCCGGCCGGTCTGAAAGGGAGCGAACTCGCCGCGTTTCACTACAAGCGCGGACAGGCGCGGGTGCTGATCGGGCGCAGCAACGATGCGCTGGCCGATGCCGAGATCGCGGTCAACAACAGCAAGAACGACGACTACAAGCTCGTGGCCAGCCGTCATGAGGATTTTCTGATCCGCCGCCTGCGCGAGAAGGGCGAGCACAAGCGCGCCATGGCGATGTACAACAAACAGGTCGCTACGTTCTCGGCGCCGGGAGGCAAGGGACGTCTGTTCGGGCTTCACAATGCGCTGGCGATTCTGGCGTTGCAGGCGGGGGATGTGAACCTCGCGGAGTCCTATGTCGCGCGAAACCGCAACCTGTTGAACGAGGCGCGCAAGTGGCCGGTGTTCCCGACCTACGGGATGGTCTGGCAAGCCACGCTGGAAGATGGCATCGGGCGCGTCGCCGAGGCACGCGGGCGCTACGCCGATGCCGAGGCCGCCTATCACAAGTCGGCCGTGTTCTATGCCAACGCGATCCCCACCATGTCGCAATGGGAAAGCAAGCCGCCGGAAGGCGAGATGGAGCGGTATGTCGATTGGGCGACGGCGTTCGAGGGGCGCACGAAGGTCAAGCAAGGGCGTGTCGGCGAAGGCGAAGCCGATGTCCGCCGCGCACTGCTGAGCCGCCTCAGCAAGTCCGGGAAATACCATGCCGATACCGCAGGCATCCTGGCGGTGTTCGTTTATGTGATTCAGGAGCAGGGCCGTTACGAAGAAGCCGAAAAGCTTCAGCGCGAAGTGGTCAACATCTACAAGGGCCTCGGCTACGGCGACGACACCAACCAGGTGGTCAATGCCAATGTTTTCCTCGCGCAGATATTGAACCTCGGGCGCAAATACGACGAGGCAGCGAAGCTCTACGATCAGGTCGATGCATGGACGGCGAAATGGGAGCCGTCACAGCGCGAACGCGTGGACGGCGGCCTCGCCCGCGTCTCCATCATGCTGGCGCAGGGCAATTACGACAACGCGCTCGAAATCGCGCAGCGCTCGTATGAGCGCGAGAAAGGGCGCTCCGGCGACAAGAGCTTCAATACGGCAGTCGCGCGCGGTTACTATGCGATGGCGATGGCGCGCAAGGGCAGGACCAACGAGGCGCTGCAGGCGTTCAAGGAGTCGATTCCGGTCTTGCAGACGCCATCCGGCGGCAGCGACGACGATTCAGGATCGACCGCCGCCGCGCGCGAGGCGCGAATCCGGTTTGTGGTCGAGGCTTATCTGCGCACGCTGGCGCTCAATCCGGCGTCGGCCCCGCCGAACGTCGCCGAGGAAACCTTTGCCTTCGGAGACCTGATGCGCGGACAGGCGGTGCAGCGTGCGCTGCAGGCGTCATCTGCCCGTGCGTCCACGAGCAATCCCGAACTTGCCAAATTGATGCGTACTTCGCAGGACACCGAAAAGCGGATCGGGGCCGCGATCGCGACACTCAACAATCTGCTGACGCTGCCGCCTGCCGAGCGCGAGGAGAAGGCGGTCAAGACCACGCAGGCTGAAATTGCAGCGCTGCAGGCGTCGCGCACCCAGACCATGAGCGAGATCGCAAAGAAGTTTCCGGACTACGGCAATCTGGTGAACCCGCCACCGCCGAATGCCGGCGACCTGCAAAAGCAACTCACTGACGACGAAGCCCTGCTGTCATTTTACTTCGGTCGCTTTGACAGCTTCGCCTGGGTGGTGCGGAAGGGGACGCCGGCTCAGTTTACCCGCATCAAGATGACGCTTGGCGATCTGAATGCGACCGTCACCAAGCTGCGCGAGGCGCTGGAGCCGAAGGCGGCAATGATCTCGGACATTCCCGCATTCGACGTGAAGCTGGCGGCGCAGCTTTACGACGATTTGCTGAGGCCGCTGGAAAGCGGGTGGAAGCCGGCGAAGAGCCTGATCGTGGTAACGAACGGCGCGCTCGGCCTGCTGCCGTTGTCATTGCTGCCGACCGCGGCGGCCGAGGTGAAGACCGACGACGATCCGCTGTTCAGCAGTTATCGGAACGTGCCCTGGCTGGCGCGGACTCATGCGGTCACGCTGGTGCCATCGGCAGCGGCACTGCAGACCTTGCGCAAGCTGCCGCCCGGCAAGAGTTCGCGGCAGGATCTGATCGCATTCGGCGATCCTTACTTCAGCAAGGAGCAGGCTGACGAGGCGGCCAAGACCGATAAACCCGTGCAGGTCGCCGATGCATCGACAGCGACGCGCGGCGTCCCGCTGAAGCGGCGCAACAGTCCGCAGCTTGAGGGCGTCGACAGCGCGCAGCTCGGCCAGTTGCCGCGTCTGCCGGACACCTCCGATGAACTGACCTCCATCGCGCTGGCGCTGCAGGCCGATCCCGCCAAGGTTCTCAACCTCGGCAAGGAGGCGAACGAGAAGAAGGTGAAGTCGATGGACCTCTCCGGGTTCAAGATTGTCGCCTTCGCTACCCACGGGCTGGTGCCCGGTGAACTCGACGGCCTCACGCAACCGGCGCTGGCGCTGTCCGCGCCGGCGTTGTCGGATTCCGACGGCGACGGCCTGCTGACGATGGAGGAAATTCTGTCGCTCAAGCTCGACGCCGATTGGGTGGTGCTGTCGGCCTGTAATACTGCGGCGGGAGCAGGGGCGGGGGCGGAAGCCGCGTCCGGTCTTGGCCGCGCGTTCTTCTATGCGGGAACCCGCGCGCTGCTGGTAACCAACTGGTCGGTGCATTCTCAGTCCGCGCGCGAACTCGTCACGGATCTGTTCAGGCGGCAGGCGGCCGATCCGAAGCTGACGCGCGGCGAGGCGTTGCGGCAGGCGATGATGGCGCTTGCGGATGGCCCCGGTTATGTCGGCGCCGACGGCAAGACCGAATTCGCCTACGCGCATCCGCTGTTCTGGGCGCCGTACTCGATCATCGGAGACGGCGGCGGGCGCTGAGAGATGCGATAGCGGACTTTCGCGTCTATCTGATAGACGACGCCAGTTGTGCCGCGACCTTGCGATGCCCCTCGGCCGTCATGTGAATATGATCGGGCTGAAGCATGCTGGGCTGGCGCGTAATGCCATGGATGATTGGAAGCACGTTAATGACGCGAATTCCGCGTTCGGTCAGTAGCTTCTTCATTTCTCTTTTATTCGCCAGCGCGTCTTCCTGGCTGACGCCGCGTTTCGTGTCGTTCTGCGTGCCTTGCGCCATCAGGACGATCTTCGTCCCGGGTGGCAACGCGCTCAGTCCGGAGAGTGCCTGGCCAGTGGTTTGACCGTTAAGTGCAGCGTTTGTGATTTGGGTGCTTGAGCCCTTTGCTGCCAGCATGCTCTGTAACTGAGCGGGCCATGCTTCCGACGCGCTAACGCCTTTACCCTGACTGTTGCTTGCTCCGATCACGACCACTTGCGCTTGGGCAAAGCTCATCGTCAAAAAGACTGAACTGGCGAACACCAAGGCGAACATCCACGTTTCCCTGAACCTCATTTTGCTTTCCCCTGGCGCTTGATGAACTTTGATACACCGGACAATTCAATATCGCGCAATCGCAATGCGTTACTGATAATTCATCGCCGTCCGGCAGCGATAGTCTTTACTCTTGCTCACGCGAGACAATAACGATTTTGTGAACAGATCATAATGGCTTGGTGCAACCGGCGTGGTCAGTCTTTAATGACGATACGTTCTTGTACGACAGCAGGTTCTTTCAAGCGGCCCCGGATTAATCATCTGCATGGCAAGACGAGCATTCATATTCGCGGCATTTATTACACTCGCGGTGGCGCTAGGGACTTTCTCGGGGAGAGCGGAGCGGGCTCCGTTCGTGGCGCCTCCGCGCTCGATCACCGACATCACCGCTATTCTGGATGCTGAAAAACCCGATCCTCAACTCATCGCAAAATTGACGGGCGCGGCAGATGCAATGCCGCCGAAAGACACCGATCGCCTGACGCTTGCGAAATTCTACTACGAGCGCGGCAACGCGCGAAAGCAACTCGGTCGCATGCGAGAGGCGCTTGATGACGGACAAAAGGCCGTCGAAGCGGCGCGGGGCGTTGCTGACAGCAATCAGCTTGGCCGGATGATGCAGTTTCTCGCCATTCAATATAAACGGGTCGGTGAACCCACGCAGGCGCTTGTGACGTTTGAGCAAATGATCCGCGACGTCGATCGGCCGGGATCTTGGGGGTTTCTATTCAATATCTATCGGCAAATCGGCAGCATATTGCTGCCGATGGGCGGCATTGCAAAAGCGGATGAGTATCTGCGCCGCAGTCAGCTTTTGCTGGACGAGGCGCGTAGCAGTACGAAGCCGGAGGTGCGCCGCGCTTTGGCGGCGAGGGAAGCAACCTGGGACTCGGATATCGAAGGTTTGCGTGCCATGATTTTCGAGGCGCGCGGTCAATTCGACGAAGCCCGGCAGTCCTATGAGCGCGCAGAAGAGCGCAAACGTGCTTCGCTCAAGGATGTTCTTGCCGGCGCGAATCCACCTCCTGCAGACCAGATCGTACAAAGCGCGGATGTCTATTTGACATCGCAAGCCCGCATGAAGGTACGGCTCGGCCGGCTTGCTGAAGCTGAATCAGACGCGCGGAGAGCGCTTTTGTCGCGCCTCCAGTACGGCGGCAAGTACAATCCTGACACATCGCTCTACCTCACGACGCTGTCCAACATCCTGATCGAGGAAGGGCGTTTTGCCGATTCCGAAAAGCTTACGCGCACGGCCATTGAGATCAACCGCGTATTGGGGCTTCCCGAAAATGCTCCGGCAACTGCCCAGCTCCTTTCCCAGCTCGGCTCCATATTGAGTCTGGAGCGCCAGCCGAAAGATGCTGCCGAGATCTACGCCCGTCTTGATAAGGCAATCGCGGCCTGGGAGCCGGAGCAGCGCTCGCAGATCGAGCTGAACAGCTCCCGCATCGCGTCCCTGTTTGCATCCGGACAGACAGAAGCAGGACTCGCGGCGGCGAACGCGCTGCTAAAGCAGGAAATTCGCCGTGTCGGCGAAAAGCATTTCGACACCGCCGTGGCGCGCGGGACGCTCGCGCTGGGATTGGTGCAGTCCGGACGAGAGGCGGGCGCTCTTCGTGAATTCCGCGCGGCCGTGCCAATTCTGATTTCCGGATCGCGCGAGTCTGCGGATGATGAAGATCCGACAATTGCAGCCGCGCGCAACATCCGGCTTCAGACGATCATCGAGGCCTATATAGGTCTGTTGTCGCGAGTTCAGCGCGGCAGTCAGGACGCCGCGATCGAGACGTTCGTACTGGCGGATTCCATTCGCAGCCACGCGGTGCAGGCTGCGCTGGTGGCGTCCAGCACTCGCATGGTCGCGCAGGATGCATCGCTGGGCGAACTGGTCAGAGGTGAACAGGATCTTGCCAAGCAAATCAGCGCCGAGCTCGGTGTGCTGAATAGCTTGCTGTCGCTGCCATCGCGCGAGCGCGATGAAAAGAGTGTCGCGGCGATCAATGCCTCCATCGTGAAACTTCGTAGCGAGCGCGAGAAAGCACGCGCCGATATCAACAAGCGATTCCCTTCTTATGCCGATCTCATCGATCCACCGTCGCCGTCGGTCGATCAGATCAAGGCGGTGTTGCGTCCTGGTGAGGCGATGCTGTCGTTCTATTTCGGTCAGGACAGCAGCTTCGTCTGGGCCGTGCCGAAGGAGGGGCCGGTTTCCTTTGCCGAAGTCAAGGCGACGTCCAGTGCGTTGGAGGGTAAGGTCCGCAGACTGCGGGAGGCGCTTGAGCCCAAGGCGGCGATGATCTCCGATATTCCGACGTTCGATCTCGCGCTCGGATACGAACTTTATTCCATACTCCTGAAGCCGGTCGAGGCCGGCTGGAAGCCCGCGAAGAATCTCGTGGTGGTGACCAACGGTGCGCTTGGCCTGCTGCCTCTTTCATTGCTGCCGACAGCCGCTGCCGAAGTGAAGACGGACGACGATCCGCTGTTCGCCAGCTATCGCAATGTGCCTTGGCTGGCGCGGACCCATGCGGTCACGCTTGTTCCGTCGGCAGCCGCGCTGCAGACCTTGCGCAAGCTGCCGCCCGGCAAGAGTTCGCGGCAGGATCTGGTGGCGTTCGGCGATCCTTACTTCAGCCAGGAGCAGGCTGACGAGGCGGCCAAAACCGATAAACCCGTGCAGGTCGCCGATGCATCGACAGCGACGCGCGGCGTCCCGCTCAAGCGGCGCAACAGTCCGCAGCTCGAAGGCGTCGACAGCGCACAGCTGGGACAATTGCCGCGTCTGCCGGATACGTCCGACGAGTTGACCTCGATCGCGCTCGCGCTCCAAGCCGATCCCGCCAAGGTTCTCAACCTCGGCAAGGACGCGAACGAGAAGAAGGTGAAGTCGATGGACCTCTCCGGCTTCAAGATTGTCGCGTTCGCCACCCACGGGCTGGTGCCGGGCGAACTCGACGGCCTGACGCAGCCGGCGCTGGCGCTATCGGCACCGGCGTTGTCGGATTCCGACGGCGACGGCCTGCTGACGATGGAGGAAATTCTCTCATTGAAACTCGATGCCGACTGGGTCGTGCTGTCCGCCTGCAACACGGCGGCCGGAGCAGGGGCGGGCGCAGAAGCGGCGTCCGGTCTTGGCCGGGCATTCTTCTATGCGGGAACCCGCGCGCTTCTGGTGACCAACTGGTCGGTGCATTCTCAGTCCGCGCGCGAACTCGTCACGGATCTGTTCAGGCGGCAGGCCGCCGATCCGAAGCTGACGCGCGGCGAGGCGTTGCGGCAGGCGATGATGGCGCTGGCTGACGGACCGGGTTACCTCGGCGCGGACGGCAAGACGGAGTTTGCCTATGCTCATCCGCTGTTCTGGGCGCCGTACTCGATCATCGGAGACGGCGGCGGGCGTTAAGGAAGGACAGGCAAAGTGTCTTTCGAAGGAAGGCGCCGTGCTGTAGACTTGCGGCATTGCGGTTGAGGAGATTTAAGATGCGACGCTCGTTGTTGCAGGTTGCGGTCCTCGCTAGCGGTTTTGCCTGGGCGGCTGCGATGCCGGCGAGCGCCGGCACGGTCCTTATTTCCGCCGATGAGGCCAAGCTTCCTCCGCCCGCAGGCGCGGTCGCTGTTGCCACCCGCGGCATCACACGTGGACCCAAGATTGCCTATGTCGCGACTGCCGATCCGGCGAAATCGCCGATGCGCCTGCAACTGAAGTTCGAGTCCTTCGGTGGCTCCAAGATCGATACCGATTCACTCAAGGTGACTTATATCAAGAATCCGGCGGTTGATCTGACGCCGCGGCTGAAGCCATTCGTGAAACCGGACGGGATCGACATGCCCGATGCTGAATTGCCGGCCGGCGATCACGTCATTCGCGTGGATGTGAAGGATTCGGAAGGCCGCACCGCGAGCACCAGCTTCACCCTCAAAGTCGCTCCCTGAGCCGCATGCCGGCGCATTGCCCTTTTTGCGCACAGCCCACCGCAGCCGAGGCGCTGGTGTGCAGCTCGTGTTCGCGTGACATCACGATTCCGGAATCGCTGATCGCTGAGCGCGACGACCTGCTGCGCAAGCGCGCGCTGGCCAGCGAAGAGCTTGTGCAGGCGAAGGCGGAGCTCGAGGCGCTCCGGCTCCGCCAGCGCCTCACACTGCGGCGGAACTGACATGTCCGGGCCCAAACCTCACGCAACGGCATTCTGATGGAATGCCCTTTCTGCGCCGAGAAGGTGAAAGACGAAGCGCTGGTCTGCAAGCACTGCTCGCGCGATCTGCGGGTGGTCCGTCCGGTGCTTCGCGAGATCGATGGCATCGTTGCGGATATCGAGAAGATCAGACGCGAATTCGATAACGTCAGCGCGCGCCTCTACCGGCGGCGTCATCCTGTCAGATCGTTCGCGGTTCACAGCATCGGCTACATTCTGGTCCCGGCGATCCTGCTGGTCGCGGCGCATGTCATCGTGACCATCTTGCTGAATGTATCGCCGCTCTATCTGCGCATCGCCTCGGTGATCATTCCGTTGCCGTTCGGCTTTGCCATCTACGCGATCCAGAAGATCGGATATCGCGGTGCCGCGCTCGTCGGCATCCTCACGGCGCTGCTCAGCGTGTTCTGCATGCTGACCGTGACGGGCCTGAACGATCATGTTCCCATTCTGCCGAGGGGGTGGGTGGAATGGCGCGAGGTGCTCGAATACTCGGCGAGCATCGCGCTGGCGTTCCTCACCGGAAACATCCTGGGAATTCTGATACTTCAACTTCTGGCCAGTTCGCTCTCGCAGGTCGACCGGCCGAATATCGCGGCCTACCGTATCGCGCGTCTCCTGGGGCCGTATGTCGGGGAGGATCAGCTCCGGCGCCGGGCGCGGATTATTCAGGAATTGATGCGCACGGCAGGTCCGCTGCTTGGCATCTTGTCCACAGCGGCCGGGTCGATATATGCGGGCCTCAAAGGTATCCTGGGTACATAACTGCCCATTGGCGGCCGCCGGCGGAGTTCCATCGGGCAAAAGCCCGTGTCATTCCCGCAACGCTGCAATGAATTCGACAGGCCAAGCTCCTGAAAACGCGCAAAATTGCGCCAAGATCACGGAGTTGAGTAGTTGGGCGGTTAGCGAATTCTTGATAGTCGGGTGTCACCATGGTTGGCTAGGCACCGTAGGATCAGGATTCGATTGAGCCGTGATTCGTGCGGTAACTGAGGTGACGGGTCTTTTTTGGTACGGTTTTTGCTCCTATCTACACATCATCTCGGTGTGTGCCGGGATGGGGCGAGCCCCTAAAACAAGATCGAGCGGCGGACGGAGATAGGAATGAGCAAGGTCGGTACGAGCGATTCAAAGAACACTCTCTATTGCTCGTTCTGCGGGAAGAGCCAGCATGAAGTCCGCAAACTCATTGCGGGCCCGACGGTATTCATCTGCGATGAATGCGTCGAACTGTGCATGGACATCATCCGCGAGGAGAACAAGTCGTCGCTGGTGAAGTCGCGCGACGGCATTCCGACGCCAAAGGAAATCTGCAAGGTTCTGGACGACTACGTGATCGGTCAGCAGCACGCCAAGAAGGTGCTCTCGGTCGCGGTTCACAACCACTACAAGCGTCTGAACCATCAGACCAAGCACAACGATGTTGAGCTGGCGAAGTCGAACATCCTCCTGATCGGCCCAACCGGCTCGGGCAAGACCCTGCTCGCGCAGACGCTCGCCCGCATCCTCGATGTGCCGTTCACGATGGCCGACGCCACGACCCTCACTGAGGCCGGTTACGTCGGTGAGGACGTCGAGAACATCATCCTGAAGCTGCTCCAGGCTGCCGATTACAATGTCGAGCGGGCGCAGCGCGGCATCGTCTACATCGACGAAATCGACAAGATTTCGCGCAAGTCCGACAACCCGTCGATCACCCGCGACGTGTCGGGTGAGGGCGTGCAGCAGGCTCTGCTGAAGATCATGGAAGGCACCGTGGCTTCCGTGCCGCCGCAGGGTGGCCGCAAGCATCCGCAGCAGGAGTTCCTGCAGGTGGACACGACCAACATCCTCTTCATTTGCGGTGGCGCTTTCTCGGGCCTTGAGAAGATCATCTCCTCGCGCGGCCGGACCACCTCGATCGGCTTCGCCGCTCAGGTTCTGGCGCCGGAAGACCGCCGCACCGGTGAAATCTTCCGCGAGGTCGAGCCGGAGGATCTGCTGAAGTACGGCCTGATCCCGGAATTCGTCGGACGTCTGCCGGTGGTGGCGACGCTCGAGGATCTGGATGAGGCTTCGCTCAAGAAGATCCTGACCGATCCGAAGAACGCGCTGGTGAAGCAGTACCAGCGGCTGTTCGAGATGGAGAACATCGAACTGACCTTCGCCGACGAGGCGCTTGGCGCGGTGGCCCGCAAGGCCATCGAGCGCAAGACCGGCGCGCGCGGGTTGCGGTCGATCCTCGAAAGCATTCTGCTCGAGACCATGTTCGATCTTCCGGGCCTCGAAGGTGTGGAAGAAGTCGTTATCTCGCGCGAAGTGGTCGAGGCGACGGCGCGTCCGCTGTACATTTACGCAGATCGTTCCGATCTCAAGGCGGAAAGCAGCGCAAGCGCCTAACGGGCCGACGGAACCATTCAGGTTTTCAACAGAAACCGGCTGCCGACCCCTCGGCAGCCGGTTTCTTGTCTTCTGCGACATTAGAACAATCCAAGAAAAACCCAAGACTGGCGGGGGTTTCCGCTCTCTTGACACCCCCATATGCGATAGCCACCTAATGATGTGCTGCCGCAACGTCAGTCGACCGAGTCGCAGCAAAAGCTACCCGGGCAGGGAGAGGCCGCACCACGGCCACTGGCTCAAAAGAGCTCTTTCTTTATCCGGCACACAAGGCACCTTGTGGCGGTCGCGTTCAGCGGACTGCGTGCAAGGGGGCGCAACAAAAGGAATATGGGCATGACAACTGCCTCAAAGCCTCGTCCAGTCATCGTTCACGGCGAAAGCCACTCCTATCCGGTGCTGCCGCTTCGCGACATCGTCGTCTTCCCGCACATGATCGTGCCGCTGTTCGTCGGCCGCGAGAAGTCGATCAAGGCGCTCGAAGAGGTGATGAAGAACGATGCGCTGATCTTCCTCGCGACGCAGAAGAACGCGTCCGATGATGATCCGGCTCCGGACTCCATTTACGAGATCGGCACGCTCGCCAGCGTGCTGCAGCTCCTGAAGCTTCCCGACGGTACCGTGAAGGTGCTGGTGGAAGGTCTTGAGCGCGGCAAGGCCGGCAAGTACGCCGACCGTACCGATTTCTATGAAGCCAGCGTCACCGCGCTTGCCGATCTCGATGCGAAGAGCGTCGAGGCGGAGGCCTTGTCGCGTTCGGTCGTCTCCGACTTCGAGAGCTATGTGAAGCTGAACAAGAAGATTTCCGCCGAAGTGGTGGGCGTCGTTCAGCAGATCACGGATTTCGCGAAGCTCGCGGACACCGTGGCGTCGCACCTCGCCGTCAAAATCTCCGACCGCCAGACCATCCTGGAAACGTTGTCCGTCTCCCAGCGCCTTGAGAAGGTGATGGGCCTGATGGAGAGCGAGATCTCGGTGCTGCAGGTCGAGAAGAAGATCCGCTCGCGCGTCAAGCGCCAGATGGAGAAGACCCAGCGCGAGTACTACCTCAACGAGCAGATGAAGGCGATCCAGAAGGAGCTCGGCGACGACGAAGGCCGCGACGAACTTGCTGATCTCGAAGAGAAGATCAACAAGACCAAGCTCTCGAAGGAAGCTCGCGAGAAGGCGGCGCATGAACTGAAGAAGCTGCGGCAGATGTCTCCGATGTCCGCCGAGGCGACGGTCGTGCGCAACTATCTCGACTGGCTGCTGTCGATTCCATGGGGCAAGAAGTCCAAGGTCAAGAAGGACCTCGTTGCCGCGCAGGAAGTGCTCGACTCGGATCACTACGGGCTTGAGAAGGTCAAGGACCGCATCGTCGAGTATCTCGCCGTGCAGTCCCGCGCCAACAAGCTGACCGGACCGATCCTGTGCCTCGTCGGCCCTCCGGGCGTCGGCAAGACCTCGCTTGGCAAGTCGATCGCGAAGGCGACCGGACGTGAGTTCGTGCGCGTGTCGCTGGGCGGCGTGCGGGATGAAGCGGAAATCCGCGGACACCGCCGCACCTACATCGGCTCGATGCCCGGCAAGATCATCCAGTCGATGCGCAAGGCGAAGACCTCGAACCCGCTGTTCCTGCTGGACGAGATCGACAAGATGGGCGCCGACTTCCGCGGCGATCCGTCGTCGGCTTTGCTTGAGGTCCTCGACCCCGAGCAGAACGGCACGTTCAACGATCACTACCTCGAGGTGGATTACGACCTCTCCAACGTGATGTTCATCACGACCGCGAATACGCTCAATATTCCCGGACCGCTGATGGACCGCATGGAGATCATCCGCATCGCCGGCTACACCGAGAACGAGAAGGTCGAGATCGCCCGCAAGCATCTCATCCCGAACGCGATCGCCAAGCACGGCCTGAACTCGAAGGAATGGTCGATCGACGACGAAGCGCTGTTGTTCCTGATCCGCCGCTACACCCGCGAGGCGGGCGTGCGTAACCTCGAGCGTGAGATTTCGACACTGGCCCGCAAGGGTGTGAAGGAACTCATGATCTCGAAGAAGAAGTCGGTGAAGGTGACCGCGGCCGTTGTCGAGGAGTTCCTCGGTGTGCCGAAGTATCGCTACGGCGAGATCGACAGCGAGGACCAGGTCGGTGTTGTGACCGGTCTGGCGTGGACCGAGGTGGGCGGCGAGCTGCTGACCATCGAAAGCGTCATGATGCCCGGCAAGGGCCGCATGACGGTGACAGGCAACCTGCGCGACGTGATGAAGGAGTCGATTTCGGCTGCTGCGTCCTACGTCCGCTCGCGAGCGATCAACTACGGCATCGAGCCGCCGCTGTTCGACCGCCGCGACATCCACGTGCACGTGCCGGAAGGCGCTACGCCGAAGGATGGTCCGTCTGCCGGTGTCGCGATGACGACGTCCATCGTCTCGGTGCTGACCGGCATTCCGATCCGGCACGATGTCGCCATGACCGGCGAGATCACGCTGCGGGGCCGGGTGCTGCCGATCGGCGGTCTGAAGGAGAAGCTGCTTGCGGCCGCGCGTGGCGGCATCAAGACGGTCTTCATTCCTGAGGACAACGCCAAGGACCTCACGGAGATTTCCGACGCCATCAAGGGCGGCATGGAAATCATCCCTGTCGCGCGGATGGACGAAGTGCTGGCCAAGGCGCTGGTGCGGGTTCCGACCCCGATCGTCTGGGAAGAGGACGTCAAGGCGCTGGCAACGCCTGAGGCCGATGAGACCACAGGCGGCCTGACCACTGCGCACTGAGCGATACGCGGAATTGATGATAAAACGGCGCCTTCGGGCGCCGTTTTTTATGTCCGATGCCCTCAAATGACGGCGATGCCGGGTTGCGCCGAAGGTGTCCGCCCGGCTAAAACACGCGGGCATCGTCGCTCGTTCGGCGAACATTGAGGGCGGCTAGCTCAGCTGGTTAGAGCATCTCGTTTACACCGAGAGGGTCGGCGGTTCGAATCCGTCGCCGCCTACCATATTTTGTTTTTCCAACACCCGTTCCCACGCAAGTTATTCGCGGCTTTCCCGAATGAAGCAGCCACTTTTCATAGCGGCAGGCCCAGCTATGGCGGCAAGCACGGCGGAGGAACGAAATGCCGGGCTGGACGGCCTTCGCGGTTATGCTGCGATCGTTGTCGTCGTCTTTCACTCGGTTCTTGGGCTGGACGCGACACAGATCGAGAGAATCCTGGCGCGGCCACTGGTCGAATTTTGATCCCTACGAAGGATTAACAAAAATCTTTCTGAAGATTTTCGACGGCGAAGCAGCCGTCATGCTGTTCTTCGTCTTGAGCGGTGCGGTTCTGTTTCGGAGCCTGATGCGCGAGGAGGACGGGATCGGCGGTGTCGCCGTGAAGTTTTACGTTCGCCGCGTCTTCCGGATTTATCCGGCGCTGTTTGTCTGCCTTGTCGCCTGTTCACTGGCTTTCGCGGCCAGCGGGCGCGGGATCACACTCGACGATTTTATCAGCAACGCGCTGCTTTATGATTTCAAGGTGAATGGCGCGACCTGGACGCTGAACGCCGAGATGATTGCGCCGTTGTTTCTGCTCCTGTCCTATCTGGGATATCGGGCGGGCAAAGAATGGGGACTGGCGTTTGTCGCTTTCGGCCTGATGTATCTGCTCGAATTACCTCAGCTTGACGGTTATCTCACGTATTTCAGGGGCTCCTGGTATTGTTTCGCGCTGGGGGCTCTCATTCCGACAAGAGCTGGCAGGGCGGTCGCGTCAGCGCTCCCGACATGGTCATGGATCGGCGCAATCGCCTGCGCGATTGTTCTTCGCTGGCCGCTGCGGGAGGCTTCGATCGCCGTGCTTGTCGCGATGGTTTACTATCGCCGCACACCTGCGATCGAGGCGTTTCTGTCCGGCAGCATCTCGCAATTCCTCGGCAGGATCAGCTTCAGCTTCTACCTTTTCAACGTGCTGTTCCTGGAGTTGATTTGCGACCGGGTGCGTCAATATCCATGGGCGGCGGCGCATCCTCTGGAGGCGGGTATAGGTGTCGCTGCCGTCGTCATCGCGTGCACCATTCCCGTGGCCCGGATCTCGTGGACCTGTATCGAAATGCCCTTTAATCGCCTCGGACACCGTTTGACTGGCCGGTCGCGCATCACGTCCGCCGCTCAGCCGGCAGTGCCATGATGGATCGCGTCACGAACCGGAGTCATGGCGCCGCCATCTTGACGGCCTAGACATTCTTTCAAGCGGACTATTCCTCGTTTCTTTCCACTGCGGAGTTTCAGATGAAGTACTTCCTTTGCCGCTTCGTTCCTCCGGGGCCGGACTTCCTCAAGACCATGACCCCCGAGCAAAAGGTGCTGATGAAATCGCACGGCGAGTTCTTGCAGGCCTTGCTGGAGCAGGGCGGCGTTCTCGCGCACGGGCCGGTGGCCGATCCGGCGGGCGGCTGGGGCATGTCGCTGTTTGAAATGGCCGACGACGAGAGCGCCGACGATGTCCGCGCCATCGTTGCGGAGGACCCGATGGTCAAGGCCAACATCGGCGCACGCTATGAGGTGCTGCCGATGCTTCAGTTGCGGATGCGGGGCTAGGGCACTTCGAATCAACGGATGTATGGTTCTGTCCCACCTCTCCCGTGGGGAGAGGTCGACGCGCGAAGTGCGGCGGGTGAGGGCGTAGAATCTCTCGATAGACCTAGAGCCCCTCACCCCAACCCTCTCCCCACTGGGGAGAGGGAGCACATCTGATGTCGAACTATGCTTGCGCTAGCGCCTCGTCAGGGTGAACTGCGATTGCGTCAGCCGGCACGGCTTGCCGTCCGCGCAATCGGCAAGCGCGATCAGCTTCGCGCTGCGGACGAGACGCTCCTTTGTATCCTCGGAGCGGTGCGGCGTCAGCACGCTCATCGCGGTGCGCAGCGAATCCGCGATCTCGTCGTTCGCCTTGGCGTCGGTTCTGTCGGTGAGGACAGCGACATCGATGATGTCGTGGTTGCGTGCATCGATGTCGACAAAGACCAGGCCGATCGGCAGCGGTGCGAGCGCCACATTGTCAAACCTGCAGGTCCATGCGTTCTGACATTGCGACAGCAGGCGGCGCCCCTGCGGCTTCCACAGGCATTCCGGTTTGGCATTCGCGCGCACGAGGCAGACCGCGATGTCCGGCGCGGCGTTGAGATTGAGCTTTGAATTGCCAAGCCGCGGCACGCCGTCCCATGGGCTGCCGTTGGCCTTGGTAGCATCGGCCGTGACCGTCATGTCGAAGCGCGGCTCCTGCGCCTGTGCGCTGAGCGGCACAAGGAGAGCGAACGCGAGCAGCGCGGCGAGGCGGTTCACAATCCGGATCATGCCTTTTCCTCCCATATCGCTGCGAGATGCACGATGGTCCGCACCGCCGCTTCCATGTCCTGAACGCTGACCCATTCGAGGCGCGAGTGGAAGGCATGTTCGCCGGCGAAGACGTTGGGACAGGGCAGTCCCATGAAGGACAGCCGCGAGCCATCGGTGCCGCCGCGAATGCTGCTGAGGACCGGCTGAAGCCCCGCGCGATCAATCGCTTCCAGCGCGTACTCGACCACTTGCGGATGGCGGTCGAGAACTTCCTTCATGTTGCGGTACTGTTCCTTGACCTCAAAGGTATAGGACGAGTGCGGGAAGTCCTTCATGGCGCCGCGCACGATGTCCTCCAGCAGCGCCTCCTTTTCCTTCAGGCCCTGCACGGTGAAGTCACGCACGATCAGCGACAGCACGGCGCTGTCGAGGCCGCCCTGAAGCCCGACCGGATGCAGGAAGCCTTCACGGCCCTCGGTGGTTTCCGGGGCAAGGTCCTTCGGCAGCCGGTCGACGATGCGGGAGGCGATCTTGAGCGCGTGCTCCATCTTCCCCTTGGCGAAGCCCGGATGGATGCTGACGCCCTGGATGGTGATGGTCACACCATCCGCCGAGAACGTCTCGTCCTCGAGGTGGCCCGCGCTTTCGCCATCAATGGTGTAACCGAAGGCAGCGCCGAGCTTCTTCAGATCGACCTTGTCCGCTCCGCGGCCTATTTCCTCGTCCGGCGTGAAAAGAATTTTGATCGCGCCGTGTTTTATCTGTGGATTGGCGATCAGGACCTGAACCGCATCCATGATTTCGGCGACGCCGGCCTTGTTGTCGGCTCCGAGCAGCGTGGTCCCGTCGGTGGTGACGATGTCGCTGCCGATCTGGTCTTTGAGCGCGGGATTGTCCGCCGCGCGAATAACCTGCGACGGATCGGCGGGCAGAACGATGTCTCCGCCCTGATAGTTGCGCACGATCTGCGGCTTCACATCCTTCCCGGTGCAATCCGGCGAGGTATCCATGTGCGAGCAGAAGCAGATCACAGGGACGGTCTTGACGCTGTTGGCGGGCAGCGTCGCATAGACGTAGCCATGCTCGTCCATGTGCGCGTCGGTGAGGCCGAGATCGCGCAACTCCTGCGCGAGCAGGCGGCCGAGGTCTTTCTGCTTCTCGGTGGACGGGCAGGTGGGTGATGACGCGTCCGACTGGGTGTCGATGCGCACATAGCGCAGGAAGCGGTCGAGAACGGTGTGGGAGAAATTGATCGCCAAAATTTGCTCCGTCATCCTGAGGTGCGAGCCGCGTTTGCTGCGAGTCTCGAAGGATGCGCGGCATGGGCGCCGCGCCGTCGCCCTTCGAGGCCTTCGCTCCGCTACGGCACCTCAGGGTGACGGCGAGCGATACGCAATGCTGTTGTGTTTACTTAACCCACAGATGTAAAAGCGCCACCCAAAAGAAAACGCCATCCCGGCGGAGCCGGAATGGCGTCAGGGCCTTTAAAGTCTGGATGCCGGGTTTAGACGGCTTCCTTCAATTCCTTGGCAGCGCGGAAGGCAACCTTCTTGCTCGCCTTGATGTGGATCGCTTCGCCGGTTGCCGGGTTGCGGCCCATGCGGGCGGCGCGCTTGCGGACCTGGAGGATGCCGAGGCCGACGATGCGGATACGCTCGCCCTTCTTGAGGTGCTTGGTGATCTTGGTGACGAGGTCGCCGAGGATGGTTTCAGCGGTCTTCTTCGACAACTCGTGCTCTTCGGCGAGAGCGGCGGCAAGGTGCTTCAAAGTGACGGTCGCTGGGGTAGTTGCTTTCTTTGCCATATTTGGCCCTCCTCGTGGATACTAGGCTTCACAAAACTAACGGTACATCAGGGCTTATTTGATTCGGGAGCGTCCTGACTACGAGTTTTGCCCGTAAATAGCGCCTTATTTAAATCGGCGGTGGAAAAGAGCCTGACACACAAGGGGAAATGCAACAACACCCTCGCAAATGTGGCCTCGGAACGGGCGTGGCGTGTCGGCCCGATCCCGGACGGACGGCGTAGTCCGGCGTGACCGTGCGAAGTAGGAACTGATTGTTTTTATGAGATAATTTGGCGCGAGAGACGGGGCTCGAACCCGCGACCTCCGGCGTGACAGGCCGGCGCTCTAACCAACTGAGCTACTCCCGCAAGGCCGCATCAGCGGACCGCAGGGTCCCGGACTTAAAGGTGCCGCCCTGCCAAGTCAAGCACTGCAGACTTTTTACACGATCAGTCTGTGACCGCGCTGAGTACGGAGCGAAATTGCGCCGCAAACCTCGCGCCGTGCTTCTGTTCGAAGCTGTCGTGGGCGTTCCGCCAGAGCGGATAAGCCTTGTCGAGGAGGGAGCGGCCTTTTCGCGTGAGCAGGATGTCGCGGCTGCGACGGTCTTCCTTTGAAACCCTGACGTCGACGAGGCCATCGCGTTCGAGGGGGCGGAGGTTCTTTCCCATCGTGGTGCGATTCATCACCATCAGCTCGGCCAGTCGGTTCACCGACAGGCCGCCTTCCTTGTTCAGCGCCATCAGGAGCATGAACTGCGTCACCCGCACGCCTGAGGGCGCAAGCGCGGCGTCGTAGATCTGTGTCATGCGGCGCGCCGCCTTGCGCACGGCGAAGCAGTTGCACGTGTCCAGTCCCGGTTGCGCCATGACCTGTCCGCTTCCTGTTTCAAGAGTTCCGGCCGTCGCGGCCGGGGATCAAAAAATAGGTGAACATTCTCCTGTTTTTGTCAAGCCATTGCCAAAGATCGGCTTGGATAATAAGAGCATATGCTCCTAATATCTGGAGGAGATGAAAATGAGCGATTTGATGCTGGTGACGGGCGCGACGGGGTCGACAGGGAAGGCCGCCGTTCGCGAATTGAGACAAGCGGGCGCCAGGGTACGGGCGTTCGTTCACAGGGATGACGCGCGGGCCGATGCGTTGCGGGACCTCGGTGCAGAGGTGATGGTCGGCGATCTGCTGGACCTCGCTGCCGTGCGGGCCGCCACCACGGGCGTGACGGCAGCTTATTTTGTCTATCCGATCCGGAGTGGACTGGTCGATGCGACAGCGTATTTCGCGCAGGCGGCTTCAGAAGCGGGTGTGACGTTCATCGTGAACATGTCGCAGATTTCGGCGCGTTCGGATGCCAAGAGCAACGCGGCTCGCCAGCACTGGGTCTGTGAACGAATGCTGGATCGGTCCGGCATTCCGGTCGTGCATCTGCGCCCGACCTTCTTCGCCCAGTGGCTTTTGTATTTCGGCCGCGGCAGCAGGATAGCTTCGACGGGCCAGATCGTGCTGCCGTTCGGGGAGGGGCGTCACGCGCCGATCGCGGGAGAAGATCAGGGGCGGTTGATCGCTGCAATTTTGAGGGACCCGGCACCTCATGCCGGAAAGACCTATCCTCTCTATGGTTCCACCGAAATGAACCACCATGAGATCGCTGCACAGGTCAGCACGGTGCTCGGCAAGAAGATCAGCTACACCGCGCAGTCCATTTCGGACTTCAAGGCGCAGCTTGAAAGCCTGAATGCGCCGCAGCACCTGGTTCAACACCTGTGCGAGGTGGCGCAGGACTATCAGGACGGCATCTTCGCCGGCACCAACGATATCATCGAGCGTGTCACAGGCCGTCCGCCTCTGACGGTTCCTGAGTTCGTCGAACTCCACCGGGCGGAATTTTCCGCCTGACGTCGGCCGGTCCCGGACGGCGCGTGCCGCACGGGGCCGGACCGTCCGCTCATACGGCCCCGCCACGGGCATCCCCAGCCATCCAGTGTGTGATTTAGAGAATTTCTCGGTTAGTTGCGAAAAAGGGCCGCCAATGGCGGGCTTTTCACGCGAGGTCATTCTCTACAGAGACCGATTTTGCGGCAACGCGACTGTAATCGACCAGTATTCTCCGACCGTCTGACAAATATTCCCGTTTTCAGAGAACCAAGGTTGGAGACCAGTTCGATAGAACTGAGTGCTGGCCAGAAGGGGCGATAAAACCCGTCTCAACTGCGCCTCCGCGATCAGCTGCGCCAAAGTGTCCGCGCTAGGCCCGCTCTTGACCGCGAAGAAAATCGTTGAGTTCTTGTAAGGCAAGAAAACTTGTTAAGCGGCTTGCATGGAAACAAGTTCTGCACCACGGGCTAAGCCCCGACCGGGATCGAGAAACGGCAAATTCTTCGCACGAGATCGCGAAAGCAAAGCAGCGATCGATACATCGCAGATCGCGGCTATTTGCTGTGCAATGTAGCGTAGAATCGCTTCTGTGCGCCCGGCGTCGGCTCGTACTTGAAGCACTCCTGGTATTTTTCGATGGCCTGCATCACGCCAAGTAGGGCCGGAGCGGAAAAAGCTTGTGTTTGCCCCGTTGCCCAATGCGAGACGAAGTTGCCGATGATGGTGGCCGAGTGCATCTGCAACGCCTGCTTCTGTGCGGGTTCGAGGATCAGGCTGCCCGCTCGGTCTTCGAGCTCGACCGCTGCTTTTATCGCATTGAGATACTCGCCAGGCGTTCGTTTATCGTCGCCAAAAGCGAGGTCAGGTGGCACGGGAATACGGCATTTGTCGATAACCGTTTGGAGGACATATTCGAGATATTGGCGCAGCCGGGGCGCGGCGTCGTCGACCCGCCCCTGATTCAATAGGGTGTTTGTCGCATCCCGAACCTTGTTGACCGCGCCCGACTGCAAGAGGACCGCTGTGTGTGCCGTCCCCTCGAGACGTTGGTGGGACCAGTCAGGCGAGCCGGAGTGTTTATTGAAGAGCTTTTCCAGCAGCGTGTCGTGGCTCAACAATATTACCTGTGGCCCGTCGGCTTGTAGAGGCCGTGCGAACTGTAAGCGGATGACCTCGACCAGGTGGTGCTGATGGCCGGCATCGAAACTCGATGTGACGTCGTCGAGCACCATGAAGCGCGGCGCGCCTCCATAGAGCGAGGCAGCGGCGAGATAAACAGAAACGGCAAAGGCGTTCCGATAACTTTCGGACAGCAGTGCTTGTGCCGACACGTCCCGGAGGGTCCAGAAGGTCGCCAAGCCGATCGTGAGATCTTCCATTCCCGGGGGCTTCCGAAGGATAGGCGTTACCGGGCTGAACATGATCTGATTGAACAAGGTTTGGCAAAGCGGCTCGACCCTGGCAAGGCGGGCCGAGGCCATTCCGGATTCGGCCTGTGCGAAGCTCGAGTTCGCGTTGTCGAGAAAAGTCTTCAGGCGTGCTACACGTTGGGCGCGCGAAGCAAGTTCCGTCGCGTCTTTTTCTGCCGTTTCAAGCGCCATCCAATTCTTTTGAAGCCGTTGTGCCGCTTCGATGGCGCGTGTCACCGCCACTAGAGACGGCGGCATGGTCTGCGACAACGCCGCGCTCTCGTCGGCGAGTCGCTGGATTTCGGCCTCTGTCCTGGTCCGGATGGTCGCAAGATGGGTTTCAAGGGCGGTGACTTCTGCACTCGCTATCGTTCCTTCTTCGCCGGAGCGCTTCAGTCGCGCAAGGAGCAACGCCTCTTCCTCGCCGATGGTCAGCTTTTCAACCTCTTCCAGTTCGGACCAGCCCTTGGCGGTCCATTCGGTGGCCAGTGCGAACGTCGCTTTTTCTACGGCATCATACTGGCTGAGTTTATCCTGCACATGATCGTGCACGGAGATATCGTGTTCCACTCCGCAGGTGGGGCAGAGATTTGGGGACGGCCAGTCGCCCGCCGACATGACTTCGTCGCTCAGCTTGTAGAGCCGCTGAAGCGCCTCGCCTGACGTTGCGGCAAGCGCTTCTTCACGTGCTCGTGCAAGGCCACGTAACGTCTGGACGTCATCGCTGGTCGGGGCTTCTTTGTTCGCTGCCTTCCAGCGCGTCTCCGTTTGGATCAGTATAGCGAGGCGTTGCCTTTCAGCTCCGCCTTCCGCCGTGTTGACGGCCGCATGACAATCGTCGCTGCTGATCTGCATGAAGTTTCGGTCGCTGCAGAGCGAGGATAGGGTCGGAATGGCCTTTAAGGACGCATGACAGCGCGCTTGCGCCTCGGTTGAATCAGTCTGGCTCCCGAGCTCTTCCTGAACAAGGACTTCGTAGTCTGTCGCAATCGCGGTTCGCGTGGCGGTAATGGCTCGATCAGCGCCAGCTTTTTTTGCGGCTTGTGCGCTGGTGTCGAAGTGCGAGTTAAAGGAGCGGGTTTGGCAAAGCTGTTGGAGCTGTTGCCGTAGCGCCGAGTATCGCGCCAGCCCCAACAGCCCGGAGAAGGAGCGCCCCCGATTGAGTGCCGTCTCGTCCATGAAACTTTGGAAGGTTTGCCCATCAAGGAGGACGAATTCTCGGTTCAATTCGGCGAGCAGGACTTCCGCGTCGGGATGGCCGGTCACGCTTCGTTGGCCGGCCGCGTTGCGCGTGATCGTTAACGTCACGGCGGTTCCGCCATTGTCGGGCCGCAAGGTCAGTTTGACGGTACCGACTCCTGCCGGGTGAAATCGGTTGAGGTAGTAATCTTGACCGCGTTCGGCCTGAAGCAACCGGTCCAATTTGTCGATCTTGCCTCGTAGCGCAAAGCTCAGGGCGTCATAGATCGAACTCTTGCCGACACCGTTTGGCGCGGAAATCGAGCTTACACATTCCGGCTTGAATTTGAGGGCAAGCGGCGCGCCTTCGTTGTTGATGCCGCGAAATCCCTCGATTTCCAGCCCCTCGAGAAACCAATGGATGGCGGTGGGAGGCGGAGTTGCTGGAGCGAGCGGAGCGCCGGGTGGCATGCCTTGAGGTTGGCTGTTTGGGGTGGATTGTTCGTGTGACGACGGCGGCGCCGCAAGAGCGGCATAAAGTGCATCGAGCAACGCACCCTTGTCTTGTTCGCCGATGGCCAACGTGGAAAGCGCGCCCTTTAAAATGAGGCCGGCGACGGCATCTAGCCTTGCGAGCTCGGTCGAGAAATCCGCGATATTTTGGTCAAATGTGGACGTGTCGCTGAAAGCGAATTGAATAGTTCTTGGCATGTTTTCTCCCCACGTCGACGGTATCACGGCGCGGAATGAATTTCACCAAGCTGACTAGGTAAATGAGCAACAGCCCGCTCGCAACTATAGTCCCGGCGTGTGGCCAACGCTGAGATTTGGATTCCAGCGCCATCACCGGGCTTGCGGTTGGGTATCAAGAAAGGTTCAATCAACGAGATCGGGTCGTTGGCGTCCCGAAACTAAAAAGGGATTCCGTGAGCGATCTGTTCGGTTGCGTGCCACCCGGGGCCTTCAGGATCTTCACCGGTCGCCATGCCATGGCGGCGGAAGCCGCGTTACTGCGGCTCAGCACCACGCATTTCGGCGAAATGGCCATGGAGAATCCCGAGCGCGACCAGGTCAAGAATTCGATCGCCGCGGCCATCGAGGGAATGCCGACACCGCCGCCGACTGCCGACGAACGCGATGGGGACGAGCCGGAAGCGGCGTCGTCGGACTACCTCTATCTCAAGATGCGCGAGGGCGGTTGGCTGGTCGAGGAGTCGGACCGCTGGCTGATCCGAGTATCGATGCCGGAAGGCTACCGCCGACTGATGACGGTCCTGCGCGACCTGAAGGAAAACGTCGCTAAGAGCTTTACAGGACTGGTCTCGCAGGTCTCTTCATTAATCGGCGCGGCTGCGGATGATCCGACGATGCACGCCACCAACATCGACGCAGCGTGGCAAACGGCTGTCGGATTTCGACGGCATATGGCCGGCATCGACGCGGCATTGCTGTCCGTGACGCGACGGCTCAACTCCGCCGACGGAATGGACGATTCCGTCGACGTGTTCTTCGCTGAATTCGTCGGCAATATCCTGATCCGCGACTGGACCAAGATACTGTCCCAGAATAACCCGTGGCGATCCCGACATCACGTGACCCGCGCCGTCCGTGAGATCCTTAGCTCGGCGACGGCGATGGAGAAGGCAATGGCCGCCTACGTCGAGGCCGGTCATGCGGCGACGGTAGGCGAAGCCGAGGCGCTGATCCGCAGGCGGCTCGCCGAGATATCGACCTCTTTCGACGATATCGAGCGCTTGCGTGTCCGCATCGACCAGGGTCAGGTCGGCATCGAAGGACGCATCCGGGATATCCTCCGGTTCATCGGCCGCAATCCGGCAACCATCCGCGAACGCGTCGAGTCTTGCCTCGAGGAACTGGCGCTTCTCGACGATCACGTCGAGCTTCCCTGCGTCCTGCCGCTTCTCAACTGCCTCGAGCCGGTGGGCGAATCCCGTTTTCCCGAGGCCAGGGAGCCCCTGCCACCTCCGGAGCCCCGCGTCCTCCGGCGGCCGGCTGAAGATCCCTACCGGAAGCGCTTCATCCAGGATTGCCGCGCGTTCGACCTCGCCTCCGAACCGACCGCTGGACATGCGCTCGCCTACCTCGGTTCGGCGGGCGGCGGCGACGCGGTTGCTCTCGCGCCGACGACCGCCAAGGACTGGTTCACCTGGCGGTACATCGCTCTTCTCGCGCTAACCGGCCGCGGTCGTCGCATCAAGGGTTGGCTTCTCGCCCCCGCCGACGGCGTCGCTTCGTGCGGCTACGGTGAACTGCCCAACTTCACCGCCACCAGGATCACGGAGCCCCCGCGATGAACGCGCTGTCGGGATTGTTGGAGTACGAAGAGGTCCTCGCCAGGACCCGCTATCCGAAGGTCGCCATCCAGCGCGCTTTCCGCACCCTGATGCAGCGGCAGTTCATCTTCGGCAACGATTTCGGCTCTAAGGATATCTACGAGCTTCTGATTGACGATCAGGTCCAGCCTTTCGCGGAGCGGTTGTTCGACGTCTTCGGGTGGCGGCTTCAATTCAACACGTCGGGCAATATCAAGATGGTCTGCCTGATGCCTCCGATCGCCGAGGCTCCCGACACGCCGCGGGACAAGCGCGAAGCCCACCAAGCGCAGCCGTTGCGCGTCGACGAGGCAATCGCCATCCTCCTGCTGCGGGCCTATTACGACAACGCGATCCAGAGCACCGGGCTCGTGAACGGCCATGCCCCATGGCATACCGACGGCCTACACGACCTGTGGAAGGAAAAGACCAGGAAAGATCCACCCGGCAAGGTCCGGATGCTCGATATCCTTCGCTTCCTGAAGAACCACGGCCTCATCCAGGCTTCGCTACCGCCGACCTTCCACGAAGGAATGCCTTTCACCGTCAGGCCGTCGATCAGCCTGGTGGCCGTCTCTGAACCGCTTGGAGCACTGAAACGCTACGCTAGGGAAGCACGCCCCGAATCCGACGCCGGCGGCGAAGAAGGGCCGGGTCAGGAGAAGACCGAAGCATGAGCGAGCCAGAACTCCAGACCCCGCAGATCGTCCGCCTGTCTCTCATCGACTTCTACCTGATCGAGCGGGAGGACATCGAGCTTTCCGGCAATACCGTTTTTTTGGGGCCGAACCGCAGCGGCAAAAGTTCGTGCGTCGACGCGATTCAGACCGGGCTGACCGGCGGTGCGGGCGATCTCGTGGTCTACAACGCAGCGGCGGTTCGGCAGAACCGCCCGGATGCCCACCGGTCGCTTCAGGAATACTGTCTCGGCGTCGTACGACACGACGAGAACGAGAAGGCCAAGGTGGTGCGGAAAAGTTCGCAGACCTGGATTGGCCTCACGTTCCGAACCCATGAGGGCGCGGAGGTCGCCGGCCTCGTACATGTGGTGGCGCACGAACATCGCGAGAGGCCCAACACGCGCTTCATGATCGTGACCGGTGGTGGTGTGACGACCGCAGACCTCGTATTTCTGACCAATGAAGGCGAGATGGCGAAGAATTTCGACCAGGCCGTCGACGGTCTACGGGCAAGCGGACGGAAGGTCGAGGAATGCGACAGCGCCTCCGACTACTCCACCTATCTTCTCAACCTGCTCACCTATGGTTCGTGGCACGCGGACGCGCACTCCTACTACAAGGCGGTGAAGCGCGCGCTGGTCTTCCAACCCGTCGGCGACATCACGGCGTTCATGCGCGCTCATGTCCTCGAAACCGAAATCATCGACATCGGACGGATGCGCGAGCGTCTGGCGTTCTATCGCGAGATCGTCCGCACCATCGACAGCATCAACCGGCAGATCGCCTCTCTCGGTATCGTCGTCGGCCACTATTCGAAGGCGGCCGAGGACGATCGTGAGGCCCGCGGTCGCGTGGCGGCGGCGACTGAGGCCGCCGTCGGTCGTCGCCAATTCGAGATCGACGCTATTGAGGAAAAATTGGTCGGCCTGCGGACCCAGGCTGAGACAGCTGAGGAAAACGAAAGCAAGGCGGATGAGCGTAAGAAGGAGGCCGGCCGGCGCGTCGAGGAAGCCCGCAATTCCCCCGGCACCCAGGCGCTCGAAACCCGCATCCGAAACGCCGAGCGCGATCTCGCCAGCGAGGAGGCGAAGTTGCGCGAAGTCCGCAAGGAGCTCAAGCGCCGCGCTGAGGCCATCGATGCGATCCGCGCCGCCGTAGGCTACATAAGGGACGCCGAAGGCCGCAACGTCCGCCGTGTCGCGGACGCCGGTGCCGACTTCCGACGAGCGCAGGACGACGTCGAGATCGAATCCATGGCTTCCGACGCCGACGCGTTGCAGCGCGTCATCGATGAGGTTGGAGCGAATGCCTTGCGCGAACTCAATCGCGCCCACAGCGCTGCGGCGGCCCGTGAGGATCGAATCATTCGGACGCGCGAGGATCTCAAGCGAAGGGCACGTTCAGAGGCCATCGACCAAGCCGAACTCCGGCAAGAGGCCAAAAATCTTCGCAACGATCTCGCCGATTCCAAGATCATCGCGACGCCCCTCTGCGATCTGATCGACATCAGGGAAGGCAAGGAGGAGTGGCGGAACGCCGTCGAGTCCGTGCTCGGAAACGCACGCGAGGCCATGATCCTGCAGGACGCCGAGCAATACATCGATGCGGTACGGGTGCAGCGGCGTTCGATCCGCAGTGACGGCGTCGAGATCGTCAAACCCTCTGTCTTGACCGCAGGCGCACAAGCGCCGGCCGCAGACTCGCTAGCTGCTGTCGTCGAGGCAGAGAACGCCACTGCGGGTGCCTACGTCAACGCGATGCTGGGACGCATCAGGCGGGTACGCACCGAGTCCGACATCGAGCGAGAGCCAAACGCCGTGACCGCCGATCTCATGCGCGCGACCCGTTTCTCGTCCTACAAGATGCGGCCACCGCGCTTTCTGTTAGTTGGGCGCCGGGGCCGCGCCCAGGCCGCGCAGAACGCGGTGGCAGAGCTTCATCGCCTACACGGAGAGCTGAAGGAAGCCGAAACCGAAAGGAAGGTTTTCGAGACCGCAAAGGACGCCTATCGGACGCTAATCGGACAGTCGGGTGGCTCGCAGACGACGTTGGGGGCGGTCATCGACGGTTTGCGGCTAGCCAAGACAGTCGTGGATGGTTGCCGCAACGAGTTGCAGAACCTGCGCGGGCAGCGTGATCCCGAAAAGGAGCAACAGATCCGCGAACTTGAAGCGGAGCAGGCAAAACGCGAGGACGAATGGTCGTCCGCTCGCGAAGCCGCGCGGAATGCGCACGACGCAGTCACGCGCGCGGAGGAAGAGGCGAAGGTCGCGGAGCAACAGCTCGCGGCTGCCGTGCTCGACTGCGAGGCGAAGGCACTGAGCGAACACGATGCCGCGCAGGAGGTCCGACGGCGCGTTCTAAGCATCCTGATCGAGGCCAAGGACTTCTGGCGCGAGCACAAGCAGACGCTTGAGACGGCCGAGACCCGCGCCGAAGAGAGCCGCGCCGGGGTGGCGCGCGGGCACGAATCATGGGGGCAGCACGCAGCGGACTTCCCGGAGGTGCCGATGCCGGTCCTGAGCGTGGAAGCGTGGCGCGAGCGGCTCGGCGAAGCGCGCGCGATGCGCGATCAGCTGCAGAACTCGACGCTGCTGCACAAGACGGCCGAAGCCGAGGAGGCAAGCCGCCAGCTTTCGGACGCATTCCGCAACGAGTTCGTCAGCCTCTTGGTCCATACCTTCTCGAAGATCCGCGACACGCGCGACGACCTCAATCGTGAGATGGAGCGGCACGAGTTCTACGGCGAGAAGTACCTGTTCAGGATGAACAAGGTCGAGAAGTTCGCGACAATCATCGATCTGGTCGAGCGGGCGACAGAGGATCCCAACTGGGTGATGCCTCCGCTGCATACGCTGGACGTAGATACCGAGCAGGCGCGCGCAATCCGCGCCATCACCGACATGATCGAAAGCGACGATCAGAGCTCACTGAATGATCTGAGCGATCCGAAGGCCTACTGGACATTCGACGTGCTGGTGAAGGACGCAGCCACCGGCGAAACCGTATCGACGCTGAAACAGCGCATGAAGAAGGGGTCCATCGGCGAGGGCGTCGTTCCGCAGTACATCGCCATGGCCGCCGCGGTTTCGTCCAAATCCTCCTCACCAGACCGCAGAAATGGATCGCTCGGGGTTATTTTGCTCGACGACGCGCTCGACGGACTGGACACCGAGCATACGGTGAAGATGTTGAGGTTCATGAGCGGCACCAATCTGCAGATCCTCGCCGCCGCTCCCGATACGAAATCCCGCGTGTTGGCCCATGCGATGGAGACGTTCATCAACGTCGCCCGCGACGGAGACGACATTCACATCGTTCCCGAAAAGGTGTCCGACGCGCTCCGGGACGACCTCGCCGAGGAGGATCCGCGGGTCAAGGGATATGAGTCTTACCGCGAGCGCGCCGTGTCCACGGACGAAACCGTCGCACTTGAGGCGGCGCAATGACGATCTTCGGCGGAGAGATCGCGCGCAAGGCCCTCGTCAGGTTGCTCGAATCCGCAGACCGCAACGCGACTTCGACACGTACCCCGTCGGTCGCCGCCGGAGCTCCGAAGGATCCCTCACCCGTCGTACAGCGGGCATGGCGTGACCGGCTCGAAGCCGCCGAGCGGACCGGCGCGGTCGCGCTAGTGCGCGGAGCAGGCAATCGACGCGCAGTCATCGAACGCGTGCGCCTGCTCGATGCCGAACTGCTGGCGCGCGATCTCGGCGTGACGCGAGCCGGAACGCGCGCAGCAGCCGCGGTGGCGGCGGCGCGGGAGGCCGCAGCGGGCCGTGAAGCGCTCGAAGGAGCGATCGAGGATGCCGTCGAAAAGTGGACGAAGGGGGCCGAGTGGTATCGCCTGCCGGCCGAGCCGGAACTCGCTCGCAGCGTATTCGCCGCCGCCGCCGGCCTGCTCGAGATCGCCTTCGGGACCCATTTCCGCGTCGCTTCCGTCTTGACCTCCGGATCGTCGAAATTCCTCGAGCGGCACGGCGCGGCGGTCTGCGCCATCCTCCGCCGCGCGCTGGCCCTGCCGGACGATACGCGACAGGAGGAGATCTGGGAGATGCTGGGCCTCGTCAAATTCGGTCATCCTGTCTGTCTCCGCGCCCCGGTGCACTTCGCAGACGCCGCGGGGACCGCTGTAAGCGGTCTCGCCGTACCTTGGAGTGCGGTCAACCCTGACCTGGTGGCGAGCTGCGCGCCGAGCGGAGACGAGCCCGCGTTTATCATGACGGTGGAGAACTGGACGAGCTTCAACGGCCAGTGCCGAGACGTCGGACAGGGCGCGGTGGTTTACACGCACGGCTTCCCACCACCGCCGGTCCGCATGCTAGTCGGCCGGATGGCGGCGTTGTGGCCGCACGTTCCGTTCTACCATTGGGGCGACGTCGATGCGGGGGGACTCCTAATCGCAGACTCGATCCGCGAAGCGGCCGGGCGTCCCGTCAAGCTCCATCTAATGACGTCGTCTCTCGCTGAGCGTCATGGCACAAAGCAGAGGCCCCTTTCGAGGGTTGTGGGTTTATCCAGCAGGAACGACGACTTTGGCGAGCTCGCGCGCTATCTTTCAAGTGACTCGTGTCGAACTTTTGAGCAAGAGATATTGAGCCCCAAAGATCCTTTGGAATTTGTGCAATGACTCGGCAGTTTACTGACGGGGAGATCATTGCGGCTATTAAAAGGATCGTAGCAGAGGGGGCGACGCTATCGCGCGACGCCGTCCGCAAGCGCCTTGGCGGCGGGGGTTCAAGCCGCATTTCTGCGATACTCAAAAATTACCGCGACGGAATGCGCGGGGTACCATCGGATCAAGCAAAGACGTTGGTTTCGACCACAGTACCAGTAAATTCTAATACGGCATCATCGGAATCAATTTCTTCTCGTCCAACGCTGATGCCAACCTTAGCTGTCGATCGTCAAACGGACAGAAGGATCGCTCAATTGCAAAGCGAGATCCGCGTGCTCAAGATCCTTTTGGAGTCGGAGCGCAATGCTCGCCGCAACGAGGAGGCCCGATATTGCCAAACGATTGAAGCGTTACAGCGCGAAGTGGAGACCGCTGGTCAGGGCCGGTCCAGTTGCTCGCCCGAAAAAAGTAAAAAGAACACTTCGCAACCGGCCATTCGTTCCAAGTAAACTTCTATAAGGCACATCTCCGCTTACGGTCGCACACGCGCCTTTCGTCCGCTCTTAGCGAAAGCGGGCTTTCCTACTTGATAAAATCGGACGTGCGATTCCGAACATTCGGTTTAGAAGCTAAGTGCCCTGCACTGCCCGGACCACGTGAGGGACAGCGTCTTTGGAATCCGGATGAGCGAAAGTGTTGGCGGTTGCTCGCCCGTCAAAATCGCCTCCGTAATTGCGGGCGCCAGAAATGCATAGCGCAATTCCTGCCGCACCACCTTCGGGTGCAGTTGAACCGAAGTCGCCAGCGCCTCGACGGTGTCGAATTTGTTATTCTTCAGATCGCGCAGCCATGCGTGCGCGCGGACAACCGCCTGGAGGAGCTTTGGATCGGGCTGATCGGTATTGGCTGACGGCGGTGGAGGAGCGGGGCTGTTCTTCACTGGTCCTTGCCACTGGACCTCGATGGTCTCCGTCGCGTCGGCGATATGCGCCGACGACATTGGCTGCATGACGATCGCTATTTTCCGAGGATGAACGACGATCTCAGCTACTGATTCTATAACGTGGTTTTTTAGCTGATCGTCAGGCATCTGCAAATCGAGCGCGAGGCGCTCTCGCATGGCGTTGATGACGATGTCTTCGATTAACTGTGCAGGAATGCGAGCGACTGCACCCGCCTGAATCTTTCTGCCGTGCAGAAGAGCGCGTGAGACATAAAATCGATAACGAATACCGTTCTTGACCGTAAAGCTCGGGCTCATTCGGTTGCCGCGATCATCACGGAGTTTGCCGGCGAGAAGCGCTTCGCCAGCCGAGCGTCTTGTTTGCAGCGTCACGCGGTTCTGGGCCAGAAGCTCCTGTACCTGATCGAAGATCTTGCCATCCAGGATTGGCTTGTGTTCGGCCGGGTACCACTTGCCGCCATGATGCACTTCGCCAAGATAAGTACGGTTCTTCAAGACGTGGGCGAGGGGGCCGTAAGTAAAGGGGATGCCACCCCGATACTTCGGGACTTTGGTGTCTCGCCGTTTAGTAACGATCCCGCGCCGATCGAGGTCCTGCACCAGCAGGCTGAAGGATTTTAACTCCAGATACTGTTTGAAGATGGTTCGGACGATCTCGGCTTCCTTCGGATCGATGACGAGCTTTTTGTTCTTGGCCTCATAGCCGAGCGGAACAGTGCCGCCGGTCCATTTGCCCTTGCGCCGTGAGGCGGCGACCTTGTCCCGAACGCGTTCGGAAGCAAGCTCCCGCTCGAACTGTGCGAACGACAGCAGCACATTCAGGGTCAGCCGCCCCATGGACGAGGTGGTGTTGAACTGCTGGGTCACAGCGACAAAGGAAATGGATCTCCGGTCGAAAGTCTCGACCAGCTTGGCGAAGTCGGCGAGCGATCGGGTCAGGCGGTCGATCTTGTAGACCACAATCACATCAATCAGGCCGGTTTCGATGTCAGCCAGTAACTGCTTCAGGGCAGGGCGATCGAGGTTGCCGCCCGAGTAGGCTGGATCATCATAGGGCCGAGGTAGGACACGCCAGCCCTGCGAGGCCTGACTCTTGATGTAGGCCTCACAGGCTTCGCGCTGGGCGTCGAGAGAGTTGAACTCAAGCTCAAGTCCATGCTCGGTGGATTTACGCGTGTAGATGGCGCAGCGAACCGGTTTGATATTATTTGCGGCCATGTCGCCCTCGCTTCGAGACGGATACCGGGGCCGCCTTGTCGATCTCATTCTTCGTCGTCCGCAGCCCAAAGAACTTCGGACCGTTCCATCGCGTACCGGTGATCCGATTGGCGACCTCCGAGAGACTGGTGAAGACTTCGCCTTGGTAGGCGAAACCCTTGGCTAACACCGTGACCTTGTGGGTCTGGTCGTTCCAGATTCGGACAAGCTCGGAGCCGGGTTTGATCCGCTGTGGCACTTCAAGGCGACCCGTCTTTCCGGAGGCCATCGATCGGACTAGTTGCCCGAGCAGCTTCTTTGCCTCTCGGGAAAGACCGCCATAGGCCTTCTCCTGAATCTGCTGGGCAATACTCCGCCGCAGCAGGTCCGGTCCGAACGCCGGAGGCGGTTCGGACTGGAACCACTCGCGGTACCAGACCCGCAAGGTGGCGATCGGCAGTGAAGCGAGCTGATCAAGCTTGGCCTCCACATCAGGATAAACCGACCGCCCGTTCACTGTCGGGCGGGCGTCCATCACTTGGACCCCGAAGGCTCACCGATCCGGTAACGACGCTCACCATCAACCTTGTCTGAGGTCAGGTTGAGCTTCAGCTTTTTGCGGACGACTCCGGCAAAGAAACCCCGAACCGAATGCTGCTGCCAGCCGGTCGCCTTCATGATGTCGACAATGGTCGTGCCGCCCGGCGCGCGAAGCATCGTAAGCACCGTGGTCAGTTTCGAAGACTCTCGGATCGGTTGCGGGACCGAGGCTTGGAGAGAGGGGCGTTTCGATGGTGTTGAGTGCGCGATAGCTTCGTGGCTGCGCGATGTTAATGGTTTTACGGCGTTGCGCGCGCTTGGGTGTTTTACCCGCGACGAGCGAACTTCTTTTGCAACCTTCGATGGTCGATGTGTTGTTACGATCGGTTTGCGTTTTGCACCGGCTTTGGTGTCCTTGAGTTTCTGGATGTTCATGGGGGCTCCTTCGGGACGAGTGCAACATCAGCGTTGCACTGACCCAACCCGCCGACCGCAATGCGGGGCGGGGAGGAGCCGACGCCGGCCCGGTCAGAACTAGATGGTCTCGGCAAGCAGGCTGCGCTTGATCGCAAGAGCCGCCCTGAACAGGTCCTGTGCCTCGTGCCCGAGTCCCTCAAAATCCGCCAGAATCTGCACCGCGCGGCTTACATTGCCAGCGCGGGCGCAGATTTCGGCAGCTTGCGCGATGCTATGGGCTTCTTCCAGCTTGGCCCGGACTTCCGATATGAGCGCTGCGACGACGTGCTTTTCTGGGATTTCGGTCATGGGAGGTTCCTTTTAGACCACCACACATGCTCCGTTTTCCGCCGAAGTCGAGCGGAATTGCGAGCAATCTTATGGCTCTTTTAGAGCTCGTCTGATCATCTTTGGATCGTTACCAGTATCGGATATTCAACCGGCCGCTTTGTCTTTCCCGCCTTTGGGCCAACGGTGTCGTCCCGATCCGTGATCGCCGCTATCGCTTGCTGATAAACGAAAACGGCGGCCGATAGGCCGCCGTTTTGTTCGGTGTAAGGAAATGAAATCAGATCAGCTTGCGCAGATACTGAAGTTCGATGTCGAGGACATCCTGCCCCCACTTGTTCTTCCGTGCGAGCGTCGTAAGGGCCCGCATGAACTTGCGCGCTTCGGTTTGGCTGAGGTCGCTTTCGCGGATAAGGATCATCTCCTTGCCAAACACGGAGCGGTTGGCCTTAAGCACGCCTGCAAAATTTGCGAGCACAAGGCTGCGCTCGTCAATCAGAACGGTCGGCATCCAATAGCCTGGAGTCTGAATCTGCTGCCGTTGGGCGGGCGTGTAACGCTGCGCAGCCTTGGGAAATTTAAGTGTGCTGTTGAAGCAGACGAGCTTCGTCGTAAGAGCTGGCAATGATGGTTTGTGGACGTTAGATGGCATGGCTGAACCTCCTGTTTTGGCCATAAGTGATCATTCGCCCGTTGCCGGGCGTTGGGGGAGATCACGACCAATTTGGACGTTCAGCTGTTCAGCTAGGCGGGGTCTCTGTGCGTCGGCATCGGCTCATAGGTCGTGACTCCACGAGGCGAGCGGCCGGCGCACGACCAGAGCCACAGGTGCTGGCAGGCGTACGACAAACCGAAACTGCAGATGTCGCTGCAGTAACCGCTATGTAGTGTTCTGCGAAGGAAAATCAACAGCTGCACCCTCAGGCGCACTTCGGTCGCCTTGTTCGGCTATTTGCGTTGAACCAATCTGAGACCTAAATATCTCAATTAGGTTCTGGCGTGGATGCGGATCGTTCGGTTCACCTCCAAACGCTCCGGACACGGGCCCGAAGTGTGAATCATCTAATATGGATTCATTGAGGTCAGCATGACCTCGATTGCGGGGATCACGCCTGGCGAGCAGATGGGATGGATCGCTGGGTGCTGACCGGTCCCGATCCCGTAAATTGCTCGTCGGATGTGCCGCGATTGAGGTCGAATAATGGACCTCAACATGAAAAATTCTCTGCAAATTCAATATCTCTCAATGGCGGTGGTGATGCCTTCGCCCCATTCTGCTCGCCAACACAGCGCCGGTCAGCGCCGCAAACTGAAAAACCTCCTTCAAAAATTCGGCCAGGTCGCGCCGATCATCATCGACGTTAATAACGAGATCGTGGACGGTCACGCGGTATATGAGACGCTCCGTGACCTCGGTCATGACGAAATCGCTGTCGTGATCGTTGAAAACCGCACAGATGCGGAGATCCGCGCTCTGCGCCTTGCCCTGAACCGAGCCGCCCAGGATGCTGTCTGGGACGATGCAAAGCTGCGGGGTGAGTTCGAATACTTGATCAGCGTCGGCTTCGACCTTGATCTCAGCGGCTTCGACGCGGTGGAGATCGATATGGTTCTGTCGATCGATGCACCGACCGCCAATACCGTGGAGGAAGAAACGCTCGATGACCTTGCGCCGGCGGTTGGTCCGTCGGCCGCAAAACCTGGCGACGTCTTCCGCCTCGGTGGGCACGTGATCGGTTGTGGTGATGCTCGCGATACCAGCCTCATCCGTAACCTTGTAGGTGCCAAGACGGTCGCCTGCGTGTTCACCGATCCGCCCTACAACGTGAAGATCGACGGCTTTGTGTCGGGTCTTGGCAAGACACGCCACCGCGAATTTGCCATGGGCACCGGTGAGATGTCGCGCGAGCAGTTCGTCGCCTTCCTGAGCGTGACGGTCGCGGCGATCAAGCCTGTCCTTGTTGACGGTGCGATTCTTTATCTCTGCATGGACTGGCGCCATGGCGGCGAGCTTTGCGACGCCGCCGTGCAGAACGGTCTTGAGCAGAAGAATCTTTGCGTCTGGGTCAAAAGCAACGCCGGCATGGGGTCGTTTTATCGCTCCCAGCACGAACTGATCTATGTGTTCAAGTATGGGGAGGGCCCTCATCAGAACCATTTTGGTCTTGGTGCCGGCGGCCGTACCCGTTCGAACGTCTGGCAGTATCGTGGCGTCAACGCCTTCGGTAAGGATCGCATGGACCTTCTCGGTACTCACCCCACGGTGAAGCCGGTCGCGATGATCGCCGATGCCCTGCGCGACGTGACCCGTCGCGGCGAAGTCGTTCTCGACGTCTTTCTGGGCTCGGGGTCGACCTTGATTGCGGCGGAAGAAACCGGTCGCGTCTGCATCGGCGTTGAGCTTGATCCGATCTATGTCGATGCCGCCATCCGCCGTTGGCAGAAGCGCACCGGCAAAGACGCCATCCATGCCGTCACCGGTGAGACCTTTGATGAGATCTATCAGCGCGCTGTCTCAACTGTCACCGAGGATATGACATCGACAGGTGCCGACGTCACAGAGGCGCTGGCGGATGTTTCCGCTGGTGGCAATGTCGCTGGTGCAAATCCGCCCGCCGCTGTCGCGGACATGACGGAGGCGGGCGATGTCTGAGCCGGAAGAAGAGACGGTCGGATACCGCAAGCCGCCGACCAAGACCCGCTTCAAGCCGGGACAGTCCGGTAATCCGAACGGGCGTCCGAAGGGCAGCGTCAATCTGAAGACGGATCTGCGCAGCGAGCTTTCGGAAAAGATCCGGATTCGGGAGGGCGAGCGCAGCCTCAAGGTCTCCAAACAGCGCGCCATGCTGAAGGCGCTGGTCGCCAAAGCGCTGAAGGGTGACGCCCGCGCGGCCAACGTTGTTTTGACGCTGGTCGGCCGGTTGTTCGAGCCTGAAGCCGTGGCAGAAGAAGTGCCGGCGCTGACGTCCGACGACCAGGCAATCCTCGAGCGCTTCCTGGCCCGTCGTTTGGCGGAATAGGAGATGCGGATCATTTCGGCCGGTGCCGATCGGCACCGGCCGCTCATTTCTGAGAGTAGTACCCATGTCTTCTGATCTTCCAATCTACCGCGCTGTCATGAAGGCCGACCTCCAGGCGTTTCTGGAGGGCGCCTTTCCTGTCGTCGATAACCGCTGGGCGCTCGAAGTCGCGCCCTATCTGGAATACCTAGTTAATGAACTGACGGGGGTTGCTGAAGGTCGTGACACCCGGCTCATTATCAATCTGCCGCCACGTCACCTGAAATCCGTGCTGACGTCCATCGTGTTCGTTGCCTGGCTTCTCGGTCGCAATCCGAAGCTGCGCATTGCGGTGATTTCTCACAGTCAGGCCCTGGCTTCGGATCTGGCCTCCAAAACGCTGCAGTTGATCAACTCGGATTTCTACCGGCGGGTTTTTCCGAACTTCCAACTCCGTGACAACGGCCGCAAGGCGATGGACTTTGTCACCGTCGAGGGAGGCGGCCGTTATGCGGCATCGTTCGAGACCGGCATCACGGGCCGTGGTTTCGACATCATCATTATCGATGACCCGATCTCGGCCCACCACGTCAAGTCGGAAAAGGAACGCCAGAACGTCAACGAGAACTTTGACACGATGATCGCGTCGCGCCTCGACGACCAGATCAGAGGCGCCATGATCGTGGTTGGCCAGCGTATGCATGAGGATGATCTGTCCGGTAGTCTTCTTCAGAAGAGCGGCTGGAAGCACGTCTGCCTGCCTTTGGTGGCCGAGGAAGACGCCGTCTATTCGTTCGGCAAGTCGTGCTGGCACCGGAAGGTCGGTGAGACACTGCTGTCGAACCAGTGGCCCGAAGAGATCGTCAGGCGCAAGCGGGAGGAGGTCGGTGAATCGATCTTCGCGGCGCAGTACCAGCAAAACCCGGCGGCTGCATTCGGTGAGCTGATTCAGCCGGGTCAGATCAACCATTTTGATGACCTGCCGCCGGACGCGCGGCGGATTACTCTGAGCTGGGACACGGCCGTCAAAACCGGATCGGACAACAGCTACACGGTGTGCCTGGTGATCGCCCGCGATACACGGCGTCACTATGTCATCGACGTGTTGCGCTCACGTCTCGACCCCGTTCAGATGCGCGATGCCGCTCTCGAATTGATTACGGCCTACAAGCCGGAAAAAATCTTGATCGAGGATGCCAGCTCAGGAAGCGGCCTTTACAGCATGCTATCCGAGCGTGGTCATCATGCCGAGCTGCGCCCGACCGGTGGACGCGGCAAGGAAGAGCGGCTTGAGAGCCAACTGCACGTGTTCGCGCAGCACCGGGTCCTGATCAAAAAGAATCAACCCTGGACGGTTGAGCTCGAAAGTGAGCTGATGCGGTTCCCGTTCGGGAAGCACAACGATCAAGTGGATGCCTTGACGCAGTATCTGGCCTGGATCGCCGAGAGTCCGATGGCGAACCCGGTGGTGATGGGCGCCGGCGGGATGGATGCGCGTATCGAACGCGCGCTTTCTCGGCGCCCTTGGCCGGTGGCAAAAGGCGACAATCCACTCCGTCCACGGGGCAAACCCCTGCGCCGGCGGTAGTGGCGATCAGGGGATGCGCCCGGAGCGATCTCCATGCGGATGTTGACGGTCTTCTGATTGCCGTCAGAACGGCAAGGTTGTTATCAGGAGTGATAGTTCATTCCTTTTTTGGTCGGTCCAGGTCAGATTGAAGTAGACCGCGCCTCGACCAGCATTGGTAAATACATCGGCGATGCAAAATCGAACGTCGACAGTTGGATCTCTTTCGTATGGCGACTGCGGCTCGCCGGGTTTGTCACTGAAGCCGCGAAAGTTATTGGCGCGCTGAACCTTGAGCCCGTGAAGACCGCGTGGAGATTCGTTGATAGCGGAGGTGAGGAGATCGCTGACTACGCTGTCTGTACAAGTCGGCATCTGCCCGGTGGACAGCCCGTTCCCTCCGGTCGCCAGACGAAGAGCGATGATGGCGCCTCCGAACAGGGCTGCGAAGGTGAGGCCGGTCAGGAGATTAGATTTCGAGATGGTGGATGTCATGGTTCAGGCTTCCTCTGCAAGGATCAAAAATGTTCGGGTGATGGGATGGATGTTGGCCCGGCGTCGCAACCAAAAGGCGACCAGCTGACGTTCAAGGGAGCCAAATGGTTACGTCTTCAGCGCGACGAATGCGGATGACAGAGGAGCGGGATTGATGAGCGCCTTCATCCTTTGCTTCTGTTCGTGCTGATCAAGGAACGTGATCTCGAAAGCAGTGACGAAATCGCTGTCAAACATCGGATCGTAACGATCGATCACAGCGGCACGTCGCGCATCTAGCCGGTCGAGCGAGAATGCGGTCGGTGTCGTCGATAGGGGCCGCTCAGACGCGGAGCCACTCCCGTCAGCGATGGTTGGATCTGGCGTTGTGAATTTCGAGGTCAGGCCGATCGTCCTGACCGTGATGGTGTGGATGGGCGCATCTGTGCCATTGCACAGATAGACCGGCATGGTCTTCAGGCTTCGGAAGTCAGGAAAATACAAAGTAAGGTCCGGCGGCGCTTTCTCGGGCGCAAGGCTGACATAGCCGCGCTCGCGCGATGGCTCCGGCGCGAACGCCACCGGAATACTCGAAACCCGCGGAGAAAACTCTGCACCGCTGCCGATGACTTCTGTACGCGCGATCAGCAGCGTGGCGCCGGACTGATTGCAGTCTTCCATGGCTTGCCGCAATTGCGGGCGCGAGAAGCCGTCAGTCTCAGGCTCGACGTATTCGGCCTGGACAGCCGCCTCATGGCCCTCGATCCAAGTTTTGACGGCTTCACGTTGTTCTTGCAGTGCAATATCGGAGTATGCAGGCTCGCTCGGTCGGACGCGGTAATAGGCAATAACCTTCATGCAGAATCCCTGATTAAAGGCACGGACAGCCCGTGCCCCCTAGATTCAAATGAGGCCCCGAGAAATTGCGGGGTTTTGCAAAGAAAGGCCGAGTGTCTCCCGAAAGCCGCATTTCAGGGGCGGGCACTGCGACATCAGAAGAATTCGCGCGCTGATCGGGTATTGCCGATCGCCCGGATCTCGAGGGATGGCAGATAATCCCGCAGACGCTTGGCGTCCCGTTCCCAGCGCCCGTCGCGCTGATCGCCGTCGAAGCCGAACACAATCAGCCGGGGATCAGGATCGATCTCGGCTTGGACCTGACCCGAGGCGATGGCTGCGACGAGGGGATCAGGCGCTTGTAGCGGTCTAGTTACCGGGGCGGCTGTACGTACTGCCGTTCGCATAGTGTGGAGACGGACCAGCGCCTGGCAGACAGCGACGTAGCGCTGTCGCAGTGCTGCATCATGTTGTCTGAGTGTTGCCTGGTAGCGCACGATCTGAGCCAGAACGGCAGGCTCACCTTTGGCCCTCAAGGCCGGGTTGCTGAAATGTTTGGCTTCATGGAAAACGATGAACGGTTTGCCGTCGCGGTTCTCGACGGTGACGACATCCAGCCGGTCCTGAGACCGGTCAATCGACGTAGCGCCTGCTGAATGGACATCAGTGTCTGGCAGACTTTCATCAACGGAAGAGCTTGCCCGAAGCAGCGACAGTTCGACGTCGATGACCTTCGAGCTTCCGATGATCAGCGGATGCAATCCGCTCTTTTCAGCTCCAGCCAGATCGGTGGCCGAGCGGATCATGTCGGAGAGTGTCGATGGGCCAGCGTATTGTGACCAACCGATATCGGAAGGTTCAAAATGCCCGTCATCGTGAAGTTGTGCCAATACCTGCTGCTGACGGATCAGGTACTTGGTGTGTGTCCACGGAATTATACGACCGCCTCCGCCATCGTCGATCCGGAAGATCGAGGCACCCCGGTGATAGACGTTGAGCGAGTTTGCTCGCACTGCGATGAACACATCGTCCCGCAGTAGGACGTTGTGCCACCACGATGGCTTCTGAGCGAGATTATCGAGCGCATCGAGGAAAGCGCCACTCACGCCGTGGCTTGAGGGCGTCTGCTGGATGATCATGTTGCAACGTCCCACCATTCGCCATCATTCTTGAGACTGACGGCCTGGAAATGCGCCGGAAACTGCTCCGGCTCATAGGTATGGATCGGCACCAGCATCTTCGGCCGAATCGCTTCAGCGAGGCGCTTCAGATCGGGGATGCTGGCGTGGCCGGAGGTATGAGCGTGATCGAGCGGGATGCCCCGTGCTTCGAGCTCGGCGAGGAGGGCGAGGCCGCGCTCCTGTTTGAGATAGCCGTCCCATTGCGACCAGATGGCGCGTGCGCCGGACAGGCAGCCGGCATGATCGAGATCGCGCAGCATTGCCGGTCGGAAGAGCATCGCCGCCCGAGGCGCCAGGTCCTCAAGTCGCTCCACGAAAACTCGGTTGGTCTTGTGAGGATCGAGCAGGTCGAAGCGGCTGCCGCGCTTGATCTGGATGCGCTGATACTGCGGGACGTACACCGCAATATGTGGCCAGTCCGATTGAGGGATACTGGCGTTCTCCGTCGCGCGAAGAATCTCGGCGGCATAGAGATCGATGATTAGCGTTCTACCGGTGCGCTTACAGGCCCGATACAGGCTGACCATGCGATCGATGTTTTGCGCCGAGGCTGCGACCAGCGCCAAGCCGTCCGTTGCCTGAAACACATCGATCAGTCGCTGCTCGACTTCGGCCTCGGTGGGGAAGACGTGATCGGGGCTCAGGCGACCGAAGCTCGATCCTTCCATCAGCATCACGTCAATGGATCGTGGAGGACGGGCAACAAGCCGTTCGAACAATGCGGCTTTGCGGCCGTGTGCCCGGATATCGCCGGAATAGAACAGGCGCCTGCCACCGGCTTCCACCTCCAGGGCATAAGCATCATAGGCGGAGTGATCGACCAGATGTGGCGTGACCCGGAATGGACCAAACTGCAGCGGCGTACTGCTTGTGAACTCGATTGGCGTCGCAGGCACATAGGGTCTGGGCACGAACGGAGCCGCAGCCTTCAGAATGCGGTGTGTTGCTGCGCCAAGGGCGACCGGCAGTTCAGGTCCGGCAAGATGTGCCAGTCCCCAATGATCGACGTGACCATGGGACAGAACCAGAGCCAGCAGATCGCTGTCGCCCGCCAGCCCCTCTATCGATGGATGAACGCTGGCCTCGTCTGCATCGCCATCCAAAGGCAATCCCAGATCCAGCAGAATCCGGCCGCCCTCGGCAGCCAGTTCGACGCAGGTCCCGCCGATCTCTTTAGTCCCACGATGAATGCGAATGCGCACAACTGCCCCAAATCTATAATAGGGACATTATAGTGCGTGTTTTAATGAGCCGCCAAGTCGTTTGTTTCGCTTATGAAAGCGACAGCGCTTGTGGCCTGGAATGTACGAAAACTGCGGGTTAAGCGCGGCCTGTCGCAGGAAGCGCTGGCGGTGGATGCTGGTGTGGACAGGTCGTATGTCGGACGAATCGAGCGTGGGGTCGAAAATCCGACAGCCGAAACCTTAGAGAGATTGGCGGCGGCCTTGGACTTACCCGTCGCTGAGCTTTTGGCCGTCCCAAAAGCAAACGAAAAGCCGCCAGCTACGCTTCGAAAAGGGCGGAAAAAGCGGTAGCTTGGCCTTCAAAGTCACGGGGCGACCTTGGTGGCATTTGGACGGTGAGTTAATCAGCACTCAAAGAGATCGGTTCACATGTCTTTGACCGTTGGTGAAATGGATAAACACGTCCAATCGATTGCTGATAAAAATCAGATTGTTATCCATCGTAGTCTAAACAGGCTAAGCCGCTCGTACTCAATACGAGCGAGCGAAGAAATTTATATCGCGCCTATTAGATCGGTTTTGAGTTATGCGACCGCGCTACATGAACTGGGTCATCAGTTGGGTCCCCATCAGCGCAGTTCTCATGTGTTAGTGCGCGAAAAAGCCGCTTGGAAGTGGGCGAAGAAGAGCGCGTTACTTTGGTCGCCTCGGATGCAGGAATACGCTGAAGCCGCAATCGAATGGTATGAAGAAAACCATCGCAACATCGATATGCGCGGGCGCTTGTACTCGTCAGTCGTAGAGCCGTTGTAGACAAGTTATTCGCCATGGCCTTAAGCGGGGTGAAGGGTAAGCAGCGGTCCGCGATTCGCTTAATGAGCGGTTATGGAATGTCGTTGTGCCCGCAGGGGCAGTCAGTCGTAAGCAGTAGCTGTGGCCCCTGGGCTTATCTGCGTGACGGCATCCCGCCCGCCAGAATTTCTTGATGAAAATGGTTAGCCAGTCCGGCCAACCACCACAATGAGTTAGAAGAGCTGAATGCCCGAAGCAACCGCACCTCATGCAGCTTGAGTGCGAGGCTGATAGATCGCGGTATGCTGACAATGGGCGATAGGAGTGCGGCCATTGGCAACGATAAGACCGTCCAGTTTTACAAACAAATGACCCTTCTTCTCATAGTTGCCTGTGACGCATGAGCGAGCGGTCAGTTCGTCGCTGTCGGCCGCGGCTGATAAAAGCTGCATGCGGCTGCCGATATGAATCCATGGCCCGAGAACAGCATTTTCCATGAGGACCCGGTTCATGATCCGCTGCAGCACGCCAGGATGGACGAGGCCTTCGCGCGCGTAGATAGGGTCTGTCTCGCGCACCTCGGCGCGATATTCGGCACCTGCCTCGCCCTGCCAGGAGCGCGGGGTGGTGCCGAGCCATTTACCGAGTGAGTAAGAGTCAGCGTCGATAGGATTCCTTGTCGCAACTGGCGCGGTGTCGGGAAAATCGGCAAGCGAGAATACCGGCGCAGTGTCTGCAAGCGAGGCCCGTCCGGTGGCTTTTGGCTCGCCGCGCTCGACGGTCAGTGCCAGCCCATCGCCGGACTCCTCGGCTTGAACCAGTACGTCCTCGCCGTCATAGATAGGCTTGACGAACCGCGCTTCGATCAAACCTCGCTCGAGGAACGTCCGGCCCCATTTCGCAACCGGAACGTGGATCATGTAGGCGAGAACATCGACTCCCGGTACCAGTCCGCCTCTGAAACCGTATTTCAGGGCCACGGAATCATCGTGCATCTTGTTTTCGGACAGTTTGGCGGTGTTGTAAGCTTCCACACGATACGGATCGAGTCGCTCAGTCATGTTTCAACCTTATGATTGCGGGAGACGATGTATTGCAACGCGCGGATTACCGCAGCCTGTAGTGGTATATCCGGCGCATCGCGTGTCCACTAGTCCATCGATGAAATCGGTCACTCAGCCGTTTCGAGATGTTCGGACCGTTAAGCTGTCTGTTTTTTGGGAGCAGCGCCTGAGTGTCTCGTCTCGTTGCTTCCCTCAACGAGCTCAGCGGCTTTTTCCGCCATGGCCATGATCGGCAGATTGGTATTTCCGCTGATTACTGTTGGCATGATCGAGCCATCGATGACTCTGAGGTTGTCTATCCCCCTAACCCGCAACTGACCATCGACAACAGCGTTGCTGTCTACGCCCATACGGCAGGTGCCTACTGGATGATAGATCGTTTCGGCCCGCGCTCGTATCCATTCTTTGCGGGAGGTTACACTCGTAAACGCATCGATATCGATCTTTCGCTTCACAAATTTGCGCAAACCCGGTTGATCGATAATCTCGCATAACTGCTTGACGCCTTCTTGCATGCTGACGAAATCGGATTCGTCAGAGAGAAAGCGCGGATCGATAGCGGGAGTGTCGGATGGGTCCGCTGATCTCAATCGCAGCGTGCCGCGGCTCTTGGGTCGAAGCTGGCAAACGCGAATCGCGAAACCATGATCGATGCGTTCGTTGGGCGGCGGATTTCGGAGCGCGACGATGAGATGGGCCTGCCATTCCGGCAGCGACGAATTTTTGTCAGGTCCCCAGAAGGCGCCGGCTTCGACACCTTGCGACGTTGCGGGGCCTGTGCCCCGAAGAATGTATTGCGCCCCCGCGAGACCGCCCTTGATCAAGCCGAGATACGGCGTCAGCGTAACGGGCTGAGAGGCTTCTAGGCGAATCGCACAATCCAGATGGTCCTGCAGGTTGTCTCCGACCCCAGCGGAATCGAGGACGGGCTTGATGCCAAGCGAGTGCAGGTGATCCGCCGGTCCGATACCCGAGAGCATCAGCAGTTGCGGCGAGCCGATGGCTCCGGATGTCAGCAATACCTCGCGCTCTGCCGAGATCTTTATCTCGCGTCCGCCCTTCTCGATGACCACGCCGCGCGCGCGCGTTCCCTCCATCGCGATCCGGCGAACTCTGCAATTAGCCATGAGGGTGAGATTGCTTCGTCCCTTCGCGCGATCGAGATATTTGAAAGCTCCGGATCGCTTTCCTTCGGCGATGGTGAGTTCGTAGAAGCCGGCGCCGATCTGGGATGGGCCGTTGAAGCCATTGTTCTCCCGCATGCCGGTCGATACCGCGCTTTCTATGAATGCCTTTGAAATGGGATGTTGCAGGGTGCCATAGGACAGCCGAATAGGACCGGAATATCCTCTGTCCTGATTGCGCTCCCGTGTCACCAGGGTGGCATCCTCGATTTTCCTGAGGTAGGGGCGCAGGTTTTCGTAGCTCCATGATGGTAGGCCTTGATCGGCCCACGAGTCGTAGTCCCAGGCGTTGCCTCGAATCGCAATCATTGAGTTGATGGAGGAGGAGCCACCCACAACCCGGCCACGCGGAATGTAGATCTTTCGATTGTTGAGATGGGCCTGGGGTTCGGTCCAGAACTGCCAGTTGTATTTTGGACTTGTGTAGAGGACGCGAATGCCGGCCGGCATGTGAACGAAGATGGATGCGGATGGAGCTCCGGCCTCGATCAGCAGAACATTGACGTTCGGATCCTCGCTCAGTCGTGAAGCCAGCACGCATCCCGCCGATCCCGCGCCGACGATGATGTAGTCATATCCGGATAATTTCATTTCGAATCCCCTTGGGAACGCCCGCGGCTGGCTAACGTGGCTGGTGTGCTTGAAGCAAATAGCTCGCCGGACAGGATGCTTTCCGATACAGGTGACGAACTTTTGCCGTTGTTTTTGGGTCGGTTTGGAGTACCATTTTGGTATGTCCAATTATAGTGGCCGGGGTTCGGGCGTCAACAGAGAGGTGTTTCGATGATCACTCGCGTGTTGGCTGCTTCGCTGGTCGCATCGGCCGTTTTTGTTCTTCTATGGGGACCGAAAGGGTCGCAGCATTGGGATAAGACTATGTCTCCCCAGGAGAGAACAGCATTTCAAAAGGTAGTCTGGGCCCTCGGTCATTAAGTAGGCCGGCATTTGTCTGAATTTATCCGAGCTTCGCCTGCCACAGCACGCCGCCGCCAGATCTGCAGGCAGATGTCATGAGCTCGGCCGCCGTGTGCGTCGGCCGTGTTCATTTATGGGTGCGAGCACCCGCCTATTCGAGCCGTCCTGGCGAGGAGCGCCGCGGATGCGTGCCGGTATCGACAATTCGGCTCTCGTTCAGGCGCTGAATCTGTGCCTGATCAAATTTGAGTACGGTCCTGAGGACATGTTCCGTGTCTTCGCCCCGCAGCGGCGGACTCTTCGAATACTCGATCTTCGTTTTCGAAAACTTGATCGGGTTGCCGACGAGAGGCGCGATCGCGCCGGAAGGATGAGGCAGATTGATCTGCAGTTCTCGATGGATCACCTGCGGGTGAGCAAACACCTGGTCAAGCCGGTTGATCGACGCGCAAGGAACTCCGACTGGCTCAAATGCGGATATCCAGTGGCGTGTCGTCTGCTTTGCCATATGCACATCCAGAAGTGGAATAAGCTGGTCGCGATTGTGAAGCCGATCGGTGTTCGTGAGAAAGCGGATGTCGGCGGCCAGTTCCGTCAATCCCGCTGCTGCACAGAATTTCCTGAACTGCTGATCGTTTCCGACGGCCAGCACAAATGAGCCGTCCTTTGTCTTGAACACCTGATAAGGAACGATATTCGGATGCGCATTACCGGAGCGTTTGGGTGGAGTTCCCGTCGTGAGATAATTCATGTTCTGATTGGCAAGTACCGAAACCTGAACATCGAGCAGAGCCATGTCGATGTGTTGGCCCTCGCCGGTGCGCTCGCGGTGCAGCAACGCTGAAATGACGCCGGTTGCACTGTACATGCCGGTGAGAATGTCGACGATCGGAACGCCAACTTTCTGGGGGCCTCCGCCCGGCATATCGTCGCTTTCACCCGTGATGCTCATCAGGCCGCCGGTTGCCTGGATGGCCATGTCATATCCCGCGACATCCTTCATCGGGCCGGTCTGGCCGTAACCGGTGATGGAGCAGTAAATGATATCGGGTTTCAGCTTTCGCAGTGACTCATAGTCCAGCCCGTATCGGGACATGTCGCCGACCTTATAGTTCTCAATCACGATGTCGGCTTGCTGCGCCAGAGCACGCACGATTGCGCTGCCTTCGTCGGTTGCGATGTCGACGCAGATCGAATGTTTGCCGCGGTTAGCGCTAAGAAAATAGGCGCTTTCGGTTGTGTCATTCGATTCGCCGTCCTTCAGGAAAGGGGGACCCCATTGGCGTGTGTCGTCGCCGGTGCCGGGGCGTTCGATCTTCCAGACTTCAGCACCGAGATCGGAGAGAAGCTGACCCAACCACGGCCCTGCGAGAATTCTTGAGAGATCGAGCACTCGGTAGCCCACTAGAGGTCCGGCCATGTCGCTTCCTTGTTAGTTCATATGACGCGATCTATTTCGAGAAACCGCGCGCCCTCCATTCATCTATAATTGGATCAACCAAATTGGTCAAACCAATATAGGTTGTGATTGGTTCTATGGCGGAGTTCCGGATTACCGATCCCGGCGAAAGCTTCTGCTCAATGATCGCGGTTTTGAAGGTGCCAACCGTGGAGATTGCTTGACAGCCGCCAGGCGGAGACGTATGGAAGACCAAAATGGTCTGTCCAATTTGGAAGACAGCTATGCGACCTGAGTTCCGCGCATAGGAATAATAACTAGAGGCAACGCGAAGCGAGGTTTGCTGTATGGCGCGAGTCACTCTCCAGAATGTGTCGAAATCCTTTGGCGGTGATCGAGGGCCATGGGCGGTGCAGGATTTTTCGTTGGATATCGCCGACGGAGAACTGGTTGTTTTTGTCGGGCCGTCCGGCTGCGGGAAATCGACCACGTTGCGCATGCTTGCCGGCCTCGATGATGTGACATCGGGCAAGATCATGATCGGCGGGCGGGATGTGACTGCACTCCCGCCGAAAGATCGCAATATTGCGATGGTGTTCCAGAACTACGCGCTCTATCCGCAGAAGACCGTCTACGACAATATGGCATTTGGTCTTCGTGTGCGCGGAGAACCGAAAGACGAGATTGACCGTCGCGTGCGCAGCGCGGCGTCGAGCCTCGGCCTTGATCCTTTGCTCGAGCGGAAGCCGCGGCAGCTGTCGGGAGGTCAGATGCAGCGGGTTGCGCTTGGCCGTGCGCTCGTCCGAGACCCCGATGTCTTTCTGCTCGATGAGCCTCTTTCCAACCTCGACGCCAAGCTGCGCGTGAAGACTCGCGAGGAAATCGCGACGCTGCATGCCCGGCTCGGAGCCACGATGATTTTCGTGACACACGACCAGGTCGAAGCCATGACGCTCGGTGACCGGATTGTCATCATGCGCGATGGCTGGATCCAGCAAGCCGGACGGCCGCTGGATCTTTACGACCGGCCGATGAATGTCTTTGTGGCCGCCTTCATCGGTTCGCCCGAGATGAACCTGGTTGACGGTGAACTGCTCCGTGACGGTGGTGGTCTGAAGGTTCGTTCTGGCGAACTGCAGCTCGGATTGCCGGACGGCGAGTTTGTCGAGACCGAGAAGAGCGTCACTGTCGGGATCAGACCAGAGCATATCATTCGTGCTGAAGCGGCATCCGACATCGAGATGATCGTCAGTCTGGTCGAGCAAATCGGCGCACAGACCTATGTGCTGGGGACGATATTCGGTCAGAAATTCCGCGCGGTGTTTGCGCGCGACGACGTGCTCGCGGCCGGCGACAAGATCCCCGTCGTGCTGCCCGCGCAGCGGTTGCATGTGTTTTCGCGTGAGAACGGAAGGACGTTGAGGCAATCAAAATCAATAAATGAAAATAGCAAAGGGAGGGAAAATCATGACCGAGCACAAGTCAAACCAATGGAAGTTCAAGGGTAAGTCTTTCGGCTTTAACCGGCGAGACTTTCTCAAAACGTCCGCAGGAGCGGTGGTTGGAGCGACGAGCTCCCTGGCGGCTCCGTACGTAAATGCTCAAGCCGGAGTGACGCTCCGATTCCTGAACAATGAAACCGCGGCCGACAGCCAGACTGTGCTGCGAAATGCGTGCAGCGCGTATGAGAGCAAGTTCGGCGTCAAGATCATCGTCGATTCGACGCCGATCAGCGGCGCATATGCAAAAACTATGGCAGCGATCAATGCGGGTACTCCGTATGACCTCGCCACCCAAGGTTATATCGCCCACATTCTTCAGTATGCCCGCGGCGGTCATCTTATTCCGGTGACCGATCTCGTGAAGCAGCATTCCTGGGGGCAGATGGGCGCCTGGAAGTATCAGGGAGAGAACTGGTTCTATCCCTACGATTACAATCTGGTGACCTGTTACTATCGGAAGGATCTTTATGCCGAGAAGGATCTCAAGATACCCAATACATGGGCGGAGTATCTCGACAACTGCCGGGCGCTGACTGTCTCAAAGGACGGCAATATCGAACGTGGCGGTTGCGTGATGCCGCTGGCGAGCGACAGCGCGACTAACTGGGCGAGCTTCGGCAACCTGTTCGCGGAAGCTCCGCAATTCTATGACGACAATTGGAATGTTGTTCTGGATGCTCCGGAGAATGCAGACCGGACCGGTCGCTTCCTCGATCTTTTCGGGGAACTCTACAAAACCATGCCGCCAGGATTGAACACAGTAAGTTATGCCGAGCTCATGAGTCTCTTCGTGACCGGAAAGGTCGCGCATACCCTTTACTCCGGGCGTGTAGTCGAGGCGCTCGAGGCGCGAAATCCGGATCTCGCGGACAAGTATGGCATCTTCGCCGCACCGGACAGCACGGGCAAGCAGAAGGCGCTGCCGTTCGCCTTCGACGGGTTCATCGCATTCAAGACCAAGCAGAGCGAGGAGACGCTCAAGTTCCTCAAATGGTTTATCGATGAGCACTACATCGACTGGCTGCATTCGGCCTGGATGAACTTCCAGCCGGTGCGCCTGGATATCTACGAGGATCCGCGCTGGAAGAAGCACCCGATGATTCAGAAGCATTGGGCAACGATGATGCAGATGAAGTCGTTCATCGATCCGGACAGCAAGGTGAGGCTCTCGTCGGTCGACTTGATCGGTCCGTCAATCGATCTGCGGCCGTGCAAGGTCTTCGATTCGAACGTCATGCCCGAGATGCTGCAGAACAAGGTGCTCAAGAACATGTCATCGGCCGATTGCGTGAAAGCGGCGGCCAATCGCATCCGGAAGCTTGGCTGAATTTTGTTGACGAAAAGGTAGGTGCCTCATGAGGCAGGATTGGCGAATCATCGGCTTGTTCGTCGGGGGCGTTTTGATAGTCGGCGCGATCGTTGGCGGGCCACTCCTGTACTCCATCAAGCTCTCGTTCTACGCGGCGGAGTCCTTTATTGCTCCGCCGCGGTGGGTTGGATTTGGTAATTACCTGGCCGTGCTGGAGGACAGTAACTTCTGGGACGCGCTGTTGAACGGGATAACGATTTCCATTTCCGCGATCGTATTGCAGGTCACGCTCGGCGTGGGTATTGCACTCGTTCTGAATCGTCAGTTCGTGGGACAGACAATCGTTCGTGCGCTGTCGATCGTCCCATACTTTCTTCCGACAGTTGTTGCGTGCCTCATCGCACAATGGATGCTCGATCCAAATTACGGATTGATCAAAAGCATCCTGGCGTCGTTCGGATCCAGCATGTTCGATTGGGGTGCCAACTCGGCAACCGCGAAAGGAACGATTGTTCTAGTCAGCGTATGGATATGGACTCCATTTGTGGTGACGTGCGTGCTGGCTGGCCTGCAAACCATTCCGGTTCAGCTTTACGAAGCAGCTCGGGTCGACGGTGCCGGCGCCTGGAAGCAGTTCTGGCACATCACGCTGCCGGGTCTCAGATCTGTATTGATCGTGGTCATTCTGCTGAGAGGCATCTGGATGTTCAACAAGTTTGACGTGATCTGGCTGCTGACCAAGGGAGGCCCGCTGAATCAGACCGAGACGCTTCCGACCCTCGCTTATCGAAGGGCATTTCTGGAATTCGATCTTGGTGGCGGGGCGGCGGTGGCGACAATCTCGTTCGCGCTTCTGGCGACCATTATCCTGATCTATCTGCGGTTCTTCCCGATCGACGAAGCAAAGCAAGGCCGATGACAGTGACACAACAAAACTCGCACCTCTCCGTCGTTGCTGCTGTTGCCGATCCGCGGCAGGAGCGACTCCTTCGCAGCGCGTCCCGGTTCGATCGCTTGCCGCAGGATGTGCCGTCGCCCGCATCGGAACAAAAGCTGTCCGGCTTTGCGAGCAAGCCGATCAAGCACATTGCCGGGCGTATCGGCCTCTACGCGGCGGTTCTTGTGATCTGCATCTACTCGTTCTTTCCGATTTACTGGATGATTGTATCCAGTCTTCGGCCCCCGCAGCGGTTGTTTCTGGACACGTCGTTAGTGTTCTGGCCGCCAGACCTCTCGTCCTACAAATCGCTGCTGGAGCTTACGAACTACACGGCCAACTTTCTCAACAGCGCCCTGATGGCGATGGCGACGATCGTTGTTGCTACAACGCTTTCGGCATTCATTGCCTATGGCGCGACGCGACTACGGTTTCGCGGCAAGACAACATTGGTTGCCTCGATGTTGTTTGCCTACATGTTTCCGCCTTTGATGCTGGTTATCCCGATGTCAGCCTTGTTCCGCATGGTTGGGCTTTCCGACAGCCTGTGGGGCCTGCTGATTGCTCACCTTGCAATCTCGCTCCCCTTGGGCGTCTGGCTTCTGTGGGGCTTCTTCAAGTCAATGCCATTCGACCTGGAAGAAGCGGCAATGGTCGACGGGTGCTCGCAGTTCAGCGCGTTCATCAAGGTAGTCTTGCCGCTTTCCGCGCCGGGTCTGATCACGGTCGGTATCTTCTCGTTCCTGCTTTCCTGGGCCGACTATGTGTTCGCTCTCATCCTGATCATGAGCGATCAGAACAAGACGCTTCCCGTCGCCTTGGCGTCGATGCTGGGGGCACAGGATCTGCGTTGGGGCGAGATCCTTGCCGGAGCATCGCTCATAGCGTTGCCGCTGTTTGTGATCTTTACGTTCTGCTACCGGTACTTCGTCGCAGGACTTACGGCAGGCGCCCTTAAAGGGTAGGGGACGTTCCAGATCCTGTCCGGGCAAGAGATCAGTTCTGTGCGCTACGGCGCCGGAAATCGACTCGAACCGTTTGCTCGGATGGGATCTTCGACGAAAGCCTATCGTCTTGCAGGTATCTTTGGCTCTCCCAACAGCGTCTGCCAGGTTTCGATGGTCTGAGACAGGTGTTCATTCATTTTCTGTTCGGCCTGGCCGACGCGCCGTCCTTCGATGGCCTCGAGGATTTCGCAGTGATCTTCATAGGAGCGACGACCGCGGCTGTGATCAGCGAAATAGATACGGCGGCGCTGCCGGGATAGTTCGTAGAATGATTTTACGACGCGGAGCAGGATGTCATTCTTGGTGGCGGCAAAGATGGCCAGGTGAAATGCCTCATCTTCCCGCTCGATCGTCTGCTTCTTGGCAAGACGCTTCTCGGTGTCGCTCAAAATGGCGCGAAGATCGCGGATGTTGTCCGGTGTCCTGCGAGTGCAGGCCAGCCGGGCGGCCTGCACTTCAAGCATGCGTCGCACTTCGAAGACATCGGCGATCTCATTGGCCTGGAATGGAAGGCCCGACTCGGCGTGAAGGACGAGCGCCTCGATGCTGCTTTCGTCGGAGTTCCGCAAATATATGCCCGAGTTGGGCCGTCTCTCGATGACGCGCATGGCCTCGAGGGCAGCCAGCGCCTCGCGTACGGCGCCCCGACTGGTGTCGAACTTCTCTGCGAAGTCTCGCTCAGACGGCAGACGCTCTGATGGCTGATAGCGGCGCTCACGGATGAACGAGAGAATTTTCCCGATGGCGTTCGAGGGAGGCTCAGGCTTGTCGGTTCGATTTCGTTCGGTCATCTGCGTCTACTCTTTCTGGCCTGTGTCCCGGGAAAGCTCGTCTGCTAAGCCTTGCGCGCCCGGGCACCTGCCAATAGCCACGAATCTGAGTGCTGTTCACTCTATTTCGATAGCCGATGATATTACAGGTGCTTTGCGCACCGGCGCACGGTCCCGCGGCCCGGACTCCGCCCACCTAAATTGCGGTCTTGCAGGGTCGCTGGCTTGATTCCGGTGTACCGGGCATATAAGACTGGTATACCGAATTGGTAAGACCGAAAAGGCGGGCGCTGGAAAGATGATCTTCCGCGTATAGTTCTTTGGTATCAGGTTGATAAATTTGAAATCCTTGGAACCCTCCGGGCAAACCCACAAAGCGCAAGCTGCCATAGCTGACGACGACGTCGACCTGTTTGTGATCGGCGGTGGTTCGGGCGGCGTTCGCGCCGCGCGGATCGCAGCGAATTACGGCGCCAGGGTCATGCTTGCCGAAGAGTACCGCATGGGCGGCACTTGCGTGATCCGCGGCTGCGTGCCGAAAAAGCTGTTCGTCTATGCCTCGCACGTCCACGAGGAAATCAAGGACGCCGCGGGTTTCGGATGGAACATCCCGTCAGCGACATTCGACTGGCCGACGCTGGTCGCCAACAAGGACAGGGAAATTGCCCGTCTTGAGGCGGCCTACACCGGCAATGCCGAGAAAGCCGGCGCGCGGGTGGTCAAGGCGCGCGCGGTGTTCGAGGACGCGCACACACTGCGCCTGTCGACCGGCGAAACGGTGCGCGCGAAGTACATTCTGATCGCCACCGGGAGCACGCCAAGCCATGGCGCGCCGATTCCCGGTATCGAGCATGTCATCTCGTCGGACGAGATTTTCCACCTGCCGGCATTCCCGAAGCGCATCGTGATCCAGGGCGGTGGCTACATCGCACTGGAGTGCGCCTGCATCTTCGCAGGTCTCGGCGCTGACGTGACGTTGGTCTATCGCGGCGATAACATCCTGCGGGGGTTCGACGAGGATGTACGCGCGCATGTGCGTGACGAGGTCGAGAAGGCTGGCATTATTATTCTCACGGGCTGCACGGTGACCAAGGTCGAGAAGCACGGTGAGGGCTTCACCGCGCATCTGTCTGGGGAATCGAGCATTGCTGCTGACCAAGTGCTGTTTGCCATCGGCCGTCATCCCAACGTCAAGGGTCTTGGGCTTGAAAAGGCAGGCGTGGCGCTCAATCCGGCCAACGGCGGCATTGCCGTCGACGGCTTCTCGCAAACCAACGTGCCGCACATCTATGCGGTGGGCGACGTCACCCACCGCATCAATCTGACGCCAGTCGCGATTCGCGAAGGGCATGCCTTCGCCGATACTGTATTTGGCAAGCGGCCGGTGCGTGTCGATCATGCCGAGATTTCGACGGCGGTGTTTTCGCAGCCTCAGGTCGGAACGGTCGGACTGACTGAAATCGAGGCGAGGGCGCAGTTTAGTCATGTGGATATCTACAAGACCGATTTCAGGCCGATCAAGGCCACGCTGTCGGGTAGCCAAGGCCGCGTCTTGATGAAGCTGATCGTAGATGGAACATCCGATCGTGTTCTCGGCTGCCATATTGTCGGGCCCGACGCCGCCGAGATCGTTCAGGCTGTTGCCATCGCGATCAAGATGAAAGCGACCAAGGCCGATTTCGATGCCACCATGGCGTTACATCCCACATCTGCTGAGGAACTCGTGACCATGCGAGCGCCAACCCGGCGTCACGTCCGCGAGGCGGCGGAATAATCACCCAGAAAACTGTCGCCATCCGAAATGCCCGGGCGACAAACCCGGCAGGCCGCGGCCGCCCAAATACGGCTTGACAGCACACAACTGAACAGACCAAATTGGTCTTACCAATAATAGGTTGCTGGCTTGATGACGGTGGCCGCGTCCAGTGCGGATCTTTGCCGCGACGTGGATGCCGGCACTGATTTCCGCAGTGACCAGGAAGATAGGTCGATGGAAATAGATTTGATATCAAACCTGCCCGCTCGTATTCACGGGATACTTGACGAGGGTGCAAAGGGGGACGCTTCGCGGATCGCGTTTACCGACGAACATGGGGTCGATTGGTCCTATCGCCGCGTGATCGATACGGTCGAGCTTGCCGCCATTGAAATGAACCGGCTCGGTATTCGTCCGGGCGACCGGGTCATGATCGTATGCGAAAATTCAATCGCAGCGATTGTATTGCTGTATGCGTCGAGTCGGCTTGACGCTTGGGCGGTCGTCACAAATGCACGACTCAGCCAGCATGAACTGGATTTGATCGAGCTCGACTGCCGTCCGCGGCGTGTGTTCTATACGCATGCTATCTCACCTGACGCAGATGCTCACGCCTGTCGCCGCGACGCAGACATCGAGCCATTCACCGGAATAGGTGACATAAAAGTCGGAAAACTTGATGCGGATTCCGTTGCAGAGAGGGTTCACCGGGATTCCTCCTGGCAGGTCGCCGTTGTTATCTATACGACGGGCACCACTGGGCGCCCAAAAGGAGTGATGCTTAGCCATCGCAGCCTCGCGTTTGTCGCGTGCCGCGGCAAAAGAACCGATACAATTCGCTCGGACGACGTCTCGCTGTGCGTAATGCCGATTTCTCATTCGTACGGGCTGACGCTCATGCAGGGCATGCTGTTCGCGGGTGCGCATCTGAGAATCATGCCAAGATTCTCGCTCACGCAGGCGATCGACGCCATCGTGAACGATACCCTTACGATATTCACTGCCGTACCCGCGTTGCTGTCGCGCGTCGTCGCTCACGTCGATCAAGCCGGCCTTCAGCTCACACCGAACAGGCTCCGATATGTTTATACCGGCACTGCTCCGCTCGACCTTTCATTGCGTCAAAACGTCGAGCGCGTGTTTGGGGTCGTTCTTCACAACGGTTATGGTCTCACTGAGACGTCGCCCACGATCAGTCGGACCCAGTACACAAAGGGTAGCAACGAAATCAATATCGGCCCTCCCATTTCCGGAGTCGAGATCAAGATTGTCGGAACGGACGGTCATGAGGTTGAGGATGGCTCGCCTGGCGAGCTTCTTGTGCGAGGGCCAAATGTCATGCTTGGCTACTACGGTCAGCCGGAGCTGACTGCGGGCACTATCGATGAGCACGGCTACTTGAAGACCGGGGACATCGTCAGTCGCAACACGCGCGGCGAACTGATTGTGCAAGGCCGATCAAAGGAATTGATCATTCGTTCCGGGTTCAATGTGTATCCGCCCGAGATCGAAGCAGTTCTTAATACGCATCCGACGGTTCTCAACTCCGCGGTCGTCGGGCGATCGGTTAAGGGCAACGAGGAGATCATCGCCTTTGTGGAGCCTGTTCCTGGAGGTTCCATTGAGGCCAATGACCTGTTCACGTTCCTCGAGGGACAACTGGCGCGATACAAGAAGCCCCAGCAGATCATCGTGATGCCGCAACTTCCGGTCGCGCCAAACGGCAAGATCAGAAAGCATGACTTGAAGAAGTATGCCGAAACATCGGCGCGTTCTGTCTAGTCATTCCAAATTATTCAATCCTCATCGAAGGCCAATGGACATCGCCATGAAGCAGGAACAGACCTATCCGGACATCAAAATGTTTATCGACGGGACTTGGTGCGACGGGTCGCGAGGTAAGTCCGAGGCTGTGCTAAATCCGGCGACCGGACTTGCGATTGGGAATGTCCCGCACGCTTCTGTCGAAGATCTGGATCGCGCGTTGGATTCGGCGTGGCGCGGCTTCGGGGCATGGCGCAAGACATCGGCATTCGACCGCTACAAGCTTATGCGGATGGCCGGGGAGAAGTTGCGCGAGCGGGCCGGCGAAATCGCTCGCATTCTCACGCTTGAACAGGGAAAACCACTGGCAGAAGCGAAGCTAGAAGTGCTGCTTGGCGCGGATATCATCGACTGGTTTGCCGAAGAGGCTCGCCGATCCTACGGCCGTGTTATCCCTTCGCGGTCCGGAGCGGTGCAGCAGATCGTGATCAAGGAGCCGGTCGGACCGGTGGCTGCGTTCACGCCGTGGAATTTTCCGATCAACCAGGCAGTCCGCAAGATCTCGGCTGCAATCGCGGCTGGCTGCCCCGTGATTCTGAAGGGGCCAGAGGAGACACCGGCCAGTTGCGCCGCTCTGGTTCAGGCCTACGCCGACGCCGGCCTGCCACCGGGTGTGCTCAATCTGGTCTTCGGCGTGCCTGCTGAGGTGTCTTCCTATCTGATTGCCCACCCGCTCATTCGCAAGATTTCCTTCACCGGCTCGACCCAGGTCGGCAAGCAACTCGCTGCTCTGGCGGGTAGCCATATGAAGCGTGTGACGATGGAGTTGGGAGGCCATGCGCCGGCACTCGTGTTCGGCGATGCGGACGTGAAGGAGTCGGCCAGACTACTGTCTGCGGCGAAGTTCAGGAACGCCGGCCAGGTCTGCGTTTCGCCAACGCGTTTCATAGTGCACAAAAGCGTCTATGAGGAGTTTGTTGATCACTTCACGTCGGCTGCGAAGAATCTGGTCGTTGGCGATGGTCTTGACGCAGCGAGTCAGATGGGTCCGCTGGCCAACCATCGCCGCATTGAGGCAATGGAGGCCTTTGTCGCCGACGCCATTTCGCGCGGCGGACGCGTCAGAACAGGTGGAAAGAGAATCGGAAACGAGGGCTTCTTCTTCGAGCCAACAGTTCTTACGGATGTCCCGCTGAACGCGCGCATCATGAATGAGGAGCCGTTCGGTCCCATCGCCCCGATCAGCGCCTTCTCTGATCTAGACGAGGCCATAGCTGAGGCAAATCGTCTTCCATTTGGCCTCGCTGCCTATGCCTACACCAAATCAGCCTCCGTCATTGGCGCCATCAGCACGGGGACCGAAAGCGGAATGATGTCAGTAAACCACCATGGTCTTGCCCTGCCTGAAACGCCGTTTGGGGGCATCAAGGACTCCGGTTATGGCTCGGAGGGAGGGGTCGAAGCTATGGAGGCCTACTTGAACACCAAGTTCATAACCCAAATGAACAGCTCGCCCACTTAGGCAATCGCCCGGCCCCGAAAGGGGCGCGAGATCCTCTCGCGAATCAAATTCTGAAAATTCTTTGCGAGTCCACATGTGCGGGCTCGCTTGGCTGCGCCCGCATTAGCGATATAGCGCCTAGGCGTTGCAATGACGGCTTGCGGCCACGAAGAAATTCTCGACCGCGTTTGAAGATACGCTTGACAAAGAGTGCGGCGGAGAGCTTATTGGTCATACCAATTTGGAAGGGCCAGTAAGTTACCGAAAATTCTCTCCCGGGCTTCGGCAGATGAATCAATTCGGGCTGGCTTTCCGGTTCAACACGAGCGAGGAGCAAGGAGCGAAGCGATGAATGCACCCATGAGTATGCCGAAGGGGCAGCGGAGGAAGTTCTGGAGCTGGGGTTACGAAGGCCAGGACATTCCTGAATCTGAAGTGAAGTCGATGCACGAGCGCGTTGCGAAGCGCCTCGGCATGAGCGATTTCACAGTTCTCCCGGATCCGACCCTTGACGAAATTGAGATCCGTGCCCCGCGCATCAAGCCGCCGGCGTCGCTTGCAAGCTTCTGCACGACGGAAAAATGGGATCGTGTTGCTCACACCTACGGCAAGAGCTTCCGCGACCTGGCCATGATCTACAAGCGCAAGTATCCAAATCCGCCGGATGTTGTGGCTTATCCCCGCGACGAAAAGGACATCGCAGCCGTTCTCGACTGGTGTGGTGAAAATGGATACGCGGCCGTGCCTTTCGGCGGCGGATCGAGTGTCACGGGTGGTATCAATCCGCCGGACGATAGCAGCTACAAGGGCGTGGTCACCATCGATCTCGAGAACCTCAATCGCGTTCTGGAAGTCGATCCGACCTCGCGCGCGGCCCGAATCCAGGGCGGCACGTTCGGTCCCTCGCTCGAGGAGCAGTTGAAGCCGCATGGTTTCACGCTGCGCCACATTCCGCAGTCCTGGGAGTTCTCGACCCTCGGCGGTTGGATCGCGACGCGTTCCTCCGGCCACTATGCGACGCATCTGACGCATATCGACGACATGGTGGAAAGCCTGCGCGTCGTCACGCCGACCGGCACGATTACAAACCGCCGGCTGCCGGCGTCTGGCGCCGGTCCCAGCCCCGATCGCGCCTTTATCGGTTCGGAAGGTACGCTCGGCGTCATCACCGAAGCGTGGATGCGTCTGCAGGGCCGGGTGAAGTTCCGCGCCAACGCGTCGGTGTCATTCAAAACCTTTTACGAGGGTGCGAAGGCCGTTCGGCAGATCACTCAGGCCGGTCTTTATCCTGCAAACTGCCGCTATCTCGATGAGAAGGACGCATTCTTCTATGGGGCTGGCGACGGCACAGAGTCGATGTTGCTGATCGGCTATGAGTCGGCAGATCACCCGGTCGATGCCTGGCTCGATCGCTCTCTGGAAATCTGCCGGGACTACGGTGGCAGGGTAAAGCAGAAGGCGGGCACGGGTACCGATGCTCTCGAAACCAGCCGCTCAGGCGCGCAGGGCAGCTGGCGCAACCAGTTCCGTTATCTGCCTTATCTCATGCACGTTCGTGCAGCGATGGGCATCGTCAGCTTCACCTTCGAAACGGCCTATACATGGGACAAGTTCGAAGCGCTCGACACCGAGGTCATGCGGCGGGTAGCCGAAGCGGAGAAGAAGATTTGCGGTGGAGGCATTGTCTGCCGTCGCTTCTCGTTCCTCTATCCGGACGGACCGGCACCATACTACTCGATCATGGCTCCGTCTTCGCACGAAAAGAACATCGAGCATTATGCAGCCTTGAACAAGGTCGCTTCCGACGCCTTGCTCGAACTCGGCGCCACCATCACGCACCATCATGCCGTCGGGCGCAGCTTCCGTCCTTGGTATGACAAGGAAATCGATCCAGGTTTCATCCGCATGATGCAGGCGAACAAGCGTGAGCTTGATCCGAACTGGGTGCTCAACCCTGGCATTCTCTTCGACAAGCCTAAAGCCTAGTCCGCACGACGCTATCCATTCGGCTGTTTCACCAGGAAGTTCGTATATGATCGATCTCTACTTTTGGACCACGCCGAATGGATACAAAGTCACGATAATGCTGGCCGAACTCGGCCTGCATTATCAGGTTCTGCCGATTGACATCACCAAGGGCGATCAATTCGAAGCAGAGTTCCTCAAGATCAGCCCGAACAACAAGATCCCCGCGATCGTCGATCATGACGGGCCCGACGGGAAACCGCTGCCGGTTTTCGAGTCGGGAGCGATTCTTCTGTACCTTGCTGAAAAGACCGGCAAGCTGCTTCCGTCCGCCCCTCGTTCACGAATGGAAGTCATTCAATGGCTGATGTTTCAGATGGGTGGTATTGGTCCAATGCTCGGACAGGCTCATCACTTTCGGCGCTACGCGCCGGAACAAGTCCCTTATGCCGTTGAACGTTACACGAAAGAGGCCGCCAGACTGTACGGCGTGATCGATCGCCGCTTGGCCGACCGTGAATATCTCGCCGGCGACTACTCGATCGCGGATATTGCGACTTTTCCCTGGATTCGTCCCTATCGTTGGCAGGGCCAGGAGCTGGAGTCCTATCCCAATCTTAAGCGCTGGTTCGACGCTATCAAGGTTCGTCCGGCTGTACAGGAGGGGCTGGCTGTTATGTCCGATACGAAAAAGTGGGAAGCGAAACCAGGCACAGAATCGTGGAAGAACATGTTCGGCGCGAAGGTTTGAAGCCGAAGACATTCTCGCAGCGATCGTTGCCGCAGTAGCCGCTCACCGGGTCGGCTCACTATGGAAGCGCCAGATGTGATCACGACTGAGTGCAGTTGTGAATCGGCATCGGAATGCCAATAAGGGGGCCCTATCCGGATGTTGATGACGATCGATCGCGTGCAGATCGCTACACAGGATGCCAGGGGCGTCGCGGAAGCTTGGCGCCGTAGATTGGGCGCGGAGGAGGTATCGTCCGACTCCATCAAGGCGCTTCGGGCCAGAAAGACGACGCTGCGCGTAGGAACCGGCGAAGTCGAGCTTTTGGAACCGGACGGCGCAGGGATTGTGGAGCATGAGTTGACCCGGCGCGGCCGGTCTCATGTCTTTGGCGCTGGTGCGACATCATTCAATGTTTCCGCTCTCGTGAAAAATGCCGCCCGGGCAGGTGCTCAGCATATCCACGAAGGTGACCAGGATTTCATCCGCATCGAGATCGAAGGCAGCCCTGTGCACTTTGTGATCTCGCCTCCACGGGACGTGAAGCCGATAGGAAAGGTGGACTTTCTATACGAAGTCACATTGCTGGCAGCAGATCAGGCTGCCGCAGCGAACGACATTGCGCGGGTCTTCGGCCTGAACACGGAGAACTTCGTGACAATTACGTCGGAGCTCTTCGGCTATACAGGCGTCCTCACTCTCTTTTCGCCCGATCGTCTCGACAGGTTTGAAGTCATCACCCCAACCGACATGACCAAAACTCTCGGTCGGTATTATAAACGCGAGGGAGCGTCATTCTATATGGCATACGCCGAGAGTCGTGAAATCGGCAACATTCAACGGGCAGCAAAGGCGGATGGTGCCGGTCTGACACTGGATCCGCGCGAAAAGCAGCAAGAAGGCCGAGATCCCGAGCAAATCTGGCTCCACCCCGGCGCGCTCAATGGAATGATGCTGGAAATTTCCAGGCCAACGCTCGCATGGCGATGGTCTGGACACCCGCAGCGCGTCGAAGCTCTTGGTTAGAGATTGGGTGGGTGTCGACCTAATGAACCGTGCGTTCCATGAGGTCGATGGGTCGTGGCGAATCGCCGAGCGCGCATCGGACGTATGCCGATGTCAGAGGTATTCATGAGCGCGATCATATTCTCCGAACCAGACAAAGCAATTCTCGATCGTCGCGATGCGATCGTGGAGCATCTGGCAAGGCTGGTTTCGTCCGATGGCCTAATCACGGATAGAGACGAATGCAGGGCATACGAAACCGACGCGTTCGCTGCTTATCGCAAGATGCCGCTGGCCGTTGTGTTGCCGACATCGACGAATGAAGTAAGTGCTGTTCTCAGGTTCTGCCATGACAACGGGGTGAAGGTCGTGCCGCGCGGCGCGGGCACCTCCCTTGCAGGAGGGGCAATTCCGACCGAGGACGCTATTGTTCTTGGGCTTTCAAGAATGAGCCGTGTGCTCGAGATCAACTACGACGATCGCTTCATTCGGGTCGAAGCGGGCGTTACCAACCTAAACATCACCGCTGCGGTGGCGGACAGAGGCTTTTTCTACGCGCCGGACCCGTCATCTCAGCTCGCGTGTACCATCGGTGGCAATATCGCCAATAACTCGGGCGGTGCGCATTGCCTGAAATATGGCGTTACGACAAACAATCTTCTCGGCGTCAGAATGGTGATGATCGACGGAACGATCATCGATCTAGGTGGAAACAGTCTCGATAGCGGTGGTCTTGATCTGCTGGGTGTTGTGGTCGGATCTGAAGGCCAGCTCGGGATCGTGACCGAGGCTACGGTCCGGATACTGAGATCGGCCGAAGCCGCGCGTCCCGTTCTGTTTGGATTTTCCTCATGCGATGGAGCTGGCAACACCGTTGCGGAAATTATCGCGGCTGGAATCATCCCGGTCGCAATCGAATACATGGACAAGGCTGCGATCGAGATCTGTGAAGCTTTTTCCAAGGCCGGGTACCCACTCGACGCCGAAGCACTTCTGATCATCGAAGTGGAGGGCTCGAAAGCGGAAATGGACGCGACGCTTGACCGGATCATTTCCATTGCGCGAGCCAATGGCGTGCAGACGGTACGGGAGAGCAAATCCGCGATTGAAACTGCGGCGATCTGGAAGGGGCGGAAGTCAGCGTTTGGTGCGACTGGGCGGGTTGCAGACTACTTGTGCATGGACGGAACTGTGCCGACGGGCAAGCTGTCATACGTGCTGGCGCAGATCACCGAGATCGTGAAGCGCTATGGACTGCGTGTAGCTAATGTCTTCCATGCCGGCGATGGAAATATGCATCCTCTTATTCTTTATAACGCGAACGATCCGGCGGAGCAGTCCAAAGCAGAGGCCGCGGGCAACGACATCCTCAAGCTTTGCGTTGAAGTCGGTGGTTGTCTCACCGGCGAACACGGTGTCGGTATCGAGAAGCGCGATCTGATGCGTCACCAATTCAGTGAGATCGATCTTGCCCAACAGATACGCTTGCGTGCAGCGTTCGATTCAAAATGGCTGCTCAACACGGACAAGGTGTTTCCTGTTGACTGCCGAAATCAAACATAACGTTGGACGGATTTGGCTATGTCTGGAGATCTGAAGCCGCGCGACGAAAAGAATCTGTCCGAATCGATCAGAATGGCAGCGGCGGCAAGAATACCGTTGATTGTCAGCGGTGCGGGTAGCAAGTCGGATATCGGCCGGCCGAATGGATATACAACGTCTGTTACAACACAGCGTATGCAGGGAGTATCGATCTATGAGCCGACGGAATTGGTGATCGGAGCTCTTCCGGGAACACGGTTGTCCGAAATCAACGAGACACTTGCCACGCAAAATCAAATGCTGCCGTTCGAGCCCATGGATTATCGGCCCCTTCTCGGTGGGGGCCATGAGCCGACGATCGGCGGAATCGCAGCGGGAAACGTTTCAGGCCCGCGACGTATCATGGCTGGAGCCTGCCGTGACAGTCTGATTGGTATCCGGCTGGTAAATGGCCGCGGCGACGTCGTGAAATCGGGCGGACGGGTTATGAAGAACGTCACCGGTCTCGATATGGTAAAGCTCAATTGCGGAGCGTGGGGTACGCTCGGTGTGTTCAGCGAGGTTATTTTCAAGGTTTTGCCAAAACCGGAATACGCGTCCTCGCTAGTGCTCCGCGGATTGAGTGATGCGACGGCAATCGCCGCATTGACGACGGCCCTGGGATCTCCATTTTCCGTCTCCGCTGCGGCGCATCTGCCGAAGGGCGTAGTGCCGGAACCCCTGACCATCGTTCGTATCGAGGGGTTCGCGCCTTCGGTAGCGTATCGTTGCGGCGAGATCGTCAAGCTTTGGCGGCCATATGGAGAGGCCGACCTTCTAGAGGGAGAAGCGGGCATAAATATTTGGTCTGATGTGCGGGATGCGCGGTGGCTGGCGGATCCTGCAGAGAGTGCCATATGGCGGCTCTCGCTGGCCCCCTCGAAAGCACCCGGCACCGTTGCTTGTATCAAACGGGTACTCGATGTGCGTCATTTCTATGATTGGGGCGGCGGCTTGGTTTGGCTCGCTGTCAACGCGTCAGAAGATGCGGGCTCCAAGGTGATCCGGGATGCAATGCGAGGCCTCGGTGGCCACGCAACACTTCTGCGCGCATCGCCGGCGGTTAGAAGCAAGGTCGAAATATTTGAGCCGCTTCCGCCTTCGCTCGCGGAGCTGACCCGAAGGATCAAGCTTGCGTTTGATCCTGACCGGATTCTCAATTTCGGAAGAATGTACTCCGGTATTTAAAGCGAAGATCGGAATCCTATGCAAACGAACTTCTCGCTGGCAGCGCTCGCCGAGCCGCACATGAACGAGTCGGAGAAGATTCTTCGCGCCTGCGTCCATTGCGGGTTTTGTACTGCCACATGTCCGACCTACCTGCTGATGGGAGACGAACTGGACAGTCCGCGCGGGCGAATCTACCTCATCAAAGACATGTTCGAGAATGAAAAGCCGGCGAGCGAGAAGGTCGTCAAACATGTGGATCGCTGCCTGTCCTGTCTCTCCTGCATGACGACCTGTCCGTCAGGGGTGCACTATATGCATCTGGTGGATCATGCGCGGGCGCACATTGCGAAGACCTACAAGCGCCCTTTGGTCGATCGTGTTCTGCGGGGCATACTGGCAGCGGTGCTGCCGTATCCAAAACGACTGAGACTGGCGCTGTTGTCGGCGGCCGCGGTCAGGCCGATGAGGACATGGATCGCCGGGCTTCCGGGAGGCGCGCAGTTGGCTGCCATGGTCGATCTTGCTCCGGCTCTGAAAGCACGGAGGTCCGCTCCCCGGGAATTGGTCGTGCAGGATAGGCGCGGCAGGGTCGCAATATTGACCGGCTGCGCCCAGCAGGTCATCGATCCTGACATCAACGACGCCGCGATCCGGTTGCTGAATCGTCACGGTATCGAGGTGACAAGCCCGCGCGGTGGGGGATGTTGCGGGGCTCTGGTGCATCATATGGGTTACGAGGAATCGGCGCTGGGGGCAGCCCGGCGCAACGTCGATGCCTGGACACGGGAGCTTGACAAGGGCGGGCTCGATGCCATCATCATCACAGCGTCAGGCTGCGGAACGACTGTTAAAGATTATGGATTCATGCTTCGCGAGGATAAGGCATACGCTCGTAAGGCTGCGCGCATTTCCGCGCTCGCACAGGATATCTCAGAGTATCTCTATAAACTTCAGCTTCAGGGGCCCGTTAGGACTACGGGTCAGATCGTCGCGTATCATTCCGCGTGCTCGATGCAGCACGGTCAGCGCATCGCGGATCAGCCGAAATCACTTCTGAAGCAGATGGGATTTGTCGTTAGGGACGTTCCTGAAAGCCACATCTGTTGCGGCTCTGCGGGGACCTACAATATTCTGCAGCCCGAGATCGCAGACCGGCTCCGGTTACGCAAGGTAGCGAATATCGAAAAGATAAAGCCGCAGATCATCGCGAGCGGCAATCTTGGGTGCATGACACAGATCGGCGCCGGGACGGCTATTCCGATAGTTCACACCGTAGAGTTGCTTGATTGGGCCACTGGCGGTCCGTTACCCGATGCCATGAAAGGCCGCTTCAATTAATAGTGGGCCGCTTTGTGCGTCGTAAATTCGGGCGATCTCGAGAGTGCAAATCTAGCACAGCGGTAGTGGCGCCGACTTTTGGTCGCCTGCCTTTCCTTGATCCCATCCAATGACGCGTTATGGAACGCCCGTTTCCGGAATCCAGCCAGAGTTGATGATAGTCGATTCGAGATTTTTCTAGACCGTCCATCCAGCTTCTGGCTCGGATTTGGGAAGATGCTCGCTTGGGCGGCGCACGGCTCCCTTCGGCGCTTCGCGCGCCGCGGTGGACGCGGGCTATGCACCGAACGACGGGCAGGTCGGTCAGACCGGCAAGGTGGTTGCCCCTGAACTGTACATCGCCATCGGCATTTCCGGTGCGATCCAGCATCTGACCGAACATGATTTAGGTCGACGCGCTCGCGAATGCTCGAAACCTTCTCAACCCCCAGGTGACATCATTGCAGAGCGCGTCGTAAACGGCCCTGCGCCAGCATCTCGTGATCGTTAGGAAACGTTGGTCGACAAACCGCGTGTCATTTTCGTTCCTTTGAAGACTACGACGAGCCAGAAGTCCGCTTCTCTCAGTTAAACACCTTCTTTCCATTCGCGCTGGCATCGGGAAACTGAACTGAGGCTACACGATAGTATTTCTGGTAAATTTCTCAATATAATCCAGTAACTTATCGGATGCAGCCGCGGCTGTTTTCGCATTGCCTCTGCAAATTTGTTCGGCCAAATTCGCGTGCAGCACGGCGGTATCAACCAAGCTTGCATGTCTTCTATGGTACTTCACCCAAAATCGCCTCGATAGGCCGTGCAGTAACGCCATGGATTTCGCAGCAAACTCATTTTGAGAAGCCTCATATTCCAGCTCGGTCAGCCGGTTGTCCCAGCGACTAAATAACGTTTCATCGGTATCCTCGGTAAGCTGCCGCAGGTTCGAGCCGATGTTAGCGAACTCCTTCCTCTGTTCTGGACTGGCGCGTTCGGCGGACAGTCTCGCAAGCAAACGCTCAGTCTCCCTTCTCATTTCCAAAAGACTAAGCTGCTTGTGAACGTTCAATTCGCTGACCAGAACTCCCCTTCGTGGAAGAATGAGAACCAAACCCTCGCGTTCCAGACGTCGCAAGGCTTCACGTATCGGTGTCCTGCCCATGTTCAACTGGCTGGCAAGAGTTTGTTCGGAGAGTGCGGCTCCTGGCTGCAATCGCAGGGTAACGATCATCTCCTCCAAAGCGCGATAGGCGTGGTCGGCCAGACTGATGTTTGAATCATCGTCGTCGGGTGCGAACGGCTTTTGCCGTTTGTGAGCATGATGTTTGCGAAGCATCAGACCGGGGCTCTCTCTCGATTTGGACGGATCAATATGAGTACACATAGCTGACATTTGTCCGATCGCAACGACGCAAATGACCTCTCAGCTTGAGCGGTAGAGAGGGCCACTGCAACAGACTTGACAAGCGGCAGGCCCCGGGATTATGTGCCGACAACTGAAATTTCAGATGTCGGCAGATAGGACTATGATCCTGAATTGTCGGCTAACAGGGAGGAAGGGTCATGGAACTGCAGAAATCAGCCATGTCCGATAGGCAACGCGCGTTCCGCGCGACCTATCGTCATCAAATCGCAACTTGGTACAACGGCTGGCTTCACGTCGCGGTGATTTTTGTTTCCGGCTTCGCCGTCACTTACGTCTGCGCGGCGAATTTGCGTGACGTCGCGTGGTGGGCGTGGGGCGTCATTCCTGTTGTTTTCCTGGCGTACCAGTTCGGAGAATATTGGGCCCATCGTGTGTGGCTTCACCGGCCTGCGCAGAATGGGGCGCTTCGTGAACTCTACAATCGGCATACTCTGCAGCATCATCAGTTCTTCACTGACCACGAGATGCGATTTGCTGATCACATGGACTGGCGTGTCACCTTCTTCCCGCCGTTCACAATGGCCATTATGCTTCTTGTGGCTCTGCCTAGTGCGGTGATTTGCGGTCTGCTGCTATCGCCTAATGTTGGCTGGCTTGTCATGGCGAGCGTGATTGGCAGTTACATGTGGTACGAGTTCGTTCATTTCTGCTGCCACGTGGAAGACAACTGGTTCCTGATCAACTGTCCGATCGTCAACACCGCGCGCAGGCATCACAAAGCCCATCACGACCACTCCATCATGATGGAAGTCAATATGGGCATCGGAACTCCGATTTTCGATTGGGTTTACGGCACGTCCGATCTCGATCGCGGCTTCTTCGGGCACGTCTTCAATGGAAATAGCTGGAAGCACGTAAAGTCGGGCCTGCGAAAAACAGCAAAAACACCGACGCTAAAATTGCAGCGCTTGGCGGAGAGCCAGTGAGCTTGCCTGTCGTGCTTTGAGTAAATTGCAAGTTGGGAGCAACGTCGATGGAAGCTGCGCTTTCGATTGCCCGTACAGTGGAGCCGGATCTCGTGTCGCTGGGATGGTTCTCCATTCTTTGGCTGGCCTGTTGTCTAAGCGGGCTGACAATTTCCGGCATGCTGCCCTTGGGTGTGCGAGCAAACAATCTCTCGACCCCGAGCGGAACTGGCCTGGTGGTCGTGAACATCTTCTTGCTCTTCTTGCTACTCGCAGGAACGGCTTTGTTTGCTGCGCTTACCCTTCGCGTATCGAGCATCATTCTTATGGCAAGTTGGATATTCCTCTTTGTGCCGGCCATCCTTGATGTGTTTCCCGAGCGTTGGATCGACAGTCGCGGTGGATTGACGGTCTTGCTCTGCGTTCAAGCAGTCGCGCTGGTGATGCTTTGTCGATCCTCTTCTGTCGCAGCTACGCTGTCGATGATTTGAGCGAGGAATAAGATCATGATGGCCAAAATAAAGTCTGTGATTTCGATTCTTGTTCTTGCTGTTGCCTGCTGTATCGCAGCTTACGACTATCGCATCGGACTACTTGCACCGGCTTTGGTATCCGTGGGGGTTGGCCTGTTCGTGGTTTTTGCCATTTGGGTCTTTCCCGATGTCAAACCGAAAAGTCAGGCCAACAAATAGGAACGTTGCGTTAGTGAAAAACCGCGTTACGGCGTCACCGAGAAATAGGAACTTCTAATGAAGCTGACGGGCAAGACTTTTCTTATTTCCGGCGCGGCGAGCGGCCTTGGTGAGAGCGCTGCCCGCCTTATGGCGCGCAAAGGAGCTAACATTGTTATCGGCGACATACTCGATGAAGACGCTTCGCGAGTTGCTCAGTCGATCATTTCTGATGGTGGATCTGCGTCGGTCTTTCATCTCGATGTCTGCAATGAATCGGATTGGATTGGTGCGGTGAATTTCGCTGTATCCAGCTATGGCAGGCTCGACGGGCTTGTTAGCAATGCGGGGATCAGCGGGATGATTCCGGATGTCATGGATACGGAATATTTTGATCGTCTCCTTGCGATCCACGCTCGTGGAACGTTCCTTGGCATCAAACATTCAGCACCGGCCATTGCCCAGGCTGGCGGTGGATCAATCGTTGCCGTCTCATCCATCGCGGGAAAGGTTGGCGCGGATTATGTCCACATGGGATACAATGCGGCAAAGGCGGCAATACTTCTTCTCGTGAAGTCAGCATCGGGATACTACGCGAAGGACAACATCCGCTCGAACGCGGTTGTTCCCGGGTGGATGCCGCCGATGCGCACATCTGTTGCATCTGCCGACCCGGAGTTGCGTCCAAAGCTTCTGAAGTCGGTCCCGTTAGGGCGCACTGGTCTCTTTCCCGAAGTCGCTGAAGCCATCGCCTTCCTGTCATCCGATGAAGCTTCGTACGTTAACGGCGTCGAACTTCCGGTGGATGGCGGGTTTCTGGCATATCGAGCATTTTCGTGACGGTTGTGAGCGGTTGTCGCGATAGGTGCGTGTACGTGCGGCCTGTGTTCGATACCCGTGCAAAGGCTTGAAGGGCAAGGACATGAGAATTTTCAAGGGAACGAGATCGATTGACGGAGTGCGCGTGACGGTCGATGGGCAGCCGCTGGATCACGTTCTCCATATCAGGACTTATGGCAGCGGCTTCTTTGAATGGAGTTACGAAGGCGATGAGCCAATGCAGTTGTCTTTGGCGATACTGAACGAATATTACGGCGATCAACAGAAGGCGTTGTCGATGACCGAGAGGTTCATGAAAGAGATCGTCGCGAATTTCGACAACGACTGGGTGATGACAAGCGAGGACATTCGAACTGCATTGTTGCAGATGCATCCTATTCCAACCAATGCTTCGGTACGTTGATATGTGCGAAAGCTGGGGTGGTCGTTCACGTCTCGGCTGCGAAATCGTCTCGCGCCTGCCCATCGCAGATTGCAAGGGAAGCGTTGGGCGTCGAGGACCGGCACGGTGGATAAGAACAGGCCCGCAATCATCTCGATGGACATGCGGCAAAAATACCGGGATCGCACGCCGGTAGTGCAGAAACGATAAGATTGGACAAGCTTTCAAAATATGACTGCAAGAGCGCGAAAAGCGCCGCGACGGTCAACGGGGGATATCAATTGTCGGATTTTTCTAAGCCAGACTCTGCAGGCTTGAACGTCAGCCATTTGTCGCTTGCGTTCGGCGGGCTGAAGGCGCTGTCGGATGTTACCTTCTCTGTAGCGCCGGGGGCGATCACGGCCGTGATCGGGCCGAATGGCGCCGGCAAGACATCGCTATTCAACTGCATATCTGGTTTTTACAAACCTTCGGCAGGCAAGATTGAATTCGGCGGCGAGGACATTACTCGGCTGCATCCGCCGGCGCGGGCCAAGATCGGCCTGGCACGCACGTTCCAGAACATCGCGCTGTTTCGCGGCATGACGGTGCTGGACAACATCAAGCTCGGCCGTCACGCGCATATGCAGACGAATGTGTTCGATGCGCTGTGGTACTTCGGTCGCGCCAGGCGTGAGGAGCTCGAACTGCGTTCCGAGCTCGAGCGGCGCGTGCTTGATTTCCTCGAGATGGAGTACATCCGCGATCACCCCGTCGCGTCGCTATCCTATGGCTTGCGCAAGCGCGTCGAACTTGCTCGCGCGCTTGCGATGCAGCCGCGCGTGCTGATGCTCGATGAGCCGGTGGCGGGCATGAACCGCGAAGAGACCGAGGATATGGCCCGTTTCATCCTCGATGTGAAAGAGGAGTGGGGCGTCACGATCCTGATGGTCGAGCATGACATGGGCCTGGTGATGGACATTTCGGATCACGTCGTCGTGCTCAATTTCGGACAGGTGATCGCGGCCGGCAAGCCGGCGGAAATTCAGAACAACCCGGACGTGATCACGGCCTATCTCGGGTCCGGCGATGTCGGCGAATTGTCGCGGCGTATCGCTTGCGAAAAGGCAGCATGATGGACTGGCTCTTTCTCATCGAGGTTGTTCTATCGGGTCTGGGATCAGGGGCGTTGTTTGCCCTGACGGGCATCGCCTTTGTGCTGATCTACAAAGCGACGAAGGTGATCAATCTTGCCGTCGGCGAGATGTTGATGCTGTGCGCCTATTTCTTCTTCGGTCTGACCACCGCGTTGGCCCTACCTGTGTGGCTCGCGATTATACTGACCGTGATCGGTGGCGGTGTCCTTGGCGGCGTGGTGGAGCGGGCGCTCATACGACCGATGCTGGGTGAAAGTCCGATCTCGGTGTTTATGGTGACGGTCGGTTTGAGCTCGGTGTTGATTGGCTTTGTTGAACTTGTCTGGGGTGGAGATCCCAGAACACTGCCTAATTTCCTCCCGACAAAACCAGTGTTCATTGGCGATGCCTATGTATCGCCGAAGATAGCGGTATGCTTCGTTGTCGCTTCGTTACTCATAGCTGGTTTCCTCTTGGTCTTTCGCAAATGGCGCGGCGGCGTGGCGCTGCGCGCCACTGCTGCTGATCAGGGGGCAGCGTTTTCATGCGGCATCAACGTTCCAGCGGTGTTCTCGATTTCGTGGGTTGTCGCGGGGATGGCGGCGGCTGGATCGGGGATCCTCATTGGCTCGATCGGCGGTATCTCGCCGAGCATGGGCGTGTTCGGATTGACGGTTCTCGTTGCGGTAATTGTTGGCGGGCTCGACTCGATTGCCGGGGTGCTTGTGGCTGGCCTGGCGATCGGTGTCATTGAAGCGCTCGTCGGTACGTATCTTGGCGGCGAATTCAAGCTCTTCGTCACTTTTGTTACTCTTATCATTGCCATGATGATCCGGCCCTACGGAATGTTTGGCACCATCGAGATCGAGCGACTCTGATGCGTATAAGCGCCGCCCACGAAACTTATGCCCAGGCAGAATCGTTTTTGGATACCAATGTGCAGCGCGTGATGTTGCTGTTGCTATTCGCAGGGCTGGTGGTGTTTCCGTTCTTAGCTGACCAGTACTGGATTTATCTTGCGTGTCTCGTCGCAATTCATATCGTCGGCACAACTGGTCTCAACATTCTCACAGGCTATACCGGACTCATAAGCGTGGGCCAGGCGGCCTTCATGTCGGTCGGAGCCTATACGGTCGCGATCCTCGAGATCCATGTCGGTACGCCCTTTATCTTCAATTTGATTGCGGCCGGACTAGTCGCCGCGGGTGTCGGCGCGATCTTCGGGGTCCCAAGCCTTCGCGTAAAGGGTCTTTACCTCGCTATTGCGACCATCGCGGCATCGTTCATTCTGCATTTCCTATACACAAACGGACCGTCGATTCTTGGAGGTACGCAGGGGCTCAGCATGCAGCCGGCGCGGTTGTTCGGATACGATTTCGTGCGTCCGTTCCAGTTGTACTGGCTGTTCGTGCCACTGACCGCACTATTGGTGTTCGCCGCAGCCAACCTGTTCCGGACCCGTATTGGCCGCGCCTTCATTGCGATCCGCGACCGCGATATTTCTGCGGAGGTGCTGGGAATTCCTCTGCTGAAATACAAGCTGCTTTCCTTTGCGCTTTCGTCCTTTTACGCCGGTGTTGCTGGCGGGATGTGGGCCTATTTCTTTCGTGTGGTTACGCCCGAAAGCTTTCCGCTGATCTATTCGATATTCTTCCTCGCCGCTGTCATCGTCGGCGGCATGGGCACGATCCTTGGCGGCATCTTTGGTGCGATCTTCATGACCGTGATCCCGGAGCTCCTCAAGCTCTTGGTCTCATACATGACCTTCATTCCGGATGCGACAGCACAGCTGTCGCCAATTCGCACAATCGTTTTCGGCTTGCTCATCGTTGTGTTTCTGTTGTTTGAGCCGCAGGGCCTCGCCGAGACCTGGCGCCGCATACGGCGCTTCTTCCATCTATGGCCGTTCAAAAAGTAATATGCAGGGAGAAAACAATGGGTATCTTTCCAACGCGTCGGAAATTGCTGTCGTATGCAGCAGCCGGCTGTCTTGCTCTCGGAATTCAAGCGTCGGCACGCGCTGCCGATGATATTGTCATCGGCGCATCGATGCCGCTCACCGGCGCATTCGGTTTCGCAGGTATTCCGCTCAATCTTGGGTTTCAGGATTATGTGAAGATCGCCAACGATGCCGGCGGCATCGGAGGCCGCAAGATCAAGTATATATCGGAAGACACCGGATACGCGGTTGATAAATCGATCGCGGCGTTCAACCGCATCGCTGCCAGCGAGAAGGTCAGCCTCTACTACGGAGATTCCACAGCGTTCTCCAAGACCATCAACGCCGAACTCAATCGCCGCGACAGCATCCTTATGGCCGGCACGTCCTTTGCGACTGAGCTGAACGACCCGAAGAACTTTCCGTATCAGTTCATCCCGGGCCCCGACTATTCGCAAATGATCGGCATTCTCCTGGAATACATCGCCAAGACTACGCCGGGCGCCAAAATTGTCCTCGTCAATTCAGATACCGAATTCGGCCGGGATCCGATCGCGGCGACAGAGAAGCGGGCGGCGGAGTTAGGTCTGAAAGTAGTCGGTAAGATCGCAACGCCGCCGACCAGCGTCGATGTGTCGACCGAAGTCCTGAAGCTGCGCCGGGCGGATCCCGACTACACGATCTTTCACGGCTATGTTCTCGCGCCGTTGCCGGAATTCATGACGCAGATGAAGCAGCTGGGCCTCAAGAGCAAGTTCATGGGCACGTTCTGGTCGATGGACAATTCCATCTGGGCCAATTCTGCTGCGGTCGCCGACGGCTACATGGGTGTGATGCCATATCGCTACTATTTCGACACGGAAGGCAAGTCGCCGACACTCGACAAAATCCGGCAGCTCCGCCCCGAGTATCAGACGATATACTATACCCAGGGCTTCCTCACCGCGATGCTGATGATCGAAGCGGCACAACGTACACTCGATGCCAAGAAGGATCTCACCGCGACCAACATGAAGGCCTCGTTGAACTCTATCAAGGACTTCGATACCGGCGGCATCATCGGCGTACCGATCTCCATCTCTGGCAACACCATTCCTGTCGGTCGCGTCTATCAATACGACGGCGCGAACAAGACGATGAAGCCGATCTCCGACTGGATCAAGATCGCGAAGTAATGATAATGGCCGCGGACACACTTCTCTCAGTGAATAATCTCGAGGTCGTTTATAGCAAAACGGTCCAGGTGCTCCGCGGTCTGTCGCTGAAGATCGACAAGGGAGCGGTGGTCGCGTTGCTTGGCTCCAACGGCGCCGGCAAATCGACCACGCTCAAGGCCGTCTCCAATCTTCTTGAACTGGAAGGCGGCAAGGTCACGACCGGCGAAATCCTATTTAAGGGCGATGCCGTCTCGCGTCTCGCCCCGCATCAATTGGTGCAAAGTGGGTTGTTTCATGTGATGGAAGGACGCCGAGTTTTCGAAGACTTGACGGTCGAGGAGAATCTTACTGCGGCGACCTACGCAATGTCAGGGCGCAGCGGCGCGAAGACTCCTTTCGATCTCGTCTACACATATTTCCCGCGTCTGTTCGAGCGGCGAACCGGGCGCGCCGGATATCTGTCAGGCGGCGAGCAACAGATGCTGGCAATCGGCCGCGCGCTTATCGCTCAGCCAGAACTTATGCTGCTCGACGAACCGTCGCTCGGCCTGTCGCCGAAACTGGTGGAGGAAATCTTCACGATCATCGCTCGCATCAACCGCGAGCAGGGCGTCTCGATGCTTTTGGTCGAGCAGAATGCGGCCGTCGCCTTCGCTGTCTCGACCTACGGGTACATCATGGAGTCGGGAAGGATCGTGACAGACGGCCCCACGGCGCAGCTTCTGCGCGATCAGGACGTTCGAGAATTTTATCTCGGCGTTGGGGCGGCGAACGCGGAGACCAAGGGCTTTCGCGGTATCAAACACTACAAGCGCCGCAAGCGCTGGCTGTCCTAGGGTTAAAATGAGGATCGCATGAGCGACAGATTTCCTGAGATGACATTGCCGCAGGCGCTGCGTGAGAATGCCCGTGTCCATCCGAACCGGGTTGCTATCAGGCAGAAGAAATACGGAATCTGGAATCCGTGTACCTGGAAAAACTACTATACCCGTGCCTGTCATATCGGACTCGGCTTCCGCGCGTTGGGACTGAGTGCAGGCGGTCATATCGGCATTCTGTCCGAGAATCGGATCGAATGGGTGCTGGCGCAGCTTGGCGCAAACATTATCGACGTTGTTGCAGTCGGGGTTTACCCCACCAGTCCGTCAAACGAGGTCGCCTATGTGCTGGCGCATTCTGAATCCGAGATCATCGTGTGCGAGGATCAGGAGCAGGTCGATAAGGTTCTGGAACGCCGTGACGAACTGCCAAAGCTGCGGAGGATTATCGTCGTTGAAACCAAGGGCATCAGGGATTACCCGCCCGATCAAGTCATGTCGTTCGATGCGCTGGAAGCGCTTGGCGCCGACTTCGAGACGAGCCATGCCGCTTTGGTAGATGGCATCATCGATCGTCAACAGTTATCGCAGATCGGATTGATTATCTACACCTCCGGCTCCACCGGGAAGCCGAAAGGTGCAATGCTGAGCTACAAGAACATTCGGGCGCAGGCGATTGGTTGTGCGGATCGACTGGTTGTCGATCAGTCGGCAAGTGTTCTGTCCTATTTGCCGCTATGTCACGTCGCCGAGCAGATGACGACAGTGATGGTCCCGACGTATCTGGGCTCGTTGGTTAGTTTCGGAGAGTCAATCCGGACCGTGCAGGAGGATCTGCGCGAGGTTGCACCAAGCGTGTTCCTCGGTGTGCCACGGATTTGGGAAAAACTGCATTCGTCGATCCACATCAAGCTGCTGGAGGCGGGACGCATCCGGCGCGCGATATTTGAACGGGCCTATTCTGCTTGCGAGCCGTTTGCGGAGAAGAGTGCCACCGATCGAACGCTATCCGAAAAGCTCAAGTTTGCGTTGTCGTACTGGCTGATCTTCCGCCCACTGCAGAACTTCATTGGGCTGCGAAAGACCCGCATTGCCATGACCGGCGCTGCGCCGATCTCGCCCGCGATTGTGCATTTCTTTCGCGCCATCGGGGTGCCGCTGATCGAGGTCTACGGCCTGACTGAAAGTGCGGGCATTGCGCTCGGGCAGGTGTTGTCTGACCGGCGGGTGGGGACAGTGGGTAATGGTATCGACCGGCTGGAAATAAAGCTCGGAGAGTCGAACGAGCTTCTTATTCGCGGAGATACGGTGTTTGCGGGTTACTACCGGAACGAAGAGGCGACCAGGATGTCGATCCGCGACGGATGGCTGCACACCGGCGATGTCGCGGAATTCAAGGACGGCCATTTCCGCATTGTGGACAGGCTGAAGGACATCATGATTACGGCGGGGGGAAAGAATCTCAGTCCGTCGGAGATCGAGAACATGGTGAAGTCGAGCGCGTTCATCAAGGAGTGCGTCGTCATCGGTGACGCGCGCAAGTATGTCTCAGCGCTGATACAGATCGACTATGATCTTGCCGGGAAGTGGGCAGAGGAAAAGGGCGTCGCCTACACAAATTTCAAGAACCTCACAGAGAACGACAGTCTTCGCGAGTTGATCCAGTCGGAGATCGATACGGCCAACGAGCAACTTGCCCAAGTTTCGCAAATCCGGAAATTTCATCTTCTGACAAAGGAACTGGATCATGATGACGACGAAGTCACAGCGACAATGAAGGTTCGTCGCTTCAATGTTCAGAAGAAGTACGCTTCAGAGATCGAGGGTCTCTATAGCCGACATGGTTCATGAACGGCCTCAACCTTCCATAGCTCTGCTCATTCGGCGTTGTGAATGATCACCGAAACCATCGTGTATAGACAAATAGAGTACGGGTCTCGTCCGTTTCGGGCGTCCGACCTGTCGGACAATCATGGAGTCAGGCTATGAGCAGCCATCAGGGCCAATACAGCACTGGTCTGGACAAGAATGCCGCCAACTATGTGCCGCTGTCGCCACTGAACTTCCTTGCTCGCAGCGCCGCCGTCTATCCGGATCACGTTAGCACGGTCTACGAGAATCGCAGCTTCACCTGGGCGCAGACCTATGAGCGCTGCAAGCGCTTCGCGTCGTTTCTCGCCAAGCGCGGCATCCAGCGTGGCGACACCGTTGCGGTCATGCTGCCGAATATCCCGGCGATGAACGAGGCGCATTTTGCCGTGCCAATGGCTGGCGGCGTCCTCAACGCGCTTAACATCCGGCTCGACGCGGCTTCCATCGCATTCCAGCTCGACCACGGCGGCGCAAAAATCATACTGGTCGATCCCGAGTTCTCCGGCGTGATCTCCGATGCGCTGAACCTGATGAAAGGCCCGAAACCGCTGGTGGTAGACGTCGACGACGCGGCGTTTACCGGCGGCAAGCGCATTGGCGAACTCGAGTATGAAGCTGCGGTCGCGTCCGGCGATCCGGAGTTCGTGTGGCTGCAGCCGCAGGACGAATGGGACGCTATCGCGCTGGGCTATACATCCGGCACCACGGGCAATCCCAAGGGCGTCGTCACGCACTATCGCGGCGCGTATCTCAATGCTGTCAGTAATATCCTCGCGGGCAATCTCGGCACCCATCCGATCTATCTCTGGACGCTGCCGATGTTCCATTGCAACGGCTGGTGCTTTCCGTGGACGATCGCGGCGTCGGCCGGGATCAATGTGTGTTTGCGCAAGGTCGATCCAGCCAAGATTTTCGAGCTGATCAAGGCTCACGGCGTGACCCACATGTGCGGTGCGCCGATCGTCTACAATACGCTGATCAACGCGCCGGACGCTCCCAAGGGCAGCGCTGCGAAATCCGTCGTCGGGCTGATCGCGGGCGCTGCGCCGCCTGTGGCCGTGCTGGAAGGCGCAGAGAGCATCGGTATCAAGCTTACTCACGTTTACGGCCTCACAGAGGTCTATGGCCCCGCCTCCGTTTGCGCCGAACAGCCCGGCTGGGATGATCTGCCGGCAGACCAGCGCGCCCAGCTGAAGCGCCGTCAGGGCGTGCCCTATCCGCTTCAGGAAGCCGTCACGGTACTTGATCCGGACACGATGCAGCCCGTACCACGTGATGGCGAAACCATCGGCGAGGTGATGATCCGCGGCAACATCGTCATGAAGGGCTACCTGAAGAACGAGAAGGCCACCAAGGAAGCTTTCGAGGGCGGCTGGTTTCACACCGGCGATCTGGGCGTGCTCGACACGGACGGTTACGTCATCATCAAGGACCGCTCCAAGGACATCATTATCTCGGGCGGCGAAAACATCTCGTCGGTCGAGGTCGAAGACGTCCTGTACAAGCATCCGGCGGTTCTGTTCGCCGCCGTGGTCGCCAAGCCGGACCCCAAATGGGGTGAGGTGCCCTGCGCCTTCGTCGAGCTGAAGGACGGCGCGACCGCAACCGAAGTGGAAATCCTGAGTTATTGCAAAGGCGTATTGCCGGGATTTAAATCGCCGAAGTCAGTGGTGTTCGGCGCGATCCCGAAGACGTCCACCGGCAAGATCCAGAAATTCGCGCTGCGCGATCAGGCAAATTCGGCGAAGGCGATTTTGGCGTAGTGCCTGTGCCGCAAAAGAATTTGCGAGCTTGGGTGGGCGTAATTCAGGTTCTGCTTCTATCGGTATGGCTTTCAGCCGCCTTGCCTCAGGTAAACTATTTGGCGCCTTTCACTCTCGTGGGGGCGCGTGCAATCGGAGCAGCGCACTCAGCCGCGTCGTAATCGGCATGCGTCGTGCGCATTAACGAAACATTTGAAGCGGATGGCAGCGATAGTTTCGCGTCCTCGTCGGAGGATTGGTGTTGTTGGCTTTAGATCAAATTCGAAATCGTGAAAAATCTGAGATGGATAAAATGGCAAACTATAAAATCCTGATACTTGGCGCATCATACGGATCACTGCTCGCTTCGAAAATCATGTTTGGAGGCCATTCGGTTACGCTTGTTTGTTTGCCGGCTGAAGCTGATCTAATTAATAGCGAGGGCTTCCGTGTGAGAATGCCCATTCGCGGACAAGATCCGATTGTCATCGACTCCCGTGAATTACCCGGCGAGGTATCTGCCGCAGATCCCGATGATGTTAATCCGGAGCAGTTCGATCTGATCGGCTTGGCGATGCAGGAGCCGCAGTATGGTACGCAAGGTGTCCGCGGGCTGCTTGAGCGGATTGCTGCATCCCGGGTTCCGTGCATGTCCATTATGAACATGCCTCCACTTCCGTATATTAAGCGCATCAAGAGTGTCTTATCCCAAACCGTAGAGGCGGCTTATACCGATCCGTCCGTTTGGAGCGGCTTTGAATCCGGAGCGCTGACGCTGTGCAGTCCGGATCCCCAAGCGGTTCGTCCTCCAGATGAGAGGCCGAATATATTGCAAGTAACGCTGCCAACAAATTTCAAGGTAGCGAGATTCGATAACGAGAAAAGTGATGCGATCCTCGAACGACTTGAACGAGACATTGACGCCGCTCGTTTCGGAACTGGCAATATTGAGATCCCGGTAAAATTGCGAGTTCATCAATCAATATTTGTGCCGCTGGCAAAATGGTCGATGTTGCTTGCTGGAAACTATCGTTGCGTGACACAGGATGGTATGCGAACTGCGGAGCAAGCTGTGCACTCCAATCTCGATGAAACGAGGTCGGTTTATGAGTTTGTCGCGGACGTTTGCGTTGCTCTGGGGGCTTCACGCGAAGAGCTTGTGACCTTTACAAAATATGCTGATGCGGCCAGGAGTTTGTCACGTCCTGCGTCGGTTGCAAGAGCGCTCAATAGCGGTGCTGTAAATGTCGAAAGAGCCGATAAACTCGTGCAGTTGCTGGCGCGACAAAAGGGCATGTGTCATCCTGTGGTCGATAGCATTGTAGAGTTAGTCGACCATCGCCTGAATGCGAATCGGACCCACCCCAAGCAATAATAGGGGTGAGGCAGGAATATCGTGCGTCGCGTTACGGATAAAATACGCCGCCCGTCGCACGCTGTGGAGCATCATTCCTTTCAGGCAGTGGAATGAACTCAGCCTCGTTACCTGGCATGGTATCAAACCGTTCCTTGGCCCACTCTTCCTTAGCGGCCTCGATCCGCTCGAGCGAGGAAACGGAATTCCACCAGATGTAACGGGGACCCTCCATCGGTACACCGCCAAACAGCATGGAACGGGCCTCTGACGTGGCCGTGACTTGGAATGCCGAAGCTCATCGGAGCTGATATTGCGAGGCTACCGCGCAGGCTGCCATGCCCCAGGCCACGCTCGATCTTGACTACAATGAGTGGCTCGCTCATGAGCCTTCGAGAGAAGAAACACTTTGATCATGATCAGCTGGCTGAGCACTCAGTGATCGACGAATCGCGAAGCTCATGAATTCCTGTTACCATCAGATAATTCACTGATTCCTAAACAGCTGCGTGACCCCGCTTCGGCGACTTTCGGCAAGGTCAACGCTCATACAGATCGGAAATACCAGGGAAAGCCAGTGACGGCCGTTTGCGGAGCCGTGAATGCAAAGAACGGGTTCGGCGGTTACACTGGAATGAAACAATTCGTTCTGATCGCTGAAACGAACTCGTTGGTTTTGGACAACGAAAACGATAATTCTGAATTCGTCGAGCTCTGGAATTCGCTCTGCGCTGGGAAGCGCAACTGACCCAGATTCGTGTAATGACGCGTTATGGAATTTCGAGGAAATGTTTCAAAAGCAAAGCAGCGTACCCGCACGTAATGGTGATGAAGCCCGCCAAGGATGGCGTATGACTTGATGCTTCCGGTCCGAGAAACTGGCGCATCTTTATCCAATGATCGGCGCGTTCTGATGTCGTTGTAATAGCGTGCGTAGGATCGCAGCATCCGGCGCAGATGCACCGAACGACGTCTCTAATAAGCAATCGTCGTTCGCAATCCGAATATGGCGCCGTTCCTGATTGGCCTCTCCGGCGCATAGGGATCAGATATACGGCCTCCGGGATGGAGCACATATTGAAAGGTCGGTTGAAGGGTCCAGCCGGGCTTGATCTGGGCTTGGTAGCTCAATTCGATTGTCATCTCGTAGTCACGGATTGGTCGCTCTGTTCCTGAAAAGGCAATCATATCGTGATCGAAGGCCCGAGCCTGATCGGAAATATTCACATAGATGAAACTTGCGCCGAACCTGTCATCGGGACGGCTGGGGATCATGCCGCAAAAAACAATTCCGGCATCGAGAAAGAAGTTCACGAGGCTGCGGTCGGAGGGAGTTGCCGAAACACGGCTGAAGACGCTGACGCCGCTGTCCGGTCCGCTGCCCTCAGGGCGATAGATTTGCTGATCGATAACGCCGTAAATGCCGGTGGCGCCCCGAAATTGACGGGCGATGCCGTTGCTCAGGGGGTGAGCGAGCGATACCCCGCTGGGGTCGAATCTCTGGTGGTCGAACATTCCAAAATGATGCCATGCGCCCAACCGCAGGATTCCAGCGAGTCCCTCAGCATCCTTTCCCTGATTATAGCGGTATTGAATCTCACCCATCAGCAATGGCGGGTCGTTGACCCGAAAATTGGTCCCGGTGCGGTTGATGGTTCCTTGGTCGCCGGGGTTCCCGTTGAATAGTGCGAGCAGTGCAGACCAGCTCTTGTCGGGATCAAATCTCAAACGCACGCCTGGCGTGGCAAGAGGATAGGCTGGTCCGCCGCTGGGCAAATTGGCGCCTGTGATCGTGGGCCAGTCGCTGCTCAGAAACATCTTGCTGTAGTCGCTAACGAAGAACTCTGTATCGGCCGCGAGCTGACCGAAGCGGAAGCCGAACCGGTCATCGAAGAATTTTTTTTCAAGCCACAGTTCGGAAAGGCGCGTTGAAGGAACAGCCTCGATGTTGCTGATCGTGATCAGGCTATTGAAGTGGTTGCCGCGCATTCCCGATGTGCGATGAATTTGAAAGGCGTTGCCGAAGAAGCTCAGGCCCTGCCATCCAGCAAGCCTCTCGAAATCGATGGCGGTAAAAGCCTCAAGTTTGCCTTCATACAGTCCGCCGCGACGCATGCCACCGGACTCATTTCCGAGCACCTCTCCAGTATAAATCAGACCGTAAGTAATTCCGTGTTGAGCGAGCCATTTGCGGCTTCCTGTTGGATCACCGCTGGCCGCCATGCTTGTAGCGATCGACAAGGGCGGGATGCCATCGACAGGAACGGGCTCCGCCATCGCCGGCTCGGCCATCATGACGGCCGCGATGACAGAAACATTCAGCTTCAATTTTCGCACGGAACAAATTCTTTCTTGCTATTGAGACTTAATCGCATGAAGGGAACGGAGGTTTTCCTTCTGCGGGTTGCCCGACGAGATTTGTCTACGGGTTAGCTGCTGTGGGGCTGGGTGGAGGGCGTCTGAGAAGTATCGACGAGGGCCGGCTGGACAGGCATCGCCGCATCATCGAGGGGAGTGACCCGCTTCTTTGTCCTGATGCGGTTGGATGCGCTTGAGGCGGATCACAACATCGACCTTGGTGATCGCATAGCCTTCAGGAGGAACAGGAAGGCGATCGAGACAGATTGATCCTCGTGGAATGTCGATGATCCGGTCTTCCGTCTCGACGTAGAAATGATGATGGTCGCCGGCGTCCGTGTCGAAATGAGTCCGCATGCCATCAACGGAGACGCGACGAAGCAGCCCGGCATCGGCGAACTGATTGAGCGCGTTGTAGACGGTCGCTAGTGAGAGCGAAGCGCCGGTATCGAGCGCCTCCTGGTGAAGGCCGTCAGCCGTTACATGGCGGTGTTCGCCGCGAAAGAGAAGTACTCCGAGCGTCATGCGTTGTCGTGTTGGTCGCAGGCCGGCGGTATTGAGAATGGATTCAATCTCATCGGCCGACCGAACGACACGAGGGTTTTCCGCCTGCATGCGCAGTCTTAAGTCGTGTGGAACAAAGAGCATCGGATATTCGACCTGATGTTACGCTGCGGATTAACAATCCATGGCTATGGAGTCTGCTGACTTGACGGTTTCAGACGAAGCACCACGTCGATACTCACGAGGTCGTAGCCCTCAGGCGCAGCGGGAATGTCGCGGATCTTGATCGTTCCGTTTGGCACGTTGATCAGGCGATCTTCGTTGGCGACATAAAAGTGATGATGATGGGAAGTCTCGGTGTCGAAATACGCGGTCGCGCCGTACATCGGCACCCGGCGGATTAGTCCGATTTCACTGAGCCGTCGCAGACTGCTGTAGACGCAGCACATGGACACAGGCGCTCCTTTTCGGACGAGTTCATCACGGAGATCGCTGGCGGACACGTGTCGTCCACCGGCAGCGAAAAGGTGTTCTGCAAGCGCCAATCGTTGGCGAGTCGGCCGTAAGCCGGCCTTAGCAAGCAGATCGCGTGCTGATGTACGCTTCGCGGTCAAAGTATCCCGTTGGCTGAGCGCGAAGTGCTGCATGGCGTCTCCTTTCGAACTAATTGCGAGTAAGTCGCAATTGCAAAGTGTCCGAAACTGAGCTAGACGTCAAGCAAGTTGCGAATGACTTGCAATTATAAAATGTCGCCCGTCGTTGCGAGCAGTGGTGGCGCGCCCAATACAGAAGAGAGACAGGACATGTTCGATCGGGTCGGACGCGCCGTTATTGCGACGGTTGCGGGGGTTATGGCTCTTTGGCTGCTGACGGGAATCGCAGCCGCCCAAACCAAGTTCAAGGCCGTCACGACCTTCACGGTCATCGCGGATATGGCCCGCAACGTTGCAGGGGACGCGGCAGTCGTTGAATCGATCACGAAGCCCGACGCTGAAATTCACAACTACCAGCCGACACCTGGAGACATTCTGAAGGCGCAAGACGCAAACCTTGTCCTCTGGAACGGGCTCAATCTTGAACTTTGGTTCGAAAAGTTTTTCCAACGGCTGAAAGGTGTGCCTGGCGTGGTCGTCTCCCAGGGCGTCCAGCCGATGGGCATCGTGGAGGGCCCCTATAAAGACAAGCCCAATCCGCATGCATGGATGTCGCCGAGTGCAGCGCTCATCTATGTCGATAACATCCGTGACGCCTTCGCGAAGCACGATCCTAAGAACGCGGCGATCTACAAGGCGAATGCCGAGGCCTACAAGCAGAAGATCACCGCTACGATTGGCCCGATTCAGGCGAAGCTTGCCGCAATTCCACCAGAGCGCCGATGGCTGGTGTCGAGCGAGGGCGCCTTCAGCTACCTCACCAGAGACTTCGGCCTGAAGGAACTCTATCTCTGGCCGATCAATGCCGATCAGCAGGGCACGCCGCAGCAAGTCCGCAAGGTTATAGATGCGGTGCGGGCCAACAAAATTACCGTCGTCTTTTCCGAGAGCACCATCTCGCCGGATCCGGCCAAGCAAGTCGCGCGCGAGACTGGCGCGAAGTATGGCGGCGTTCTTTATGTCGATTCGCTCAGCGCAGCCGACGGCAAGGTTCCGACCTATATCGATCTCCTGCGCGTGACGTCGGAGACAATCGCAAACGGTCTCGCACAATGAGTGTCGTGATCGACCCGTTCCTCACTCCCGCGTCTTCCGACGCGGGAGCCGGGCTTTCAGTCAGGAATGCCACCGTCACCTACCGCAATGGTCACACCGCTTTGCGGGATGCGAGTTTCCAGATTCCAACGGGCACGATCACCGCGCTCGTCGGAGTAAACGGCAGCGGCAAATCCACCTTGTTCAAAGCGATCATGGGTTTCGTTAGCCTAGCCAAGGGGGAGATCACCATTCTGGGTCAGCCGGTCAATGCTGCGTTAAAGAAGAACGTCGTCGCTTATGTTCCACAGAGCGAAGATATCGATTGGAACTTCCCCGTTCTCGTCGAAGACGTCGTGATGATGGGCCGCTACGGCCACATGAACATGATGCGCTTTGCCAAGGCCGCGGACCATCAAGCGGTCACTGCGGCGTTGGCCCGCGTTGGCATGACCGACTTCCGCAAACGTCAGATAGGCGAGCTCTCAGGTGGCCAAAAAAAGCGGGTCTTCCTCGCGCGCGCTCTCGCCCAGGACGGACGGGTAATCCTGCTCGATGAACCGTTCACCGGCGTCGATGTGAATACCGAGGATGCCATCGTCAAGTTGTTGCGTGCGCTTCGCGATGAAGGCCGAGTGATGCTCGTCTCCACCCATAATCTTGGCAGCGTGCCGGAGTTCTGCGACCGCACCGTTCTTCTCAACCGCACCGTGCTCGCCTATGGACCCACCGTCGAGATATTCACGCAGGACAATTTGGAAAAGACCTTTGGCGGCGTCCTGCGGCACTTCGTGCTGAACGAGAAGGAGGGGGGCAAACCGCGCGAGTTCGACGTCATCACCGACGATGAGCGCCCCTTGGTTTTCCAGGACGGAAAGCCGGCAAGCCACGGACCGTCATATGGCAATGGGGACCGGAGTTAATGGCCTCGCTTCTCGAACCCTTCACTTACGGGTACATGCTCAATGCCATGTGGGTCTCCGCGCTCGTGGGTGGCGTATGCGCGTTCCTCTCCGCCTACCTGATGCTTAAGGGCTGGTCGCTGATCGGCGACGCGCTTTCACACGCGATCGTGCCGGGCGTTGCCGGTGCCTACATGCTCGGCGTGCCGTTCTCGATCGGTGCCTTTTTCTCCGGTGGTCTCGCGGCTGCCGCCATGCTCTTTCTCAACCAGCGCACCAAACTCAGGGAAGACGCCATCATTGGCCTGATATTTTCCTCATTCTTCGGCCTTGGGCTCTTCATGGTGTCGCTGTCGCCGACTTCCGTAAACATTCAGACCATTGTGCTTGGCAATATCCTCGCGATCACTCCCGAAGATACCTTGCAACTCGCCATCATCGGCTTCGTCTCGCTCGCTATCCTGCTCGTCAAGTGGAAGGACTTGATGGTCACCTTCTTCGATGAGAGCCACGCCCGCTCGATCGGCCTCAACCCGTCGGCTCTCAAGATCATGTTCTTCACCCTGCTGTCGGCTTCGACGGTTGCTGCGTTACAAACCGTCGGGGCCTTTCTCGTGATCTGCATGGTGGTGACGCCCGGCGCGACCGCTTATCTCCTGACCGACCGTTTCCCACATCTGCTCTCGATTAGCGTCTTGATTGGAGCCGCGACCAGTTTCTTCGGTGCCTATGTGAGCTATTTCCTCGATGGTGCGACCGGCGGCATCATCGTCGTCCTGCAAACGCTGATCTTCCTGGCTGCATTCTTCCTCGCGCCGAAACACGGCATGCTGGTCGCACGTCGACGCGCGATGCAAGCACTGGAGGTGGATCTATGACTTTGCTTGATTCTCTCCTTCAGCCATTCCAGCTTGAGTTTATGCGCCATGCACTCGTGATCTCGGTGCTGGTGGCAGTCCCCGCTGCCTTGCTCTCCTGTTTCCTTGTCCTGAAGGGCTGGTCGTTGATGGGCGACGCGATCTCGCACGCCGTCTTTCCGGGCGTCGTGATCGCCTACATTGTCGGCTTTCCCTACGCCGTTGGCGCCTTCGCGGCTGGCATGGTCTGTGCGCTGGCGACCGGCTTTCTCAAGGAGAATAGTCGCATCAAACATGACACGGTGATGGGAGTCGTATTCTCCGGCATGTTTGGATTGGGGCTTGTGCTTTACGTCAAGATCCAGAGCGACGTTCATCTCGATCACATCTTGTTCGGCGATATGCTGGGCGTTGATCTCGCTGATATCATTGAGACGGGTGTTATCGCAGCGGTCGCGACCGCCATCATTCTCGTGAAATGGCGCGACCTGCTGCTGCACGCCTTCGACCCGGCACAAGCGAGAGCGATCGGGCTGCCGGTCAAGTTCATGCATTACGGATTGCTATCGGTCCTCTCTTTGACAATCGTCGGTGCGCTGAAGGCAGTTGGCATCATCCTCGTTATTGCGATGCTAATCGCGCCCGGAGCGATCGCCTTTCTGCTCACACGCAAGTTCAGCTCCATGCTGGCAATCGCTGTCATCATCGCTGTCCTCGCTTCGTTCTTCGGAGTTTATCTCTCGTTTTTCATCGATAGCGCGCCAGCCCCGACCATCGTGCTCTTGATGACGATTGGCTTTATTGCTGCATTCGTCGTCACAATCAGCAAGACATTGAGGATCGAGACTCCAGAAGCGACTTGAGTCGTAGAATTGAAATAGTAATGGTTCGGTGGCTAAACTGGCTGCTACTTCGTGAAGTTTGGCCGGCATCCGTCGCTGTATGCGCGGCGTTGGCGATCAGCCGGTCTCGGGCGAAAACAATTTTCGGAGAATCAGGTTTCACGGCAGTTTGTAATAGTGTTCGGCAACGAGATTTGCTATTCGGGTGATATGGAACATCGGGCCAATCAAAAGCCTCTAGGTCAGCAAGCACCGCACGTTCGTCGCATCCTGCTGATGTTCTTTGCCTTCGTCTATCTTTTCGTTGGCTTGGCACACACGGTTGCTTGCGTGGATCAGGCCGTGGCGGCTTCGATTTCGGTTGATATGAAAGCTGCGTCGAACGAAGGTTCGGACGATAGCGGGCAAGCGCATTCTCAAGCTGCCGCCGAGCATTGTTCTGCCTGCGCGCCGGTCCAAATGCCTTCATTGGTATCGGTTGCAGTTCCGTCAGCCTATCAGGTAAAACTCGTTTTTGTCACGCCCGCGTTGCTGCTGGCAGACCATCCGCGGCTCGATCCGCCACCCCCAAAATTCTGACCTGAACGTCGTCGTAGCGGCGCGTCTCTTTCGCGTCGCCGTCTTTCCGTTTTCAGGTCAGCATTATGTCTTTCATCCAAACGGCTTTGCGCGTGATTTGCGCATTGCTTATGATAACAATTCCCGTCGCAGCGACAGAACGCCCCACGCGTTCCATTTCGCTGCCGCAGGCCCTGCAAAGGGCGCTGGCCGCTAACCCGCGTCTAACCGCGGCGGAACGCGATATCGGAATAGCAGGGGGGCTCCGTATTCAGGCCGGAGCGTTACCCAATCCTGATGCTTCCTTTGAACTAGATAATGCCCTTGGTTCCGGTCCGTACAAAGGAACGCGCTCCGCAGAGTCGACACTACAGCTCAGTCAGCTTGTTGAGCTTGGAGGGAAGAGGGAGGCGCGCCTAGCCGCTGGCGAGGCCGGCATAGGAAATGCGGTTTGGCAAAGACGTGCAACGCGCCTCGAAGTTCTCTCAGAGACCGCGATTGCGTTCATTACGATCATCAGCGCCCAACGCCGGATCGAGATATTCGACGAACAGATTGCAAGTTTCGACCAGCTAATCCCACTTCTGGAAAAGCGCGTGCAGGAAGGTGCGTCATCGCCGGCCGAAACACTGCGGGCCCAGGTCGCGGCCGACCTATTTCGAGTGGAGCGCGAGCGGTCGAAAACGCAACTGGCAACGGCGCGGCGTGATCTAGCCATCCTGATGGGCGACAGCAGCCCGCGTTTCGGAACCGCGGTCGGGCGGCTCGCAAATATCGGCCAGCCGCCTTCGTTTCAGGCGGTCGTCAACGCCATCGAAGCCAATCCCCAACTCATGCGCTGGACTGCTGTTACTGCCCAGCGCAATGCAGAACTTCTTATTGCGCGCCTGAAGGCGATTCCGGACGTGCGTATCGCTGCCGGCTGGCGCCATTATCAAGACACCAACGACAACGCCGTGCGCTTGGGTGTCTCGATTCCGTTGCCGATATTCGACCAGAACACCGGCAACATCATCGCTGCCCAAGAGTCTCTGGCGAAAACCAATGCAGAGCGCGCCATCAACAAGCTTGTCCTCATCAGCATCGCTGGCCGCGCCTATGACGCGCTGACCGGAGCGCTCGCTGAGCTCAAGCTGCTGCGGTCTTCGGTCATTCCGAACGCGCGGAAAGCCTCCGAGACAGTCTCCAGCGGTTACACGCAAGGACGGTTTACGTTGCTCGAACTTCTCGATGTCCGGGGCTCTGTGTTGCAGGCGCTCCTTCGCGAGCAGGAAGCCTTGCAGAATTTTCATATCGCCATTGCGACGATTGAAGGTCTCGTCGGTAACCCGTTTTCGCTAACCCGCGAGAGTACAAGATGATTAAAGGACTAATTCGTTACTCTGTGTTTGCGCTCGTTACCGGGGCGCTTGTCTACAGCGGCTATCTGTTGCTGGCACCAGCAACTACCAAAACAGTTCCGACGGAGAACGTAGAGAAGGAACACCATTCGGAGGCTGTCGAAATGAGCGACGCCAAGGTCGCCGCAGCCGGCATCGAACTTCTCAAGGCATCACCCGGCGTCTTGCGCGACAGCCTGCTGTTGAACGGCATCGTGCAGCCAAACCAGGAATCACTGGTGCAAGTCACGCCACGATTTCCTGGAATCGTGCGCGAGGTCCGCAAGCGAATCGGCGATCTTGTCCAGAAGGGTGATGTTCTTGCGATCGTTGAAAGCAATCAAAGCCTAACGTCCTATGAACTGAAAGCGTCCCTCGCAGGCACCGTAATCGATCGCCAGACCACGCTGGGCGAGTACGTTTCCGAGCAAAAGCCGGCATTCGTCATCGCCGATCTGTCGATGGTCTGGGTGGACTTTTCCGTCTACCGCCGCGATCTGAATCGGGTCAGTGTCGGAGATCAGGTTCTTATCGATCCGGCCGATGGCGGTCCGCCGATCGAAACGAAAATTACCTATCTGGCACCGATCGGCAGCAGCGACACCCAGAGCGCACTCGCGAGAGCTACCGTGCCAAATCCCGATCGGCGGTTGCGTCCGGGCCTCTTCATCACCGGGCGGCTGACGTTGTCAGCAAAGAAGGTGAATGTGGCGGTGAAGTCCTCCGCGCTGCAAACGTTCGAGAACCGCACCGTCATTTTCGTCCGCAATGGCGACAAGTTTGAAGCCCGCGACGTCGAGCTCGGCGGGCGGGACCCAGAACTCGTCGAAATCACGTTTGGCCTTTTGGACGGTGACATCTACGCGGCCCAAAACAGCTTCATCGTCAAGGCTGAGATGGCGAAAGGATCGGCTTCTCATGACCACTGATCGCGACATGATGCTTGTTACTGCCCTGATAAGACCGCACATGGAGGGGCATGTGGTGCGGATGCTTCATGATCTGCCTGATTTCCCCGGTTTCACGTTCACCGAAACCCGTGGGCAGCGGCAAGGACGAGGACAAGGCGGCGCTTATGTCTCGACCGAATTCGATCTGACGTATCACCAATTTCTCGAACTCCGGCTGGCGTGCCGATCTGAACTTGCCGGCGAGATTCGCGACCGCATCGCGTCTGCGGCCTGGACAGGCAGGAAGGGCGACGGCGTCGTATTCATAACACCTGTCCACTCTTTCGCCCGTATCCGGGAAATCGGCAAACGTCCGGAGAAGTCCAATGATTGACGGTATCCTTTCCTTTGCCATCCGCCAGCGGTGGTTGGTGATGATCGGTGTTCTGATCATGGCCGCCTTCGGTGCGTGGAACTTCACGCGGCTTCCAATCGATGCCGTTCCCGACATCACCAACGTCCAGGTCCAGATCAATACAAGCGCTCCCGGCTATTCGCCGCTCGAAGTGGAGCAGCGGATCACCTTTCCTATCGAGACCAGCATGGCAGGGTTGCCGAAGCTGCAGAATACACGCTCGCTGTCGCGCTATGGTCTCAGTCAGGTGACGGTTGTTTTCCAGGACGGCACGGACATCTATTTCGCCCGGCCACTCGTCAACGAGCGCATCCAGCAGATTAAAGATCAATTGCCCGCAGGCGTCGAGACCGCCATGGGACCGGTCTCGACGGGACTGGGCGAGATCTACATGTTCACGGTCGATGCCAAGCCAGACGCCCGCAAGAAGACAGGCGAGCCATACACTCCGACGGATTTGCGCACGATACAGGATTGGATCATCAAACCGCAGCTGAGGAACGTCCCGGGGGTGGTCGAAGTCAACGCGATCGGTGGATTCGAGAAGCAGTTTCATGTGCTGCCGGACCCGGCGCAACTGATGGCTTACAAGCTGAGCTTCCGCGATGTCATGACGGCACTTGCTGCCAACAATGCCAATGTTGGCGCCGGATATATCGAGCGCAACGGTGAGCAGTATCTTGTGCGCACACCCGGTCAGGTTGCCAATCTCGAGGAGATTAAGGACATCGTGATCGGATCGCACAACGGCGTTCCGATTCACATCTCAGACGTGGCGGATGTTCGCGAAGGTCAGGATCTGCGGACCGGTGCGGCGACGATGAACGGGAAGGAGGTTGTGCTCGGGACCGCCATGTTGCTGATCGGGGAGAACAGCCGATCGGTCGCACAGCGCGTTGCAGCTAAAATCGAACAGGTTGGCCGCTCATTGCCGGATGGAGTCGTCGCGCGCCCGGTCTACGATCGGACGTATCTGGTTGAAGCAACGATTGCCACTGTCGAAAAGAATCTGATCGAGGGCGCGCTCCTCGTCATCGTCATTTTGTTCCTGATTCTCGGCAATTTTAAAGCGGCGATCGCGACGGCCTTCGTCATACCGCTCTCGATGCTTTTCACCATCACGGGGATGTTCGAAAACAAGGTTAGCGCCAACCTGATGAGCTTGGGAGCAATAGATTTCGGCATTATCATCGACGGTGCGGTGATCATCGTCGAGAACTGTTTGCGTTTGCTTGCGGTCGAGCAGCATCGGCGGGGTCGTATTCTCAATCGCGAGGAACGTTTTGCGACGATACTGGCTGGATCCCGCGAGGTGATCGGCCCGAGTTTGTTCGGCACCTTGATCATCGCCGTCGTGTATCTGCCGATCCTGACGCTTACGGGCGTCGAGGGCAAAATGTTCATACCGATGGCACTGACGGTTGTCATGGCGCTGCTGGGCGCCAGCATCCTGTCGATGACTTTCGTTCCGGCGGCGGTCGCAATACTGGTGACTGGGCGGGTATCCGAAAAGGAGAACTGGTTCATGCGCGGCGCACGGAGGATTTACGTGCCGCTTTTGTCCGCGTCGATTGAAAACCGGAAAATGGTCGTGTTTGTCGCGGCAGTCTTTGTCGTCGTCAGCGGGATTGCCGCGACGCGCATGGGCGGCGAATTCATTCCAAGCCTTGATGAGGGCGACATCGCGATGCACGCGATGCGGATTCCCGGAACGAGCCTCACCCAGGCGGTCGATATGCAGAAAAGACTTGAGGTAGCAGTCAAGGAATTTCCGGAAGTGAAGGAGGTCTTCTCCAAAATCGGCACATCGGAGGTTGCGACTGATCCGATGCCGCCGAATGTTGCGGATACCTTCATCATGTTGAAGCCGCGTGAGCAATGGCCGGATCCCTCCCGGCCAAAGACCGACGTGCTTGCGGCCATCGAGAAGCGAGTCGAAGAATTTCCCGGCAACGCCTATGAATTTACGCAGCCAATCCAGATGCGGTTCAACGAACTGATCTCGGGCGTGCGCAGCGACGTTGGAGTCAAAATTTTCGGTGACGACCTGGACGTTCTGGCGCAGGTCGCAGGCCAGGTGCAGGGTGTCCTGCAAAAGGTCGAGGGCGCAGCGGACGTCAAGACCGAGCAAGTGTCCGGATTGCCGGTGCTCACCGTCAAACTCAACCGTCAGGCGCTGTCGCGTTACGGAATCAGCGTCGGCGACGTCCAGAATCTGGTCGAAATCGCCGTCGGCGGTAAAAGTGCGGGACTCGTCTTTGAAGGCGATCGCCGTTTTAGTCTCGTGGTTCGTCTACCCGAACGTCTGCGGTCGGATGTCGAAGCCATCAAGGCGCTATCCATCCCGCTGCCGCCTCTGGAGAATCAGACAAAGGCCGTACCGGCGGCTTTATGGGGCAATTCACCACTCGCCCGGATCCGTTACGTTCCCTTGTCTGAGCTTGCGCAGATTGATGTCGCACTGGGCCCCAATCAGATTAGCCGTGAGGATGGGAAACGGCGGATCGTCGTAACTGCGAACGTGAGAGGGCGAGATCTGGGATCTTTCGTCGGCGACGCGCAGAGGCAAGTTGCGGATAAGGTGAAACTTCCGGAAGGCTACTGGATCGG
>Ga0310345_10000163_pt1 | contig 132109 bp, 131 predicted proteins | sample HC15DNA20500_MG_FD_204667 | JGI IMG/M metagenome (GOLD analysis project Ga0310345, IMG submission 204667) | Marine microbial communities from station ALOHA, North Pacific Subtropical Gyre - HC15-DNA-20-500_MG | ecosystem: Environmental > Aquatic > Marine > Oceanic | place: Pacific Ocean... | reverse complement strand
GGCTGGATCAGGGTTGCCCCCATTGTCCAAGATTCCCCACTGCTGCCTCCCGTAGGAGTCCGGGCCGTGTCTCAGTCCCGGTGTGGCTGATCATCCTCTCAGACCAGCTACGGATCGTCGCCTTGGTAGGCCTTTACCCCACCAACTAGCTAATCCGACGCGAGCTCATCCATCTGCACAAGGCCCGAAGGTCCCCTGCTTTCCCCCGTAGGGATTATGCGGTATTAGCTTGGGTTTCCCCAAGTTATCCCCCACAAATGGGCAGATTCTCACGCGTTACTCACCCGTCCGCCGCTCGTCAGCGAGAAGCAAGCTCCTCCTGTTACCGCTCGACTTGCATGTGTTAGGCCTGCCGCCAGCGTTCAATCTGAGCCATGATCAAACTCTTCAGTTAAGAAAAGCGTTTAAAGTGGCCTTCCGAAGAAGGAGCACTTAATACATGCTCAGTTCGTCATCTGAATTAACAAAAACTTGTTGACTCGTTCAGAACTGATATCTCTTAAAGATCCAATCCCAAACAGGTCCCACACGTTTGCTTGCCTGATTGTTAAAGAGCTTGGAAGCTGTTTGCTTCCCGACTGCGTCGTTGGCGTGTTGCCGTGTCCGCCGTCGTTGTGGGGGCGCATTCTAGAGATTTCCGGAGAACCGTCAACACTTTTTTCACGACTTTTTTATCAAACGGTCACCTTTTGAGCATGGAGTGCAAAAAAGCGCCGAAAACCCCGGTTTTCGGCTATTTGTTGCTCAACCTGTGGTCTTTCAGGCCGCGATAAATCAACAGCATCGCCAGGACCAGCGCAAAGATCAGGGTCTCCCCGTAGCCGGATTTCTGCACCCAGCTCTGGTGCACCACCCCCAATATAACCGCCGGGAACACCAAACGGTGCAATTTGCCCCACCGCGCGCCCATGCGACGACGGGCCTTGCGGGTACTGGTTGCCGCCAATGGCCACATTGCCAGCCAGCCAAGCAAACCAACAATGATATAGGGCCGCTTGCCAAGCTCCTCCCCAAGATAGTTTGGGTCCCAGCCCAGCAACAAGGTTGCCCAGGCAAGAAAGTGCAGACTGACATAGCCAAATGCCCACAACCCAAAGGTGCGCCGCCAGACCACCAGACCCGGAACCCTCAGTAGCTGTGCCGCGGGCCGCATGGCCAGACAGGTCAGCAACAGCACCAGAGCCCACCAGCCCAGGCGCTCCACAAGCACCTCAGCCGGGTCGGGCCCCAACTGTCCACTGGCCGCCTCCAATACCAGACATGCCAGAGGCACCGCCCCCAACGGCCATCCCAGCCAGGTCCAATAGCGGGTTTTCATCAATAATTCCGCTTCAGGTCCATGCCTTTGTAGAGCGAGGCGACCTGCTCATAGCCATTGAACATACGAGTTGGCACCCAGTTCGGGTCGAAAAAGGAATTGGGCAGGCGGCGCTCACGGCTCTGCGACCAGCGAGGATGATCAACCTCCGGGTTAACGTTGGCATAAAACCCATATTCCCCTGGCGCCAGCATGTTCCAGGTCGTGGCAGGTTCGCTCTCGGTCAGTTCGATTCTGACAATGGACTTGATGGACTTGAAACCGTATTTCCACGGCACGACCAACCGAAACGGCGCGCCATTCTGATTGGGTAGCGTTCGCCCATAGAGGCCGACTGCCATCAATGTCAGTGAATGCATCGCCTCATCCAGCCTCAACCCTTCCCGGTAGGGCCAATCAATGCCGGTGAAGGGGGATTTCACTCCCGGCATCTTCTCCGGGTCTGCGAGGCTAGTGAAGGCCACATATTTCGCCTTGCTGGTCGGCTGCACCTTTTTGAGTAACGCAGCCAGAGGAACCCCGACCCAGGGAATGACCATGGACCACGCCTCGACACAACGCAGCCTGTAGATCCGCTCTTCCAGTGTCAGCCCCTCAAGCAGGGTCTCCAGCGGATAGTCACCCGGCTTTTCAACCTCGCCGGCGACGGTGACGGTCCACGGGTCCGTCTGCAACGTATGAGCGTTATCCGCCGGGTCCGTCTTACCGGTGCCAAATTCATAGAAATTGTTATATCCGGTCACATCCTTATAGGGCGTCAGCGCCTCATCCACATCAGGCTGCCCCTCCCGTGCTTTGGCCACCTGGTCTTTCAGCCAGCGGGGGCGCGAGCCATCCTCATCCACCGGACTGAATCCGTGTGCCCAGGCAGGCAAGGCACCAAACAACCCGGCCAACCCTCCCAACGCCATCAACTCCCGGCGCTTGAGATACACCGACTCCGGGGTGATTTCGTGGCTTTTCGGCTCTGAAGGATCCTTGTGGCGGATAATCATCACAACTCCCGGTTTGGCTGGTTTACCACCAGACTAAACGAAAAAAGGGGCGCCTTCGTGAAGACGCCCCTTTTTGATGTGATAGCTGACAGGTTGTTACACCCATCGTCATGCAAATTCGATTAGTTGGTCAGCAAGACATAGTTGTTGTAAACACCGCCCAGGTTTTTCACATGCACAGAGAACTCACCTGTCCAGCGGGGATTCCAGACACAATAGGGGCGATCATCCCTCAAGGTGTCAGAACAGATCTCATTTCCATACTCATCATAGATATAGAGGTCGAGATCGGTATCACCATCGCCGCGAACCAGAATCTCAGCTTGGCGCCCGCCGGTAAAGGTAATGTCATAAACATCGGTCGTGCGTGCGTAAACCCGGTCTTCATGTCCAATCGCACCGTAGTGAGCACCCCGAGAGGCAACTGTGTCACCTGCCATGGCAACAACAGAAAGGAGCGCTTCATTGTCACCGGCATACTCCTTCGCCAACTCGGCTAACGCCACCTGCCCGGGTTTGTCGGCAGACTCGTCAGCATCGCCTTGAACCGTCTTTTCCCTGGAGGCATTTTCGGTTGCCACAGATTGCTGCAAACGCAAGGCCGCTGCCAGTAACAGGGCATCCTTCTTGTCACGCCCCAGCGCCTCAAGGTCTGCAGCCAAACTCAGAGCATCCATTGCCGGGCTGGCTTGCACTTTGGCCGTGGAATCCACATTTTCTCCGTCTTTTTGGTCGGCCAGAGCCGCACCAGGCAACGCCATGGCAGCCACGACGGACAACGCAATTACATTCTTTTTCATGATATTCCCTTCTAGTCAAAATCCGGCTCGAGCGCGGAATAGTCGCAATGACCCCGGTACAGATCAGCCCCCCGAAGCCTTAACCCGTGCCGTTATAGCCCGGCAAGCACGACTCCCGCATCCCCCATTTGAGGGATAGGCACTAATTCCAGTGTTATTCCACAGGTTGCAATCGAGCAAACAAGGCCTGTGCCAGTTCACTGTTTTCTCTCGCTCCCCAGAGCTGCTGAATCCCTTCAAGCTGATAAAGATCGCCATCACGTATCAGGGCCAGGGCCGCGAGCTCCGGGGGGAGATCCTCCACCGCTTGTGGACTCTCATCCAGTATTTCCTGCCAACGCAGAGGAAACTGAAGGCACCGCTCAGCTGCGCACACATGTAGCACATAATCTCCTTCTGGCAGGCCACGCATATCCACAGCGCTCACCCCTGGCTGCACCGGCACCACCGGCAGCACCTGTAGCTCCCCGCCCACAACAACAGATTCCACAACCATGCTGGCATCATGAATCACGACCATCTGATCCCTGCGCTGCAAATGGTTGCCAAATGGCCCAACATAATAAAGGGACAAAGAGTGGAAGCCGCGGGAAGCCATCGCCACTGCCACAGGCTCCTCAAGCTCGGCATCGGTAGAACCTAGAACTGAGAGAGCCCAATCGAGCATATTACCGGCGATGCTATCTCCGGTTTCTTCGGCAGGAAGGCGGTACGGACTGTTTGCCGCGGTTACGTTGATATCTTCGCCAGCATAGCGGACGGTAGCGCGCCCCCCAGGCGCCACCACCACTTGCTCTCCAGGCTGGATTACCGCAAACAGGCTCGCTGGGCGCTCATGCGCTCCCCGCAGAGTTACCAGCCCCGAGTCGGCCACCGCCGTAATCACCCCGACGGCATCGCGTGCAACAGCTACGGATGCGACTGTCACCAGCCAGCCACCCAACAATATCGATCCGAATCGCGTCATAACAATCCCCTGACCCCTTTCTCTCGCATCTTGCTGTACCCCAGGGAAGCCTCAACAAACAGGCTCTTCAATTGCACCGCAAGAATCGGCAATGCAAAGTCCAGCCATACCCCCTGACTGAAGGCCAGCAGACTTAACGGCACAACCAGCAAGGCAATGCCGGCCGAGCTCACCAGGGTTGCCGCAAAGGGCGACATGATCATGAATAGCCAGGACGTCACAACGATCAACAACAACTCCACGGCCACAATCAACAGCAGCGGCGGGCGCTGCACCTGCTCCAGCCCCTGCAACGCGGTAATACTGTTGGCTAGGACCAGAGACCCCGGCATTCGCCCCACTGGCGTCATATGAATATCACCAGAATCCCGGTGACTGGCCCCAACGATTACCAAGGCCCCATCCAGCAATCCACCTGTAGCCAGAGTCTCCGCCGCCACCACATCTCTTGCCGACAACGCGGTAACAGCAGGGAGGGAAACTCCCTGCCAGTCAACAGGCAGATAGCCATCCTCAGGGGTTGGCGGCAAGGCGAAGACTATACGGTGTCGTAGCTCGTCTCCCGCCAGTTCGATCTGCTTATCAGCATTGAGACGGACACGCCCGGCAAAGTGTGGCATCGAGAGACAACCCTCTTGGCCCGGCGCCAATAACGCATAGAGATCCTGATCCACACCATGACTCAGCATGACAGACAGCAACTGCACTGAGGGCAGTAGCTGCAAGCCCCCTTGATTGCATCCCCCAATGATCAGCTGCCAGTGCCGGATGACACCATCCCTGTCCGGACGGAAAAGCGGGGCAGCCCAATGCAGCCTGGCACTGGACGCCACCAAGTCATCCAGTGCAGATCGCCGAAACGCCGGGAGAACACTCTTGGCCGGCAACTGTAAGGACTGGGTTTTCATGAATATCAGCTGGGTCTCAGGCGCATCGTCTTCCTGATAGGGCGCCAACACCTCCATCAAGGGCTGCAGATCCCTACGCCGACTGAAATCAAAATCCACAACGATTTGTGCAGGACCGGCCTGAAGCAGTCGGCCAATGATGTCAGCGACCTTATCCGCCGGGGTCAGCCAAGGCTCGCCCCACTCGGTATAGGTTTCGGAATCCACATTGACCATGAAGATAGGCTGACTGGGTTGCGGAGCAAACGAGGTGTTGGTCACCAGACGCGAGAGCCAGTCCAGCCCCCTATCCTGCTGCCGCTTTACCATGGAGGAATCAGGGTTCAGGTGAAGCCAGAGCACAATGGCAACCCCAACCAGTACATTCACAATGAATGGCCTGATTCTGACAGGGACGGCACCCCACGCCTTTTTCACCCAGCATGTCAGGCAGGTAATAGAAGCGCGTATCTGTTTAATCACGTTCCCGCCCGATCACATAAAGGAGATAGGCTTTCGCTTCACAATACCGGCTTAGCGGCAGCCTGATTATTATGCCCGCCCGCCTTTTCGCAGGTGCCACAGACTCATCAGTAGTCCGACAGCCACATAGATCACAGCAGCAGAAAGCAACACCAGAGGAGGATCCAGAAACACAATGGCAAAGGCAATAATCACGCCCAGCAATACCTTGAACGGCACCCGGCCAATGTGGAATTCCTTGAAGGAGTGATACTTCACCGAGGACACCATCAAAAGGCCCGCCCCGGCGACCATGAAGGCTACCAGCCAGGATACGTCACTGCCCTCAATACCGCGGCTCGCCCCCAACCACACCATGGTAGCCACCAAGCCGGCCCCGGTGGGGCTAGGCAGCCCGATAAAGAAGCGCTTGTCGGTCGATTCGGCCTGTACGTTGAAGCGCGCCAGACGCAGTGCGGCACATGCGACGTAGATGAAGGCGGCCATCCAGCCAAACTTGCCCAGCCCGGACAGCGCCCAGGAATAGGCCACCAGTCCCGGCGCCACACCGAAAGCCACACAGTCGGAAAGCGAGTCATACTCTGCCCCGAACTTGCTCTGGGTGTTGGTCAGGCGGGCAACACCGCCATCCATGCCATCGAGAATGCCGGCCACAATGATGCCCAGCGCTGCGTTCTCGAACAGCCCGTTCATGGCCGCCACGATGGCATAAAAGCCGGCGAACAGGGCCCCGGTAGTGAACAGGTTCGGCAACAGGTAAACCCCTTTGTGGCGGGCACCGGTACGCTGTTCGGCCTCCACCACTTCAAAGGTTTCCTGGGGTGGGGTAGTTGTCTTGTCGTTGTCCTGCATGGAAGTCCGTCCCAAAGATGATGAGGCTAGTGTAACGCACCCCCCGAAAACAAAAAACGCGGCCGAAGCCGCGTTTCTGCAATCGTCACAAAAGCTTAGTTTTTGCTCTTGTCGACGATCTGGTTCGCCTTGATCCACGGCATCATGCCACGCAGCTTCTCACCCACTTGCTCGATGGGGTGAGCCGCGTTGTTGCGACGAGCTGCGGTCATGGACGGGTAGTTGTGAGCGCCTTCGGCGATGAACATCTTGGCGTACTCACCGCTCTGGATACGCTTCAGGGCATTGCGCATGGCAGCACGGGATTCGTCGTTGATCACTTCCGGGCCAGTCACATACTCACCGTACTCCGCGTTGTTGGAGATGGAGTAGTTCATGTTGGCGATGCCACCTTCGTACATCAGGTCGACGATCAGCTTCAGTTCGTGCAGACACTCGAAGTAGGCCATTTCCGGCGCGTAGCCGGCTTCGGTCAGGGTTTCAAAACCGGCTTTCACCAGCTCTACCGCACCACCACACAGTACCGCCTGCTCACCGAACAGATCGGTTTCAGTCTCGTCCTTGAAGGTGGTTTCGATGATACCGGTACGGCCGCCGCCCACGCCGGAAGCGTAAGACAGGGCAACGTTCTTGGCATTGCCAGAAGCGTCCTGGAAGATCGCGATCAGGTCAGGAATACCGCCACCCTTGGTGAACTCGGTACGCACGGTGTGACCCGGCGCTTTCGGGGCGATCATGATCACGTCCAGATCAGCGCGCGGCACGATCTGGTTGTAGTGGATAGCAAAACCGTGGGCGAACGCCAAGGTAGCACCTTCCTTCAGGTTCGGCTCGATTTCAGCCTTGTACAGCTGGGCCTGGAACTCATCGGGAGTCAGGATCATCACCACGTCAGCAGCAGCAACGGCAGAAGGTACGTCGCTCACTTTCAGGCCGTGGGCTTCAGCCTTGGCGATAGAAGAAGAGCCAGGACGCAGACCCACGGTCACGTCGACACCGGAATCGTTCAGGTTGCAGGCATGGGCGTGGCCCTGGGAACCGTAGCCGATGATGGCCACTTTCTTGCCCTGGATGATGGAAAGGTCACAATCCTTGTCGTAGTAAACTTGCATGCTCATAGTTCTGGCTCTTTCTGGGGGTGAAGAAAACGGTGGCGAGGCCGATGGTACGGCCCCGAACAGGCCAGCCACTCTAGGCTATCTGTCGCATTGCGTAAAATGATATATTTGAAACATTGCATTGCGATTAAAGAAACAAAGCCATGGATACCAAACCCCTTCGCCTGTTCCTGACCCTGGCAGACACCCTGCACTTCGGCCGGGCCAGCAGCATGTGCCACGTGAGCCCCTCCACGCTCAGCCGTACCATTCAACAATTGGAAGACGAGCTGGGAGCCGCGCTGTTCTACCGGGACAATCGCAGTGTCACGCTGACCCGCGAAGGGCAGCGTTTTCAGGAATATGCCCGCGACACCCTCACCCGCTGGGACAACCTGCGCCACGCCTTGCAGGAAGACCGCCGCGTGTTACAGGGGGAGTTGAGCCTGTATTGTTCGGTGACCGCCAGCTACAGCTTCCTGTATGACCTGCTCAGCAGTTTCCGCCACCAGTACCCGCGAATTGAACTCAAACTGCACACCGGGGACCCGGCACAAGCCGTGCACCGGGTGCAGCAGGGCGAAGAGGATATCGCCATCGGCGCCAGGCCCGACCACCTGCCAACCGGGATTGCCTTTCGCCCCATCGCCCGCTCGCCCTTGCTGTTCATTGCCCAGGCCGGGCAGGCCCAACTGGCGGAACACCTCAGCGGCACCGCCAGCAAAAGCGCCTGGGAAGACACCCCCATGATCCTTTCTGAAGAAGGCCTGGCCAGGGAACGCGTGGATCGGTGGTTTCGGCAACTGGGGGTCAAACCCCATATTTATGCTCAGGTCGGCGGCAACGAGGCCATCGTCAGCATGGTGAGTCTGGGGTTTGGGGTCGGGGTAGTGCCCAAGATTGTGCTCGACAACAGCCCACTGGCAGGACGCACCCGGACACTGGACGTCCAACCCGCTCTGGCGCCCTATGAAGTGGGCCTCTTTACACAGGAGCGCCGCAAGGAAGAACCGCTGATTAACGCTTTCTGGTCACAGGTGGCCGAATGACGCTTTCGCGCAACACACCGCCCACAAAAAAGCCGCTCTAACGTGAGCGGCTTTTTTGTGGGCGGTGTGAGTCTTTACAGGCTCAACACCTTCTCACCCCGGGAGATCCCGGACACACCGGAACGCACCACTTCCAGTACCTGGGTTTCCCCAATGGCACCGATAAAGGCATCCAGTTTGTCAGAGGCACCCGTCAGCTGGATGGTGTAGACGGTACTGGTCACATCCACGATCTGGCCACGGAAGATATCCACACTGCGCTTCACCTCGGCACGCTGAGCGCCGGTGGCCTTCACCTTGATGAGCATCAGCTCACGCTCGATGTGGGCCCCTTCGGTCAGGTCAACCAACTTGACCACCTCGATCAGCTTGTTCAGGTGCTTGGTGATCTGCTCAATCTTCAGGTCATCACCGAAGGTGGTCAGGGTCAGGCGAGACAGGGTCTTGTCTTCCGTCGGGGCCACCGACAGGGTGTCGATGTTATAGCCACGCTGGGAGAACAGACCGATGACCCGGCTCAGGGCGCCAGGTTCGTTTTCCATGAGGATAGAAATAATTCGACGCATCAGGTCCGCTCCGTCTTGCTCAGCCACATGTCGCGCATGGAACCGTCAGCAATTTGCATCGGGTAAACGTGCTCGGTGGGGTCAACATAGATATCCATGAATACCAGACGATCCTTCAGGGCGAAGGCTTCGTTCATGGCCCCTTCCAGGTCCTCGAACTTGGTCACCTTCATACCCACATGGCCGTAGGCTTCTGCCAGGGCCACAAAGTCAGGCAAGGACTCCATGTAGGACTGGCTGTGGCGGCCACCGTACTGCATGTCCTGCCACTGACGCACCATGCCCAACGCCTGGTTGTTGATGTTGATGATCTTCACCGGCAGGCCGTACTGCAGGCAGGTGGAGAGCTCCTGGATGTTCATCTGGATAGAGCCTTCACCGGTAACACACGCCACCGTGGCCTCCGGGAACGCAAACTGCACACCCATGGCCGCTGGCAGACCGAAACCCATGGTGCCCAGACCACCGGAGTTGATCCAGCGACGAGGCTTGTCGTACTGGTAGTACTGGGCCGCGAACATCTGGTGCTGCCCCACATCAGAGGTCACATAGGCATCGCCGTTAGTGGCCTTATACAGCGCCTGGACCACCTGCTGGGGCTTCATGGGACCGTCTTCGTTGGTCTCATAGCGCATGCCATGCACCTTGCGCCAGCCGGCAATTTCTTCCCACCAGCGCTCCAGCGCCTTCTGGTCCGGCTCGCCACCGTGCTCATCCAGCGCGGCCAGCATTTCTTCCAGCACCTGATCTACCGGGCCAACGATGGGGATATGCGCCATCACGTTCTTGGAGATAGTAGCCGGGTCGATATCGATGTGGATGATCTTGGCACCCGGGCAGAACTTCTTCACATTGTTGGTCACCCGGTCGTCCAGGCGCGCACCCACGGCAAGAATCACGTCGGAATTGTGCATGGTCATGTTGGCTTCATAGGTGCCATGCATGCCCAGCATGCCCACGTTCTGCTTGTCCGTTCCCGGGAAACCGCCAAGCCCCATCAGGGTATTGGTCACCGGGAAGTTAAGACGATGCGCCAGCGTGGTGAGCAGTTCGCTGCCCTCCCCCTGCACCACACCACCGCCGGCATAGATGACCGGGCGCTTGGCTTTCATCAGCTCTTCCACCGCCTTGCGGATCTGGCCGGAATGGCCACGGCTGACCGGTGCGTAGGAACGCATCTTCACTTTCTTCGGGTATTCGTAGGGGTTCTTCACGTTCGGCGCGGTCTGATCCTTGGGGATATCAACCAGTACCGGGCCGGGGCGGCCAGTGGTGGCAATATAGAACGCCTTTTTCATGATCTCCGGGATGTCTTTGGCATCACGGACCATGAAGCTGTGCTTCACCACCGGACGGGATACGCCGATCATGTCGGTTTCCTGGAAAGCGTCATCGCCAATCCAGTCGGAACGGACCTGCCCGGACAACACCACCATGGGAATGGAATCCATGAACGCCGTGGCCAAGCCGGTAATGGCATTAGTGGCACCCGGACCAGAGGTCACCATGACCACGCCCGGTTTGCCGGTGGCACGGGCATAGCCGTCAGCCGCGTGGGTCGCAGCCTGCTCGTGACGCACCAGAATATGGTTTACCTTGTCCTGCTGGAACAGGGCATCATAAATGTGCAGTACGGACCCTCCAGGATACCCGAAGATGTACTCCACCCCCTCGTCTTGCAACGCACGGACCACCATTTCCGCGCCGGATAACATTTCCACGGTTGCTACCTCAAAATCAGAATGCATAACCCCTGCTTCCCGATACCGGGGGCAGGACGACGTTGCTGGAGACCTGCAGAGAGAACGCCATAGTTGGGCATTCTGAAGTCCCGTCGGAGGTGGCCGACGCAGACGCAGGCAGAGAGGCAAACAGGAGGCGCTGAATTCAGGGGGAGAAGACGGAGCTACCCCGCAAGAAAACAGAATCCTCCGGAGGCTCCCACAGCGGGACGAGAGTGCAGTGATACTGCTGACCGGACATCGCGGTAACGATGCCCCGGGTCCCGGCCACACATTTACCGGTAAGCAAATGCGGGTCCCGATCTCCGGAAAGACTCAATTTTGTCAGAAATGTGCGACGATTCAAAGCCCTTGGTCGGGCCGGGCTTGCAGAAATGCCCCGTCCCGGTTCATGCTAAAGTCTTACGGACTCCGCAAAACCATAAGAAGACCGACACTATGACCAGATTCAGCCTGTTCTTTGGGGGCGCCTTGCTCACCCTTGCCAGCGTCAGCTCCGCGGCCAAGTTCTACAAGTGGGTCGATGACAACGGGGTGACCCATTATGACGCCGCGCCTCCCCAGGGGGTGCAGGCCACCGAGATCAATACCCGCACCAATGCCAGCTCCGATCAGGACAGCGCCATTGACGCCCTGAATGCCAAACGCGAAGCTGCGGCGCGCGCCAAAGCCACCGCCGAAAAACAGGCGGAAGAAGAGAAACGTCTGGAAACCGAGCCTGAAGCAGTGGCCCAGGAACGTTGCGAACAACACCAGCAGAACCTGGATACCCTGAAGAACAAGCCCATTGTACGCCGCCAGAACCCGGACACAGGCGAAATGGAAGTACTCGACCAGGAAGCCAAGGACAAGATGATTGAGGAAACCCAGGAAGCCCTGGGCAAGTGTCAGGCAAGCTGATAGCGGCGTCTGTTCCTCCAAACAGTCCGCCAAACAGAAAGGCCGCACTCAGTGCGGCCTTTCTGTTTGGCAACCCCCGGTCGAGTCACTCAATGGGAAAAATGGAACTGCTCGCCCTCCACATCGACCCGAACCAGATCGCCCGCAGCGTACTCGCCTCGCAGTAACGCCTGTGCCAGAGGGTTTTCCAGCTGCTGCTGAATGGCCCGCTTGAGAGGCCGAGCGCCGTAGACCGGGTCGAACCCTGCATCCACCAACTTGCCCAAGGCGGCATCGCTGAGCTCCAGACGAATCTCTCTCTCCGCCAAACGCTTGCGCAGGTACTCCAGCTGGATGGAGGCGATTCCCTTGAGCTGGTCTTTCTCCAAGGGGTGGAACACCACCGTTTCGTCCACCCGATTGATGAATTCAGGGCGGAAATGATTGCCCACTACCTCCATCACCGCGGACTTCATGGCCTCGTAATCTCCACCACTGGCCAGGGTCTGAATCAGATCCGACCCCAGGTTGGAGGTCATCACCACCACCGTATTGCGGAAATCCACCGTACGGCCCTGGCCATCGGTCAGGCGACCATCATCCAGCACCTGCAACAGGATGTTGAAGACATCCGGGTGGGCCTTCTCCACCTCGTCCAGCAGCACCACCGAGTAAGGCTTGCGACGCACCGCTTCGGTCAGGTAGCCGCCTTCTTCATAGCCGACATAGCCGGGAGGCGCCCCCACCAACCGGGCCACGGAATGCTTCTCCATGAATTCGGACATGTCGATACGCACCATGGCTTCTTCGGTATCGAACAGGAAGTTGGCCAGTGCCTTACACAGCTCGGTCTTGCCAACCCCCGTGGGACCCAGGAACAGGAAACTGCCGTTGGGACGATTGGGGTCAGACAACCCGGCACGGGAACGACGCACCGCGTTGGAAACGGCTTCCACGGCTTCGTTCTGCCCCACCACCCGGCCATGCAGGGCCTCTTCCATGCGCAGCAGCTTGTCGCGCTCGCCCTCCAGCATCTTGGACACCGGAATCCCGGTCCACTTGGAAACGACCTCGGCAATTTCCTCGTCGGTAACCTTGTTACGCAGCAACTGGTTCTCGGTCTGGGCCTGCTGCTCTTCCTGGTCCTGAGCCGCCTGCACCTTCTTCTCCAGATCCGGGATCACGCCGTACTGCAGCTCGGACATACGATTCAAGTCACCCGCCCGGCGCGCCTGCTCCAGCTCTACACGGGCCTGCTCCAGCTCCGCCTTGTACTCCTGGGCACCCTGCAAGGCCGCTTTTTCCGCCTGCCAGATTTCTTCCAGGTCGGCATACTGTTTTTCCAGTTCGTCGATGTCGCCTTCGAGCTTTTCAAGACGCTTCTTGCTGGCCTCGTCTTCCTCTTTGCGCAGGGCTTCACGTTCCATCTTGAGCTGAATCAGACGACGATCAAGACGGTCCATTTCTTCCGGCATGGAATCAATTTCCATGCGGATACGACTGCCCGCCTCGTCAATCAGATCGATGGCCTTGTCCGGCAGCTGACGGTCGGTGATATAGCGGTGACTCAGACGCGCCGCGGCAATGATGGCGCTGTCGGTAATGTCCACACCATGGTGCACTTCGTAGCGCTCTTTCAGGCCACGCAGAATGGCAATGGTGTCTTCCACGGTGGGCTCATCCACCTGCACCTTCTGGAAGCGACGCTCCAGGGCGGCATCTTTTTCAATGTACTGGCGATACTCATCCAGCGTGGTCGCCCCGACACAATGCAGTTCGCCGCGGGCCAATGCGGGCTTGAGCATGTTGCCGGCATCCATGGAACCTTCGCCCTTGCCAGCGCCGACCATGGTATGCAGCTCATCAATGAACAGGATGATGCGCCCCTCCTGCTTCGCCAACTCGTTGAGCACCGCCTTGAGGCGCTCTTCGAATTCACCCCGGTATTTGGCACCGGCGATCAGCGCCGCCATATCCAGCGACAACACCTGCTTGTCCTTGAGTCCCTCCGGCACCTCGCCATTGATGATGCGCTGGGCCAAGCCCTCGACGATCGCGGTCTTGCCCACACCGGGCTCACCGATCAGCACCGGGTTATTCTTGGTACGACGCTGCAACACCTGGATCGTGCGGCGAATCTCATCGTCGCGGCCAATCACCGGATCGAGCTTGCCGGACTCGGCGCGCTCGGTGAGATTCACGGTGTATTTATCCAGTGCTTCGCGCTTGTCTTCTGCGTTGGGATCATTGACCGTTTCCCCGCCACGCACTTCCGCGATCTTGGCCGCCAGCACCTTCTTGGTCACACCGGCGTGCTTGAGCAGCTTGCCCAGCTCACCGTTATCATCACAGGCCGCCAGCAGCACCACCTCGGAAGAGAGATACTGGTCACCATTTTGTTGGGCTTCACGGTCGGCCAGGTTCAACAGCCGGCCGGTGCCTTGCCCCATCTGCACATCACCATTGAAATTGCTCACCGTTGGCAGTTTGTCCACGGCCATGTTGAGCGCGGTCACCACATCCGCCGTATTGGCTCCGGCTTTTTCCAGCAGGGGTTTTGCCACGCCCCCCTGCTGCTGCATCAGTGCCAGCATCAGGTGAACCGGTTCAATAGTGCTATTGCCCTGCCCCACGGCCAGGGATTGCGCATCCGACAGGGCTTCCTGCAGCCGCGCAGTGAGTTTGTCCATTCGCATTCGTAAACGCTCCTATCCGGTCGTGACCCGCAAAAGGACTCCCTGACGGCAAGCCCAGCGCGATCACCGGTTATCAATCAACTGATAGAGAGATGGGTCCGATTGGGCCAAACACAAGGGCAGTTAACAGTGAATAGTGAACAGTTAACAGCTCGCGATCGGGGTTAACGTATTGTGAACGCTTGGAGGCCGCGACCAAAGGTTGGGCGCGGCCACCAACCTTTTAAAACCTGACAAGCGCTCTCGCGCCGCTGTTAACTGTTCACTATTCACTGTTAACTGCCTTCATCCAGCCATATCAACGACGCAAACCGCCCCGTCTCACCTTCCTTGCGGTAGGAATAGAAACGGTTCAGGTCGCAGGCGGTGCAGAGGTCTCCGCCCTGGACATCGGTGACGCCGAGGGCGGCCAGTTCGATCATGGCGGCATGGGCCACGGAGAACCGCCAGTGGTGAGGCGTCGCGTCTTTCTGGAAGGCGGGTTTGAAGGCGGCGTTGCTATCGACGAACGCGCGGTAGACCTCGTCCCCCACCTGATAGCATTTGCCACAGATGGCAGGGCCCAGCCAGGCGCTGACCGGCTCGCCATTGGGCGCGATGCTGGCCAGACCTTCGCCAACAATGCCTGCCTGCAGCCCCCGCCAGCCGGCGTGCACTGCGGCCACTGCGGTGCCATCCGTACGCGCCAACAGCACCGGCAGGCAGTCAGCGGTAAGCACCACACAAGGCCACCGTTGCTGGTCGGTCCAGACACCGTCGGCCTCGTTATCCTGCTCGCCTGCGCGGATGACCCGCTTGCCATGCACTTGCCAGAGCCACGCCACCGGGTGGTCAGCATCCAGGTGCTTTTCCACGTAGTGACGGGCCTGTTCCACGCGTGCGGGTTGGTCACCGCAGTTCAGGCCCAGATTGAAACCATTCCAGGGTTTGGGGGAGACGTTGCCGGCACGGGTCGTCACCGCCGCACGAACCGCAGGATGAGGGTGCCAGTCAGGCCATAACCATTGATCGCGTTCGGGAAAGTCCATCGGGAAGCCTCGGGCAGACAGTGAAAACCCCGTACCGGGATGGCAGATGGAGAGCGCCTGCGGCGATGGCCACCCTATGGCTCGTCTTTGGCGTCGCGCTCCAGAACCGAAATCAGGGCCTGCATATCATCCGGCAGCGGTGATTCGAACTCACAATATTCGCCACTGGCAGGATGAATCAAGCCAAGTTTGCGGGCATGCAGCGCCTGACGCGGAAACCGCCGCAGCGCCTGGCGCAATTCCTCGCTCGCCCCCGCCGGAAACTTGAGGCGGCCGCCGTAGAGCGGATCGCCCACCAACGGATAGTTGCGGAAGGCCATATGAACGCGGATCTGATGGGTCCGGCCGGTCTCCAGCTGCACCTGGATTCGGGTGTGGGCACGGTAGCGGTCCATTACCCGGTAATGGGTGACCGCATTCTTGCCGCCTTCCTTTAATACTGCCTGCTTCTTGCGATCCACCGGATGGCGCCCCATGGGGGCATCGACTTTGCCGCCACCGGTCATCACTCCGACGGCAATGGCTTCGTACTGGCGGAACAGGCTCTTGTCCTGCAGCTGGGAGACCAGACTGGTATGGGCCTCCAACGAGCGCGCCACCACCATCAGCCCGGTGGTGTCCCGGTCCAACCGGTGAACAATACCCGCTCTGGGCAGACTGTTAAGCCGCTCATCATGGTGCAGCAAGCCGTTAAGCAGGGTGCCATCAGCGTGGCCCGCTGCCGGGTGCACCACCAGGCCTGTGGGCTTGTTGATGACCAACAGGTCCTCGTCCTCGTAGACGATATCCAGCTCGATGGACTGAGGCTGGTCCTCCAGCTCAGGCTCGATCACCACCTCCAGACTGAGGGATTCATTGCCGGTGAGCTTGTCCTTGGGCTTGGCCTTGTTGCCGTTGACGGTGAGTACGCCGCCCTTGATCCATGCCTGCAGGCGCGAGCGGGAGAAGCCATCAAACAGTTCGGCAGCGGCCTGATCCACCCGCTGACCCGCCTGTTCTGCCCGCACCTGCTCGGTACGTTGAATTTTCTCGCCGCCAAGATGTCCCATGATCCAACCTGTGTTTAAATGTGACCCGCTATTGTAACCCGTTCAACGAGGAAAGAATGCCACGCATTTTCTGGCCCCTGCTGTGTTTGCTGTTGCTCGCTGGCTGCGCCACCAAGGAACGCCCTGAGCTCACCGAAGCCGACCAGTACCGTGAAGCCCACGAATCGATCGAGTCAAAGAACTACCTGACTGCCATCGATGAACTGAAAGAGCTTGAGGCACGTTTCCCCTATGGCGACTATGCCGAGCAGGCGGGTCTGGACCTGATCTACGCCAGTTACATGGCCGTAGACTACCCGGCCACGGTGGTCGCCGCCCAACGTTTCATGCGCAATTACCCCGCCCATGCCCGGGTGGACTATGCGTTGTACATGCGCGGCCTTGCCAATTTCAACATGGAAAAAGGCCTGTTCGACAACCTCGTCACCTCTGATAAGTCCGCACGGGACATGGATGCCGCCAAGGATGCCTTCCGGGATTTTGAGCGGCTGGTGACCCGCTTCCCGGACAGCGAATATGCACCGGATGCGCGCTCGCGGATGGTCCACATTCGCAACCAGCTGGCTCGCCAGGAATTGCATGTGGCCCGCTACTACGCCCGCCGCGGCGCCATTGTCGCCTCTATTAACCGGGCCCAGTATGTCGTGAAGCACTACCAGCAGACCCCTGCGGTAGAGGAAGCGCTGGCGATCATGGTGAAAGGCTATGAGCGCCTGGATTACCCCAAGCTGGCAGAGAAAAGCCGCAATGTGCTCGCCCTGAACTTCCCCGACAGCGACTATCTGGGCAAGGACAAACAGGTGGATCTGGCCTGGTGGCCGGATGAAGACAATGGTCTGCTGAGCCTGCTGACCTTCGACTTGCTTTAAAGCTACAAGCTACAAGCTACAAGCTACAAAAAAGGGTGGCCCCGGCCCACATTCGGCACCCCCCTTTATGGGTTCTGTTTTTTGATTTTGATCTTCCTTGTAGCTTGAGGCTTGCCGCTGTCCTTAGTCCCCCGGCCGCCAACCGTTGGTGATCGGATAGCGCCGGTCCTTTCCAAAGGCACGGCGACTGACCCGGGGCCCCACCGCAGCCTGACGGCGCTTGTACTCATTGCGGTCGGTCAGTTTGACCACCTTGTAGACGTTATCACGGTCGAACCCATCCCGAATCACCGCTTCCGCACTCATGTCCTGCTCCACATAGCGCTCCAGGATCGCATCCAGCTCGTCGTAATCGGGTAGCGAATCACTGTCGACCTGATCCGGCGCCAGCTCCGCAGAGGGCGGGCGGGTGATGACCCTGTCAGGGACAATTTCCATCCCTGCCTTCTGGTTCCGCCAGCGACAAAGGCGATACACCATGGTCTTGAAGACATCCTTGAGGACGGCAAAGCCACCGGCCATGTCCCCGTACAAGGTAGCGTAACCCACTGCCATCTCGCTCTTGTTACCGGTGGTGAGAACCACCGAGCCGCTTTTATTGGACAGCGCCATCAACAGCACCCCACGACAACGGGCCTGCAGGTTTTCCTCGGTAGTGTCCTTGGCCAACCCCTCGAAAGCCTCGCTAAGAATGCCCATAAAGCCGTTAAAAGCAGGCTCAATAGGCATCACGCGATATTTCACCCGCAATGTGCGCGCCTGTTTTTCGGCATCTTCCAGACTCCAGGCCGAGGTATAGCGGAATGGCATCATGACCGCTTCTACCCGCTCTGGGCCCAGCGCATCGACAGCAACCGCCAGAGTCAGGGCCGAATCAATCCCCCCGGACAACCCCAGCAACGCCCCCTTGAAACCGTTCTTGTTGACGTAATCGCGAGTGGCGAGCACCAGCGCCTGGTAAATGCTTTCCTCAAGCCCCGGAACGGGCAACACCTCGCCGACCGGTTCGCAGTGCCCATCCGCACATTGCAGGTCCACGGGTACCAGCGCCTCATTAAAGCTGGCCCCCTGCACACAGCGCTCGCCCTTGCTGTTACAGACAAAAGAGGCGCCATCGAACACCAGCTCATCCTGGCCCCCGACCAGGTTGCAATACAGCACCGGCAGACCAGTTTCACGACTGCGGGCCTCGACCTGCTCCAGACGCTCCGCCACCTTGTTGGCCCGGAACGGCGAGGCATTGAGGTTGAGCACCACATCCACGCCCGCCTGCTGCAACTGCGCAGCAGGCTCGGCATGCCAGATGTCCTCACAGATGGTCAGCCCCAGCGTCCACCCCTGCAGCTCAAAGGTGCAGGGTTTGTCGCCTCGCTGAAAGTAACGCTTTTCATCAAACACCCGGTAATTGGGCAGGTGTTGTTTGAAATATTCGTGCCGGGGGCCTTTGTCTCCCGGGAAAATCACCCCTGACGCATTTCGGCGTAAACCATTACGCACCGCAGGGTAACCCAGCACGACGGGGACAGAGACTCTGGCGCCGATCTCCGCCAGCGCTTCATCCACACGGCTGTTCAGGCTGGGGCGCAGCAGCAGATCCTCTGGCGGATAGCCGGTCAGCATCAGTTCAGGAAACAGCACAAGGTCCGCCCCCAACAAACGCCGGGCTTCATCTGCTGACGCAATAACCCGCTGGGCATTCCCTTCGATATCCCCCACCAGCGCGTTCTGCTGGGCCATGACTATTCGCATTTCAAGACCTGCTTTTCAGACTATTGGCCCGATCCGGCCACGATCGCCCCACCCTGTGCGGGCCGAGCTTTCCTCAAATGAGCGCTGATTGTACTCTTTAGCCAGCAATCCATGAATGCACCAACCAGCATAAAAACAAGGGGACAAGGATGGGGCTGATTCGCCTGCTGATCATCGCTGCACTGATATACCTTGCCTGGCGAGTGGCAAAACGCCTGCTTGCCGGCCCGCAAGGCAAACCACCGGCGACGCCAACCCAGTCCCAGAACATGCTGAAGTGCCAGCAATGCGGTGTCCACGTGCCCGCCAACGAAGCCTTCAGTCACAACGGCAAGCACTTTTGCTGCCAGGATCACCAGCGCCAGTATCTGGAACATCATGAATCCTAATCAACGTTGGACCCCGGCCCGCATCTATAACGTTTACCGGATTGCGATCGCCTGTGTGCTGATGTTTCTTCACTTTGCCCCAGAGATCCCTCTGGTCGGGAAGCATTCGGCTACACTTTTTGAAACCACCGTATTTCTTTATCTTGGCCTTACGCTTGCATCCACAACCCTGGATTTTCGCCGTAACTCGCGAGCCTTCCCAAACTGGGCGCAACCCACCGCACTCATCACTGACCTGGTGATGCTCACACTGGTCGTCCATGCCAATGGAGGCCTGGAGGGCGGCCTCGCCGTTCTGCTTCTGGTGACTGTCGCTGCGGGAAATATTTTGCTACGAGGCCGCCTTGGCTTCCTGATTGCTGCACTGGCAACGCTCTCTGCCATGTTTGAGCAATTCTATTTCTCGATTCAGGAATCTACTGCCTCACCTTTTCTGCTTACCGAATCCGGGTTACTTGGCATTGCCTTCTTCATGGTCTCGCTGATTATTCAGCAGATCTCTCAACGATTGGAACATAGCGAAAGGATTGCCCAACGGCAGCGAGTCGCCATTGAAAGACTGGAAGCGCTCAACCAGCAGATTGTTCAACGCATGCGAACCGGCGTCATGGTGTTTGACGAGAAACACCAAATCCTGATGTCCAATCAATCTGCCAACAACATGTTTGCCACTCCCATGCTGGGAAAGCGCCTGCCACAAGCATTGAGTAGTCGCCACGAGCGCTGGCAGGAAAACCCTCTTCTTCCTTCCTCCTCTCTTCGGGTCTCAGAGCAAAGTCCGGTGCTCAACCCCCGCTTCGCCAGACTCGATACTGGCCATGAAGATCTGACGCTACTTTTTCTGGAAGACTCTGCCAAAATTGCCCAGGAAGCCCAGCAAATGAACCTGGCCTCACTGGGACGACTATCCGCCACTCTTGCGCACGAAATTCGCAACCCCTTGAGCGCCATCAACCACGCCACCGATCTGCTGATCGAGGGCGACCCTTCGGATGAAGACAAACATCTCCTTAAGATCATCAGCAACCACGTCAGCAGGGTGAACAGCATTATCCATGATGTTCTTGACCTTTCCCGCCGAGGAAAAGGGAATGCAGAGCGCTTCGATCTATCAGGCTTCCTGCAGCAGATGCAGGAACGCTGGCAGATTGAAGGCCTCTCTGATCGGGTGCAACTCAAGTGTATTTCCGATGTGGAAGTACGCTTTGACCCAAATCAGTTAAATCAGGTCATCGATAATCTAGTGACGAATGCACTACGTCATGGCGGCGAAACATGCCAAGTCAGTCTTAACTGCGGACAACACGATCAGACCGGACTTCCCTGGCTGAGAATTAGCGACAACGGTAACGGAATCAGTGCCGAAGTCGCCGCTATCATGTTTGAGCCTTTTTATACCACCGCATCGGATGGCAATGGACTTGGACTCTACCTGTGTAGAGAACTGTGTCAGGCAAATCAGGCAAATCTTGAGCTTGAGGAAAGCAAGTCTGGGGCCTGCTTTGTGATAACCTTTGCCCACCCGCACCGACAATTTCAATAACAGGTCAGAATTATGAGCACCGCAGCCCCCCATGTGCTGGTAGTCGATGATGAAGCCGATCTTCGAGAACTTTTGGTGATTACGCTTGGCCGCATGAAGCTAAAAGCAACGGCTGCAGACTCCCTCTCCAGTGCACTTGATGAACTCAAAAGCCAGAGTTTTGACCTCTGCCTGACAGACATGAATCTTGGCGACGGCACTGGCCTGCAGCTGCTGCAGTTTATTTCCCAGCAGTGCCCACAAATGCCTACCGCTGTCATCACAGCCTACGGCAATATGGAAACAGCCACCGACGCAATGAAGTATGGGGCTTTCGACTTCATTGCCAAACCTGTCGCACTAGACCGTCTTCGCCAGCTGATTGAGGACGGCCTGGGCATCAATGCTGTCGAGGAACGCAGTGAAGATGAAGATAACCTGATTGGCGAAGCACCAGCAATGAAGGCCCTGAAGCTTCAGGTCCGCAAACTGGCCCGCAGTCAGGCCCCCATTTATATCAGTGGCGAATCCGGAAGCGGCAAAGAACGCATAGCACGCCTGATTCACAGCATGGGCCCACGACGGGAAAAACCTTTTGTAGCCGTTAACTGTGGGGCAATCCCCTCCGAGCTGATGGAAAGTGAATTTTTCGGCCACCGCAAGGGCGCATTTACCGGTGCGGTAGAAGACCGCAAAGGGCTGTTTCGTGAAGCCGATGGAGGCACCCTGTTTTTGGATGAAGTCGCAGACCTGCCTCTGCACATGCAGGTGAAATTACTCCGAGCCATACAGGAGAAATCCGTTCGACCGGTCGGGGAGGCCAAGGAGTTTCAGGTCAACTTGCGTATTCTGTGTGCGACCCACAAAGATCTCGCTTTCGAAATGCAGGAGGGGCGCTTCCGACAGGATCTTTTTTATCGACTGAATGTTATTGAAGCCCATGTACCTCCGCTACGAGACCGTCAGGACGACATCCCTGCTCTGGTCGATCATATTCTCGACCGACTCAGCAAGGCGTGGGACATTTCCGCACCAGAAGTCAGCAATGCAGCAATGAAAACACTGTCCAGCTACCCCTTCCCCGGAAACGTAAGGGAACTGGAAAATACGCTCGAACGGGCCCTCACCCTGTGTGATGGCACCTTGATTGACAAGGAACATCTGCGACTTCAGGACGCCCCAATCACTGCTGCCAACACCAGTTCCTCACAGAATGACGGCGCTATTCCCTTGCGCCCATCACAACAGCCCCTTGAAGATTTTCTGCAAGACATCGAGAAAACCGAAATTCTTAAAGCCCTTGATACTACCCACTGGAACCGTACGGCCGCGGCCAAGAAACTTGGCATGACATTCCGGTCGCTGCGTTACCGGCTCAAGAAACTGGGTCTCGACAGGGATGATGAAGGCAGTGAGTAGGGTTCCGGGTCAATGAAAGGAGCCTCGCCACACATCATCTGCGCAATAAGCCTCGCACTGGCCGGCGCTGCCACAAGCCCGTTCCTGTAGTGTCCCGTTGCTGCGTAAATCCCGTTATATCCCGGCACCCCACCAAGATAGGGATGATCTCTATCACTGCCCGGTCGCACACCAGCCCAATGGTTCGCTGGCTTGATTTTCGCCAACGACGGACACAAGCGCTCAGCCAGCGCCTCAAGTTGATAACGCCCTGCAACAGTTGGGCACTGGCTGGAATCCCCCATTCGTAAGGTCGATCCCACCAAGACCGAGCCATCATTTCGTGGGATAAGATAACCCGCTTCGGTAAGCATAACGGCAGGAACGCTATCCATGACCGTTTGATAACGCAGCATCTCGCCCTTCGCAGGAAACAAGGGCAGTGTGATACCCAGAGACTCCAACAATCCTGAGGACGCATACCCGGCGCTCAGCAAGATTCTGCCAGAGGACCAGCGTCGTCCATCACAGGCATACACCGTACCTCCGGAAGGCTCTGGCCTCAGCCGCTCAATCACCGCATTTTCAAACTGCACGCCATGGCGATTGAGATGGTCCCTCAACAGTTTAAGCAGACCCGGATTATGAATATTTCCTACCGATGGGAAGTACAGCCCTTCAGAGGGCAGCCCAGCCGCCATGACCGAAGCTCCAGAGGCCTGTTTACACGACACCCCCCATGCGTCCGCCCATTCTTTCGCCCGGCTCATCTCACCAGCTGAAACCTCGACCCACAACCCACCTTTGTGCACCAGAGGCTGGCTTTCACCGAGCTGACAAAGGATTTCGTCATATCGTGAGGGCGCATCGACCGTCAAACGGTTCATGGCGCTGGAATATCGCCACGCATAAAGAGGTGAGAGGATGCCACCGCCCGCCCAGGATGCCGGCTTAACCGCATCCGGTGCGTCGATGAGAGTGACAGAGAACTGCCGCGCTGTAAGCTCCAGCGCACTGAGCAAACCGACAATTCCCCCACCGATGACTAGCACATCCGCCATGGTTACTACCAACAACAACTGACAAAGAAAGACGCAACAGTAGCACAACCCCGGGCCCCGTTCCCCATTAGGCTAGTGTTTTCAGACCAGGAGCCATGATGAACGCCCTCCGTTTACGCCGCTTTCACCAAGGGTTTACGTTGGCAGAACTGATGATAACTCTCGCCGTGGCAGCTATTGCTCTTGGCGGTGCCAGCCACGCTTTTAATGACATGCTGCCACGCTACCGTGTCAGTTCAGCGGCAGCCATGATGCATGGCCTGATCCGTAAGGCTCGCGCGGACGCCATCTCCCACGGCAACCAAATGATCTGTGACGGACTCCATGGATGCGGACACTTTGGCAGCACTCGGCTTATCTGGGTTGGTTACGACAAAAATGGTGATAACCAGCTCTCCGACACGGAAATCCGGGAACAGTATCAATTGCCATCAGGTACACAGTTGGTATGGAGACGCTTCAAGGGTAATGCCTTGAAGTTCCATAATCGGGGAAATGCTCATTTCCAAAACGGGAGCTTCTATATTTGCAATAAAATTGCCGCCAGGCGGATCGTCATGAACTGGATTGGCCGCCCCCGAGTAGAGGATGCCAATCCAGATGACTGTGATTAGTCGTCTTTCCAAGACGGGTCAGTTCCGATCGTGCAAGAGCTTTTCTTGATGCAGCTCTGCCCTTCACTGTTAAGTGCCATAAACTCTGTATCGCTCATCAGCCCCTTTGGCTGAGCAGTCAACAAGTACTGTTGGCTTCCTGCTCCTTGCACTGTGATTGTGACTTTGTAGTACTCACTTTTTGACAAGCTGGGCGCCAAGGTCGAGAGTTTTCCATCCGCGTCCTTGTAGGAAAAGTTTTTGGCCCGGTAACGCTCCAGCGCCCCGGCAAGCTCCATCATTCCACCCTGCGCTTCAGCCTGCCGGGTTCTCTCAACATACTTGGTGTAGCTCGGATACCCGATGGAAGCCAGAATGGCTATCACCACCACCACAATCAGCAGCTCAATCAGCGTGAATCCACGCTGATTGAGGGGCCCAACTACCTGACGCGTTGCTGTATTCATACGTTTCCTCGCTATCAGGGCGCCTTGAATTCATTGGCCTGGGTTTTATCCATTTGGTACCAGCGGCGCTTACGCAAGTGGTCATAGCCCAATTCCGTATCGTCGATCACCTCTGTCCCTACGACAACATGGACATTGCCATCACCGTCGGTTACGAGAACTGGGGTCGGGGGAGGCGTTGTCTGCTCCAACTCTTCACGGCGATCAGTGGGAACGGTACCGTCATTGTTATTCGGCACTGGCTGGGAAGTCTCAATACCAACCGTATGCAGATAAGCCTTGCCGTAAGTCACAGAGCAGGGATTCTCCTCATCCACTTCTTGCTTGGGCTCGTAGGTGGTGAAACGCAACACATTATTAAACACAACAGGTGAGGCCAGCGACTTCTCCCCTTTCTCGAAGAAATAATACCAGCCCATTTCATCCTTCTTCGGCGTCCCACTGGTAACATTGGTCATATCGGACAGAGACACATCCTGCGGCGCCTCCCCTGTCCCCGTCATTGCCGTCTTGTCCTTCACGACAAAAATACCGTCTTCAATATTCTCGTCCAGCGGATGCGTCCGATAACCCGAACCAATGGCCACATACAGCGTCTTCACACCGTCCTCATTCAAATAGACAACCGAAGGCGCCTCATAGAAACGCCGGTTGCCCGTCGCACCACTACCTCCAAGACTGGCGAGCCTGCTCACCTTCATTTTTTTACCGCCGGTCTGATCGATGTCGACACGGAACAGCTGGCCACCTAAATCGCCGAAATACAGGAAGTCGGCCACGCCATCAAATTCCTTATCAACAACAGCAATACTGCTGGGAATAGACCATTTCATATTGGCATTATTGGTATCAGCTCCACTATCGCTTGCCGACCAGATCAGATCACCAGAGCGGGCGTCAACAATATAAACCGCATTACCCATGGCATCGCCATTTCCTCGAGACTGCCCCTGCTTGCCATCATGTGCGAGCGGGTCATACCCACCACCAAAAATCAACACGGGCACGATATCACCACCCACCGGTATTTGCGTCAGTGTTGGCGTTGACCAGGTCTGGCCAAGGTTATCGAAGTTGCCACTGCCGCCCGAAATCTGCCATTTCAGCGATGGACTATTCACATTACCGACATCAAGCGCATAGTATTCACGACCACCACGCCGCATCCCCCCATAAAGGAAGACATCAGCAGGGGCCGCATCAACGGTATCCCCGGGGCGGCGCCAGGCCACCCAGCTACCGTCCAGCCCGTAGGTCTGGCGCTCATTGCCATTTAGCAACCCCTGCCGCTCGACGGTATATTCATTTGCCTTGCTGAAGAGCTCATACGGCATAAACGCAAACTTCTCTTCACCATCTTTCGCGTCAATCGCATGCAGCATGCCGCCATTATTGGAAACGAACACCACATTGTTTTCACTGTCGCCACCGTAGTTCACCATCAGAGGAACACTGTGAAGCGGATCCCCCCACATGGTCTGCAGCTCAGCAAACAGGTCTTCGTAAACTTCATCTGGTGTCGCGTTATCCAGACCAACACTCGCCTTGCTCAAACCGGTTGCCCCGGGGTCATTCCAGTTCACCTGACGAGTGGCACCTCCCGCAGTGGTATAAAACAACTTGCGAGAAACAACCTCCTCACGTGCCCCACCCAGTTTGGCATCATAGCCATCGACATTGTCGCTCCAGTAGCTCTGCGAGAACTCCTTGAAGAACCCGGTATCGGGATCGACGGCGTCACTGCCTACCTGATCTTTAATGACTCCATCCTCAAGCTTGTAACGCTTGAGGTTACCTTCCCAGTAGCTGTTTTCGCTGGGTTCAAAAATGGAGTAGTACAACTGATCAAGATGCTGGAAGCGGTTCATCTGGTTGATTGCCACCCCCGGCGCAGCGATTGAGCGGGAGCGCTTGTCAATCAAGTCGAAGATATCAAGGAAGGCACTGGCAAGAGATTCTGCATCAGACGCAGTATAGGTCCCATCGGCGCCATCAGTGGAGACCGATTCCATATTGGAACGGTTATCGTCCATATACAGCCCCACATTGTAGGTACTGATATCATAGTTCCCATGAAGATAGTTGGAGATAACACGCTGACAATCGTAGGAAGAACCATTCCCGGAGCAGGGAAGGTTAACATCATTGGCTTCACCATCAGTAAACAGAACGATGTGATTACTTTCGCACTGGTTTGACAGATTGCGCGGCGATACATAGTTGCCATTATCAGCAACAATCGGCTCTTCGCGCTTACAAGTGGTGGTTACATCACATTGCTGTTCGGTTCCGACATACTGGTATTTTTGGTATTCATACTCGCGACAGCGGCGCCCACCACGTACACATTCCTGCCGGCAATCCCAGTCACGAGTATTGCACCGCTGACCATCAGGCAATGCGACCCAGTCATAACGGGCAACATCCTGACAGGTAGTGCTTTCTTCGTACTCCAGACAGACACTTTTCGTGTTGTCATCATCAGAATCATTGCCATAAGAGGTATAACTTTGCGGGGAGACACCAATCATGTAGCGCCCAAGCTCCCAATACGCCTCAGCGGTCGGGGTACTGCCGTATGGGGAGCCTTGGTTCGACCCACTTGAAGAATCGCCAGCCGAATTCAGTGCAGAAACCGTATCCTTGAATACCCGCTTGGTAGAAGAGTCAATGTCAGTTACCGGCAAAAGAATATGCGCGCCACAGGTGTTGCGCCCACCATTACAGTTGTACCCTGCATTAAAACGCCCCAGCCCCATCTTTACATCAGAGGGAATGGAATCAATCAACACATGCATCGCATCTTCAAGCATGTTGATACGACGCTTGTCAGCATCGCTACACCAACCGTTTGAAGAGTTCTGACACCACCGCATACTGCCCGAGGTATCCAGGAGCACCATCACGTTAGCAGAAGGCGTATTCTGGCTATTATCTGCCTTCGCCTGGGAGTAATAAATTTCCGTATCGTCTGCATAAAGTGTTGTTGGCGCCAAAAAAACAGCCATCAAAAGAAGCAGATATACCTTTGCTGAATTCTTCATGTCCCCCTCCTACTCAATCTCTGACCCTGGTTTAATCCCACGCTTCAGGGCCTCCTGAAGGTGGTGATTGTCCAGGTTAAAACTGCTCATCTGGCTCTCACCAAGCATTGCGATCTTATAATCCACAAAAATCGCACCACCGCCCGTAGTACTGATCTGTGAGCCTTCCACAGGCTCATATCCATTCAGTCGACTGGTTGACTCTGACTTGAGCAAAGAGCGCGAATCCAGATAATCTGCCGCCTGACACACACCTTCTTTGCTTTTGTTTTTTCCGGACACACAACGCTGTATCATCGCGTCACCAGCAAGATTGCCGTAGAGATCCTCGCCGCTCATTGCGTTCAGCTCTCGATACACCTCAGTGAGCGCTGTCTCTGCTGCCTCGAATGTCATCGCATCAGCCTGGGTACCTGTCGCTACCTTGGCGGAGAACACACTGGACTTCATGGCAGAAATACCCAGTATTGACACCACCACCAGAATCATTAGCGCCACCATCAAGGCGACACCTTGCTGCCGTGCCCGGCCATGGATAGAGATAGTCATACCGCATCCCAGTTGTAGTTACGCAATTTCACCGTCGACATAAATACCCGTCGCACGGCCTTGTCCTTCGGCTCGTTAATTTCTTTTGTCAGTACAAAAAACGTCTTGCTTCCATCGCCTTCAGGAAGAGAACCACTCTCTTCCTTCAGCAGCAAAGCGAAACGTACAGCGATCACCGGGTTCGCCCCTTGCGCCCCCGCCTCGACATAGCTACTGACATTGGCATAGCCATCGGGGTTCTGGTCTATGCCATAAAGAACCTCAAACGCTTCGACATCCGTCAGCAGCACAACACCTGCGCCACCAGTCAGATTCCCCTGACAAACGAGCTCATTGTCATCGTTTACGTAATATGTATTCACAATCTCAGTCATGACGGAACCAGCCAAAGCTCCGCCCTCACAGTCGGCCGTCCCGTGATACGAGAGCGTAAGCCGATCTGCATTTGCTCCGTTGTCAGAGCCGGGAATAGCACCGGTTGCAGTAAATCGAACTCCCTTGTCAAAGGTCGAACCCACACCTGCCATCTCAAGTCCTGTGCGACGCAGATCCCCAACAAGGAAACGGACAAAAAGCTGGCCATCCTCCTGAACACGGGAGAGAGTTTGCTGCAAGGCAAACGATTGTTGATTTGCCAGAAACAGTTGCAATGCAGCCCCTGTAATCAGCAGACCCAGCAACATCGCCACCATCAGTTCAACAAGACTGAAACCCAAGGCGTTCTTTTTCATCTCGCCACCTCCAGAACCACGCATTCGGTGCCTTCATCGGTGACAACCCCGCCAGCATCAAAACAGGTCTGCGGGGTCTGGTCATTCCAGCTAACAGCAACACAACTTACCTGATCTGAATGCTCACACTCATCCACTGCAATCATTCCCCCAGGCAACAAATTTGCCGCTTGCCAGGCGAGCATACTCACATCCCACTCTGCAATTTCATCCGCAGTACAAACCTTGTTGATGCAATCATTAAGATCTGCAGGTTTCACTCCCGGCTCCATACTTGCTTTTGGCCAAGAGCTGGCATCGGTATAGGTATCCATTGCGGTTTCATTAGCCAGAAAGCGCTCAAGAGCATCTTGCGCCAGCAGGGTTGCCTGAGCCCGACTATTGGCATCTTCAGCTGCCTTCAGTGCAGTCAGCTGCATCCCCGCATAACCGAGCACCCCAATGGCCAACACCAGCAGTGCAATCATGACCTCGATCAGCCCTACCCCGGATTGTCTCTTCATCCGTGACTTTTTCATCAGCTACAGCTCTTCGTCTCGTTGGTAATTTTTCCAAAAGGCGAGATGGTGATCTCCCTCCCCTGCTCACCGGTGCGGTCATCGCAAAGCGTGAACTTCACTTCACCTGCAGAGGTGATACCGGAGCTACGGAACTCGATCTGATTCAGCGCAGCATCGGGAACAACAGCAGATGAGCCTTGAGGGCGAAACTCCTGATTTTTTTCGGAGGTAATATCTGCAGGGTATTCAATCTGCCAACCGCCAGCCCAGTTTTGCCCCTCTATCGGCTTCAGAGTCACAGTGGTTCTCAAACTAACCGCTTGCATGCGGGCAGTATTCACCGCCGTGATGAAGTCGGCCGCAGTTGCCCTGATTGCGCCACGGGCATGGAAGTCATTGAAAGCTGGGACCGCAATGGCCAGCACAATGCCTGCCACCAGCATTGCCACGACCAGCTCCACAAGCGTAAATCCCGACTCTAGCCGGCTCATTGCTTTGTTCCTCATCCCTGCCCCAACAGTTGTTCTAATTCGACACGGATACCACTTTAGCAATGGCCCACGGGTCATCAATCGAATGGAGACCAGTGGAGTCTTGGCGGCTCTGAACGGTATAAGCTGCTGAAAAATAATGATTTTTGGTACTTTCGGGTGTGACAGCACTCACACTTTAATCGTAGACCAGTGCCATTACATGCCTAGCCAAAAGAATTAGATGCAAAAAGATGAGTATGAACGGCCAAAAACCGCAGACAGGCGTTACGGACGTAACGCCTTGGGCATGGAGAAACGGATATTTTCTTCGCGGCCGGGGATTTCCTGTGCCTCTTCGCCGCCATACGACTTGAGGGTCGCGATCACTTGCTGCACCAGATCTTCCGGGGCACTGGCACCGGCGGTAACACCGACAACCTTTTTGCCTTCCAGCCAGGCCTTGTCGATCTGGCTGGGCTCATCCAGCAGGTAAGCCTCGGCACCACAACGCTCGGCCAGTTCGCGCAGGCGATTGGAGTTGGAGCTGTTGACGGAGCCGACCACCAGCACCAGGCCGCACTCCAGTGCCAGCTGGCGAACAGCGTCCTGACGGTTGGTGGTGGCGTAGCAGATATCTTCGCGCTTGGGGCCGTGAATAGTGGGAAAGCGCGCCCGCAGGGCATCAATCACCTTGGCGGTATCATCCACACTCAAGGTGGTCTGGGTCACGAAGGCCAGCTTGTCCGGGTCGCGCACCTGTAGCGCAGCCACATCGGCTTCGTCTTCCACCAGATAGATATCACCGCCATGGGAGCGATCGTACTGCCCCATGGTGCCTTCCACCTCAGGGTGCCCTTCATGGCCGATCAGAATGCTTTCACGGCCTTCGCGCGCGTAGCGGATCACCTCCATATGCACTTTGGTGACCAGCGGACAGGTGGCATCGAACACCTTGAGGTCACGCCGCTGCGCCTCCTGCTGCACCGCCTTGGAAACACCATGGGCGCTAAAGATCACAATGGCATCATCCGGCACTTCATGGAGCTCCTCCACAAATACCGCTCCACGCTGACGCAGATCTTCCACCACATAGCGGTTGTGAACGACCTCGTGGCGCACATAGATGGGCGGGCCGAACACTTCCAGAGCCCGGTTGACGATGTCGATGGCGCGATCCACCCCGGCACAGAAGCCACGGGGGTTGGCGAGACGAATTTCCATAAGGCAGTGAACAGTTAACAGTGAAGAGTTAACAGCAAAAGGCTGATGCTACGAGTCTAACGGTTAATCCTGACACATTCACGGTTCGTGAGAGGCATCAATTCAATGTCACCGGCTGCTCCGGGGCATAGCGTTCCACCGCGATGATTTCCACCTCAAAGGTCAGGTCGCGGCCTGCCAAGGGGTGGTTGAAATCCACATAGACCCAGTCATCCTCCACCCGGCTGATCACGCCCGGCAACTCACCGCCAGCCGCATCGGCAAAGCTCAGCACCATGCCCGACTCCAGGGTGTCGTACTGAATGAAGGTCTCACGCGTGAAATGCTGTACGTTTTCCTCGTTGTACTCACCGAAGGCTTTTTTCGCCTCCAGGAATACGCTGCGCTTGTCGCCAGCCTTGAGACCGCGAATGGAGTTCTCAAAGCCGGGCAGCAAGGACTCATCGCCCCACACGAAGGCCGCCGGCTCACCGCCGAAGGTGGAGTCCATTTCCGTGCCATCCATCAGGCGCACCGCAAAGTGCAGGGTGACCCGGGTTTCCGGGCCAGCGCGAAGAATCTCAGTCATGGCGCTTTTTCGCTCCCAGCAGCATGTCCAGCAAAATCAGGCCAGCACCAATGGTGATGGCCGTGTCAGCAATATTAAAGGCAGGGAAGTGGTAATCGCCCCAGTAGAAGTCCAGGAAATCCACCACATGTCCCAGCACCAGGCGGTCGTAGAAGTTACCCAGCGCACCGCCAAGAATCAGTGAAAGCGCGACACCCTGCAGGGTTTCCGCCCTGGTCAACCTCGCCAGCCAGATCAGGATCATGACCGAGGCCCCCACCGCGATGGCCGTGAAGAACCAGCGCTGCCAGCCACCGGCATCCGCCAGAAAGCTGAACGCCGCGCCACTGTTGTAGGCCAGCGTCAGATTGAAGTGCGGGAACACGTCCAGTCGCTCATACAGGGAAAAACGATCCACAATCATATGCTTGGTGATCTGATCCAGCACGATCACCACCGCGCTGAGCCATAGCCACACCAACTGGCCGGGAATCTTCGATGAGGTCATTTGTTTTCTACCGGGTTCATTCGCAGGGCACTGTAATGGCGGAGAGGGGCTGACACCCCTTTCCGCCTTACAGAGCGTTTAGGCGTAATGCCGCACTTCGCCGTCACCGTCCACATTGGTGACACAGCGGCCACACAGCGCTTCATGGCCCGCATGACTACCCACATCAGGCTGGTGATGCCAGCACCGCACGCACTTGGTATGGGCCGACGCGACCACTTCCACTTTCAGCCCGGGCACACTGTCATCCAGCCCGGCCGGAGCCTGAGACAACGGCTTGAGAGTCGCCGCAGAGGTGATTGTCACGAAACGCAACTCGTCACCCAGTTTTTCCAGCAACGCCTGCTTGTCGGCCTCCACGAACAGGGTCACTTCCGCACTGAGCCCACCCTTGATCACCTTGTCGCGGCGCGCCCCTTCAATGGCCTTGTTAACGCCCTGTTTCACGTCTTGCACCTGCTGCCAGAACTCACGCCCCATGGCGTCGCCCTCAAGGGCAAACAGGCCGTCATACCATTCGGCCAGGAACACGGAATCGAGCCGCTCTCCGGGCAGGTTTTCGTAAATTTCCTCAGCGGTGAAACTGAGAATCGGCGCCATCCATCGCACCAGCGCCTGGGCAATATGGTACAGGGCCGTCTGGCAAGAGCGCCGTGCCACAGAATCTGCCTGGGTGGTGTACTGGCGATCCTTGATGATATCCAGATAAAAGCCACCCAGATCCAACGCACAGAAGTGATGCAGGCGCTGGTAGATCTGGTGGAAGTGATAACCGTCGTACAGCCCCTTGATCTCGTCCTGCAACTGCAGGGCACGATCCACAATGTAGCGATCCAGTGCCAGCATCTGCTCCGGTTGCAATGCATCCACCGCAGGATCAAAACCACTCAAATTGGAGAGCAGGAAGCGGCTGGTATTGCGGATACGGCGATAGCTGTCGCCCATCTGCTTGAGAATGTCCTTGGACACCGACATCTCGCCACGGTAGTCGGTGGCCGCCACCCAAAGACGCAGGATGTCGGCGCCCAAATCGTTCCACACTTCCTGCGGAGCGATCACGTTGCCGATGGACTTGGACATCTTGCGGCCCTGCTCATCCACGGTGAAGCCATGGGTCAGCACCGTCTCGTAGGGCGCCGCATCGCGGATAGCCAAGCTGGTCAGCAAGGAGGACTGGAACCAGCCACGGTGCTGGTCAGAGCCCTCCAGGTACAGATCCGCCGGGGCTCGCAGCTGTTCACGCTGATCCAGCACACAGTAGTGGGTCACGCCGGAATCGAACCACACGTCCAGGGTATCGGTGACCTTGCTGTACTGGTCCGCCTCGTCGCCGAGCAGCTCGGCCGGATCCAGATCGAACCAGGCATCAATGCCCTCTTTTTCGACACGCTGCGCCACCTGCTCGATCAACGCCGGGGTATCGGGGTGCAGCTCGGAGGTTTCCTTGTTCACGAACAGCGCAATGGGCACGCCCCAGGTACGCTGCCGGGAGATACACCAATCCGGGCGGTCGCTGAGCATGCCGTCGATGCGAGCCTTGCCCCACTCGGGCAGCCACTGAACTTTTTCTACTTCCTGCTGGGCACGCTGGAGCAGGCTATTCTTGTCCATGGACACGAACCACTGCGCGGTGGCGCGGAAAATCAGCGGGGTCTTGTGGCGCCAGCAGTGCGGGTAGCTGTGTTCCAGCTTGGCGAACTTCACCAGCGCACCGCTTTCTTTCAGGGCCTCAATCACCGGCTCGTTAGCCTTGCTCACGTGCAGGCCACCGACCACCTCAAGGTCGTCACGGAACTTGCCGTTATCCAGTACCGGGCTGACTGGATCCAGGTCGTATTTCTGTCCGACCACAAAGTCATCGGCACCGTGGCCCGGGGCCGTGTGCACCAGGCCGGTACCGGCATCGGTGGTAACATGCTCGCCGAGAATCACCGGCACCTGATACGCCAGGAACGGATGCTGCAGGGACAAGCCTTCCAGCTTGGCGCCCACGACAGACGCGGAGCGGGACACATTCTCCAGCCCCCATTTTTCCACCAGATCATCCGCCAGCGCCTCGGCCACCAGCCATTCACCGGCCTCACCATCCTGCGTGGCGGTCAGCAGCACATACTCCAGCTCCGGGTGTACCGCCACCGCGCGGTTGGCCGGCAAGGTCCAGGGCGTGGTGGTCCAGATCACCAGGCGTGGCGCCTTCGCCTCGATGGCGCTGCGCGCGGTGAAATCCGCACCGTCCACCACCGGGAATGCCACATCAATGGCAAAAGACACCTTGTCGTAATATTCCACTTCCGCTTCGGCCAGGGCAGAGCCGCAATCCAGGCACCAGTGCACCGGTTTGAAGCCCTGCTGCAGATGACCGTTGTCCACGATCTTGCCGAGGCCACGGATGATATTGGCCTCGAAGCCGTAATCCATGGTCAGGTAGGGATTGTCCCAATCACCGAACACACCCAGGCGCTTGAAGTCGGCCTTCTGACCTTCCACCTGCTTGCTGGCGTATTCACGGCACTTTTGCCGGAAGGTGCGGGCGTCGACCTTGTGGCCAGCCTTGCCGACTTTCTTTTCCACCATCAATTCGATGGGCAGGCCATGGCAATCCCAGCCGGGCACATAGGGGGCATCAAAACCCGCCAGGGTGCGCGACTTGACGATCATGTCCTTGAGGATCTTGTTTACCGCATGGCCAATATGAATATTGCCATTGGCGTAGGGAGGACCATCATGAAGAATAAACTTGGGACGACCGGCAAAAGCCTCGCGAATCTTCTGATAGAGCGCTTTCTCCTGCCACTCTTTCAGCCGCGCGGGCTCACGCTGGGACAAACCGGCCTTCATGGGGAAGTCGGTATGGGGAAGGTTAAGCGTTGCCTTGTAGTCCGTCATATTCCCGTCTTTTCAAAGTAGTCTCGGACCGCTTCCACATCCTGCCAGATAGCAGTCTTGAGCTGGTCCAGGTCCGCAAATTTTTCTTCCGCCCGCACATAATGGCGGAACGCTACCGTCAGGTGCTTGCCGTACAGGCCGTCCTTGCCAAAACCGGCACCGTCGTCCTCTTCACAAAAATCCAGCAGGTGCACTTCCAGGCGGTTCTCGGTCCCATTCACGGTGGGCCGGGTGCCCATATTGGCGGCCCCCGGCTGATCCGTCAGGCCCGCACCTCTTACGCTGACAGCGAACACACCATTCAGGGGAGACTGCAATCGTTTCAGGGCCAGGTTCACCGTGGGCAAATTCAGGGTGCGACCGATCTTGTCACCGTGACGCACCCGACCGCTGATAGCGAAGGGCCGGCCCAGTAACTGCGCGGCCAGATCAAACGCCCCGGCACTCAGGGCCGCCCGGATCCGGGTGCTGGACACCCGCTCACCGTCCACTTCACAGGTGGCCGTGTCCGTCACCGAAAAACCGAAACGCTCACCGGCCTGCCTTAAATAGGCGAAATCGCCATCACGGCCGCAACCGAAACGGAAGTCATCGCCCACCACCAGATAGTCCACACCCAAGCCATCGACCAACAGGCCTTTGACAAAGGCCTCGGCGGTAAGCGCCCGGAAGCGCGCATTGAAACGCACACACAACACCTGATCTACCCCGGCCTCTCGCAAGGCGATCAACTTGTCGCGCAGCGACATCAACCGGGGCGGCGCCTGATCCGGCGCAAAAAATTCCTGGGGCTGAGGCTCGAACAGCATCACCGTGGATTTCAACCCACGGCGACGGGCTTCCGTGATCACCTGATCCAGAATGCGCTGATGGCCCAGATGCACCCCATCAAAATTGCCGATGGTGGCCACACAGCCACGATGCGTCTCGCGCAGATTGTGAATGCCGCGAATCAGTCGCATCACACCCTCGTCTCGAAAGACGCCAGATTATACAGGAACGCTGCCGGGCTGCACGACGGTTGTAGGTCCTGGCTAGCGGCGCAAATGTCGCACCCTCAGCCCCAACACCAGCAAACAAAGACCATAGGTCCCCAGGCCCGCCACTACGATCAGGCTCAACCAACCAACGCGCAGCATTGCGCCGGCCTCGGTCCATACCTGGGTTTGCTGCGCCAGCCACCCGGTTCCTGCTGCCATGGCGCCCCCGGCCACCAGCATGCGCAGCCCGTGCCCCGTCCAACCTGGCAAAGGCTGGTAGACGCCGCTGCGGCGCAGCCCGATATATAGCAGCCCGGCATTCAGCCAGGCAGAAAGCGCCATGGCCGTGGCCAGGCCCACATGACGGAATTCCCACACCAGCAGAGCACCAAACAGCATATTTGCCAGCATGGACACCACCCCGATTTTCACCGGAGTCTTGGTGTCCTGGCGCGCGTAATACCCCGGCGCCAGCACCTTGATCAGCATGGCCGCCAGCAATCCGAAGCTGTAGGCGCGCAGGGATTCAGCCGTTTTCGCCACATCGAGCGCGGTAAACTCACCATACTGGAACAAGGTGGACAGCAAGGGCTCTGCCAGCACCGCCAATGCCAGCGCCGCCGGAAGACCAATCAACAGCACCAGGCGAATCGCCCAATCCAGCATGCGGGAAAACGCCTGCGGATCTGCCTGGGCATGTTGCCGGGACAGACTCGGCAGAATCACCGTCCCGATGGCGACCGCAAAAATACCCAGTGGCAGCTCAATCAAGCGATCGGTGTAATACAGCCAGGTCACCGACCCGGTCTCCAGCAGGGAGGCCAGCACCGTATTGACCAACGAATTCAGCTGGTAGACCGACGCACCGAACAACGCCGGCGCCATCAACCCCATGATCTTGCGCACTCCCGGGTCCTGCCACCCCATACGCGGCACCGGCATGAGATTCAGACGCGCGAGAAAAGGCAACTGAAACAGCAGCTGGGCCGCACCGGCGATCAACACCCCCCACGCCAGCGCCACCGCCATCCGGTCCTCGGCAAAGTGCGGCGCCAGAAACAAGGCACACGCAATCAGGCTCAGATTGAGCAGCACCGGGGTAAACGCCGGCACTGCAAACCGGTTCCAACTGTTAAGGATGCCGCCCGCGAAAGCCGTCAGGGCGATAAAAAAGAGATAAGGGAAGGTCAGACGCAGCATTTCCACTGCCAGCGCCCGCTTGTGCGGCTCATCACCAAACCCGGGCGCGAACACCCAGATGATCAAGGGCGCGCCCAGCACCCCCAGCAACGTCACCAGCATCAGGGTGCCACCCAGTGTCCCGGCAACCCGGTCCACCAGCAGTTTGGTGGCCGCCATGCTGCCCTTGTTGCGGTATTCGCTAAGCACCGGCACAAAGGCCTGGTTAAACGCCCCTTCAGCAAACAAGCGACGCAGGAGATTGGGAATTTTAAGGGCAACAAAAAAGGCATCCGCCCCGGCGGACGCCCCCAGCATGCGGGCGATCACCACGTCACGGATCAACCCCAGCACCCGCGAAAGCATGGTCATGCTCGACACCACCAGGGTGGAGGCCAGCAAGCCGGCTTTTTTGGGTGGGGTCTGCGTGCTGTCTGTCATGGGGTCTCCAATGCCCGGGCGCCACCCGGGCAGCCCACAACGCCCCTCATCCGGGCGGAACCGGGCAAGGTTAGCGAAAGGCCACACGAACCGCTACCAGTGATCATTTCAGCGCCCTTTTCCCATTGACAATGCCCCTCATGATCGGCATAGTTGCGCGTCTTTAGACCGTGGCACGCCTGTTTTTTGATCACAACCTGATCGCGACAACGTGTGCCGGCCGCCCTGCGGCCTGTGTCATAAACCCAATTTCGACCTCAGAATTCAAGATAGGAGCAGGACCTTGGCTAATTCACCGCAAGCACGCAAGCGTGCGCGTCAGGCGGAAAAGCGCCGTCAGCACAACGCAGCGATGCGCTCCATGGTGCGCACATACCTGAAAAAGGTGAACGCGGCTATTGCGTCCGGCGACCAAGGTGCCGCCCAGGAAGCTTACACCCAAGCGGTATCCGTGCTGGACAAAGCCACCCGCAAGGGCAAGTTTCACCCCAACAAGGCCGCTCGCCACAAGAGCCGCCTGAACACCAAGATCAAGGCCATGGCTGCCTGATCGAACGTGTTCACGTTGGACATAAAAAAACCGGCCTCGCGCCGGTTTTTTTATGTCCGCCAATCGCCTTCACGCAACACGCCAACCTTCGACCGCACGCAGAGACCCGCTTTTAGCGTGCAAGCGTGTTGCGCGAAAGCGTGTGAGCGCTACTCAAACACCACCATATTGTCCCGGTGGATCAATTCTTCTTCGTTCATGTAACCCAGCACATCCGCGATCTCCGCACTCTTCTTGCGACAGATCCGACGCGCATCTGCCGCATCGTAATTCACCAGACCGCAGGCAATCCGCTCACCCTGCTCGGTCTCGCAGGCCACCATCTCGCCACGGGAGAACTGGCCAAACACATCAACCACCCCCACCGGCAGCAAACTTGAGCCCCCCTCACGAACACGCCTGACCGCACCCGCATCCAGCACCAGCCGACCGCGCATCTGCAGATGCCCGGCCAGCCACTGCTTGCGGGCATTCATCGGGGAAGTGTCCGGCAACAAGGTGGTGCCAGGCCCCAGCCCCTCTGCCAACTCAACCAACACCTCCGGGCTGCGACCCGAGGCAATCGTGGTAAACGCCCCGGAACGGGCCGCCAGTTTGGCAGCACGGACTTTCGTCGCCATGCCACCACGCCCCAGCAGACCACCGCCACCCGCCACTCGCTCAATGGCCGGGTCCGACGCCTGCGCCTCCCGAATCAGACCCGCATCGGGGTTGCTACGCGGATCAGCATCGAACAGCCCCTCCTGGTCGGTCAGGATCACCAGACGATCCGCCTCCACCAGGTTCGCCACCAGGGCAGCCAGCGTGTCGTTGTCACCGAAACGGATTTCGTCGGTCACCACGGTGTCGTTTTCATTCACCACCGGCACCACACCAAACCCCAGCAGGGTTAGCAACGTGGAACGGCCATTCAGGTAGCGTTTGCGATCAGAAAGATCATCGTGGGTCAGCAGCACCTGGGCGGTGTGCAGATTATGCCGCTGAAAACAGGACTCCCAGGCTTGCACCAGCCCCATCTGCCCGACAGCAGCGGCCGCCTGCAGCTCGTGCACGGAATCCGGGCGCCTCCCCCAGCCAAGACGGGTCATCCCCTCGGCCACTGCGCCAGAGGAAACAATCACCACCTCAATACCGCGCTGACGCAGCATTACCATGCGATCCACCCAGGATTGCATCAGCGCCACATCGAGCCCTTTGCCATCATTGGTCAACAGGGCACTGCCGATCTTGATAACCCAACGCTGGCGATCTGCCACCTTCGCTCCTTACAAGTTCCGTAGGGCGGAAATTGGCGCCAGCCAATCTCCGCCAGCCAAGCGGTAACGACGGAGATGGGCGCTCGCCCATTTCCGCCCTACATTACGGCTCGTAGATGATTTCCACGTCGTGATCGTCATCATCGTCGTCATCCCGGTCATTGTCCCGGGCGCGCCGCGCTTCCGCCTTGAGCTCCTGCACCTTTTCACGAGCCTCTTCTTCCAGGCGATGACGAAGATCCTGCTGAGCCGCAGCATACTCAGGATCTTCCTGCTCCAGGCGACGACGATCTTCAATGGCATTCATCAGGGCATAAACCAGCTCTTCGCAACCCACGCCTGCCGCCGCAGAAATGCCGTAAACCGGCCCCTGCCAGCCCAGCTCCTCCACAATGGCATCGATTTTGGCTTGAGCTTCGTCATCCGCCAGCAAATCAATCTTGTTAAACACCAGCCAGCGTTCCTGCTCCGCCAGCGCCGGCGAGAACTGATCCAGCTCATCCGCGATGGCATCAATATGGTCTGCCGGATCACCGCCATCCATGGGCGCAATATCCACCACATGCAGCAACAAACGGGTTCGCGCCAGATGCTTGAGGAAACGAATCCCCAACCCGGCCCCTTCTGCCGCCCCTTCGATAAGCCCCGGAATGTCTGCCACCACAAAGCTGCGATGACGGTCCGCCTTGACGACACCCAGATTCGGCACCAGCGTGGTGAAGGGATAGTCCGCCACCTTGGGCTTGGCGGCAGAAATGGACCGAATCAGAGTGCTCTTGCCCGCGTTGGGCATCCCCAGCAAGCCAACATCCGCCAGCACCTTGAGCTCCAGGCGCAAGCGACGGGATTCCCCCGGCTTGCCCTTGGTGGTCTTGCGGGGAGCCTGATTGGTACTGCTCTTGAAATGGATGTTGCCCAGACCGCCACGCCCTGCGCTGGCGATCATCACCGGCTTTTGCGGGTCGGTCAGGTCGGCCAGCACTTCATCGGTATCCACATCGATCACGGTGGTGCCGACCGGCACCAACAGCGTCACGTCATCCGCGGATTTTCCGGTCATCTGCCGCCCCTTGCCGGGCTCACCATTTCGCGCCTTGAAAATGCGTTCGTAACGGTAATCCACCAGGGTATTGAGATTGCTGTCGGCCTGAAAATACACGCTGCCGCCAGCACCGCCATCACCGCCATCCGGGCCGCCAAACTCCACATACTTTTCGCGTCGGAAACTCAGGCAGCCATCACCGCCCTTTCCGGCATGGACTTCAATAGTGGCTTCGTCGACAAATTGCATGGGAACAGACTCTCTTTCAGAACGGTGCCATTCTACGGCAATGCATTCATTTTGGGGACAGATACGGCCGGACAAAGCCCCGGCCGCAAATACAAAAAAACCCCGCGGGCGAAGCCTCGCGGGGTTTTTTCTGATCCGTCAGGATCAGGCCACAGGCTCGATCACCACGTACTGGCGGCTCAGCGGGCCTTTAACCTCGAACTTTACACGACCTGTTTCAGTGGCAAAGATGGTGTGGTCTTTACCCATGCCGGCATTCACACCAGCGTGAAACTTGGTGCCACGCTGACGAACAATAATTTCGCCTGCATTTACCAGCTGGCCGCCGAAACGCTTAACGCCAAGGCGCTTACTCTGCGAATCGCGACCGTTACGAGTACTACCACCGGCTTTTTTATGCGCCATGATCTAAATCCTCTTGAATGTGTGTCTAAGGATCAGCCCTGGATCCCGGTGATTTTCACCGCAGTGTACCACTGACGGTGACCCTGCTGCTTGCGGTGGTGCTTGCGACGACGGAACTTGATGATCTTCACTTTCTTGTGACGACCCTGCTCCAGCACCTCGGCAGTAACCTTGGCACCATCCACAACCGGCTGACCGACTTTTACGTCGTCGCCGTTAGCAACCAGCAGCACCTGGTCGAAATCCACGGATTCGCCAGTTGCCACTTCAATTTTCTCGATGCGAACAACATCGCCTTCTTCAACGCGATACTGCTTGCCACCGGTTTTGATTACTGCGTACATCGTTTGTGCTCCAGCACGACTCCACTCAGGCGGGCAACAACACCCTGTTCGGGCGATCACCACTTGCGGGCCAGGCAGAGGGTTAAATCGGGCCGCGAAGTTTACGGCAAACCGCCCCCTCATGCAACGCCCAAACCCCGTTAACTGACGCCCCGCCCCCCTGATCCTTCCTTTGGTCACGCCAGCTTGACACCCAACAGTGACAATAAGGCGGAATTCATTGACTGGCGGCCCCTCGCTGTTAGCATTGCCCGCTGTTGCGCCACCATCACTCGCCCGGACTCAAGTACATGGATTTCAAGGCTATTTATGCCGCGGTCGAACAGGATTTTGCCGCTGTAGACACCTTTATCACTCACCATCTGGACTCCGGCGTCCCCCTGATCCGCGAAGTCGGCGACTATATTGTCCAGTCTGGCGGCAAGCGCTTGCGTCCGCTGGTTGCCATCCTCTGCGCCCGCGCCGGCGGCTACCGCGGTGACCGGCATGTGGACGTGGCAGCCATCATCGAGTTCCTGCATACCGCCACCCTGCTCCACGACGATGTGGTGGATGAGTCCAACCTGCGCCGAGGCCGCCCCACCGTCAACGCCGTCTGGGGCAACGCCGCCAGCGTGCTGGTGGGCGATTTCCTGATTTCGCGCGCCCTGCAACTGATGGTCGCCCTGCGCCATCCTCGTCTGCTGGACATCTTCTCTCTGAGCACCAACACCATCTCTGAAGGTGAAGTCCTGCAGCTGATCAACGTGCGCGACCCCAACACCACCGAGCAGAACTACATGCGGGTCATTCACCACAAGACCGCCAAGATGTTCGAATCTGCAGCCGAAACCGGCGCCGTGCTGGCCGCCGACGACAACACTGACTTTACCGAGGCATTTGCAACCTATGGCCGCCATCTCGGCATTGCCTTCCAGTTGATTGACGACGTGCTGGACTATCAAGGGGATGCCAGCGAGCTGGGCAAAAACGTGGGGGACGATCTGGCCGAGGGCAAGCCCACCTTGCCGCTGATCTATACCATTGCCAACGGCTCCAATAGCCAGGCAGCCCTGATCAAGGATGCCATTCGCAGCGGCGGACTCGATCACCTGGAGGAGATTGTGGAAACTGTTCGGGCCAGTGGCGGTCTGCAATATACAGTGGACAAGGCCGCAGAACATACTCGCCTTGCCCTGGACGCCATTGCCGAGGTGCCGGCCTCCCCTTACAAGGAGTCGCTCACCACTCTGGCCCAGGAATCCCTGAACCGCACTTTCTGAATCACCGGCCCCGACAAGGAGACACCATGCTTAGAGCCGTCTTGCTTCTTACCCTCAGTGCCGCCTTTGCCGGCTGCGCCTTGAGCCCGCAGTCCATTGACGTGCAACCTGTGGCGGATGTGGAAGCCGCCAACATCGGCCAGAACAAGCCAGTACTGGTGTATGCCGTGGATTCCCGTGATCAACTCGCCTTCGGCACCCGCGGTGGCGTCTACAAAGAAACCTCGCTGGTGCAACCGGCCAATGACGTTAAAACCGCCGTGGAAGAAGCCGTTCGACAAGGACTACAAACCCAGGGCTTTAACGCCTTCAACCCCGATGACGACGCGACGCGACTGGAAGTGCGCCTTGAGCAGCTGGACTACGTACCGGAAGAAGGCTCTGTGGTGAACAGCGTCACCCTGACCCTGACCCTTGAAGGCGTCGCCAGCCGTGACGAGATCACCCATACCGGCACTTACCGCAGCAGCGTCAAGCATGACCTGCCCCTTACGCCCACGGCAAAACGCAACGGCGAGATGGTAAACGCCATCCTCAGCGGCGCAATTACCCGCATGCTGAACGATCCTGAAATGCAGGCCTTCCTGGCCGGGAACGACACTCCCTGATGACCCACCGTGTGGTGATCCACTACTGCAGCCAGTGCAACTGGCTGCTGCGTAGTGCATGGTATGCGCAGGAACTGCTGGGCACCTTCGCGGATGAACTGGACGAAGTCACACTTCAGCCCGGCACCGGAGGCGCATTCTGGATAGACGCAGATGAACAGCGCATCTGGGAGCGCAGCTTCCCCGACATCAGCGAACTCAAACGGCGGGTCAGGGATGTAATCTGCCCAGACCGCTCGTTGGGCCACCATGACCGGTAGCCCTGGCTAGCCACGATTCAACCAGCGAATGCCAGAACTTGCGCTTGCACCGTGAAGCATCACACTCAGCCATACCGTCACCACCACCAGCTGACTGACAAGCTCAACCCCTTCGCCCTGCCCGTGCTGCTCCAGAAAAACCAGCCCCAACACAATAGACGCCAGCCCCCTGGGGCCAAACCAACCCATGAACAAGCGCTGCCGCATAGTTAACGCCGTGCCGGCCAGCGCCAGCAACACCGGCCCTATGCGAATCAGGGTCAGGCTCAACAAGCCATAGACCACATATCGCCACTCCAGACTCTGGAGGGCTGTTAACGCGATCAGGCCAAACAGGAAAAACACGGAATGGCTTAGCCACCCACCCAGCAGCCCGTAAAAACGGTCCTCCCGGCTGGCCGGACGAAAACGCCACTGCAACGCCAGACCGGCGACAAACGCCGCAATAAACATGCTGGCTTCAACCATTTCGGACAACAACAGCGCCATGATCGGCAGCGACAGGATCGCCATTTGCTCGCCATCTTCCGCCAGCCAGCCAAGGCGCGAAAAGCTCGCCAGCAGCAGCCCTCCAATCCCGCCAACCAGAAGACCAATGACCGCGCCATAGCCCAATTGCTCGACAATGTATTCGAGCAACATTCCACTGGCCTCAAAGCCCTGCATTCCCGTCAGGGCAATAAAAAACAACAGGAAAGGAACACTTAACCCATCATTCAGTCCTGCCTCCACATTGAGGGACTCGCGCACTCTTTCCGGCACCGCAGGACTGTTCACGATCACCTGCCCGAGGCCCGCATCCGTGGGAGCCAGAATGGCGCCTACAATCGCCGCATACCAAAGCCCCAGCGAAGGAAACAGCCACCAGGCAAACATCCCGCCGAGCACAATGGTGAGCAGCATGCCAGTCGTCAACAATCGCACCGACAGCATTCCATCGCGGCGGAGCTCCCGTAAATTGGTGTGACTGGCATCCGTGAACAACAGCAGCACCAACGTCAGCTCAGCCACAGTCAGAAACGCCTGCCCCCCTGATTCCATCGCCAACCCCGGAGTCAACAGAAACGCGACAAGCATGCCAGCCAGAGTGAACAGCATTGGGGCCGTCAGGTAACCGCCCTCAAGTCGTTTCGATACCAATCCGTAGGCAAAGACCAGTGCAATAAAAATCCCAATCAGCAACATTCCCCACGCCCTTCCCTAGTCATTTTCCGGCCGAACACAGACGTCGGGCCGCTCGCCCCCTTCTGACAACGTTACCGTCAACACCATGGGCCGACAGCAAACCTGACAGTCTTCAACATATTCCTGTTCGGGCACAGAGGTATCCACCAAAATCTCAATCTGCTCCCAACAACAGGGGCACTGTATTGCCACCGGCTCCAATCCCATGGTCAGACTCGACCGCCCAACGCATCCAGCCAGGCCGGACTCTCGCCCTCTCCCCAAGGCTCAGGGGCCCCCTGTCCCCAGACAGGCCCTGGCCAACAGGGGTCCCCCTCAAACCGGGCGATAATGTGAATATGGAGCTGCGGAACCATATTGCCCAACGCCCCGATATTGATTTTGTCGGCACCGGTGATGTTCTCCAGCTCCATCGCCAACGTATTCACCTGCTGCAGCAAGGCGACCTGCTCGTCTGCTGGCAAATGATGCCATTCACGCAGACCGTCACGCTTGGGCACCACAATCAGCCAGGCAAAACGCTGATCGTTCATCCAGCGCAGCCAGCACAGCTCGGTTTCTCCCAGAGCACGGGTATCCGCCGCCAGGCGGGGGTGAAGCGTTGCCATGAGTGACTCCAGACAGATTCAGTCCTGCACCCGTCGTGCAGGGCAATATTTTGGGTTACTGACGATAATCGGACGGGCTGCGCTGGGTCCAGCGACGAAAGGCACGAGCAAAATTGGAGGCATCCGAGTAACCAAGAGACATGGCTATCTCGTCCACCGTGCGGTCAGACTGGGTGAGGAACTCCACCGCCAACCCTTTGCGCAGGCCATCGAGAATTTCCTGATAACTGGTCCCCAGCTGCTGCAACTTGCGCTTCAGCGTTCGCGACGACATATGCAGCTCGCTGGCCACTTCTTCCACACCGGGAAAACGCCCGCCGCCCGCCAGAATAATACGGCGCACCTGTCCCAGCAGTGCAGGAGGGGCCTTGATCGAGGCCATTTCCTGCTCGCACTGGTCCGCCGCCATGCGAGCCAGACGGGGGTCCGCGAAGTGCAGCGTGTAATCCAGCCGCTCTACCGGGAACCGCATCTGGTTGTAAGCGCAATCGAAATAGACCGGCACCGGCATCAGCGGGCGCATACGCTCAAAATAGGCAGGCTCGGGGTAGGAAAACCGTAGCTCGCCAATCACATCCATGCCTGGCAACAACTTCTGCCCCATGAAATGGAAACTGGAGAACAGGCTTTCCATGGTCATGGGAGCCAGCTCCCCCAGCGCCAACAGCTCATTGACTTGCAGGACGGCCATATCACCATCCTGAAAAGTCTCCAGCTGCACCATGGTGCTGCGGGTGCGAAAATACTTCACGGCCAATTCCAGCGCCTCACCGAGGGTGGCACTGCTCATCGCCGCATACCCCAGAAAACCATGGGAAGAGAGCGTCATTGACGCACCAAGCTCCCAACCGAGCCAGGGCTCTTGCGTAATGTTGACGGCACGCAACGCCACTCGCTCGAAATCCTGGGCAGTAATACGAGCCTTCGGGTCACGCCAGCACCCTGACTCAATATTCGTGCCCGCCAGCACCTGCTCGGTATCCACACCACGGCGCGCCAGTACGTCCAGCATCAGCGACAGATATTCAGCGGAGACGGAGTACTCCGCCGGGTCCATTTTCAGAATTGTCATGGTTATTACTCAGCTCTGACCTTCCATGGCCCCAAATGACCGAAAAAAGAACCTTATCCTGCCCAACCCATGCTGACAAGTGACCGAGGGACACTTGTTGACCCGCCCTGCAGCCAACGTCATTGCGATTTAACCAAGCGCTTGCTAGGTTGTCATCGCAACAGCCACCCTCCGGAGAGGACCATGAACCCATCCCTGAAAGGCAAAACCCTGTTTATCACCGGCGCCAGCCGTGGCATCGGCAAGGCAATCGCACTCAAGGCGGCCGCAGACGGCGCCAACATCGCCCTGTTTGCCAAAACCACAGAACCCCACCCCAAACTGCCAGGCACCATTTACACCGCGGCCGAAGAAGTCCGCGACGCCGGCGGCACCCCACTGGTCTGCGTAGGCGACATCCGCCACGAAGAACAGCTCAAAGCGGCGATTGACCAGACCGTGGAGACCTTTGGCGGCATCGACATTCTGGTCAACAATGCCAGCGCCATCGCCCTCACAGGCACAGAAGCCACCAGCATGAAGTCCTATGACCTGATGCATCAAATCAACAGCCGCGGCACTTTCATGGCCAGCAAACTTTGCCTGCCGCATCTCAGGCAATCCGACAACCCACACATCCTGAATCTGGCGCCACCGCTCAACATGGCGCCGCATTGGTTCGGCCGGCATGTGGCTTACACCATGGCCAAGTACGGCATGAGCCTGTGTGTACTGGGCATGGCAGACGAGTACAAGAACAAGGTGGCCGTCAACGCCCTGTGGCCAAAGACCGTCATCAACACCGCGGCAGTACAAAACCAGCTGGGCGGCGTTCCGGCAGTGCAGGCTGCCCGTCAGCCCTCGATTATGGCCGATGCCGCCTACGCCATCCTGACGCGCCCCGTCGCCGCGGCCTCCGGCCACTTCTTCATCGACGAAGAGATCCTCCGTGACACCGGCGTCAGCGATTTCAGCCCTTATCGGGTGGACCCCACCCTGGAAGACAACCAGCTACTCCCTGATTTCTTTCTGGATTAAGAGGCAGCCCCGCCATGCGGGGTTACCAAAATTGTCACTTGCTGCCGAGGTTCGCCGGCATAATGTGATCGATCGCACAACGAGATTTTTAACTTGCTGAAATATAAGAATAAAAATTATTTCACAAGACTGGCACAATTCTCGCTTTTATCCCTGCAGGCAAACACAGGGACTCTGTGCCATGAGCAAGATTCTGAAACTGAACACACTGCGACCGGAAAAGGCGCTAGACAATCTGAACCGGGTCACCGGATTGGATTTTGATAGCTGGCCAGAATCCCTGGTCAACCACGCAGAGACACAGGACGCACAGGAAAGTGCACCACAGGAGAAAAGGGCAGTCAGAAAGACCGCCCCAACGGTTTCTCACCTTGAGGAAAAGGCGCGCAAGCAGGGGTGACGGCGCGCCGACCGACCACTCAATAATTGGAAATCAGCTTGTCCGAGCTCTTCAGCGCGGCCCCGCGGCGCTGCATGAACAGCTCTTCCACAACGTGGGTCATGCCTGGATCGCTCAGGCGCAGCGAGATCTGCACCTGCTCCACATCCGCTGTCAGCTTCAGGCGAATGGACCCCGACAACAATGCGCTGCCTTCTCCGCCGACCTCAGCGGTATCCACCAACACCGCTTTTTCAGACTTGCTGTCGATGTAGCGCACCACCAGCTGCACCTGACCTGCGGCACCGGCCACCCTCACCCAGGAGGCCACATTGAATTCCGCTTCCCACTGACGCGCCTTGGCCGGACGCCCATCCGCCCAAATTCGGCCAGGCACTTTGGCAATGAATTTTTCTATCATTCTGTTCTCTCTAAACCGGTACAGTCTTTTTTGCCAGTGTACGCATGCGAATAAATGACGACCACGTATGACTTGGCGTACTGACATTGATGGATATCACACCTTGAAAGTTCCCCGCCATTAGCCCGGTGTATAATTGTTAGACAGAATGACAGCTCGGCAGGGCGCGCTCGCCTTAATCTCATCCTCGTGCAGTCCACACTCTGACTGCAAACAAATTTTCTTTACACCGGACAATGCAAGGAATTAACCACATGGGCGAGCTGAAAGATCTGCGTGAACAAAGCGAATCTCTGGTAAACCGTGCCAAGGACCTGGGCAACAAGCTGTATCTGGCTGGCCTGGGCGCCTATGACAAGGCCGAAGAAAACTCCGAAGACCTGCTGAACAAGTACGTAGAAGCTGGCACTGCCGCCTACGGCGAAGATGCCGAAGGCAAACCGAAAGCCCTGCTGGCCGGTCGTGGCGCCCTGCAAGCGGCCCGCGAACTGCTCGACAGCGCACCGGAAAAGCGCCAGGCCCTGTATGAGAAACTGATCGAAGCAGGCAAGAAAGAGCGTGGCGAGAAAGCCGACGCAACCAACGAATTCGTGCTGGCCGGCCTGGGTGCTGTTGCCACCGCACGTGAAGAAGGCGAGAAACTGTTCAACGATCTGGTTTCTGCCGGACAGAAACGTAGCTGATTCTGTTTCCTTTCTGTTGTTACTCTCCTTTTAGGGGCCTTTTTGGCCCCTTTCTTTTGCCTGGCACCTTGCCAGTCACCCAGGGAACCTCTGAATAACCGCCTTCTGGCCCCTTTTCCCCCTGTACAGCCCGTGATGGCCGGTCTACCGTTGAAGCATAATTCCGACAATACACGCTACTGCTTACGCGAGGGACCATGGCTGACCAGCCCCGCCGTAAAAAACGCCCCACCTCCACGACCGGCCGGCTGTTCCGCCTTGCCGGCATGACCACCTCGGTTGCCACACGTGTAGCAGGGCATCAGGTCAAAGGGCTGTTTCAGTCCGATGCTGCCAAGGCCGCAGACCGGGAAAAGCTGATGCAGCACATCGGCAAGGAAGTGGCCGCTACCTTGGGAGAGATGAAAGGGGCAGTCATGAAAGTGGGCCAGATCGCGTCCCAGATGCAGGACATCCTGCCCCGGGAGATCAGCGAACAACTCAAGGTGTTGCAAAACGCCTCCGCCCCCATGCCATTCCATGTGATCCGTCGCCAGCTGGAAAAAGAGCTTGGAGACACGATCGACAGCCTCTTCTCCCGCTTCGAAGAAACGCCTTTTGCGGCTGCCTCCATTGGCCAGGTCCACCACGCCACCACCCATGAGGGTGAGGAGGTGGTGGTCAAGGTGCAGTACCCTGCCGTCAAGGAATCCATCGACTCGGACATGAAACACCTGCGACGCATTCTGCGCCTGGGCAGCTTGTTGAAGGTCGATGAAGCCGCCCTGGACGGTGTTTTCCAGGAAATTCGTAACCAGCTGCATGAAGAACTGGACTACTGTCAGGAAGCCGCCAATCTTGACGAGTTTCGGCAACGCCATGCAGACCAGCCGTGGCTGGTGATCCCCCGCGTATACAGGGAACTATCCAGCGAGCGAGTACTCACTCTAAGCCGCGAAGACGGCACCGCGCTGGACGACGTCAACAACCGCAACGGCTTTGACCAGGACACCCGCAACCTGCTGGGCGAACGCCTGTTTGATGCCATTGGCCAGCAGATCTTTGAATTCCGCGCCGTACACTGCGACCCCCACCCCGGCAATTTTGCCTTTCGCCCGGACGGCACCATCGTGATGTATGACTTTGGCGCAGTGAAACGCCTGCCCTCACAGGATGCGCAACTGCTCCGCGACATCGTGACCAGCGCCATAAAGGAAGAATGGGAGACGCTGGATCAGCAGCTGCAGAGACTGGGCGCCCGCAAACACGACAGCGACGTAAGCGGCGACTTCTACGCCACCTGGATCGAACTCCTGCTGCGTGCCTTTTCGCGGGAACCCTTCGACTTTGCCCGCTCCCAATTGCACACAGACATTCTTAAACAGGTAAAACGTACTTCACTGGAACAGATGATGAAATTCCAGCCTTCCCCGCGCAGCCTGCTGGTAGAGCGCGTTGTCAGCGGGCACTACTGGACATTGATGCATCTGGGCGTCATTGCCGCCTTCCGACCCAATCTGGAGCGAGCATTGCAGAGCGACACGCGCCCCGAACACTGACGCAAGCAGAAAAAAGAAAGCCCCGCAGAGCGGGGCTTTTCTTGCAAGAGGGTTGGTTCAACGCCGGATTAGAAGGCGGAGCGCAGACCCACACTGATACCGGAAATCTCTTCTTCATCGGTATCGACGTAGCGCATGTATTCCAGATTCGCACCAAAGGTGTCAGTAAAGTTGAAATCCAGGCCTGCACCGTAGGATTCATCTTCAAAGGTCTCGGTGTCGCTGTAGGAATAATTCACGCCAGCAATATCACCGTTGGCAGATACCTTGCCTTTGACCTTGGTATAACCACCAATGATGTAAGGGCGCAGGTTTTCACCAATGGGTGCACCCAGTTTCAGGTAACCCCCGTAGAGGTGATCCATTTCAAAGTCGACGATACCCTGGCTGTCTTCATCAACGCCTACACCACCGCGGGCTTCCAGTGCCAGAAAATCGGTGAATTCAAACCCGGCATTCAGGGTCGCAGCATCAATCTTGAGCGTATCGGAATCGAACTCTTCGTTGTCATACTGGATCTGGCTGTAGTTACCACCAATGTACGGCCCTGCTGCATAGGCACCCTGGGCAACCAGCATGGAACAAGACAGCATCAACACACGACGAATCATGACTTTCATTTCGAGACTCCTTTTTCGTTCAGTCATGGTTTTCGAGACGTAATAGGTCGTACAGTTCCAGAAGATCCGGTAAATTCTGTAAAAACAACCTGTTCGGGATCCACATAACAGCGATAACAGGATCGGGAATGACAAAGGGACGCGTCTTGCTGGGCCTGGCACTGCTGGTGCCATTACTGCTGCTGACATCATTGGGCCACGCCGTCATCCTCAACGGGGAACAGGACCGTTACGAGGTCGCCAACGGCATGCGCTGGCTGGCAGACCCCCGCCACAGCTACACCCCGGAATCCGCACTGCTGGCGCTGCAAAATGGTCAGGGCACCGAGCTCAACAAGGATTACCCGTCACTGGGATTTCAGCATGGTTTTCAGTGGTTCCTGGTGTCACTGGAAAACCAGACCCCACTGCCGTTCTGGTTTCTGCGCATGGGCCGCCCCCACCTCGATTATCTCGACGTTTATCTGTTTGATGAACACGGCAACTCGCTGGATCACCAACGACTGGGGGACCGCGTGCCCTTCAGCCTGCGCGAGTTCCCTCACTACCATCTGGTCACCCTGCTGACCCTGCCAGAGAACGGCAAACGCTTCCTGCTGCTCCGCGCCCAGGGCGACAACGTCATTGAAATGCCGCTCACGCTCAGTGCCCCTGCAGCCTTCAACCACCAGGACAATCAGCTATCCATCTTTTACGGGCTCTATTACGGCGCCATCATCGCCATGTGCCTGTTCAACTTGCTGCTGTTTTTCTCGATCCGCGACAGCAGTTACTTGCTGTACGTTCTCTATCTGGGCACCTTCGGGCTCAACCTGTTCACCCGCGAAGGCCTTGGCTACCAATGGCTGTGGCCAGATGCCATCCTGTGGAACCATTATTCCCTGCCCATACTGAACCTGCTGACCCTGGCCTTTTCATTACTCTTCACCACACTGTTTCTGGATCTGAAGAGCCGCGCCCCGAAAATCCATCGTGGCATCACCCTGATGGCCTGGGTCCTGATTGTCCTGTCCCCGTTCACACTGCTGAACTTCCATGTGGCCATTCAGGTTTCTACCGCGATTGTCTTCCCCTGGCCGCTGATAGCTGCCGGCCTTGCCGTATGGCTTGTCCTGCAGGGCTACAGCCCCGCCCGCTATTTTCTGCTGGCGTTTCTGGCGGTTGCGGTTGCCACACTGCTCTATGTGCTGAAGTCCTTTCAACTTCTCGAAGGCGGCTGGCTACTGGAAAATGCCATGCAACTGGGCACCTTTCTGGAAGCGGTACTACTGTCGTTTGCCCTGGCCCACCGGATGACAGTGCTGAAGAGCGAAAATGCCCGCATTCAACGCGAAGCCAACGAGGCCCTTGAACGCCGGGTCGATGAACGCACCCGGGAGCTGAACGCGGCCTTGAGCGCCCGCAGTGAATTCCTCGCCGTCATGAGCCACGAAATCCGCACGCCCCTCAACGGCATCATTGGCACCGTGGATATGCTCAAGGGCACCCCCATGGACGAGGAGCAAAAACACAACCTTCACGTCATCGAGCAATCTGGCAACAGCCTGCTCAACCTGATCAACGACATCCTCGATTACTCGCGCATCGAAGCCGGCAAAATGCCCATCGAGCAGACCAGTTTCGCACTGGACGAACTGATCGAAGACAGCATGGCGCTGTTCCAGCACAAGGCTCGCGTCCATTCCAACCTGCTCACTGTCAGCCTGGCAAACGACCTGGGTAGCTACTGCGTGGGCGACCCAGTGCGCCTTCGCCAGATACTGGTCAATCTGATCAGTAATGCCGTGAAATTCACCGACAACGGCGAAATCAGTATTACGGCGCACCGGGATGCCCAAAACCGCGACTACGTGTATTTCGAAGTCCGCGATACCGGCATCGGCATCAGCGCCGAACAGCTCACCAACCTGTTCGACCACTTCCAGCAGGGGGACAGCTCCACCAGCCGCCGCTATGGCGGCACAGGCCTGGGGCTCGCCATTTGCCGGCAGCTGGTAGAAATCATGGGCGGCGAAATTGGTGTCCAGAGCAAGCGCGGAGAAGGCTCGCGCTTCTGGTTCCGTTTGCCACTTCCCCAAACGCGGGAAGGCAACAATCGCCCGACGCCAGAGGGGGCTGAACCCTATACCCCTCATGCCGGTGGGCGTCTGCTGATCGTCGACGACAACCACATCAACCTGATGGTGGCCGAGGGCCTGTGTCGCAAGCTGGGCTTCAGCACGGAAGTCGCCGAAAGTGGCATGGAAGCCATTGCGGTCCTGCTGTCCGCCAACGAGCCCTTCGATATGGTGCTGATGGATTGCGAAATGCCAGAGATGGACGGCTTTGAAACTTCCAGAGCCATCCTCAGACTGCAAAAGGAAAAGCGCCTGCCCGCCACACCGATCGTTGCCCTCACCGCCCACGCGGTGCCTGACAAGATTCAGGCCTGTCATGAGGCCGGGATGGTCGGACACCTGGCAAAACCGATCAATATTGAACGCCTGCAAAACACGCTCAAACAGATCCTGCGCGACCCGGACATCCGTCTCGCCAACAAGCCCTAGGACGACTGACGCAGTGATACCAACAGGCGGTCCACTGCACGCTCCAGATCATTGAGATTACGGCAGCGATGGGCCTCGCGACAATGAGGCAAGTAGCGGTCCATCACCGCATCGCCACTGTTCCACTGGGAGCGGGATTCGGGATTCAGCCACCATACCTGACGTACCCTGCGGCGAATTTGCGCCAGGGTCTCCGCCCCTTCTGGCAGCGCATTATTCCGGGCATCGCCAAGAATAATCACCGTGGTGTGCCGATCCAGCTGACGCTCGCAACGGCGCCAGAATGTCTCGAACATCTGGCCGTAATCGGTGCCGCTGCCTGATAACCTGTCCAGCACCCGGCCAACCGCCACATCCGGGGAGTAACGACTGAAATCTTCCGTCACCTCATCAACCCGTGACGCAAAAGCAAAGCTGCGTACCTGTGGCAACACATCGTTAAGCGCGTAAAGAAACTGGAGCAAAAAACGGGCGGGTTCGCTGACCGAACTGGAGACATCACAGATCACCATGATTCGGCTCTTGCGCGGCGGCATTTGTTGCCAGTGAAGCTGCGCAGGCACACCGTCATGACGCAAACTGCCCGCCAGCGTACGACGGCCATCCAGGCGACCGCGGCGACTGCGTTTGAGACGACGCTGGTGCAGGCTGGCGAGCCGCCGAGCCATCTTTCGCACCAGCGCCTGCACTTCCCGAAATTCGCGAAGATCCCTGAACGCTACCGCGCGCATGGTCTGCTCACGCAACTCGCGACCATGGCCAGTGCCATGCAGCAAAAACTGGCGGCGCACCAGGCAGCTGGCTTGCTCACGCACCCGGCCACGCCACTCCCGCAACTGGTCCGCCTGAGCTTGCTGGGTCGCCGAGCCCTGACTTAGCTGGATAACCTGATCATCCACGGCTCCCATTCCCATGCTCATGAGCAGGCGCCGGGTGTAGAGTCCTTGCTGAGTGATCACCTGCATGTCGGTGAAATTCATGGCCGCCGCGGCTTCTGCCATGGTCTGGCTCAACGCATTGGCATCCGCATTGAGCAGGGACTGTATCTCGTCAGGCATCTGAGCCAGAAGATCCGCTGGCAGTATCGACGCTACATCGCCGGCAGAGTCACTTTCCCGGGCACCTGCTCCCTGCTCAGCGGTTTCGCCATCAAAGAAGCGACTGAAAGTGGTTTCAAAAGCCAGCCGGTCCTGCTCCGCCTTAACCAGAGTCACAGACAGCGCATCATGAAACCGCGCACGCCCTTCATACCCCACCAGAGCCACCGCCTCCATGGCTTGGGAGGCTTCATCCGGCGAAATACGCAGCCCCGCACCGCGCAGGGCACGAATAAACTCCGAGAGTCGACGAACCGGCATCAGCGCTTCCCGAACTTGCGCAACCAGCCTGGCAACAGCTCCCGTGCCAACGTCACATCCTGCTCGGTCTTCAGTACCAGATTCAGGGTATCGGCCACCAGCTCCTGCGACAGGCTGTCAGCATGCAACAGCACCAGCGCACGGGCCCAATCGAGGGTTTCCGAGATGGCCGGCAACTTCTTCATGTCCTGTTCGCGCAGGTACTGGATAAACGCCACCAGCTGATCACGCAGCTGGCCATCCAGCTCCGGCACCCGGGCTGAAACGATCTGCGACTCCAGCTCCGGGGCCGGATAGGGGATATAGAGGTGGAGGCAGCGGCGCTTGAGGGCGTCAGACAGTTCACGCTGATCATTACTGGTGAGTAGCACCAGTGGCTGATGCTTCGCTCTGACGGTACCCAGCTCAGGAATGGAAATCTGGAAATCCGATAACAGCTCCAGCAGGAATGCCTCGAATTCCTGATCCGCCTTGTCGATCTCGTCAATCAACAATACCGCCGGTTCGTCGCTGCGAAGCGCTTGCAACAAGGGACGAGGTTCAAGAAAGGTATCGCTATAGAAGGCTTCACCGAGATCGCCCAGTCTTGCCATGCTGGCATCCAGACTGTCGGTATCCGCCAGCATGCTGCCCAGCTTGTCGCGCAATAACTGGGTGTACAGCAACTGCTTGCCATACTTCCACTCATACAGTGCGCGACTTTCATCCAGCCCTTCATAGCACTGCAAACGAATGAGCGGCGCCTCCAGAAAAGCCGACGCCGTCTTGGCCAGCTCGGTCTTGCCGACTCCGGGCGGCCCCTCCACCAGTACTGGCTTGTTCAGCTGCGCCGCCAGATAGATCGCCAGCGCCACTTGTTCGCTACAGATATACCCCTGCCCGGCAAAACTGCTGACAATGTCTTCTACGGATTCGATACGGGTTTTCATGCACGCTCCTGCCAGTACGAACCTGGGAGACTAGCGCAGATTAACGGGAAAGGGCATGGCAGCGGGCGACAGACCCGCTGCCTAAAACGAAATGGCGGGAACCGGGCAAAGAGGAAAAATCAGTGCAGGGTAATGTTGTCTGCCAGCACTACCGGTGCAATGTCCTGGGGTTCATCCACGACCGGCTCCCCATCCACACCGCTAACATCAAAACGGGCGGAACTCACCTCACCATCAATGAGGTCGGGGATCGCATCCAGAAACGCATCCACATGCTCGGATCCGAAATGAACCTCCAGGGAGTCCAGGCAGCGCCATTGCTGCCAGACCATGATCACCCGGGGTTCATCCGCCTGCACATAGACCTCGTAGGCAAGACAGCCCTGCTCCTTGCGTGAGGCGCTGGCCAATTGCTGCACCAGCTCCAGCGCTTCGGGTTGCTGGTCGGACTTGATGGGGAACGAGCCTTTGACGATGATCATGCAGGTCTGCTTTGCCGGGAAAACGACCATTCTAGCACAATCCCGCCCTGCTCGCCTGTCAGCCGCAGAAGCGCACCGACTCGCCCAGCGCCACCCGGCCAACACGGGTACGGTTAGCCGCGATCTCCGGATCTTCATAACCAAAGCTGATACCCAGCACAATGGCCGTGGACTCCGGAATCTCCAGCAGCTCACGCACATCATCCGGGTAGTAACGCATACTCCCCTGGGCACACGCCCCCAGTCCATGAGCGGTCATCGTCAGCAGTAAGGACTGAATATACATCCCCACATCCAGCGCCACCGTCACACCGAACTGCTTCTCCATGCCGATAAACACGACATGAGGGGCATCAAATAACTGGAAATTACGCAACTCGGCCCGCTGGCGCCCTTCCCGGTCTTCCCGGGCAATCCCCATGCTGCCGTACAATTCCATGGCGCAATCGACCTGGCGCTGGCGATAGACGCCGTCGAAACGGGGCAAGCTTTCATAATCCGGCGCAAACGGCACACCGCGACTGACCTTGTCCACCATGCGCTCACGCAAGGCGTCCCGCACCTGACCACTCGCTACCCACACCTGCCAAGGCTGAATATTGCAGTTGGAAGGGGCATGCTGGGCCAGTGAAAATACCGACTCCAGCACCTCCTGAGGCACAGGCTTGTCCAGAAAGCCACGCACGGAACGGCGCTGTTTGAGGGCATCAGCCAAGGACATGGAATCGGCATTCATGAGGGATACTCCGGTCTAGGGTTTAGCGGAGTCTAACCAGCCCACAGACCCAGAGCGATGACAGGAACGCTCACAAAAAAGCAGGAAAATCCGATATATCAGGAGGCAAGGCGCATGGCGCGGCAGATCTGGTCGATGACTGGCGCTGCCAGCTCCATGCGGCCATCACAACCACTGACGCCAAGGCGGTCAGCACACACAGGGCAAAGGACGTTGAACATCAGCTCATCACCCTGGCTACGTGCGGGGAGTACCGCCCAATTTTCGACACGGGCCTGCTGGCCAATGCGATGATAATAGTCCAGATCGATATCGCCGCCGGGCTCATAGTCGAAAGACGTGGGGCAACGACTGCAGTTCAGCCACATGTCGTAGAGGGCTGCGGCATCGTACGGGTCCCTGGGGTCAAACGCCATCACCACCTCCCTGTTGTGGCCAGCTGCTCGAAGATGCCCTTTTGTAGTGCAAAAAGTGTCAAAAACCTACGAATCACGTCACAAACTACAAGGATATTGCCACTTTGGCACAAAACTGACACTTACAACCGGTAGCCTGCCGCCATGGCTCGCCCCCCCAGCGCCATCATCTCCAGTTGCAGGCAGGCATGCTCCGCCAACACGTTGCGGGCGGCCGTACTGGCATCAAGCATGGAGATCCCGGCACCGAACATAATCGCGATGGCCGCTTCCGCTTCCTGTTCGGCAGGAACCGGGGCTCCGCCCCGGGCAGCAACAGCCTTGCCCACATCATCCGCCAACTCATCGACCAGCAGCTGCAACTCACGCTGGATTCGCGAGCGGTAACGGTCATGGCTTCCCAGTCGTTGCTGCACCAACAAGCGAAAGTCATTGCCATTCTCGTCCAGATAACGAACGAACCGCTGAACCAACTCTTTCACCGCCTGGGCCGGACCAATCTCGATCATACTGCGACGCTCGTACTCCATGGCCGAACGCAACCGGAAACAACAGGAATCGATCAGCGCCAGCCCCAACGCCTCCATATCGGGAAAGTGGTTGTAGAGTGACGTTGCCGCCAGCTCGCTTTCGCGGGCAACTTCACGCAACCCCAGGCTATCCAGGCCTCGCCCCCCTGCCATCAGCGAACGTGCCGCCGCCAGGATCCGCTCACGAGTTTGCCGTTTTTGTCGCTGCCGCGCTGTCTCAGCCATAACCGTTCCACTAACAACTGTTAGTTTTATATTCCCATGAATACGGATCATTTGGCAATAACATGGTGATTACAAAATAATCTTTGACAAACACTTGTAAGGTGAAACAAAATCCAACTAACAAATGTAAGGCAAGAGATTTGGCACTTGCCAGACGGTCGGCGCACTATCGAACTGTCAGAGTCGAACGCGCTACAACACAGACTGCCCGCCACAGGCGGACAGCAAGGACGCAACAAGGGGCAATTCATGAACTATTTCATTACCGGTGCCACAGGGTTTATTGGCCGCTTTCTGGTGGCCCGACTGCTCAAGCGGGACGATACCCGGGTGTTCGCACTGGTCCGCTCAGGATCGGAATACAAGCTCGACGCCCTTCGCCGTCGACTGGGTGCCGACCCCGACCAGCTGGTGGCCATCCATGGCGACATCAACGACAAGTTGCTCGGCATCAGTAAACGCGACCAGGACGACCTGAAAGGCCAGGTCGACCACTTTTTCCATCTGGCAGCCATTTACGATCTGACCGCCGATGAGAACACCCAACGCTACACCAACATTGAAGGCACCCGGCAAACCCTCAAGCTCGCAGAGAAACTGGAAGCCAAGTGTTTTCACCACGTTTCGTCCATCGCTGCCGCCGGGCTTTACGATGGCACCTTCACCGAAGACATGTTTGAAGAGGCCACCGGTCTGGACGACCCTTATCTGCTGACCAAGCATGAATCCGAGGCACTGGTACGCCAGGAAAGCAAACTCCCCTGGCGCATCTACCGCCCCTCCATGGTGGTGGGACATTCCGAAACCGGCGAGATGGACAAGGTCGACGGCCCTTACTACCTGTTCAAACTGATCCAGAAGCTCAAAGACGTGCTGCCCAACTGGATTCCGCTGGTCGGTGTCGAAGGCGGCAAGTTCAACATTGTGCCGGTAGATTTTGTCGCGGATGCACTCGACCACATCGCCCACCGGGAGCAGGGCGACGGCGAGTGTTTTCATCTCACCGCCGATCGCTCCTATTCGCTGGGCGAAATCATGGATGTGATTGCCGGCGCGGCGCAGGCGCCACGCTGGGCAGTCAAACTCGACAACAGCCTGTTCGATGTCGTACCCGGCATCGTCAAGAAGGGTGTCAGTGCCATGACGCCGAAAATGGTGGTCAACGCCGCACTGGAAAACCTGGATATCCCCCCGTCGGCAATGAAGTTTCTGACTTTCCCGACCGACTATGACAACCGCCGTAGCCGCAACGCCCTGGCAAATACCGGTATCGAGGCACCGGAGCTGGAAACCTACATCCAGCAACTCTGGGACTTCTGGGAAAACCATCTGGATCCGGACCGCGGCGAGCGCAAGGATGAACTCCAGCCCCTGCCCACCCTGCCGGAACGAGTGGAGGGCAAGATCGTCATGGTCACCGGTGCCACATCGGGTATTGGCAAAGCCACCGCCCTGAAGCTGGCACGGGCCGGCGCCACTGTACTGGTGGTCGCTCGCACCGCAGAAAAACTGGATGAAACCCTGCATGAGATTGACCAGCTTGGTGGAACAGCGCAGGCCTACAGCTGTGATGTTTCCGATCTCAACAGCGTGGATCAGCTGGTCCAACAGGTGATTGCCGACCACGGCCACGTGGATGTGCTGGTCAACAATGCGGGACGCTCTATTCGTCGTTCCGTGGTGCACTCCTTTGATCGCTTCCACGATTACGAGCGCACCATGCAGCTCAATTACTTCGGCGCACTGCGACTAATCATGCAGCTGATGCCCGCCATGATTGAGCGCGGCGGCGGCCATGTGATCAATATCTCCAGCATCGGCGTACTGACCAATGCCCCCCGCTTTTCTGCCTACGTGGCATCCAAGGCGGCACTGGATGCCTTCACCCGCTGTGCATCCAGCGAGCTGGCGCACGAGGGGATTCGCTTTACGACGATCAATATGCCCCTGGTACGCACGCCGATGATTGCACCGACCAAGATCTACAACCACGTACCCACCATCAGCCCGACCCAGGCGGCCGATATGATCTGTGACGCCATTGTGCGCCAACCAAAACGCATTGCGACCAACCTGGGAATCATGGGCCAGGTCATGCATTTCCTCACCCCCAAGGTCACGGAAACGATCATGAACACCGGCTACAAACTCTTCTCGGATTCCGCCGCGGCGCTCGGCGGCAAGGAAGGCACACCGAAAAAGATCAGCCGGGAACAGGCCGCCTTCTCCCGCTTGTTCAAGGGAATTCACTGGTAACCAGACTTACCGTGCAGGCACAAAAAGAAAAGGCCCCGACACGCGGGGCCTGAAATGTTCCGGAGACAACCGGAAGCATACGCAGCGGGACCATGTCCCGCAGCTATAGTCGCCAACCGCCACCACCCCTGCATTGATTCAGATCAATTTCCCGCTACTTTCAGAGACGTTCTATTCTTACCCGGCGGCTCTCTCCAGCACCTGCTGCAAATCTGGAGGAGAATAGTCTGGCCCCTTGAGGACCTTGCCACGGTCATCTTTCACCGGTTTCCCATCGGCCCCCAACTTGCTCATGTTACTGCGATGCACTTCTTCACAGGTGGCGTTGAGGTCAATCCCGAAGGTATGACCCGCACCATAGGTCACGTAGTTGATATCCGTCAGCGCATCGGCCACTTCCACAAGATCGACATTGAACTCGGTCAGCAACTCAAGCTGCTCCCGGGCACGCGACAGGGTATCCAGGAACGCACGCTGGGCAGCATTGGGCTGCTGGCAAGTGGCATCCGCCAGCTCATGAAACTCTTCCAGCAGCAACGCCAGACGCAACCGGATAGTTCGATCATCCGGCACGACAGGCCGAGACTCTACGGGCAGGGAAAAGGCCTGATGGAATTCACCCACTCGGTCAAAATTACTGCTATCGGCCACCCTCAACCTCCTCAAGAAACGCCAGAATTTCCCGGTTTACTTCCGCCGCCTGCTCCATTTGAATCCAGTGACCACACTGATCGATCAGCACGGTACGCAGATCCGGGACATAATCCGGCATGCGCTGCAGCGCCTTCTGGCCGAACTGGATGACCGGGTCCTGCATTCCCCCAAGGAATAAAGTGGGCACCGGAATTTGCCAGTTGTCATCATCCCGCTCTTCTTCCCATGAGAGGTCCATCGCCCGGTACCAATTGATCGGCCCGGTAAAACCGCTGTGCTCGAAACGTTCCACGTAATAGGCGAGATCTTCATCGCGCATCCATCGCGGCTGCTCCTCCGGTTCTGGCATCCCTTGCAAGAAGGCCGTGTTATCCGGCGCCGGGCGATACTCCTGGATACCCTCCGCAGAGAGACTGTGGAACACCAGCTTCAAGCTGCGTGTGACATCCTGTTCCAGCTCAGCTTCAGGCGCCGCCGGTTGCTGAAAATAGAGCATGTAGAAGAACCCACCCTGGAACAGCTTGCGCATGGCCTCCGTTGGCGCCACCGGGGCCGGCCCGCCATAGGGAACAGACATACCGACGAGCGCGTTGATACGCTCCGGGTATCGCCGCGCCACCTGCCAGGCCAGCCCGCATCCCCAGTCATGGGCCACCAGGATGGCACTGTCGTAACCCAACGCATCAATCAGCCCCATGACGTCTTCGACCAGCTGGCTGTTACGGTACGCTGCCACCTCTTTGGGACCGCCGGTAAAGCCGTAACCGCGCAGATCCGGGGCCACTGCGTAGTATCCGGACTGAGCCAGCACCGGCAGTTGATAGCGCCAGGAAGCCCAGCACTCCGGAAACCCGTGCAGGCATAACACCAGCGGCTTACCGGGCTCACCCGCTTCTGCCACAAAGAATTCGAGGCCGTTGGCGGCCACCTTTCGCTCCTGCGTAAATGCCATACTCTCTTCCTAATCTGAGCCCAGTTCAAAAACCGTCAGACGGCTACTTACCCGACACGACGAAAATGCTATTGTTAGCATAAGAAACAAGGGTGACCCCATTGAATGTGACAGCATGCCTGCCACCAGGCAAGCCTGTCGCCTACTCGTTTAGGCATGAAACAAGGATGCGCCGTGACTGACGAGACAGGACAGCAACGCACACTGCGCACTCGCCTTGGCGAGTGGGTGGCTCCCTATGTGCCCGATTATTTTCCCGTTGCCTGGAAACTGGGGCTATCCATTTCCCTGCTGATCCTGTGTGGCATGACCATCCTTGGCACCCTGCTACTGAACAATCAGCTCAGCCGCATGCGTGACCAGGCCGACAGTTTCGGGGCAGCCATTGCCCAGCAACTCGCCAATACGGCCCGCGAGCCCCTGCTCGCCGACGATACCTTTTTCCTGAAGGTACAGCTCAATAACCTCACACGCAGCGAAAGTGTGCGCGGCGCCGCCCTGTTCAACCGCGAGGGCGGCCTTATCGACAAGGCCGGCATCCTGCCACTGGCAGCAACGCCCCTGCAGGAACCTGTCCGCCGCTGGAACCTGGAAAACGAGCCTGTCACCACCTACTACGCCCCCATTCCCGTGGGAGAACTGGTAGCCGGTTATACCGCCATCTCCCTGTCTGATCGCCCCATCATGGCGGCCAGGGAAGCAGTACGCGATACCATGATCACGGCAACCCTGATCATGAGTGTGATCGCCATCATTGTGGCGTTCGTGATCAGCCGGCGGCTTGCCCAACCGATTCAGGATCTGCTTGCTGCCACCAGCGCCATGCGCAAGGGCGACCTGAATTACCGCATTCAGGACCGCCGCAATGACGAAATCGGCGGGTTGATAGAAGCCTATAACACCATGGCTCACGGCATGCTTGAGAAAGAACAGGTGGAACGGGTTCTGCAGCGTTTTGTCAGCCCTTCTGTTGCACGCAACATGATGGCAGACCTGGACCAGGTACAACTGGGTGGCCGCGATGTTCAGGCCACGGTGGTATTTGCCGATATCGTCGGCTTTACCCGCCTGTCAGAAAGCCTGCCGCCAGACGCCATCGCCGATATGCTCAACGTCTATTTTGATGCTATCACCACCGCCACCAGCTTTTATCGGGGCACCATCGACAAATACATGGGCGACTGCGCCATGATTGTGTTCGGCGTGCCGGAAAAAGACGACGAACACCTGTTCCACGGGCTCTGCTGCGCAGTCATGATCCAGCGACTGGTGGAACGCCTGAATGAATACCGGCAGGCCAACGGCCACACCACGGTGGAATTCCGTATCGGCATCAACTCAGGTGACATGCTGGCGGGTAATCTGGGGTCACGGGACCGCATGCAGTACACCGTCGTTGGCGATGCGGTCAACCTGGCCTCTCGTCTGTCCAACATGGCTGGCGGCAACGAAATCATTGCGGCTTCACCGTTACTCGCCAACCCCAATATTGCCTCTCGGGTGCGGGCAACCGAGTTCGGCGCCATGCGCATTCGCGGCAAGGCCGATCCCGTCAGCACCTTCCGTATCGATGGCGTCCATGCGCTGTCCGAAACCCTCATGGAACAGCGTATTGCGCAGTTCCTGGCAAGACTGAGCGCGGAGCATCAACGTGCACAAGGCGAGTAGTCTGCTCTGCGCGCTGGCCTTTAGCGGCTGCGCCACCCTCGGCAACCCGGAACAGGACGTCAGCGACGCGCTGGCAGAGCATGACTATGCCCGGGCCGCCAGCATCGTCGACAACACCAGCCCCAAGCACGCGCAATACGAACTGCTGCAGACCCAATACGAAGGCATCCTTCTGGCCAGCAAGGAGTACCGCCAACGGCTGGTCATCGAAGCCGAAGCCATGGGCCGCAAGCAGCAATGGGACAACGCTTTCGCCCTGTTGGAAGGGCAGCGCGACAAGGTGATTGATCCTTCTGCTATCGATGAGCTCACCGCCACCCTCTCTCTCTGGGAAGGCACTCAGCTCAACCAGTTGCTGGCAGAACGGCGCGAGGCCCAGGCCAAATCCATGTTGGAAACTGCCCGCCTGAGCGAGCAGCTGGCCAGTTTTCACGATCCGCGCGCCAAAGCGGAGAAGGCCCGACTGGATGACGAGTACGCCCTTCTGGTCGCAGACCTGACCCGGCTCGGAGAATACTTCGCCGACCGGCAACAATGGGTTCAGGCCCGGGACCTGCTGCGCTACGCCCATCAACTGGCCCCCGACCAGCCACCTTCAGCGCAGCTGGCCCGTGCCCAGCAAGTTCTTAACGATGCCGACCAGCAAGCCCGGGCAAAGCGCAACCGCGCCCTGCAGACCGAGGCCGAACTGCTAATGGCCCGCTACCAACGCAATGGCCAACTGCAGTCACTACTCGCTGCGCGCAACTTTCTCGACACGCATCGTGACAACAGTGCCCTGACCAGCCATCGCAAGCGCCTGGAACAATGGGCCCGCCGCCGTTTTGCTGAAGAGATGAATACCGGCGAAGCGCTGTACGCCCGCGGCCAATACAAGGAAGCCTACCGAATCTGGAAACAGGTCGCCCCGCTCTACCCCAACGACGAAGAGCTCAACAAGAAACTGGAACGCAGCCGACGCGTGCTGACCAACCTGCGCAGCTTGCAGCAATCCTGACGCTTCCTGAGGCTGCACTGCCAGCGGCCCTGCCCACACATGGCATTTACCAGTGCCCATAAAAAAACGCGCCTATGGCGCGTTTTTTTATGGGCAACTGCGGGCTTAATTCTCCGCCGGAGCCTCCTCAACCCCTGAGGGAGAAGTCGGCGGGGTTTGATCTGCCTCAAAGGCATCCTTGAATTCCCGGGTCACCGGGTCGCGACCATCAAAGACCTTGTCGATACTGGACGGCAGCGGGTGCTTGATCACGCGTTCCAGCTTGCCATCACCATTCACTTCGAACTGCAGCGCCGTAATCCCCATGTATTTCTCGCGGCTCATCTGCACCAGGCGATCATTGTCTGCCAGAATCGTCGGGCGCAAAAACACCATCAGGTTACTTTTCTGACGTGAATTGGTCGTCGTCCGGAACAGGAAACCCAGCAGAGGAATATCCCCCAGCAGCGGCACCTTACGTACCACCTTGCGGATGTCGTCCTTGATCAAGCCCCCCAGTGCAATGGTCTCGCCATCATCCGCCAGCACCGTGCTCTGTAATTTGCGGGTCGTGGTGACAATATCAACCGCATCACCTGAGGATTCCTTGACCGCGGAATTTTCCTGTTCCAGCTCAAGACGAATGGTGGACAGGCCCGCCACATGAGGAGTGACCTTGAGCGTCAGCCCCACATCTTCACGCTGAATCGTCGTAAACGGGTTGGATACGCCAGAACCCGTGTTAGTGCTCTGCCCTGTCACAAATGGCACGTTCTCACCCACAATAATCGACGCTTCTTCGTTATCCAGCGTCAAGATGCTGGGCGTCGAGAGCAGATTGACATCGGAAGAGGAGGCCAGTGCCTGCATCAATGCTCCCCACTTGAGATCGCCATTGGAATCGGTTTCACCCAGCCCAATGGCAACCCCGTCATTCAGGGAAAGGCCGGAAGGATCATCGGTAGCTAACGCCTGGAGAATAGAATTAACGCTCAATCCTGCGTTGTTGAAATTCACCGCACCCACACCGGATTCATCACTGCCGCCGACATACTGGAAGCCCAGCGATTTGGCATTTTCACCCGTCACTTCAACAATCGCCGCTTCAATCAGGATCTGGGCACGACGCACATCCAGCTGGCTGATAATAGACTGCAGCTCGTTCATCATGCCCGGCTCAGCCCGGATCACCAACGCATTGAGCGATTCATCCGCCTGAATGGACACCTTGCTGTTGCTGTTGGCTGCAGACACCGTCTTGCCATCCGCGCCCGGCTTGGCTGCAGAGGCTCCATCGGCAAAATTCTTCAGAATTTCCGCCAGGGTCTTGGCATCCCCGTGGGTCAGGCGTACCACTTTCACGCCGGAGCTGGCACTGTCTGCGGTATCCAGACTCTTCACCATTTGCACCATGCGCTGGCGGGTAATACGGTCGCCCTTAATGATCAGGCGGTTGGTGCGCTCATCCGCCACCACCGTCACATTGCCTTCCTGGGTCTTGCCCCGGCGGCCACCGGTTTGCGGTGTCAGCGTCTCAAGCATTTTCACCAGGTCGCCAGCAAAGGCATGCTCGAGTTTGATGACCTGAACGTCTTCAGATTCAGCATTATCCAGGCTGGCAATAATTGCTTCCATCCGGCGGATGTTGTCCAGATGGTCGCTGATAATCAACGCATTGGCAGAGCCAACGGCGGCAAGATGGCCATACTGAGGCACCAATGGACGCAACACCGGCACCAGCTCTTCTACCGGAGAATTCTCCACGGGAATGACCCGGGTCACTAACTCCTCGCCGGTTCCCTGCCCCTTGTCTACCAACGGCAGATTGCTTTGCTTCGCGGTAGTGTTGGGAACAATCTTGATAATATCGCCTGCCGGAACGGCAGCATAACCGTGCACCTGAAGCACCGACAGGAACAGCTCATACACTTCGTCAGCCGATAGCGCCTTGGTAGACACCACGGTCACATCCCGTGCCCGAACCCGCGGGTCCACCACGAAATTCTTCCCGGTCATGTCGGCAATCTGGCTGATAAACGCCTGAATATCTGCATTGCGGATATTCACCGTCCAGCTCTTGCCATCATCGCTGGCCTGCACCTGGTTATTCGCCGCCTGGGCAGACAACACCACTACCGACAGGCAGGCGGCCAAAAGGGTCTTAAGCACAGAGGCTCTAAAAAGGGACATCATAAACACCACCTAGGGCGGATAATTCACAGTAAATTGCTGATCGCCCCGCTGGACGACAATACTGGCCTGCTGGGTCTGTTTGAAAGACTCCAGGGCCGCCACATCACTTTCCTCTGTGCCCAGCCCATGGCCGTTCACGGACAGGATCACATCGCCGGGCTCCAGCCCAACCTGCGCAAGCATTTGTTTGGGGGCACGTTTGCCCAGGGTATAGCCCTGGTTGCTGCCATCACTTACCGGGCTCAGCGAAAGCTGTTTGATGATGGTCTGGCGTTGCTGCAGCATGTCCGCCGTATCCCCCTCTACCGGGGTCGGCGCCGGCCGGGACTGCTCCTGCCGACTCACCTCACTGACACCGCCCAGGGCGTTCTCCGACCAGCGCAGGGTTTCCAGACGCCCCGCCCGGCGCAGGATGACGCGGTCCGCGTACACTTCTTCCAGCGAGGCATTGCCCGGGATGCTGTCACCAATGTGATACAGCTCCGCGTCCTTACCCTTCTCGGCAATGATCGCGGTGGCCTTCTCCGGGTCCGGGGTCTGGAACACCCCCAGCAACTCCAATCGCAACCGGGTATCCGGGGCATCCGTTGGCTTGTTGCTTGCCTCACGCGGTTCCGCCTGATATTCGCCAAACAGCTGCCAACCATCCACCTGCGTCTGCGACAGGCTGGTAGTACTGCCACTGGCGGCCATTTCCAGCCGGGTCTTTTCGGTTGCGGGAATAGAATCGTTGGGGCCGTAGAGCAACAGCCAGACGGTCTCGGCCAATACCCACGCCAGCGCAATCACCAGTGCTACGGCCAACAGCCACCGCACCGGCTTGCCCCAGGGGTAAGCCTTTCCCCACTCTGAAAACTGCAACTTCACGACCCTGCTCTTCCTTTATCGTTATGGCTGGACGTGCTGATACCCCGACCAGCGAGCACAGAGGCTAGCGGAATCGAGCGCCCCTTTATTGCTATATTCTGTAACGGCGAGGGAGAGAAGAATACTACTGCGTCCCTGCCTGCCCCAGCGAAAAAGGCTGGGACATCTGAAAAACCACATCATCGGGCTGGCCACCCTGGCTCACACCCAAAAGCATTGGCCAGGCACGAAGCACCTCGAGCTGGAAACGCCCCTCAGACAAACGGGCACTCATCAGCCGCTGTCCTTCCGGGTCATTCACCTCCAGCACTGGCGTTTCGCCTTCCATGCTCAGCCGCCCTTGCAGCACCGGCACAACGGCCGAGCCACTGCGGCCCCAGGTGACCGTTCCGCCACCGTACTGCAACGTTGCCCTGGCATCTGTCACCTGACCCTCCTGAATGGCCAGGCCCATGACGGTGGCATCCGCCCGGCCATCCGCCCCGCCCTGGGGGATTCGGTCAGCAATCAGTGCAACCGGCAAGGACAGGCGCACCTGATCCAATTGCCAGTTTTGCGCATCACTGCCACCCACCCAGCCGGCCAGGCGTACATCCTGTCCGGCAGTGGTTCGCAGGGAAAGTTCCACGCCTGGCGTCAAGCCATGAAAATCCAGCGTCCAGCCCAGTGTGCCCTGCTGCTGTTGCCAGCGCCAGTCCACCTGACCGCTCCACCAGCGGCCACGGGATGTCTCCAGGGTCAATGGAGCGCCCCCCGGTCGGAGCTGTGGAACCCGCTCCACCAGCACGGCGGCGGGCATCAACACCACCAGAAACACCAGCAGACAGGCAACAAAGACCAGTGCGAGAGTCAGCTTGCGAGGCATCAGGCGCCCTTAGAACGGGATATCGTCGTCGAAGTCATCCGCGGGGCCGCTGAATCCGCCCCCCTGATTCGCGCTGCCACCTTGTTGCGGAGCATTACCACCGCCAAAGTTGTCGCCCTGGTTCTGATAACCACCCTGGTTGCCCTGTGGCGCAAAGCCTCCGCCACCCTGACCGCCACCTTCACCCCGGCCGTCCAGCATCTGCATCTCACTGGCCACGATCTCGGTGGTGTAACGATCCTGTCCATCCTGGCCCTGCCACTTACGGGTACGGATAGCCCCTTCGATATAAACCTTGGAACCTTTCTTCAGGTACTCGCCAGCAATCTCACCGAGCTTGTTGAAGAACACCACCCGGTGCCATTCAGTACGCTCCTGCATCTGGCCGGTCTGACGGTCTTTCCAGCTTTCGCTGGTGGCGAGCCGTACATTGGTCACCGCACCGCCGCTGGGCATGAAACGGGTTTCCGGGTCTGCCCCCAGGTTGCCAATCAAAATTACCTTGTTAACGCCGCGCGCCATGTCTCTCTCCGTGACTCTGAAGGTCAGTAATCAATCATTATGTGCTTGCTGCTGGCAGCAAAACCGCCATTGTGTCAGCTTTGAGCGATACCGGCGAGCCCTTCTAGGCGGGCCTCATCCAGCTCGCGGGCATTCACTTTCAACAACGCCAGCCCCTGCTCTTCCACAATCACGGTCTCCACTACGCCGGGCACCTCCTGCAACTGACTGGCCAGCAGCTTGCTGTCCTGTCCTGGCTGCAGACGCAGCACCCGATTATCCAGTTTGGCCGGCTCTTGCATGCCTGCCAGCACCAGCAACCAGACCAACGCCAGCACCATGCAACCGTAGAATACGGCGGCGGCGCCCCACCACTGGTACATGGCGCCCCCGAGCTGCCCCCCCACAAACACGCCAAAGAACTGGCTGGTGGAATAGACCCCCATGGCCGTGCCCCGGGTACCTGCCGGCGCGGCCCGTCCCACCAGAGAGGGAAGCAGCGCTTCCAACAGGTTGAAGGCCGCAAAGAAGACCAGCAACGCGACCACAAAGTGCCAGACAGCCGCCCCGGCAAGCGCCAGCAACAGCTGCGACAGGGCCAGCAGGATCACTGCCAAACGCTTGACCGGCATGGCGCCACGCCGTTCTGCACGGATAATCAAGGGCACCATGGCCAAAAACCCTGCCACCAGCACCCCGAGGTAGAGCAGGCTGTGACTGCGCAACCCCATGCCAAGACGCTCGCTCAACAGGGCCGGCACCACCACGAAAGAGGCGGTCATGATCAGATGAAGACTGAAAATGCCCACATCAAATCGCAGCAATGTCTTACTGCCAAGTACGCGACGGAAGCGCTCCCCCGCCGGCAGAGCCTCGCCCTGCAGCGCCCGGGGCGCCGGCACGACCATGGCCACGAAAAACGCAAAGATGCCCAGCACCGAGGTCATCCAGAACAGCCCGGAGAGCCCCAACCAGGAGGCCAGCAATGGCCCCAGTATCAAGGCCAGAATGAAAGAGCCGCCGACAGACATGCCGATCAGCGCCATGGCCCGGGTCCGGTGCCGGTCGCTCACCACGTCCCCGATCAGGGCCATGATCACGCTGGCAATCGCCCCGGCCCCCTGCAAGGCCCGCCCGGCAATCACGCCCGCAATGTGGTCGCTCAACGCCGCCACCGCCCCACCGGCAATGAACAACAGCAAGCCCACCAGCAATAACGGGCGTCGACCAAAGCGGTCAGACAACATGCCAAAGGGGATCTGCAGCAACGCCTGCATCAAGCCGTAGGCACCAATCGCGGTACCGATCAGCAAAGGGGTTGCCCCTTCCAGCCGCTGCCCATACACAGCAAAGATCGGCAGGATCATGAACAACCCGAACATGCGCAAGGCAAAAATGGTGGCCAGATACCCGGTGGTCTTCAGTTCCGTGCGCTGTAATGCATCAGGAACAGGGGAAGCAGGTGCCGTCATGTAACGCTGGTACTCCTCACCGGGCAGGCTTGCGGGCCGTCTATCGACAAAAGGTCAGGCAGTGTATCAGATTCGCTGCAGCTGAGGGGATGCCCAATCCCCGCCCTTGCGGCTACCTTTGATCGTGAAATCAGTAAAACCCGTAAGGAACCGGCATCAGCAAATTGAACCCCCGTCAAAGCGGTGATAAATTCACATGCTGATCAGTTTTTTTTCTTAGGCATCTGCCTAGGGAGTCGCTACCCGGACACGATGTCCCGGGGCGCCACTCCCAACAGTCATGGACGGGCCAATGAACACCCAACAACACAGCCAGCAGGTTTACGTAGTAGGCAGCCAGCAATTGCAGAATGCCTTGCTCACCGAATTCCTGGTAAAAGAAGAGATCGCTGCACGATCCATCCCTTCGGTGAGCGACATCACCGTGGCGACCCTGCAGGAATTTGACCAGAGCCTGTTTCTGGTGGACTACCACAGCGTGGACGTGAACGAGGTGATTGCCCACCTGCTGGAAGCCGATCAGGAAGTCGAAAACGACGTTCTGATCGCCGTCTTCAATGTGGATACAGACGAATCCCTGTCCAAGCTGGCCGGCCTGCCCATGGTCAACGGCGGCTTCCAGCACGACTGCCCACAGGCTCTGCTTAGCAAAGGCATCAAGGCCATCTTTGATGGCGAGCTGTGGTTCCCCCGTGCGGTGCTGCAGGCTTACCTGATGAAGAGCCGCACCTTCAACAAGACCTTCTCGCGCAGTGAAGTGAACCTCACTGATCGCGAAGTGGAAGTGCTCAAGGTCATGGCCACTGGTGCCAAGAACTCGGAAATCGCCAGCAGCCTCAACCTGAGCCCGCACACCATCAAGACTCACATCTACAACATCTTCAAGAAGATCAACGCCTCCAACCGCCTGCAGGCGGTGAACTGGGCCCAGGAAAACCTCTAACCCCTTCCGCCTCACGCAGCACGCGCGCCCTTGCCGTGCCTGCGTGACGCGTGTTGCGTGCAAGCGGCTTCTTTCTTTTCCCCTTCACAGTATTTCGCCTATACTGCCCTGTTCATTTTGACAGTACTCAGGGGCAGTTGATGGATACCATTCTGGTTCGTGGCGCACGCACCCATAACCTGAAAAACGTGGACCTGGATATCCCCCGGGACAAGCTGGTGGTAATTACCGGTCTGTCCGGGTCTGGCAAATCCTCTCTGGCCTTCGACACCCTCTATGCCGAGGGCCAGCGCCGTTACGTGGAGTCCCTTTCCACCTACGCCCGTCAGTTTCTGTCGATGATGGAAAAACCCGATGTGGACCACATCGAGGGGCTTAGCCCGGCCATTTCCATCGAGCAGAAATCCACCAGCCACAACCCGCGCTCCACCGTGGGCACCATCACCGAAATCTACGATTACCTCAGGCTGCTGTTTGCACGTGTCGGCGAGCCCCGCTGCCCGGAACACGACAGCCCGCTGGCCGCCCAGACCATCAGCCAGATGGTGGACCAGGTTCTGGACATGGAAGAAGGCAGCAAACTGATGCTGCTGGCGCCGGTGATTCGCGAAAAGAAAGGTGAGCACCTGCACCTGTTTGAAGAACTGCGGGCCCAGGGCTTTATCCGCGTACGCGTGGATGGCCGCATCTACGACATGGATGACACGCCCGACCTGGAAAAGAACAAGAAACACACCATCGAAGTGGTGGTGGACCGTTTCAAGGTACGCGGCGACCTGCAGAACCGGCTGGCGGAATCCTTCGAAACCGCCCTGAATCTGGCCGATGACATTGCCATCATTGCCCCCATGGAGGGGGAAGAAGGCGAAGAGATCACATTCTCTGCCAAATTCGCCTGCTCCCATTGCGGCTACTCCATTCCTGAACTGGAGCCACGACTGTTCTCGTTCAATAACCCGGCCGGCGCCTGTCCCAGCTGTGACGGGCTGGGCATGAAGCAGTTCTTCGACGAGGACAAGGTGATCAACTCGGCGGAATTGTCCCTGTCGGAAGGTGCCATCCGTGGCTGGGACCGCCGCAACGTCTATTACTTCCAGATGCTCAACTCCCTGTCCCAGAGCATCGGCTTCGACATGGACGTGCCCTTTGAGTCACTGGACAAAACCGTCCGCAAGAAAATCCTTTACGGCACCGGCAAGGAAAGCATCGAGTTTCGCTACCTCAACGACCGCGGCGACATCATCAAGCGCAACCATCCCTTCGAGGGGATCATCCCCAACATGGAGCGCCGTTACCGGGAAACAGAATCCGATGCCGTCCGTGAAGACCTGCTCAATTACATGTCCACGTCCAGCTGCCCCAGCTGTAATGGCTCCCGGTTGCGTGAAGCCGCACGGCATGTCTTTATCGAGCAGACCACTCTGCCGGACGTGGTACGCCTGGCCGTCGGCAAGGCGCACAGCTACTTCAGCGAGCTGAACCTGCCCGGCAGCAAAGGCGAGATTGCCGACAAGATTCTCAAGGAAATCCGTGACCGCCTACAGTTCCTGGTGAACGTGGGGCTGGAATACCTGACACTGGAACGCAGCGCGGAGACCCTGTCCGGTGGTGAGGCGCAACGTATCCGGTTGGCCAGCCAGATCGGGGCGGGCCTGGTGGGCGTCATGTACGTACTCGACGAGCCCTCCATCGGCCTGCATCAGCGAGACAATGAACGACTGCTCAACACCCTTACCCGACTACGGGATCTGGGCAATACCGTGCTGGTGGTGGAACACGACGAAGATGCCATCCGGCTGGCTGACCACGTCATTGATATCGGCCCCGGTGCCGGGGTCCATGGTGGCAGCGTAGTGGCCCAGGGGACTGCCCAGGAGGTGGCCGACAACCCAGCCTCCCTGACCGGTGATTACCTGTCCGGACGCAAGCAAATTGCCGTGCCGGAGCAGCGTCGCCAGAATCAGGATGACCAGTGGCTGACCCTTCACGGCGCCACCGGCAACAACCTCAAGGGGCACCCCCTGAACATTCCCGTGGGCCTGCTGACCTGTATTACCGGCGTGTCCGGCTCTGGCAAATCGACCCTGATCAACAGCACCCTCTATCCGCTGGCGGCCACCCGACTGAACAAGGCCACCACCCTGAAGGCATCCCCCTACGACTCCATCGAAGGGTTGGAGCACTTCGACAAGGTCGTCGATATTGATCAGAGCCCCATCGGCCGTACGCCGCGCTCCAACCCGGCGACCTACACCGGCATCTTCACACCGGTTCGCGACCTGTTTGCGGGCACCCAGGAAGCCCGCGCCCGTGGCTACAAACCCGGTCGCTTCAGCTTCAACGTCAAAGGGGGCCGCTGCGAAGCCTGTCAGGGCGACGGGGTCATCAAGGTGGAAATGCACTTCCTGCCGGATATCTACGTACCCTGCGAAGTCTGTGAAGGCAAACGCTATAACCGCGAGACCCTGGAGATCACCTACAAGGGCAAGAACATCTTTGAGGTACTGGAGCTCACCATCGAGGAAGGACGCGAGTTTTTCGATGCCGTCCCGTCCCTGGCTCGCAAGCTGCAGACCCTGATGGACGTGGGGCTCAGTTACATCAAGCTGGGACAGGCCGCCACCACCTTGTCAGGCGGCGAAGCACAGCGTGTCAAACTCGCCAAGGAGCTGTCCCGCCGGGACACCGGCAGCACCCTCTATATCCTCGATGAGCCCACCACTGGCCTGCACTTCCAGGACATCCAGCTATTGCTGGACGTCCTCAACCGTCTGGCAGACCACGGCAACACCGTGGCAGTGATCGAACATAACCTGGACGTCATCAAGACCGCAGACTGGATTGTCGACCTGGGGCCGGAAGGCGGGGACGGTGGCGGCGAAATCATCGCCGAGGGCACCCCGGAAGAGGTCGCCAAAGTGAAAGGCAGTCATACCGGGCGTTTTCTGAAATCCATGATAGGCCAATAAAAATGCAATTATTCGCCCGGACAGCCAAGATTCTTACCTTGGCTATCTTCCTCAGTGCATGCTCAAGACTTCAGAATCTGGGGGAGAATTTTAATTGTTACGCGGACCATTGCCTGCGCACATTTCCCGCTCAGGATATTAGCGAACAGGACTACTGGTCCTTTGACACCATGACCATCCTGCCCCCAGATCTTGCGATGGAAGAAAGAACACTCAGCGGTGAGGTCACCGGTACCACAAAGCTCCCGGGATATGGACAGAGGTTACTAGTCGAGCAGCTCGACCTTATCGCCAAGGGTTATGAAATAGAAAATCTTACACTCTCCCTTGATGAGCCAGTCATCGAGGCCATCTCGCAACTTTACGCAAGCGCCTGGGCGGACGACTTAACTCCGGAACAGGTAAAAGAGTCGACATCCTTCTTTGGCGTACCTGAACTGCCAGCTCCAGTGCAACAAAACTCCCTTTCTCTGCCTCAACCCCTCGAACAATACGAAGACGGAAGTTGTTGTTATCTGCTCACTCGTTTTTCGGGCTGGCATCATACAACTGGCGCCAAAGCGACAATGATTACCTCAGCAGCGATCCTTAGCACCATGTCTGGAGGCAGCGGTTATGCAGGCAGTTTTGGCAGTGCAATCAGCGATATGGCCGTAATCCGGAAAAGTGACGGGAAAGTACTTTGGACCGCGCGACTGATTAGTGACGGTAGGCCCAAACAGCTCAGCATGACCATCGCGGAATTCTATAGCTCTGTGTACAACGCAAAAATCCTCCGCAAACAAGCTCTCGCCAAGCAGTGAACCAGAGGAAAATCACATTTTCACGGCTTGTCACCAGCCTGAATAATCCTGCCAACCGAAACGTCATAAACGGTCAACATGATCACCCTCATCACTCGCTATGGAGGTTAATCATGAAACGGATTTGGGCACTCAAGGGACTGCTGGCCGCTATCGGCCTGGCTGGCGCGGCCGCCGCTTGCGCCGGCCATGGCCAACCCGCTACAGGCACGGTTGAGTTGGGCCCACGCCCCTATTACCTTGTGAATGACATGGACGATGGGCCAGTCAAACAAGCGCTCCAGGCGTGCGCTGCCGAACGGCGACCCCAGAAGCCCAATGACTTTTCCATCGGTCACCGGGGGGCCCCGCTGCAATTTCCCGAGCATACCGAAGAATCCTACCGGGCCGCCGCCCGTATGGGGGCCGGTATTCTCGAGTGTGATGTGGCCTTCACCCAGGATCAGGAGCTGGTGTGCCGCCACTCCCAATGCGACCTTCACACGACCACCAATATCCTTGAAACCGACCTTGCCAGCCAATGCAGCCAACCCTTCACCCCTTTTGATGGTAGCAACCCCGCCACAGCGCAGTGCTGCACCAGCGACATCACCCTTGCTCAATTCAAGACGCTCAAGGGCAAAATGGATGGCGCCAATCCTCGTGCGACCAATGTCGCCGAATACCTGCAAGGCACCCCCGACTGGCGAACGGAACTGTATCGCCAACGCGGGACCCTCCTGAGCCATCGGGAAAGCATCGCGCTTTTTCAGGAATTAGGCGTAAAAATGACCCCGGAGCTGAAGGCCCCGGCAGTGGAAATGCCTTGGCAGGGCCACTATTCACAGCAGGACTATGCCCAGCAGCTCATCGACGAGTACCGCGAAGCCGGGGTTGCCCCCAGAGATGTCTACCCTCAATCGTTTAATCTCGACGATGTCCGCTACTGGATTGACGCAGAGCCCGACTACGGCAAACAGGCCGTCTATCTGGATGGACGTGACAGCCAGGGGCTCGACCCACAAAACCCTGGCACCTGGCAGCCAGATATGGCCACCCTGAAAGGCTATGGCGTCAATATCATCGCTCCCCCACTTTGGATGCTGGTCAGCAGCAAAAATCAGCGTATTGTCGCCAGCACCTACGCCCGGGCAGCACGGGATGCCGATCTGGACATTATTGCCTGGTCCCTGGAACGGTCTGGCCCACTGGCCAGCGGCGGTGGCTGGTACTACCAGAGTGTCAGCCCACAGATAGATAATGACGGCGACATGCTGACGCTTCTTGATGTGCTGGCCCGCGAAGTGGGCGTCATTGGCGTCTTTTCTGACTGGCCAGCCACTACCACCTTCTATGCCAATTGCCTTCAGCGGCAGCGCGACGCCCCAAGATGGCGCTAGTCGCGCCTCATTTTGTTGCCCCGACCCAAGTCGGGGCAACAGCCTACGAATAACCCCCTATTACGCTGGCACGGATTCTGCTTTGTCTCTTGTTGTATGCATCGAAGGTAACCACTGGGCCTTCCATAGCCCAAGGAGTATGTGATGACAGCCTCTGCCGATAACACCAGCGATCACCGTTGGCTCATGCAGTACAACATCGTCAATCTGGTCAACCAGTGCCGGCGCCTGATTCGTGCAGAATTCGATGACTCACTCTCCCTGACCGATCCCCGCTTGCGTGAGAAACTGGCACACTATGCCGGGCGCACCCGCTCTCAGGGCTTACAGCGCTTGTATGGCGAGATCCGGCTTGCATTGATTCAGCTGGAAGGTGAGGACACGCTGGTCACCCCTGAGGCAGCCACCCCCATTCGTCGATACCGGGGCCAACCGATAGACGCCGGGAACCAGGCAACACAAACAGACACGGGCGACAAGCCACACCGAGCGGGCAAAACGCTCATGTATCGCGGACGCGCTGTTGCCCAGCGCTAAGGCAGCGCTGAATAACGCCTTGCATGCTCAGCGCGTCCTGAAGCGCAAGGCGTTACTCAGAGGTTCCCCCATACCGGTCAGGCAGAAAACTGAAAGATGCTCAAGTCCAGCGGCTGACTCTCGCCAAGCCACATGACCAGCTCGGTATGATCACGGAGATCATCACCGCTAAGACCGTGAATAAAGACTGTCAGCCCGTTACGGCTGGCCATTAACCAGGGAATGACATCGCCAGCAAGGCGACGGGGCACGGTCAGCTGGCAGCTCCAGCAAGGATGCGGCCCCACCGGTTTGCGGTGCATATGGCCCATGGGAATATCAAAATGCTGGTGCGCGGCCTGACACAGCGCCGCCGCCTGAGTGAAGGAATCTTCGTCATAATAGACGTGTGCGTGGAACCCTTTGATTGCCATGCCTGCTGTCCGTCATGCCTTGCCTGCGTCCAATAACAGCATAGTACAGGCAGCCCGCCAAACAACAGACATAAAAAAACCGGGCAATATGCCCGGTTTTTTTGATCCTGAGAACCTGTGCGAAGCCTTACTCGGCGTCGCCCTCGGCCAGCTCAGGACGGTCAACCAGCTCAACATAGGCCATCGGTGCATTGTCGCCCGCACGGAAGCCCATCTTGAGGATACGCACGTAGCCACCAGGACGGCTCTTGTAACGCGGACCCAGCTCGTTGAACAGCTTGCCAACCACTTCCTTGGAACGGGTGCGGTTGAAAGCCAGACGACGGTTCGCTACAGAGTCTTCCTTAGCCAGAGTGATCAGCGGCTCAGCCACACGACGCAGCTCTTTGGCTTTCGGCAGGGTGGTCTTGATCGCTCCGTGCTCCAGCAGAGACACAGCCATGTTACGGAACATCGCCTGACGATGAGAGCTGTTCCGATTCAGTTTTCTGCCGCTTTTGCGATGACGCATGATTCTGTTCCTATGTTCAGGGGCGCTTCACAGCGTCCACAACAACTAACTTAGCGCAATTTGGTGTTCAGCCGGTCGTCGTCACGAAGGCTGACCGGCGGCCAGTTTTCGAGACGCATACCCAGCGACAAGCCCTTTGAGGCCAGCACGTCCTTGATTTCGGTGAGAGACTTCTTACCCAGGTTCGGGGTCTTCAGAAGCTCAACCTCGGTACGCTGTACCAGGTCACCGATGTAGTAGATGTTTTCAGCCTTGAGGCAGTTGGCGGAACGTACTGTCAGTTCCAGGTCATCTACCGGACGCAGCAGGATGGGATCAATTTCCTCACGCTCCTGCTTCGGCTCAGGCTTGGCATCCTGTTCCAGGTCGACAAAGACGGCGATTTGCTGCTGCAGGATGGTTGCTGCACGGCGAATCGCTTCTTCAGGATCAATGGTACCGTCGGTTTCCAGATCGATAACCAGCTTGTCCAGGTCAGTCCGCTGCTCTACACGCGCCGCTTCGACGACATAGGCCACGCGACGTACCGGGCTGTAGCTGGCATCCAGCTGCAGACGGCCAATACCGCGGGTCTCGTCTTCGTCGGTCTGGCGAGCGTCAGCCGCTTCATAACCACGACCTTTCTGCACTTTCAGCTTCACACGCAGTTCGGTGTCGCCAGTAATGGTGCAGATCAGATGATCAGGGTTGACGATCTCAACACTGTGATCACGCTGAATGTCATCCGCAGTCACCGCACCCGGGCCTTTCTTGACCAGCTCGAGAGTGGCTTCTTCGCGGTCTTCCATCTTCAGGGCTACACCCTTGAGGTTCAGCAGGATGTTGATCACATCTTCCTGAACACCCTCGATGGAGGAGTATTCGTGTTGTACGCCCTCGATCTCCACTTCGGTGATCGCGCAGCCGGGCATGCTGGAGATCAGGATGCGACGCAGCGCAGTCCCCAGAGTGTGGCCAAAACCACGCTCCAGCGGTTCCAGAACCACTTTGGCGTGGGTCTGGTTGATCGCGTTGACCGCGATCGAGCGGGGCGTGAGAAAGTCGTTCACGGCGGTCATAGAGATCCCTCAGGCAGTCCTTACTTGGAGTACAGCTCGACGATCAGGTTTTCGTTGATCTCGGCAGGCAGATCGATACGCTCTGGCTTGGACTTGAAGGTCCCTTCCAGCTTCTTCTCGTCTACCTCGATCCACGGCATGAAACCACGCTGCTGAGCCAGTTCCATGGCGTTCTTCACGCGCAGCTGGTTCTTGGACTTCTCGCGAACGTTGATCACGTCACCCGGCTTAACCTGGTAAGAGGCCACGTTAACAGACTGGCCATTCACCAGGATAGCACGGTGGCTAACCAGCTGACGGGCTTCCGCGCGAGTGGAGCCGAAGCCCATGCGGTAAACCACGTTATCCAGACGCCCTTCCAGAAGCTGCAGCAGGACTTCGCCAGTTGCACCTTTGGCAGAAGCTGCCTTTTTGTAGTAGCTACGGAACTGCTTTTCCAGTACGCCGTAGGTACGACGAACCTTCTGCTTCTCACGCAGCTGTACGCCGTAGTCGGACAGACGACCTGGACGACGGCCACCTGCGGCCTGGCCCGGAGCCTGCTCGGCTTTACACTTGGACTCGAGAGGGCGAATACCACTCTTGAGGTACAGATCGGTGCCTTCACGACGGGAAAGCTTGCACTTGGGACCGATGTATCTTGCCATCTTGCTTTAACTCCCGTTACACGCGACGCTTTTTAGGCGGACGGCAACCGTTATGCGGAATCGGCGTAACGTCCTCGATATGGGTGATCTTGTAACCACAGGCGTTCAGGGCACGAATAGAAGATTCGCGACCCGGGCCCGGGCCCTTCACCCGCACTTCAAGATTCTTCAGACCGTAGTCCTTGGCAGCGTTACCCGCGTTTTCGGCAGCCACCTGGGCAGCAAACGGGGTGCTTTTACGGGAACCACGGAAACCAGCACCACCAGAAGTCGCCCAGGACAGTGCGTTGCCCTGACGGTCAGTGATGGTGATGATGGTGTTGTTGAAGGAAGCGTGCACGTGAGCAATGCCGTCCGCTACGCTGCGCGTTACCTTCTTGCGGCGTGCGCCACTATCTTTCTTTGACTTAGCCATAATGCCTATCCAAATCCAGCCGCTGACGTTTCAGCTTACTTGCGAATCGGTTTACGCGGACCTTTACGGGTCCGAGCATTGGTCTTGGTGCGCTGACCGCGAAGCGGCAGGCCGCGACGATGGCGGATGCCGCGGAAGCAGCCCAGGTCCATCAGACGCTTGATGTTCATGTTGATTTCCCGGCGCAGGTCACCTTCGGTTGAGAACTTGGCAACCTCGCCACGAATGACGTCAAGCTGCTCACCGCTCAGGTCACGAACCTTGGCGGTTTCCTCAATACCGGCCGCTGCACAGATCTGCTGTGCACGGGTACGACCGATCCCGAAGATGTAGGTGAGAGAAATCACCGTGTGCTTATTTTCCGGGATGTTAACGCCTGCAATACGGGCCATCCGAATATCTCCGATTCACAAAACGGGTGCGCCAGGCTCTCAGGCGCCGAAAGGCGGCAGAGTCTAGCGCTACGCCGACTGAATTTCAACCAAACACTTAAAAGAAGACTGAACCTTAACCCTGGCGCTGCTTGTGCCGGGGTTCGGCACTGCAGATCACCATGACGCGACCCTTACGACGGATCACTTTACAGTTACGGCAGATCTTCTTTACAGAAGCCTGAACTTTCATCGCACTCGCCTCGTTCGTTAACGCACCAGTCCGGTGCCGCCATACCCTTTCAGGTTGGCTTTCTTCATCAACTTCTCGTACTGGGTGGACGTCAGGTGCGAATTAACTTGCGACCAGAAGTCCATGACTACTACCACAACGATCAGCAGAGAGGTGCCACCCAGATAAAAGGGCACATTGGCAACTGCTTGCAGACCCAGTGGCAACAGGCACACCAGCGTCATGTATACCGCACCGATCAGGGTCAGACGGCCCATTACGGTATCGATATAGCGAGCGGACTGCTCGCCCGGGCGGATGCCCGGAATATAGGCGCCGGATTTCTTCAGGTTGTCAGCGACATCCTTCGGATTGAATACCAGCGCTGTATAAAAGTAGCAGAAGAACACGATTGACAGGGTAAACAGCAGAATATACAGCGGAGTCCCCGGCAACAGAGCATCACTCACGCTTCGCAGTGCCTGGCCCCACCAGGAATCCGGATTGGAATCACTGAACCATTGGGTCAGCGATGCCGGAAACAGCAGAATGGAGCTGGCAAAGATAGCGGGAATAACCCCTGCCATGTTCACCTTCAGCGGCAGATGGCTCTGCTGCGCTGCATACACACGGCGACCTTGCTGGCGTCGTGCATAGTTAACCGTAATACGGCGCTGCCCGCGCTCCACAAACACCACGCCGAAAATCACGGCCAGTGCCACTAGGAACACGAACAACATCATGATCAAGCTCAAATCACCGGTACGGGCAGACTCGAAAGTCTGAGCCACGGCACCGGGCAAGCCTGCCACGATGGAGGCGAAAATCAGCATGGAAATACCATTGCCAATCCCGCGCTCGGTAATCTGCTCACCCAGCCACATCAGGAACACGGTACCGGTCAGCAGGCTGGTCACCGCCACAAAGTAGAAGCTGGCTACCTGCATGGTAGTGGCCGCTTCTGGCAGCAAGGTGATGCCTTGGCTCTTCAAGCCGGCACAGACCCCGAAGGACTGAATTGCCCCCAGTGCAACCGTCAGATAACGGGTGTACTGGGTAATCTTGCGTCGACCCTGCTCACCTTCCTTGCGGAGCTGCTCCAGAGTCGGGACCACTGCCGTCATCAGCTGAATCACGATGCTGGCAGTAATGTAGGGCATAATGCCCAGAGCAAATATGCTCATGCGCTCCAGGGAGCCCCCAGAGAACATGTTAAACAGGCCAAGAATGGTGTCCCGGTTATTGTTGAACATCTGTTGCAACGCTTCCGGGTTCATGCCCGGTACCGGGATGTGTGCCCCGATACGGAACACCACCAGGGCGCCCAACAGAAAACCGATTCGCCGCCACAGCTCACGCATCGCGTTGCTGTCTACTTTCGGCGCGCCACCATTCAATGTCTGAGCGCGATTCTTCGCCATAGAGCGTCGCCTTATTCTTCGACTTTGCCGCCAGCCTTCTCAACCGCTTCACGGGCGCCTTTGGTAATGGCAACACCACGAACGGTAACGGCGCGATTAATTTCGCCAGAAAGAACAATCTTGGCGCGCTTCATGTCGCGGCGCACAACGTTGGCAGCCTTCAGGGCAGCCAGATCGATCACGTCGCCTTCTACCTTGGCCAGCTCAGCCAGACGGACTTCAGCGGTGCCCATTGCCAGCTTGGACGTGAAGCCGAACTTCGGCACACGACGCTGCAGCGGCATTTGACCACCCTCGAAACCGGGCTTCACAGTACCGCCGGAACGGGACTTCTGACCTTTGTGGCCGCGGCCACCAGTCTTGCCCAGGCCGGAACCGATACCGCGACCGACGCGTTTGCCGTCCGGGCGGGAACCTTCAGCAGGATGCAGATCATTCAGACGCATCACTTATTCTCCCTCTACCTGTACCAAGTACGCGACCTTGTTGATCATGCCGCGTACCGCCGGGGTATCTTCAACTTCCACGGTGTGGCCGATACGGCGCAGACCGAGACCACGCACACAGGCCTTGTGCTTTTCCAGCCGGCCGTTGGTGCTCTTAACCAGCTTTACCTTGATCTTTTCAGCCATCGTAACGATTCCGTAATCTGCGCTTAGTTCAGAATGTCTTCGACGGACTTGCCACGCTTGGCAGCCACTGACTCCGGAGAAGCCATGGTCTTCAGGCCGTTAAAAGTAGCCCGAACCACGTTTACCGGGTTGGTGGAACCATAGCACTTGGCCAGTACGTTCTGAACGCCTGCGACTTCCAGCACGGCGCGCATGGCACCGCCGGCAATCACACCGGTACCTTCATCGGCCGGCTGCATGTACACCTTGGAGGCGCCGTGACGGGCCTTCATGGGGTGCTGGATGGTGGTGCCATTCAGCTCCACCTGAATCATGTTGCGGCGGGCAGCTTCCAGGGCTTTCTGGATAGCGGCAGGCACTTCACGGGCCTTGCCACGACCGAAGCCAACTTTACCCTTGCCGTCACCCACTACGGTCAGAGCGGTAAAACCGAAGATACGGCCGCCTTTCACAACCTTAGCAACCCGGTTTACCTGAACCAGCTTTTCCTGCAGACCTTCGTTGGGATCAACTTTCGCCATAACCAAGCACCCTTAGAATTCAAGCCCGTTTTCACGCGCGGCGTCAGCCAGCGCCTTTACGCGACCGTGATATTTAAAACCGGAACGGTCAAAGGCAACGCGCTCAATGCCCGCTTCCTTGGCACGCTGAGCGATCAGCTGGCCAACTTTGGCCGCTGCGTCAGTGTTACCGGTTGCTTCAGCACGCAGATCTTTCTCTACAGTGCTAGCGGAGGCCAGAACCTGGCCGCCGTTCGCAGAGATTACCTGCGCATAGATATGACGCGGAGTACGATTAACGCAGAGACGAACTTCGCCCAGTTCACGAATCTTAAGACGAGTACGTTTTGCCCTGCGCAGACGTGCAACTTTTTTGTCTTTCATGGCATTAATCTCAACGATTATTTCTTCTTGGCTTCCTTACGGCGCACTTGCTCATCAGCATAGCGCACCCCTTTGCCCTTGTAGGGCTCCGGCGGACGGAAGGCCCGAACGTTGGCGGCAACCTGACCTACCAGCTGCTTGTCAACGCCCTTGATAACGATCTCTGTCTGGCTCGGGGTTTCGACAGTAATCCCTTCAGGCAGCTCGTAAGCAACCGGATGAGAGAAGCCGAGAGTCAGGTTAAGGACCTTACCCTGAGCCTGTGCGCGGTAACCAACGCCGAGCAGCTGGAGCTTGCGCTCAAAGCCTTCGGACACACCAGTCACCATGTTGTTCAACAGAGCACGGGTGGTTCCGGCCAGGGCCCACGCCTTCTGGGATTCGTCGTGAGGCTTCACTGAAACCACACCTTCTTCCAGAGACACGGCTACCAGCTCGTGAACTTCATGCTCCAGGCTGCCTTTGCCACCTTTTACGGTAACTTGCTGGCCATCGACCTTAAACTCGACGCCGCTCGGCAGATTTACCGGACTTTTTGCTACTCTAGACATTGCTGCACCTAACCCGTCTACGCCGCTTCTGTTAGGACACTTCGCAGATCAGCTCGCCACCAACATTGGCTTTGCGTGCTGCGCGGTCAGAAATAATGCCCTGGTTGGTGGATACGATCATCACGCCCAGGCCGCCCTTAACCTTAGGGATCTCGCCTGCGCTCTTGTATACACGCAGACCGGGACGGCTTACACGTGCGATCTTCTCGATCACCGCCTTGCCTTCGAAATACTTTAGATCAACCGTCAATACCGGCTTCTTCTCATCGCTGACCTTGTAACCAGCAATGTAGCCCTCGTCCAGAAGTACTTTGGCAATCGCTTCCTTTGCCTTGGAGGCAGGAATCTCAACCTGTACTTTCTTGGCCATCTGGGCGTTACGGATACGGGTAAACATATCCGCCAGGGTATCTTGCATGCTCATGCCGCAATCGCTCCGCTACCTAACTCTTGGCTTACCAGCTGGACTTAACCAGACCGGGAACATCACCGCGCATTGCTGCTTCACGCAGCTTGATCCGGCTGAGGCCGAACTTGCGGTAGTAACCGTGCGGACGACCGGTCAGACGACAGCGGTTACGCTGACGAACCGGGGAAGAATCGCGCGGCATCTTCTGCAGCTGAAGCTGTGCATCCCACTTTGCTTCAGGTTCTGCATTGGGATCCTGGATGATCGCCTTAAGCGCTGCACGCTTGGCGGCAAAACGCTTTACCAACTTGGCGCGTTTTGCTTCCCGGTTTTTCATGGATTCTTTAGCCATGATAAATCCTCTTAGCCCTTCAGCGGGAAGTTGAAGGCGCGCAGCAGCGCCCGTGCATGGTCGTCATTCTTGGCTGAAGTGGTGATGGTAATGTCCAGACCACGCAGCTTGTCGACCTTGTCGAAATCGATTTCCGGGAACACGATCTGCTCACGCAGACCCATGGAGTAGTTACCACGGCCATCGAAGGATTTCGCGTTCAGACCACGGAAGTCACGAATACGCGGAATCGCGATGGAAACCAGGCGCTCCAGGAACTCATACATACGATCGTTGCGCAGGGTTACCTTGCAACCGATCGGCCAACCTTCACGGATCTTGAAGCCGGCAACAGACTTACGAGCCTTGGTTACCAGGGGCTTCTGACCGGAAATGGCGGTCATGTCAGCGACAGCACCGTCCATTGCCTTACGGTCAGCAGAAGCTTCACCTACACCCATGTTCAGGGTGATCTTGGTGATCTTCGGCACTTCCATGATGTTATCGAGGCCCAGCTCTTCTTTCAGCTTGGCTACGATCTCGTCTTGATAAATCTTTTTCAGATCACTCATGGGTCACCTAAACCTACAGCGCTTCGCCGTTGGACTTGAAGAAACGCACTTTTTTGCCGTCTTCAAAACGGAATCCCACACGATCCGCTTTCTGGGTCTTGGGGTTCCAGATGGCAACGTTGGAGGCATGCAGAGCTGCTTCCTGTTCTACGATGCCGCCTTGAGTACCGCGGTTCGGGTTAGCCTTAACATGCTTTTTCACCATGTTAACGCCGCCAACGATTACGCGACCATTGTCCAGTACTTGCTGAACGCTGCCACGCTTACCTTTGTCCTTGCCCGCGATTACGATGACTTCGTCATCACGCTTGATCTTAAGCATTACCTTCACCCGCCTTTACAGAACTTCAGGTGCCAGGGAGATGATCTTCATAAATTGCTCAGTACGCAGCTCGCGCGTTACCGGGCCGAAGATCCGGGTACCAATCGGTGCTTTGTTGTTGTTCAACAACACCGCGGCATTTTCGTCGAAACGAATCAAAGAACCATCCGGGCGACGCACACCTTTACGGGTACGTACTACCACAGCGGTCATTACATCACCTTTCTTAACACGGCCGCGCGGAATTGCTTCCTTCACTGTGACCTTGATGATGTCACCAATGCCTGCATAGCGGCGGTGAGAACCACCCAGCACTTTGATGCACTGTACTCGACGAGCGCCGCTGTTATCGGCAACTTCGAGCATGCTTTCGGTCTGAATCATCGCTAACTCTCTCCAACTCTGCCTTTACAGGCAGCCACAGCAACGGTCCGTCAGGCCTTGTTGGCCTGTTCAACTACATTTACCAGCGTCCAGGTTTTACGCTTGGACATCGGCCGGCATTCCTCGATGGTAACCAGGTCACCTTCGTTACACTGGTTTTGTTCATCGTGCGCCATCAGCTTCGTGGAACGCTTGATGATCTTGCCGTAAATCGGGTGCTGAACCCGGCGCTCTACCAACACAGTGATAGTTTTTTCACCCTTGTTGGAGATCACCTTGCCGGTAGCGGTCCGGCGCATTTTTGCCTCTGCCATGACTAGTTACCCTGCTTCTCTCTCAGAATGGTCTTAACGCGCGCAATGTTACGGCGAACCGTCCCAAGCTCGTGGGTTTTGGAAAGCTGGCCGGAAGCAGACTTCATGCGCAGCTTGAACTGCTGCTCAAGCAGATTGATCTGCTCCTGCTGCAGCTCTTCAACACTCTTTTCTCTCAGCTCGCTCGCTTTCATGGCTTACATCACCGTCCGAGTTACGACACGGGTGCTTACCGGCAGCTTGGCCGCGGCCAGACGGAACGCTTCACGCGCAACGTCCTCAGAAACACCTTCCATTTCGTAGAGCATCTTGCCCGGCTGAATCTGGGCAACCCAGTACTCTACAGAACCTTTACCTTTACCCATCCGCACTTCCAGCGGCTTCTGGGTGATCGGCTTGTCCGGGAAAACCCGGATCCAGATTTTACCGCCACGTTTGATGTGACGGGTCATAGCACGACGAGCGGCTTCGATCTGGCGCGCGGTAATGCGGCCACGACCGGTTGCCTGCAGGCCAATGGTGCCGAAAGACACCTTGCTGCCCCGCTGTGCCAGGCCGCGGTTACGGCCCTTCATCACTTTCCGGAATTTGGTACGCTTCGGCTGCAACATCGTTCGTTACCCTTTAACCGCGGCCGCGCTTTTTGGCGCCCTTGGACTGCTTCTGCTGCTCTTCCTGCTGAACCTGCTCCATGCCACCAAGCACTTCGCCGCGGAAGATCCACACCTTCACACCAATGGTGCCGTAGGTGGTTTCAGCACGTACTTCTGCGTAATCGATATCGGCACGCAGGGTGTGCAGTGGCACACGGCCTTCGCGGTACCATTCGGTACGTGCGATTTCAGCACCACCCAGACGACCAGACAGCTGCACCTTGATACCTTCTGCACCCGCCTTCATGGCGTTCTGCACGGCACGCTTCATGGCGCGACGGAACATCACACGACGCTCCAGCTGACCAGCGATATTATCGCCTACCAGACGGGCATCCAGGTCGGGCTTGCGCACTTCCTCGATGTTGATGTGCACAGGCACACCCATCTTGGCAGCGACATCGCGACGCAGGCGCTCGACATCTTCGCCTTTCTTGCCGATCACGATACCCGGACGTGCGGTAGAAATCGTGATGCGAACGTTTTCGGACGGACGCTCAATCTTGATGCGGCTTACAGACGCATTCTTCAGACGCTTGAACAGGAACTCACGAACCTGCAGGTCGGTAACCAGGCAGTCTGAATAAGACTTCGGTCCGGCATACCAGAGCGAGTTATGCTCTTTAACAATGCCAAGGCGAATACCGACCGGATGAACTTTCTGACCCATCTGGTTACTCCTGACCTTCCGAGACTTTCACAGTAATGTGGCAAGTACGCTTGAGGATCCGGTCAGCGCGGCCTTTGGCGCGCGGACGGATACGCTTCATGGTCATGCCTTCGTCCACAAAAATTGTGGATACCTTCAGCTCGTCAACGTCAGCGCCGTCGTTGTTTTCCGCGTTGGCAATTGCGGACTCCAGCACTTTCTTAACGATTTTTGCCGCCTTCTTGGGGCTGAATTCCAGAAGATTCAGCGCCTTCTCGACTTCCAGGCCTCGGACCTGGTCCGCTACGAGGCGGGCTTTCTGAGCCGAAATTCTTGCACCGCGCAGACGGGCTGCAACTTCAGTAGCCATGGCTGTCACCTTATCGCTTAGCCTTCTTGTCCACGACATGCCCGCGATAGTTGCGGGTCAGGGCGAACTCGCCCAGCTTGTGGCCCACCATATGCTCGGTAACAATAACCGGCACATGCTGTTTGCCGTTGTGGACAGCAATCGTCAGACCCACCATCTCCGGAATAATCATGGAGCGACGGGACCAGGTTTTAATCGGCTTACGGGAGCCGGCTTCCACCGCATCTTCCACCTTGCTCAGCAGGTGGTGATCCACAAAAGGACCTTTTTTGAGTGAACGTGGCACAGCCTGAACCTCTCTTTATCCCTTACTTACGACGGTCGCGCACAATCATCTTGGAGGTGCGCTTGTTTGTACGGGTCTTGTGGCCCTTGGTCGGTACACCCCAAGGGGTAACCGGATGACGACCACCAGAAGTACGCCCTTCACCACCACCATGTGGATGGTCTACCGGGTTCATCGCCACACCACGAACAGTGGGACGTACACCCCGCCAGCGCTTGGCGCCCGCTTTACCCAGTGAGCGCAAGCTGTGCTCACTGTTGGATACTTCACCCAGGGTTGCCTTGCAGTCAGCGTGAACCTTGCGCATCTCGCCGGAGCGCAGACGCAGGGTTACGTACTGACCGTCTTTCGCCAGCACCTGCACGGACGTACCGGCGGAGCGAGCGATCTGACCACCCTTGCCAGGCTTCATTTCCACGTTGTGAACCGTGGAACCCAGCGGAATATTACGCAGCGGAAGCGCGTTGCCCACCTTGATCGGCGCATCTTCGCCGGACTGGACACGATCTTCTGCTTTCAGGCCCTTGGGAGCCAGAATGTAACGACGCTCACCATCCAGGTACTTGACCAGGGCAATGTGCGCGGAACGGTTCGGGTCGTATTCCAGACGCTCGATAACACCTACCACACCGTCCTTGTTACGACGGAAGTCGATCACACGATACTTCTGCTTGTGACCGCCGCCTTTATGACGGGTAGTGATGCGGCCGTTATTGTTACGACCACCGTTCTTGCTCTTGGCTTCTACCAGAGGCGCGTAGGGAGCACCTTTGTGCAGATCTTCGTTGACCACCTTGACTACAAAGCGGCGGCCCGGAGAAGTCGGCTTGCACTTTACAATCGCCATTATTCCTTACTCCCTTCCTTACTCTGCGCCCAGGAAGTCAATGTCCTGGCCTTCCTCGAGGGAAACATAGGCCTTCTTCCAGTCAGCACGCTTGCCAGCGACGCGACCGAAGAATTTGGACTTGCCTTTCACATTGGCGGTACGAACAGACTTAACCTTCACCTCGAAGAGAGCTTCAACAGCTTTCTTGATTTCCAGCTTGTTCGCATCTTTGGCAACCTTGAATACAAAGGTACCGTTTTCGTCAGCTGCAACTGTCGCTTTTTCGGAAACGTGCGGAGCACGCAGCACAGTCAGGATACGCTCTTGATTCATGCCAGTGCCTCCTCAAGCTTCTTCAGAGCCGGCACAGTAATCAGCACCTTCTCAAAAGCGATCAGGCTGACAGGATCAACGCCTTGAGCGTCACGCACATCTACCTTCGGCAGATTGCGGGAACCCAGATACAGGTTCTCATCCACACTGTCAGTCACGATCAGGACGTTGCTCAGCTGCAAGTCTTTCAGCTTGGCAGCAACAGCCTTGGTCTTCGGTGCGTCAACAGTGAACTCGTCAACAACAACCAGACGTTCCTGGCGAACCAGCTCGGACACGATGCACTGCAGCGCGCCACGATACATTTTACGGTTCACTTTCTGGGAATGGTCACGGTTGGTAGCAGCAAAGGTTTTGCCGCCGCCACGCCAGATCGGGCTACGAATGGTGCCAGCACGAGCACGACCAGTGCCCTTCTGACGCCATGGCTTACGACCACCACCACTCACTTCAGAACGGTTTTTCTGTGCCTTGGAACCCTGACGGGCACCAGCCAGAAACGCAGTAACAACCTGATGAACCAGAGGCTCGTTAAAGTCCTTGCCGAAGGCGACTTCGGAAACGGTAACGGTACCTCCAGAGGCAGTATTGAGATTCATCCTCTATTCCTCTTTCAGGCCTTCGCCTTCACTGCCAGACGCACGATCACATCACCACCGGTAGCACCGGGGACCGCACCTTTAACCAGCAACAGATTCTTCTCAGCGTCTACGCGAACCACTTCCAGGTTCTGGACGGTGACGCGCTCAGCACCCAGATGGCCGGCCATCTTCTTGCCCTTGAATACGCGACCCGGGGTCTGGTTCTGACCAATAGAACCCGGAGCACGATGGGACAGAGAGTTACCGTGGGTGGCGTCCTGGGTACGGAAGTTCCAGCGCTTAACGGCGCCAGCAAAACCCTTACCCTTGGAGGTGCCAGTTACATCAATCAACTGACCCGCCTCAAAACCTTCTACGGTCACTTCGGAGCCCGGCTGCAGCTCACCCGCTTCAGCACGAAATTCCCAAACGCCACGACCTGCTTCTACACCAGCCTTGGAAAAGTGACCGGCCTGAGCCTTGGTCACACGGCTGGCACGGCGCTCACCCACCGTTACCTGCACGGCCTGATAGCCATCTGATTCTTCGGTCTTGAGCTGAGCAACCCGATTCGGGGTCACTTCGATGACAGTCACGGGAACACTGACACCTTCTTCAGTGAAGACCCGAGTCATGCCACATTTCCGACCGATCACACCAATCGCCATTGTTTACCTCTTCACAACCTGTCGCGGTTATTAGCCCGCCCGTTGTTAACCCAGGCTGATCTGCACATCCACACCAGCAGCCAGATCAAGCTTCATCAGAGCATCTACGGTTTTATCCGTAGGCTCGACGATGTCGACCAGACGCTTGTGAGTGCGGATCTCATACTGATCTCGCGCATCTTTGTTTACGTGCGGAGAGATCAGCACAGTAAAACGCTCTTTACGCGTCGGCAGCGGAATCGGACCCGTTACCTGCGCGCCTGTCCGTTTGGCCGTATCCACGATCTCTTGGGCAGACTGATCAATCAGACGATGATCAAAGGCCTTGAGTCGGATGCGGATTCTTTGGTTAGCCATAGCTAACAAACTCCAGACTGTTTCGAACCATAATTTATATGGCAAAAAGCCCACCAACCTGCCCTTATGGATAGGTGAGTGGTGTCAAAACAAGCCCGGGAACAATGCCCCGGTTGGTTCTGCCCGAAGGCAGGGCGCGAATATTAGTCACCCAGTGGGGGGATTGCAAGGGGTATTTTGAATTTATCTGTGGATTAGCCGCAGGGCGTGCGAGAACCCCCATAAACTAATCCCCCCGAGGTGTTACCAAACCACCCAGAAGAGCGGTTTTTCGTAAAACCTGCGCGCGCCCCCTTTTCCCGCCCGTCCCAGCGGCGCATTTTTAATCACACAGGTCTGGACGGCCTGATTCCGCGCCACCCCTTGGTGGACATGTGGGCTTTTGGAAGGGATAGATCGATGCTGATTCCAGTGATTATTGCCGGTGGCAATGGCTCCCGGCTGTGGCCGCTCTCGCGGTCTCATTACCCCAAGCAACTGCTGCGCCTCAACGGCGAATACAGCATGCTGCAGAACACTCTGTTGCGCCTGCCAGCTGATTTGCGTGCCGTGCGCCCTATTGTGGTGTGCAATCAGGAGCACCGTTTCCTGGTAGCCGAACAATTGCATGACATCTGCGTTGATGCCGATATCCTGCTTGAGCCCTGTGGCCGTAACACCGCGCCTGCAGTGGCATTGGCAGCCCTGCAGGCCCGCCAGCGAGAGACCGGCGCGCAAATCTTTATCTGCCCGGCAGACCATGCCATTCGCAACCCCGAGGCCCTGCATGCAGGAATCCAACGCGCCTCTCTTGCCGCAGAAGATGGTCTGCTGGTCACCTTTGGCATCAAACCTGACCGACCGGAAACCGGTTACGGCTATATATGTATGGGGGAGTCACAAGGCGAGCATCACCTGATCGAGCGCTTTGTCGAGAAGCCCGACGCCCAGACCGCCCAGCAATTCCTCGATCATGGTGGCTACCTGTGGAACAGCGGCATGTTTCTGTTCCGGGCCGAACGCTACCTGCAGGAACTGCGCGAGCACCACCCCCAGATGCTGGCCCACTGCACTCATGCCCTGCTTCAGGGAGAAGCGGATCTGGATTTTGTCCGCCTGGATGAGGCCAGCTTCTCCCGCTGCGAAGACCTCTCCATTGACTACGCTATCATGGAGCACACCCGCGATGGCGCGGTGGTACCAGTGGAACTGTACTGGAACGACCTCGGCTCCTGGCAATCGCTCTGGGACCATCTCGACAAGGACATGGAAGGCAATCACCTCAAGGGCGACATCATTGCCCACGCCAGCCACAACAATCTGGCCTTGAGTGATCACCGCCTGGTCGCCCTGCTGGGCGTCGATGACCTGATCGTAGTGGATACCCCGGACGCGATCCTCGTTGCCCACAAGAGTCAGGCCCAGGAAGTCAAACGTGTCACTGACACACTCAAGTCTCGCAAACGACCGGAAACCGAAGACCACCGGATGGTCCATCGCCCCTGGGGCAAGTATGACTCTGTGGACAAGGGCACCCGTTATCAGGTGAAACACATCACCGTGAAACCGGGCGAACAGTTGTCGGTACAAATGCACCACCACCGAGCCGAGCACTGGATCGTGGTTTCCGGCACCGCCAAAGTCACCTGCGGCGACAACACCTTCCTGGTCACCGAAAACCAGTCCACCTTTATTCCCATTGGTGAAGTGCACTCGCTTGAGAACCCCGGCCGCATCCCCCTTGAGCTTATCGAGGTGCAATCCGGAACCTATCTGGGTGAGGATGACATTATCCGCATCAGTGACCGCTATCACCGTGAGGACGCCGCCGAAAAAGTGGCGCATCTCCCATGAACGGGGCCTGTTTCAAGGCCTACGACATACGCGGTCGGGTCGGCGAGGAGCTGGATGAAGACATGGCCTGGCGGATCGGCCGAGCCATGTCTGAACAATTGCGGGCATCACGCATCGTGGTCGGCGCCGACATGCGGCTAAGCTCCCCGGCACTGTGCAATGCGCTCAGCGAAGGCATTCTCAGCAGCGGGGCCGACGTCATTGATATTGGCTTGAGCGGCACCGAGGAAGTCTATTTCGGCACTGTCTACCATCAAGCAGACGGTGGGGTGCAGATTACCGCCAGCCACAACCCCGCCGACTACAACGGGATGAAACTGGTACGTGCCGGCGCATGCCCGATTAGTGGGGACAGCGGCCTGTTCGACATACGCGACCGGGTGCTCGCCAACCGTTTTCCGGATGGGCAGCGGCGCGGGCAACGCCTGCGCCGGCCCGACAAGCACCCCTATATCCAGCACCTGCTACGACTAGTGGACTGCCAGCCGCTGGATGGTTTCTGCATGGTCAGCAACGCAGGCAATGGCGCCATCGGCCCCGCTCTGGATGTGCTAATGGAAGAACTGGCCTGCCGTGGCATCCACCCCCTTTTGCATCGTTACCACGACACTCCGGACGGCACCTTCCCGAACGGGGTCCCCAATCCGCTACTGCCAGAAAACCGGGCCGAAACCTGCGAGGCGGTGCGCCAGCACGGCGCTCAACTGGGGGTCGCGTTCGATGGGGATTTTGACCGCTGCTTCTTTTTTGACGAGCACGGCAACTTTGTCGAGAGCTACTACATCATCGGTCTGCTCGCCAATACCCTGCTGGCCGGCCAGCCAGGCGGCACCATTATTCATGACCCCCGACTGACCTGGAGCACTATCGATACCGTGCTTGAGGCCGGCGGCCATCCCATGCAGAGCAAAACCGGACACGCCTTTATCAAAGAGCGCATGCGTCGTGACAATGCCCTGTACGGTGGCGAAATGAGTGGGCACCATTATTTCCGGGATTTCCACTACTGCGATTCCGGCATTCTTCCCTGGCTGCATCTGGCCCGGTTACTGGCCAGCTCCGGCCAGACACTTTCCAGTCTGGTTCGCGACAGGGCCCATCGCTACCCGGTCTCCGGAGAGATCAACTTCACGGTGGAAGACACCCAGGCCGCCCTGACCCGAATCCGTGAGCAATACCGGCACTTTGCCCTCAGCGAAGACAATACCGACGGGGTCAGCCTGGAATTCAGTGACTGGCGCTTCAATGTACGCGCCTCCAACACCGAACCGCTGGTCAGACTGAATGTTGAAACCCGCTCCAACCCCGAGCTGCTCGCCAGCAAGACCCGGGAACTGAGCAGCCTGCTGGGAGGTGCCGCATGAGCCATCATCTCTCCTGGCTGGCCTCCGTGCTGCTGATCATGCTGCTGGGCGGCCCGGCCACCGCCAATGTAGCCCTGAGTCCGATTTATGCCAATGAAGCCAGCAACTGGCCGCTGGAGACCTTTGCCTCCAATGGGCTGTTCCGGCAGATTGCCCGCTATCAACGTGGCCACCCCCAGGCTGTGGTGATTGCCTCCGGTCACTACACACTGGAACGCTTGGCCAGCCAGCTTAATGAACGCGCCCTGAGCCGCAGCGACACGCAATGGACCCTGCATTACCCTCTGGTCATTGCTCCGGGCGCCCAGCTAACGCTGGACGGGGCGCGGCTGTATATTGACGGTGAGAATGGCGGCTGCCTGATCAACCGCGGCACCCTGACCATTTCACGCAGCCAGATTCACAGTAGCGGCAACCAGCACAGTGGCTTCATACATGGCTGGGGCGGCTCCCGCACACAGATTGATCGCAGCACACTGGCCGGTCTGGGGCGGCCGGATTACCGCGCGCACGGCCTCAGTGTGGCGCGTCACCGCTATCAGGACACCAGCGGAGCCCCCAGGCTCTCCATTCACCAATCCGAATTCGTGAATCTGTACCGGGGGCTTGAGGCCGAGCCGGGCAGCCACGTTACCCTGTCAGAGGTGACCATCACCCAAAGCCGTGAACAGGGGCTGGTATTTAGCGGCGCTCACGCCCAACTAACACAACTTCGAGTCGCCGGGTCGCATGGGCACGGCATCCGCGCTGAAGGCCCTGGAAAACTCACCCTTGAGGAGCTATTGCTCAGTACCAATGAGGGATCCGGGTTACTGATCGAGAACTTTCATGGCCAGTTGCAAGGCCGCAACCTGACCAGTGAGAGAAACCGGGAATACGGGATACAGATCAAGGGCGGACGGGATGGCTCCGCCCACCTGGAGCAGCTCGTCTTGATCGATAACGGAAGTGACGGCCTGCGGCTCGATGGCAGCACCCTGCTCACCGTCAGAGACGCACAGATTAATGGCAATCACCTTTACGCCATTTCGCTGGACGGGCAACAAGGCAAGGTGCAAGCAAGCCTGGCCACCCTCGAACTGCACCACAATCGCCTTGCCGCCCTGCATACTCGTGGAGAGGGGCATGTTCAGATTGAAGAAACCAGCCTGCGACACCACAGCAATCGCGGGCAGTATCTGGCGGGCAACATCAGCGCTCGCGAGTCACGCTTGCTCCCTCAACTACTACAAGCCCTCCCGGTTGAAATACCTTTCACGGATGCTCAACCCAGAGCCCAGTTAGCGAGCCGCCCGTAAACCGCGATCCGAAAGCCTCTGCCTGCTTGTCAGACAGAGGCTGACGCTCGGGAAAACGGTGAGCATAGACTGGCCACCACGCCATCATGTGATCATCGATGGCTTCCTGCTTTTGCGCAAAACGTACGCCCTGCCCATCCTGCCGCCAAAAATGTACGACTTGGGCTGCCAGCTCATGCAGCACCGCCCCCTTGCCTTCATAGAGATCCAAGCCATTGCGGGAGCCGGACTCGGCCATCAATACCAGTGGCGTCAGGGCAAACGCATGGTACTCCGCCGCACGCTTGCCTCTGGCGGCTTCGTGAGGCAGCACCACCCCATCCTGATACGGCGTGATCTGCCCGATAGCCAACCAGTACCCTTGCTCAGCCCACGCCAACCGGTCCGGGTCATTCAACACCAGCCCTGTTGCCATGACCGCCCAGCAGGACCAGTAATCATGGTTGTTGTACAAGTCCAGACGCTGACGGCGCGGAGTCGCATAACGTTGCACCCGATCGGCCAACGCAGCCAGCCACTGACGTTGCGCCGGGCCTGGCTGCCAATCGGTGAGAGCTTGCGCCTTCATCATGTTGGTGGCGACGGCGGCGAGAAACCATTTCCGTACGGCTTCGCCCTGTTTGCTGGCCTTGCTGGCCGTCATCGCCCCGGCCTCAGCCCAGGCAGAAATTGCCTGCGAGAAACACTCGCTGGCAGCCTGCCTCAACGCGGGGGTGCCACTGCGCATGTAATCGGAAATCTGTCCCAAAAAGGCCAGGTACCCATAGATCTCATCGACCTGTTCGCGGTAACGCTTGGCCGCCTTGGCATCCAGGACATCTTTGCTGGTTCGACTCTGGTCATACTTGCTGTCCATCTGCAGCGCCCCCCGGTACGGAGGAAATCCCGGCAGACGAGCTTGACACATCTGCAAGGCTCGCGCGTCTGCCGTAGCCCCAGCCAAGCGCTGGGCATCGAACAGTGGCTCCAGTTCCGCCTGGGCACACCCGGCCAGCAGTGTCAGCCATACGGCATTCAGTAATCGCACAGGGTCGCCTCCACAGTCAGGGCCGTCGTTACAGGCTGCTCCAGCTCCAGCAGCACTGACAGCAGGTTCGCGTCTTGGGAGGGAGGATCCAGGCGCAGGGTAAAGCGCCCTGTATCCAGTCTTGCCGGGCGGCGAATACGTACCTTTTCCCGCTGGCCGTCGTCGTAATACGCCAGCACATAAAAATGCCGAAACGCGCTATCGGAGAACGTAACATCCAGAGTCATGCTGCCTCTGCCGGCAGTCTGACGACGCCGCTCACCGGCGTTGGCCAGCACTTCCACTCGTTGATCGCGCTCAGAAACAGGCAGGGTAACGGCACCGGTGGCATAGGCCGAGCGATCACGGCAGCCCCCGGCGGCAGCAGGCAGCACTTCCCGCCAGACTTCCGGTTCTTCAAGATCAAAGTTGACCGGCAGCTCCCAGACCAGATAACGGAACTGCTCCTCCTGGTAGGCCGGCGAATACAGAAACTCCTGCAGCGCCCCCATGGCCCCGCCACCGGTCATGGCAAAATTCACCACATCGCGAGACAGATACTGCTGCAGAAAACCATGGAAGTTGTAGTTTTTGTAGCGTTCATCCCGGTTGTCAGAATTACTGGTGCCAATCAAGGCTATCTGCGGCTCGGACGCATCACCAAACAATGCATCTGCGCTGTCCGCCCCTTCGCTGGGCACCGTGTCGTAACCGCGAACCCACTGAAAGCCATAACCATTGCCGCAGACACTGGCCACGGCCACATTCAGGGTTCCCATCTTGCGTAACAGAATGCCCTCATGGGTCTCAAACGCCACTTCGGGAATGCGCTGAATGCGCGGATCCGCCAGCATCACTTGTGCAACCTGACGGGCGCTGACGTCGGCACCAAAAGGGGTCCAGTGGTGGTCGCGACGAAAAAAGTATTCGCCTTCATCCGCACTGCGCAGCACCGGGTCCATGTCTGCCACCATGGCCCCTTGCTGCATCATCGCCTGCGCCTTGCGCCAATACGCCCTGCGCACTTCCGCCAGCGGGTAGCTGCCTCGCCATGGCTGAACCAACTCATCGGCGTGCATTAACCCCCGGGTCGGCTGCAGCATCACCACCAGCTGCACATCGCGCTCGGCCAGCGCCGCCACCAGTTGTGCAAACGCACTTTTGGCCAATGATGACAGCGGAAAGCGCTGCTGCAGATCCACCTCGGTACGAAAGAACCAGAATTCCTTGCCGGCAATCAGCTGACGCATGCTCGCCATGGCCCCATCCGCATAGAGCTGCGGATCCGCCAGCGCATTACAGACAAACGGCGGCTCCAGATAAGCGCCCTTCATCAGCTGCGCCTGCTGCTCGGCAAGGGAAGACTCCGTTTCTGCAGAGGCCGCAGCCTGAGCCAGCCCGGACAGCGCCAGCAGCCCTGCCATCAAGCCTCTTTTGACATTACGGCATCGTGGCCACATTGGCTTCCTCCAGACGCGCCTGCGGGCCGGACTCACCGGCCACTACCCACACGCTGTACACCCGCCCACGCTGCAAGACCGCCTCATCAAGTGGCAGACTGGCCCCATCGTCGAGGCTGACGCGCAGCGCCACTTTGACGCCATTGATCTCACGGTCAGCGCTTTCGCTGGCCGCCAACGGTCCGATCACCGTCACGGCACCGTTTGCGGTTTGCAGCGAGGCACCTTGTGCTACCAGGTTGTACATCACCACCAGCGCCTTGAGCCGGCTGTTAAAGTAGGTGTCCTCGAATGCCGTCAAGCGTTCGCCGTCATAGGCCAGAGTCTGCACCGAGCGCGCGGCAAAGCTGAAGGCAAAAGGCTGGCCATTCACCTGAAGCTGCGCATCGCCACCTGGCCGATAGAGATAGTCTCCCGCCCGCCCCGGCGCCAGCGACTGACGCCACTCATCCATGGCCAGCTCCAGCTGCCCGGAGGTCAGATTCACTACCCGAACAAAGGCGGAATCCGGTGGTGCTGCCATTTCATACAGCCCTTCATTACCCTCCTGGGCGGCCCACGTCGGCAAACTCCACACCAGCAGCAGACTCAATATCCAGACACGCATGATCTTTCCCCTCCACAATCACATCCATTGATTGAATCAACGCCCGTTCCGGCAATTCCCAAAGCACATGGGTCACGCGTGGATCCCGGGCTGCCGGGCTTTCGAGAAATTCGCGCATCGCCGCAAAAGGCCCCTGCGCTTCCAGTGCATACACCAGGACGTCCTGCCCCATTGCCTGCTTGAGAAAACCGGGAAAATGCCACTCATCCATGGCGCTATAGCTGGTTCCGACAAGCGCCACAGGCGGCATGACATCACCGAGCAAGGCATCCGCATCCAGCTCACCGGTATCAGCGGCGGTTTGATAACGCACCAGGGGCTCTTCTCGCCGAGGCCCAATGCCATCACTGGTGGGCAGGTATCGCAGCAAGTCGCCCTGATAATGTTCCACCGTGTATTCGACGGTGGAAAACGGTTGGCCGGCGGGCAGCGCCATGACATCGGCCACGCCGCCAGCCACCACCCTCGCTCCCCAGGGGCTCCAGTGGGTATCCGTGCGCATGAACACCGGAGCAGAAGACGATGCCTGTTGCAGGATACTGAGGGTATCCAGCCAGGCCACACCCGCGGCACTGAGGCGCCGGGTAATCCCCGGGTAGAGGTTATCCATTTCCAGCGTTACGGCCCGGCCTGCCTGTGCCCCGTAAAGGCGGCGCTTGGCGGGCACGGGAACCACCAGCAACGCTTTTCCCAATGCCCGCAACTGGCAGGAAGTGGCAACCACCTGCTCCAGGTTCGTTTGCAAATTGCTGGCGCTGCGTTGATCGAAATAGAACTCTTCACGGGTAAACAGCCAATCGTCATGGCCCACCAGCACCCCGGGGCGGCCAGCATGAAACAGCAAATAGCTGGCATCCGCCCACAGGGCAATCGACGGCTGGCGCAGCACAAACACTTCATCCACCCGTCGCTCCAGCCGGCGAACCAGCTCGCCCTCCCGGAACTGCTGCCAGGCAGTATGCTCATGCAGGAAAAACTGCCCTACCGGCCACAGCAGCGAGACAAAACCGCCGGCAATGACAACCAGGAACAACCAGCCATTGATCAGTGATGCCTTCTTCATGGGAATCATGGTGGCCTCCGCTCAGAACTGGAAATACAGAAAAGGAGAAAAGGACTCTGCCGACAACCGCGTTACCGCCAGCACAAAGCCCGCCCACAACAACGGCACCCGCCAACCACTCACACTCTGAAAAACGTTTTCCTTATCCAGCCCCAGGTAGTAGCGCTTGTTGAAAAATGCGCTGGCACGATCCCAGACCAACGCCACAACACAGAAAAACAGCGTCATGGGAGAAACCCAAAGGGCAAGGTTATGCAGACTTCCAATACCATTGAGCCCGATCAGCCCCCCCATGATTCGACCCGCGTCGGACAGGTTACCGGTGAGAAACAGGGGCCAGATCAGCCACAGGTAAATCTGGGCGCGGTAGTTACGCCACAACGAATACGGTGTCGACATGCTGGTCACCCACCCCAGACGGCGCTCCAGCACCATCATGCCGCCAATAGCCGCCCCCCAGAACAGGAAAGCCAGATCCGCTCCATGCCACAAACCGGCCAGGGTCAATGTCGTAAAGGTCGCCGCCCCCACCGACCAGTTGAGGGTCTTCTTCAGAGGCCGGTACAGGTAGTCTCGCAACCACTGAGACAGGGTGATGTGCCAGCGCTGCCAGAACTCTGTGACACTCTGGCACACGAACGGTTGGTTGAAGTTCTCCTGGAAACGAAAGCCCATCATCATTCCCAGGCCTATCGCCATATCCGAGTACCCGGAAAAATCGAAATACAGCTGCAGAGTCGACAACACCACACTGAAAGCACTATCGACAAAACCCGGCTCTGGCGCCGCCATCAGATAACCTGCCACCGGCGCAATGCTGTCCGCGATCAGCGCCTTCTTGATGAAACCCAACAGAAAACGGCTGGCCCCCAGCGAAAACAGCTCCATGGAATGCGTGCGTTGTTCGAACTGTTTCTCCAGGTTCCGGTAACGCAAGATCGGCCCGGCAATCAGCTGGGGAAAGAAAGAGATAAAGGCGGCAAAATTGATGAAGCTGCGGGTAGGCTGTGCATCGCCCCGGTGCACGTCCACCAGATAGGCCATGGCCTGAAAGGTATAAAAGGAAATGCCCAGCGGCAGAATAATCGCTTCCAGGTAGAAAGGATTCAGCCCCACCGACACCATCAACTGACTGATGGATTCAACACCGAAATTGGCATACTTGAAATAGCCCAGGGCCGCCAAATCCCCCAGCACCCCAAGCACCAGCCAATATATCCCCCTTGGCGTCTCGCGGTAACGGTGCACCGCCAGCGCAAAACCGTAGTTCCATAAGGTAATGGCGATGAACAGCAACAGGAAATCCGGCCGCCACCAAGCGTAAAACAGGTAACTTCCGATCAGAATGGTCCAGTTTCGCCAACGCGAAGGTGTCAGGTAGTACGCCGCCAGGAACAAGGGCAAAAACAGGAATACGAACAAGTTCGATGAGAACACCATGGCTACCACCTCCCTGCGATAACCAGAAGCACCTGATGAATTTGTTCCGCCCGCTGATAGGCATCGCCCATCTCGAAAGCGGAATAACTCAAGCGGGCAGACAGCTGCATCTGCCGCCGCTCGGAAATTGCCAACGGATAAGAACGCCAGCCAAGCGCCACATTCAAGACACGGCCCAGATCATCCTCACCGTCTACCAGGGGGTTGCGGATGGGACTGCTGACGCGCAAGGCCGGATCCATACGCTTCAGCGCCCCACCCAGCACCTCCAGGTCTGCCCGCGGCCATAATTGCTGCCGATAATAGGCGGCCACGAATTCCAGATTGTGCATCTCGTAATCCAGCATATCGCCCAACACACCGGTAGACAGATCGGCTACCCCGGCACGCCGGTTACTTTGCAGGCGACTCTGGAAATAACCATCCCGATCAGTTTCCGGCGCATCGGTGCTGGCCGCACGCACCCCTAGCGACGGGCGCCAGCTCAGGTTATCCAGACGCCCGTACAGCTCAGCCATCCAGAAATGGCCGCGGATAATGGACTCGTCACTCTGGGCACCACCTGCACCGCTGGCAACAAAGGTCTTGCTGTTACCCTCTTGGTAAATACCGTTGAGGATATAGCCGATGCGGGTATCGCTACCGGCCTCCCCCTGCAGCCTAAGCCCTGACCAATAACCGTTGAAATCCCGCACATCCAGAAGGTCGTCAATACGCTCTTTCTGGGTACCGGAGACATCGTCCTGCCAGTGCATTTGCCAGTCCCACCAATGCCCCGGCAGCCACTGATGCCCGGCACCGAGAAAAACCCGCCGGACATCCTCATCACGAGGGTCCAGATCCGAATCATCACTGCGATAGGAGGAAAGCTGCTGCCCCACCGCCACCATGGCTCGCCACTGGCTGGCCTGATAGGCAAAGTGCAGGCTTTCCAGTGGCCCATCCCACATCAGCCCTTCTTCATCCTTGTAGGTCTGGCGCCCCAGTGCCAGCGACAGAGATGGCTGACCAAACAGCATGCGACGTCGCACCCAGGCATCCCGCAACTCTGCGTAATGCTCATCTTCCCGAATGCGGCCATTTTCATCGGCTTGCAGACTACTGGGCCGACCGGCAGCCACCAGCAGTTTTGCCCGCACCTCAGCGTCCCAGCGATGCCACTCGGTATCACCGCTTCGCCAGTGATAACGGGGTTCATATCGCAGTACACCATTGGCCTCGGTACTGCCATCCTGGAAAAGCTGCTGATAATCCGGCGATTCCCCGGCACTCAGATATAAACGCTGATCATATTCGTGACGTGGCAGGGGGGCCGCCGCAGCCACCGTTGCCAGCGATACCATCAGCACCGCCCCAAGGCGCCAAACACTACTGCGTGAAGGCAACATGGAACTGCTCCTCCAGCCAGTGTTTACGTGCCGCGATCAACCGGCCGGCTGCCTGCTGCCCGGCAGGTAGCAGACCTTCCGGCAATGGCACAGACTGCTCACTTTCCCGCCGGGCAGTGCGTGGCAGCAACACCTTGCTCGCCTCCCGATGGGCATAGGCTCTGACAGGATCCCGGGCGACGCCTTTGCCCGTTGAGTACAGCCTGGCCAGGGACACATCCCCCTGCGCCAGCCCAGATTCCGCTGCCAGCAGGTAAAACTTCACCGCACGTTCCATGTCTGCCTCCCCCAGATAGCCACTCTCATACAATTCCCCCAGCGGCAGGTAGGCGCGGGCCATCCCTGCATCCGCCAGCGCCAGCAAATCACGCTGGGCCCGCTGCGGCCGCAGCTCAAACCACTCCTCCCGCAGATCCCCCCGGGCACGGAAATACGTTGCCATGGCAGAATCCAGCGGAGTCAACGTTGTCACGGCCTCAGAAAACTCGTCGTAGGAATACACCCCTGGCCAGGCCAGCATGTATTGAAGCTGCTCAACCATGGCCAGTGGCTCCCCCTTGTCTGCGGCGCGCTGCAACCAGCGCATCACCAGAGGGTCGTGCTCGGCGGTGGTGGCATTGGCCTTGATCAGGGTGGCGATGCGCAGACAGTAGATGCCGTCCAGCGACACATCCCCTTCAATGCTCCTGATCATTGAGACAAAGCGTTCCGGGGTACCCGCCTGCCAGAACAGATCCTGCAGATATTCCACCGCTCGTGGATCCCGGTGAAGGACCTGCTCATACCATTGGGCGCCCTCTTCGATATCCCCCCGATGCTGGGCGTAGCGCCCTGCATAGGTGGCGAAATAACAGTCCTGAATACAGCTGCGGCGATACAGCGCCAACCATTGTTGCCACTGTCGATCCGTGACCGCCCCGGGGTAGAGCACCGCGATATCCAGTGCCAGACTCAAATCCTGCTCACTCTCCAGAGGGCGTAGAGGGCGCAACAATTCCCGGGCCCGTGTTTCGCCAAAGCCAACACTGCCCTGATAGCGCTTGTAGAGGTGCAAACTGGCCGGCCCCGCCCGATAGTCCTGCTGCTCCCAGGCGCGCCGGTACCACACCATGGCCTCCGCCGGGTCACTGCCCTGGTCAGCGGCAATCAATTTGGCGTATTCGATCTGCGCTGCCGGGTCGCCGGCCTCCGCCAGCCCCTTAAGCTGCTTCCTGGCTTGCTCGGTGTTCCCCAGGGAGAGCTGATAACGGGCATGACGGGTGTCCGCCGGAAGCTGGCAGCCAGCCAGCTGAACCGCCAGCAGCGCAGCAATCAGAGCACGGGCAGCCATGCGGGATGCACCATAACGCTGACGGGCTGATGCTGGGCACTTAGCGGCAGGCTACGCTGCGGCTGAATCTCCATGCGCAGCTTGCCCGACGCTTCATCTCTGACCATCTCGACCACCTCTGCGGCGGTTTCCTTCTTGCCGTCCAGATACTGGATAGTAACGGCCTCATCAGCGCGCCCGGGCAAGCGCTCAGCGGACAGGTCAAACAGTGCCACCACTCGGGCAGGGGCGTCTTTTTCCACCAGTCGCATGAGTGGGGATTCGTCGTGCAGATACTCGCCATCGGCAACCATCTGTTCGGCAATCGTGCAGTCACAGGGGCTGTTCAGCGTCACCTCGAAGACCGCAGCATCCAGCAAGCCTTTGACCTGTTTGGCATCCAGCGAATCCAGCAAAACACCATTGTTCAGCCGTGCCACCAACCGTGACGAGATCGTCATCAATGGCTGGCCTTTCTCAACGGCGTCTGTCCCTTCCGGGATCAACATCTGAACATAGCCATTCTCCGGCATGATCAGCGTCTTGCCTGGCAGACTGATCCAGGCGTCTGCCGCCTTGATCATGAAGGCATGCTGATAGAGTTTGTAAGCGACAAAGACAAACGCCAACAAACCCAGGACAAAGAACACACCGCTGATCAGCACCGCCTTGCAACGCTCGACAAGACTGCGCGCCGGCGCCACCTGCTTGCCTTTTCGCGCCGTCACATAATTCTCGCGTTTCATGTTGTCGATCACGTCATCCAGCGACGTTAATTCGCCCGCCAGGTAATTGCTTATCAACAACCTCAACAAGTCCGCGTTTTCCTGGTCGATAACGGTAAACTCGCCACCCGTACGCTTGCTGCTGTCATCCTGGTAGATGATGCGAAAACTGATCGGCATGGACAGGTTGGCACGCCCAAGTCGAAACACCACTTCACCATGGCACAACGACCCCGGCGGCAGATCTACCTGCCCTGCAATAAATGACAAACCGCCCATCGACACATCTTCCAGTGAAAAAATGCCTTTCACCGGGCTCTGCAGCCGCAACCTCAGGTTCCCGTTGAGCCGCACTCTGACGTGCTGGCGCTCCTCCTGGGATTCGTGAACCTGGCGAATCTGTTTTTCTTCCATGATCCTTCCCTCCAAATCCTTCCACACGGCCCTGTCCCCTTCAGGCCCTGCTCTCGCTTACCCCATCGCAATCAGGTACATGACGCAGATAAAAATTGCAGCGCTCGACATCAACATGGTTTTGGAACTGATACGACTGAGCATCATGTCAAACCCGCCGCTTTGCGTTGCCAGCCGTGTTTTCTGGCGAGTCCAGCTCTGCCGGTCCAGATGAAACAGGGCAAAAATCTTTACCATCGATCCCACCACCTGGTTGTAATAAAGCAACACAGGATAGAGCGGCCCAACCGGGTGATAGGTCACATTCAACAGTGCCGCCACCAGGGTGCGAGACAGGGCGATCCAGAACACATACACAAACAACAGCTGACCGTTATCCAGCAACCCCATCAACAAGGCGGCGGTCAGACCAATCAGGCAGGTCCACATGCTGATACGCTGGTCATACAGCACAAAGCAGGTAAACAATCCCAGACGTCGCCACCCCAGCCGCGTTGCGCGCAAATTCTGTCGCAATGAATTGCCATACCAGCGAAACATCAACTGCAGCGTTGCAGGCACAAAGCGATGATGCGGCGGGTGCTCTACCGTCAAGGTGTGGGCATCCGGTACATAGAAGGTGTCCCAGCCCAGCGTCATCAGTGAATTCCAGCTGGATTTGTCATCACCGGTGAGGAACCGGAACCGGCCCAGCCGCCAGTGATCCAGATAATCTGACTCCACATCCGCAATAAACTCTGGCGCGGTCAGCACTGCCGCCCGGAAAAAGGACATCCGCCCGGTCATGGTCAGCACCCGCCGCGACAAAGCCATGGAGCACATATTCAAGTGTCGCTGGGCGAACCGCATGGTGTGCCAATCGCGCATCACCCGACTGCCCCGGACCACGCATTGCTCGTTAGTGGTCAGGCCGCCCAGGTTCGGCATCAAGCCGAAGAACACGACTGAGTCCCTGACGCAATCCGGTGCCAACATGGTGTCGCCATCAATGACCCCGACGACCGCATCACGGTCTGGCATACAGCGGCTCACCGCACGGAACGCCATAGCCAGCCCATCACGCTTGCCCGTGCCACGCGCCCGGCAAATGATCAACTTGCTGCACTGATCTGGATCGAACTGCCGATGGCACTGGCGAATAAGACGTTCGTCACCTCGCTCGACGATGGAGACCACCACCGTCGCAGGCACCCCGCAATTCACGGCCTCGCGGAATACGCTCGCATAGACGTTCCAGGTCGTATCTGCCGGTATGCGGAAACTGGTTACCACCAGATAGACATGGCTCGGCAAATAACGGCCAGGATCTTCATCCACTCGACGACGCAGGGCAGGAAACGCCACCTGCATGAACCAGATCCCGCGAACCAGGTGCATGGCCCCCATGGAATACCGCCACAGCCCGATGGCACCGATAATCAGAATGAACTTCTTGTCGCTGCTATCCAGATACGCCGGTTCGATCAGCAATGCCAGCGCCATCACCACGGTGATCCACAGTAGCCACTCCGTGAACGTCTTCATCGGCAACTTACCAGCAGATGCCCTGACGATCGCCCATGGATACACCTGGCAAATATCCGCACAGGTCGATCAACAGCCGTCCACTGTTTACGCCATCCGCAACCTGCTGGAATTCCGCAGTTGAATGGCCCACCACCACCACCTCACTGACCTTGACCAGAGCATCGATGTCATCATTCAGACAATGAAAGACCGGGCCATAACTTTCCCATAGCTGGGCCGCAACCGGGCTGTGCTTGCTCGCGTGCAAGACGTTGCTGTCATAGACGGACAGAGTGAAGCCCTCTTCCAGCAAGCGGGCGGCCAACGTGACCAGGGGACTCTCGCGAAGATCATCGGTGCCCGGCTTGAAACTCAATCCCAGCATGCCGATTTTCTTCATGCCGGATTGGCGGATCATGGCCATGGCCCGCTCCACCTGGTTGTCATTACTGGTCGCCAACGATCGCAACAGAGGCGACGGCAGCGCCACCTTGTCGCACCAGGCATTCAGCGCCCGGACATCCTTTGGAAGACAGGAGCCCCCGTAGGCAAACCCGGGTTTCATGTAATAACTGGACAGGTTGAGCTTGTTATCCATGCACACCACATCCATCACCCGCCGCCCATCAACCGACGCCTGCTTGGCGATATTGCCGATTTCATTGGCGAAGGAGACTTTGGTGGCATGCCAGGAGTTACAGGCATACTTGACCAGCTCAGCTTCTTCCAGTGCCAGACGGACAACCGGGGCATCAATGCCTTCGTACACGGTCGCCAGTGCATCGGAAGAGGCGTCATTGATTCCACCAATGACAGTCATGGGCGGGCTGAAAAAATCCTTGATCGCGGTGGACTCACGAAGGAACTCCGGATTGACCGCCAGCAGAAAGTCCTCTCCGGCCTTTTTGCCCGAGGCCTGCTCAAGAATGGGCAACAGCTCCCCGCGCACCAGCCCAGGCAGCACCGTGCTGCGAATCACCACCAGGTGCACATCATCCTTGTCACGTAGCGATTGCCCAATCTCTTCACACACCGCTTTCAGATAACGCGTATTCAGGTTACCGGTCTCGTCGCTCGGCGTGCCCACACAGACAAACGAAATCCGGGAATCACGCACGGCAGTGGCACAGTCAGTGGTCGCGGTGATGCGGCCTTCTGCTACCCCCTTCGCCAGGTAATCACCCAGTTCGTCTTCAACAATGGGAGACTCCCCCCGTCGAACCTGAGCGACTTTGGCTTCACTGACATCCACACCGATAACGGTATGGCCCTTGTTGGCAAAGCAGGCGGTGCAGACTGCGCCAACATAGCCCAGCCCAAAGACAGAAATCGTGGACATTCCCTTATCCCCAGTAGTTGAACAACGTTCCCGTTAAGCGGCGAGATACACACTCGAACCGTGAGGACTATCTAACGCCCGAGATTTAAAAATGTGTAGAGGGGTAACACCAAAAGGGAACGCTCTTACTAGCAGTTTTTTTGGCAGGGCATTCTTCGGGGACAGGTTAAAAGCCGCGTCAACTAGCCGCAGGTATGATCTCAAACGGATTTTTCACCAGAGGAGAACGGGTAGTCAGCAAGCCTGTCGATGGGTAGCCAATATGGAGCCATCGCTTTTGCTGATAAAGATGAAAGGGGTCATCGCTGGCGGGTATAGCCCCGTCGCCACAGGGTACGAATAGCGAGCGAGAGAAATATCCCCTCGAAACGGTGGAAAAACAGCACCCGTTACCTGCGTGTGACTCAACCCAAAAATCAGACATAAAAAAAGGGCCGCCGAAGCGACCCCTTTTTCTGATACCGGGTAACGAATTACTCGGTGATCTTGGCTACGACGCCGGCGCCAACGGTACGGCCACCTTCGCGGATAGCGAAGCGCAGGCCGTCTTCCATGGCGATCGGAGCGATCAGCTCAACGTCCATCTGAACGTTGTCGCCCGGCATTACCATCTCGGTACCTTCCGGCAGGGTGCAAGCACCGGTTACGTCGGTGGTACGGAAGTAGAACTGCGGACGGTAACCGTTGAAGAACGGAGTGTGACGACCACCTTCGTCCTTGCTCAGTACGTAGACTTCAGCAACGAACTTGGTGTGCGGCTTGATGGAGCCCGGCTTGGCCAGGACCTGACCACGCTCAACTTCATCACGCTTGGTACCACGCAGCAGAACACCAACGTTCTCACCAGCACGGCCTTCGTCCAGCAGCTTGCGGAACATTTCAACACCGGTACAGGTGGTCTTGGTGGTGTCGTGGATACCCACGATCTCGATTTCCTCGCCCACCTTGATGATGCCACGCTCTACACGGCCGGTTACTACAGTACCGCGACCAGAGATGGAGAATACGTCTTCGATCGGCATCAGGAACGGCTGATCTACAGCACGCTCCGGCTCCGGGATGTACTCGTCCAGGGTCTCTACCAGCTTCTGTACGGCAGGCATGCCGATGTCGCTGGTGTCGCCTTCCAGAGCCTTCAGGGCAGAACCCTTGATGATCGGAGTGTCGTCGCCCGGGAAATCGTAGTCGCTCAGCAGCTCACGGATTTCCATCTCGACCAGCTCGAGCAGCTCTTCATCGTCAACCATGTCCGCTTTGTTCAGGAACACAACGATGTAAGGTACGCCTACCTGACGGGACAGCAGGATGTGCTCACGGGTCTGAGGCATCGGGCCATCAGCAGCGGAACATACCAGGATCGCGCCGTCCATCTGGGCCGCACCGGTGATCATGTTTTTCACATAATCAGCGTGCCCGGGGCAGTCTACGTGGGCGTAGTGACGAGTCGGGGAATCGTACTCTACGTGGGAGGTGGCGATGGTAATACCACGCTCACGCTCTTCCGGAGCATTATCGATACCGTCGAAGGCAACGGCAGAGCCGCCCCACACTTCCGCACATACGCGAGTCAGCGCAGCGGTCAGGGTGGTTTTACCATGGTCAACGTGACCGATGGTGCCTACGTTTACGTGCGGTTTATTACGTTCAAACTTTTCCTTTGCCACGGTTCTATACCCTTAACAATTAACCGTAAATTTAAGATTTCTTGCCGCTGATCACTTCTTCAGCGATGTTCTTCGGTGCTTCAGCGTACTTCAGGAATTCCATGGAGTAGCTGGCGCGGCCCTGAGACATGGAACGCAGATCGGTAGCGTAACCGAACATTTCAGAGAGCGGAACCTCAGCGCGGATCACTTTACCGGCCATGGTGTCTTCCATGCCCTGTACCATACCGCGACGACGGTTCAGGTCGCCCATCACGTCACCCATGTAGTCTTCCGGGGTTACCGCTTCCACCTTCATGATCGGCTCGAGCAGTACCGCACCGCCAACCTGGGCAGCATTTTTCACCGCCAGGGCACCCGCCATACGGAAGGCGTTCTCGTTGGAATCCACCTCGTGGTAGGAACCATCGTACAGAGTCGCTTTCACGCCCAGGATCGGGTAGCCCGCCAGAACACCGGCTTTCAGCTGCTCATCGATACCTTTCTGTACAGCACCGAAGTATTCCTTCGGAACGGTACCACCGTGAATTTCTTCGGCAAACTGGAACTCTTCATCACGATCGATGGGCTCGAAACGCACCTTAACGTGACCATACTGACCACGACCACCAGACTGCTTCACGAACTTGCCTTCCACGTCGGACGGCTTGGTGAAGGTCTCGCGGTAAGCCACCTGCGGCGCACCAACGTTACACTCAACCTTGAACTCGCGCTTCATGCGGTCAACGATGATGTCCAGGTGCAGCTCACCCATACCAGAGATGATGGTCTGACCGGATTCTTCGTCGGTCTTCACACGGAAAGAGGGATCTTCCTGAGCCAGACGACCCAGTGCCAGACCCATCTTTTCCTGGTCCGCTTTGGACTTCGGCTCAACGGCAACGGAAATTACCGGATCCGGGAATTCCATACGCTCCAGAACGATGACGCTATTCAGGTCACACAGGGTGTCACCGGTGGTGATGTCCTTCAGACCTACGCAAGCGGCGATGTCACCAGCGCGCACTTCCTTGATCTCTTCACGGGAGTTCGCATGCATCTGCAGCAGACGACCCACACGCTCTTTCTTCTCACGCACAGAGTTCATCACGCTGTCGCCAGAGTTCAGAACACCGGAGTAAACGCGGATAAAGGTCAGAGAGCCCACGAACGGGTCGGTGGCAATCTTGAACGCCAGCGCAGAGAACGGCGCGTCGTCAGAAGATTCACGGGACTCAACGGTCTCGCCATCTTCCAGAACACCCTGGATCGCCTTCACTTCGTCAGGCGCGGGCAGGAACTCGATAACGGCATCCAGCAGAGCCTGTACGCCCTTGTTCTTGAACGCAGAACCATTCAGAGCCAGAACGATTTCGTTAGCCAGTACCTGCTGACGCAGACCCGCCTTGATGTCGTCATTGGAGAGATCCCCTTCTTCCAGGTATTTCTCCATCAGCTCTTCAGAACCTTCTGCGGCAGCTTCTACCATCTGCTCACGCAGTTCGTCACAACGGTCCTTGATGTCGTCCGGGATGTCGCGCTCTTCATAGGTCATGCCCATGTCTTCTTCGTTCCAGAAGATCGCCTTCATCCGGATCAGGTCGACAACGCCCTTGAAGTCATCTTCTGCACCGATGTTGTACTGGATCGGTACAACCTTGGCGCCCAGACGGTTGCGAATCTGCTCGCAAACGCGATCGAAGTTGGCACCGGCACGGTCCATCTTGTTCACGAATACGATACGCGGTACTTCGTATTTGTTGGCCTGACGCCATACGGTCTCAGACTGGGGCTCAACACCGGAAGAACCACAGAACACCACCACAGCACCATCCAGTACACGCAGGGAACGCTCTACCTCAATGGTAAAATCCACGTGTCCGGGGGTATCAATGATGTTTACACGGTGCTGTTCGTACTGCTGGTCCATACCCTGCCAGAAGGTGGTGGTAGCAGCAGAGGTGATGGTAATACCACGCTCCTGTTCCTGCTCCATCCAGTCCATGGTGGCGGCGCCGTCATGTACTTCACCGATCTTGTGGGAAACACCGGTGTAGAAAAGAATTCGCTCGGTAGTGGTGGTCTTGCCCGCATCTACGTGCGCACAGATACCGATGTTGCGATAGCGATTGAGAGGAGTCTTACGTGCCACGCTGCATACCTCGATTCACTGGTTCATATACAAAAACCGGCCTGAACGCAGGCCGGTTTGACTCGAATGCCTTCTGCCTTAGAAGCGGAAGTGGGAGAACGCCTTGTTGGCTTCGGCCATACGATGCACGTCTTCACGCTTCTTCATCGCTGCACCTTTACCTTCGGCGGCATCCAGCACTTCACCAGCCAGGCGGGCCGGCATGCTCTTCTCGCCACGCTTACGGGCAGCGTCTACCAACCAGCGCATGGCCAGCGCGGTACGACGGCTCGGGCGAACTTCAACAGGAACCTGGTAGGTAGCACCACCCACACGGCGGCTTTTTACCTCCACGGCCGGACGGATATTGTCCAGGGCCTTTTCGAACAGCTCCAGGGAGTCACCGCCCTTGCGCTCTTCGATGATGTCCAGTGCACCGTAAACGATACGCTCGGACACAGACTTCTTACCGCTGACCATTACATGGTTCATGAACTTGGCCAGCAACTGGCTTCCAAACTTCGGATCCGGAAGGATCTCACGTTTGGCAACAACGCGACGTCTTGGCATCGGATGTGTTCCTCTAACATTCCCGCTTTGGGCGGGGAAAGCTTCAGGTAATTCCGGAACGGTGTCCGGCCCTTACTCATCCCTCCGCAGCTCATTGAGCTACGGCATTCAGAAAAGGTAGCTCAATTACTTCTTGGGACGCTTGGCGCCATACTTGGAACGACGCTGTTTGCGATCCTGCACACCTGCCGTATCCAGGGTTCCACGAACAGTGTGGTAGCGCACACCGGGAAGGTCTTTTACACGACCGCCACGGATCAGAACTACGGAGTGCTCCTGCAGGTTATGACCTTCACCACCGATGTAGGAAGATACTTCATAACCATTGGTCAGACGCACACGACACACTTTACGCAGTGCGGAGTTCGGCTTCTTCGGGGTAGTGGTGTACACCCGAGTGCAAACGCCGCGACGCTGGGGGCAGCCCTGCAGGGCTACGGAGTCGCTCTTTTCTACCTTGCTTTTGCGCGGCTTGCGCACCAGCTGGTTTACAGTTGCCATGAAACTACTGCCTCACGCTTACAGTTCTGTGACAAAAACCGTCAGTTGACGGCCAATATCACCCATTTACCGCCCATAAAATATGGGGGCAGCGATTGTAGGGACACCCCGGCATCCCGTCAAGGCTACCAGGGTGTCCCTGTCCCCTCCCGAAAGAGGGGAATTCTGCAGGCCTCCGCTTCCGGAGGCCCTGACTCGCCAGCTTACTCGTCGGAGGAGCTGAGAGCCTCGGACAGGGCGGCTTCCACCTCGTCCATGGTTGGCGCTTCCGGCCCGCGCGCATCTTCGCGCTGGCGGCGGCGATCCATGTGGTAGGCATAGCCGGTACCGGCCGGGATCAGACGACCCACTACCACGTTTTCTTTCAGACCGCGCAGGTCGTCTTCCTTGCCGGTTACCGCCGCTTCGGTCAGTACCCGGGTGGTCTCCTGGAAGGAGGCCGCGGAAATGAACGACTCGGTAGCCAGAGATGCCTTGGTAATACCCAGCAGCTGACGCTCGAACTGGGGCAGCATCTTGTCTTCGGCCTTGAGGCGCTCGATCTCTTCGGTCACGCGAGCATATTCTGCCTGCTCGCCCTTGATGAAGGAGGACTCGCCCACTTCCAGGATCTCTACCTTGCGCAGCATCTGGCGGATGATGGTTTCAATGTGCTTGTCATTGATCTTCACACCCTGCAGGCGGTAAACCTCCTGCACTTCGTTAACGATGTAACGGGCCAGCTCGGCTTCACCTTTGAGGCGAAGGATATCGTGCGGGTTCAGCGGGCCATCAGACACCACTTCACCCTTCTCTACACGCTCACCTTCGAACACGTTGAGCTGACGCCACTTGGGAATCAGTTCTTCGTAGGCATCCTCACCGGTATCCGGGGTGATTACCAGACGTACCTTGCCTTTGGTCTCTTTACCGAAGGACACCGTACCGGTTTTCTCCGCCAGGATAGCCGCTTCTTTCGGGTTCCGTGCTTCGAACAGGTCGGCAACGCGGGGCAGACCACCGGTGATATCCCGGGTCTTGGAAGATTCCTGCGGAATCCGCGCAATCACGTCACCCACTGAGATGTCGGCACCATCCTTCAGGCCACACAGGGCGCTGCCCGGCAGGAAGTATTGAGCCGGCATTTCCGTGTTCGGCATGAACACAGCCTTGCCTTTACTGTCGACAACACGCACGACCGGACGCAGATCCTTACCCGCAGACGGGCGGTCCTGGCTGCTCAGCACTTCAATGCTGGTCAGGCCGGTCAGTTCGTCAGTCTGGTAGTTTACGGAGATACCTTCTTCCATATCTCCGAACTGCACCTTACCTTGCACTTCCGCGATGATCGGGTGGGTATGGGGATCCCAGGTGGCCACCACCTGACCGCCATCCACTTCCTCACCTTCTTTCACGGTCACGACAGCACCGTAAGGCAGCTTGTAACGCTCACGCTCACGGCCCAACTCGTCCGCCACGGCCAGATCGGCAGAACGGGAAACGATCACCAGACCATCTTTGTGGCTTACATGTTTGGCGTTGTGGAAACGTACCTTGCCGCCATGCTTGATCTGGATGCTGGATACCGCAGACGCCCGGCTCGCCGCACCACCAATGTGGAAGGTACGCATGGTCAGCTGGGTACCCGGCTCACCGATGGACTGGGCAGCGATAACACCGACAGCCTCACCCACGTTGACCTGATGGCCACGGGCCAGATCACGACCGTAACAAGTCGCACAGACACCCCAGCGGGTGGCACAGGTGATTGGCGAGCGCACCAGCACTTCGTCCACACCCATGGATTCCAGCTGCTCAACCCATACCTCATCCAGCAGGGTGCCAGCTTCCACTGCCACTTCGTCCTGGTTGAGTGGGTTCATCACGTCACGGGCAACCACACGACCGAGTACACGCTCACGCAGCGGCTCTACTACGTCACCGCCTTCAATCAGCGGCGTCATCAGCAGGCCTTCTTCGGTCCCACAATCGATCTGGTTGACGACCAGATCCTGGGCCACGTCGACCAGTCGACGGGTCAGGTAACCGGAGTTCGCCGTCTTCAGAGCGGTATCCGCCAGACCTTTACGAGCACCGTGAGTAGAGATGAAGTACTGCAGTACGTTCAGACCTTCACGGAAGTTACTGGTAATCGGAGTTTCGATGATGGAGCCATCCGGCTTGGCCATCAGACCACGCATACCGGCCAGCTGACGAATCTGGGCAGCAGAACCCCGCGCCCCGGAATCCGCCATCATGAAGATGGAGTTGAAAGAGCCCTGCTCTTCATCCTTGCCGTCGCGGTTCTTGACCACTTCGACTTTCAGGTTTTCCATCATCGCCTTGGCGATCTGGTCGTTGGTACGAGCCCAGATATCCACCACCTTGTTGTACCGCTCACCGCGGGTCACCAGACCAGAAGCGAATTGCTCCTCGATCTCGCGAACTTCCTCTTCGGCGGCATCAATCATGGTGTACTTGGCATCCGGGATCACCATGTCTTCCACACCAATGGAGGAACCGGACAGGGTCGCTTCGCGGAAGCCCAGGTACATCAGCTGGTCAGCAAAGATACAGGTCTCTTTGGTGCCCAGGATGCGGTAGCAGGTGTTCAACAGCTTGGAGATGGCCTTCTTGGTCATGTTCTGGTTGACCATATCGAAGCCCAGACCCGCCGGCACGATATCCCACAGCTTACAACGGCCGGGGGTGGTGTCGGCGATAAAGGTACGCTCTTCCACGTTACCCTGCTGATCTTTCACCACTTCGTGAACTCGCACTTTCACACGGGCATGCAGGTGAACCTGCTTGTTGCCCAGGGCGCGCATCACTTCCTTGGTGTCGGCAAAAACCTGGCCTTCACCCTGCGCGTTAACGCGATCACGGCTGATGTAGTACAAGCCCAGTACCACGTCCTGGGTCGGACCGATGATGGGCTCACCATTGGCCGGAGACAGGATGTTGTTGGTGGACATCATCAGCGCACGGGCTTCGAGCTGGGCTTCCAGGGTCAGCGGTACGTGCACCGCCATCTGGTCACCATCGAAGTCAGCGTTGAAGGCCGCACACACCAGCGGGTGCAGCTGGATTGCCTTACCTTCAATCAGCACCGGCTCAAACGCCTGGATACCCAGACGGTGAAGGGTCGGTGCACGGTTCAGCATGACCGGGTGTTCGCGAATCACTTCGGCAAGGATATCCCACACCTCAGCGGTTTCACGCTCGACCATCTTCTTGGCTGCCTTGATGGTGGTCGCCAGACCACGGGCTTCCAGCTTGGCGAAGATGAACGGCTTGAACAGCTCCAGCGCCATTTTCTTGGGCAGACCACACTCGTGCAGCTTGAGGGTCGGACCTACCACGATCACGGAACGGCCGGAGTAATCAACACGCTTACCCAGCAGGTTCTGACGGAAACGACCCTGCTTACCCTTGATCATGTCGGCAAGGGATTTCAGCGGACGCTTGTTGGAACCGGTGATGGCACGGCCACGACGACCGTTATCCAGCAGCGCATCCACAGATTCCTGCAGCATACGCTTTTCGTTACGCACGATGATGTCCGGCGCGCTCAGGTCCAGCAGACGCTTGAGACGGTTGTTCCGGTTGATCACTCGGCGATACAGATCGTTCAGATCAGACGTGGCGAAACGGCCACCATCCAGCGGTACCAGCGGACGCAGATCCGGCGGAAGAACCGGCAGGACCGTCAGGATCATCCACTCAGGAGCGTTGCCGGAATCACGGAACGCTTCCATCAGCTTCAGTCGCTTGGACAGCTTCTTCAGCTTGGTGTCGGAGTTGGTGGATTCCACTTCCTCACGAAGGATCTTGATCTCTTCGTCCAGGTCCAGCTCCATCAGGAGCTGCTGAACAGCCTCGGCACCCATCTTGGCTTCGAATTCGTCACCGAACTCTTCCAGGGCGTCGAAGTATTCTTCGTCGGTCAGCAGCTGGCCACGATCCAGAGTGGTCATGCCCGGCTCGGTTACGACGAAAGATTCGAAGTACAGCACACGCTCGATATCACGCAGGGTCATATCCAGCATCAGGCCGATACGGGACGGCAGTGACTTCAGGAACCAGATGTGCGCAGTGGGGCTCGCCAGTTCGATGTGGCCCATACGCTCACGGCGCACCTTGGAGAGGGTAACTTCAACGCCACACTTCTCACAGATAACACCACGATGCTTCAAGCGCTTGTACTTACCGCACAGGCACTCGTAGTCCTTGATCGGACCAAAGATACGCGCACAAAACAGACCGTCACGCTCAGGCTTGAACGTCCGGTAGTTAATGGTCTCCGGCTTTTTCACTTCGCCAAAAGACCAGGAGCGGATCAGATCCGGCGGCGCGAGCGCGATGCGGATCTTGTCAAACTCCGTGACTTGTCCCTGACTTTTGAGCAGATTCAGCAAGTCTTTCAAGGCCAGTCCTCCGTAGTGAGCTTTCGCTCGAGATTCTTTCCTAAACCCGGGTACACAGTGGCTCCGCACTCATCGTGCGGAGCCCACTGCCTTAGTCGTTTTCCAGCTCGATATTGATACCGAGAGAACGGATTTCCTTCAGCAACACGTTGAAGGATTCCGGCATACCCGGATCCATGCGGTGATCGCCGTCGACGATGTTCTTATAAACGCGGGTACGGCCGTTTACATCATCAGACTTCACGGTGAGCATTTCCTGCAGGGTGTAGGCAGCACCGTATGCTTCCAGTGCCCATACCTCCATCTCACCGAAACGCTGACCACCGAACTGCGCCTTACCACCCAGCGGCTGCTGGGTAACCAGGCTGTAGGAGCCAGTGGAACGTGCATGCATCTTGTCGTCCACCAGGTGGTTCAACTTGAGCATGTACATGTAGCCAACGGTCACCTTGCGGTCGAACTGCTCGCCGGTACGGCCATCCCACAGCTGCACCTGACCCGACTTGTCGTGGCCTGCCAGCTCCAGAAGCTCCTTGATCTCGAACTCCTTGGCGCCGTCAAATACCGCAGTCGCCATGGGCACGCCGCCTACCAGGTTCTGGGCCAGCTCGAGGATTTCCTCGTCGCTGAAGCTATCCAGATCTTCCGGAGAACCGCCCGCGCCAGCCTTGTTGTAGATCTTGTCGAGGAAACCGCGGATGTCCGCGATCTTCTTCTGCGCCGCCAGCATTTCGCCGATACGCTCACCAAGACCTTTCGCGGCCCAACCCAGGTGGGTTTCCAGGATCTGCCCCACGTTCATACGGGACGGTACACCCAGCGGGTTCAGCACCACATCGACCGGTACACCGTTCTCGTCGTACGGCATATCTTCTTCCGGCATGATCACGGAGATCACACCCTTGTTACCGTGACGGCCGGCCATCTTGTCACCGGGCTGAATGCGACGCTTGATAGCCAGGTAAACCTTGACCACCTTGAGGACACCGTGAGCCAGATCATCTCCACCGGAGATCTTGGCCTGCTTGTCCTTGTAACGCTCATCCTGTTCTTTCTTGTGCTGCTCCAGGTACTGCTGGGCACGCTCAAGCTGCTCGGCAACGTCTTCATCCGCCGGACGCAGCTCGAACCATTTCTCGGCATCCAGGCCGTCCAGCATATCGCCAGTCAGCTCAGTACCGCGCTTGAAGCCAGCACCACCGTTAACTTTCTTGCCCACCAGCACAGTGCGCAGACGCTCCAGAATATCCTGCTCGAGGATCCGGTATTCATCTTTCAGATCCTTGCGGAACTGTTCCAACGCATCCTGCTCGATCTGCTTGGCGCGCTCGTCTTTCTCTACGCCATCGCGGGTGAACACCTGCACGTCAATAACCGTACCTTTGACGCCGGAGGAGACACGCAGAGAGGTGTCTTTCACGTCAGAGGCTTTCTCACCGAAGATGGCGCGCAACAGCTTCTCTTCCGGGGTCAGCTGGGTTTCGCCCTTCGGCGTTACCTTACCTACCAGAATGTCGCCGGCTTCCACTTCCGCACCAATGTAAACAATGCCGGACTCGTCCAGTTTGGACAGTGCCGCCTCGCCCACGTTGGGGATATCCGCGGTGATCTCTTCCGGACCCAGCTTGGTGTCACGGGCGATCGCGGTGAGCTCCTGAATGTGGATGGAAGTGAAACGGTCTTCCTTCACCACTTTCTCGGAGATGAGGATGGAATCCTCGAAGTTGTAACCATTCCAGGGCATGAACGCCACGCGCATGTTCTGGCCCAGGGCCAGTTCACCCATGTCAACGGACGGGCCGTCAGCCATGATGTCGCGAGCAGCAACCCGGTCACCCACTTTCACCAGCGGACGCTGGTTGATGCAGGTGTTCTGGTTGGAACGGGTGTATTTGGTCAGGTTGTAGATATCTACACCTGCTTCACCTTCGTTCACTTCGTCATCGTTCACTTTCACGATGATGCGGGACGCATCCACCTTGTCGACGATACCGCCACGGGTCGCGACCACACACACGCCAGAGTCACGGGCCACGTGACGCTCAAAACCGGTACCCACCAGCGGCTTGTCGGCACGCAGGGTCGGTACAGCCTGACGCTGCATGTTGGAACCCATCAACGCACGGTTAGCATCATCGTGCTCAAGGAACGGGATCAGCGACGCGGCCACCGACACCACCTGACGGGGGGAGACATCCATATGGGTAATGGTGTCACGCTCCATCACGGTAAATTCGTAACGGTGACGCACGGTAACGAAGTCTTCTTCGAAGCCGCCGTCGGCAGTCATCTTCGCGTCGACCTGGGCGATAACGCACTCGGCTTCTTCAATCGCAGACAGGTATTCGATTTCTTCGGTGACCTTGCCATCCACCACCTTCAAGTACGGCGACTCCAGGAAGCCATACTCATTGGCGCGGGCATAGGTCGCCAGCGAGTTGATCAGACCGATGTTCGGACCTTCAGGGGTCTCGATCGGACACACACGACCGTAGTGAGTCGGGTGAACGTCACGCACCTCAAAGCCGGCACGCTCACGGGTCAGACCACCCGGGCCCAACGCGGAAACACGACGCTTGTGCGTGATCTCGGACAGCGGGTTGTTCTGATCCATGAACTGGGACAGCTGGGAAGAGCCGAAGAACTCTTTCACCGCCGCCGCCACCGGCTTGGAGTTGATCAGATCCTGCGGCATCAGGCCTTCGGATTCAGCCAGACTCAGACGCTCTTTGACCGCACGCTCAACACGTACCAGACCGACACGGAACTGGTTCTCGGCCATCTCACCCACGGAGCGCACACGACGGTTACCCAGGTGATCGATATCATCGACCACGCCGTTACCGTTACGGATGTCGACCAGGGTCTTCAGTACATCAATGATGTCAGAGGAGTCTTCACCCATCTGCTCGAAGTACTGTTTGCCTTCTTCGTCGTTACGGGAGCTGAAGTAGCGGCCATCAAACAGGATGCCCGGACCGGTCTCGTCTTCACGACCAAGACGACGGTTGAACTTCATGCGGCCCACGCCAGACAGGTCGTAACGCTCGTCGGTAAAGAACAGGTTCTTGAACAGGTTCTCTGCCGCTTCCTTGGTCGGCGGCTCGCCCGGACGCATCATGCGATAGATCTCGACCAGGGCCTCCAGCGGAGTACGGGTCGGGTCGGCACGCAGGGTGTCAGCCATGAACGGACCGTTGTCCAGATCATTGGTGTACAGGGTTTCAAACTCGGTAACACCGCCGTTCTGCAGCTTTTCCAGGGTTTCGGCTGTCAGCTCGGTATTACACTCCACCAGGATCTCACCGGTTTCCTGGTCGATAATGGACTTGGCCAGATACTTGCCCTGCAGATACTCAGCAGGGATCTCCAGGTACTCAAGACCGGCTTTCTCCAACTGGCGGATATGACGGGCAGTAATACGACGGCCACGCTCAACCACCACCTCGCCATCGGCGAGAATATCAAACGTGGCGGTTTCACCACGCAGACGCTCCGGCACCAGCTTCATGCGGTACAGGCCGTCTTCTGCCACGATTTCATTGGTGTCGAAGAACATCTCCAGCACTTCGTCGGAGGTGTAACCCAATGCACGCAGCAGAATGGTCGCCGGCAGTTTGCGGCGACGGTCGATCCGGACAAAGACCAGGTCTTTGGGATCGAATTCGAAGTCCAGCCAGGAACCACGATAAGGAATCACCCGGGCAGAATACAGCAGCTTGCCGGAGGAGTGAGTCTTGCCCTTGTCGTGATCGAAGAAGACACCGGGAGAACGGTGCAGCTGGGACACGATTACACGCTCGGTACCGTTAATCACAAAGGTACCGTTTTCGGTCATCAGGGGAATCTCACCCATGTAGACCTGTTGTTCACGAATATCCTTGATCGCCCCGGACGACTCACGGTCGTAAATCACGAGACGAATGCGCACGCGCAGCGGCGCCGCATAGGTCGTTCCACGAATGATGCACTCTTTCACATCAAACACGGGTTTGCCGAACTCGTAGCCGGCATACTCCAACGCTGCATTACCTGAATAACTGGCAATCGGGAATACTGACCGGAAAGCCGCTTCCAGACCGCTATCCAGACGCTCTTCTGCGCTTTTGTCCTGCTGCAGGAATTTGCGGTAGGAATCGAGCTGAATTGCCAGAAGGTAGGGAACTTCCATTACCTTCGGCAACTTGCCGAAATCTTTGCGGATCCGCTTTTTCTCAGTAAATGAGTATGCCATCTGCGTTCCTCAGCTGTTGATCTATCACCACCCGGTGATATTTCTGTATGAAACCCCTCATACAGAAACGACAAAAGGCTGGCAGCCAAAAAGCTGCCAGCCGGCGCCTTTCCGCCTCAAGACGGAAAGACATAGCGCTAATGCGCTTACTTGAGCTCGGCAGTACCGCCAGCCTCTTCGATCTTTTTCTTGATCTCTTCGGCTTCGTCTTTGCCAGCGCCTTCCTTAACAGGAGCAGGAGCGCCTTCTACCAGCTCTTTGGCTTCTTTCAGACCCAGGCCGGTCACTTCACGGACAGCCTTGATCACGCCAACTTTCTTGTCGCCGAAGCCGGTCAGGATAACGTCGAAATCGGTCTTCTCTTCAGCGGCGTCGCCACCAGCAGCGCCAGGCGCAGCAGCAACAGCGACGGCAGCAGCAGAAACGTTGAACTTCTCTTCAAACGCTTCGATCAGCTCGACCAGTTCCAGTACAGACAGTTCAGCAACTGCATTCAGGATATCTTCTTTGGACATTGCCATTTTAACTTCTCCAAATCTTGATGATGTGCGGTTCAGGAGCCGATCAGGCTGCTTCACCTTCGTTCTGTTCTTTAAGCGCAGTCAGCAAACGGCCAAACTTGGAAACCGGAGCCTGCAGTACAGACACCAGGCTGGTCAGAGCCTGTTCGCGGTTCGGCAGTTTTGCCAGTACGTCGATTTCTGCGCCAGAATAGAGCTTGCCTTCGTATAGACCGGTCTTAAGCTCCAGCTGGTCATTGTCTTTGGCGAAGTCCTTGAACAGACGGGCAGCAGCGCCCATGTCTTCCTCGGACAGCGACATAGCAATGATGGTCGGACCAATCAGCGACTCGTTCAGCAGCTCAAGATCGGTACCCTCAAAGGCACGACGAGCCAGCGTATTACGAATAACACGCAGGTAAACGTTCTGCTGACGTGCCTTGGAACGAAGCTCGGTCAACTGAGCCACGTTCAAGCCACGATAGTCGGCGACCACAGCGGAGAATGCACCCAGTGCGGCTTTATTTACCGCGGCGACAATCTCTTTCTTGTCTTCTAGTCTCAGAGCCACTGTGTAACCTCCTCGATGAATACAACCGGTCGAAACCGGCCACCCATTTATGAATTCGCTAGCGAACTCATACGCGGGGGTTACAGTGAAACCTGAACCACACCGCGTCTACGCAGGCTGATGGTTTAAGCCTTATCCGGGAGAACCCGCCAAGGCGCCTGTGGTCTTTGACGCTCCGGCAGCACGCTGCCGAAATCAAAGTCCTTGTTGGCGCACAGCTTTCGCCATGCGCCGAATGCTTTACATCGCCAGGGATGCGGGATCGATGGACAGACCCGGACCCATGGTGGTGGACAGGGTTACTTTCTTGAAGTAGGTACCCTTGGCAGAAGACGGCTTGGCTTTCTTCAGGTCAGCCAGCAGCGCTTCCACGTTTTCCTTGATGGCGGTGTTGTCGAAACCTACCTGACCCACGGTGCAGTGGATAATGCCACCTTTGTCGGTACGGTAACGCACCTGACCACCCTTGGCGTTTTTCACGGCCTGGGCAACATCAGGAGTTACGGTACCAACCTTCGGGTTCGGCATCAGACCACGGGGGCCCAAGATGGTGCCGAGCTTACCGACAACGCGCATGGCGTCCGGGGAAGCAATCACCACGTCGAAGTTGATTTCGCCACCCTGAACCTGCTCGGCCAGATCATCAAAACCCACCACGTCCGCACCGGCTTCTTTTGCTTCTTCGGCCTTGGCGCCCTGAGCAAAAACAGCAACACGAACGGTTTTACCAGTACCGTGAGGCAGCACGGAAGCGCCACGCACGTTCTGGTCAGATTTACGCGGGTCAACACCCAGGTTAACCGCCACGTCTACAGACTCTTTGAACTTCACACCAGACAGTTCGGTCAGCAGCGCTACGGCTTCTTCAACCTGATACAGCTTGCCAGCTTCAACTTTTTCACGGATGGCGCGCAGGCGCTTGGACAGTTTAGCCATTGGTTAACCCTCCACATCCAGGCCCATGGAACGGGCAGAACCCGCGATAGTGCGCACAGCGGCATCCAGATCAGCAGCGGTCAGATCAGGCTCTTTCGCCTTGGCGATCTCTTCCAGCTGAGCACGGGTTACCTTGCCCACTTTCTTGGTGTTCGGCTCACCAGAGCCGCTCTTGATTTTCGCCGCTTTCTTCAGCAGGTAAGACGCAGGCGGCGTCTTCATGGTGAAGGTGAAAGAGCGGTCGTTGTAAACGGTGATCACAACCGGCACTGGCGCACCAGCATCCAGCTGTTGGGTCTGTGCGTTGAACGCTTTACAGAACTCCATGATGTTTACACCGTGCTGACCCAGAGCGGGACCCACCGGCGGTGACGGGTTAGCCTGACCCGCTGCAACCTGCAGCTTGATGTAGGCTTGTACTTTCTTCGCCATTTTCTAGACTCCTTGGGTGCAAACGCCACGCATCAAGCGGGCTCCCCTCAGGTTGTCAAAACGCCCCGGCCACCATTCGGCGACCAGGGCTCCCAAATTCACTTGCCGGTTTGGCTATCAGGTTTTTTCGACCTGACCAAACTCCAGCTCTACTGGCGTAGACCGACCGAAGATCATTACAGCCACCTGCAGACGGCTCTTTTCGTAATTCACTTCTTCGATCACACCATTGAAATCTGCAAACGGGCCGTCGTTGACACGGACCACTTCGCCAGCCTCGAACAGCGTCTTCGGCTTCGGCTTTTCCACTGCGTCATCCATGCGTTGCAGGATGGCATCAGCTTCTTTCTTGGTAATCGGAGAAACACGGCCCGGATTTTTCGGATCTTCACCGATAAACCCCATCACCTTAGGGGTTTCTTTTACCAAGTGCCAGGAGTCGTCGCACATCTCCATTTCCACCAGCACGTAGCCGGGGAAAAACTTGCGCTCGGACTTGCGCTTCTGGCCACCCTTGATCTCAACCACTTCTTCAGTGGGAACCAGGATGTCGCCAAACAGCTCTTCCATTGAACGCAGTTTAACGCGCTCTTCGAGGGCGCGTTTTACGTGCTTTTCGAAACCTGAGTAGGCATGTACCACATACCAGCGCTTTGCCATGTTAACCCCTTAACCAATCACCCAGGACATAAGACCACCCAGAATCCAGTCAAGCACGAACAGCAACAAGGCCACGAGCACAACAAAGACCAGAACGATCAGGGTGGTCTGCAGGGTTTCCTGACGGGTCGGCCAGACAATCTTGCGCAGCTCGACCATGGAGTCCTTGCGCAGTTGATTGAACGCTTTTCCCTGCTCAGTCTGCAGAGCAACAAAAACGGCCATTAGTGCCACTACAACGACACCAACAACCCGATAAAGAGTAGGCTGATCGGAGAAATAGCTATTGCCGATAACGGCAGCAGCCACCAGACCAACTACCAGCAACCACTTCACCGCCTCAAGGGCAGCGGAGCCGGAACCTGCTTCTGTTTTCTCGCTCATCGGACGATGCACCCTACCACCCAGGCAAAGCCTTGGGAAAATTGGCAGGCCAGGAGGGACTCGAACCCCCAACAGCCGGTTTTGGAGACCGGTGCTCTACCAATTGAACTACTGGCCTGTAACTTTGAAACTTTTAAAACAAAACAGGGTGGCAGGCCTGCCTGCCACCCCTGGCCACCGGGTAACGAATTACTCGGTGATCTTGGCTACGACGCCGGCGCCAACGGTACGGCCACCTTCGCGGATAGCGAAGCGCAGGCCGTCTTCCATGGCGATCGGAGCGATCAGCTCAACGTCCATCTGAACGTTGTCGCCCGGCATTACCATCTCGGTACCTTCCGGCAGGGTGCAAGCACCGGTTACGTCGGTGGTACGGAAGTAGAACTGCGGACGGTAACCGTTGAAGAACGGAGTGTGACGACCACCTTCGTCCTTGCTCAGTACGTAGACTTCAGCAACGAACTTGGTGTGCGGCTTGATGGAGCCCGGCTTGGCCAGGACCTGACCACGCTCAACTTCATCACGCTTGGTACCACGCAGCAGAACACCAACGTTCTCACCAGCACGGCCTTCGTCCAGCAGCTTGCGGAACATTTCAACACCGGTACAGGTGGTCTTGGTGGTGTCGTGGATACCCACGATCTCGATTTCCTCGCCCACCTTGATGATGCCACGCTCTACACGGCCGGTTACTACAGTACCGCGACCAGAGATGGAGAATACGTCTTCGATCGGCATCAGGAACGGCTGATCTACAGCACGCTCCGGCTCCGGGATGTACTCGTCCAGGGTCTCTACCAGCTTCTGTACGGCAGGCATGCCGATGTCGCTGGTGTCGCCTTCCAGAGCCTTCAGGGCAGAACCCTTGATGATCGGAGTGTCGTCGCCCGGGAAATCGTAGTCGCTCAGCAGCTCACGGATTTCCATCTCGACCAGCTCGAGCAGCTCTTCATCGTCAACCATGTCCGCTTTGTTCAGGAACACAACGATGTAAGGTACGCCTACCTGACGGGACAGCAGGATGTGCTCACGGGTCTGAGGCATCGGGCCATCAGCAGCGGAACATACCAGGATCGCGCCGTCCATCTGGGCCGCACCGGTGATCATGTTTTTCACATAATCAGCGTGCCCGGGGCAGTCTACGTGGGCGTAGTGACGAGTCGGGGAATCGTACTCTACGTGGGAGGTGGCGATGGTAATACCACGCTCACGCTCTTCCGGAGCATTATCGATACCGTCGAAGGCAACGGCAGAGCCGCCCCACACTTCCGCACATACGCGAGTCAGCGCAGCGGTCAGGGTGGTTTTACCATGGTCAACGTGGCCAATGGTGCCTACGTTTACGTGCGGTTTATTACGTTCAAACTTTTCCTTTGCCACGACTCTTCACCTCTCAACTTGGCTGCGCTTTCTCGCCATATGGCGTACATACAACCGAAAAGACACATTTAAGGACTGCATTCAGAAAACACAGACCGCCTTGGCACCAGCAAGACACATGAAGCCGGGCCCAGGATATACCTGGGCCCGGAAATTGGAGCTCATAACCGGATTTGAACCGGTGACCTCACCCTTACCAAGGGTGTGCTCTACCTACTGAGCTATATGAGCATAACCTTCATGCCGCTTGCAGCGACCAAACCTTACCGGAACTGGAGCGGGCAGCGGGAATCGAACCCGCATCATCAGCTTGGAAGGCTGAGGTTCTACCATTGAACTATGCCCGCAAACCTTCCGATGCCTTGCCAGCCTTCCGGCTTGCAGATCGTCACCGATCTACGCTTAATCTGGTGGAGGGGGGAGGATTCGAACCTCCGAAGCTTTCGCGTCAGATTTACAGTCTGATCCCTTTGGCCACTCGGGAACCCCTCCAGAAAAGGGCCTACATTCTCTTTACGCCCCAACCACTTGTCAACAGATTTTCAAGTAGTTAGCAACGTTTAATAAGCTGGAGCTGGCGAGAGGAGTCGAACCCCCGACCGGCTGATTACAAATCAGCTGCTCTACCAACTGAGCTACGCCAGCTCACAAGGGTTGCGAATTCTATAGAAAGGATATGTGGGGCGCAATCCAATTAACGACTGAACGCCTAATAATTGCGCAACCCCTTATTGGCAGGCGACCCTATCCAGCTTAAGAGACTGATTTGCCTCAAGAAAGACCGTCACACCTTCTTTGCCCTCTGGCTCCGGATCTGTGAGATAGACCCAGTATTCCGTCACCGGGCGGGACGTTTCCCGCACGAAGGCCGGGTAGCCGGCATTGCGCATCTTCACCCGAAGCCCCTCGGCAGACTCTTCACTGGAGAAATAACCCAGAGAAATGGCATTGGCATCCTCGCCCTCCTTGACGATAAAGCTGTCCACCCCTCGATCCTGCAACTCGTGCAGAACCGCCAGAGCCCGCTCACGATCCGTGTAAGGAGGCAAATACACCCAGCTCAACCGGTCCTGCTGGACGGTCAGCGAGCGCACATCGCCCGATACGCCGGACGCTCTCAGCTGCACCGCCCCCGCCTGAGCCGCGTCGCGACTCTCCCAGGGGCCCACCACAGGGCATAGCGTCCCGCGGGCAGCAGTCCGGGCGGCATCACGGCGGGACTGCGGGCTTTCGGACAACAACACCAGAGCATCCTCAAAGGCCATGCTGGCCGGCGCACGCAGGGAGACCTGCGGCTGACGCGCCACCGACTTGGTAAGCTGCAGCCCCAGATACACCAAATTCACTACAAACAAGCTATAGAATATCCACCGCACAGGCATGCCCCCAACTTATTGTTCTTCGCCGGCCACAAACTCCAGGCCATCCAGCACCAGATCCGGCATGTGCGCATAATCAAATGCAAATACGTCCAGCAGCTCCGGCCCATCACCACCGGTCACCAGCACTTTGCAAGTATCATCAAGCACTTGGCGCAGTTCAACCACCACCTCCGTGACGAAGGCCACAGACATGCGCAACAATCCATTATGGACACACTGGCCGGTGGACTGCCCCAAACCCAGTGACGACGCCCCAGGCTCAATATGCACATCAGCCGTGTCACGGAGCAATGCGCCACGCAGCATACCCAGCCCAGGCACGATATAGCCCCCCATAAAACGGCCACTCGCATCCACCGCATCAATGGTCAGGGCACTGCCACAATCAACAATGATGCAAGCTCCAAAGCGGCGAAACCCTTCTATCATGGCCACCCAGCGGTCTACCCCTAATCGCACCGGATCCGGATAACAGCTGGTCACCCCATGATGGGACTGACGCGAGTAGTAGAACTGCGGCTGAATCCCGGTGGCCACCTGCAGCAACCCGGCAACCTCGGCATCCGCCTCCCTGCCCGCCACCGATGCCACCCAGATAGACGTCAACCCACCCTCACCAAGTGCGCCCGCCAATAACGTTGTGACGACAGAACGCCAGTCCCGCCCGTGGCGACAGCCGCCCTGCACCACCGACCCGCTTCGCCGGTAACGCCACTTCATGGCAGTATTGCCGATATCAATAAACAACTTCATTGCAGCCTCAGACTGACCTCGCCACCAAACAGCTCGCGGACCTGGATGCCATCATCCACTTTCAACGCACCCTCGTCAGTGACACCACAAGCCGTTCCAAGCAACTCACTGTCACCAGAGATCACTCTCACTTGCCGCCCCATCACACCATCGAACTGGGCATACAGTGCCGAGAAAGCAGAAAACCCCCGTTCCGAGAATAGGGGCAGAGCGTCAAGCAACGCATCAAGCACTACACTGGCAATGGCGGTTCTGTCGTAATTACCCTGCATTTCATCAGCCAGCCCGGTCCACCGCTGATCAATGTCAGCAGCTTGTGCCGCCGTCATCGCCCCATTCATCCCGATGCCGATGACCACATCCACCTGGCCATCCATTTCACCCGCAAGCTCAATAAGGATGCCCCCTACCTTGCTGCCATTGATCACAATGTCATTGGGCCATTTGATCGTCACCGGCAAGGAAGGGTCCAAGGCGACCAGCGCACGGGCAACAACCGCCCCCACTACCAGGCTTAACCCACCAAGGGTTGAGAAGCCTCCAGCAGCACTATAGCGCAGGGAAAGATAGATATTGGCAGCAAACGGGGACTGCCACTGGCGGCCACGCCGCCCTCGTCCGGCCAACTGGCATTCACTGATGAAAAGATGGGGAACCGATACGGGCCCTGGCAGCGCCAGCGCATCAGCATTGGTGGACTCGGTAACCCAGCTGTACTGCAACCGGGCACGGTCCGCGAGGCTTTCAGTGATTCTGTCCAGCTCAAGCAAGTGCAGGGGCTGGCTCAAGCGGTAGCCTTTCCCCTTGATCGACTCCAGCGCCAGCCCAAACTGCTCCAGGCGCTGAATACGCTTCCAGACCGCCGCCCGCGAGATACCCAACAGTTTTCCCAGCTCGGAGCCGGAACGACATTCGCCATCGGAGAGCAGGCGGATCAGTGTCTGATCCGCCTCTTTCATCAGACTCAAGCTTCCCAAACCACCCCGCGGGTTTTGCCCCACTGGGCGATCCCGTCAGCGTAGTGTTTTTCGATTTCGTTACGCTTGAGCTTGAGGGTCGGTGTAATCATGTTGTTTTCCACCGTCCATGCTTCCTTGCACACCACCAGGGTGGACATTCGCTCATGGGGATCGATCTGCTCATTCACCCTCGCCAGCAGCTTCTCGAGCTCCTTGGTGAAGTGCTCCTTCTCAGCACCCTTCGACAGTTTTTCCTGCTCTTCCGGGGTGATATTAAGCAGCGCAATAGGTTGCGGCATACCCTGACCAATCACACAGGCAAGCTCCAGACCCGGCAGGGTTACGATACGGTTCTCGATCGGAGCCGGCGCAACATACTTACCCTTTTCTGTCTTGAAGATTTCCTTCACACGACCGGTGATGCGCAGACGGCCTTTGGCATCAATCTCACCAACATCCCCGGTGTGCAGCCAGCCATCTTCAGTCAGGTCTTCCGCGGTCTTGTCTGGCTGTTTGTAGTAACCCTTCATGTTACCCAGGCTGCGCACCATGATCTCACCACCATCACCGATACGGCACTCAACGCCATCGTTTGGTGTGCCGACCCAACCGATCTGCTGATCACCTTCTTCCGTGGTGTGGGACCAGGCCAGGTTTTCTGTCATGCCGTATACCTCAAGAATCTCGAGACCGAGCTTCTTGAACCAGGTAATGATCTCCGGCGACAGGGCCGCCGCGCCGGACAGTGCAATACGACACTCATCCAGCCCCATCGCCCCCAGCACTTTCTTTTTGATGATCTTGTTCAGGAACGGGATCTTGAGCAGTGTGTTCAGCTTCTTCGGCGGCACAGCCTCAGAGGCCTTTTGGTAAAACTTGGACCAGATCCGCGGCACGGCAAAGAACACGGTCGGCTGGGCACGCTTGATATCCTCACCGAAGGTGTCGAGAGATTCAGCAAAGAAGATCTTGTTGCCCACATAAAGCACCGCAATTTCCACTGCAACCCGTTCGGCAACATGGGACAGCGGCAGATAGGAAATCATCCGCTCGTTCGGCTCAAGGTTGTACACCTTGATCATCTTTTCGCCAACGATAGAGAGCCCCTGGAAGTCGTGCATCACACCCTTCGGCATCCCTGTGGTTCCAGAGGTATAAACGATCGTGGCCAGATCCGCCATGTCAGGGGCGTTTACCTCTGCCAGCGGCGCAGTGTCACGGATAATATCGGACCACTTCGGGAAGGCATTGAGGGCATCTTCTGGCGCCAGACTCAAGGCGATCTGTTTCACACCATCCGGCACACCCGCTTTCATCATGTCCCAGTCGTCCAGCTTGCCGACAAACAGGAACTTCGACTCGCTGTGTTCCATGATCTGCCGGACCGTTTCCGCCACCAGCGTTGGGTACAGAGGCACACTGACACCACCCGCCATCCAGATGGCAACATCGGTGATAATCCACTCGGCACAGTTTTTGGAGACCAGCGCCACATGATCACCTTTCTGCATACCTTGAGCGTGCAGATAGGCAGCAATCTTTCTGGCTTCTTCGTCAACTTGTTTCCATGTGTACTCGCGCAGCTCTCCACCACCCAAGGGCTGGACAAACGCAACCGCGTCACCATGCTGCTGGAGCCGTTGCTGCAGCGCTTGCAACGGATTCATTACACCGGCTTTATTATCTGATGCCATAGTCCTTAACCTTTTCCCAAATCCAAACGAAAGTAACGGCCCCTTCCTGCGGAAAGAGCGATGCAGGCCTACCCTGCAAATTCCCGAACCTGGCCCCGGCATCACCGCTGGCTTACACCAAACGACCCGAGACCGCCTGTCGTCACGACGTATACAACAAGCGCAAATCAGGCCCAACCTTACCACTTTCCCTGAGCGCAATGGAGCCTTGGAATACAGAAAATAACACCGTGATGGCAGGATTAGAGCACCGTTTTCGTGCATCAGATGCCAACCTGCGCCCAGCAGCGAAATGAAGCCTGTTCACGGGGGCTCCACGGAAGAAATTCCGAGCCACTCTTACGTTGCTTGTAAGCGCATCCTGTCAGGGAGGGGAGTTCGGGAGCGATGTTCTTGTGGGCTTTCATGAAATGCTCTCAAACACGGGGAGACGGGAGCAGTCTGACTGCCCGAAGATGAGCGCTCCTCGCCGTGTAAGAGCCATACCAGCATGGTGATAGGTTGGCCACAGGAGGCAGGCTCCGGCGGGCGGCGGGGTTTTGTGTTGGCGTGGGGGCGTATTGCCGCTGGCGGCTGGCGCGCTCGTGACCTACTTGGGTAGCGAGCAAGCTCGCTACCCCTTCGGGACGCCTTCGGCGCCTCACCCTGGCACCTTCGGTGCATCGGGTGTCACACCTCGGTCCCGCTTGACGGGATGGCAGCGCAGGCGCTGCGAGGTAGGGAGAGGAGGTCACCGTATCCTAAATATAAAAAAAGG